>Ga0310695_10000269_pt1 | contig 138756 bp, 116 predicted proteins | sample RumenRJG_04DNA_FD_203882 | JGI IMG/M metagenome (GOLD analysis project Ga0310695, IMG submission 203882) | Bovine rumen microbial communities from Lethbridge, Alberta, Canada - RJG_04 (v2) (version 2) | ecosystem: Host-associated > Mammals > Digestive system > Stomach > Rumen | place: Canada...
TCACCGGAGCCGCCAGGGGCATCGGCAAGGCCATCGCCCTGAAGTATGCTGCCGAGGGTGCTGACATCGCATTCACCGACCTCGTCATCGACGACAACGGCAAGCAGACCGAGCAGGAAATCGCTGCACTGGGCGTCAGGGCCAAGGGCTATGCCAGCAATGCTGCCAATTTTGAGGAGACCGAGGCTGTGGTCAAGCAGATCCACGAGGACTTCGGACACATCGATATCCTGGTCAACAATGCCGGTATCACCAAGGACGGCATCATGCTGCGCATGACCGAGCAGCAGTGGGACGCCGTTATCGCCGTTAACCTCAAGAGCGCGTTCAACTTCATCCACGCTCTGGTGCCCATCATGATGCGCCAGCGCGCCGGTTCCATCATCAACATGGCATCGGTAGTGGGTGTTCACGGTAATGCAGGACAGGCCAACTACGCCGCCAGCAAGGCAGGTCTTATCGCACTGGCCAAGAGCATCGCCCAGGAAATGGGTAGCCGCGGCATCCGTGCTAATGCCATCGCTCCGGGCTTCATCGACACCGACATGACCAAGGCCCTGCCCGAGGAGGTACGCAAGGAGTGGTGCCAGCGCATCCCCCTGCGCCGAGGCGGCACCGTCGAGGATATTGCCAACGTGGCCACCTTCCTCGCCAGCGACATGTCGTCCTATGTCACCGGCCAGGTTATCCAGGTCGATGGCGGCATGAACATGTAATGCCCACTCTGCCTCGTTCCTGAGTTGGCGGGTATTGTCCCGTATTGCGCGATGCCATCGCGCACCATCCACGAGGCATCTTGGAAATCACGTAACAACAAAACAAGCGACGAGCCAAACGGCTCGTCGCTTGCTGATATCTTGTATCATCTTTTGTCTTGTCTGTGTTCAATCTTCGCCTTCGGCGACCTCACACTGGCACATCTCGCGGTATTCCTGCCAGTCGGGATCTTCTTCAGCCTCAAATTGCAAGGGCAGGGCGGGGAAGGGTGCCATGATTTCGTTGAACTTGCGCTGGAAGATGTGCAGCGAGCGCGTGTAGAACACCCAGTTGCGTTGCCCGTCACCGGTATAGATGCCCGTGAGCACTGCCACGGGATCACGGTCCAGGTTCTCGTTCATCGCATCGGTGACCTCTTCCATCACCTTGCTGTCGGTGTAGGAGGGCAGGCCCTTGCTGTCGCCCTCGTAGGGCCACGTGACCTCAACGCGGTAGCGGTAAACACCCGTTGCGATGACGTTGTTCATGCCGCGGCGGCCGGTCACCAGAATCAGTGAGCCGTTGTCACCCTCGGCGGGGGCGGTCCACCAGTCGTCACTGATGCGCAATTTTGCCATGGTTTCTATCAGGGGGCAGGGTAGATGAACTCGATGTGCTCGTATTTCAGATCGCCCTGTTTGCCTTGGGCGCGGTTGGCGAAGGTATAGAATGAGGCCCTCACCTCGACATCTCTACCATAGGCTCCCGTAGCCAGTTTGCTTTTTACCTCGTTCAGATAGGCTTTGAACTTGGGAACAAACTCGTTCTCGTATTTAGTGGCGGCTTCGGCATCGGTTGTCGTGAACTCCGAGGCTTCGCCTGACGTGTAGTTCACCTTGGTGTCGTAGATGATGGAGTTGGCCTTGACCCAAGCCATGATGTCGGTCAACAACTGTTCGGGGCCGGAGAAGGATACATTTCCTGCCGAAATCGTGTAAGTCACAAACAAGGGATGCTCGGGCTCGGGACTGTTGTCCCAATCACACGAGGTGAACGATGTCGTAGCCAGAATAATGCACGCTAACGCAAGCGCGTATTTGTAAATTTGTTTCATTGTTTGTCGTGAATGGTAGTTGTATTTTTGACGGCGCAAAATTAGTTTTTTTTCTGTAACCCCACAAGAAATCGTCTATAAAAATACCACTCTTTTGCGGCGCTGCGAGATCGGTTTTGTGCTCTTGATTCCTCCGAAAAGACCTTAAAAAGCCCAAAAATGCTCAAAAAAACCTCAAATCTACTTGTTAATAACTTTTTTTGCTTACCTTTGCAGACCCGTTTGCATCGCCATTGCCGCGATGCGGGGATGTCGAAAATCGACAAGGGTCGCGTGACTGCCGTGGTGCACGCTGCGTGGCACTCAAAGATGAACCAAAACAGGGAATGAATGAATAAGACATTATTGACGATTGCCATCCTGGGTCTGCTGACCTTGTTCTCATCGGCCTACTACACCGATCCGGCTGACGGCCGCATTGGGTACAAGGCACCGATGTTGATGCTTGGCAATACAGATAATAATAACAACGATCTTTCGCCCCTGAAGCAGCATCAAGGCGAGAACATCCTGCTCTCGTTCTGGTCTTCGGTCGATGCTGGTTCACGTTTGGAGAATATGCGCTATGATCGTCTGTCGCGACTCGACGGCATGCACTTTGTTCATGTCTCGGTCAACATGGACCGTAGCGTGAACGTCTTTAACAGCATTGTCGCTCTTGATGGCCTTGACCGTTCGGCGCATTATTGCGCTTCGTCCGACGCCCAGGAGGCTATCATCAAGAGTTGGCGACTCGACGAGGGGTATCACACTTTCCTGATTGACGCCAGCGGCGAGATTACCGCAGTCGACCCCGATGAGCAGATGCTCAGAAGCGTTCGCTGACCCTCACGTCGTTTTTCTATCACCATCAACAACCGGCGCCTCAACTGATTCATTCAGGAGGCGCCGGTTGGTCATATTGCGGCGTTGTGCCCGACTGGGGGCGTCTGTTACAGTATCATCTGCAGGAGGGCGACATCCCGGTAATTGCTTCCGCGTTTCACCCACGATTGCAGCACGCCCACGCGCCGATAGCCAAAGTCCTCGAACAACTTGAGACACACCTCGTTATCTATCGCGATAAAGACATGCAGTTCGCGCAGTCCCAGGTGGTCGCGGGCATAGGCAGTGAGCAATTCCAGTGCTTGGCGGCCTAAGCCCTTGCCGCGCAACTCGCTGGCAATGAACAGCCCCAACTCGGCACGGTTGTTGAGCGGGTCGAAATTCAGGAAATCGATGGTGCCGGCCGGTGTGCCGTCATCGGCAAGCGTCACCATCAGGCGCAGTTGCCGTTGTGCATACAGGTCGCCGGTGTAATTCTCCAGGTAGTTCCACAGCGACTCGCGGGAGTAGGGCGCGATGGTATCGCTCACGGCCCACAGGGCCGTATCGTTCTCCCAGCGGTAGAGTGCCTCGAGGTCGGTCGGCTCGAGTGCGCGCAGGGTCACGGTTCCATTGCTCAGTAACTGGCTCATGACATTTTGGGTGAGATGATGATGCCGTGGCGGTCGGCAAAGATGTGAAACGCTAACTGTCCACTCCTGCTATGCTCACGGATGTAGTCGACAATCTGGCTATAGTCATGGCAACCGTCGTCGATGAGCACGTTGTAGTGCCCGCTCGAGGGCAGGTCGGCCTGATAGGTGCCGAGGCCGGCACGCTGGGCTACGGCGGGGGCATTGTCGCTGATGATGACCCACGGCCAGTCCTCGGTGGTGGCCTTGCCGGCGGGTAACAGACGCTTGATGAGCCTCTTGGCCATCGAGAGGCTGGCACGCACCATCACGCCCAGTTTGATGACGGGATAGAGGATGACCCTGAAGCGGGGGAAGTGCTTGCGGTAGAAAATCAGCATCGCGTCATAGAAGATTCTGACATAGCGCATCGAGTCCTTGTGGGTGCTCTCGCCCTTGTAGTGGACCATCGGCGTGGGCAGGAACCAGTTCTCGTAGCCTGCCTTGACAATGCGGTAACTCAGGTCGATGTCCTCGCCGTACATGAAGAAGTCCTCGTCAAAGCCGCCCAACTGCTGCAGCACGCTGGTGCGGCACAGCATATAGGCACCCGACAGGATGTCAATCGATTGCGGCTCAGTGTCACTCAAGTAACGCAGGTGGTATTTTGCAAACCAGCGCGACCGGGGAAACAACTTGGACAGGCCGAAGATTTTGCAGAACGATACCCACGGGGTGGGGAAGGCGCGCTTGCTCTCGGGCAGGAACACGCCGTTGCCGTCCATCATGCGGGCGCCGATGGCACCGCACTTGGGATGGGATTCCATCCATTTGATGCCTTCATGCAGGCATCGGGGCGTGATGATGGTGTCGGGGTTCAGGATGAGCGTATATTCACCGCGGGCCTGCATGATAGCCTGGTTGTTGGCGCGGGCAAACCCCACATTCTCCTGGTTCTCGATATAGGTCACCTGTCCGTGCCGCTCGCGGGAGAAGGCGATGCTGTCATCGCCCGACAGATTGTCAACGACGATGACCTCGCCCGACAAACCTTGCATGGCTTGCTCTACCGAGCGCAAGGTCTGCTCCAGCAGGTACTTCACGCGATAGTTGACGATAACGACGCTCAAATCCATATAATGTAAATGCTGTGGTCTAATTGTTTGTGTGATAGGATAATGCGGCGCCCAAGGCGGTGCAGTAGCGCGCGTGGTTAGGGATGTGGAACTTCACACCGTACAGGCTTTCCATCATCGGGAAGATAAGGCTGCACTCGGGCAACTGGGTCAGGTTGCCGATGAGCACGAAGTCCTTGAAGCCGCCAGCCTGCTGCGACAGCACGGCACATGAGCCGATGGTTTCCAGCACCATACAGATGAGACCCTTGGCGATATCGTTTTCGCTGGCATTGCTTTCCACTGCCTTGCCGAATAGCGAGGCTGTGGCATACATCGGTAATCCCTCGATGTCTCCCTTGGTAATATCCTTGATTTGCAGGTTGATATGACCGATGTCGCCCTTGGCTGCCATGGCTACCACCTCGTTGATATGGCTGGTCTTGAGTAACAGGCGTGACAGGCCTTGCAGCGTGCCGCCGCCCATCGAGATGCCGCCGATGTGGCTGATGCTGTCGCCGTCAACCTTCACCAGCGTTGTCCCGGTGCCCATCGACACGACGATGAGACGGTCCAGGCCGCTGTCGAAGCGGGCTCCAAGGCCGTCGGCACGGAACTCGTCGACATGGGTCGTGGGCAAGCCGTAGATGGGCGTTGTCACCCCGCTGGCTCCCACACCGGTAAGCATCACTTGCTCGACGTCGGACAAAGCGATGCCTCCTTCGTAGATGTATCGGCCGAAGGCGCCGAACAGCGAGGTGATGGGATCGTCAGCCTTGATGTTCATGGGGGCCATGATTTCCTTGCCGTCATTGATGCCGACAATCTTGGTGGTGCTGCCACCCACATCGATTCCGATAACCAAACTCATATCTCATTGACTATTAAATAATTGCTAATTGCAGGCCGGGTCGCTGGGCAGGTTGAGCCACAGGCGGTAGCGGTCGCCGAAGCGCCTCACCGCTTCGCGCCACTGGTCGTCGTCGCCTTCGCCCATTAGCAGCGTGCGGCCGCCGTCGTTGAGCACGGCCCAGTCGTGACGGGTAATCTCGCTGGCGAGTTGGTCCTTCTCCCAACCGCTGTAACCCACGATGAACTTGATGCGGTCCCCAACAGGGCCTCCCAGTTCCAAGTAGCGCCTGATGGCCTCAAAATCGCCTCCGAAGTACACCCCGTCACCTACCTCGATGGCCTCGGGTACAATCTCGGGGCCCAAAGTATGCAGGTAGAACATCATCTGCGTGCCCACGGGGCCGCCCAAATACAGGGGTATCTCCTCGACGGTCTCAATGTCGGGCATGATGTCCCGCAGGTTGTAGCCCGTGTAGTGGTTCACGACGACTCCCATCGCGCCGTCGCCTTCGTCGGGGTCCACGATGAGAACCAGCGACCGTTTGAAGAAAAAATCGCCAACGGTGGGCTTGGCAACAAGCAACGAGCCGCGCGAGGGCTGCGGCTGTTCGTCGTTCAGGTGGTATATGTCCTGGTCCCAATCGTTCATCGTGGCAAAGATACAAATAATACATCACCCTGCTGCCGATTTTTGCTAAAATGTTTGTTTTTTAGACCTCAATCCCTTGTTTGTATGAAGCGTTGAGGATGATGTGGCATTATTTGCCTTTTCTCTCAATAAATCGGCTGTTTTCACGTTATATAATAAAACACAATACCCGATAGCAATGAAAGTGATGAAATTTGGCGGAACCTCAGTCGGTTCCATCGAGAGTTTACTTAACCTTAGGGATATCGTTAATGCCGAGCCCAAGCCCGTCCTTGTGGTGGTTTCGGCCATGGGTGGTTTCACCAATCAGTTGCTGGCCATGTGTGAGCAGGCCCAGCAGCGCGACATCTCGTGCCTGGACATCCTCGAGGCGGCCCGCAAGCGCCATCACGACGCCATCGACGGAGTCGTTGTCGAGTCGATGCGCGACGAGGTGCATGCGACCATCGACCGTTTTGTCGACGACAGTCTCAAGCCCTACTATCTGGCGCTGGCCACCAATCCTCACATGCCGGTCGACGAAATTGAACGCATGTGCGATGCCATCGTTGCCCATGGCGAGATTTTGTCATCGGCCATCGTTGCGGGTATGTTCGACGATGGTGTTCCCCATCTGTCACTCAACTATATGCGCACGGTGCCTGATGGCAATGGGCGCGTGCTTGACTGGGAGGAGACCGGCCGTCTTGTCAAGGAAGACTTTGCCGCGATGGATGACGGCGTGCATGTGGCCCAAGGATTCATCTCGCGCGACAAGGATACGGGCGACGTGACCAATCTGGGGCGTGGCGGCAGCGACTATACCGCCGCGATTCTTGCCACGCTGCTCGATGCCGAGGCGTTGGAAATCTGGACCGATGTTGACGGCTTCATGACCGCCGACCCGCGCACCCACCCAGATGCCACGGTAATCCCCCAAATGACCTATGCCCAGGCCCAGGAGATGTGTGACGCCGGAGCCAAGGTCATTTACCCGCCCACCATAGCCCCCGTTGCGATGAAGCACATCCCCGTGTGGGTCAAGAACACCTTCAATCCTTCTGCTCCCGGCACCGTGATTATCGACGAATAGCCTAAGCGCCTTATGCTTTATCACAGTACAAACAACAACCAGCACACCGCTCGGCTCGAACAGGCAGTCGCCAAGGGGCTGGCCCCCGATGGCGGCTTGTATGTGCCCGATAGTCTGCCGCGTCTGCCCAAAGCCTTCCTGCGCAACATGAGCGCCATGACGTTGCAGGAGATGGCCTATGCCATCGCGGCTTTTGCCCTCAAGGGCGACGTCCCCGAGGATGTGCTCCACGATATCGTTTACAGTGCCTTCAACTTTGAGATTCCGTTGGTCAAGACGGCCTCGGGCAATTACGTGCTGGAACTGTTCCATGGCCCCACCATGGCGTTCAAGGACGTCGGCACCCGGTTCATGGCATTGCTGCTCAATTACTACCGCACTCGTCATCCCGAGTGGAAAACCCTCAACATACTGGTGCCCACCAGTGGTGACACGGGCAGTGCCGTGGCCAACAGTTTCTGGGGGATGCCGGGCGTGAGGGTCTACGTCCTCTATCCCCGTGATGCCGTCAACAAGATACAGAAGTCACAGTTCGCTACACTGGGCGGCAACGTGACGGCCATCGAGGTCAACGGCACCTTCGACGACTGCAAGTCATTGGTCGAGAAGGCCTTCATGGACCTTGAACTCAATTCGCTTATGCGTCTCACCAGCGCCATGTCGATTAACTATGCCAGGTTGGTGCCCCAGATGATTTACTACTTCTGGGCCTACACTCAGTTGATGCGCCAGCAGAAGGTGGGCGACCTCGTCTTCGCCGTGCCTTGCTCCAACCTGGGCAACCTCACGAGTGGCCTGATGGCGCACCAGATGGGACTGCCCGTCAAGCGCTTCATCAGCGTCGAGAACCAGAACAACATCTTCTACAACTATGTCAAGACGGGCGTCTTTACGCCCAAGCCCACACAATACAGCATTGCACCTGCTCTCGATGCCGGATGCCCCAACAACTTCGCCCGTGTGGTGGACCTGTTGGGCAGCCACGACAACATCTGCCGCCACATCCATGCCTACAGTTATGACGACAACCAGATTATCGAGACCATACAGCGCACCTACAGCAACGAGGGTTACCTGCTAGACCCACACACGGCCGTGGCCTACCGTGCCCTGGGCGAGGACCTGCAACCCGGTGAGACAGGCATTGCCCTTGCCACAGCCCATCCGGCCAAGTTGAAGGCGCTCATGGAGGACATCATCAACGAGCCCGTGCCGTTGCCTGCACAACTCGCACGGTTCTTGGGCGGGCAGTTGCATGTGGTGAAGATGCCTAACGGATTCACTGCTTTCAAGCGGCTGTTGCTGGATAACGCATAATCTGTCGTAATCCCTATTAGGGGCTTTTGTGAATAAATTTGCCCTGAAATTTTGTTTTAATCAAATTTTATATGTAAATTTGCGGAGTTGTCGTTGGCATCGCCCCTTGCTTGTGTGCCTATAGCAGCAAAGGCTGCCCGGTGACAGAGGCCCTCTACGGGCCTGGAATATTGTACTTGAATAGTTTTGTAGTTTAATTTTTTTAAAGTTGTGCCCGACACAAAATAAGGGTAATGCGCTAATGAAAAAAATTTCTTTATTGAGCCTTTGTTTGATGCTTTTCTCGATGGTTTTTGTTAGTTGTGCCGATCATGACCTGAACTATTATGTTGAGGGCATGAAGGGTGAAATGCCTCAGGATATTGGAGGCGGCATGAAGATGACCGACATTGCCATCGTTGATAACTTCGTTCAGATTGATGCAGTAACCGATGAGTCTGAATTAGACCTTTCCAGCCCGATGATTGGCATGGTTCTGCCGACTATTTCTGAGTCCATTAAAGCAGAATTTTTCAGTGAATTGAAAGATTTAATGCAGGCTTGCTCTAACGAGGGCAAGGGATTCCGCGTGATGCTTAAAGGTGAAAAATCAGGAAATATGATACCACTTGTTGAGATTTCACCTGAGGAAATGAACGAAAAATTCCCGCCCCAGCCTAAAGAGTAGTTCCCAAACCCACCAGACATCCGGTTTACTTCAGTGGTAAATCGGATGTTTTTTTATGCCTGAAAATGAAAGAACGGTCACTGCATGGCAGGGACTGCATAAACATTATAAGAGGAAGAACAGCGACACGCCGATGACCGAGATGATGGCACCGAGGATGCTCTTGGCGGTAATGGGCTGCTTGAAAATCCACCAGGCGGGCAGGATGATGATGATGGGGGTCAAGGCCATCAGTGTGCTGGCAATGCCGGCGGCGGTATACTGCACGGCGAGCAGCGATGCGCCCACGCCGACAAACGGGCCGAAGATGGTGGTCGCCACGGCGGCAATCATGCCCTTGCGGTCACGCACGCCACGCTGCAAGGGTGCGAATCCCTCACGCAAAGCCATCAGCAGCACGAAACCGATGGTGCCGGCCACGCAGCGGAAAAAGTTGGCATGGAACGGCAGCATCCATCCGGCCAGTGGCGTCGTCAGGGTAGCCTCGTAGTGGTCCATGCCGATTTTGCTCAGTACAAGACCCACACCCTGGCACACGGCAGCGGCAATGGCAAACAACACGCCCGACAGCGGCAACTTCAACGTCAATTTGCGGTGGTTGTCGCCGCGGCCCAGCACGGTGATGGCGATGCCGGCCAGGGTGACAATCATGGCGAGGATGGCCGTGGGGCGTATCTCCTGACCCAGGGTGAACCAGGCCATGATGGCGGCTGTGATGGGTGCCAGCGTCATGAACAGTTGGCCGAACTTGGAGCCGATGATGATGTAGCACTGAAACAGACAGAAGTCGCCGATGACGTAGCCCACCAATCCCGAAAGCATCATCCACAGATAGGCCTCGGTGCTGGCACCGGCAGGGAGGGGATTGCCGCCCACGGCCCAGAACAGAATGCATGAGAAGACGAGCGTGATGACCATGCGCGTCAGGTTCAGCGTCAGGTTGCCCATGCGCTTGCTGCCAAACTCGCTCAGCAACGCCGTAGCGGTCCACGAGAACGCCACTCCTATCGAAATCAGTTCACCCACATATTGCATGGCCGCAAAGGTAATAATAAAACAGAAGACTATCTGAAAACTTTAATCTTAAAAACTTAAAGATGAAGTCTTAAAACTGAAAACTTTTAATTATATTTGCAGTTTGATAGTAGCCGTTTAGTGCCGTTGCGATAAGTCAATGGTCTGGATGGCAGTAAGTTAATGCAAATAAACGATACCAAGATATGAGCAAGAAAACTACTGGAAACAAGAAAAACAAGTACCGCCGCATAGTTCGCAGGATGTGGATCACTTTTGCGGCCATTGTGGGCCTGTTGGTACTGTTGTTCGTGTTGATCTACAACGGAGTCATCGGCTACATGCCGCCCATCGACCAGTTGAAGAACCCCACCGACAAATTCGCGTCTACGATCTATAGCGCCGACGGCGTAGAGATGGGGCGCTATTATCGCAGCCGCAGCAACCGCATCTACGTCGACTTCGACGAGATGTCGCCCTACCTGTCCCAGGCGCTTGTCGCTACCGAGGACGCCCGCTTCGACGAGCACTCGGGTGTCGACGTCAAGGCTATCGGACGAGCCCTCGTCAAGCGCGTCATGATGGGACAGAAGAGCGCTGGTGGTGGCAGTACCATCACGCAGCAGTTGGCCAAGCAGTTGTATTCTCCAGAGTCGCACAATATCTTTGAGCGCGCGCTCAAGAAACCCGTTGAGTGGGTTATCGCGGTCAAGTTGGAGCGCTATTACACCAAGGACGAGATCATCAAGATGTACTTCAACCAGTTTGACTTCCTCAACAATGCTGTGGGCATCAAGATGGCCTCGAGGGTGTATTTTGACAAGGACCCCAAGGACCTGAATATCCAGGAGGCTGCAACGCTTGTGGGCATGTGCAAGAACCCGTCCTACTACAACCCTGTTCGCTTTACCGAGCGCACGCGTCAGCGCCGCAATGTGGTGTTTGAGCAGATGGTCAAGGCCGGATACATGACTCAGGCCGAGTGCGACCAACTCAAGACCCTGCCCCTGGTGCTGAAGTTCCAGAAACTTGACCATAACGACGGCCCCGCACCTTACTTCCGCGAGGAACTGCGTCGCGTGATGTCTGCCAAGAAGCCTAACCGCAAGGACTATCCCTCGTGGAACCAGCAGGCCTTTATCGACGATTCGGTGGCATGGGTAGTGAACCCCTTGTACGGCTGGTGCAACAAGAACACCAAGCCCGATGGCTCACATTATGATATATATACCGATGGACTTAAAATCTACACGACCATCGACTCCCGTATGCAGGAATATGCCGAGAAGGCCGTGCAGAAGCATATGAGCAAGACGCTGCAACCCGCATTCCTGCGTGAGCGTGGCGGCACCAAGAATCCGTACACCAACAACAGGGCGGAACTCTCCAGCGCCGGCAAGCAGGCACTCATCAATGCCGCAATACGTCACAGCGAACGCTACCGTGTCCTCAAGGAGCAGGGAATGAGTGACGCCGAAATCATGCAGAACTTCCAGAAACCGGTGCAGATGCACTTGTTTAACTACGAGGGCGGATTTGATGCTCAGATGTCTCCGCTGGACTCGTTGCTCTACACCAAGTCCTTCTTGCGTTGCGCCATGATGTCGATGGACCCCGTGACGGGTTTTGTCAAGGCCTATGTGGGCGGACCCAACTTCCGCTTCTTCAAGTATGACATGGTATCGACAGGACGCCGTCAGATCGGTTCAACGGTAAAACCCTTCGTCTATTCCCAGGCTATCGAGGTCGGCGGTTTGACTCCGTGTTCGACACGTCCTGGCGGTGCACCTAATATTATATGGCACAACGAGGTTTACAATCCCGCCAACGAGGGTAGTGGTGGCGCCATGTCCTTGAAGCAGGCGTTGACCTACTCCAAGAACTGGATTTCGGCCGGATTCATGCGCGGTACACGTGAGAACTGGATTGAGCGCAACGGCTATTACACGATGACCCCCGACGAGTTGGCAAGGTGGATGCACAGTTTCGGTATCACCAGTTACCTGGACCCCGTGCCCGCATTGAGCCTCGGCGCATGCGAAATCACCCTGCGTGAGATGGTGGCCGCCTATTCGGCATTTGCCAACGGCGGTATGCGCGTTGAGCCGGTCTATGTGTCACGCATCACCGACAACCGCGGTAATGTGCTCGCCGAGTTCACCGGCAACCAGACCGAGATCATGAGCGAGGACACCTATCTGAAGATGCTCTCGATGTTGCTCGAGGTAGTGAACAGCGGTACGGGTGCCCGCCTGCGTTATGCCTACGGCATCACTGCCGACATGGGCGGCAAGACGGGTACCACCAACTTCCACAGCGATGGTTGGTTCATGGGATTCACGCCCGAACTGGTCACCGGTGTCTGGGTCGGTGGTGAAGAACGCTACATCCATTTCAACAGCATGGCCATGGGTCAGGGTGCCGAGGCGGCACTTCCCATCTTGGGTTATTACATGAAGTGGATCTATGACGACAAGGCCCTTCCCTACAAGCAGAGCACCAAATTTGAATTCCCCAAGGGCTTCAATGCCTGCAGCGACGAATTCGGCTCCTATGCTGGCTCCGGTAGCGGTGGCTGGCATGGCGGCGGTGGCGGCGGCGGTGACGCCGGCGACGGAGGTGGCGGTGGCGGCCAAGACGATGCCACCGAAGGCCTCTTCGACTAAACCTAGATAATAGATAAAAGATAATAGATAAGAGATATGGCAGAGAGTTTGACTTTAGATAAATGCAAGGAATTTGCTATACGCATAGTCAAACTATACAAATACTTGTGTAATGAGAAGCACGAGTACGTTATGTCAAAGCAATTATTGCGCAGTGGCACCTCCATTGGAGCAAATCTATCGGAAGCGCTCTATGGCATAAGCCGTAAAGTTTTCCTTGCCAAAACATCTATATCTTTAAAGGAATGTGCAGAGACCAGGTATTGGCTGGAATTGTTATACAAAACAGGTTATCTTAACAATAGCGAGTACGATAGTATTGATGGTGATTGTGAAGAGATAATCAAACTTTTGTCAAGCACTGTGATAACCACCAAACAAAACAATTCAAAATAATCATTTTGCGACAAAAATGACGAGGGGCCTTGACATTTGTCAAAGCACCTCGTTTCTTTTTATCTTTTATCTCTTATCTTTTATCTCTTATCTCACCGATAGATCTCTTTCTTGGCGGCGGCAAGGGTGTTCTTCATCAGTGAGCAGATGGTCATGGGACCTACGCCGCCGGGAACGGGGGTGATGTACTCGCACTTGGGAGCCACCTCGTCAAATTTCACATCACCGTTCAGGCGGTAACCCGTCTTGCTCTCGGGATCGGCAACGCGGGTCGTGCCCACGTCGATGACCACTGCACCCTCCTTGACCATGTCGGCGGTGACAAAGTCGGGACGGCCGATGGCGGCGATGATGATGTCGGCGGCGCGGCACTCCTCCTTCAGGGTGGCTGAGTGGCTGTGACAGATGGTCACCGTGGCATCACCATGATGCTTCTGCAGCATCAGTTGAGCCATGGGCTTGCCCACGATGTTGCTGCGGCCGAGCACCACGCACTTCTTGCCCGAGGTCGGGATGTTGTAGCGTTGCAGCAGGGTGATGATGCCCAGAGGGGTGGCCGAGATGAAACTGGGCAGACCCAGGGCCATGCGGCCGGCATTCATCGGGTGGATGCCGTCAACGTCCTTGCGGTAGTCGATGGTGTTGATCACCGTCTGCTCATTGATGTGCTTGGGTAACGGAAGTTGCACGATAAAGCCGTCGACGTCGTCGTCCTCGTTCAGGCTCTTGATGCAGTCCAGCAACTGAGCCTCGGTGGCGTCCTCGTCAAAACGGATAAGTGACGACTTGAAGCCGCACTTCTCACAGGCAATCACCTTGTTCTTAACGTAGGATTCCGAGCCGCCGTCGTGGCCTACCAGCACGGCCGCCAGATGCGGGCGCTTCAGGCCTGCGGCTATCATCTGTTCCACTTCTGCCTTAATCTCTTCCTTGATGGCAGCAGCAGTCATTTTTCCGTCTATCAGTTTCATGCTTCCTTGTCTCTATTTTTGTCGTTTTTTATTGCTCTATTAAAATCAAGCCACAAAATTACTCCAAAAAAATCAATTACAGACCACAATAAAGAAATTTTTCCATAAAACCCCATCTTTATCACCTTATATGATACTGCAACAGGCGGCACGGTGGTCGTGTGCCGGGTGTGCTCGCGGGCTTGAAATGTCACACGGGATCGACGTCGTAGTAGAGGCGGACGGCCTTCATCCGCGCGTCGGCGGCGAGCATCTGTTCGTAGAGGGAGCGCAGGATGGCCTTCACCTTGCTCATCGATGCTGCGGTTTCCATCTTGAGGGTGATTTGGCGGATGTAGAGGTTCTGTACCCTTGCCACCAGCGGTGACATCGGGCCAAGCACCCGAGTGCCGAACACCTGCCGCAGCAATCCGCTGTAACGCACGGCCAGTTCGCCCACGGTGGCGTCTTCGCGATGCTTGAGGTAGATATTGATGACCTTGGTGAACGGAGGATAGCCGAACTGTTGGCGGTCGGCCAGTTCGTGCTTATAGAAACCCTCGTAGTCATGTGCCTGCACAAACTTGATGACGTCATGGTCGGGCTGGCTCGTCTGGATGATCACCTGGCCCTGTTTGTGGGCACGGCCCGCGCGGCCTGACACCTGCTCCAGCATGTCGAAGGCGCGTTCATGGCTGCGGAAGTCAGGGAAGTTGATCATCGTGTCGGCATTCAGGATGCCCACAATGCTCACGGCATCAAAGTCCAGCCCCTTGGTCACCATCTGGGTGCCCACGAGGATATTGGTGCGGTGGTTGGAGAAGTCATCGATGATGCGGTCATAACTGTTCTTGCTGCGCGTGGTGTCCAGGTCCATGCGCGATATCTTTTCGCCGGGGAACAGAGCATCGATGTCGTCCTCAATGCGTTCGGTGCCGTAGCCGATGATTTCAAGGCCGGGCAACTGGCAGGCCGGGCACAGGTCGGGCAGCGAGATGGTGTAGCCGCAGTAGTGGCACACCAGGCTGCGGCTGTGCTTGTGGTAGGTGAGCGACACGTCGCAGTTTTCGCACTTGGGCACACTGCCGCATTCCTTGCACCGTACCATCGGCGAGTAGCCGCGCCGGTTCTGGAACAGGATAACCTGCTCGTCTTGCTTGAGGGCTTGGCGGCAGTCGGCAATCAATTCGTTGCTGAACAGGCCGTGCATCTCGCGCCGTTTGCGGGCATCGATAGTGTCGATGACCTTGACTTCGGGCATCTGGATGTCACCGTATCGCGTCAACAGTTTCACCAGCCCGTACTGCCCTGCCAGGGCGCGGTGATAAACCTCGATGGCGGGCGTCGCCGAGCCCAATACGGTTTTGGCTCCGTGTTTCTGGGCCAGTATGAGGGCGGCATTGCGTCCGTTGTAGCGTGGTGCAGGGTCCTGCTGCTTGTAACTGCTGTCGTGCTCCTCGTCGACGATGACCAGACCCAGGTTGGAGTAGGGGAGAAACACCGACGAGCGCACTCCGATGACCACGCAAGCATCGCTCGAGTCCAACAGGCGTTTCCAGATGTCAACCCGCTCGTTGTCGCTGAACTTGGAGTGATAGATGAGCAGTTTGTCGCCGAATACCCGTCGCAGCCTGCGTGTCAACTGGGTGGTGAGCGCAATCTCGGGCACGAGATAGAGCACTTGCTTGCCTTGGCGCAGGGCATCGGCAATGAGGTGCATATAGACTGATGTCTTGCCGCTGCTGGTAACGCCGTGCAACAGTGTGATGGCATGCTGGCGCATCGACTGGTGGATTTCGCCGTAAGCGCGTTTTTGCTCGTCGCTCAGCGTGGGCGGCTCTTCAAGTATGCTGCCTAACTCGGCAAAACGGTTGATTTCCTTCTTGTAGATTTCAAACAGGCCGCGCTTCACGGCATCGTGCAGCACAGCGCTGCTCACACCGGCCCGCTTGAGCAGGTTCTCCTTGCTCACCTCTTTGGCTGCACCGCTTTGTAACCAATGCGACATGTCCAGATAGGCCAGCAGGAGAGATTCCTGCTTAGGTGCCCGCTTGAGCATGTCAAAAAATTGATGCAGTTTTTCCTCCTCTTCACGGGCTATGGTGAGGCGCACACATGCCTCAGTCTTAGGACGATAGTTGTCCACGACGCGCTCACTCACGTGCAGCGCACCCATGTCCAACAAGTGGCTGACATTTCGTTCTACGGTCTTGAATCCTGTTGCCTTGGCAATTTCGGCAATCTGAACGCGTCCACGTTGGGCCGTAAAGTCCAGAATTACCCGTTCGTGGTCGCTCAACCGGCTGGACTCGTCCTCCTCATAGTCTGGGTTGACGCTGATTGTCGTCTCGCTTTCTACCTTCAGTCCCGACGGCACCGCTGCCTTGTAGACCTCACCCATCGAGCACAGGTAGTAGTCGGCAATCCATTGCCAGAACTCCAACTGGGGATGGCGCAGGATGGGCTTGTCGTCAAGGGTGCCCAAAATCTCCTTGACTTCGTAGCCCTTGGGCTCCCGGTCATGGAGGGCTGCCACGATGGCCGTAAAGATTTTTTTGCGTCCGAATGGTACCAAAACGCGCATACCGATAGATAACTGCGTCCCCTCGGGAATGCGGTAGGTATAGGTGCCCGGAAGGGCTAACGGCAGCAGCGTTTCGGCAAATTTGGGCATATATGAATTTTTACTTTAAGTATTGTTGTTTTAAATGCTGATTATCAGTTGTGATAGTTATTGAATTTGTCTTATTTCGGAAAGAAAAATTTTACTTAAAGAATTGGTTTAATTTCTATTTAAGATATTGCTGATATATAGCATTTTCCTTGATGGCTGTCGCTTTCCAACTGACTTCGGGAGGTAATTGCTGGTCAATGCCGCCATTGAGCAGTTGCACGGCACGGTCGGTGAAGCGTTCGATGAAGCCTTCGCCCAGGTCAATCGCGTTCTCGCGGCCAACGGCTTCGGCGGTGCCGATGACGTTGGTGGCGACCACGTGGGCGCCGCACGATAGGGCCTCGATGACGACCAGCGGCAGGCCCTCGAGGCTGCTGGGCAGCACGAGCAGGTCGACACAGTTGAGCAGGTCGGGAATCTCTTCGGGCGGCACTTTGCCGGTAAAGTGGCAGTCGATGCCCTTCTCTTTCATCAGGCTGCGTGTCTTGTCGAGTTGCACGCCGTCACCGATTGCCCAGAAGTCCAGGTCTTGACCGTATTTCTCCTTGATTTTCAGGTATATGTCGGGTAGCATCGTCACGTTCTTGACGGGCTCGAAACGACCGACGAAGGCGACCACGCGCTTGTCGGGCTCGATGCCGTAATGGCGGCGCAGTTGCTCGCGCTCGCTGTCGTTGTAGCGCTTGAATTGCTCGCCCGCTCCGTTGAGCAGCACGTCAGCAGGAAAGCCGGTGGTAAGTTCGGCATGGGCTTTATCGAGCAGACCCTGGCTTACAAAAAAGTTGCAGGTGGCGCTATGCAACAACTTGATGGTCATGTCCTTAATCATCGGGTCGCGGGGTGGGTCGGTATAGATGCTGGCACCGTGCCAGGTGATGAAACTGGGGATGTGCAGTTCTTCGCCGGCAAACACGGCCGCATGGCCGACGATGCGGTCATGGACGCTCACCAGGTCGTGCCCGCGCATATCCCAGCCCAAATTGTGCAGGCGGCGCAACAGTGCACGAGGCGGCTTGTGGAACAGGCGGTGCATGATGGCGTCGCTCCAGCGGCGGCGGAACCAGATGACATGCACCTTGATGCCGTCGGCAACTATCTCGTTGGGGCGCGCCGTCACCTTCTTGCTGTGGCGCACGTGGCGCATCAACCAGCCGTCGTACACTTGGAGCATGTAGACGTCGATTTTGTAGTCGGCCACTTGCTGCAGGTGCTTTACGCGGCTGATCACAGCATTGAATACCCCCAGGCGGCGGTTGATATCACCCTCAAATAGTACTGCAATCTGTTTCATAGCGTTTTGTCGTGTGGTTTAATCAAGCAAAAATACACATTTTTCCTGACACCGCCAAGTGATGGGCGAAATATCGATGCCGCCGGGCACAAAAAAACAGAGGCCAAGCATCGCTTGACCTCCATCTTAGTAGCGGGAGCCAGACTCGAACTGACGACCTTTGGGTTATGAGCCCAACGAGCTGCCACTGCTCCATCCCGCAATTTGCGACTGCAAAAGTATTGCTTTTTCTTGACATGACAAGCATGTTTGGGGCAAAAATGATGTTTTTTAACATATTTTTACCAAAAACGGTGGGATTTTGGCCTCGTTGAGCAATGAAAAACCGCGCGGACTGCCGATGGCGGGCCGCGCGGCTGATGTTGTTATGGGACCGTTACAGGCCGATTTTCTTGAAGAAATCGTTGCCCTTGTTGTCCACGAGAATGAAAGCGGGGAAGTCCACGACGCGGATTTTCCACACAGCCTCCATACCCAATTCGGGGTACTCGACACACTCGATGCTCTTGATGCTCTCCTGCGACAGGATGGCAGCGGGGCCACCGATGCTGCCCAGGTAGAAACCGCCGTGCTTTTTGCAGGCGTCGGTCACCTCCTGGCTGCGGTTGCCCTTGGCAATCATCACCATGCTGCCGCCCAGGCTCTGGAACAGGTCCACATAGGGGTCCATACGGTTGGCTGTCGTCGGGCCCATCGAGCCGCACGGCATGCCCGCCGGAGTCTTGGCGGGACCGGCGTAGAGCACGGGATGGTCCTTGATGTACTGGGGAATGCCGTCGCCGCGGTCGTAACGCTCTTTCCACTTGGCGTGGGCGATGTCACGGCCCACGATGATGGTGCCGCTCAGCGACACGCGCGTCGACACGGGATACTTGTCGAGGATAGCGAGCGTCTCGCTCATGGGACGGTCCAGGTCAATCTTGATGCCGTCACCCTCGCCAGCCTGGCGCAGTTCCTCGGGAATGAGTTCGGTGGGCTTGTCGTCGAGTTTCTCGATCCACACGCCGTCCTTGTTGATCTTGGCTTTGATGTTGCGGTCGGCACTGCAACTAACGCCCAGGCCGATGGGGCATGATGCGCCGTGGCGGGGCAGACGCACGATGCGTACGTCGTGGGCCATGTATTTGCCGCCGAACTGGGCGCCCAAACCGATTTTGTAGGCCTCCTCGAGCACCTGTTTCTCCAGTTCCACGTCGCGGAAGGCGCGGCCGGTCTCGTCGCCCGTGGTGGGCAGGTTGTCATAGTAGTGGGTCGATGCCAACTTGACGGTCAGCAGGTTCTTCTCGGCGCTGGTGCCGCCAATGACAAAGGCGATGTGGTAGGGCGGGCAGGCTGCCGTGCCCAGGGTGCGCATCTTGTCTACCAGGAACGGTACCAGGGTGCCAGGGTTGAGCACGGCCTTGGTCATCTGGTACAGGTAAGTCTTGTTGGCACTGCCGCCACCCTTGGTGACGCACAGGAAATGGTACTCCATGCCCTCGGCACACTCCAGGTCGATCTGGGCGGGCAGGTTGCAGCGGGTGTTCACCTCCTCATACATGCTCAGCGGGGCGTTCTGCGAGTAACGCAGGTTCTCCTGAGTGTAGGTGTTGTAGACACCGCGGGCGAGGGCTTCCTCGTCACAGAATCCTGTCCACACCTGCTGACCTTTCTCGCCGTGGATGATGGCGGTGCCGGTGTCCTGGCACAGAGGCAGTTGGCCCTTGGCTGCGACCTCGGCATTGCGCAGGAAGGTCAGCGCCACGTACTTGTCGTTATCGCTGGCATCGGGGTCGTGAAGGATCTTGGCCACCTGCTCGTTGTGCGAGCGGCGCAGCAGGAAATTCACGTCGCGGAAGGCCTGCTGGGCCAGCATCGTCAGCGCCTCGGGCTCGATCTTGAGGATGGGTTTGCCTTCAAACTCGCCCACCGACACGTAGTCGCTGGTCAACTTGTAGTATTCGGTTTTGTCTTCTCCCAATTGGAACATGGGAGCATAACGGAATTCGGGATTGTTTGCCATAAAGTTAGTTTTAGTGATTATATGTTCTCTGTATATTATTCTGGTTGATTGCTGCAAAGGTAGCGAAAAATCTCCAATACCGCAAACCAGGACACGGGGACGGTTCTTTTGTCCCATTATTGTCCCGATTTTCAGTCAGGGGAGGGGACGTCGAAGCCCAGCCGCTTGAAGTCGTCGGGCAGGGGAGCGGTGACGTCGATCTCGATGCCGCTGACGGGGTGGGTGAAGCGGATGCGATGGGCCTGCAGCGAGATGCCTCCATCGGAATTGCTGCGCGGTGCGCCATACTTGAGGTCTCCCTTGATGGGACAGCCGATGGCCGACAACTGGGCGCGGATCTGGTGCTTGCGGCCTGTGATCAGGTCCACCTCGAGCAGCCAGTAACGCTGGCTGGCAGCGATGACACGGTAGTGCAGCACGGCCTTCTGATGGCCCTCGCGGGGCACGATGCTCACGCGCGTCTTGTTGCCCTGCTCCACGCTCCTGAGGTAGTGGGTCAGGGTGTCCTCGTGCTTGGGCGGTTCATTGCCGACCACGGCCCAGTAGGTCTTGTGGACTTCGCTCTTGCGGAAGAGTTCGTTCATCCTCGACAGTCCCTTGCTGGTCTTGGCCATCACCACCAGGCCGCAGGTGGGACGGTCGATGCGGTGGGTCACGCCCAGGAACACGTTGCCCGGCTTGTCATATTTCTCCTTGATCCAGGCCTTCACCGTGTCGATGAGCGTCGGGTCGCCGGTACGGTCTCCCTGAACCAGTTCGCCGGCGCTCTTGTTGACGATGATGAGGTGGTTGTCTTCGTAAACTACTTCCATGTCTCTGCTTTGTCGGCCCGTTAGGTGGCGACGGTGCAAAGTTAAGGCCTTTCTCCCGATAAATGCATCTCGCCGGCCAAAAAACTGCACTCGGGAGCCTGCGCCTCGCTCTGCTGCCGCGTTCCGGTGGTGATGAGGCGCTGTGAGCCCTGATCGTCGCACCTGAGGCAGCACAGGGACGGGTAAAAAACCTTTAAAAAGCCAAAAAATCAATAAAATGCTGATTTATAGGTAATTACTAAAATTTCAAAGTTAATTTATTGATTTTTAGTAAGTTAGTTAAAAATGTGTTGCATTATGACAAAAAAATCAAAAAAGTTTTAGACACTTTTACATTATATTAAAAAAAAACATATAACTTTGCAAACCTGTCTTTATACAGATGTGGTGTTAAGAAACTAAGGAACTGTAACTAAACGATTCATGTTTAGAATGAAACAAACTTTTTCGGCCAAGTCCGATGAGGAGCAATCCGCATTGGACGGGTTGAAATTGTGAAGTTTTGAAGCCATGGTGCATTTCAAGACAGGTAAAACGAGTAAACTTATAAAACATTCAAACTTAATTAATTAAATTAAACTAAAATTTATGAGTCTTAAACATTTACTCTTGTTCTTTGTGATGGCACTTGCCTCGCTTGGCGTTACCGCCCAAGTGAACGGTACGGTGTTGGACGAGAACAATGAACCGGTCATCGGAGCGTCCGTTGTTCAGCAGAGCAATCCCAAGAACGGCGTGGCTACCGATTTTGACGGTCATTTCACGTTGAATGTGCCGGCTGGCACAAAGATTAAAGTCTCCTATGTGGGTTATGAAGATGCCATCGTTGCTGCCAAGGCTGGCATGACGATCAACCTCAAGCCCAAAGGTGAGATGCTTACTGAAGTTGTTGTAACCGGTTACCAGAAGGTAGACAAACGACTCTTTACCGGTGCTACCCAAAGCGTCGACGCCGAGAAAACCAAACTCTCGGGTGTTGCCGACGTCAGCCGTGGTCTGGAAGGCCGCGTCTCGGGTGTGCAGGTTCAGAACGTGTCCGGTACCTTCGGTACTGCACCCAAGATCCGCGTGCGCGGTGCTACCTCTATCTACGGTAGTTCCAAGCCGCTGTGGGTTGTGGACGGTGTGATTCTGGAGGACAACGTGGACATCAGCGCCGACGACCTCTCGTCGGGTGATGCTACCACGCTGATCGCCTCGGCTGTCGCTGGTCTTAATGCCGACGATATCGAGAGTTTCCAGATTCTGAAGGATGGTTCAGCCACCTCCATCTACGGTGCCAAGGCCAACGCTGGTGTGATCGTAATCACCACCAAGACCGGCCGCAAGGGTTCAACTTCTATCAACTACACGGGTGAGTTCACCTACCGCCTGAAGCCCAACTACCGCGACTTCAACATCTGCAACTCTCAGGAGCAGATGAGTATCTTGCGCGAGATGGAGCAGAAGGGTTGGCTCGAGTATGCCAGCCTGGTGAACAGCACCACTTCTGGTATCTATGGCCAGATGTACACACTGATGGACACCTATGATCCCGCAACCGGAACCTATGGCTTGCCCAACACACAGAATGCACGTAACCAGTACCTGCGCGAAGCCGAACTTCGCAACACCGACTGGTTTGACCTCCTGTTCAACAACAACATCATGCAGAACCACGCCGTGAGCGTATCGGGCGGTACCGACAAGGGCTCGTTCTATACTTCGGCTTCGGTGATGGCTGACCCGGGATGGTACAAGAGCAGCCGCGTTGAGCGTTACACCTTCAACGCAAACGCTATCTACAACCTGACCGACAAGGTGAAGATCAAGATTTTGAACAGCAACAGTTTCCGTGACCAGAAGGCTCCCGGTACCTTGAGCCAGAACGTCGACGTGGTTTATGGTGAGGTAAAGCGCGACTTCGATATCAACCCCTACAGTTTCGCGTTGAACACCGCCCGTACCCTTGACCCCAATAGGCGTTATGTGCGCAACTACACCAACTTCAACATCTTTGATGAGTTGCAGTCCAACTACATCGACGTTGAGGTAACCGACCTCAAGTTCCAGGGCGAACTTAACATCAAGCCCATCATGAAGCAGGACCAGTCGCTGGAGTTCAACCTGCTGGGTTCGATGCGTGCTGTGAACTCTGAGCAGAACCACTACGTTCTCGAGAACAGTAACCAGGCCAACGCTTACCGTGCCGGTATCATCCCCGAGAATGCTTCGATTCGTGCATCCAACTCCTACCTCTATACTGATATCGACGTGCCCAATGCACTGCCCGAGTCGGTAATGAAGGAAGGTGGTATGTTGTTCTTCTCCAAGAACAGCCTGAAGACCTTCGACTTCCGTGCAACCGGTCAGTATCAGAAGGACTTCAACAACGGCCAGCACCTCATCAACCTGTATGCAGGTATGGAGGCCAGCCGCGTCGACCGCTTCTATGAGTCGTTCGAGGCTTGGGGCGTTGTTTATGACAATGGTAACATTCCCGCGCTCAACTACAAACTCTTCAAGCAGATGCAGGAAGAGAACGGCGCTTACTACAGTGTAGGTAATACCCACCGCCGCAACATGGCCTACTTCGCCAACGCCAACTATGCGTTGCTCGGCCGTTACGTCTTGAACGGAACCGTACGTTACGAGGGTTCTAACCTGATGGGTAAGACCGACCAGAGCCGCTGGCTCCCCACCTGGAACGTTTCGGCTGCATGGAACGTCTATGACGAGCCGTTCTTCCAGAACACTTCCCTCTATCAGAAGGGTATCCTTTCCTATGCAAAACTGCGTCTGAGTTACTCGCTGACCGGTGAGAGCGGCCCCGCTGGCTATGCCAACGCCGAGGCTCTGTATTATCCCACCCGTCCCTGGCGCCAGGAGACCAGCGCCTACGAGACCGGTCTGTATCTGGCAGGTCTGGGTAACAGCGAACTTACCTACGAGAAGAAACACGAGTTCGACCTCGGTGTTGACCTCGGTTTCATGTACAACCGCTTCAACCTCGTGTTTGACTGGTACTTCCGTAACAACTTCGACCTGATCGGTCTTATCCGCACCCAGGGTGTCGGCGGTATCACCACCAAGTATGGTAACGTCGCCGAGATGAAGTCACACGGTGTCGAGTTCACCATCTCGTCGCGCAACATCGAGCCTTCGCGTCCCGGTGGCTTCGGTTGGAGCACCGACTTGACGTTCTCCTATGCTGTGACCGAGATCAGCAAACTGCAGTCGCGCTCACGCGTCATCGACCTGGTAACCGGTAGCGGCTTCCCCCTCGAGGGCTATCCCCACCGTGCTATCTTCTCGATTCCCTTCGCCGGCCTGGACAGCCATGGTCTGCCCCTGGTATATGACGAGACTGGTGAAATCTCCAACGTGGGTGTCAACTTCCAGGAATACGAGAACCTTGGATTCCTCAAGTATGAGGGTCCCGTTGATCCTCCCTACACCGGAGGTTTTGGTAACATGTTTGACTTCAAGGGATTCCACCTGAACGTCTTCATGACTTATTCGTTTGGCAACAAGTTGCGTCTGGATCCCGTCTTCTCGGCTGGCTACAGCGACCTGACCTCCTTCACCAAGGATTTCAAGAACCGCTGGGCTCTCCCCGGTGACGAGGCCTATACCGACATCCCCGCTATTGCCTCGCGTCGTCAGGTTTACTCCAACAACTACCTGAGCATGGCCTACAACGCCTATAACTACAGTACTGCCCGCATCGCCAAGGGCGACTTCATCCGCCTCAAGGAGATTTCGCTCACCTACGATGTGCCCAGGTCACTGATTTCACACTTGCGTCTGAACACTGCTTCGATCAAGTTTGCCGCCACCAACATCTGCCTGCTCTATGCCGACAAGAAGTTGAACGGCCAGGATCCCGAGTTCTTCAACAGTGGTGGTGTGGCTTCGCCCAACCCCAAGCAGTTCACCCTCACCCTGCGTCTGGGTATGTAATCGATAGTTGTTACACATTATATATAATATAGAGATTATGAAATTAAAATATAGAATATTATTTATCGCAGTGGCGCTTATCGGTTTGAGTTCTTGCAAGGACTTCCTTGACAAGGTGCCCGATACCCGCGTCTATCTGGTGAACCTGGATCAGTTGGAGCAGTTGCTCGTGACTGGTTACACCGATGCCAACTACGCCCTGGTGGGTGAGTTGTCGAGCGATAACGTCATCGATAACAATTCACCCAGCGATGACGGTGTACGTTACCACTTGAGTTACTATAGCCAGGCCGACGAGCAGGTCTACGCTTGGCAGGATGTCGACCTCGACATCTCCAGCAGCGACACCCCCTCGGGTGTGTGGGGCGGATGCTATGGCGCTATCGCCGTTGCCAACGCCGTTCTTGAGAAGGTTGATGAGTTTGAGGCCGCTGGCGCGATTGAGGGTGAGCCCATCACTTCCGCCGACCAGGCCCGTCTGGACGCCATCAAGGGTGAGGCTTACATGATCCGTGCCTATCACCACTTCATCTTGGCCCAGATCTTCTGCATGCCTTACCGTGGTGCTACCATCAGCGCTACGCTGCCCGGTATCCCCTATGCCACTACTCCCGAGAAGGAACTTGATCCCAAGTACGACCGTGGCACTCTGCTCGAGACCTACGACAAGATCGAGGCCGACCTCAAGTTGGGTCTGAAGTACATCACCGACGAATACTACGAGGTTCCCAAGAACCACTTCAACGTGGCTTCTTCCAACTCGTTTGCAGCACGTTTCTATCTGATTAAGCGTGAATATGACAAGGTTGTCGAGTATGCTACCGCTGCCTTCAAGGGCAATGATCCCAGTACCATGCTCAACGACGGCTGGTGGCAGGACGACTTCTACTACATCAGCGATATCGGCCGCTACTTCACCAGCATCGAGCGCCCCTGCAACATGCAGTTGTTCACCAACTACAGCACCTGGTGGCGTCGCTTCCTGGGTTACCGCTTCACTTGCAACCGTGATGCTAAGCGCGGTACCATCCAGGGTCCCGGCCCGTCTTGGGCACGTTGCCAGTACCAGAACACCAAGACCAAGGAGAAATTTGCGATGATGCCTTGCTTCAACGGTGTCTGCGGTAGTGCAGGTGGCCAGGAGTACGGTGCCTACTTTGCCGGCACCTGCTTCGAGCAGTTCGAGTACACCGACAAGATTTCGGGTATCGGCTACTGCCACGAGATTCGCCCCGAGTTCACCACCGAGGAGACCCTGCTGATGCGTGCCGAGGCTAACCTCTTCCTGGGCAACATCGACGCAGCATTCGACGACCTCTACATCTGGAACCAGGAGCACCTCTCCGACGATGAGTCGCGCAACTACAACATGACCGAGTTGACCAAGGACCAGATCCTGACGTTCTACAGTTACTATGACAATCCCGACCGCAAGGATCCCGGTTACAACATCGTCATGAAGTTCCACATCGACGAGGTTTGCCCCAGCGACCAGTACCACATGACCCCGGAGATCGAGCCTTACATGCAGTGCGTTCAGCACTTCCGCCGCATCCAGTTGGTTCACATGGGTAACCGCTGGTTCGACATCAAGCGCTACGGCTTCAGCATCAAGCACAAGATGGGCATCGACGACGTCTACACCCTCGATGTGCTCGACCCGCGTTATGCTATCCAGATCCCCAATGAGGTTATCGGTGCCGGTCTCGAGCCCAACCCGCGTGAGACCAACAGGGCTGAGAGCAACTATGTTGTCAACAGCAGTGAGAATGTACGTGTTTCTAATTAATTCTCATCACATCATTAGACTATGAAAAAGATTCAATATTATATCTCTGCATTTTTGCTCATGGCAGTAGCAGCCATGTCGCTCTCCTCGTGCAGTGAGGACAAGTTGGGACCGACCATCTTCCCCGATGTTGATGAGTCTCTCGACCCCACTTCCTACACTTATCAGTTGGATAAGTTCCTCAAGGAAAATTATCTCGACAAGTACAACTTGACGTTCCTCTATAAGATGCCGGACGTCAGCACCAACATGAACTACAACCTGGTACCTGCCACCTACGAGAATTCTATCGACCTGGCAGTGCTCTGCAAGTACCTGTGGTTCGACGTGTATGACAAGGTTGCCGGTGAGGAGTTCCTCAAGTCCTACGGACCCCGTATCATCCTCTTGGTGGGTTCGCCCGCCTATAACCCCACTTCGGGTACCGAGATCGTCGGTCTTGCCGAGGGTGGTATCAAGGTTTCGTTGTTCAAAGTCAATGCCATGCGCATCAACGACTTTAACATGATGAACGAGTACTACTTCAAGACCATGCACCATGAGTTCGCTCACATCCTGCACCAGACCAAGACCTATCCCAACGAGTTCAACACGATCTCGATCGGTCACTATGACAGCAACAACTGGCAGGACCGCAGCGAGGGTCAAGTGGCTTCGCTGGGCTTCGTGACGACCTATGCATCGAGCGAGTTCCGCGAGGACTTTGCCGAGACTATTGCTAACTACATCGTGAAGACCGATGAACAGTGGAACCGCATCCTCGACCTGGCCAGCCGTGGTTGGGCTTCGGGTGATGAGGACGACGTGACCAGCCAATTCTTCTGCTACTACTATTATCCCAACAACGACGTGACCCAGGACCTCGTTTATGTTAGCGAGTGGAATGTGTTCACCGAGGTTGATGAGGATGGTACCGTACACAAGTACTGGCGTAACAACAAGGACAGTGAGGGCAACCGCATCATTGTCTATGACGTCGAGGACAAGGACGGTATCGATGGCGTAGAGGCTATCCTCCAGAAGGTGCAGATTGCACGCACCTGGCTCAAGGAAGCCTGGGGTGTAGATCTGGACGAACTCCGTGAGGAGGTTCAGTATCGCCAAACCCACTACGACATCAACGAGTTGCGTAAACTGGTTACCGATATTCATTAATTGTGTTTCACCTTTAATCACGATGAAAAGAAAATGAAGAAGTTTTTAAATATTTCTCTTTTGTCGCTCGTAGCCTTGGCAACGCTCTCACTGAGTTCCTGCAAGAACGAGATTGACGAAATTTTTGATGAGGATGCCGTGGCTCGCTTGGACAAGGCCAAAGCCGAGTACATCGATATTCTCACAAGCAACGGCGGCAAGTGGCAGATGCAGTATTATGCCAACAGCAATGAGCCTGGCTACGTCTATCTGATGACTTTCCGCAACGACGGTTCGGTGACCATTGCAGGTAAGAACGAGTGGATCGGTTATGTCGAGGGTGAGTCGCTCAAGGTGCCCACCTACGGTAGCCAGACCTCACTTTGGGAAGTTATTACCGACAACGGTCCCGTGCTCTCGTTCAACAGTTTCAACAAGTACTTCCACTTGTTTGCTGACCCCGAGGATATCCCCAGCCTGAGTGATGAGGATACCGACGAGACCGGTTACGGTCACGAGGGTGACTACGAGTTCGACCTCATGAAGTATTCCAACGACACGCTCTACATCTCTGGTAAGAAGTATGGTATCGACATGATTATGGTTCGTGTTGACGCCAATGTCGATGACCATGTCTACATGGACGAAGTGGTGGCTATGGCCGACTCGTTCTTCAACGCCAAGATTCCGCAGGTTTATGTCAACCTGCCGAACGATACCCGCTGGATTGTCAAGAACGGTGCTTCCAGCATCCTGAAGATGTTCCGTGAGGGTGCCGATGAAATCTCGACTGCCGAGGAGCACAACGTCATCATTACCCATGACGGTCTCTCGTTCATGCATCCCATCACCTTGGACGGTTACACGATTCAGAACTTCATCCGTCAAGCAGATGGCTCGCTGCTGTGCCGCGACGACAACACTACGACCATTACGGCCGATGACCTGAACAAGGTGTTCACGATCAGGACCTTCACATGGAAGGGTGACACGACCCAGATGGGTGGCGAGTTTGCTGACCTCTTCCACGGGTTCAAGAATGAGTTGAACGATTACGGCAAGCGTAAACTCACGTCGGTTCAACTCTCCTATGACAACACGAAGGAGTGCTATGCCATCGCATTCGGCTGCTTGTATCAGAAGAGGACGTTCTATCCCACTTACTACTTGACTGCCGAATTTGTTAACGACAACCAGATCAAGTTCCACTACACTGGCGAATTCAACGATGCCGCCACCATCTATGGTGAGAAGTGTCCTTCGATGGTAGGCATTGTCGAATTGCTCAACCGTGCTACCTTCACGTTGTCCACCAGTTCGCTGCTGGCACCTGTCGACATAAAGATGAGCGATAGCGGCAATACTGGTTCCTACTTCATGTGGAGACTATAACAAGTCAATGAACTTTTTGATAGCCGGGGCGTGTCTCTGGTGAAATGTCCCGGCTGTCATTTTTAACGATAGAAATTTTAATAATTTTTATTTACATATTTTTATAACAAGCATTTATGAAAAAGATTTTACTTTTAGCAGCAGCCGCACTCATGGTGACGTCTGCCAATGCACAAATCAAGCGCTCCGAGACTACTCAGGCGCCTGCTCGTCCTCATCTGCAGGTGATGAAGGCTGATGCCAAGAAGGAAGTGAAGCAGATGCGCACTCCTGGAACCCCTGTTTTCAAGGCTCCCAAGAAGGCCGCCAACATTGACTGCTGGTATCGCCGCCCTGCTGGTGCATTCCCCGCAAGTTTGGTAGTGGAAGATGGCGCCTACTCAGGTTTGCTGTATGCTCCTTACTTTGCTGTTACTCCTTATGTGGACTATACCTTCAACGGCTTTGTTGACGGTGCAAGCCCCGAAGCAAGTTTGTTCTGGGACTATCAACTTTGGGTTCCCAATGAGGATGGTACCGATAGTGAGCAGACGTGGTTATACGCCGAAGGTCAAGACCTCACGGTACAGTATGGCTATGAGACCGACTCTGTGCCCGTATTCTATGTTGAGGATGGTGACGCCTTCAACCTGTTCACCTACACTGGATACAAAATGAGTGGTACCTCTGAGAATCCTGTTGCCGATGAACAGTTCATCTCTGACATCCTTTCTGTGCCCAGCACCATGGAAATCTGGGAAACCGACTTCCTCAAATCAAGTAAGAACTTCTGCTATGGTGGCCGCAATTGTGACCAGCGCTACCCGATGTCTTACTACAGCGGTGCTCAGCCTTACGGACAGAACGAGGACGGCTACTGGTTCGGTAAGAACGCCGGTACTAGCGGTGGCAACCCCGTCGATGGTATTGCCCAGGCATTTGAGAAACCCACCGCTCCCTATCTGCTCAAGCAGGTGGTTCTGGACTGCGCTGTGCTCGAGGTTGCTGCCCAGGTTGACATGACCTGCCGCATCTACAAACTCGATGAGATTCCTCCTTACAGTGAAGAAGACGAGGCTGTATTGCCCGAGGAGCCCGGTGAACTGATCGCTATGGGCCGTGCAACTGTAACTCCCGAGACCGAGGCTACCACCGGTGGCCTGGTATTCTTCACCCTCTTCGGTGAGGAGGATGGTCTGGAGTACGATATCACTCCGACTATCGACTGTCCTATCCTCGTGGTAATCGATGGCTACAACGATCCTGAGATGGAGAACCTGACCAACTTCTCGGCTATGGTTTCCAGCGATATGGATGTTGATGAGGGCTTCGGTGAGTTGGCTTACCTCAAGTTAGGTATTAAGGATGAGGACGGCAACCTCGACCACTATGTATGGGCTGGTCTGAACAACTTCTTCACCAGCGGTGCCATGAAGACTGGTCTTACCATCTTCCTGAGCACTGAGAACCCCTACTTGACCTTCAACTACACTGCCGAGGATGGCAAGTACACTTTCCCCGTTGAAGGTGGCGTGATGGAGAAACAGTTCGGTAGCCACACTAGCCGCAGCATCGAGTTCTGGTCATGGACTCCCAGCGCTAATGATGAGTGGTTCATGTCCTGCAACGACGAGGATGTCCCCGAGTGGCTCAACATCGAACTTGAGGACCAGATGCAGGGTGGTGAATTCACTGGCCTTGTAAATGCTGTTGTTACCGCCGAGGCTCTGCCCGAGGGTATGCAGTATCGTGAGGCTGTTGTTCGCTTTGAGATTCCCGGCGCTTATATTGACTATACGTTCATGCAGGGTACCAAGCCCGAGCCTCAGCCCTACCTCAAGGGTGACGTCAATGGTGACGGTGAGGTTAATATCGCCGACGTCAACGCTTTGATCGACATCCTCCTGACGGGTGTTGACAACAGCGAAGGCCGCTCAGACGTGAACGAGGACGGTGAGGTATCGATTGCCGATGTTAACACCCTCATCGACATTATCCTGAAAGGTTAATCATTCCTGAAAGGTGATATCCCTTAAACTGAACATTTTTACAGTTTCTTAACATATCATCTATTACCTGTAGAGACGGGGCGCCTGTTTGAAGGCTCCCCGTCTCGATTTTTTGTGATGTCGCTGGTTTTTTGTAATTTTGCACACATGAATAACAAGAAAGAACACGAGGAACCGCTACGGTCGGTACGCATCACCGCGATGCGCCAAACCGTGTACCGCGACCTGATGGAGCAATTCGAGAACCCCATCGAACACACTTGTGACATCACCATCGGGCAGACGTTCACGTCAGTCGGCGGCGAGCGTCCTGAAGGCTTGTGCGAGAGCGCATGGGAGTCGATGAGGCCGTTTGTCGAGGCCCTGGCACGCGGCGAGGGCAACTTCTACGACGGCTGGATGCAGAATCCCCGGTCGGCGATGATTTCCTGCAATGACGGGTTCCGCCCCGTCTCGTTCTATCTTGAAACTTTGGATAACTCTCAATAATTGACCCGATAGATTTTCTAGATGCTCTAGATTATCTAGAATCTCTAGAACCTCTAGAACCTCTAGAATTAATTCAACAGTTATGAATATCAAATCAGCCGAATTCCAGATCAGCAACAGTGACGCGCGCAAGTGTCCCGACACCTCATTGCCCGAGTATGCCTTCATCGGCCGCAGCAATGTGGGCAAGTCGTCGCTCATCAATATGCTCACGGGCCGCAAGGCCTTGGCCAAGACCAGTGCCACCCCGGGCAAAACGATGCTCATCAACCACTTCCTCATCAACGGCGAGTGGTACATCGTCGACCTGCCGGGCTATGGCTACGCCAAGCGCAGCAAGGAGGACAGGGATAAGTTGTGGCGCATGATTCAGGGCTATGTGTTGGGACGCCAGCAGATGACCAATCTCTTTGTCCTCGTCGACAGCCGCATCAAGCCGCAGAAGATTGACCTTGAGTTCATGGAGTGGCTCGGTGAAAACGGTGTGCCGTTCTCCATCGTGTTCACCAAGATGGACAAACTGGGCAAGGTCGCAGGGCCCGCCGCAGTCGAGGATTACAAGAAGGTGCTGCGCAAGACCTGGGAAGAACTGCCGCCCATCTTCATGACCTCGAGCGAGGATGCCCGTGGCCGTGACGAGGTACTCGGATATATTGACTCTATTAACCAGCAACTGAAACAACAATGAGAAAGATATTCACCCTGATATCGGTATTTGTCGTCATTACCGCAGTGGCACAAAGCCATCGCGAGGTGACGTTGAGCGATAATTGGCAATTCTCGCGCGACAAGATCAATTGGCAGGATGTCACCGTTCCCCACGACTGGGCCATCGACGGGCCGTTTGACAAGAAATGGGACTTGCAGGTCGTTGCTATCAAGGAAAATGGCGAGGACGTGGCCACCGAGAAGTCGGGACGCTCTGGCGCCTTGCCTTGGATCGGTGAGGGCTACTACAGGACCACATTCACCGTGCCCGAGGAATATAAACATGTCCAACTGGTTTTCGACGGTGCCATGGCCGACCCGCATGTCTATGTCAATGGTCACGAGGCTGGACATTGGGCCTACGGCTACAACGCCTTCATCGTTGATGTGACCCCCTATCTCAATGGCAAAGGTCTGAAAAACAACCTGGCGGTGACTCTGGAGAACAAGGAAGAGAGCAACCGCTGGTATCCCGGTGGCGGTATCTACCGCCCCGTCAAACTGGTGATGACACGTGAGCAGGATGCCCTTGACACGTGGGGGCTCTTTGTCCAAACGCTGGGTATTGAAGGCGAGAAGGCGACTCTGCAGGTTGAGCATCAACTGGATGAAGGTGCTGTGATCGATAATGCCTTCGAACTGGAGGTTACCCTCTCGGATGCTGCCGGAAGGGCGGTGGCAAGCGCAAAATCCAGTCCTGACGGAATGGGGCATTTCGCAATGCCTCTCGAGGTGTATCTGCCCTCGTTGTGGTCGCCCGAGAATCCTTACCTGTACACTGTCACGGCAACACTGCGCCACAACGGACTGGAAATAGACCGTCAGGAGCAGAAGGTGGGCATCCGCACCGTTTGTTTCAGCAAGGAGGGCGGCTTCCAACTCAACGGTGAGCGCCGCAGCATCAAGGGTGTGTGTCTGCATCACGATTTGGGCCCGCTGGGCGCCGCAATCAACAAGACGGCCCTTATCCGCCAGATTGAGATGATGAAGGCCATGGGTGCCGATGCCATCCGTACCAGCCACAACATGCCCTCGACGATGCAGATGGAAATCTGTGACAGCCTGGGTATGATGGTCATGGCCGAGAGTTTCGACGGCTGGAAGGAGCCCAAGGTGCGCAACGGCTACGGCAGTTATTGGGATGAGTGGTGGCAGAAGGACATCCGCAACCTGGTGCTCAACCACCGCAACCATCCCAGCATCATCATGTGGAGCGTGGGCAACGAGATTCCTGAGCAGTGGAAACCTGAGGGCGTGAAGCGCTACAAGGACCTGATTGCCCTGTGCCACAAGTATGACCCCAGCCGCATGGTGACTTGCGGCATGGACCAGCCCGACGGCACCATCTGGTGTGGCTTTGCCCAAGTGGCCGACGTGCCGGGCTATAACTACCGCGTCCACAAGTATGAGGAGATGATAGAGCGACTGCCGCAGGGCTTCATCCTGGGCAGCGAGACGGCATCTACCGTGAGCACCCGCGGTCACTATTGTTTCCCCGACACCGTGGCCACCAACAAGGCCTGGCCCGATGGCCAGTGCTCGGGCTATGATGTGGAATATTGCTGGTGGAGTAACCTGCCCGACGATGACTGGAAGATGCAGGACGACTTCGACTGGACGGTGGGCGAGTTCGTGTGGACGGGCTATGACTACCTGGGCGAACCGACCCCCTATGACGAATATTGGCCCTCGCGCAGCAGTTACTTCGGCATCTGTGACCTCGCAGGCCTGCCCAAGGACCGCTACTACCTGTACCGCAGCCACTGGAACAAGACGGAGCACACCATCCACCTGCTGCCGCACTGGACGTGGCCCGATCGCAAGGGCAAGGTAACTCCCGTCTACTGCTACACCGACTATCCCAGCGCCGAACTCTTTGTCAACGGCAAGAGCCAGGGCCGTATCACCAAGAATGACACCACGCGACTTGACCGCTATCGCCTGCGTTGGCGCGACGTGGTCTATCAGCCGGGTGAGTTGAAGGTAGTGGTCTATGACGAAAATGGCAACAAGGCCGGACAGCAGATTGTCCGCACAGCCGGCAAACCCAAAAGCCTCTTGCTGGAGCCCGAGCGCAAGACCATCAAGGCCGACGGCAACGATTTGGCATACGTCACCGTGAGTCTGGTGGACAAGAACGGCACTCTGTGCCCTGATGCGGCCAATAGGCTTGAGTTCAGTGTCACGGGAGCGGGTACCTACAAGGCTGCCTGCAATGGCGATGCCACCTCGCTGGAGCCGTTTACCCAGCCACAGATGAGTCTGTTCCACGGCCAGTTGGTGGTCGTTTGCCAGGCTGGCAAAAAGCCGGGAGTGATGAACTTGACGGTCAAGGATCCCGCCACGGGCATGAAATCCAGTGTCAACATCACCGTGAAATAGGCTTTAGGCTTTAGGAATGCGGATGCTAACTTCTAATTCCTAACTTCTAATTCCTAATTAATAATGGAGGACGTTTATCTTTTCAATCCCGAGCATGACCTGGCACTGGCGCATGGGGCGCACAACTACACCGCTCCGCCTTTTGCCCGCCAGTTGCGGCATGACCTGAGGCTGCTGCCCGCATGGGTGGCACCCGCAGGGTCATTTATTGCTATACCTGATGATGCTCCGATTGTAGAGGACCGCCGCTGGCTGCTCGACCATCATCTTGATATTACCCCTGTTCCCATCAGCGGGATTGCCGACTTGGGCCCTTGCCGCATCCATCCGTGGGGATGGGATGCGACCTTGCGTCACCAGTTGCTGGCGTGTGGCGTTTCAAGTGATTTCCTGCCCACTGAGGCAGATTTGGACTGGATTCGCCGCCTGTCACACCGCCGTGTCACCATTGCCGTGCATGAGGCGTTGGACATGCCCGCCGTGCCTCGTCCTGCCGAACTTGCCTCGTTGCAGGATGTCGTCGCGTTCATGAACGGGAATCCCGGCTGTTACCTCAAGATGCCGTGGTCAGGCAGCGGCAAGGGCATCTATCGTGTGATAGACCCGCAGGGCGACCGCCACGTGCTGCATTGGATTGAAGGAGCGTTGCGCCGTCAGGGCTCGCTCTTGTGTGAGGTGGGGATGGACAAGGTGCAGGACTTTGCGGTGGAGTGTGAGTGCCGTGACGGCAAGACCCTGTTGACGGGCTATTCGGTCTTTGACAGCGATTTCCACAGTCAATTCGCAACGGGTAGGGTAGAGACCAGGGAGGAACTGCATCAATTCCTGCTCAACCGCTATCCCGCATTGGACCACGTCGTCGAGCGGGTGCTGCTGGTGCTTGACAGCATGGTCGCTACGCACTACAACGGCCCGTTGGGTGTCGACATGATGCTCTATCGTGCTGATGATGGTAATTTGGCTTTAAACCCCTGTGTGGAAGTTAACCTGCGCATGACGATGGGCATGGTTACTGCAGCCATGGGTGACCGTCACGGCCTGCGCGGCCGATTCTCCATCGTTTCTGATAATTCCCGTTACTTGGTTTCTCTCTCGATGTAGAAGGCGTAGTACTCGTCGAGGGTGATGCCCTCGTCGTGGATGCGCTGGGCCGCCTCTTTGCCCACATAGCGCAGATGCCACGGCTCGTAGTCATAGCCCGTAACGCGCTCCTTGCCTTGAGGGTAGCGCAGGATGAATCCATATTTATGGCAGTGGTCGCGCAACCATTTCCCTTCGGTCGACTCGCCGAACTCCCATTTCATGAGGTGTTCCTGTGACACGATGTCCAGGCACATTCCCGTCTGGTGCTCGCTGTAGCCGGCCTCGGCCGCCAACCTCTTGCTGTTCTGTTTGTGGGTGTCCTGTTGTTCCTTGAACGAACGGTAGGCACTGTTCACCATCAGGTGTGCCGATGTCTGTTGGTGGCAAGCCTGACGCATCTGGTAGTAGGCGCTGACAACGAGGGTGTCGGCCTTGGGACGGTCACCGAAGGCATAATCTCTCTCAAATGTCACCATGTTGGGGTTGCGGAAGTGGCTATCCAGGTAGTGGCTCCGGTTAATCAGCATCAGATATCCCTTGGTGGTGTCGCATGGAACGAGGTCTTGCCAATTGTTATCGGCACCCACGTTGACCACCGCCACGATGTCGGCTGGCTGAATGCCGGTGGTGTCACTCTTGTGGCAGTTGAGATAGCGCTCAAGGTTATCACCGATGAAGAAGGGTTGGGTGACAATCGCGCAGGCGAGGGTGTCCATCTCGCCCAGGCCGACCAGAACGTCAATCTGTTTATCGGTCAGTGCGGCGGCGATTGTTTGGGCCTCCTTGAAGGGATAGCCCATTCGGCACAGTTTGTACTCGTCCGAACTGAAGAAGGCGATACCTTGGCAACTCTTGACCAATACCAGCAGCACCAGCACGGCGGCAGCGAGGACCGGCCCTGTCATCCATAGGTTCTCACGGGCCGTCCATTCCTTGAACAGCCCTGTAACCCAGTCCTGGATGCGCTTTAGTCGCTGCCGCATGGGGTAGGGTGGTTATCGGTTGGCGCGCTTGGCCATCTCGAATAGTTCCAGTGGCAGATGGCAATATCCGTCGGGGTTCTTGTCCAGATAGTCCTGATGATAGTCCTCGGCAGGGTAGAAGTTCTTGAGCGGCAGCAGTTCCACAGCCAGGCGCAGTTTTACCCCGGCCTGCACACGGTTGTACACGGCCTGCAGCGTCGGCACATCTGCTTCGTCGGTATAGTAGATGCCCGTGCGGTACTGGGTGCCCTTGTCGTGGCCTTGTTGGTTGACGCTTGTCGGGTCGATGGCCTTGAAGTACATCTCGGTCAGGAATTCCAGCGAGATGACCTCGGGGTCATAGGCGATGCGCACCGTTTCGGCAAATCCCGTCTTGTCGGTACACACCTGCTGGTAGGTCGGGTTGTCGGTATGTCCGTTGGCATAGCCCACCTCGGTCTCAACGACGCCATTCACCAGTTTGAAGTAATGTTCTGTGCCCCAGAAACATCCTCCCGCAAAATAAATCTCCTTCATAACAATCAATTCTAAATGATGGACAAAGATAGTGCAAGCCGAGTACAATGGCAAGACAAAAACACTTTTTTGTCTTGCCATTGTTTTGTTGTCGGTGGCCGTCGATGTATTGCAAGCCTGTGGCTTGCACGGCGGTAGTGCACTGCGGTCTGTTCCTTTGCTTTGTGCTACCATTTTGCTTAAACTTTCTTGGCTGTTTCGAGTCTTAAATGTAACTTTGCACGAGTTATTGCGAGGTAGATGAAACGAGTAGTGATTATCGGTTCCGGCAATGTGGCGACCAGCCTGGCTCATGGCTTGGCCTCATGTTGTGAGGTGGCTCAGATCTATAGCCGCCAGTTGTCTCATGCCCAGGCATTGGCGACGGCTGTCGGGTGCTCTGATGTCACCGACGACCTGCTGTCCCTCGTCCCCGATGCCGATGCCTACATCATCGCCGTGCACGACGATGCTATCGCCGAGGTCATTGCTGCCACGCCCGACAACGGCGCCTTGTGGGTGCACACCTCGGGCAGCAAGCCGATTGACCTGTTTGCGGGCCGCCGTGCCCGTTGTGGCGTGTTGTGGCCCATGCAGTCCTTTTCGCGCGAGATGGTCGTGCCGCTCGACGAGGTGCATTTCTTTGCCGAGGCCAATAATGAGGCCGCTCTCGATGCACTGATGGACCTGGGGCACATGCTGTCCCGTCACGTGGTCGAGGCCGACAGCAGCCAGCGCTTGCAGTTGCATGTGGCATCGGTGTTCTCCTGCAATTTTGCCAATCACATGTGGACCCTGGCCCACGAGGTGCTCGACGAGGCCGGATTGCCGTTCGAGGCGATGCTGCCGCTCATCCGCACCACTGTCGACAAACTCGACCGCTTGTCGCCTGCCCAGTCCCAGACCGGGCCCGCCGTGCGCCATGACCTGAAGGTCGTGGCCAACCATCTGGCCATGCTTGATGGCGACAAACGCGAGATTTATGACCTGTTGTCGCAATCCATTATGAACCGTAACCCGCTTGATGACAATGCTTGATAATCTTGAGAAATATGATGTGGTGCTGGGCAGCAATTCACCCAGGCGTCGGGAACTGCTCAATGACATGGGCGTCAAGTTCCGTGTCGAGGCCATCAAGGGCATCGACGAGGCCTATCCAGCCAATCTGCCTGTCGAGGAGATTCCCGTCTATCTTGCACGCATCAAAGCCGAGGGACACCCCTTGAAGGCCGGCGAACTGCTTATCACTGCCGACACCGTTGTCGTGCTCGACGAGGAGGTGCTGGGCAAACCCACCGGCGAGGCTGATGCCCACCGCATGCTGCGCGCCCTCTCGGGCCGTGCCCATCGTGTCATCAGTGGCGTGTGCGTCACCACGGCCGAGCGTGTCGAGTCATTTGCCGACACGAGTATCGTCCACTTTGCTGAACTAACCGATGACGAGATTGACTACTATATCAAGCATTACCGCCCGCTGGACAAAGCCGGAGCCTACGGCATCCAGGAATGGATCGGCAATATCGGCATCTCGGGCATCAGCGGTGATTTCTATAATGTGATGGGCCTGCCCACTCGCAAACTCTATCAATTGTTGAAAACATTTTAAATCAAGGATAAGATGAAAAACCGTTTTAGGAATATCATGTTGATGGTTGCCTGCAGCATGTCACTGCTCGCTGTGGCTCAGACTGAGCCATTAGACACCGTCTACTTCTATAGGACATGGGCCGAGATGCTTAATTTTGCGCCGTCAGCCTATATTGTTAATCCATTCATCGATGTCTATTCTGACTGTGAAATCTATATCGAGACCGGAGATGAAGAGACCAACAAGTTGATAGAAGACGAATACATCGCCTTTTCACGCGATAATGCTGTATGGCTCCTCAACAGCAAATATCTCAAGAAGAATTTCAAGGGCGACGTGCGGGGGCATCAGGGATTTGTCCCCGTGTACTTCAATGACAAGACGGCCTTTATCACTTCCTACGGTCCTGTGAGCGTGAAGGAAGTCCTTTTTGGCAACTCCGATGATGGAACAACCATGAGTAATATGGATTACTTCTACATTGACTTTGTGACCAGCACGGTGCACAGGGTAACAAACGAATACCTGAGCCATTTGCTTGAGGACTACCATGACCTGCAGATGCGTTACGAGGGTATGAAGGACTATAAGAAGCGTTATATCATCGAGGATTATTTCTTCAAATATATCGACCGTGCCACCGATGATTTCATGCACCCTAATATTCTGGACTTAGTGGAGTGATCAAAAAATGACATGCTGAACAGGTTACACATCATTGCTGCTCTCTTGTTGGCGTTGTGCTCATTGCACTGCGCCGCCGATGAGTGTGTCGAGAGAGACACCGTCTACTTCTACAACTCCTGGGAGCATATGATGCAAGTGGAACCTGATACGATGATTACAGACCTTGCAATAGACTTTTTTTCGCCATTCGAACTGTATTTTGAGTCGAGCGACAAAAAGGCCAACAAGAGAATCAAGAAGGAATACATCGCTGCCACTCTGGGCGACAGCACATGGCTCATCAACAGTAATTATCTCAGGGAGTATTTCAAGGGTGACAGCAAGAATCTCCATGGCTACGTGCCCGTGTTCTTCAGCGAGAAAGTAGCCTATGCGGTGGCCGAGGAATATTCCTATGCCGAGTTGGGAGACATCGCATTCAATGTGATTTCGACTTACAATTACTACATTGATTTCAAACGACACAAGGTGATTAGGGTCGATGAAAAAACGCTGAGCGCTATTCTGACTGATTATAATGACTTGAGGATGCGGTATGAGGGTATGAAGGATAAAGGTAGGTCCGCAATCGTCAACGATTTTTTCATGCAGTTTGTGGACAGGGCGACCGAGGACCCCATGCGCCCCGATATCCTTGACCTCTTGGATAAAGAAAAGAACAATGACAAGAAATGAAACGATAAGAATGACTGCTATGCGGTTTCGGTGTTCGGCCGTATTGCTAACGGTGTTGCTGTTGATGACCGCTTGCTTCAGGAGCGGCAACGGCACCAAAGGCGGCATCGAGGCCGACGGGAAGGTGATTACCCATGCCAGGCTGCTCTCGATGCAGCGCGAGGCTGGATATACCCTGGTCACCGTCGCCGACCCGTGGAAGGGTGGGGTGCTGCACCGCTATGTGCTGGTGCCGCGCGACTCGGTTTTGCCCGATAACCTGCCCGAAGGGACTGTGGTGCGTACGCCGGTGCAGCGAGCCTTGGTCTATTCGTCGGTGCATACGAGCCTGTTGGGCGAACTCGGTGCCCTCGATGCGGTGCGTGGTGTCGTCGATAGCCAATATTTCATTGACTCCACCATTGTCAAAGGTGTGGCTGAAGGTACCATCGCCGATTGCGGCAACTCGATGAATCCCACTGTCGAGAAGGTCATCGATATGCAGCCTGATGCCATCCTGCTCTCTCCCTATCAGGATGCCAGTTACGGCCAGATTGCCAGCCTTGACATCCCCATCATTGAGTGTGCCGACTATCTGGAGTATGACCCGCTGGGCAGGGCCGAGTGGATGAAGTTCTATGGCGAACTTGTGGGCAGGCAGGCCGAGGCCGACAGCCTCTACAATGTCGTGACCAATGACTATAACCAGGTGCGCGAGGCCGCTGCGGGCGCCAAGTCGCGTCCCACGGTCGTGACCGAGATGGTCATCAGCGGCGTGTGGAACGTGCCCGGCGGACAGAGTTATATGGCGCGTATCATCAGCGATGCCGGTGGCGACTACCTGTGGGCCGATGATGAGAATACGGGCTCACTGGCACTGGATTTCAACCAAGTTCTTGCCAAAGCCCAGAATGCCGACTACTGGTTCATCAAGTGGACCAACATCAACTCGCTGAAAGACCTTCAGGGAGCCTATGACCTGAACAAGGAGATGGCGGCCTTCCAGAACAAGCGCGTCTATGTGTGCGATACCGACAAGACCCGTTTCTTTGACCGCATTCCGTTCCATCCCGATGTGCTGTTGCGTGAGTTTGCTGCCATCATGCATCCCGGATTGTTCCCCGACTACAAGCAGCAGATGTATCACCATATCGATTAAGCCGTTATGTCTCACAGCCGTTATGTCATCACATTGATTGCCTTGACGCTGCTGCTGGTGCTGCTGGCACTGGCCTGTCTCGTCTTCGGCTCGGTGGACATTCCCGTTGACCGCATCATCGACATCGTCACGGGCAAGGGCAGCGGCAACAAGGCATGGGACATCATTATCCTGCAGTCACGCATCCCCATGATCATCACGGCGGCGCTGGCCGGAGCCGCGCTGTCGGTGTCGGGCCTGCTATTGCAGACTACTTTCAACAACCCGCTGGCGGGACCATCGATTCTGGGTGTCTCGTCAGGCGCCGGACTGGGTGTCGCCATCGTGATTCTGGCCATGGGCGGCTCCTTGGGCGGGCTGCTGGGCGAGAATGTCGGTAGTTACATCGCCATCCTTGTGGGTGCTCTGTTGGGTGCCGGGGCGGTGCTCGTTGTGCTCATCGCTTTCTCGGCCATCGTGCGCAGCAACACGATGCTGCTCATTATCGGTATCCTCGTGAGTTACCTCACGTCGAGCGTGGTGCAGTTGCTCAACTCGGTGGCTACCGAGGAGGGCGTGCACAACTACGTCTCCTGGGGCTTCGGCAACTTCTCGGGTGTCGGTGCCGACCAGATGCCTGTTTATGCCGGGACCATTGTGTTGGCCCTCATCGCCTCGCTGTTGATGGTCAAGCCGCTGAACGCCCTGCTGCTGGGAGCGCGCTATGCCCGCAATCTGGGCATCAATGTGTCGCGCACGCGTAACATCCTGCTCATCATCACCGGTGTGCTGACGGCCGTCGTGACGGCCTATTGCGGCCCTATCGGCTTCATCGGCCTGGTGGTGCCCCACATCGCCCGCATGTCGTTGGGAACGAGCAACCACAGCCGCCTGTTGCCGGCGACCGTCCTTGCCGGCGCCGTGATTGCCCTGTTGTGCTCTCTGGCGAGCGTGTGCAATCCTCACGGCATCATTCCCATCAATGCCATTACACCCGTCATCGGTGTGCCCATCATTCTTTACATCATTATCAATCGCCGACGCATCCAATACTTTAACTGACGATGACCGACAACACTATTTTATCGACTTGTGACTTGGCAGTAGGTTACCGTAACGGTAAACAGGAAACAGTTTTGCTCAAGGACCTGAACCTTGCTCTCGAGAGAGGTAAACTTGTCGCGTTGCTGGGACAGAACGGAGCAGGTAAATCGACCTTGCTGCGTGCGCTCACCTGTGACGAGCGTCCCATTGGCGGAACGATTATGGCCGACGGCAAGAACCTGCTGGAGATGAGCCAGAAAGACCGTTCGCGGCTCATCGGCCTCGTATCGACCGAGCGCATCCAGGCCGGAGCCCTCACCGTTACCGAACTTGTGGGACTCGGGCGTCAACCCCATACGGGATTCCTGGGCCGCCTCGATGACGAGGACCGTGAGATCGTCAGGCAGTCCATGACCGATGCCGGCATCATCGCCAAGGCCGACGAGTATATGGCTTCGCTGAGCGATGGTGAGCGGCAGAAGGCGATGATTGCCCGTGCCCTGGCACAGCAGACGCCCATCATCATCCTTGACGAACCCACCGCGTTCCTCGACGTGGCCAGCCGCATCGAGACGATGCGCCTGCTGCAAAACCTCGCACACGACCGCGGCAAGGCGGTGTTGCTTTCCAGCCACGACATCTCTCAGTCGTTGATGCTCGCCGATGAATTGTGGCTCATCACGACCGACAGGCAGGTGCTCACAGGCACCACCCGGCAACTGGTTGACGAGGGAGCGATGAACCGCCTCTTTGAAAACCGCGAAATCCATTTCAATCCGCAGATTTTGGACTACTCTTTCTGATAGGAATTTTGCCGTTTTTTCGTGTCTTGGCGATGCCATCGTAAAAGGCGAAAAATGGCTAAAATCGGCCGATTTTCCCAAATTTGCCCCTTTTTTTCACCATCTTGTCCCATGTGCCGCAAACGCCCGTGGTCACTGGCTTTGGAGGCATTTTGCACCGTCTGCGAGGGTCATTTTGTGGCCTGATTATTTGGTCAATTCAAATGATTATCATACCTTTGCAGTACGAACCAATTACTAACAACTTATGCTAAGACGATTATTTTTAGCGCTTGCTGTTGTGATTGCTGTGTCTGCCATGGGGCAGGATTTTAAGTTACACGCTACCAAATATCACCCGGGACAGGGTGGTGCTGGTTGGGTAACAGCAAGCGGAGACCGAATCAATTATGATAAGTTGAAAAACTATCAGATTCGATGGGTCGCCCTCTCACCTGACATGTTCTCGCAACATGGATTCAAAATGGGTGACGTGATTATTGTGGAGAGTGAGTCAACCCCGGCCATCAATGGCGAATGGGTAGTAAAAGACAAGATGGGCAAGCGCCTGCGCAAGCGCATCGACTTCCTCACTCCAAGAGGAGACAAGTACAATTTCCGTAACGGTGCGGTCACTATTCGCAAGAAACATTGAGCACCGCGGATTAAAAGATCTTAAAAGAAATGTAGATGACGGGACAGATAACCTCTGCCTCGTCATTTACGTTTTATCTGATTCTTCTTGATGGCCGTCTCAATCGCTGATGGGATAGGCGGCCTTGTGCTGGTTCAGCGCTTTGAGGGCCGCCAGCACGGTGTTGTCCTGGCGATTGACGATGGGATAGAATGCCTGGCTGCCGAATGTGTCGCGGGCAATCAGGGCTTTGAGGTTGGTCACGATGACGTCGCGTGACAGGTTGATGTAGTACCAGCGTGGGGCGATGCCGTTGCGTGAAGCATAGTCGGCAAAGTCCTTGAGCAGGGCCTCGTCGCTGGGCGCCGTGTTCAGGAATTCGTTATAGTCCTTCATGTTGCTCAGCGATTTGCGGTGTTCGTTGCAGTAGTTGAAGGCATAGCGCTGGAGCAGGCCGGCATTGGCGATGTCAATATAGTAACTGGTGATCCCCGTGGTGTCGCGTGCAACAAAGATGTCGGGCACAATGCCACCGCCGCCATACACGGTGCGGCCAAACTTGGTGGTGAACACCTGGCTCTTGTCAATCTTCATGCTGTCGCGGCTGTAGAGTTCGCCGTTCATGTAGCGTTCCAGCACCTCTTTCTCGTAGTTGAGCATGCCCTCCTTGTAATCCTTCTGGATGCAGCGTCCGCTGGGCGTGTAATAGCGGGCGATGGTCAGGCGGATGGCACTCTGGTCGGGCAGCATGAACTCATTCTGTACCAGGCCCTTGCCAAACGAACGGCAACCCACAATCAGGCCGCGGTCATTGTCCTGCAAGGCTCCGGCAAAGATTTCACTCGCACTGGCGCTGAACTCGTCGATGAGTACGGCCACCTCGGCATCCTGGAAGGACCCATTGCCGTCGCTCCACAATTCGGTATCCTTGCGCTTGTCGCGGCCCTTGGTGAAGACGATAGGCTGGTCGATGGGCAGGAATTCGTTGACCATCAGCGCGGCAATTTCCATAAAACCGCCGCCGTTGCCGCGCAGGTCGATGATGTAGCGTTCAGCCCCTTCTTCATTGAGGCTGGCCATGGCTGTGATGAACTCGTCATAGGTTTGGCGTCCGAACTGATTGACCTTGACATAGCCTGTCGTCTTGTCAATCATGTAGTAGGCGTCTACCGAGTTGACGGGAATGTCGCCGCGTGTCACCGTGAAGGTGAGCGTCTTGGCGGTATTCTGGCGCTTAATGCCCAGTTTCACCTTGCTGCCCTTGGAGCCGCGCAGGCGTTTCATCACCTCGCTGTTGGTCATTGTGGAGCCTGTGGCTACCGAGTCGTCAATCGTGACGATTTTGTCTCCTGCCATCAGGCCGACTTTCTCGCTGGGACCGCCCGAAATGACTTCCACCACGCCGATGGTGTCGTTGACCATGACAAACGAGATGCCTATCCCGCTGAACGAGCCGTTCAGGTCATCATTGGCCGCTTGCAGGTCCTCGGCGGTGAAGTAGGTGGTGTGGGGGTCCAGATAACCCAATATCTCGGGGATGCTGAGTTCGATGAGGTCATTCAGGTTGGTGGTGTCCACATAGTTTTGGGCTATGAGGTTGAGGATGGCATTGAGTTTCCGGTCATTCTCGGCAACCTTGTTGTTGTTGGGGAAGCGCAGGCCGAAGAACATGCCCACAATCACCGCCGCTGCCAAGACGACGGGAATCCAGAGGGGTTGATATGTGGGCTTCTTGTTCATATCATTGTTGTTACAGGGTCCTATGATGGTTTATATCAGCCAGCGCCTCTTGATTTCGGCGAGGAGGCCTTGCTCGTGGTGGATGACTGACGACAGTTTCAGGTTCTCGGTAATCGGGAACACAGCCTTGTGTTTGTTCAGCGCCTTGAGGGCCTGCTGCACGGTCTGGTCGTTGCGGTTGAGGATCGGGTAATAGGCCTCGCCGCCAAAGATGTCACGCGCTATCATCGCCTTGATGTTGGTCAAGATGAGGTCACGCGACAGGTTGATGTAATACCAGCGAGGAGTAACCCCGTTGTCGGCGGCATAGTCGACAAACATGTCAATCAGTTCCTCGTCGCTGGGAGTCATGCGCAGGAACTGCTTGTAGTCGCTCATCTTGCTCAGCGACTCCTGGTTGTTGCTGCTGTAGTCGAGCGCGAACTGCTGTAACAGTCCCGCATTGTAGACCTCGTTGTAATAGCCCGTCACGCCGCTGGTGTCGCGGGGCACGAAGATGTCGGGCACGATGCCACCGCCGCCATACACGGTGCGGCCGTTGGCTGTGGTGAACTTCTGGTTCTTGTCGATCTTGATGCTGTCGCTGTAGTCCATCTCTCCGTGGCGGTAGCGGTCGGCAAGTTCGTTGGCATATTCCTCGATATAGCCCCGCTTGTAATCCTTCTGGATACAGCGGCCGCTGGGCGTGTAATAACGGGCTACGGTCAGGCGTATGGCGCTGCTGTCGGGCAGGACAAACTCTTTCTGCACCAGTGCCTTGCCATAGGAGCGGCGTCCGATGATCAGTCCACGGTCGTTGTCCTGCAGTGCACCGGCAAAGATTTCGCTGGCGCTGGCGCTGAACTCGTCGATGAGCACGGCGACCTCGACATTCTGGAACTTGCCCGTGCCGTCGCTCCATGCCTCGCTGTCGTCGCGCTTGTAGCGGCCATGGGTGCGGACAATCAGTTTGTTGGCGGGCAGGAACTCGTTGACCATGCGCACGGCAATCTCCATAAAACCTCCTCCATTGCCGCGCAAGTCAATCACAAAGCGCTTGGCGCCCTCGTCCTGCAGGCTCGTCATGGCCGACATGAATTCCTTGTAGGTGTTGCGGCTGAACTGGTTGACCTTGAGGTATCCCGTGTTCTTGTCGAGCATGTAGTGGGCGTCCACGGCATTCATGGGAATCGTGCCGCGGGTAATGATGAAGGTGAGCATCTTGCCGTTGCCGGGACGCTTGACACCTAGTTTCACCTTGCTGCCCTTAGGTCCGCGCAGGCGTTTCATGACCGATGCCTTGGTGATGGTTTCGCCAACCGCTGTCGAGTCGTCGATGGTCACGATGCGGTCACCGGCCAAAACGCCCATCTTGGCACCCGGCCCGCCGGGCATCACCTCGATGATGGTGGTCGAGTCGTTGATGACCTCGCACTGGATGCCCACGTCGCTCGTCAGCCCGTTCTTGTTCTCGGTCGACGCCTTGAACTCCTCGGGACTCATGTAGACCGTGTGGGGGTCCAGATAATTCAGTATCTTGGGGATGCTCATCTCGACCAGGTCGTTGAGGTTGGTCGAGTCCACATAGTCACGGTTGATGAGCGTCAGGATAGCATTGATTTTGCGGTCGTTGTCGGTGATATACTTGTCGGGGGCGATGCGGTTGCCAATCAACAAACCCAGCACTATCGCCACAGATATGGCGATAGGCAACCAGATCGGTTCACGTGCGGGCTTATGATTAGTCATGGCGATAAAGGGAATCGCTTGGGTTATTTTGATGATGAGACAGTATAGTTGGCCACTTCACGATAATGGCTCTCGCTGTTGTCGGTGGTGAGGGCGACGGGGTGGTAGTCACCATCGCGCTCCCACAGGTGGATCACCTCAATGCCGGCGCGGCACAGCAGGTCCACGCCGTCGTGCATCCGGTAATACTCGCCGAACACCACGCGCCTGATGCCTGCCTGGATGATGAGTTTGCTGCACTCCATGCAAGGCGATGTCGTGATATAGAGCGTTGCACCCTCGCTGCTGTTGTTGCTCCGGGCCACTTTGGTGATGGCGTTGGCCTCGGCATGCAGCACGTAGGGCTTGGTGTGGTCGGCATCCTCCTCACACACGTTCTCAAACCCCGACGGCGTGCCGTTGTAACCGTCGCTGATGATCATCTTGTCCTTGACCAGCAGCGCGCCCACCTGACGGCGGCGGCAATAGGAATTCTCGGCCCAGATCTGCGTCATGCGCAGGTATCGGGAGTCGAGCAGCATCTGTTTTTTCTCGCGAGCGTCCATTTCTTTGTGTTTTAATCTACAAAATTAGTTATTTTTTTACTACCAATGCATCGGCTGTCGTTTTTTCTCTTGGAAAATGGGATTATTTTTTTGTTTTTGTCTGCCAGGCACGGCAAAAGCGCTGTTCAGGAGGATTCAGCCGACTGTAAAAAAGTGTCACAAACGCACTATTTTTGGTTAAAACATTCAAACGCATGCAACATTCTTGCATTTTTTACGTCTAATATGAAATCAATGAATTGTAACGACGATATATCACCATAAAATTCATTATACAGATTATGAAGAAGATTGTTTTGATGATGACCCTGCTGGCAGGTCTTATGCTCGTGAGCAGTTGTGCCAGCAAGAAGGAATTGGAAGAGTGCAGGCAGCGCAGCATGGGACTGTTGCAGTCGCACAAGGAACTCAACATCAGTTACCAGGAGGCCAAGGAACAACTGGCTGCCGCCAACACGCGTGTCGCTTCGCTCGAGGAGCAACTGGCTGAGTCCAAGGCCGCCTATGAGCGCCTGCAGCAATCGCTCGACAAGAGCCTGGTTAACTCCAGCCAGAGCAACGTCTCGATCGAGAAACTCGTCGACCAGATCAACGAGAGCAACCAGTATATCCGCCATCTGACCGACCTCAAGACCAAGAGCGACTCGCTCAACCTGGCACTGACCAACAAACTCACCCGTTCACTCTCTAAGGAGGAACTCAAGGATGTTGACGTCCAGGTGCTCAAGGGCGTTGTCTACATCTCACTGGCCGACAACATGCTTTACAAGAGCGGCTCATACGAGATCAACGAGCGCGCCGCCGAGACGCTGTCCAAGATTGCCAAGATCATCAACGACTACGAGGACTATGACGTGCTCATCGAGGGCAATACCGATGACGTGCCCATCCGCCGCGAGAACATTCGCAACAACTGGGACCTCTCCTGTCTGCGCGCATCGTCGGTGGTACAGGCCCTGCAGAACGACTACGGCGTTAATCCCAAGCGCTTGACCGCCGGTGGACGTGGCGAATACAATCCTGTGGCTGCCAACACCACCGCCGTGGGCAAGCAGCGCAACCGCCGCACCCAGATTATCATCACGCCCAAACTCGAAGAGTTCCTTGAACTCATCGACGAGGCCCCCGAGGATTAATCCGTCAACCCGTTAGCCGATAGGGGAGGCCCTGGCCTCACATCGGCTGGTACCAGAAAACAGCAAGTCCCTGACTCAGCGTCAGGGACTTGTTTTAACTAATTAACCTTCTAATACCATTAACATAAACCTTAAACATATTGGAAAACTTACTGGCCTCACGACGCTCCGTTTTCCTCAATCTTAAAAACTAATACCATGAAAACCATTGCAAATTTAAAGCCAATTCTTTTTATCAACCTAATTTTTCATCAAAAAAATGACCGTTTTTAACACAAATTTGCAAAAATGGCCCAAAAATCGCCGATATAACAGATAAAACCACTTAAAAATATCATTTCGAAACCCGAAATTTTCCACAAACCCCAATCAACTTCCACTTGCAAGATCTTTTTAGAAAGAATGGCTGACATCAGGTCGCTGGTGTTGTCTGATAACTTGTTTCTGTTGTCTGAAAAGTGTCAGAGCGAATGCTTATCAGAGCAATCAGAATAATCAGTTGTCTGAATGATTCGGTTTTGCCCTTCGTGGCAGAATGAAGCGGATAAATGCTTTTGCGATTGCTTGATTGGCAGATTTTTGCTAATTTTGCATATCCAAATTTATTACCTTGTCTTGGCGGCCCGCTGCCTGGCGGGGTATCAGTTAGCCTGTTAACCCATTAAAACTATACGATATGAAGAAACTATTCTTACTTTGTCTGTCACTTGTAGCAGCCTTAGGTGCTGTCGCCGAGATAACCGTTTGCGACGTGAGCCCCAATGCTAACGGACATTTTGACTGCCCTTATATCAAGAACGGAAGCATCATCTGGGACCAAGACAACCGCACACTCACACTGAATAATGCAGTCGTTGAATACACAAGCGAGTCTCCCTACGATTACGTTTATCCTATCCGTCTTACTGAAGATGAGGCGACCATTGTCATCCAAGGAGAATGTAAACTGACCACAACGGGCTTTGTCGCTATAGGTTTTGAAGGCACTAATAGTAAAAACGTGACCATTCAAGGCGATGGCAGCCTCTACCTCTCCAGCATTATGCGTAGCATTTATTGCAAATGCACTCGCCTGACCATCAAAGACATCACTCTGCAGACAACCAAAGGCATTAATAATGGAGATGCAGTGCTGTGTGCTCTAAAGTTTGACAACGTACAAGCAGACATCAATGGTGTAGTAGAAAGATTCGGTGAATCCATTACGTTCCAGAACTGCGCTATCACTTTTCCGGAGGATGCCTATATCGAACACGAGGAATATGGCTACTTCATCGCTCAAGGAGATGGAAATCGTGCCACTCACATCATTATCTCGCGAAATGGTGGTAGTAGCATAACTGGCGATGTGAACAGTGACGGCGAAGTCAATATTGCCGATATAAATGCTGTCATTGACATCATCTTGAGCGGTAGTGGTAATCTCACGGCTGCTGATGTGAACGGTGACCACGAGGTTAACATTGCCGATGTGAATGCGGTTATCGACATCATTTTCGGCGGCGGCCCCGCTCCTTCTAATCATGAATATGTCAACTTGGGCTTGCCCAGTGGAACGCTGTGGGCAACAACGAATTTGGGAGCCAGCAATCCCGAGGACTATGGCAACTATTTCTCATGGGGCGAGACCGCACCCAAGGAGGTTTACACATGGGAAACCTACAAGTGGTGTAACGGCTCCAGAAGCACTTTGACGAAGTACTGCACAAACAGCGCGTTCGGCAATGTCGACGGCAAGACCGAATTGGACCCCACCGATGATGCCGCCTATGTCAATTGGGGCCCGTCGTGGCGGATGCCCTCTCTGGTGCAGTGTGTTGAACTTTGCGAATCCTGTACTTGGCAGTGGACGGCAAGAAATGGAGTGGATGGTTATTTGATTACCGGTCCCAACGGGAACACCATGTTCTTGCCTGCCGCAGGCGACCGCTACAACAGTACGCATGGTGATGTGGGTTTTGGCATGTATTGGTCGCGTGACCTCTATAACGACATCAATAATACCTCCTATGCCGCTTACAACCTGTATTTCTATTCGCAGTTTAAGAACGGCGGTAATGGCAACGAGCGCTATTTCGGATTTTCTGTCCGTCCTGTGCGTGCGAATTAGTACACTGCAAGAATATTAAAGACGATAAAGGGCCGCACTCGAGTGTGGCCCTGTTTATTGGTGGAATTCGTAGTTCTTTAAAGACAGTGCTTCGCTGTTTACTTGTCGCTGTCAGGAGTGAAGGCGTTCCAGCCCTGGGCACGGATTTCCATTTCCTGATTGTCGCGTGTCACCATATAGGCGCCCAGGTCGGGCTTGGTGATGTGGCCGATGAGGCGGGCGGTCTTCATGCGCGCCACCTTGTCGTGGTCGGCCAGTGGCACGGTGAACAGCAGTTCATAGTCCTCGCCGCCGTTCATGGCTGCGGTGACCAAGTTCATGTTCAGTTCCTCGGCCATGAGGGCTGTCTGGTAGTCGATGGGGATGCGTTCCTCAAACACCCGGCATCCCGTGCCTGAAGCCTTGCAGATGTGCAGCAGTTCGCTCGACAGGCCGTCGCTCACATCCATCATCGCTGTGGGGCGGATGCCCAGTTCGCGCATTTCTTCGAGCACGTCGCGTCGGGCCTCGGGCTTGAGTTGTCGTTCAATGATGTATTCCTTACCTGAGAAATCGGGCTGGAAATCCTTGTCCCGCATCTCGGCGCTCACGCGGCGCTCGCGTTCCAGCAGTTGCAGCCCCATATAGGCGGCGCCCAGGTTGCCGCTCACGCAGATGAGGTCGGTGTCCTTGGCTCCCGAGCGGTAGATGATGTCGTCCTTAGCCGCCTCGCCCAGGCAGGTCACGCTGATGATCAGTCCCGTGACCGACGCGCTGGTGTCGCCACCCACGAGGTCCACACCATAGTGCTCGCAGGCGATGCGCATGCCCTCGTACAACTGCTCGATGTGCTCGAGCGTGAACCGCTTGCTGATGCCCAGCGACACGGTCACCTGGCGTGGCGTGCCGTTCATGGCATACACGTCGCTCAGGTTGACCACGATGGCTTTGTAGCCCAAGTGCATCAGGGGCACATAGGTCAGGTCGAAGTGGATGCCCTCGAGCAGCAGGTCGGTGGTGACCAATGTCTCTCGGTCATTGCCGTAGTTGATGACGGCGCAGTCGTCGCCCACGCCGCGGTGGGTGGAGGCGTTGCGCACGGGAAAAGACTTGGTGAGGTGCTCAATGAGCCCAAACTCGCCCAGTGTCGAAATCTCGGTTTCTTTCATTAGTCCTAATTATTGTAGTCTAGATATTCTAGATGGTCTGGATATTCTAGATGAAATCCAGATGGTCTAGGGCAATTACAGTTCCTCGAAGCGGTTGATCATCTCGCGCACGAGCATCGCCATGATGGGCTGGGCAGCGGCAGCGGCCTTCTGCACTTCCTCGTGTGAGGCTTCCTCGACAGCACCCTCGACACCCAGGTCGGTAATGATCGAGATGCCGAACACCTCCATGTCGCCATGGCGGGCCACGATGACCTCGGGAACGGTGCTCATGCCCACGGCGTCGCCGCCGATGCGCCAGAAGTAGCGGTATTCGGCAGGCGTCTCAAACGTCGGGCCCTGGGTGCCCACATACACACCCTCCATCAGGCGGATGCCTTTCTCCTTGGCGATGTCGCGGGCCATCTGGATGAGGCGGGGGCTATAGGCGTCGACCATGGCCGGGAAGCGGGGACCCAACTCGTCGATGTTCTTGCCGTGCAGCGGATGCTCGGGAAAGACGTTGATGTGGTCGGTGATGACCATCAGGTCGCCCACCTTGAAGTCGGGGTTCATGCCGCCCGAGGCGTTGGAGACAAACACGGTCTTGATGCCGATGGCCTTCATCACCCTGATGGGGAAGGTGACCTGCTGCATGGTGTAGCCCTCATAATAGTGGAAGCGGCCCTGCATGGCCATGATGTATTTGTTGCCCAGGGTGCCGAAGATGAGGCGGCCCTTGTGGCCCTGTACCGTCGAGACGGGGAAGTTGGGAACCTCGCTGTAGGGGATTTCCACCTCGATATCGATGTGGTCGACCACGGCGCCCAGGCCGGTACCCAGAATGATGGTGGTCTTGGGCAACTTGTTGTTGACACGTTTCTTGATAAAGTTGCTGGTTTCCTGAATCATGTCCAGCAGATTGGTTTCGTTGGCCATAGTAAAGTCCTTTCTTTTAGTTGATGAATTAGATTTGTCACACATCGCCCTGGTCGTCGATGCCTTTGACCAGGTTATCGATGAAGTTGGAACCTTCAAGTTCCAGGAATCCCACCTTCATGGGAATATAGTAGATGCAGTTGCGCTTGGTGGGAGGGTAGTAGGGGTTGTTCATGATGCGCACAGCATCTTTCTCGGTCGTGATGATGAATTTGCGCTTCCCCTCCAACTGGTTGTACACCTTGAAGATGTCGTTGAAATCCCTGCGCGTGAAGAAGTGATGGTCATCGAAGTGCATCACCTTGAGATGGGTGGAGAACTGGCGCAGGTAGCGCACCAGAGGCTTCGGCGTGGCAATGCCCGTCAGGCACAGCACGGCATCGTCGTCGTGTAGCCACTGCAGCGAAGTCAGTTGGGGCGACTGCACCGGGAACACGGGAATCGGGTCGGCATAGCGGATGTTGCTGAAGAAAAGGCCCTGATAGGGGAACAGTGCCAGGTTCTTCTTCACCATCCTGATGTCCATGGCCGTGATGTCGGTCGGGCACTTGGTCACCACCACGATGTCGCCGCGCAACACGTTGCGGGCCGGTTCGCGCAGGGTGCCCAATGGCATCATCCTGTCGTCGTAGGGGGGGTGGTTGTAGTCCACCAGCACCACATTCACCTTGGGCTTGACATAGCGGTGCTGGAAGCCGTCGTCCATCAGAATCAGGTTGATGTTGGGGTCGATGCGCATGAGTTCGCGGATGCCCTTGCGGCGGCTCTCGCACACGGCGAGCGTGATCAGGCCGCTGTACTTGCGGTAGATCTGATAGGGCTCGTCGCCGATGTCGCGGGGCGTCGAGTTGTTGCTCGCCAGGATGAAACCCTTGGTCTTGCGCTTGTAGCCGCGGCTCAGCACCGCGATGTGGTAGCGGCTGTACAACTTCTCGATAATGTATTCCACATGGGGAGTCTTGCCGGTGCCGCCCACGGTGATGTTACCCACCGAGACCACGGGCACGTCAAACTCCTCTTGCGGCAACACACCGATGTTAAAGGCCGCATTGCGCAGCCACACTCCCGCGCCATAGCCCCAGGCAAACGGCGTCAGCAGTGCGTCCATGATGGATTTGCGCTGGTCTTTATTCAGTATTTTGGACAAGTCCATTCTTTGACTCTTGTCTGTCTGTCAGTTCAATGGTGTTAATCTCTCGGTTCAGAAACTGATTTCCTCGGTGGGCATCAGGCACAGCACGTGGTCACGGCCCATAATGCGCTGCAACTCTTTGTGCCACTCATACAGCACGCCCATCTCGCCCTGCAGGCGCGACTCGTAACGGGTTACCATATACTTATCGAGCATCACCTGGAAGGGATCCTCGAGGGCAGGGTAGTTCTGCGTCGGGCAATCTTCGGCAAGGCCGGCTTTCTGGGCTACCCATGCCACGGCCTCGCGGATGCCGCCGAAATCGTCCACCAGGCCGATCTGCTTAGCCGTGACGGCGTCCCACACGCGGCCCTCGGCAATCTGCTTGATGGAGTCCTGGCTCATGTGGCGGCCGTCGGCACAGCGCTTGGTGAACAGTTCGTAGCCCTGGTTGACCATATTCTGGAGGGCGTTCTTCTGGGACGGTGTCAGTTTCAGGCCCATGGCACCGAGGTCAGCATTCTCGTTGGTCTTGACCGTTGCCATGTGAACGCCAAGTTTGTTTTCAAACAGTTCGTTGGTGCTGGGGATGAGGCCAAAGATACCGATAGAGCCCGTAATGGTCGTGCGCTCGGCAAAGATGTGGTCGGCGCAGCACGAGATGTAGTAACCGCCCGAAGCGGCATAGTCGCCCATCGACACGGCAACGGGCTTGCCCGATGCCTTGAAGTCCATGACGGCCTTCCAAATTTGCTCGCTGCCAAAGGCGCTGCCGCCAGGGGAGTTCACCCTGAAGACCATACCCTTGACCTTGTCGTCCTTCATGAGGTCGTAGATGGTCTTGCAGAGTTTCTCGCTGTTGATGCCCTCTTCGGTCGAGGCGAAACTGCCGCTGCCGTCAATCTCGCCCACGGCATAGACCACGGCAATGTGGCCGCCCGTTACAGATGATTCGAGGTCGCTGGCCAGGTCTTCAGGACCCACAAACTTCAGGTCGTCATCCTTGTCGATTTTGGTGCGTGAGCGCAGGATGTTTTCCATCTCGTTGTAGTAGACCAGTTTGTCGACCAGTTTCTCTTTCAGGAGTTGGCTGGCTTCAAAGGTGACGAGGACACTGTCGCACAGCGTGTTCAGCGCCGGTGACTGCAACTTGCGGCTGGCGGCAATGCTGTCACGCAATTCGTTCCAGATGGAACCCAGGTAGTGTTCCTGTTGCAGGCGGTTGGCATCGCTCATGTCTTCGAGGATATAAGGCTCGACGGCACTCTTGAACGAGCCCACGCGGACAACCTGCATCTCGACGCCTATCTTGTCGAACAGTTTCTTCATGTAGGGCGTTACCGAGGCCATACCGTGCAGGTCAACCGAACCCACGGGATTCAGGTAGATGCTGTCGGCAACACTGGCCAGATAATAGTCGGCTTGGTTGATGCCCTCGTGACCATAGGCCACAATCCACTTGCCGCTGCCCTTGAAATCCATGAGCGCGCGGCGCAGGGTCTCGAGCGTTGCAGGAGCGGCGCTCACCCCGTTGCATTCGATGTAGATACCCTCAATCTTGTTGTTGTTGGCGGCATTGTCGATGGCCGACAACAGGGTGTTGAGGCCCAGACTCGGGGTCATGTTGCCGCCGCCCATCATCATCGACATCAGGTCGATGGGTTCGTCACCACCGCGTTCACAGATTTCTGTGCCCAAGTCGAGTTTCAGGATAGAGTGCTTGGAGATGTTTGCTGTACCTTTGCCCGTATTCATCGAGCCCATAATGCCAATGCTCATGATCATGGCTGCAAACATGAAAAACAGGAATGCAAGAAACGCGCCGACAAACGAGCCGCACACGATAAGGATAAATTTCTTCATCATAACCTTGTAACGTATTTATTTGTTTTTGTTATTCTAACTTGTTTGTGGACAAAAAGTTGCAGGCCACAAGCCTCTACAATGCCGCCACTGCTTTTTCTCCAAACTACAAAGGTAACGCATTTTCGTGACAAAACATCAGAAACACCGCCTTTTTCGCGTTTTTTTTTAGCGGAGACTCTAAAGCCAAACCCATCGGTATGTTGTGGGGGTATATCAAAACTGTCCGCTACGATGAGCAGACAGCAATGATGTGGGCTTCAGATGAAGTGTAAGAATCAGAAAAATGCCCTGAAAACACTGTTCAGGATGCCGTTCAATGCTTCAGGGAACACCCAGAACAGCAGGATGATAACGACAAAGCCAACCCATCCGCACACTTTAGTAAACATGGGTGAGGGTTTCTTGCCAGTGACTATTTCATAGAGGGCGAACACGGCTGCCCCGCCGTCCAGCGGATAGATGGGCAGGATGTTCAGAACAGCAAGAATCAGTGACAACTGTGCCAAGGGACTGACGATATGACGCAAGCCCGGCGTTGTGAACGACATGATGACATACAAAATGAGGAAGGTGGCAAAATTGAACAGCACACCTGCTGCCGAGATCAGCAGCCGTTGCCATGCGGGTTTGTCATCGATATAGGGCGACGTGGCGGCTGTCAGTTCCATGCCCCGATTTTCTGGTTCCTGGTAATACCACTGGCCTTTTTCCTGTTCTTCGGCTCCACGGGACTTAAACACCGTGACGCCGCCAAAGGGCAGAAGACCAAGGCTCCAGGTGATATCACGCCAAGAACTGCCGCCCGGAATCTGTTTGGGCTTGTAACTCATGAAGGCAAGAAAAAACACCTGCATCTCCTTGATAGCGCAGCCGAATGACTTGCCGACGATGACATGCCCTAACTCGTGGATGATGATGGCGATGGCGAGGTAGATGTAGAAGGTCCATTCGCCGAAGAGGCCACTGTCCCCATGGAATAACAGGAGCAGGAGGACCACTCCGAAGATGAGTTGGCCGAAATCGAAGGTCAAGTCACTATCGTTTTCGTCCTTGGGTTCTGGCGATGGTTGGGTTTGGCCAAGATAAAAGTCTTGCTGCTGATGACCCCTTTCGTCTGCGGGGATGGGATTTTCCTCACGGGTCTGGTTGTTGATGTCGTATTCGCTCATATTGTCGTGTAGTTTTTTGCGGTGACAGTAACTTTTCAGCCCAAAACCCGCCGTCAAATATCACGCTAAGTCGCAAAGACGCTAAGTTTTTTGATTTTCAGACAATTATCATATTCAAAACAGGGAAGCATTTTGATAGATTGAAGCATTCCATTTCGTCTGACATTCGTAAACAAATCACGTAACGTATTAAATATTAAACTCTTAGCGACTTAGCACCTTAGCGTGAGGGAAATGGCTGAATAGTTACGCGGTGACAAAGTTAATGTAAAAAATGATAGTTGCACATCTCGCCGGTCAAAATCTATGCTTAAAAGTAGCCGAAACCACCCATTATCGCCGCGGTAGAGGCATCGTTCCGTGCCTTCGGGCGGTTGGCGTTCATGGCCGTGAAAAATAAACCCCGCCGAATCTCTCGGGCGGGGCGCATGGTTTCTCGCTCACTGGGAGCCACCATCAATTTACCGGACGTTTATAAGATTACATTTTATAGGGGTTGCGCTGGTTAGCGGTGCTTGTTGTCACGATAGGGCAGGATCTCACCGTACATGGTGATTTCGCGGCCACCCATGATAGTTGCCACTGCACGTTTGCTGTTGTGGTACAGGGTGATGAACACATCGACGTTGACCTTGCCGCTCAGGATGTGGAACTGCATGTGCATGTCACCGTTGTCGCTATAGGAGATGCGCTTGTTGGTCACGTTGCCCTTGCCGGTCCAGCCTCCCAGGCCGTTGTTGCCGGGATTTCCCGTGTTCAGCGCATACTGGATGATACCGTCTTCGGCCTGAACAAGGATGAAGTTGGCGTTGGGGGAGATATCATAGTGGCGGTATCCCATGTTGCCCAACTGGATGTTGTCGGCAACGAGGACAAAGTAGCCGCGGCGCATCGAGTTGGAAGCCTTGGCAAACGCCACGTCGTCGGTCAGTTCGCGCAGTTTTTTCTCGCGTTCCTTGATTTCCTCTTTGCTCTCCTGCACGGGCTCGGCCGGAGTAATCATCTGCAATTCAACATCGCTGGTCTCGATGTCTACATCTGGCGTGTCCTGGGCCGCAGCACATAGGCTCATCGTCAGTAACGCACTAATTGTCAGTAGGATATTTTTCATTGTCGGTTGAGGTTTTTGAAGTTATTGTTCACCCTTTAGACTAATTAAAGAAAAAAATGTTTAATTTTGCCGATGAAAAAAACTAGCAAACCGATGGAAAGAAGAACTCAACTCAAATTGGGCACCCGTCTGCTCTTGTTGCTGTGCATCATGGGCTTCGGGCTTATTGTCGCCTCGGTCGCGACGTTGTTGGTGATAAAGCAGGGCATGCTGGCCATGTTGACGATACAGGATATTTTTGCCTTCATCCTGCCGGCGGTGGTGGCAATGGCTCTCTTCTATCTGCGTCCGCTTCACGTGATGGGCTTGGACCGCATGCCCTCGCTTAAAGCGCTGGCCGTGGTAGTCGTATTCTATCTGGTGTCGTTGCCCGCCATGAACTGGCTGGTCGACTTCAACGGCTCGATGGTGTTGCCGTCGTGGATGAGCGGTGTTGAAGAGGTGATGAGGCAGGCCGAGGATATGGCTGCCGATGCTACCAAGCAGATACTGGATATCAACACCATCCCGCAACTGCTCTTTTGCTTGTTTGTGGTCGGACTGATGGCGGGACTCAGTGAGGAAATGCTCTTTCGCGGCGCTATGCAACGCACGATGCAGGACAGCCGGCTGGGTGCGCATACCGCAATTTGGGTGACGGCCATCGTGTTCAGCGCTTTTCACATGCAGTTTTTTGGCTTCTTGCCGCGCATGTTGCTGGGTGCTTGGTTGGGTTATTTGTTTGTGTGGACACGCAGCCTGTGGGTGCCCATCATCGCCCATACCCTGAACAACAGCACCGTGGTGGTCATGAGTTATCTGGCGGGCAAGGGCGTTGTGCCTGAAGGCTTCGGCGACAATCTCGGATTGCCGGCCGATGGCGCTTTCCCATGGATGGCGACAGCAAGCCTGGTGCTGAGCATTGCCATTGCCCTATGGGCAGCGCGCTCGTTCAGGAATGAAAAACACGGGGTCGAGGTCAGCGACGACACCCACACTGAAGCAACGGCTTGATTTCCCGGTCAAAGATGTCGCGTCGGACGATGCGGTAGTGAGGAGCGTAGGCTTCGCGGTAATCCGGAGAGTGGCTGATGGCATATTGTCCCTGCTCCAGCACCTGCTGGACGAATTGCTTGTCCTGGTCATAACAGGGTAGGGTAAGCCCCATCCGGTCAATCACGTCCTGGATGTCCTGCCAGCGGGCCGCCCAGTCTTCCACTGCCGGGCGCTCTGTGCCGTTGGCGCTGGCGATAAAGGCGGCAATCAGCGTTTCGGCATCGATATGGCCCTCGATGACAGCCCTCAGGCTCACACGCACATATCTCCCGCCCACGCCGCACGGCTCATAGTACCATGGCTGCAGGTCGTCGATGTCGGTTGTTGCCAGTTCCTGCTCCAGATAGCCCCTCACACTCGCTGTGTCGCCCACCAGGTGCTCTGCGCCCATATAGTCCTGGAAACTGGATTTATAGATGTCGAGCAGGCGGGCCTTGGGGTACTGTTCCAGCAGGCTGCCTACCCAAGTCTCCACTTCCTGTCCCCACATGGCCGTGAAGCACGCGGCTGTCAAGATGATACTCATGATTCTTTTCATAACTTGAATGTCGGTTTACTGGGCAGACGTTATTGGATCATTGCCAGGAATTCGTCCTCGTTCAGGATCTGGATGCCCAATTTGCGCGCTTTCTCGAGTTTGGCGGGACCCATGTTCTCGCCGGCAAGGACAAAACTTGTGGCACTGGAGATGCTGCTCACGTTCTTGCCGCCGTTTTGTTCAATCATCGCCTTGTATTCCTCGCGTGAGTGCTTGGCAAACACGCCGCTGATGACGACCTTCTTGCCCAGCAGTTTGTCGGTTTGTCCGGCTGTTTCTTCCTCGGTCAGTGACATCTGCAGTCCCGCGGCACGCAGGCGCTCGACAATCGTGCGGTTGCGCTCGTCGGCAAAGAAGTCGACAATCGATTGGGCAATCTTGGGGCCGATTTCGGGGATGGCGGCAAGGTCTTCGGCAGGGAGGCTCATCAGCGTGTCCATGTCGTGCGTGTGGCGTGCCAGCACCTTGCCTGTCGTCTCGCCCACAAAGGGGATGGACAACGCGAAAATAACCCGTGCATAGGGTACCTGGCGACTCGCCTCGAGTCCGCGCAGGATGCGCTGGGCGCTGCGCTCCTGGAATCGTTCGAGGGCGACGAGTTTTTCTTGTGTCAGGTCATACAGGTCGGCAACGTCGTTGACCAGGCCGCTCTTGTTGAGCATAATGGCCACCTCCTCGCCGATGCCGTCGATGTCCATTGCGTGGCGGCCCACGAAATGTTCGATGCGCCCGCAGATTTGCGGTCCGCAGCCCCACTTGTTGGGGCACACCCAGGCGGCCTCGCCCTCGATGCGCTGCAACGCCGTGCCGCACGATGGGCAATGTGTCACAAAGGCGATGGGACTGCTGCCCGGCTGGCGCTGTTTCTTGTCAACGCCCACAATCTTGGGAATGATTTCACCGCCCTTCTCCACATAGAGCATGTCGCCCTCGTGGATGTCAAGTTGCGCGATGATGTCGGCATTGTGCAGCGAGGCGCGCTTGACGATGGTGCCGCTCAGCAGCACCGGGTCCAGATTGGCCACGGGGGTGATGACACCCGAGCGGCCCACCTCAAACGATACCGACTGCAGCCGTGTGCATTCGCGCTCGGGAGCGAACTTGTAGGCTATCGCCCAGCGTGGCGACTTGGCAGTGGCTCCCAGGTTGAGTTGCTGGTGCAGGGAATTGATTTTGAACACCAGACCATCGGTGGCGACAGGCAGATGCTTGCGCTCCACGTCCCAGTGACCGATAAAGTCCTTCACGGCTTCTATGCTGGGCAGGATGGACATCTCGCCTGTTTTGAAGCCCCAGCGCTTGAGCGCCATGATGTTGTCGTAGTGGGTGTCGAACGGCAGGTTGTCGCCCAGCAGGAAATAGAAAATCGCATCCAGGCCGCGGCGTGAAACCTCGGCGCTGTTCTGCAACTTGAGCGTGCCGGCGGCAGCGTTGCGCGGGTTGGCAAACAGGGGCTCCTCGTTGAACTGGCGCTCCTCGTTCAGTTTCTCAAAACTCTTCCACGGCAGGACAATCTCGCCACGCACCTCAAACTTGTCGGGCAGGTCGATGAACCCCGAGATTTCCAGCGGCACCGACTTGATGGTGATGACATTGGCGGTCACGTCGTCGCCCTGCACGCCGTCGCCGCGGGTCACGGCGCGCACCAGCCGCCCGTGTTCATAGGTCACCGAGATGGACGTACCGTCATACTTCATCTCGCCCACAATCTCGCTCGGCTCGCCGCCCAGGCCTTCCTGGGCCCGCCGCAGGAAATCCTGTACCTCCTCGATGCTGTAACTGTTGGACAGGGACATCATGGGCCGCTCGTGGCGCACTTGGGTGAAACCCTTGCTGATGTCGCTGCCCACGCGTTGGGTGGGGGACAGCGGGTCCTGGTATTGGGGATAATCCCGTTCCAGGTCCTGCAGTTCGCGCAGCAGGGCATCAAATTCCTGGTCGCTCACCGTGGGGGCGTTCAGCACGTAGTAGTTGTGGTTGTGGCGGTTGATGATTTCCCGCAATTCCTTGATTCGCTGTTCAAATAGGTCCATCTCTAGGGTGATTGTTGGTCGTTTATTGCGCTAAATTAGTGTTTTTTTTTGAAAAAATGCGACTGCCGATTCCATTTTTGCTTATTTTTGCAGTTGCTATTAATCATTACCAATGTTGAAGTATATGAGAAAAGTCATCAAATATCTGTTGCTGGTTATCGTTGCGGCGGGGTTCGCCGTGATGTCCTCGGGGTGCTTGCGCCAGGATATGCTGATTTTTGAGGACGGCGAATTCGACGGGATGGAGTTCTCGGACTACGACCTCATGCACAATGCCGAAGTCGAAATGGACGACGTCGACCGCAATTGACGCCCCCTCGCGATAGGCCAGCACGTGATGCCTCGACTGGCGGCCGTGAGGTGGCTAAATGGCGATTTAAAAAATATTAACAGGGCGGGAGTCTATGTACAATAGACCATTAAATATGTTTGCATATTAGTCAAGGTGTCACTTTTGATGTCTTTTTAACATTTTGTTAAGGATTATTTTTATATATTTGCAGCCAATTTAAATTGAAAGTCGTTGGTGGCGTTGCCGTTGATGACGAATATTGATATTAAACTATTGAATATGAACTTATTAGAAAATAAGTTAGTGCGCTACGATGAGCCGCAGAAGGCCAAAGCCGCAGGAATCTATCCTTATTTCCGCGCCATCTCAAGCGAACAGGACACCGAGGTGCTCATGAATGGCAAGAAGGTGCTGATGTTTGGTTCCAACTGCTATTCCGGCCTTGTCAATGATGAGCGCATCAAGCAAGCAGCCATCGAGGCAACCCAGAAATACGGTACCGGATGTGCCGGTTCTCCCTTCCTCAACGGCACGCTCGACCTGCACAAGCAACTCGAGCGCAAACTCGCCGATTACGAGGGCAAGGAAGACGCGATGATCTACAGCACGGGCTTCGGCGTGAACCTCGGCGTGATTTCCACACTCACTGGACGTGACGACTACATCCTGTGGGACGAACAGGACCATGCCTCCATCATCGAGGGCCGCCGCCTCTCGTTCTCCAACTCGCTCAAGTACAAGCACAACGATATGGCATCGCTCGAGGCCCAACTCAAGAAGTGCGAGCCCGACCGTGTCAAACTCATTGTTACCGATGGCGTCTTCTCGATGGAAGGTGACGTCTGCAAACTCCCCGACATCGTGGACCTGGCCCACAAGTACAATGCCAACGTGATGGTCGACGAGGCCCACGGCATCGGCGTCTTCGGCGAGGGCGGCCGTGGCGTGTGCGACCACTTCGGACTGCGCGACGAGGTAGACCTCATCATGGGTACCTTCTCCAAGTCGTTCGCTTCGCTGGGCGGTTTCATCGCCACCTCCAAGATCATCACCAATTACCTGCGCCACCACTCGCGCAGTTACATCTTCACCGCCAGCATCACCCCAGCGTCGACGGCAGCGGCCATGAAGGCCATTGATATCCTCATCGAGGAGCCCGAGCGCCAGGAGCACCTGTGGAAACTCACCCACGAGGCACTGCAGGGATTCCGCGACATGGGATGCGAGATCGGCCACACCGAGACGCCCATCATCCCCCTGTTCATCCGTGACAACAACAAGACGTTCGCCATCACGCGCGACCTCTTGAACGAGGGCATCTTTGTGAATCCCGTCGTTTCGCCCGCCGTGGCACCCAACGACACCCTCATCCGCTTCAGCCTCATGGCAACGCACACCCACGAGCAGGTGACCGTTGCGTTGGAGAAGATCCAGAAGGTTTTCCGTGCCTACGGTCTTGTGCCCTGAGGGCTTGAATCAGCGATTTGATTTTTTTTAATATAATGTGTGAAGCCGTGCCCAACCAGCGCGGCTTCATCGTTTAGGCGGCCAAGCGCCAGCAAACCCTTTCTTTTTCGTGCCTTTCGCTAAAAAAAATCCAAAAAACACTTGTCTGATAAAAATGTATTAGTAATTTCGCATCGTCAAACCTAAAGAACAAGGCTGATATGATTTACAAATTTGTGATAGTCTCTGACGAGGCCGATAACTTCAAACTGCACATCGCGATTGATTCAACGGCAGTTTTTATGCAACTGCGCAACATTATTCTTGATTCCGCTGGCTACGGTAAGGACCAGATGGATTCTTTCTACATCTGTGATGACGAGTGGAACAAGGAAAAGGAAGTCACCTGCATGGATATGGGCTCCGACTCCGACGAGGATATCTGGATCATGGACGACACCCAACTCGACGAACTCCTCGACGAGGAAGGACAGCGCATGAAGTTCGTGTTCGACTATATGACCGAGCGTTTCTTCAAGGTGAAACTCAAGGAAATCATTCCCGGCAAGAACCTGCATGACCCCTTGTGCGAGAGCAAGATCGGAACACCGCCTGCCGAGAATGTCGACATCAGCGACTTTATCACCATCCCCAAGATTCCCGATGCCAACAACATTGAGCCCATCGACAAGAGCGAATTCTATGGCGACGAGGAATACAACGAAGACGAGATTTCCGACTTCGATGAGATGGATAGCCTCGACAGCGACAACTACAAGTTCTGAAAGGCAACAAACCAGACAGATATAACGTCAAGCCGTGCCAGTATGCTACCGGCACGGCTCGATTTGCAAAAAATCAGGCATTTATTTTGTGGCATCGGCAAAAACAAGTAATTTTGTTGCCGTAAAACAGAAACCATTTTTTAAGGACTATGAAGAAATTGATTTTAGCCTTCGGGTTATTGTTCGCGCTCTCATTGACCTCGTGTTTCAGCGAGGAGAATGCACAGAACAAAGAGCAGGCCGACACCACCAAAGTTGAACTCACGGCCAATGTGCCAACCGACGTGGAGGTGACCGGAGTGGCTGTCGATGGTGCGATGAACAGCATCTCACTCAAGGTCGGTGAGGATACAGTCGATTTCTCCTATCCCGATCTCGAGAGCGAAAATCGCGACACATGGGACATCAACGACACTGTCACCGTGCGTTACGTCGAGACCGAGAGTGGAGACAGCGTCACTTCCGTCGTCAACAAGAGCGCTTGAGCAAGACATAGCAATAGCAACAACGGTGATGCCTCATCAACACGAGAGGCATAACCGGCAATGCGGTAGTAGCTCAGTTGGTAGAGCTTCAGCTTCCCAAGCTGAGGGCCGCGGGTTCGAGTCCCGTTTACCGCTCAGGGTTTTGAAAGCATTGAGGGCAGACCTTGCCCGTCAATGCTTTCCTTTTATTGTGGCAACTACTGGCACTTCTCCAATCTGGGGCGTAAAAATAAGTTGCCACTCCCGCCATGAGTGTTGTTTCCGCTCCGGCATCAAGCGGGACAGTCTATATCTGTACAGGTAATAGTTCAGAGTGTTACCACATCAGGCGTAATTGCCGTGGCTTGAACGCCTGCAAGGCTTCGATTCGTGAAGTATCCTACGAGAAAGCCAAATCCATGCGTCGCCGTCCCTGTGGTTGGTGCTGCAAATAGCAGTAGCCGCATGGTGTCTCGGTGGTGTTAAAAAAGTCGCGGCATAGGGCTCTCACGGCCGATGCTGTCAAAAGAAATAGCGGTTGATTTACCTTAATGGCAAATCAACCGCGTTTGATTTGAGAAGACGAGCGTGGATAATGCTTATTTCAACTTTTTCTGAAGCCACCATGTAATCAAATATGAAATAGCGGCGATAGTGGAGCCCAGCGTCGCCAAGGCCATATCTTTTTGTGCATCAAACATGTCGCCTTGCTGGCCATTATATCCCTCGGCATCCTCGGGCGAGAGCACAAGTGTGAGCGACCATTCAAACAATTCATAAATCAGACTGCCCGCTTGCACCATCAGCCACGCCACGAGAACTGCCATCACCTGACGAGATGTGATGCGACGGCGCGAGTATTCCACCAGTGCAGGGAACAGAAACAAGCCGAAAAGCAGGTGTACCAGGCGGTCGTAGTGGTTGCGCGTCGAATGCAGCCATCCCCAATCGCCCAGACATTGCAGCCACTCCTGATAAGGTACATAGGAATAGATGTATCTGGCGCCAATCAGGTGAAGCACGGTGAAAAGTGCAATTCCAAGAAAAGCCAGATTGCTGAACCAATGCTTTCGCAGGTCCGTTAGCATGAGGGCGACTAACAGGATGGTCCCTGCTTGCTGCAGGAATTGCTCTTGAGGGAAAACGGGATCGATATAGGTGATGATAGTCACAACGGCTAACACCACTAACATCATTATCTTAAACTTGTTTTTCTGATGCTTTATCATATAGTCATTGGGAAAGCGAAGTTCAGGCTTAACGTTACTTTTTTTCGATGATGGTGAACTGTTTTTTCATGAGACGGTAGTACTCGTCCGGAGTTTTGAATCAACAGTGTCGTCTTGCGTTATGGGCCCAGCGCAACGGTCTATTCCCCGTCGTTGCACTGAGTTATCAAGTCTTCAAGCATCCCGTGCCAGTCAGCGCCATTGTCGGGCTGCAGCACATGCATTCCCAGAGAAGCGGCCGCCGCGGTGTTGTGCTCGCTATCATCTATAAAAACCGTCTCTTCAGGCTTCGCTTTTTCGCCCTGGAGCATCATTTCGAAGATGCGCCTTTCAGGCTTCATGATACCCATCTCGTAACTGAGATAAAGCGCATCAAAGTAGTGGTCGAGCCCATGCCCGCGGCCATCGAAGGCGCTGCTGCGTGCCCACTGCATCATGAACGGATTGGTGTTGCTCAGCAGGCTGAGCCTGAAGCCGCGCTGGCGCAACTCGATGAGTTTGTCAAGGTTGCGTTGTGGCAAGTCTACCTTATAGCCTTGCCAGCCATAAGCGCAATCCTCAAGCGTCAGGTTCTTTCCTGCCATTTCACTCAGTTGGCAACGGAACTGCTCAGCGCTTATCTTGCCGCTCTCGAGATCGCCGAAGATGCCTACCTGGGCAAACGCATCGAGGTAAGATGCGGCATCGGCAAATCCCACCTCGTTAAAACGCCTGATGGCTTGGTGCTTATCTATCTTAAAGATAACGCCACCTAAATCAAAGACAATGTTCTTTATCATAGTCGACCACAAATAATCACGCAAAGGTAGCGATTATTTTGCTAAACACCCGCTTTCTTTTGGATTTGGACTTGATTGGCTTTGCTTCAGAAATGCTTTTACCTTTGCGCTGTAAACCCAATCAGGGATACCTCGAGAGATGTAAACCCATTCAGTGATAAAACCGCAAAACTGTCAACCCAGTTTAGGCGAACGATAAAAATAGTGTAAACCAACTTAGTTAATCGCTCTCAAATCTGTTAAGTATTTCTAGGGATAGTCAAGCGAGTGATTTGCAATTTATGCTTTATTGTATTTAGGGTGCCAAGTTTTGGCACTGCGTCATTCTATCTTTGCAGTGTAAAATAAAAGAACAAGGAGGAATGACTATGAACAACAACTTCAACAACATCGTGAATCAGGGTGACCGCATCTGTGCCACCCTCGAGTGCAACGGCCGTCGTTTGGCCAGTGTGAACGGCTCTGGTTTTGCCAGCCTTGAGGCTGTGAAGCGGGCTCTGCTGGAGATTGCAGGCAGTTTTGCCGGCATGGCCGTGCTGACCGTGCGCAACTGTACGAGCGGTTGGCGCAACGTGAGCGCAATGGCCACGATGCGGCGTCCCGTGCTCGTTGAGCAACCTGCCGCTGCGGCTGCTCCCCGCGTGGGCGCTCAATACCTTATTCCGTGGGCTTCGTGAAAAATTATTGTAGCGCAATGTGTGTGATGAATGGTGAATAAGTAGTATATTTGTAAACTCAAACAAACAATACATTAAATATAATATATAACATGAAAGGAATTATTGGAGCCATTGCCGGCGACATCATTGGGTCGGCCTATGAATTTAACCCTACACGTGACCACGACTTTGAGTTGTTCACGCCCCAGAGCACTTTCACCGACGACACCGTGCTTACCATGGCTAATGCCTTGTGGCTGCTCGACGACAAGCAGCACACGCCCGAGAAATTGGTCGAGATGATGCTGGACATGTGCTGGAAATATCCCGACAGAGGGTATGGTGGCCGCTTTGCGCATTGGATTCGTGATGCTGACCCCCAGCCCTACAACTCGTTTGGAAACGGGTCGGCGATGCGCGTGAGCCCCGTGGGTTACTATGCCCAGACGCTCGACGAAGCCCTTGAACTGGCCAAGATTTCGGCCGAGGTGACCCACAACCACCCCGAGGGCATCAAGGGCGCCCAAGCCACTGCCGCCGCCATCTTCATGGCACGCAAGGGACAGTCGAAGAAGGAAATCCGCGACTATATAGAGAAGACTTTCCACTACGACCTGTCCAGAACACTCGAAGAGATCCGTCCGACGTTCACCTTCGACGAGACCTGCCAGCACACGGTGCCCGAGGCCATCACCTGCTTCATGGAGGGTAAGGACTACGAGGACGTTGTGCGCCTGTCGGTGGCTCTTGCGGGCGATGCCGACACGATTGCTGCCATTGCCGGCTCCATCTCATCGGCCGTCGACGAGGTCCCCAACGAGATTTCACAACCTGCCATCGCCTTGTTGAGCGAAGAGTTCTGCACGACGTTGCTGCGCTTCAACGAACTGGTGGCACAACGAGAGCAGGAAGCCTTATGATGGACATGAACAACGGCATCCTCAAGGTGGTAAAAAGCCTGGCTGCCAAGAAATACCGTGACGACGAGGGACTGTTTGTCGCCGAGGGAACCAAGTGTGTGCGCGACACGTGGCAGCACTTCAACTGCCGTTGGCTCATCGCCAAGCGCTCGTGGTATGACCAGTGTGGCACGGCCGAGCACTATGACAAGATAGTGTTCGCCAACAGCCAGCAGATGGCGCGCATCTCGCAATTTGAAAACCCCAGCGATGTCATTGCTGTCTATGAGAAACCCGTCGACACCATCGACACCGGGCGCGTCGCCGCTAGCCTGAACATCGTGCTTGACAATATCCAGGACCCCGGCAACCTGGGCACCATCATCAGGCTTGCCGACTGGTTCGGCATCCGCGACATCTTTGCCAGCAAGACCACGGTCGATGTCTATAACCACAAGGTGGTTCAGGCCACCATGGGCGCCATCGCCCGTGTCAAGGTACACTACGGGGATCTCGAGGAACTCTTTGAGACTTATCCCGACTTGCCTGTCTACGGCACCTTCCTGGACGGCGAGGACATCTATCGCAGCGAATTGGGCAAAGCGGGTTTTGTCATCTTTGGCAACGAGGGCCAAGGCATCACGGCCAAGGTCGCCAAGCATGTGAACCAGCGTCTGCTCATCCCCAAAGCCAAAACTGCCGGCAGCGAGTCGCTCAACGTGGGCGTCGCCGCCGCCATCACAATCAGCGAATTCTTCCGTCGTTGAATCCATCATCTCATTCCCTATCCCGTTAAATCAGCACCTCATGGCCAAACAACAAGTCAAGACCACCTTCTTCTGCAAGAACTGCGGCAACGAGTCGCCCAAGTGGCTCGGCAAGTGCCCCGCCTGCGGCGAGTGGAACACCTATATCGAGGAGCCCAAGGCTCCCAAGTCGGCTGCCGCACGTTATCCTGGAGTGGGAGAGGGTGGTCGCAAGGGTGCCGAACCTGTCAAGATTTCAGAGATCCGCGCCGAGGACCAACCCCGCATCCATCTGCCCAGCAACGAACTCAACCGTGTGCTCGGTGGCGGACTGGTGCAGGGGAGCATCGTGCTGCTGGGTGGTGAGCCGGGCATCGGCAAGTCCACGCTGGTGCTGCAGAACGTGCTGCGCATCCGTTCGCGCCGTGTGCTGTATGTCTCGGGCGAGGAGAGCCCGCAGCAGTTGCGCATGCGTGCCGACCGCATTGCCGGCGGCCACATGGACTGCGAGTGTTACCTGTTGTGCGAGACCTCACTTGACAATATCTTTGCCAGCATCCGCTCCTTCCAGCCCGCGCTCATCATTGTGGATTCCATCCAGACCATCGCCAACGAGCAACTCGAGAGCGCGCCGGGCAGTGTGACCCAGGTGCGCGAGTGTGCCGCTGCTTTCCAGCGCTATGCCAAGGAGACGAACACCCCGGTCATCCTCATCGGACACATCAACAAGGAGGGCAGCATCGCCGGTCCCAAGGTCTTGGAGCACATTGTCGATGCCGTTATCCAGTTCGAGGGCGACCGCAACTACCTGTACCGTATCCTGCGGCCCATCAAGAACCGTTTCGGCAACACGAGCGAAATCGGCATCTACGAGATGAAACAGGACGGCCTGAGGGAAGTGACCAATCCCAGCGAACTGTTGCTCAGTGAACGGGACAGCGAATTGTCTGGAGCGGCCATCGGCGTCACCATCGACGGCATGCGGCCCTTCCTCATCGAGGTGCAGGCCCTGGTGAGCACCGCGGCCTATGGCACCGCACAACGCTCGGTCACGGGCTTTGAGCAACGGCGCATGAACATGCTGCTTGCCGTGCTCGAGAAACGCTTGGGCTTTAAATTGGCGCAGAAAGACGTCTTCCTCAACATCGTGGGCGGTATCAAGGTCAACGACCCGGCATTGGACCTGGCTGTCATCAGCGCCATCCTGTCGTCCAACGTTGACATGGCCATCAACAGCGGTATCTGCTTTGCGGGTGAGGTCGGCCTGTCAGGCGAGATACGTCAGGTCACCCGCTGCGAGCAGCGCGTCACCGAGGCCCAGAAACTCGGTTTCGACACCATCATCATCCCCAAGAACAACCTCAAGGGCGTGAAACGCGACGACTGGACCATCACTGTCGTCGAGGTCGCCCGCGTCGAGGACGCATTCCGCCACCTGTTCGGATAATAATTATGTGGGTGTGTCATCATGGACTCGCCTAACACCTTAACCGCCCTGCGGGCGGGAAATTCATCAAATTCTTAATTAAATTTTCTTCTCATTTCCCGTCCGCAAGGCGGTTAAAAATTATCTATATCATTGCCAAAAATCATGTGGCACGAGACAAGTTCTCGTGCCACACGTTGTTCATTGCCTGATAGAGTCGCTAAAAATCCTTGCCGGTTTTTTTCTTGCATTGGCAATTCTTGCCGCAACCGCAGCCGCAATCGCCTTTTCCTCGTGCCGTTTTGACGACGCGCCATAGCACGTACAGCAGTGCAATGGCCACGATGCCAAGCACGACAATCGTTTCTAATAATGTGGATCTTGTCATGATGCGCTCAATTTATAGCCTGGTGGCAATCTGATAGAAGATGAACGATACTAGCCATGCCACGCCTGTGGTGTAAATTACCTCAAAGGCGACCCACTTCCAGCCTGCTTCCCGCTTGATGGCTGCCAGGGCCGCGATACACGGGAAGTAGAGCAGAATGAACAGCATGAACGAGTAGGCCACTATCGGGTTAAAGACGTGTTCGCCGTTGGGCTTGGTGGCAGTCTGCAGTTTCTCCTTCAGCGTTGTCGACTCTTCGTCGGCATCGGTCTCGCCGGTGTAGAGCACACCCATTGTCGAGACGACAATCTCCTTGGCAGCGGCACCGGTGAGCACGCTGACGCCCATCTGCCAGTTGAAACCGAGCGGCTCCACGACGGGCTCGATGGCTTTACCCATCTTTCCCATATAGGAGTTCTCGATCTGCTCCTGCGGTGTCTGCCCGTCGTGGCGGGGGAAGTAGCCCAGCGCCCACACGATGATCGAGGCGGCGAGGATGATGGTCGCCATCTTCTGCAGGTACTGCTTACCCTTGCTCCACATGTGGATGGTCGCGTTGCGGGCAGTGGGTTTGCGGTAGGGTGGCAGTTCCATCACAAACTGTGTCTTGTCATGCTTCAGGATGGTCTTGCTCATGACAATGGCGGTGATGGCCGCAACCAGAATGCCTACCAGATAGATGCTCATCAGAATCAGGCCTTGGTTTGCCGTGAAGAAGGCTGCTACCAGCAACAGGTAGGCCGGCAGGCGCGCCGAGCATGACATGAACGGAATGGTCAGGATAGTGACCAGGCGGTCTCGCCGATTTTCCAGCGTGCGGGTGGCCATGATGGCGGGCACGCCGCAGCCGAATCCGATGAGGTAGGGGATGAACGACTTGCCGTGCAGTCCCACGCGGTGCATGATGCGGTCCACGATAAAGGCCGCGCGGGCCATGTATCCGCTGTCCTCCAGCAGCGAGATGAAGAAGAACAGGATCAAAATCTGCGGCAGGAACACAAGCACGCCGCCCACGCCGCCGATGATGCCGTCAACAATCAAGTCCTTGAGAATGCCCTCAGGCATCACATTGCCAATCCAATCACCGAACCAGGCTATGCCGCTCTCAATCCACTCCTGGGGATAAGCGCCCAAAGTGAAGGTCACCTCAAACATCAGCCACATCAACACCAGCAGGATGGGCAGTGCCAGCCAGCGGTTTGTCAGCAGGCGGTCCAGCGAATAGCCGGGCTTGGTGTCGCCTGTGGCGCGTTCGGGGTTAGGGGTTAGTGCTTCGGCCAGGGCACCACGCACGAAGCCGTATTTCAGATCGCTGATGATGCTGGCGATGTCGTCGTTGTAATCGCGCTCGATGCGCTGGCGCATCTCGGCCGCATGGCTTTTCACCTCGTCGGCATTGTCCTGGCCGTTGAGCAGGTCGATGGCGTGCTGGTCATTCTCGATGATTTTCAGCACGGTATAGCGGTCCAGGTCGGGGCACATGGTGCCCAGTTCATTCAGGCAGTCCTCGATGAGTGGGCCGTAGTTCACGTTGTGGTGCTGTGTCTGGTGCTCGCTCTCGTCGATGGCATCCATCACGGCTTGCAGCACCTCCTTCACCCCGTGCCCGTTGTGGGCTGTCATCGGCACCATGCGGGCACCCAGCAGGCGGCTCATCATCTCGATGTCGAGATGGTCGCCGCTTTTCTCCAGTTCGTCCCACATGTTCAGCGCTACCACCATCGGGATGTTCATATCCATGATCTGGGTGGTGAGGTACAGGTTACGCTCCAGGTTGCCGGCATCCACGATGTTGAGGATGGCGTCGGGATGGTTGTCGCGGATATAGGTGCGCACATACATCTCCTCGGGGGAGTACTCCGTCAGCGAGTAGGTGCCGGGCAGGTCCACCAGTTGCACTTTGCGCCCGCCGATGGAGAACCAGCCTTCCTTGCTGTCGACGGTCACACCGCCGTAGTTGCCCACCTTCTCTTTGGCCCCGGTCACGTTGTTGAACAGCGAGGTCTTGCCGCAGTTGGGATTGCCGATAAGGGCCACGCGCAACACATTGTCGGCCATCGGGTCAACGCCGGCCACGGTAGTCTCGACGATGCCGTTGAACGCGTCCTCCATGTCACAGAACTCCGCATCCTTGTCGGTGACCTCGACCTGGGCGGCCTCGCTGTGTCGCAACGAGATGTGGGAGCCCAGAATCATATATTCCACGGGGTCCTGCAGAGGCGCATTCTTCAGCACAGTCACTCTGGCCCCGCGCACGAAACCCATCTCCAGCAACCGCTGCCTGAAAGCGCCGTCGCCCATCACGCGCACCACCTGGACCGTCATGCCCACGGGCTCGTTGTCCAGCAGTCGCTCTTTATTATCTTTTTTATGTTGATCTGTTGACATATCTTGAGTATATAATTTTTCAATCTGCAAAATTACTATGCACTCGGCACTACCACAATCCCTAAATTTTACATTTTTTGCGGCATTTTATCCCCATTTATGGGGATATTTGTGAGCGGTGGGGGAGGTTTAATGGGGTTAAATGTTAATGAGCGTTAAATATTACAATCCCATTAAACTTTTTGGATTTTGGTCAGTCAATATAGCGACTAAGATGAAGAGACAACGCTTCAAACGAGATAAATTGACTTTTTCGTAATAATAAAACAATTCAACCTTGTGTCGAACTGCTGACGAAGCATCACTAGACACAGAACATATAGGTCCCGATCGACAATCCAAATGTCTCGGGACTTTTGTTTTTTTAGGCAGGCGATGGTCCCGAGGGGCCGGTAGCCTGTTTTCGTTTGGTGAGGGTGCCCTACATTTTTAAATAGAATGCCCCTGTCAGGGTGACATACTCGCTGGTGAACGTTCCGTCGCTATGGGCGATGGTCAGGGAATCTTCGCCGTAGGGGGCATCGCGCCGTGACAGTTGCCACAGCATGCGCTTGGGCAGGGCTCCCTCGACAGGGATGACATGCGTCAGCCGTCGAACGGGCAGCGAGGCAAATGTTGCAGCCTCGATGATGTCGCCATAGGCCTCGACTGGCGATATCAGCGACAAGATGCCTTCGTCGTTGAGCAGATGCGCTGCGCCCTCAATGAGTTGTTGGTAGGTGAGCGAGGCGGTGTGGCGCGCCATGGTGCGGGCGTCGCCAGTGGGCAGCACGCCGTTGGTGAAGTAGGGTGGGTTAGAGACAATCAGGTCATAGCGCGCATCGCCGTCCATGTCGTTAAAGTTGCCATCGATCGCTGTGAGCCGGTTGTTCCAGGGCGAATTGGCAAAGTTGAGGCGGGCCTCGGCGATGGAATCCTGGTCGATGTCGATGCCTTCAATCAGGGCCTGGCGGTTACGTTGCGCCACCATCAGGGCGATGACACCGCAGCCCGTACCCACGTCGAGCACGCGTCTGGCCTCGGCTACAGGGCACCATGCCCCCAGCAGCACACCGTCGGTGCCTACTTTCATCGCAGTGCGGTCGTTGACCACCTCAAACTGCTTGAACCGGAAAATCTTCTCTCTGCGTCCCATGATCCGCGGCAAAGGTAACGATATTTTCTGACTTTTGTTCACATCTAGGTCTGTTCACATGACATCATGGACATGATAGTGGCCTTGGCATGGTTCTTGCTAAAGGTTACGTGCGCAGTAAAACGCAAAAAACATAGGTTTTTAGCATTTTTTTGCTTAAAAAAATGCCGCCTATTTCATTTTGCGTTATAACTTGCAGCGCTTTTTTAAAAGATTTAATATTCGTCTTAAACTTTTTTAAAAGAATCAGGTCTAAAAGGCAAAGAACAACATTATTAATGAATTTTTAAAACGTAAGAATTATGAAGTACCGAGTATTTGCATTATTGGGCGTGTTAGCCCTAGGGGCCGGAGCGGTTTTGCAGGCCCAGGACTACGATGACATCTATTACGATGCCAGCAAGTCCACGACAAAGGTGAAGACCAAGGTCGAGACACCTGCTAAGACTGTCTCCGTCTACGGTGAAGTCCCTGAAAAATATAAGGTGGCTGTACGCGACAATTACCGTGTTGAACGCGATGATGACGAGTACAACCGCCGTGGCGCTTATGAGCCCATGTATGAGTTGGACATCAATGGTGACACCATTTGGCTCAACAGCGACTCCCTTGCCTACGATGAGGCTTTTGCCAACACCCGCCGCATCGAGCGCTTCTACAACCCCGACATCGTGATCTTGAGTGACGATGAGGATTTGGTAGAACTCTATTATGACGAATCACCCACCATCAACCTCTACGTAGGCAGTGACTGGGGTTATTCCAGTTACGGGTGGGGCTACGATTATTTCTATCCCTGGTATTCACACCGTGCCTATTATCCCTGGTATAGCGGATGGTATTCACCTTGGCACTACAGTTGGTATTCACCCTGGTACTATAGTAGTTACTATTGGGGATATCCCAGACTGTGGGGCTGGAACTATTGGGGCTATCGTCCCTGGTACTATGACTACTATGGATATGGCTGGGGCCACGGTTGGATCCACAACGACTATCACTGGAGCGGACGTCCTGCTGGCCACACGGGTTACTCCAATCATGGCTGGCGTGAAAACGGCGGTCGCGTAGGTCTGGCCTCCAATCGCAACGGACGCACCCGTGTCGGTGCTGGAACGACTTCTCGCAACGGCATCTCGGCCAGGGGAACCGATGGCTCTCGTGGCTCGGTGAACCGTGGCAGCAGCAACCGCGGCGGATATGCTACCGGTCGTGGCGGCAATATGGGCTCTCGTGGCAGTTCTGGTGTGACCACCCGCGGCAGTGGCGGTTCGCGCAACAGCGGCTCCTACAGTGGCGGTTCACGCGGTGGCGGTTCACGTAGCAGTGGCGGCTCCTACAGTGGCGGCTCACGCAGTGGCGGTTCTTATAGCGGCGGTTCGCGTAGCGGCGGCAGCAGTTACAGTGGCGGCAGTCGTTCCAGCGGCAGCAGTTACAGTGGTGGAAGTCACTCCAGCGGCGGCTCCTATAGTGGTGGCGGCGGCAGCCGTGGCGGATCTGGTGGCGGCGGCAGCCATGGTGGATCGTCGGGCGGTGGTGGACATCGTCGCTAAGCCTTGCGCTTATCAATCGTGCACACACATAACATTGAATTTTTCAATCATTTAACTGAACTCTAACACTGTTTGAACATGAAAAAGAAAGTTTTTGCCCTTTTGTTGTGCGGACTTCCTTTGATGATAAACGCACAGGATGCATTTGATGTCCTGCAGATGTCACAGACCGAACTCAGGGGTACCTCGCGCTTCCAGTCGATGGCTGGTGCATTTGGAGCCCTCGGTGGCGATCTCTCGACGCTCACCCAGAACCCTGCCGGTATCGGTGTATACCGCAGTTCCGACCTGGGTATCACGATGAGTGTGGACTGTAATAGCGTCAAGGCAGGCGTGGACAAGATGAAAGAGACCCGCTTCAACATCAACAACGTGGGCTATGTGGGCGCTATCCGTCTCAACTCCGAGACTGTCCCCAATCTCAATTTCGGTTTCACCTACAACCGCTTGCAGTCGTTCAATCGCCACTACGTGGGCGGTGTCGCTGACATCCCCACCTCGATGAGTAACTTTATCGCCGACGAGTTTGTCAACGTGCCCGGTTTCACCGATGCTGACCTCTACTGGACCGACGACTTCAACCCTTACTTCGATGGCAATGCTCCCTGGGCAGCAGTAACCACCTTTGACATGCCCACCAAGACCTATGGCTATGTCGGCATCATCAATGCCAACGACGGCTATATGCAAGGTCTCTTTGGTGACGCCACTACTGGTAACGCCTACTACGAGGTGGATGAGCGCGGACACGCCGACGAGTACAATATCGGTTTTGGCGGCAATGTGGCCAACAAGTTGTACTTTGGTCTCGACTTCGGTATCCTGGATCTGGACTACAGGAGTTTCCAGGCCTACGAGGAGGACTTGAACAATGCCTATGTCATGACCGATGATGAGGACCTGTATCAGAGCCCGATTTCCAACCATAATACCCGTGCCGACTGGGGTCTGTACAACTACCTGCACTCCGAGGGTACCGGCGTTAACTTCAAGTTGGGTCTCATCTGGCGTCCCACCCAGGCGCTGCGCATCGGTGCAGCGTTCCACACGCCCACCTTCTACGATATGCGCGACACCTACTATGTGGAGGCTTCGCTCAAGGCCTACCAGGACGGCAACCAACTCTACAGCGCCACTAAGGGCAGCAACGATGGTTATGACTACTCCAGTAACTACACCATCTCCACTCCCTGGCGCTTTATGGGTAGCGTGGCCGGCGTGATCGGTACCCAAGGCATCATCAGCCTTGACTATGAGTATGTGGCCAACCAGACCATGCGCATCGGTGACGACCGCGGTAACAACTATCCCGATGTGACCTATAACGTGAAGGACTACTTCAAGCCCTCTCACATCATCCGCCTCGGTGCTGAGTACCGCGTCAATCCCAGTTGGAGCCTGCGTGCCGGTTACAGTTACAAGACCACCCAGGTGAAGAAAGGCGTCGACGATTATGACTACAACATCATCACTGTAGGTACCAATCCCACCTATCAGTATGACAATACCGTTCAGAACATCACCTGTGGTGTGGGTTATCGCTACAAGTCGTTCTACAGCGACGTGGCTTATGTCCACAACATCCGCGAGAGCGTTTACAATGCCTTCTCGCCCATCAACGACGAGTACGGCTACGAGCCCAACGTCAGCGCTGATGTGAAGAACAATAACAACCGCATCTCCCTTACTTTGGGAATGAGATTCTAAGAAAACCCGGAATTACGTTTATAAGATTCATTAAAAACTGTCTGGCAATGCGCGGTGACGCGTGTTGCCAGATTTCGTTTTTGCCGTTGGACATTTAAGCCGTGACCATCAAGCGAGGGCTGCTCCATTGCGGTGGAACAGCCCTCGCTTGTGTTGTCTTGTGCCGGGTTATCGGGCGGCGGGGATGTCGGGGAAAAGCGTGTCCAGGCTCTCCTGGAAGGCTACCAGTTGGGCGCGTATGCCCTTGAGTTGCTCGATGGCATCAAAGCGCTTGTCCACGCCGTCACGGTTGTGGCGTATCTGTGCCTGGGCAGCATCCAGTTTCAGTCCCTTCTCCTTGACGAGGTAATACACGCGGCTGATGATCTCGATGTCATGAGGCGTGTAGTAACGGATGTTTTTCTTGTTGCGCTTCGGCTTGATGATGGTGAACTGAGTCTCCCAGTAGCGCAACGTCGATTCGGGGATGCCCAGGATGTCAGATACATCACCGATTTTATAGAATTTTTTGTCCAGTTCCTGCATGCTCTTGCACAAATTGATATAATTGACTAACTTTGCGGGTTGTTTACAACCCTGCAAAGATAAACAAAAAGTTTAGACTTTGCAACAAAAACCGAACATTTATAACAAATTAAGATACGTATTATGCTTACAGCAAAAGAAATTCGAGAGGCTTTCAAGCGCTATTTTGAGGAGCATGGCCACCATATTGTGCCTTCGGCTCCCATGGTTATCAAGGATGACCCCACGCTCATGTTTACCAATGCGGGTATGAACCAGTTCAAGGATATTATCCTGGGCAACAAGGACGCCCAGTGGAGGCGTGTTGCCGACTCGCAGAAGTGTCTGCGCGTCAGCGGCAAGCACAACGACCTTGAGGAAGTGGGCCACGACACCTATCATCACACGATGTTCGAGATGCTGGGCAACTGGTCATTCGGTGACTATTTCAAGCGTGAGGCCATTGACTGGTCTTGGGACCTGCTTGTCAATGTGCTGAAGATTGACCCCAAACTGCTGTATGCTACCGTCTTCGAGGGCGATGAGCGCATTGGCCTGGGTCGCGACGACGAAGCCGCAGGCTACTGGGAGGCTCACCTGCCCAAGGACCACATCATCAACGGCAACGCCCACGACAACTTCTGGGAAATGGGTGACACGGGTCCCTGTGGACCCTGCAGCGAGATTCACATCGACCTGCGCAGCGAGGAGGAAAAGGCTGTTGTGCCCGGTGCCGAACTCGTCAACAAGGACAACCCCCAGGTGATCGAAATCTGGAACCTTGTGTTCATGCAGTACAATCGCAAGGTGGACGGCTCGCTCGAGCCGCTGCCCAACAAGGTCATCGATACCGGTATGGGTCTGGAACGCCTCTGCATGGTGCTCCAGGGCAAGAAATCCAACTATGATACCGACGTCTTCCAGCCCCTCATCGGCAAGTTGGGCGAGATGTGCGGCAAGAAATACGGCGACAGCAATGATGTGGATATCGCCATGCGTGTTGTGGCCGACCATGTGCGCACCATCGCCTTCTCGGTGGCCGACGGACAGTTGCCCAGCAATGCCAAGGCCGGTTACGTCATCCGCCGCATCCTGCGCCGTGCGGTGCGTTACGGCTACACTTTCCTGGGGTTCCGCGAGGCCTTTATGTACCGCCTCATCGATACCCTCATCGACGGTATGGGCGACGCCTATCCCGAGATCAAGGCCCAGGCCGATCTGATCAAGCACGTGACCAAGGAGGAGGAAGATGCCTTCCTGCGCACGCTCGAGACGGGTATGAAACTTATCGAGAAGGTCATCGCCGATACCAAGGCCGCCGGCAAAACCGTCGTGGACGGTAAGGAGGCCTTCACCCTCTATGATACCTTCGGTTTCCCTCTGGACCTTACTGAACTCATCTTGCGTGAGAACGGCATGACGGTCAACGAGGAGGAATTCAATGTCGAGATGCAGAAGCAGAAACAGCGCGCCCGCAACGCTGCTGCTGTCGAGGCCACCGACTGGGTGGAACTCAAGGACGGCGTGACCGAGTTTGTGGGTTACGACCTCACCGAGTGTGACGTGAACATCCTGCGCTACCGCAAAGTGACGCAGAAGAACAAGTCCTTCTACCAGGTGGTACTCGACCGCACACCGTTCTATGCCGAGATGGGTGGTCAGGTAGGCGACCGTGGTACGCTCACCCTGGGCGACGAGGTCATCGAAGTGACCGATACCAAGCGCGAGAACAACCTGCCCGTGCACATCACGGCCAAACTGCCAAGTGATGTGAACGCCACGATGCATGCCGCCATCGACCTGAAGGCCCGCCATGCCACCGAGTGCAATCACACGGCAACCCACCTGCTGCACGCTGCCCTGCGCCAAGTGCTGGGCACCCATGTCGAGCAGAAGGGTTCCTACGTTGACCCAGTGTCGCTGCGCTTCGACTTCTCACACTTCCGCAAGGTGACCCCCGAGGAGATCCGTCAGGTCGAGCATCTGGCTAATCAGATGATTCGTGACGCGATGCCGCGCGAGGAGCACCGCGAAGTGCCTATCGAGGAGGCCAAGCAGATGGGTGCAATGGCACTCTTCGGCGAGAAATACGGCGACCGCGTCCGCGTCATCAAGTACGGCGACTCGGTTGAGTTGTGCGGTGGTACGCATGTGGCCAACTCGGGTAACATCGGCATGGTACGCATCGTCAGCGAGAGCAGTATCGCAGCCGGTATCCGCCGCATCGAGGCCGTTACAGGTGCTCGTGTCGAGGAGATGCTCGACACCGTCCAGGATACCCTGGGACACATCAAGGAGATGCTCAACAACGCCCCCGATGCTATTGTCGCTCTGCAGAAGTCGCTCGCCGAGAATGCTGACCTGAAGAAGCAGGTCGATGACTTCATGAAGCAGCGCATCGCCATCCTCTCCAAGCAACTCCAGGACGAGGGTAAGGTGATGAACGGCATCAAGGTCATCATGCTCAGGGGTAACCGTCTGCCCGACGTTGTCAAGGGTGTTGCCCTGGCCATCAAGGCCGATTGCCCTGAGGCAACCGCATTCCTTGCTGCTACCGAGCACGAGGGCAAGCCGATGTTGACCGTGATGCTCAGCGAGGACCTCGTCAAGGCGGGCAAGAACGCCGGCAACATCGTTCGTGGCGCTGCCAAGGCCATCCAGGGTGGTGGCGGCGGTCAGCCTCACTTCGCCCAGGCTGGCGGACGCAATCCTAAGGGATTGGACGATGCCATGGTAGCCATGCATGAGGCGTTGGGCGTGTAATTCAATCTAAATGAGTGTTTCAGGGGCTCGTTTCCCGTCAAGGAGTAACTATTCAGCCAAAACACCCGCCACCAAATTGCACGCTAAGTCGCGAAGACGCTAAGTTTATTGATTTTCGGACAATGATCATAGTCCCGACAGGGAATCTTTTTGATAGATTGAAGCATTTCATTTCGTCTGACATATCATAAACATTTTGCGTCACGTGTTGAATATAAACTCTTAGCGGCTTAGTGCCTTAGCGTGAGGAAAAAGGCTGTATAGTTCCCGTCAAGGAGGCGAGCCGTCAATAAAGTGAAATCAATATATGGATTATCTTTTTCTGATTGTTGGTCTGGGACTGCTGTTGCTGGCGGCCAACTACCTCGTTGACTCGTCGGTAGCCATCGCGCAGCGTGCCAAGATCTCTAACTTCATCATCGGTCTCACCATCGTGGGCATCGGAACGAGCGCTCCCGAGTTGTTCGTGTCTGTATCGTCGGCGCTGAGCAATGTGCCCAACAACGGCGACATTGCCATGGGTAACGTGTTGGGTTCCAATATTGCCAATGTCTTCCTCATTTTGGGTGTGACAGCGATGATTCTGCCGTTCCCCATTGAGCGCTTGCAGCGTGTTCGTGACATTCCTTTCCTGATTTTCATGACGATTCTCGTCATGGCTATTGCCAATGATTCCATGGTTCCTGGGCTTGAGAGTTCCTTGAACCGTTTGGACGGCATCGTGCTGCTCCTGGTCTTCATCGGCTATATGGGATGGGTGGTCATCCGCAAGGGGAAAGACCCCAAGAAGGCCATTGAGGAGGCCGACGAGGAGGCCAAATCGTCATTGACGGGCAAGAGCCCCTGGCTCCTGTGGCCCATCGCAATCGTATCGCTGGCTGCCTTGATATTCGGTGGCAACCTCTTCCTGGACAGTGCCAAGAACCTTGCGCGTATCTGGGGTATGAGCGAGGCGGTCATTGCCATTACCATCGTTGCTGTAGGCACCTCGCTGCCCGAGTTGGTCACGGCCATCATTGCGGCATCTAAACATAATCCTCAGTTGGCGCTGGGCAACGTCATCGGCAGCAACCTGTTCAACCTGTTGTTCATCCTTGGTACCGCTTCGACGGTCAAACCGTTGAATTTCAAGGATATCAATATCGTGGACTATGGGATGATGCTCTTGGCGGCATTGATGCTCTATGTCGTTGTGTTCACCTTCAAGAAGAACAAGTTCGACCGCATCGAGGGTGTCATTTTCTTCATCATCTACGTTTCCTACATTCTCTATCTGCTGCTGCGTTGACACTCCCGTTAAACTTCAGTGGCACAATCGTGTCAAAACAAGGATAATAAAGTTTCCGACTATGAATAAATGGACAAGAACCGTGATGATGATAGCCTGCAGCCTGTTCGTGTTCGCTGCCGCGGCGCAGGGTGCAGTCGATACCCGTTCGCACATCTTTGACAGCAACGTGCGCTCGCTCAAGGTGTACCTGGGCAACAACATGTATATCCCTCCCGTGCTGATGATGGGCGGAGATGACAGGCTCGTGGTCAATTTCGACTACTTGGACTACAGCGTGCATTACCTGCGCTACAGTGTCACCCATTGCAATGCAGACTGGCAACCGTCACAACTGGTCGAGAGTGAGTACGTGAGCGGTTTCAACTATGCCGATATCGACGATTACGAGTCCAGCGAGGCTACCTATGTCCATTACTACAACTACCAGTTCACCTTGCCCAATAATGACATGGAATTTCTCGTCAGCGGCAATTACCTGCTTTCGGTCTATGAGCAGGACGACCCCTCCGAGATTCTGTTCCAGACGCGCTTCTCGGTTTGTGAAGGCAAGGTGAGGGTGGCGCCGCAAGTGACTTCGCGCACCGATGTGGAGTACAACAACCGGTTCCAGCAGGTGTCATTTGGTGTTCATTTCAAGCCGGGGCAGATCCGGGATCCCTATAGTGAGTTGACTTGTGTCGTTTCTCAGAATTCCCGCCAGGACAATGCTGTGACCGTCAAGCGCCCCACGATGGTCGGCGTGGACCATGTCACCTATGAGCACAACCGTGACCTCATCTTCCCGGCCGGCAACGAGTTCCGTCGCTTCGAGACGGTTTGGGCACACAATATGAACATGGGCGTACAGCGCATCAAGTACTTTGAGCCGATGTATCATGCCGAACTCATGGTCGATGAGCCCCGCAGCCCGTTGCAGTATCTCTATGACAAGACGCAGTTCGGACGTTTCACCATTCGCAATGCCGAGGCCTATGGCGAGAATGTTCTCCAGGCCGATTATATGATTACACATTTCACTCTCAACACGAGCGGCAAACTCAACGGGGGAAAAGTGGTGCTCTACGGCGAGTTCCTCGACGGCTATCCCGACAGCCAGACCGTCATGAATTATGATGCCGGTTCGGGATGCTACACCGCCGATATCCTGCTCAAGCAGGGCGCCTATAATTACCTGTACCTCTGGGTGCCCGACGGCACCACGGTGGGCCAGACTTCGTTGATCGAGGGTGACCATTACGAGACAGTCAACGAGTATCTGATCAAGGTGTACGACCGCCCCATGGGCGAACGCTACGACCACCTCGTCGGCTATGGCGTAGCCTACTCAGGACAATAATAAAAAGTGTTTTTGGAAACTATCAGGTTCGTCTGGATGATCTAGGAACTATAGGGCATCCCGACGAATCAACTCATCCGTGACTTGTAGTCGAGGTAGTCGAACTCCCGCAGCACTTCCACGCTGCCGTCCATCCGCTTGTACAGGATTGACGGGTGCTGGATGCCGTTGAACATGTTGGTCTTGACGGTGGTGTAGTGGTTCATGTCTTCGAAGGTGATGCGGTCGCCGCGTTTCAGTGGTTTCTCAAAACTCCAGTCCCCCACATAGTCGCCGCTCAGGCAGGAATTACCGCCCATGCGGTATGTCGGCTTCGACGGGTCCACCTCGTCGAGGGCCTGCGTGATTTTGGGCTGGTAGGGCATCTCCAGGCAGTCGGGCATGTGGCAGGCAAACGACACGTCGACTATCGCCGTGGTGATGCCGCTGTTGCTCACTACATCCACCACACTGGCCTCGAGGTCACCGGTCTGCCAGCACCAGGCGCTGCCGGGCTCCAGAATCAGTTGCAGGTTGGGATAGGCGCCCTGGAAGGCCCCCAGCACCTGCTCCAGATGCCTGATGTTATAGCCCTCGCGTGTCATCAGGTGGCCACCGCCCATATTGAGCCACTTGAGGCGCGGCAAGAACTTGCCGAACTGCTGTTTCAAGGCCAGCAGCACTTTCTCCAGGTCAAAACTCGTGCTCTCGCACAAGGCATGGAAGTGGAAGCCCTCAATGCCCTCAGGCAGTTCGTCCAGGTCGCTGGCCAGCACACCGAAGCGGGAGCCGGGACAGCAGGGATTGTAGATGTCGGTCTCGATGACTGAGCACATGGGGTTGACGCGTAGGCCTGGGCTCACCTGCTCGCCGGGCCAGTCGGCATTATGCTTGTTGATGCGTTCGGCAAACCGCTGGTACTGCTCGATGGAGTTGAAGGTGATGTGCGAACTGCCCGCGATATAGGTATCGATGGTCTCGTCGGTATAGGCCGGGCAATAGGTGTGGGTGCGGCATTTGAGTTCGTCGTTGGCCAGCAGCATCTCGTTGACCGAACTGGCAGTGGACTCGATGCCGTATTCCCTGAACACGTCAAACGTGCGCCAAAGGGCGTTGGCCTTGAAGGCCATGATGATGTCCACACCTGTGCGCTCGGCGACACCGGTAATCAGTTCGATGTTGCGGCGCAGTTTTTCCTCATACACGATGTAATAGGGCGTCTTGTACTCTTCCATTGCGGTATAGTGGTTTACAGAATTTCGAATTTGGCGAATTTCAGCAGAAGTTTTCTCGTTTGGCCGTCACTGAATATGACGTCGATTTTGGCATCGCTGCCGCTGGTGTCGATGGCGCTTACCGTGCCGCGCCCGAACCTGGAATGCAGAATCTCGCACCCCTCGCTCAGTTCCTCGGCGGTATGGATGGCGAAATTGCCACTGGGGGCCACCGCGGGTGGCGTGGGGGCTGAGGGCCGCGATGGTGTGGGCGTTGATTGGCGAGTGGGGGATGCCGCAGTGCCTCGGGGTTTTTCCTCGGTACGGGACGGCTTGGCGCTCCTCTTGGAAGCGGTGCCGTTCCAGGCATCGCGCATTGCGTCAAGGTCATCATCGTCATCCCAGCGGCTGCGTTTTCGCGACGGTGCGGATGTCGAGTTGGTACAGCCCATCAGCAGGTACTCGGGTTCGATATCCTGCAAAAAGCGGCTCATGACACAGTCCTTGGTCTGCCCGTTGTGGTAACGCGAGGTGGCATAGGTGATGATGCAGTTCACCTCGGCCCGTGTGATGGCGACGTAGAGCAGGCGGCGCTCCTCTTCAATCTCATAGAGCGAGCCCATGCTCATGGCGCTGGGGAACAGGTCTTCCTCCACGCCCACGATGATGACGTTGCGGAACTCAAGGCCCTTGGCGGCATGCACGGTCATCAAGGTGACTTTTTCGCCCTCGGGGTCGTTCATGTCCTGGTCGGTCAGCAGCGAGGTCTCGGCAAGGAAGTCCCCGATCTGGTGATGCTCGTCGCCGCTTTCTTCTTTGGCTTGCTGGAAGTCGTTGACGGCGTTCATCAACTCGTCCAGGTTCTCGATGCGGCTGATGTTTTCCAGGGAATTGTCCCCCATGAGCACACTCTTGATTTGCGTGCGCTTGATGGCCTCCTTGGCCACGGTCATGGCATCGTTACCCTCCTGGTTGAGTTCGATGAGCCCTTTCATCAGGGTGGTGAAGCCCTCAAGTTTGGTGAGCGTGCCGCGGTTCACGTTCAGTCCGTATTGTTCGGCATTGTTCATCACCTGCCACATGCTCACGCCGTTCTCGTTGGCGCAATGTGTGATTTTGCCCACGGTGGTGTCGCCGATGCCGCGGGTGGGGTAGTTGATGACACGGCGCAGCGCCTCGTCATCGTCGGGGTTGATGATGAGCCTGAAGTAGCAGATGGCGTCTTTCACCTCCTTGCGCTGGTAGAACGACAGGCCGCCGTAGATGCGGTAGGGGATGGCGCTGCGCATGTTGCCGTGCTTGTCGCGCCGGCCGCCGTTGCTCAGGGCTTCCTCCAGTACGCGTGACTGGGCGTTGGTGCGGTAGAGCACGGCATAGTCCTCGTAACTGTCTCCCTGGCGCGCTTTGAGGGCCGCTATCTGGTTGGCCACCACGTAGGCCTCCTCATAGTCGCTGTAGCACCGGATAACGGGAATCCGTTCTCCACGCTGGTTCTTGCTGAACAGGTGCTTGGCGATCTGTCGCCTGTTCTTCTCAATGAGGCTGTTGGCTGCCTCGGTGATGGTCTGGGTCGAGCGGTAGTTGCGCTCGAGTTTAAAGGTCTTGATATCGGGATAGAAATGCTGCAGCCGCAGGATGTTGTCGATATTGGCTCCGCGGAAACTGTAGATGCTCTGCGCATCGTCGCCCACTACACACAGCCGGTTGTACTGCTTGCTCAATTGGTGCACAATCAGGTGCTGCGAGAAGTTGGTGTCCTGGTACTCGTCGACGAGGATGTAGCGGAAGAATTCCTGATATTGCTTCAACACATCTTCGTGGTCGCGCAGCAGGATGTTGGTGTAGAGCAGCAGGTCGTCAAAGTCCATCGCTCCGGCGATGCGGCAACGGTTCCAGTAGGCCTTGTAGATGGCGGCGGTTTCGGGACGCTGGGCATCGCGGTCGGCATCGATGAGGTCCTGGTTGCGGGCATAGTCATCGGGAGTGATCAGTGCGTTCTTGGCATTGCTGATCTGGTTTTGAATGGTGGCGGGCTTATAGATTTTGTCGTCCAACCCCATGTCCTTGACGATCAACTTGATCAGTGAACGTGAATCGCTCTGGTCATAGATGGTGAAATCGGCCTTGAAGCCGATGCGCTCGGCATTGCGGCGCAGCAGGCGGGAAAAAATGGAGTGGAAGGTGCCCATCCACAACTGGGCGGCCACCTCGGGGCCTGCCAGCGGCTCGATGCGCTCGCGCATCTCGCGGGCGGCCTTGTTGGTGAATGTGAGCGCCATGATGCGCCACGGCTCGTAGCCCTGGCGCAGCAGGTGGACGATTTTATAGGTCAGCACGCGCGTCTTGCCCGAGCCGGCACCGGCAATCACCAGTTGCGGCCCGTCACAATACTCTACGGCTGCCCTTTGTTGTTCGTTCAGTTTCTCCAGATAATCCTCGTTGTTTTCCATGTTCTTTACAGCCCTGATTCAAGTTCTTTCTTGGCGTTCTTTTCCCTGGTTTTGATGATGTCGATGTTCAGTCGTTCGAGCAGTGAGAGTTGGATGTTGTCATTGTTGTCTGCCGGTTTGTACCAGGGCTCCTTGCCGAAGTATTCCTGCAGGTCAGGAGACTGGAACACATAGCCGTGATGGGCCAGAATGCTGTTGCGCATCAGGCGCAGCATCGTCAGGTCGTAGTCGTAGAGTTCGTTGCCGTAGAGCAGCATGTGCTGGGCGAATTCGTAGCGACCCTGATACGGGTCGTTCTCGACGAGGACGATGCTGCCGACGGGGAGCCGGTGAAAGCCTCCGTATTCGTCAAATTCGCCGGGAAAGAGGACCTGCCCCTCGATGGAGGGGTCCATCTCCATGTCACCGTTCAGCGCCGTGCCGTCGCCGTCAAAATGCATGACGCCGGTCGTGTATCCGTTGAAGGTCACCGCCTCGACAGGCATATAGTAACCTCCCACGTTGGCCTTGTCCCAGTCGATGGTCACGCGGGTACCGTCCTGCATGGTGTAGGAGCCTCGCACCATTTCCATCCAGTGCTCAACATTCATGTTTTGCTCGAAATTGTCATTTCTGATGGAAAACAGGTTTTGCAGGTCGCCGTCGAGGTCATAGATGCACAGGACATTCAGCCCTTCCTGCTCGATATGGCACACTTTCACGCCCTGGTCATAGACCAGATATCCGTCGTTGGGGCCGGGAGCGACGCGATAGGTGCCGGGCTGTCCCGTTTCGGGTACCAGCATAAATTCCAGTTCTTCGCCCTCGTCCGTGACGTTCAGTACCACGTTGCCGCCCGGTTGCAGCGTGGCGGTATAGGTGATGGCGCCGTTATACCAGTTACTGCCGTGCTCGATGTGTTGGGCTTGGATGGCCAGTGTGCTGAGCAGCATGAGTGTGAATGCAATGTGTCTCATCGGTGTTCGTGATGTTTTGATGTTTTGATGTTGATGGTTTCTTAGTATTCCAACTCGCTTTCTTGTCCAGTGAATGTGCCGTCGGCGTTATAGACGCGCTCCATTGAGTAGCGGCCGCCATCCGGGTAATAGTTGTAGTTGCACATGTGGTAGCGCTCCCCGTCCACGTCAAAGGTGAACAGGCCCTCGTTGGTGGGGAATTGCATGGCCGACCCCTCGTTGATGTTGATGACGTAGGACCAGATGTTTCGCCCGTCGGGGCATCCCTCAATAAAGATGAGGTTGGTGTCCCAGGGGACAAACGCGCACGTTATGACATCGCCCACGGCGATCATGTTGGGGGGCACAGGGATGGCGTTCCCGTCGGTCATGTCTTCCCATCGTGGCTCGACGTCGCTGTTGGTTGTCAAGACGAAGGTGATCTCGCCGCTCACGTTGTCTTTCAGCCAGATGGACCATTCGCTGCTGCCGCTCTCGCCCTGGTCGGGACTCAGGTAGAGTTGCATCGCGCCGTTGTCGTCATACCCCACGGCGCCCTCGGGCAACAGGTCATTGGCATGGCTTTCGAAGCCCAAAGCCAGCGCCAGTGCGCAGGCTGTCATTGCAATCATTCTTTTCATCGTTCTATTGTTTTATCAGTTAATACTATGCCAATCAATATAACGCTCCTCGGCCTCGGGAAGCGCTCCCATATAGGCTTCGCCCTGTTTAGCGCTGATTTCCTCCCCGTTCAAGTAGCAACTTTCGATTTCGGCATACACATCGATTTCGACGTACTTCTCCACGACACGGTTTCCACTCAACTTGAAGACCTCATAGTAGTAGGACGGTCCTCCGGAGTGACCTTGAAGCATCAGGTAGTTCCCTCTGGCATCCTGGTGGAATGAGGGTTTCAGTCCGGCACGCACTGTCGTGATCAGATGGAGTCCCCCGTCATCTCGGGTGAAGAACGCGCCGTTCTCTTCCTCCTCGTCACTGATCCAGATTTGGGGCCCGTCGTCGTCGATATAGACATAGGTCCACTTGGTCAGTTCCACATGCTTGTTCTCGCCCGGGTCCTCGGCGACATATTGGCGTTTCATCTCAGCAATGTCGGTTTTCCACATCGGCACCTCCTCGTCAATCAGGGATATGTATCTTGCGTAGGTCTCGCGCACGAGTTCGCCGTCGCTGATGCGCAGCATGCCCATGGTAGCACTTTCGGGAGCCCAGCGGACGAAGCACAATTCGGGGCCTTGCGGACCCTCAAATGCCGCTGCGATGTTGCTGGTGCAATATTCCCCGTCGTCATCGGCGTTCCAGGTGGGGCCGCCATCGTAGAGCCACCCGATCACGGGATAGGAATAGACCTTGTCGCCGTCGGTGACAACCTCCAGTGCCAGCGCCTTCTTGGTGTACGGGTCGTGGGTGTAGTCGGGACCCGTGTATTCGCCCTCAAACTGGATGATGCCATAGGTGTAGCGGTTGCCGACGGTGCACACCATCACCGACCGTCCGGCCGTCATGCCGTATTTTTTCTCCATCTGCTTGACAACGGCTGGCGGCAGGGGCACTTCTTCCTCCAGCGAGGCCGGTATCATCTCCATGGGCTTGTGGCTCTTGAGGTATTGGTCGGTGACCACCACCATGCCTACCGACTCATCGTCGTCGGGGTCGGGACCCTGGAACGCAAACCGGGCACCCGGCGAGGGAATGTCCAGCCTGCCATGCAGTTCGCCCGCGCTAAGCGGCTCGCCGTCGGGGTCCAGGAGTTCCTCGTCGACATATTTCACGCCCAGCACGGTTTTATCGTGTCCCACCAGATTGGTGTATTTCGACAGGTTTTTGCGCACCCGTTGCTGCAGCACCCACGACGCGTGGTTGCCGTCGTCGTCGGCGGGTTCGTCATAGTCAATCCAGTACACCATCTGCATCAATCCATTGCTCGTGTAGTTCAGGAACATCGGGGGCAGGTCGTGGTTGTCGCTCGACTTGGCGCCGGCCGTCAGCGTGATCACACCGATAGCCAGCAACGTCAGCAATTTATAGTACTTATTCATAGATATATACGTTTTGTTTGTTGTTGTGATATTGCAATTGACCCATCTATTTTAATCGGCCTGCGGCCGAAAAATCAAAACAAATTTTGTATTAAAATTGAGACATTAAATTTTAAAAAAAAATTTGTTTAATTTCCCGTGCGAAGCACGGTTATATGTAGCGCGGTCAACTGTTGCGTGGTTCTGTTGCAGGGCGTGAAGCCTTTGCGGGCCCATCATTCTTCTTCATCTTCAAACTCGATGTCATAGAAGTCTTCGCCCGAGTGGTTATAAATGTGGGTCTGGCCGTCGTAGACGTAATGGTGATACCAGTACTCGCCTTCGGGCGACGACTCTTGCACAATCACCGTTTGGTCATAGGCCATGCCCAGGTGGCAATAGATCTCCGAGTCGGGCCATTTGCGGTGTATCGTGCCGTAAGGCGGTTGCTCGGGCGTCATCGTCCGGGTCGACGGGTCGTAGTCATAGTAGCAGCACACGGGCATCTGGGTGTTATAGCCTTCACTCAGGCACACGGCGAAGAGCAGGTGGCCCTCGTCTCGCAGGAAACTGCGGGCTTCCAAGTGTTGTGAATCGGACTCCCCGTCATGATACTGTGCGAAGCAAAAATCCTCGCAGTCAACAAACACATTGCCGGAGCAGTCATCACACTCCGTTACGTCGTTCGTGACAAAAAGCCTGTCGCCGGCCTCGGCAATCAACGCCTCGCCAGCCTGGGTCGGCCACACGGCATGAAAGGCTTTGAGCAGTTGCATCACATTGGGTGCATCCCCTGCATTCTTCACCGTGATGGTCTTGTCCATCCATTTTGAATTGATTTCGGCCAACGGGCACTTTTGAGGCGTCTTGCCTTCAACTGCCGCCGTCAGCGCCAGCACACAGGCCATCATTGTAATCACTCTTTTCATAGTAAAATGTCTTATTGGTTAATTCTGATTGAGATAAAACTTCTTAATTGGGCCACCCATCGTTTATGGCCCTAGAGGTCGGCATAGCAGGGTATGCTCTCAAGAAAACGGTAACTGTCCGTCTCGTAGTCCATCCGGCAACAATAGTGTTCCAGGCCGTTGCTCACGATGAGGTAGCGGGCATGCAGCACCATGTTGTAACGCACAATCTGGTCAAAGGTCTTCTGTGTGACCTTGACCGTCGGGGCCTTGTACTCGACAATCACAAGCGGCATGCCGGTGCGGTCGCCCACCACGGTGTCGCAGCGGCGGGCGATGCCGTTCTGGGTGAGCGACACCTCGTTGCCCATCAGCGCCGCGGGGAACTGTCTGTCGGTGATCAGCCACTCCACGAAGTGCTGCCTCACCCATTCCTCTGGAGTCAGCGATACCCAGCGTTCACGCAGCCGGTCCCAGATGGCCCATGAGCCGTCTTCCCGCTTCTTCACCTTGTATTCATATTCAGGTAAATTCAACTCCACCATATCGGTCGCATTTTCTAAGGCAAAAGTACAAAAAAAATATTACCTTTGCAAGAAATAATGATTTAACGATGAAAAACTGCCTTTTTACTCTCGTTTTGGCCTTGGCTGCCCTCACGGTCACGGCCCAGCAGTTCGACGACTGCTTTGATGGCCGCACGTTGCGCCTCGACTATGTGTTTGCCGGCAACCACGACGCCCAGCAGATCTATCTCGAGCAGATGAGCGTCACCCCGCAGTGGGCCGGCCGCCGCAGCCGCCTTGCCGATGTCCCCCTGGCTGGCAATGGCCAGATACAACTCAAGGACCCTGTCACGGGCCAGGTGCTGTTTGTCCACACCTTCTCGACGCTCTTCCAGGAGTGGTTGGCTACCGAGGAGGCGACAAAGGTCAGCAAAGCCTTTGCCACGAGTTACAATGTGCCTATGCCCAAACAGCCTGTTGAAGTCACCGTCACGCTCACCGACTTCCATGGTAAAGTGGTGACGAGTCTCACGCATAGGGTGGACCCGGCCGACATCCTCATCCGCCAATTGGGTGACAATGGCGTCCCTTACCATTATATCTGGAAAGGTAAGACCCTGGCTGCCGAGGGCAAGACTGCCGACCAGCCCGGCAGCCGCAACTACATGCCCACCGAGGGCCCGCTCGACGGAGAGCCTGACATCACCGGGTGTATCGACCTGGCCATCGTCGCCGAGGGCTACACCCGTGCCGAGATGGGCAAGTTCTACGGTGACTGCCAGCGTGTGGTCGATGCCCTGTTCGCACACGAGCCGTTCACCTCGTTGAAGGACCGCTTCAACGTCGTTGCCGTGGCCGCAGAGTCGCTCACCAGCGGACCCAGCGTGCCGCATCTGGGCCGCTGGAGCAGTACACCGGTGGGCACCCACTACGACACCTTCTACAGCGACCGCTACCTGATGACGCAGGACATCCACCGCCTCTACGACGTGCTGTCGGGTGTCCCCTTTGAGCACATCATCGTGCTCGTCAATAGCGACACCTATGGTGGCGGCGGCATCTACAACCAGGTGATGGTCACCACCAGCGACCATCCCACCTTCAGCCAGGTCCTCGTCCATGAGTTCGGACACGCCTATGCCGGACTGGGCGACGAGTACTTCTATGACGACGGTTACGAGTCGATGTATCCCGCCGACACCGAGCCTTGGGAACCCAACCTGACCACGCTGGTCGATTTCCAGAGCAAGTGGGCCGACCTGCTGCCCAAGGGCACTCCCGTGCCCACACCGCCCGATCCTAAGGTGCCTAACTATCGCAAGATTACCAGCGAAAAGGAGCAGCGCCTGCTTGATGCCGCCACGCAGCGTGTTGGCGTGTTCGAGGGCGGGGGATACCAGTCCAAGGGTGTGTACAGGCCCGCCCAGGAGTGCCGCATGAAGGTCAACGAGGTCAAGGACTTCTGCCCCGTGTGTGCGCGTGCCATCAGGTGCATCACCGACTTCTACACCGCCCACTAACTGAAATCCTATCAAACTACTCAAACAACAATAAACAACAATAAACAACAATAATAAATGAATGATGGTGTTGTTATTAGTTGTTCAGGTTGTTTGAAATTAAACTGAAAACTGAATTATGGCTGTAAAACGAGAAACGGTTACCTTCACGGCGCTGAGCCGAGAAATCAAGGGCGGCAAGTTCCGCAATATCTACATTCTGCAAGGTGAGGAACCCTACTTCATCGACCGCCTGCAGCAGATGGTCATCGACACCGCATTGACCGAGGACCAGCGTGACTTCAACCTGTCGCTCTACTACGGCAACACGGCCAACGTGCGCGAGGTCATCAGCGCCTGTTGTCAGTATCCGGCGTTCTCTGAGCACAAGGTGGTTGTCGTTCGCGAGGCACAACTCATCCCCAAGCAGCAGGGTCACAAGAACGACTTGGATATCTTTGCCTCCTATGTCGAGAAGCCCTTGCCGTCGACCATCCTGGTCATCTGCCACAAGGGCGGCGCCCTCAAGAGCAAGCCCTTGACCGATGCCCTCAAGGCGACCGGCAACGGCGTCGTCTTTGACTCCAAACGCGTGCGTGAGGGACGTGACTTGACGGCGCTCATTGTCAACTATGCCAACTCGCTGGGCTGCAACATCGACAACAAGGCCACCAGCATGCTTGCCGACCACATCGGCGCCGACATCGCACGCCTGTTCAGCGAACTCGACAAGTTGGCCATGCTCACCGACGACAAGAACATCTCGCCCTTGCTCATCGAGCAGAACATCGGCATCAGCAAGGACTTCAACAACTTCGAACTCGAGGACGCCCTGGCGCGCCGCGATGCAGCCAAGGCGTTCCGCATCGTCGACTACTTTGAGCGTAACCCCAAGAACAACCCGACGATGCCGTGCCTGGCGATGCTGTTCTCCTACTTCAGTAATGTGCTGCTCACCTCCACGGCCCGCGACAAGTCGCCCGAGGGAATTATGGCCGTCACTGGCACGGGCACCCCTTTCAGGGCCCGCAAGTTCCTGGAGGCAACACGTATGTACAACATGCGGTCGCTCGTTAACATCATCGGCTACCTGCGCGAGTGTGACACGCGCAGCAAGGGCATCGGCTCCCGTCAGGACCAGTATGCGCTGCTCAAGGAACTGGTTTACAAGATTCTGCATGCATGATACCTTGCCGTTAGCCCGTCAGGGCACCGACCGGCAGGACACAGATGCCAATTGGTTGAATAAAGGCTTCAAGATGCTGTCCTTATGGCATTTTTGACTATATTTGCAGATGGTTTTAATGTTTAATCACGATATAACGACCTACCATCATGAAACGATTGCACTTCATTCTATGCTGTTGCTTGCTGGCTATGGCCGGCAACTGCTATGCTGCTGCCAAGTATGTCGGCGGCGACATCTCGCTGCTGACCAAGTATGAGGAACATGGCGCCATCTACTATAACCAGAATGGCGTCAGAATCACCAATATGCTGGGTTATCTCAAAGACCAGGGGCTGAACGCCATGCGCGTGCGCCTGTTTGTCGACCCGTCGCTGGCCGGTGCCGAGGATCAGGGCGAGGGCGTGTGCCAGGACCTGCCCTATGTGATGGCTCTGGGCCAGCGCATCAAGGCCGCCGGCTTTAAACTCTTGCTGGACATCCACTACAGCGACACCTGGACCGATCCGGGCCAGCATTCCACTCCCGCGTCATGGACTGTGCCCAGTGCGCTGGGCGACAGCGTCTACCGTTACACCGAGCGCGTGCTTACCGCCATGATGGCCGCTGGTGCTACGCCCGACTTCATCCAGGTGGGTAACGAGGTCACCTACGGCATGCTGTGGCCCACGGGACATGTCTATCCCGGCGGCGGCAACTATCCCGGCGGTGGCACGTGGGACAACTTTGCCAACTACCTCAAGCGGGGCATCCAGGCCTGCCGCGAGAAGTGCCCGCAGGCACGCATTGTGGTCCACACCGAGATGGGCCGCGCGAGCAATGTGACCGCCTTCTACCAGACGTTGCGCAACTACACCACCGACTTTGACATCATCGGCTTGAGTTACTATCCCTACTGGCATGGCGACCTGAGCGTGCTCGACGGCCTGCTCACCACTCTCGAGAGCACCTATCCGGGCAAGCAGATCCAGATTGTCGAAACGGGCTATCCCCATGCCTACTATCCTTCAGGGGCCAGTTATGACCTGCAGTCCATCTGGCCTGCCACCGAGGCTGGCCAAAAGGCCTTTGCCACCGACCTGGTCACGATGCTCAACACCCATAGTGCGGTCAATGGCCTGTACTGGTGGTTCCCCGAAGCCAACGAGTACGGCATCAACTACACCAACCACGTCACCACCGACTGGTACAACTGCGGCTGGTGGGACAATGCCAACGGCCAGGTGATGGACGCCCTGTTCGAGATGCCGGCGTTTCTCGACGGCAGCGGCGAGGAGCCTGTCGACAGCGCCTCAATCTATATCGTGGGTGGCACGGGCAACTGGAGCCTGACCGAGCCTATGGCCAAGATGACCAACCTGGGAGATGGTACCTATGTGGACACGCTGACCATCAGCGCCCCGATTTACTTCGTGTTTGCCGATGGCAGCCCTGAGGAGTGGAACAATGACTGGCCCACGTTCAATGGCAACTACCGCTATGGCCCGACGGCCACGACGACCATCACCACGGGCACCGTATACACCACCGCCAAGCGCGCCAACGACTACTCCTACTACTTCGTCGGCGACGGCAGCGACTACAAGGTTACCTTCGACATGGATGGACTTACGTTCAAGTTGGAAGTCGTGGAGCCGCAGCCCGTGGTCCACAGGGGCGATGTCGACGGTGACGATGACGTCGACATCGACGACGTGACACTGCTGATCAGTTATCTGCTGGGTAAGGGCGTGACCATCAATTTTGCCAACTCCGATATGGACGGTAGCCAGTCGATATCGATTGACGACATCACGCTGCTGATTGATGTCCTGTTGGGGAAATAGGCTATCAGATAGGCCTCTGTGTCTTTTTTAAGTCCGATGGGGTGCGCCAATAAGATTTATTGACTACTTTTGTGCATTGAAATAATAGTATAGAAACAAATGAGAAAAATCATGGTATTGGCGTTGGTCGCTGTGTCAACCCTGGTGGTGGCATTCGCCCAATTGCAGGATAAGACGGCATTGTCGTTGCAGCGTTTCTTTGACGAACGCCGCGACATCGAGCGCATGACGAGTGAGCACCGCGACGGCATGCTGTCGATGATCGACCCGGTCTATGTCGCTCCGCGTGTCATCGACGGCGTGGAAATGGTCGATGCGTTTATCGACATCGACGGTAGCAGCGTGCTGCCCGCCCTCAAACGGCTGGGTGTGCTGGTCAATTGCGAATTCGAGGGATTTGTCACGGCCCAGGTGCCGGTCGACCGTCTGCTCGAGGTGTCGCGGCTGGACGGCGTCACCGGGCTCGAGGTGAGCAAGCAGGTGACCCTGTGCACCGACAGCACCTTGATCTCGACCCGTGCGGGAGAGGTGCTCAACGGCCCCGATTACGGACTGCCCCAGGCCTATGACGGCACGGGGGTGATAATCGGCATCATCGACAATGGATTTGACTATCAGCACTCGGCCTTCAAGACCAGCGGAGACTCCTCCAAGTCGCGCATTGTCAGGGTGTATGACGTCACCAACGATACCGGACATCCCGCAACCCTTGGCGACAACACGTTGCCGGGCTCCATCTTCATGGATGAGCAGATCGACACGCTCACTTCCGACAGTAAGGGAACCCATGGCACCCATGTGGCAAGTATCGCAGCCGGTACGCACGTCGACGGTTATGGCGGCATGGCCCCTGGCGCCGACATCGTGCTGTGTGTGTCGCCGACGCTGAACATTGGCATCTCGGAGGTACAGGTGGTGAACTGCATCAAGTACATCAACGCCTATGCCGACAGTGTGGGCATGCCGTGTGTCGTCAGCATCAGCGTGAGCACCGCCAACGGCCCTCACGACGGCAAGGACCGCATCTCGCGCGCTGTTGCCGAGACTACGGGTCCGGGCCATATCTTTGTGATTGCTGCGGGCAACACCGCTGGCCGTTTCGGCTACCACACCGGGTGGTCGAGGATGGACAAGCCGCTCAGCCTGCTGTTGGGATGCTTCAACATGCGCCTGCAGTGCGACGACTCCTACTACTATCCCAATGTGTGGATCGACACCTGGGGACGCAAGGGGAGCACGCGAATCGTAGCCACCATCAACGTCTTTGACAAGCAGACCAAACACATCGTGTGGGAGTCCGAGAAGATTTCGCTCTTTACCGAAATCAACCTTGACGATATCAAGGACTATTTTGTGCCTGACTACACGATGGACTCGGTAGCCTATATCAGGGGTTTGATATCACAGTCTGCTTCGGCCAAGTACGAGATGAGCACCACAATTCGCAACATGAAGTGCGCCTCGGTGATCTGGGACGAGGAGCAGGGCATCTATGTCAGCCGCTATCAGTTGGGTATCTCTTTCTATCCCCCCAAGACCGTCTACCCGCGCCAACCCGACAGTTGTTACCTGGACACGTGGATCTGCACCTATGATGCCACGAGGTGGAGATATAACGAATCAGCCTATGTTGAAAGACCTTCGTCCGAAGGCGACTCGATAGTTTCTGAATGGGTGGAGAATTACTACACTCCTGCCAGCGACTATTGCTCGATAGGTTCCTATGCCGTGCATGACTCTATCATCTCGGTGGGCGCCTATGTGGCACGCAATTCATACTACAGCCTCAATCTTGGCACTATGATTTATGACAACAATTACACTCTGGGTTCCGTTTACTTTGTGTCGAGTTATCAAGTGCCTGGGTATGGACCAACAGGCAAGGCTCTGCCAGTGGTGATGGCACCGGGTTTGGATGTAGTGGCTGCGGGTAGTAGGTATTCTTATTTCCAGACTACACCGCAGCACAAGGACCTGGTGCGCAGGGATGCCGACGGTAGCCTATGGGGCGCGATGAGCGGCACTTCGATGGCCACACCCACCGTGGCGGGAATCATTGCCCAGTGGCTGCAGATCAAACCTGACATGACGCCGAGCGAGGTGAAGGATGTAATAGCACAGACGTCGGTCAAGGACGAGTTCTTTGGTAACCGTATGGGTCCTAATGGCAAGATTGATGCCATGGCGGGCGTACAGTACCTGTTGTCGCAGATGGAGCCCGAGTACACACCTGGCGACCTGGATGGCAGCGGCAAGATTGATATCGATGACGTGACGTTGTTCATTGCTCTGATTTTGGGTAATCCGGACCCTGCTACTATCCTCGAGGCAACCGATTTTGACGGCAATGGCAAGGTTGATATCGATGATGTGACGTCTTTGATTCATTACCTGCTTACGGGAAGTATCGATTGAAATTATAATTAAGGAAATGAGAAGATTCAGAACAATAAGTGTGCTGCTGATGACGGTGGCCTCTGTCATCAGCCTCAGCGCCCAACTGCTGGCGCCCGAACGCCAATGGCAGGGCTGGTTATACCCGTTGGATGGCTACGCATATGGCGGTGATGCCGCGATGGAGTCGTTGCCTCCCAAAATGGTCGACGGCACGGCGATGGTCGATGCCTTTATAGCCACCGATGGCGACTCGCCGATTCAGTTGCTGGAATCGATGGGTGTGAAGGTGAATTGCATCTTCGACGGTTTTGTCACGGCCCAGGTTCCGGCCGACAGGCTTGATCTGGTGGCTTCGCTGCCGGGAGTGACCGATGTTGAGGTGAGCCCGCGGCTGGCGTTGTGTACCGATACCACGATGAGCGTCACCCACGTCAACGAGGTGATGAATGGTCCCGATTACGGACTGCCGCAGGCCTATGACGGCACGGGCGTGATTGTAGGTGTCATCGACGTCGGCTTCGACTTTCAGCACATGGCGTTCCGTTCGGGCAGCGATCCGTCGCGCTCGCGCATCGTCAGGGTGTATGACACGCAGAGCAGTAACGGGCACCCCGCCTATTGCGATAAGTCAGGATATTTGCCCGGTTCGGTCTTCATGGGCGACGAGATTTATTCTCTCACGACCGATGCCCCGTCGTCCACCCATGGCACCCACACGGCCAGCATCGCCGCTGGAACGCATGTGAACGGCTACGGCGGTATGGCTCCTGGGGCCGATATCGTGTTGTGTGCCGTCAGTGTGCTCGACGGCAGTATGTCGGCTATTGAGGTCGCCAATTGCGTGCGCTACATTGATGCCTATGCCGACAGTGTGGGCAAGCCTTGCGTAATCAGCGTGAGCGTGAGCACCCCACACGGCCAGCATGATGGGCAGGATTACCTTTCCCAGGCCATCAAACAGACGATGGGCCCGGGCCGCATTTTCGTCATCTCGTCAGGCAATACCGCTGGCACCAACTGCTATGCCCATGGAAAGGCTTCACCGAGCAAGCCGCTGAATCTGATGCTCGCCTACGAGAATAGTCTTGGCGGAGATTCGACCTATTACTATGGCGCGATGTCAGCCGATGTCTGGATGCGAGGCAAAAACGTGAATTATTACTATAAAATCCAAGTCCTGGACAGGAAAACGAGCAATATCGTTTGGGAAACGCCACAGATGTCAGGCGCTAATTTCGTTTATGCGTCAGAACTGCAAGGCTACTACGACGCGTACAATGTTGCCGATACGCTGGCCTTTATTAAATTGGTTCCTTCCTATGTCTCTCACGGCAGGAAATACCGCGTGAATGTGACGGTGCGCAACCTGGTGAGCCACGCCTACAGCACTGTGGGCGGCGTCAAGCAGAGCCGCTATGCCTTGGGACTGAGTATTTACCCCCGCCAGAACACTACCTGCGAGATTGATGCTTGGACGGGTAATTCGTCTTCGGGATACAGTTTCTTTCCGAAACCTATAAAGGGGGCTGACGGCGTGATTCGTTATCCTTACTTTGCCGCTGCGAGTGATTCCTGTTGCATCGGTACCTATGCCGTCGGCGATTCGACCCTGTCGGCCGGTGCCTATGCCGCACGCGACACTTACTACTCGCTGTCCTTGGACGAGATGGTGGTCGACAACACGGTCACACTGGGACAGATTGCTCCGTTCTCAAGTTTTCAGATAGCGGGTGCTGGACCTACTGGCAAGGCTTTGCCCGACATCTGCGCCCCGGGTACCAATGTAGTGGCGGCAGGCAGCCGTTACTCCTATTTCGCACATGGCGGCAAAACCACCGTTATGAATGTGAACGGGAATTACTGGGGTGTGATGAGCGGCACTTCAATGGCTGCGCCCACGGTGGCCGGCATCATCGCCCTGTGGCTGCAGGCCAATCCGCAACTGTCGGTAGCCGATGTCAGGGAGATCTTTGCCAACACCGCACAGCATGATATGTACACGTCGCTGCCACAATTCGGTCCCAACGGCAAAATCGACGCTTTGGCGGGTATGGATTATGTGCTCGACCACACGGCGCCGATGCTTGGCGATGTGAATGGCAGCGGCAATATCGATATCCTCGATGCGGTGGCGTTTATCAATTATCTGTTGAATGGTCAGACTGCAGGTTTTCACCTGCGGGCGGCAGACCTCAACCACGATGGGGTGATCGATATCAGTGACTTGACAGCACTGATTAACATACTGCTGGGCGTCTGATGCCCGGTATATGATAAGATGACGGGGAGATGCAGGTTGCTGCGTCTCCCCGTCGTCAGTATGGTGTTGTGATTACTTGGTCACGTCAATCAGGCCGTGGCCGGTCATCTCCTTGGGCTGCGGCAAGCCCATGATCTGCAGGATGCTGGGTGCCACATCGGCCAGACGGCCCGTGTTGATGATGAGTTCGGGATCCTCGGTCACATAGATGATGGGCACGGGATTCAGCGAGTGGGCGGTGTTGGGCGTGCCGTCGGTGTTGATAGCGTGGTCGGCATTGCCGTGGTCGGCGATGATGATGACCTCATAGCCCGTGGCGCGGGCAGCCTCGACGGTGTCGTGAACGCAGCGGTCCACGGCCTTCACGGCCTGGGTGATGGCGTCATACACACCCGTGTGGCCCACCATGTCGCCGTTGGCGTAATTCACCACGATGAAGTCGTACTTGTCCTCGCGGATGGCAGCAACCAGTTTGTCGCGCACCTCGTAGGCGCTCATCTCGGGCTTCAGGTCATAGGTGGCCACGTCGGGCGACGGTACCAGGATGCGGTCCTCGCCCTCAAACGGCTGCTCCCTGCCGCCGCTGAAGAAGAACGTCACGTGGGCATACTTCTCGGTCTCGGCGATGTGCAGTTGGCTCTTGCCCAGGCTCGACAGATACTCCGACAGCGTGTTGTCCACATTCTCCTTGGGGAACAGGATGTGCATATCCTTGAACGTCGGGTCGTAGGGCGTCATGCAGTAGTACTGCAGGCAGGGGATGACCTTCATGCCGTCCTCAGGCTTGTCCTCCTGGGTCAGCGCGATGGTAATCTGCTTGGCGCGGTCGTTGCGGAAGTTGAAGAAAATCACCACGTCGCCTTCCTGGATGCGGCCGTCGACGGTCGAGTTAACGATGGGCTTGATGAACTCGTCGGTCACGCCTTCGTCATAGGACTCCTGGATGGCTTGCACCATGTCATCGCTCTGCTTGCCCACACCGGCCGTCAACATGTCGTAGGCCACTTTGATGCGGTCCCAGTTGTTGTTGCGGTCCATGGCGTAGTAGCGGCCGATGACCGTGGCCACTGTGCCGGCGCTCTGCTTGCAGTGCTCAGCGACCGTGTTCACAAAGCCCTTGCCGCTCTCGGGGTCAGTGTCGCGGCCGTCCATGAAGCAGTGCACAAACACGCGCTTCAGGCCGTACTCCTTAGCGATGTCGCACAAGGCCATCAGATGCTCCTGTGAACTGTGGACACCGCCCGTACTCGTCAGGCCCATGATGTGCAGCGCCTTGCCATGCTCTTTGGCATAGGTGTAGGCACTCACGATCTCGGGATTCTTCATGATCGAGCCGTCGGCAATGCTCTTGTTGATTTTCACCAGGTCCTGATAGACGACGCGGCCGCCACCGATGTTCAGGTGGCCCACCTCGCTATTACCCATCTGTCCGTCGGGCAGACCAACGTCCTCACCGCAGGCACGCAGCGTGCTGTGCGGATAGGCGGCGCGCAGGAAGTCCAGATAGGGAGTCGGAGTACTGTAAATCGCATTGCTGTGGCCTTTGGGACCCTCGCCCCAGCCATCAAGTATCATCAATAATGCTTTCTTTGCCATGATTATATGTATTTTACCTATTTTGTTATTAAACCTGATTTTGAGACTGCAAAGATAGTGCAAGCCGAACACAATGCCAAATTTATTTGATTTCTCGTGCGAGCACGATAAAAGTTGCAAGCATAACTATCTGTTCCTGTAATGTAAATAAAAATCATTTGTTTTGTTGCGATTTTATGCCTATATTTGCAATCTACTTATAAGATTGTCTCTAACAACCACTTAAAACAGCAAAATCATGACCAAAAGATTACTCCTCATCACACTGCTCATCGCGGCCTGCTTCCAATATGCCCTCGCCGCAAATACCTACGACTTTGAGTTAGATGGTATGTATTATCAATGTACATCAGATAGTACCATCACACTTTCAGGTATTAATGAAGACTTTTTTACAAATAATGTGCCAGTTTATGCTGAACCTGATAGTTATTTAGATGTTGCTATTCCATCTAGCGTCTTTTTTGAGGGTGCTAATTATTTGGTGACGGCTATTGCAGACAGTGTTTTTTGTCAAGATAGTTTTATTGCAATTCTTATTGATGATATTACTGTTCCATCAACGGTGAAGACGATAGGAAAAGAATCATTAAAAGGTGGAAACAGGATTAAGTTTTTGTCGTTGGAGCCTCCTTTAATAAATGGTAGTTTAGGTGGTACAATACTGGTAAATGAGGCGGCATACGATAGTTATAAACAATCCGACGGCTATTCTGATTGTCGTGTGTTGTGTTTTGATGGCCATATGCCAACAATACCGGCTGATAATGTTTATAATGTCTATGGATATGGTTCAAAATGGGGGATATCTAGAGGGTGTGTAGTAATATTTAATGATTGTGAGGATAATACAAGTATTTCCGTACGTTATGGGTATACACATCACGGCATATGGTCTGGTTGGGTGGGTAACGGTGGAAGAACGTTTGTTGTCACTCCTGATTGTTTATATAGTGAGGAACATTACGATATGGAAATCCATACAGTTACTGATGATAAGTATTATTCTGTTTCTGAATTAATGCCATTTGCTACATTATCGTGTTCAGATTGTAATTCGTATTATGATTTCAGTGAAAGTGCTGTATATTTCAGTTTTTCAAGTCCTTTAAGTCATAACGTCAGTGTGGCTTCTACAGAATTATTTGAAGGCCAGAATGGTGTCGTAAATCAATCGTATTCTGGAGATGTAGAGATCCCCCAAACCGCCCATTTCGCGATTTGGGATTATGACGTAGTCGGAATCAATTATGGATCATTTTCCTATTGTGCTGATTTAAATAGTGTGACAATTCCAGCGACAGTTCAAACAATTGAAGATAAGTTTATTGGTTGCCCTAATCTGACGAAAATAACCTGTCTGGGAACTACGCCTCCAAATAGTGTGGAGTTTGATGCATCGATTTACCAAAATGTGTCGTTGTGTGTCCCGGATAATGCACTTGAGGCATACAGGAATGCACCGTCGTGGTGTAATTTCCAAAACATTGTGGGTGTGGATTTTTCTCCCGTTATTGAATTTGCAGACCTGAATGTCAAGGCGATTTGTGTTCAGAATTGGGATATCAACGGTGACGGCGAACTTAGCCAGGATGAAGCGGCCGCGGTGACAAGCCTGGGTAATGTTTTTTCTGGTAACGATTATATAACATCCTTTAACGAATTGGAGTATTTTACTGGATTGACCAGTATCGACGAAAGCGCATTTGCGGATTGTTCTAATTTGGCGTCCCTTACGCTTCCCATAAGTGTGACCAGCATCGGTGATTATGCTTTTTATGTTTGTCAAGAATTGGCGTCCCTTACGCTCCCATCAAGTTTGACCTATATTGGCGATTTTGCATTTGGCTACTGTCTTAATAATTTGAGCAGCATCACAATCCCTAATTCTGTCACTTATATAGGAGATGCGACTTTTCTCGCTTGTTTTAATTTAATGAGTGTTATTATTGGGAATTCAGTCACACATATTGGTGATGACGCATTCTCCGAATGTTTCGGATTGAATAGTATTGTTGTGGCAGATGATAATATGACGTATGACTCTCGAGGAAATTGTAATGCCATAATCGAGACATCAAGTAATGAACTTATTTTGGGCTGTAAAAATTCGATCATTCCCAATTCTGTTAAATCCATCGGTAAGGCAGCTTTCGCTGACTGCTATGGTCTCAAAAGAATCACCATCCCTTCGGGTGTTACCACCATCGGCGAGGAAGCGTTCCATAACTGCGCCAGTTTGACATCCATCACCATCCCCACGAGCGTGACCAACATTGGTGATTATGCATTTTCTGGCTGCAGTTCTCTGCCGTCATTGGTCATCCCTAATAGCATTACTAATATAGGAGACTATGCTTTCTTGAATTGCTTAGAATTAATGTCAGTATATAGCTATATTAATAATCCTAACCTCATCACTATGGGTTTGGATGTATTCAAGATTACTGATTATGAAGTGCCCGTTGCAAATATTTATGATGACCGCACACTTTATGTACCTTCTGATTCAAGAGATGAATACCTTGACGATTATCGTTGGGGCCAGTTTTTTAATTGGATAATGCCTCTGTGGATAGATTATGACTTTGAGCAGGATGGGTTGTATTACAAGATTACCAATACTGGCGAGGTTTCGTTGACCACGGGTCCTGAACCTTATAGTGGTAGTATCATGGTGCCTGCCGAGGTGACCTTCGATGGCGTGACCTATGCGGTGACGGGTATCGACAACGGCACATTTGCCAACGCTGAACTGAGCAATCTGTATCTTCCTGTTACGATAGGTAATATAGGAGATGGAGCATTCGCGGGCTGCGACATCCTGTCGCTTTATATAACAGGGGCTGGTTCTTGGCAAGCCGGTGCCCTGAATCTTCAGGTCAATAACTTGTTCATCGATAGCGGGGTAACGGGCCTGGCCGGTATGCAGGTTGACGCCTCGTCAATCTATTGCTACGCAACCGTTCCACCCGCCTGTGACGACCAAACCTTCCAGAGTTATAATGCTGATTTGCATGTGCCGGCATCGTCGTTGGCGGCTTATTTCACCGCTCCCTACTGGTGCAATTTCCTCAACATTATCGGTGACGCAGTCGAGTTGACTGAGTTCACGCTGAGTGATTCCAGCCTCGAGATGCCGGTAGGCGGCCAGGCAACACTGAGGGCGACCATTAAGCCGACTAATGCTACGGCTGCCGAGGTAACATGGGGCAGCAGCAATGATGCTGTGGCGACCGTCACTGGCGGTGTCGTGACAGGTATCGTTGCAGGCGAATGCGACATCATAGCCATCAGTCAATCGCAGCGTGCTGTTTGTCACGTGGTGGTTTATGACATACCTGCTACGGGCATCACGATTAGCCAGGAGACCGCCAAAATGGAGATGGGCACTCAGTTGACGTTGACGGCAACTGTCTTGCCCGAGGACGCTACCGATAAAACTGTCACATGGCTAAGCGATAATGAGGCGGTAGCCACCGTAGCAGAAGGTGTCGTTACCGCAGTGGGCACGGGCGAATGTAATATCACTGCCAATTGCGCTGAATTGCAGGCCACCTGCCACGTGATAGTGGTAGAGCATCTAATCAGCATCACGCTCGACGAGCATGAGATCTCCATCCTGCCCAACCACATCATCATCCTCACGCCGACCATTTCGCCTGTCTCAACCGATTTGGTGGTGACGTCAACCAACCCCAATGTGGCAGCAGTTCGTCTGGCAGGCAATAAGATTCAAGTGGTGGGCATCGCCGAGGGCACAACGACCATCTACGTCAACTCGACCGACGGCTATGCCGAGGGCGACTCTTGCGAAGTAACCGTTATCACAGAAATCGGCGATGTGAATAATGACGGCTTCGTCGACATCAACGATGTGACGACATTGATTGACCGTGTACTCGGCAAGAACCAGCCACTCAATTCCGAGAATGCTGACGTGAACTATGATGGTAACATTGACATTAACGATGTCACCGATTTGATTGGTGCTGTGCTGGGCACGTCACAATTGGTGCCCAAGGACAAGAACACCATGCCTATCACTGTCAATGGCGTGACGTTCAAGATGGTGAGAGTAAACGGCGGCACGTTCACGATGGGTGCTACAGCCGAACAGGGCGGCGATGCCCTGGAGTGGGAAAATCCGGCCCATCAGGTGACATTATCAGATTATGCCATCGGTCAGACCGAGGTGACGCAAGCGCTGTGGGAGGCGGTGATGGGAAGCAATCCCAGCCTGTTTACCAGCGACCCGAACCGCCCCGTTGAACGGGTGACATGGGACGAGTGCCAGGAATTCATCACCAGACTGAATGCCTTGACTGGAAAACAATTCCGCTTGCCCACCGAAGCCGAATGGGAGTTTGCCGCTCGTGGCGGCAACAAGAGCCAAGGCTACAAGTATGCCGGTAGCAACAACATCGATGAGGTGGCCTGGTATCTCGATAACAGTTACGCTGTCGGCAGCGGCAGCCCTGATTTCGGCACCCATATTGTTGGCACCCAAAAGGCCAATGAGTTGGGGCTCTATGATATGAGCGGCAATGTGTGGGAGTGGTGCCAAGACTATTTTGGTGACTATGGTAGTGAGGCACTGTTCAATCCGACCGGTCCCGAGACTGGGACTAATCGAATGCGCCGTGGCGGCGGCTGGGATCTTGAGAACGCATCATGCCGTGTGTCACACCGCAGCAATCGTGTGCCGACCTATAAGTACAATAACCAAGGTTTGCGACTTGTCCTTGATGTGGTTGATGTCTACAGCGTGAATGGTGTATCGTTCACGATGGTGCCTGTCAAGGGCGGCACGTTCACGATGGGTGCTACAGCCGAACAGGGCGATGATGCCCTGGAGTGGGAAAATCCGGCCCATCAGGTGACATTGTCGGATTATGCCATCGGTCAGACCGAGGTGACACAAGCGCTGTGGGAGGCGGTGATGGGAAGCAACCCCAGCCTGTTTACCAGCGACCCGAACCGCCCCGTTGAACGGGTGACATGGGACGAGTGCCAGGAATTCATCACCAGACTGAATGCCTTGACTGGAAAACGATTCCGCTTGCCCACCGAAGCCGAATGGGAGTTTGCCGCTCGTGGAGGCAACAAGAGCCAAGGCTACAAGTATGCCGGTAGCAACAACATCGATGAGGTGGCCTGGTATCTCGATAACAGTTACGCTGTTGGCAGCGGCAGCCCTGATTTCGGTACCCATATTGTTGGCACCAAAAAGGCCAACGAGTTGGGGCTCTATGATATGAGCGGCAATGTGTGGGAGTGGTGCCAAGACTATTTTGGTGACTATGGCAGTGAAGCACAGTTCAATCCGACAGGTCCCGAAACTGGGACTAATCGAATGCGCCGTGGTGGCGGCTGGGATCTTGAGAACGCATCATGCCGTGTGTCACACCGTAGCAATCGTGTGTCGACCTATAAGTACAATAACCAAGGCTTGCGACTCGCCTTGTAATGTCGTAAAAAGGCCACTCTCTACAAGGAGATTGACCTGATCTGTAGAAAAATAAGGACGCGGCACAATGCTGCGTCCTTACTTTCATATTGTTTGTTTTTTGATATTACTCGGCTTCGGCGATGAGTTCGATCTCGACGAGGGCGCCTTTGGGCAGGTCCTTGACGGCGAACGCGCAACGAGCGGGGTAGGGGGCCGTGAAGTACTCGGCGTAGACCTCGTTCATCGGGCCGAAATTGGCGATGTCGCTCAGGAATACGGTGGTCTTGACCACGTTGTTAAGGTCGAGGCCCTCGCTTTGCAGGATGGCGCGGGCATTCTTCAGACTCTGGTGGGTCTGCTCCTGAACGCCGCCCTCGGGGAAGGCTCCGGTCTCGGGGATAATGGGCAACTGGCCCGAAACGAATACGATGTTACCGGTGCGGATGGCCTGGCTGTAGGGGCCAATGGCAGCGGGTGCCTTGTCGGTGTTTAATGCTTTCATGTCTAGTTAGTTAATAGTTTACAGTTAATAGTTAATAGTTGATGGAGCGGAAAACTATTCACTGTCAACTATTAACTATTAACTTGAAAATTACTTCTTGATACCCAGTTTCTTGGCAATCTTGGCGGGGATGGCATCCTTGTGAACGAGGATGTTCAACGTCTTGGCGCGGAAGAAGGCCTCACTGCAGTAGAAGTAGCCCTCATACAACTGGTTGGTGTCCCAACTGTTCTGCACCTTGAAGTACTTGTTGCCTTCCTGGTCAACGGCCTTGCCCATGATTACCATGCCGTGGTCGTCGGTGGTCTCCTTGTTGTCAAACATCTCCTGACGCTCCTCGGGGGTTACCCACTGCTCCTTAACCGGGCCCTTGATGTCCCACAGTTCGGCCTCGCGGTCACGGTCGCTGAGTTGTGCCCAACGTGCCATATCGGTGCCTTCAGCATCGGGAACTTCCTTCTTGACGGGCAGGATGGCATAGCCGTTGCGCCACTTGAATCCCTTCTCGCTGACGTCTGAACCCCAAGCGATGCTGTAGCCGTTGTCGATGGCATAGTTGGCAATCTCCAGCAGTTCGTCGATGGGCACGTTCTGATAAGTGGACCACAACCAGTTGTCGGCTACCTCAAGGACGAAGGGCTGATAGTAGGGGTGGTGGGTGAACGATGCGATGGGCACGTAGTCGTCGAGGTTAATGCCCAGGCTGGCTGCCCAAGTCTGCGGGGTGTAGGTCTTGCCCTCATAGACGAAGGTCTCGGGCATCTTACCCATATAACTGTCGAGGATAGCCTGCAGGCCGTCTTTCCACGCGGGAGTGAGTTTGCCGCGGCTGTTCTTGTTGATCGTGCCGACATAGCCACTCAGCAGGGTAGTCAATTCGTGGGTGTCAAACTTCTTGTCACCATAGGTCATACCGGTATACACCTCGTTGGGCACCATACCGTATTTGCGCCATACATAGGGCACATCCTCAGCAGCGCCACCCTCGGCGAAGTTGATTGTACCATCCATGCGGATGTACTTGATGGCCTTGTCATAGTAGCAGTGGTTAACCACGAAGCCTTCGCTCAGGTGAACCTTCTTGCCGGTGAGGCGCAGGATCTCGTTCTCGAAGAAGGAGTTGGTGGAGTAGCACCAGCACGTTCCGGACTTGTTCTGGTCCTTGACGTCGGTGTGAGGAATCACTTTGGTGTCAGTGAACTTGAAACCGGTGCTGTCGGGGACAACAACCTTGTCATCGGCCATGACGTTGAGGGCAACAACCGATGCGAGCAATGCAAAGAATAATTTCTTCATAAAAAATTTTTAGTTAGTTATTAATGTAGGTTAATAGTATTTCTTTGGTTATAACTCACAAAAGTAGAAAATATTTTTGAATTATGAGGTTTTTCGGGGAATAAAATGAAAAAAACGGTTTGATTGAAGCCTGGAAATGCTGCCTTTACCTCGTGAATCAGGGATGGCGGGCTGCGCTTGTCGGCAATTATTTCGTAATCCGACGAAAAATGATTACTTTTGCACTATGATTTATCCCTCATCGTTTGAGACCAAGATAGGCTTTGATGCTGTGAGGCGCGAAGTGGAGCGCCATTGTGTGAGCGCGTTGGGTGCCGCCAACGTGCCGCGGCTGCGTTTCTCGACACGCCGCGACGAGGTGATCCGCTGGCTCGAAGAGACCAACGAGTTCCTGTCGATTCTCGAGACGGGTAAGGAGTTCCCGCTGAGTTACTACTTCGACCTGCGCGTGGTGCTCAAGGAAGTATCGACCCCGGGCACGTTCTTGTCGGCCGAGCGCCTGTTTGACCTGCAGCGTCTGCTGTCGACGGTGACTCAGGTGGTGCGCTTCTTTGCCGTCGAGGGTGGCGAGAGCACGCCTTATCCTCGCCTGCGCGAACTGACGAGCGGTATGCAGTCCTTCCCGGAACTGAGTGCCGCAATCAGCCATGTGCTCGACAAGGCCGGTAACATCAAGGACACGGCATCGCCCCGACTGCAGGAACTGCGCACGGCCATTGCCCGCGTCACCAGCAGCATCAACGGCACCCTGCGACGCATCATCGCTCAGGGCAAGCAGGATGGCATCCTCGACAACGACGTGCAACCCTCGTTGCGCGATGGCCGCCTGGTGCTGCCTGTGAGTGCGATGAACAAGCGCAAACTGCATGGCATCGTCCATGACGAGAGCGCCACGGGAAAGACCGTGTTCATCGAGCCTGACGCCATCGTCGAGGCCAATAACCGTATCCGCGAGACCGAGGCCGAAATCGCCCGCGAAATCATCCGCATCCTCACCGAGGTGACCGACCTGATACGTCCCCATCTCGGGGAACTGACCGGCGTGCTTGACACTTTGGGACAACTCGACTTCATCAGGGCTAAGGCCTTGTTTGCCAAGGATGTGGGCGCCCAGATGTGCCATGTCGACCGCAAACCCGTCGTGGAGTGGTACACTGCCATCCACCCGGCGCTGATGCTCTCGCTGCGCAGCCAGGGCAAAGAGGTCGTGCCGTTGAACATCGCCCTGAACAAGCAGAACCGCATCCTGGTCATCTCCGGCCCCAATGCCGGCGGCAAGTCGGTGTGCCTCAAGACCGTGGGCGTGGTGCAATACATGATGCAATGTGGCCTGTTGCCCACCTTGCGCGACAATTCCCACATGGGGCTGTTCAATGACATCTTTATCGACATCGGTGACCAGCAGAGCATCGAGAACGACTTGAGTACCTATAGCAGCCACCTGCAGAATATGAAACTTTTCCTCTCGCGTGGCGGCAAGCAGTCGCTCATCCTCATCGACGAGATGGGCAGCGGCACCGAACCGCAGATTGGCGGGGCCATCGCCCAATCCATCCTCGAGCAATTGAACGAGCATCAAGTGATGGGCGTGGTGACGACCCACTACCAGAACCTGAAACATTTTGCCGACGAGACCGATGGCGTGGTCAATGGAGCGATGCTCTATGACCGCCAGCACATGCAGCCGCTGTTCCAGTTGTCGATGGGCTATCCCGGCAGTTCGTTCGCCATCGAGATTGCCCGTAAGACGGGCCTTCCGCAGCAGGTCATTGACAAGGCGGCCGAGATTGTGGGCAGCGACTACATCAATATGGACAAATACCTGCTCGACATCGTGCGCGACCGCCGCTATTGGGAAAACAAGCGACAGGACGTGCGCGCTAAGGAGAGGCGGCTCGATCAGATGATTGCAGACTACGACGAACGCCTGGACAATATCCGTGCCGAGCATCGGCAGATTATCCATGAGGCGCGCGCCGAGGCAAAGGAAATTCTGCAAGGCAGCAATGCCCAGATTGAACGTACCATCAAGGCCATTCGAGACGAGCAGGCCGAGAAAGAGCGCACCAAGGAATTGCGCCGACAACTCGACGAATTCAAGGCGCGTCTCAATGCCGAGGAGCCAGAGGCTCCGTCAAGGTTAAAGGAACTGACGCCCAAAACCACACCCCGCCGCAAACAGCCCAAGAAGTCCGCCCCCAAGGCTATGGCTAAGAACCGCCCCTTGCAGGCCGGCGATAACGTGGTACTCAAGGGAACGACGACAGTGGGAACGCTCATCAGCATCGACGAGAAATACGCCCTGGTGGCTTTCGGTAACATCAAGACGCGCATCGAGGCCGACCAAGTGGAACGCACCATGCGCAAGGAGAAAGCACCCAAGGCCGAATCCCTGGGACGCAGTACTACCGACGAAATACGTGCGCGGCAACTGAATTTCAAACCCGACATCGACGTGAGGGGAATGCGGGCCGACGAGGCTTTGCAGGCCATTACCTACTTTATCGACGATGCCATCCAGTTCAGTGCACAACGGGTGCGCATCCTGCACGGTACCGGCACTGGAGCGCTCAAGGTGGCTATCCGTGAATACCTGCATACCGTCAGCGGTGTCAAGTCCTACCGCGACGAGCATGTGCAATTTGGTGGGGCCGGAATCACGGTCGTTGATTTGGAGTAGATATCAGATAAGAGATAAGAGATAAAAGATAAGAGATAAGAGATAATTGGGGACCTATAGTGACTATTTAGGCTATGGCGTCTAATGATTTGATATTTAGAATAAAAGATGATTGAGAATAATGTTTTTCTGAGTCCGTTCAAGACCTCGGGCGGTGCAATACCGTTTGATCGCATAACCAACGCTGACTATGAGCCGGCCATCCGTCAAGGCATCAGTGACCATGAGGCTGAGATAATGGCGATTGTCGACAATCCTGCCGAAGCGACATTCGAGAACACGGTTGTCGCCCTCGACCGCTCCGGTGCTACGTTGAACCGTGTGCTCGGTGTGTTCTATCCCATGCTCTCGTGCAATGCCGATGATGAATTGCTGGACCTGAGCAAGCGCATGGCACCGCTGCTGAGCAACCATTTCAACAGCGTCACGCTCAACGAGCGTCTGTGGGAGCGTGTTAAATATGCCCACGACCACTTCGACGAGAGCAGCCATGACGTTGAGGACTGCACGCTCATGCACGAGACCTACAACGGGTTTTTGCGCAGTGGCGCCAACCTGCAGGGCGATGACCGCGAACGCTATCGTCAACTCAGCAGGCGCCTGACCGAATTGACGCTAAAGTTTGACCAGAACGCCCTCAAAGAGACGCCCCGCTACGAACTGTGGCTCACCGAGGACGACCTCGCCGGCCTGCCTGAAAGCGCGCTCGAGGCAGCCAAAAAGGCTGCCAGCGACAAGGGCCGCGATGATGCCTGGCTGGTCACCCTCGATGCTCCAAGTTACACTCCGTTCATGAAGTACAGTGAACGTCGCGACCTGCGCGAAAAACTGTACAAGATGTATAACCGCCAGTGCACCAGCGGCGAATATTGCAACCTGGAAGTGTTGCGCGACATCGCCAACACGCGTTTGGAATTTGCACGCCTGATGGGCCGTGAATGTTTTGCCCAGTACAAACTCGAGCACACCATGGCTCAGACCCCTGCCAATGTCTATCAAATGCTCAACCGCTTGAGAGACGCTTATCTGCCGGTGGAGCGCAGCGAAATGGAACGGCTTGCACGGTTTGCCAGTGAACTGGAGGGCCACCCCGTGGAAATCATGCCGTGGGACTTCAGTTACTACAGCAACAAGGAGAAGGACTCTATGTTTGACATTAACGACGAACTGCTGCGACCCTACTTTGAACTGGGACAGGTGACCAAGGGCGTCTTCGGGTTCGCCACGCGGATGTACGGCCTGCGTTTCGTGCCCAACCACGATGCCCAGGTGTTCCATCCCGAAGTCCAGGTCTATGATGTCACCGACGAGAACGGTTGTGTCGTGGGCATGCTCTACCTCGATTTCTTCCCGCGTACCACCAAGCAGAGCGGTGCCTGGATGACAAGTTTCCGCGATCAGTATATCGACGACGATGGCAATGATGTGCGCCCTCTGGTGACGTTGACGATGAATTTCACCCGTCCCACCGACGACAAGCCGTCGCTGCTCACCGTGCGCGAAGTCGAGACCTTCATGCACGAGTTCGGACACGCCCTGCACCAATTGCTGTCGCGCTGCAAGTATCAGTCCCTCTCGGGAACCAGCGTTTATCGCGACTTTGTCGAGGTGCCTTCGCAATTCAACGAGAACTACGTCTATGAGCGGGAATTCCTCGACAGTTTCGCACGGCATTACCAGACGGGTGAGCCGGTTCCCCAGGAACTGGTTGACCGCTTGCTGGCCTCGTCTCAGTATGGTGCCGCCTATGCCTGTGTTCGTCAGTTGGGCTTCGGGTTTATCGATATGGCATGGCACATGATTACCGAGCCCTATGAGGGCGACGATTTTGAGTTTGAATACAATGCCGTCAAGGACGTACAGGCATTTGAGCCAGTCGAGGGCTGTATCATGTCATCGCATTTCACCCACATCTTCTCGGGCGGGTATGCAGCCGGCTACTACGGCTACAAGTGGGCCGAAATGATTGAGTGTGACGCGTTTTCACGTTTCCAGGAGGAAGGCATCTTCGACCGCGATGCTGCCCGCTCATGGGTCGAGAACGTGCTCTCGCGCGGCGGCACTGAGCATCCGATGACGCTCTACAAGCGCTTCAGGGGCCGTGAGCCGCGCATCGAGGCGATGATGCGCCGCGACGGTATTGCACCCGCCAAATGACACATATCCGACAGTTATAAATCCTAAAGTTTTTGGAAAGATGAAAAAGTATATAATTCTGATTGCCGTGTTGCCCATGTTGGCCTTTCTGCTGTCTTGCAATGAAGGCGGCGCCAAGGCCGACCTGCGCAAAATGGTCGATAACATCAATAGGGAGTGCCCCATCCATTATGACTACATCACTTGCCAAAGCGCAGCGATACAAGGAGAAGAAGTGGTGATGAACTACATCGTCGATGAGAGTATGCTGAGCCTGCAACTGATGAAGGAAAAGCCCGACCTGGCCAAGAAGTATGGCGGTTCATCGCTTTTCAACGTGTATGACGAGTTGGGAAGCCTGTTGGTGGGCGCAGGTTATGGTTTTACCGCCAACTATCAGGGCTCGCTCTCAGGAGATATTGTGACGTTGAGATTCACCAACGACGAGATCAAGGAAATCAAGGCGCATCCCATTTCAAACGAAGAGTTGCTGGATTGGGAGATTCAGGCGAGCAATTCGACACTGCCCAGAAAACTGGATGCCGTGACAACGCTGTTGTCGATGTCCCGTGACGGGAATGTGGTCTCCTATAACTATGAGATTGATGAGAGCCAACTTGATATGTCTGTCTTGATTAACGGCCAAGAACAACTCAAGCAGACGCTGGCCGAGCAGGTGGCTACGCTGAACTCCAATACGTCGTCGGCCCAGGCCTTTATGAGGCTGTTGCGCCGGGGCAATATGGAGTTGCACTATGTCTACAAGGGTAATTCGTCGGGTAAGACGGCAAGAATTCAGTTCACCAACGCCGAGTTGCGTGACATGGCCAACGACTATGCCGAGGAATAACCCGCTGTTTTTGCCTTGTAATGAAATCTGAGTAAGGATGAGGACAATCAGAAAAGCCACAATGCAGGATGTGCCGAGAATCATGGTCTTGATTGAAGAGGCCCGCGGCATCATGCGCTCCTGCGGCAACTTGAACCAGTGGATAGGTGGCTATCCCAGCCAGGAAACCATCGAGAACGACATCAGCAACGGCCATTGCTACGTGTGTGCCGAGCAGGGTGGGGAAGTGATAGCCTCGTTTGCCTTCATACCGGGACCGGAGCCCACCTATAAGGAAATCTACGAGGGACAATGGCTCGACGACAAGCCCTATTATGTGGTGCATCGCTTGGCCAGCACGGTTTCGAGCCATGGCGTCTTCAATGACGTGATGGACTACTGCTTGGCCGTGGCGGGCACTTTGCGCATCGACACCCACCGCGACAACGTCATCATGCGCCACGTCATCGACCGCTACGGTTTTACCTACTGCGGCATCATCTACCTCGCTAACGGTGACGAGCGCCTGGCCTACCAGTTGGGGCGCTAAACCCGTGGGTATGAAAAAACAATCAGGGCTGGTCCATTGCGGGCCAGCCCTGATTTATTAGGATTATTGAATAATCTAGATTACTTTACAGCCTCCTTGGCAGCATCGGCAGCGTTGTTAACGGCGTCCTTAGCAGCGTCCTTAACGTCTTCCTTTACCTCGTTGGCCTTGTCGGCAACAGCGTCGGTAGCACCTTCAACCTTCTCGGCAACGTTCTTGGCAGCGTCGGCAACGAAAGCATCAAAAGCATCCTTCAACTCAGGCTTCGGGGTGATGTAGGCTTCCATCTTGTCCTTCAGAGCGGGGAGGGCAGCCAAGATCTTGTCCTTGTTGGTCTCCCAAACGGTCTTGATGATGTTGATGATGTTGAAGTACTTGTTGTTGTCACCAGCGGTCAGGAAGTCCTCAGCGGTCTTCTTCAGGCCATCCAGGAAGTTAACGGTACCAGCCTCGTCCTTGGCCTCAACCAACTTCATCAGGTCAGCGGTTACGGTCTCAACGGTGGGCTCTGCAGGAGTTACCTGCTCCTCAGCGGGAGCCTGCTCGTCAGCGGGCTGAGCGGTCTCGGTCTTGCAACCAACAAATGCGATAGCTGCAACGGCAGCAAACATCAATAAAAACTTCTTCATAATAAAACAACTTTTAAATTTAAAAAATTAATAATAAAACGATAAATTCAACGCCGCAAATGTAGCGGCTATTTTTGAATTAGCAAATATTTTTCGGCCATTTTTTCATTTTTTAGCACTTTTATTGGCCTAAAGGCCAGTTTTGCGGACAAAAAACTTTAACTTTGCGGTCAAGATTGGTGTCCGGCTTGTCTTTATACAAATTCCGTGCCAAACTCTAAATAATTGACGATAAACGACTAAAAAAATAAGATTATGTGGATTTACATTCTTATGGGAGGCATCTTCATCTTGAGCATGGTGGTTCAGAACTCCCTCAAATCAAAATTCGACAAGTATAGTAAAGTGCCCCTTGGCGTGGCTATGTCCGGTCGTGATGTCGCAGTTACGATGCTGCAACAGAATGGCTGCGGCGATGTGCAGGTGACCAGCGTGAAAGGTCAGTTGACCGACCACTTCAACCCCGCTAACAGAACGGTGAACCTGAGTGACCCGGTCTATGGCACCAACAGCATTGCTGCCGCGGCAGTGGCTGCCCACGAGTGTGGCCATGCCATTCAGCACAAGGTGGGGTACAGCATGTTGCAACTGCGCACCAAGATGGTCCCCATCGTCCAGTTTGCTTCCAACACGGTGCAGTGGCTCCTGCTCGCGGGTGTCTTGATTTATGAGATTACATCGCTCCCCCTGATTATCGCCTTGGTTATGTTCGGCGTGACGGTCCTCTTCAGTTTCGTGACATTGCCTGTTGAGGTCGATGCCAGCCGCCGTGCCATCAAGTGGCTCGAAGACTCGGGAATCGCCAGCGGTGAACAGTTGACCCAAGCCAAGGACGCCCTTCGTGCCGCAGCCTATACTTATGTAGTGGCAGCGGTGGGTTCTCTCGCTACATTATTGTATTATGCTGCCGTATTCCTCAGGCGTCGATAAAGAAACGAATTAGTAATATTGTAATACCAGATACTTTTTAAGAGAAACAGATAATAATGGCACAAAAACCATCTATCCCCAAAGGGACTCGCGACTTCTCACCCATCGAGATGGCGCGTCGCAACTACATATTCAATACCATCAAAGAGGTGTTTCAACTCTACGGTTTCCAGCAGATTGAGACTCCTGCTGTCGAGAACTTGTCAACGCTGATGGGCAAGTATGGCGAGGAAGGCGACAAACTGTTGTTCAAAATCCTGAACAGCGGCGACTACCTCAAGGACGCCCCCGACGACCTGCTGGCGGCACATGACTCACTGCACTTGACCACAAAAATCAGCGAGAAGGGCCTGCGCTATGACCTGACGGTGCCCTTCGCCCGTTTTGTGGTACAGCACCGCAACGACCTGCAGATGCCCTTCAAGCGCTATCAGGTGCAGCCCGTGTGGCGCGCCGACCGTCCGCAGAAGGGGCGTTACCGTGAGTTCTATCAGTGCGATGCCGACATCGTGGGCAGCGACTCGTTGTGGAACGAGGTGGAACTGGTGACGATGATTGATGAGGTCTTCAACCGCTTCAACATCAATGTCGCCATCAAATTGAACAACCGCAAGATCCTGAGCGGTATTGCCGAAATCATCGGTGCTGCCGACAAGATTGTGGACATCACCGTAGCCATCGACAAACTCGACAAGATAGGCATCGACAATGTCAATGTTGAGTTGAGGGAGAAGGGCTTGAGCGACGAGGCCATTGCCACGCTGCAGCCGTTGCTGGCACTTGACGGCTCCAACGAGGAGCGCTTGACGGCCTTGGCCGGCATGCTCGGTGGCAGCGAAATCGGCATGAAGGGCATCGACGAGATGCGCTATGTGCTGGAGCAGGTGGCCGCTTTGGGTACGCGCGCCCAGGTCGAACTCGACGTGTCGTTGGCCCGCGGATTGAATTACTACACGGGCACTATCCTCGAGGTGAAAGCCCTGGATGTGGCCATCGGCAGTATCACGGGTGGCGGACGATATGATAACCTGACCGGCGTGTTCGGTATGCCCGGACTGTCGGGCGTGGGCATCAGTTTCGGCGCCGACCGCATCTATGACGTGCTGAATGCCCTTGACCTCTATCCTGCCGACACGATGGCAACCGCCAAGGTGATGTTTGTCAACTTCGGCGAGCAGGAGGCTGCCGCTTCGCTGAAGCACATCATGGCACTGCGACGTGCCGGCATCAGTGCCGAACTGTACCCCGACAGCGCCAAGATGAAGAAGCAGATGAATTATGCCAATGACAGGCAGATTCCCTTTGTCGCCATCGTTGGTGCCGATGAGGTGAACAACGGCACTATCGCACTGAAGAACATGTCTACGGGCGAGCAGCAGACGCTGACCGTCGACCAGGTGATAGAACTGTTGCACAAGTAAATTAGCCGAGCGTATCATGAACAGCATGTATCAACAGATGATGCAGTTGCCGCTCTTCCAGGGCGTGAGCACCGAAAAAATCACGGCGCTGGTCGAGAAACTGCCGTTTCACTTCCTCAAGTTCCGCAACGGAGAACAGATCTTTGCTGTGGGTGACCCGTGCACCCACATCAAGTTCATCGTGTCGGGGCAGGTAAGGCTTGAGATGCCTTGCAATGAATTGAGGGTGTCGCTGTTGCAGACGCTGTCCACGCCCCACGTCTTGGCAGCCGAGTATCTCTTTGGGCGCGAAACGGCCTATCCTTACACAGCCATCGCCCAAGGGGGCTGTGGCATCCTTCAGTTGCGCAAGAGCGACTACATCAAGATGGTGGGCAGTGACAAGGTTTTCCTGTTCAACATCCTGAACTATTTGTCATCGGGCAGCCAGCACAGCATCTCGGCATCCTTGTCCATACGCGACGGCTCAGTGGCCGAGCGCCTTGCCATGTTTGTCGATTCGCTCGTGGTCAATGGCGCTACCGACGTGATGCTGAAATTTAAGCAGAAGGACCTGTGCACGTTGTTGGGGACCCAACGCACGACGCTGGTGGCAACGCTCGACAAACTGGCTGAACAGGAGATCATCGAGTACGACAGCAACGTGTTGCGTGTCCTCGATTACTATCAGTTGATAGACCTTTTAAAATAAAGATTTAGAAAGATGAGATTTACACATGAGAATCAAGGCACATGCTCGACACATGTCGATTTTGAAATCGATGACGAGGGCATCATCCGCGACGTGCAGTTCTACGGCGGTTGCCACGGCAACCTGCAGGGCATTGCAACACTGGTGCGCGGCATGAAGGCCAGCGAGGTGGCCGACAAGTTGCAGAATATCCGTTGCGGCTACAAGAACACTTCTTGCCCTGACCAACTGGCCCGTGCGTTGCGCGAGGCGTTGGCTGCCATGTGAGCAGGTGTTACTTCTATTGACAAGAAATACAAACAAATGATATGACAACAATGATGAAGAACTATTTTTTCATTTTAGTAATGGCTTTGGCGTTTGCGTTGACCGGCTGCCAGGAGCAGAAGGTGGATTACAAAGCCCAGGGCGAACAGTATGCCAAGCGCCTGGACGAATTGTTCCAGAAGAATGATACCGCGGCGGTGATTGCCCTCATGGACAGCATCCGTGTCGTTGAGGATGAGATTATCGCAAAGGCCGATCGCAAAGCCATCAGTGAATTCCGTTCGGCACTGACCGAGGTGCGTGAGCGTTGCACCCCCATGACTACCGTGGGACAGATGAACAAGGGCGTTGAGAAGGAACAGGCCGTCCAGGATGTTATTGACGATGCCCTGAATGGCGCGGTCGATATCAACACGGTGACCAAAACCATTGAAGAGGCCAATAAAGCCAAAAAGCAAAAAGAGGCGTCCAAGTGACACCAGCCATGTCGCGTCGGGTTGATTGGGTCAGTAACTGTTGCCGTCACGTCGTGGCGGCTGTCGGTTTATGCCTGTTGCTGATGGCTTGCGGCACCGGCATCGAGGTGACTGAGCGTGTTACCGACAAGGACGTGCGCCGTGTGATGGAGCAGGTCGACAGCCGGCAGACTACGGTAACGCTCGACCCTTATGTTGACTCCTTGTATGCCTGGAATCCAGGCAAGCGGTTCTGGGTCGCCGATGACCAGATCAATAAGATGCTGAACGTCAGTCCCGCCTATGACAAGGATACATTGCATCTCGCGGGCCATATTCTCTTGTACAGTTCCTGTGGGGCCGATGGCATACTCATCGGAGATTATAATAATCGCTGGTTGAGTCTCTATTTTGAAGATAGCGAGACGGGTGCACGTTATAGTTATCGCGCTGGAAAGGAAGTGGAGGCCTGTCGTCCGGGTTTCACCTTCCCGATGCTCATCGACATGGATATGGTCGAACACTATGCGCGGCAGATTGCCGATAAGGATTTCTATATCAAGACCCCCATCTGGTATGACCGCCAGAGTGAGCAGATGCATGACGGGCGCCGTTATGTCAAGGTGCACATCGACAGTGTGTTGCCAGGCAATGCCGTGCTGCCGTTGCGCGTGCTGTTCACCACGGGCGACACTGGGGAAAAGGCGATGGTGTGGATGAGCGACAACTCCTCGACGATGCACGGGCGCGACTTTGACGCGATGTTCGTGGCCAGCGACCCGCATCTGGCTTATCCGACGGTGACCGACGCCAACTGGGAACGCATCACGCGCGGACAGGTGGCCGTGGGAATGACCAAGCAGGAGTGCCAGTTGGCGTTAGGGGCTCCCAAACGAATCAGCCAGAACCCTGACCAGGGCGGCATGCGTGAGTATTGGTATTATGACGGAGGGTCCTATCTGTATTTTGTGGACGGACTGCTCAGCCAATTCCGTAGATAAAAATGGAACCGACAACACTTGAAATAGAGTTTTTGGGAACGGGAACCTCGACAGGGGTGCCCATGCTGCGTTGCCATTGTCCCGTGTGCATGAGTGCCGACCCGCGTGACAAGCGGTTGCGCACCTCGGCCATTGTGCGCTATCAGGGTGCAAGGATTCTGATTGACTGCGGCCCCGATTTCCGCACCCAGATGCTGCGCGCCAGCGACGACAACATCGACGCGGTGCTGCTGACCCACATCCACTTCGACCACGTGGCGGGGCTTGACGACCTGCGTGCCTATTGCTTTGAGAAGCCGATGCCGCTCTACGCCCGTGCCGATGTGTTGCGGGACCTGCATCAGCGCATCCCTTATTGTTTTGCCGAGAACCCTTATCCCGGCGTTCCCCAATTTGAGGAACACGTCATCGACGACCAGCCGTTTCTTGTCGAGGGTGTTCATGTCGAGCCCCTGCCGGTGATGCACTACCGCTTGCCAATCTATGGCTTCAGAATCGGTCCCTTGGCCTACATCACCGATGCCAAGACCATCGACGATGCTGTTATTGAGCGCCTCAAAGGGGTGCCTCTGCTGGTCATCAACTCGTTGCGGCACGGCCAACACATCTCTCATATGTGCCTGGAGGAGACCCTGGCTGTGATCAACCGCATCCGTCCCGGGCGGGCCTATCTCGTACACATGAGCGACCGCATGGGCCTGCATGCCGACTCGCCCAAGTTCTTGCCCGATGGCGTGAAACTGGCCTATGACGGCCTGATACTAAAAGTTTGAATCCAAGATGGACGAAGTGAAGATATCTGAAGTGAGGCCCGATGAGCAGACGTCTGGCCTGCAGTTCTTTGAGGGACGCGTTCAGGCGGGCTTTCCCAGCCCGGCCCAGGGTGAATATGCCGACAGCATTGACCTGAACCGTGCCCTGATCACCAATCCTGCCGCCACGTTCTGTGCGCGTGTCATCGGCAATTCGATGGTCGATGCCGGCATCAACGAGGGCGACCTGCTGATTATTGACCGCTCGCTCACGCCCCACGAGGGCAGCATTGCCGTCTGCTTTGTCGATGGCGATTTCACCGTGAAGCGCCTGAGCGTGCGTGGCGACGGCATTTATCTCACGCCTGCCAATGCCGATTTTCCCGAGATGAAGGTGAGCGAAGATGCCAATTTCCAAGTGTGGGGCGTGGTCTCGCACATCATCAAGAAGGTTTAGTTTTTTCTTGGTCGTTAGTCACAGACTATCGGCCCCAAGGTGGTTAGAACAACAGTGGAGAGGTTATCTGTACATACCGAGCGATACGGCACCTGGTTTTTTGTGTTCTGTGTGGCAGTGGTTGCATGGCAGTGCTTCGTCGTTGCTCTTGACACCCATTTGGGAGGGGTAGGGCAGATGTTTCACCAGTGGCATGTCCTGGCCGTTGCACTGGCCAACGCGCTGCTGCTGTTGTCTCCCTATTGGTTGCTGCCGCGCCGCCTGAGGTGGCTGGTATGGATTCCGCTGGCCTTGTTGACGGTGTGGTGCCTGGTGCAGATGTGTTATTGCCGTGCTTACGACGACCTGATGCCGTGGCAGAGCCTGACACTCACCGAGAATGTCAACCGCACGCTGATGGGCAGTACCGTCGCCCTGCTGCGATGGCAGGACCTGCTGATTGTCGTGCCGCCCTTGCTGCTTGTGGCCATCCACATATTGGGTCGGCAGAGCCGTGACGGCAGCCGTCGTAAGCCGTTCTTGATAACGTTGGCTGCAGCCGCAGTGTTTGCGCTGGCAGGTTATGTCGTTCCGGGCCAGAATTATGAGAAACGCTTCCTGTACAATTTCAGCAACCGCGAGTATTTTGCCCAGAACGGATTGTTGCCCTATACCGCATTTTCCCTCCATGAGGCCGTTTTCAACAGCCACGAGGTAACTGATGAGGAACGTGCCGAGGTCAAGCGTTTCCTTGATGAGGAGTGTCCGCAATACACGGACAACCGCTTCTCTGACGGGAGCCGTCCCAATCTGGTATTGTTTGTCGTGGAGTCGTTGCACACCTGGCCCATCGGCATGGAGGTGGACGGGCGCGAGGTGACCCCCGTGCTGAACCGCCTGGTGGCCGGCGACAGTGTCATCTATGTTCCCCATGTCCTGTTCCAGACGAGCCACGGCCACTCCAGCGATGCCCACTTCATCTACAACACCGGCTTGCTGCCCTTGCGTGACGGGGTGGTGGCTGTGAACCATGGCGATGGCCCTTATCCGTCTCTGGCCGAGGCGCTTGCCGGCTATGATTGCCGCGAAATCATCTGTACGCCCGGTGTGAACTGGAACCAGAATGTCACCGCCCACACCTACGGCTTTGACACGCTCTATACCCGCGACGACATGGCCGATGCGCTTAGCCGTCATAACAACATCGATGATGCGGCACTCACCGACTTTGCCGCCGGGTTGCTGCCCCGCCTGCGTCAGCCGTTTTTCCTTGAGATGGTGACCATGACGATGCACACCCCCTATGACAACGACAAGGGGCGTCCCTCATGGATATTGCGCAGCGACACCCTGAATGCGGAAGCCCGCGGCTACCTGAACAGTGTCAACGTGACCGACAGTTGCCTGGGCGCCTTTATCCAGGACCTTCACCGGCAGGGGCTATCGGGTAATACCATCGTGGCCATTGTCAGTGACCACACGCAGATCTATTATAACCGCATCGTCGGGCGTTCAGACTATGAATTCGTTCCCGATGACTGGGGCATACCCCTGATTGTGCTGGGCTGTGACACCACGTTGCGCAACGATGCAGTGATCGGGCAGATTGACGTCTACCCAACGCTGCTCGACGTGATGGGGGCCAATGCCTATGCGTGGAAGGGTTTGGGATACAGTATCTTGCGTTATCCTGTGCAAAGTGCCATCCAACCCCGCAACATGACCGTGATTGGTGACAGTACCGACCTCACATCCCACCAGCGCAAGGCCTGGGACATCAGCCGGTTGCTCATCTTCGACAGGACTTCTCGATTCAGCCCTTAAATCGTCGGGATTTGCGCCTTAGCGGGAAAATTGCTAAATTTGCAGTCTTAAAAACCAAACAGAAGAATTCAAGATATGATGAAATCACGATTATTCTCGAGTGATGCCCGCTTGAGCGACCTGATTACCGCTCACCCCTCGCTGTTGTCCCTGCTGACCCGCCTGGGCATATCGCTCGGATTCGGCGACCGCTCGATAGCCGACGTGTGCGAGAGCAGTGGTGTGGACACCGGTTTCTTCCTGCTCATCTGCAACGTCTATACCTTCAACAATCACGTCCCGTCGACGGCCGATATCCTGGGCACCGACATGAAGGGCCTGGTGCCTTATCTGGAGAAATCCCACCGCTACTATGTGGACAAGCGCTTACCCCACATCGAGCGCCACCTGGATGCCATAGCACGGGAGTTGGACGGACGCATCGGGCAGGCCTTCATCAGTTTCTTCCAGGACTACAAGCAGGAGGTGGTGGACCATTTTGCCCATGAGGAGCAGGAGGTCTTCCCCCATATCGGCGCGCTGATGGCCGGCGAACGTGACACGACCTACAGCATCGGCGAGTTCCTGCGTACCCACAGCGATATCGAGGGCAAACTCGACGACCTGCTGAACATCGTCTTCAAGTACCTGCCGCCGCAGGTCGATGACGACAATGTGCTCGATGTGGTCTATGACATCCTGCGGTTGAGCGAGGATCTCAAGAAGCACACTTTCATCGAGGAGAAAATCATGGTGCCGTTGGTAAAACATCTTGAAAACGCCGTCCGCAAATGAAACAGCGTCTATTGATCGTGGAACCCTCGGAGGTGATTGCCGAGGGACTGAAGGCCATCCTGGAAGGGCAAATCCGTTTCAAGGTGCTCGAACCAGAGCGTAGTGCCGACCGGCTCGAGGAGCGCCTGCTGGCATTACGCCCTGATGTGTTGCTGATTAACCCCACACTGATTGACAATACCGCCCCCTTGCGTACCGAGGGGCCGATGGCACTGGTGGCGCTGGTTTACCAGTATGTGGAGCGTGAGCAACTCAAGGCCTACGATGCCGTGGTCGACATCCGCGACAGCCGGGCTGCCATCATCGAGACACTGGCCCAGGCATCTCCCAGCGAAGGCAAGGCCGATGACAACAACTACGAACTCACCAAGCGCGAGACCGCCGTCCTGGTTGAACTGGCACAGGGCAAGACCAACAAGGAGATTGCCGATGCCCTCAGCGTGAGCGTACACACCGTCATCAGCCACCGCAAGAACATTACCCACAAGACGGGCATCAAGAGCGTCGCGGGCCTCACCGTCTATGCCATGCTCAACAACCTGATCGACGAGTCCTCGGCTGTTAAATAGGGCCGTTCCCCCTGATGTAACCATTTTGTGCCCAAGCCCTCGCGTGACCGTGCCCGTGGGCTCATGAGTGCAATGCCTAAAAAACTGAGGCCTCAGGACCGAGAGGTGAAAAGTTTTTATTAACTTTGCAGGTTGAAACTACAAGAAATGTTATTCGATTATGCTGATAACTAAAATGCTCGATAAGTTTGGAGACTACTGCATGTTCATGTGGCGGGTGACAGCCGTGCCCGACAAGTGGAAGGTGTTCTTCAAACGCTATACCGACGAAATCGGCAAGTTGGGCATCGACTCGATACCGCTGATTATCATCGTGTCGCTGTTCATCGGTTCGTTGTGTACCATCTTGATTAAACTGAACATCTCCAACCCGTTGCTGCCGCGTTACACGGTGGGACTGACCACGCGCGAGATTATTCTGCTGGAGTTCTCCTCGACCATTCTGTGCCTGATTCTGTCGGGCAAAATCGGGTCGAACATCGCCAGCGAAATCGGCACCATGCGTGCCACTGAGCAGATCGACGCGCTCGATATCATGGGCATCAACAGTGCCAACTTCCTGGCCATGCCCAAGATTCTTGCCTTGATCACCATCCTGCCGTTCCTGGTCGTCATCTGTATGGCAACCAGCCTGTTTGGCGGCTGGCTCATCTGCATCGTCACGGGCATCGTGGAGCCCGATACCTACCTGTTCGGTATCCAGTCATTGTTTATCGAGTGGTATGTGTGGTTTGCCCTGATCAAGTCGCTGGTGTTCGCTTTCCTGATGTCGACCATCGCCTGCTACTATGGCTACACCGTGCAGGGCGGTTCGGTCGAGGTGGGCAAGGCCAGTACCGACACCGTTGTGGTGAGCAACATCATGATTCTGGTGGCCGACGTTATCCTGACCCTCTTGTTGCTATAACCCGAAACCAAGGACTAAGGACTAGAAACTATTTTACTTTCAGTCCCTAGTCCCTAGTCCACAGTTTCTAGTTGGCATCCGCCAATCAAGGACTAAGGACCAAGGACCAAAAACTAGGGACTAGGGACTAAAAACTAGAAACTAGAAACTAAAACTAGGGACTAGGGACTAAAAACTAGGGACTAAAAACTAAAAACTAAACAGAAATGATTGAAGTCAAGCACATATCCAAGTCATTTAAGGAAGAGGGCGGCACACGCCAGGTGTTGTTCGACGTGAGTTGCAAACTCTATGACGGCAAGACCAACCTGGTCATCGGCCAGTCGGGTTCGGGTAAGACGGTGTTGATCAAGAACATCGTAGGCCTGTTTGATCCCGACGAGGGCGAAATCCTGTACGACGGCCGCGACATCACCAAGATGGACCGCAAGCAGCGTAAGGCGTTGCGCAAGGAAATCGGTATGCTGTTCCAGGGGTCGGCGCTGTTCGACAGCGAGACCGTGATGGGCAACGTCATCTTCCCGCTGGTGATGTTCAGCAGCATGAGCGGCAGTGAGATGCGCGACCGTGCCCAGTTCTGCATCGACCGCGTGAACCTTACCGGCAGCGAGAACAAGTATCCCAGTGAACTGTCGGGCGGTATGCAGAAACGCTGCGCCATCGCCCGCGCCATCGCCCTGAATCCCAAGTACCTGTTCTGTGATGAGCCCAACTCGGGCCTTGACCCCAAGACGTCGATTGTCATCGACGAGTTGCTGAGCGACATCACCCATGAGTTTGGCATCACCACCATCATCAACACCCACGACATGAACTCGGTGATGGGCATCGGCGAGAACATCGTGTTCATCAACAAGGGCCATGTGGGGTGGATAGGCACCAAGGACGAAATCTATGATGTGGACAACGAGGACCTGAATAACTTCGTCTATGCCACCGACCTGTTCCGCGACGTGCGCAAGTACCGCCGCGAACATGGCTACAAACCGACGAAGAGTAGATAAGAGTTAACAGTTAACAGTTAAGAGATAAGAGATAAGAGATATTTTTGCTGGTGGTGGCGGCTGGTGGAGCGCGCATGCTTCTTTAACCTCTAACCTCTAACCTTTAACCTCTAACCTTTAACCTTTAACCTCTAACCTTTAACCTGCGAGCATCGCGAGCATTTCGTCCGCGTGAACGCGGCTAAGTAGTGAAATAATCAATCAAGACCCGATAATGAAAGCAACCGACAAGAACTGCAAAGAGGAAATCCTCGCCCTGCTGCGTTCCACCGAGCGTGAGGGCATCGAGGACATGATACAAGACCTGGAATCCTGGGGCTTTTTCACCGCCCCGGCATCGGCAGGACACCACCTCAACGTGGAGGGCGGCCTGGCACGCCACTCGCTCAACACCTGCCAGGCGGCACTTGCCGTGTGGGATGCCATGAAAGCGCTGGAGCCCAGCCTCGAGCATGAGGTGAAGCGCGACAGCATCATCATCGCCAGCCTGCTGCACGACGTGTGCAAGTGTGATATCTACAAGCGCTCCATCAAGAAGCGCAAAAATGCCCTGGGCATATGGGAAGACGCTGAGGGCTATAAGATTACCTACAAGAACTTCCCGATGGGACACGGCGAGAAATCGCTTACGCTGGTGCTGCTCAGCGGTCTGCCCCTCAGCGACGATGAGATGCTCGCCATCCGTTGGCACATGGGTGCCTGGGGCGTAAACCAGAACAGTTATGAGGATATGCGCAACTATGATTCGGCGCGCAAACTCTATCCGCTGGTGACCATCATCCAGACCGCCGACGGCTTGGCTGCCAGCATCATGGAACGTTCGGGCGAGGAAATCGACGAGTTATGACACGCCACATCAACATCCTGTTGTGTGACACCTTCCCGGGGCGTCTGCCGGCGTTTATTCCCAACTACGAGTCGTTGTTCATGGACCTGTTTGCCGAGGTCGGAGCCGAGGCTGACTATCGGATTTACCAGACCTGGCAGGGCGAACTGCCGACGGGTGTCAATACCGATGAACTCTATCTGATTCCTGGTAGTTTGGACTCGGCCTACGACGACAAGCCGTGGATACTGGCCCTGCTGCAATGGATTGAGAAGGCCTATGCCCGTGGTGCCCGGATGATGGGCGTGTGCTTCGGCCATCAGATCATCGCACGGGCCCTCGGAGGCGAGGTCAGGGCCTATGAGGGCGGCTTCGGTGCCGGTGTGCGTGCGTCGCGGGTGCTCGATGAGGGCATGGCCCGTTACTTCCCTGGCGGGGAGATGCGGCTGCTCTACAGCCACCATGACCAGGTGACGGTGTTGCCGCCCGATGCCGTGTTGTGTGCCACGAGTGACTTCTGCAAGAACGAATCCTTCAGGATAGGCCGCCAGGTCATCACCTTCCAGGGCCATCCCGAGTTCACCGTGGCCTACAGCCGCCACCTGTTGACCAACTGCAGCGACGACCTGGACGAGGCGGTTAGACTAAATGCTTTGCGCAGCCTCGACGAGATGGAGCCCATGGGGCCCGCCGCAGCCCGTTATGCCCTCAATCTGCTGAATAAAAATCGGTGAGTTGAGGATAAATATCGGAAAAATTGCTTTTTAATCATTTTTCTAATATCTTTGCGGTGTGGATTCATTTTCAGCAGCATGTTGTACTCTTCTGCCTACCGCAATCCCCACGGATGAGTTTGGCTAAACAATTAGTATTATTAACTTTTATTTGCTCGAATATGAACAATTAATTACATCATCTGTTGACAGCACTCGCGGTGTGGATAACGTGCGCACTGGCAGCCAGTGCCGCCGACACTTATGACTTCACTTACGCAGATTTGCAGTATGTCATCACCAGCAGTAACACGGCCAAGGTTGTCGGTCACGAGGCGCCATCACCTGTCGGCTCTTATAATATCTACGGTACAGCGACGATGTGTCATGGAATGACAACAGTTCAGTTGATACCACCCAACCTGTGGGCAAAAGGCGCCCAACGAGTTGGGCCTGTATGACATGAGTGGTAATGTTTGGGAATGGTGCTACGATTATTATGGTGCGTATAGCGCCGATGCCCAGACCAACCCGACGGGTCCCGAATCAGGCGATAAACGAATCAACCGTGGTGGAGCATTCTTTAATACTGAAGTTGGCCATCGTGTTTGGTTCCGTAACCAGGGATATGCTAACCAAACTGCCAGTGGTGTAGGCTTCCGCCTGGCCCTCTAAATTCTTTTCCCTGCAGGATCATCGGTTCTCGGTGGTTTGGCACGAGCGAGGCGACAGCCTGCCTCTGCCAAGCCACCGAAAACCGTCTTACAGAAAATCCCGGCACAATAGCATTTGTAAATCAAGGAACTGAAATCTTTCTAAAAACTTTTTTGTACCTTTGCAGTCCTGAACGCAAAATACATCTGTTTTATGTCAAGAACCGATCAAGAATTGGAGGGCGTGACGTTGCTGGGCAACCAGGGCACGCAGTATGAGTTTGACTACCGCCCTGACGTGCTCGAGACCTTCGAGAACAAGCACCCCGAGAATGAGTATGTGGTGACGCTCGACTGCCCCGAGTTCACCTCGTTGTGCCCCAAGACCGGCCAACCCGACTTCGGCCACATCATCATCAACTACATCCCCCGTGTGCGCATGGTCGAGAGCAAGAGCCTGAAGTTGTATCTCTTCAGTTTCCGCAACCACGGCGACTTCCACGAGGACTGCGTGAACATCATCATGAAGGACCTGGTCAAGTTGATGGACCCTAAGTATCTCGAGGTCATCGGCCTGTTCAACCCCCGTGGCGGCATCAGCATCAAGCCCTTTGCCAACTATGGCGACAGCGACCACCAGGACATGGTGCGTGCCCGCCTCATCAGCAACTTCCACAACGATTGACATGAAAGACGCGGTAATTATCACTTCGGGCGGCATGGACTCGACGACCATGCTCTATGAGTACAAGGACGAGATTGCCATGGCCATCACCTTTGACTACGGCAGCACCCAGAACGGCCGTGAGCGCCGCTGTGCCATCATGCACTGCCAGCGCTTGGGCATCAAGCACCTGATCATCCCCTTGGACTTCATGCACAAGTACTTCAAGAGCGCCCTGCTCGAGAGCGCCGATGCCATCCCCGACGGCAACTACGACGACGAGAACATGAAGTCGACGGTGGTGCCTTTCCGCAACGGCATCATGCTCGCCATCGCATGCGGCATCGCCGAGAGCAACGGCCTCAGGCGCGTGATGATAGCCAACCATGCCGGCGACCACAGCATCTACCCCGACTGCCGTTCCCCCTTTATCGAAGCCATGAGCACGGCAATGATGACCGGCACCTACGAGGGTGTCAAGGTCTATGCCCCCTATACCGACTTGAGCAAGACTGAGATTGCCCGCCATGGAGCAGCGCTGGGCCTCGACTACAGTGAGACCTACTCGTGCTATAAGGGCGGAGAGAAGCACTGCGGCACCTGTGGCACCTGCACCGAGCGCCGCCAGGCCCTGCGCGATGCAGGCATCGACGACCCCACCGAGTACTTGGTTTAGTTCAGTTAAGAGTTAACAGTTAATAGTTAACAGTTAGTAACTATTCAGCCCAAACATCCGCCACCAAATATCACGCTAAGTCGCCAAGACGCTAAGTTTTTTGATTTTCAGACAATGATCATAGTCCCGACAGGGAAGCATTCTGATAGATTGAAGCATTTCATTTCGTCTGACAAATCATGAACAAATAACGTAACGTTTTAAATATTAAATTCTTAGCGACTTAGCGACTTAGCGTGAGGAGAATGGCTGAATAGTTTCAAGATTTATAAGGTGTCTTTGTTGGCGGTGAAGGCTGGTGGATGGCGGATGCCAATAATCAGTTTAATCAGTTTAATTCGTTTAATTCGCCGACATAAAATAAGGAATGCGGATGCAATCATCCGTTTAATTCGTGAAATTCGTAGTTCATTTCGTCCGTTTTGTCCGTTTTGTCCGCGCGTGCGTGAAAAAACTGCCATTTGAGAGGTGTTAAGTGAAAACTTTGCAGTACCTTTGCAGCCGTTTTGAGATTTAGAAACATCATTAACTACTAATAAGTATCTAGAAATGAAAGCATTCGTATTCCCCGGTCAGGGTGCACAGTTTGTCGGTATGGGCAAGGACCTGTATGACAACAATGCCCAGGCCAAAGAATTGTTTGAGAAAGCCAACGAGGTGCTGGGCTTCCGCATCACCGACCTCATGTTTGAAGGCACCGAGGACGACCTGAAGCAGACCAAGGTCACCCAGCCCGCCGTATTCCTGCACTCTGTCATCCTCGCGCTCACTATGGGCGACGAGTTCAAACCCGATATGGTTGCTGGTCACTCGCTGGGCGAGTTCTCGGCTCTCGTTGCCGCTGGCGCGCTGCCCTTTGAGCAGGGTCTGAAACTGGTCGAGGCACGTGCCCTGGCCATGCAGAAGGCTTGTGAGGCCGCTCCCTCGACGATGGCTGCCATCATCGGCCTGCCCGACGAGAAGGTGGAGGAAATCTGCGCCACCATCGACGGCATCTGTGTTCCCGCCAACTACAACTGCCCCGGTCAGGTGGTCATCTCGGGTGAGATTGCCGCCATCGAGGCCGCTTGCGAGAAATTCAAGGAGGCCGGCGCACGCCGTGCTTTGCCCCTCAAGGTGGGTGGTGCTTTCCACTCGCCCCTGATGGAGCCCGCCCGTGCTGAACTGGCCGAGGCTATCGAGGCTGCCGACTTCTCGGCCCCCGTTTGCCCCATCTACCAGGACGTGGACGCCAAGCCCCACACCGATCCCGCCGAAATCAAGGCCAACCTGCTGCAGCAGTTGACCGCTCCCGTGCGTTGGAGCCACATCGTTGCCAACATGGTTGCCGACGGCATGACCGAGGCCGAGGAACTCGGCCCGGGCAAGGTGCTCCAGGGCCTCATCGGCAAGACCAGCCGCGACGTCGTCCTCACCGGCCGCCAGTAATCAGGCAAGCAGGTAAGCGTTAGTAACAGAAGCGTCCGCATTCCGGCCATTGGAGTGCGGGCGCTTGTCGTTATGTTGACGTGAAGGTGTCCTGGATTCACGTGCACACGTGGACGAAATGAACGAAATGGACGAAATGAACGAAAAAAAGTGGTCGCCCGAATTAGGTTGACCACATTTGTATTTTCCTCTCGTGATAGTGTGTGTTATCTGATGCCCAGGATGCGGTGGGTCTGCAGCGACAGCCGCCACTGGGGGTTGTCGAGCACTGCCTGGGCCGTGTCATGCATGTTGCTGAGGCGTTGCTCGGGGTCGGCGACCCAGCAGGGCTGCAGGTAGCGGTGTGTGGCTGTGATACCATCGTATTGGGCCAGGTCTTGACCGAGATACACCACCTTCAACTCGTCACAACGGGTGAGCACCACGGGCAGGTCGCCGCTGTCGCCAAGGCCCGTCTTGGGCGACAGGGTCACCCAGTCGATGCCGTGGGGCAGGGGACGGGTGCCGTTGGTCTCGATGGCGATGCGCTTACCTGTCATCTGCTTGAGCCCCCTCACGAAATCCTCGTCGATCCACAGCGACGGCTCGCCGCCCGTGAGCACGATGAGCGGTGCCTTGGGGAAGCGCATGACCTGCTCGACGATTTCGGGCAGCGACATCATCGTGCCCTCCTCGTGCCGCGTGTCACAGAAGGCACAATGCAGGTTGCAGCCGCTCAGCCTGATGAACACGCTGGCGGTACCCGTGTTGAAGCCCTCGCCCTGCAGCGAACAGAAGATTTCGTTAACTTTCCACATCACGGTTTCTAGTTTCTAGTCCCTAGTTTCTAGTCCCTAGTTTCTAGTCCCTAGTTTCTAGTCCCTAGTCCCTAGTCCCTAGTCCTTAGTCCCTAGTTTCTAGTCCCTAGTTTCTAGTCCCTAGTTTCTAGTCCCTAGTCCCTAGTCCTTAGTCCCTAGTTTCTAGTCCCTAATTTCTAGTCCTTAGTCCCTTGTTTCTAGTCCCTAATTTCTAGTCCTTAGTCCCTAGTTTTTAGTTTCTATCTCTTAACTCTTAACTCTTAACTCTTAACTGTTAACTCCTCCTCCTCGTCCTTGATGTAGATGGCCAAGTTGTTGGCACTCTCACGCACGTCGGCGCGGTAGCAGTTGGGGACGGTCTCGACAATCCAGTGGGCGATGTTCTCGGCGGTGGGGTTGAAGTCAAGCACCTCGTTCAGGTTCTTGTGGTCCAGTTTGCCGTGTACCATTTCCTTGATGAGGGTGAAGTCGGTAACCATGCCGTTGTCGTCCAGTTCCTTTGCCTTGCAATACACGTTCACGATCCAGTTGTGGCCGTGCAGGTTCTCGCACTTGCTGTTGTGGTCGAGCATGAGCATGTGGGCCGATGAAATTTCCAGTGTCTTTTGTACGTAATACATTTCTATTTTATAGTTTTTAGTTTCTAGTCCTTAGTCCCTAGTTTCTAGTCCTTAGTTTTAAGTTTTTAGTTTTAAGTTTTTAGTCCCTAGTCCTTAGTCCTTAGTCCTTAGTCCTTAGTCCTTAGTCCCTAGTCCTTAGTCCTTAGTCCCTAGTCCCTATCTCTTATCTCTTATCTCTTATCTCTTAACTGTTAACTCTCAACTCCTCTTATTCCTTGGCTGGGGCACCGACTCGTTGAAGTGCATGTAGTAGATCAGGCTCATGATGCCCTGGTCGTAGCCCATGGTCAGTGCCGAGAGGTAATCGCTGCAGAAGATGCCGTCGCGGGCCAGCACAAATCCCTTGGTGCCCAGGCGGCTCTCAATCTTCTTGGTGATGGCCTCCTCGGTAGTGGCGGGGCAGTGGTTCAGGTTCATCGAGATGATGACGCGGTTCACCTTTGCGTCATAGTTGAAACTGGCGGCAGTGCTGTCGGCGTTGGCGGTAGCCACATCGCGGTCGAACACATACTGGATGATGTAGGGCCCCTGCGGCATGATGAGCGTGTTGCTGCCGGCGTACATACGGGCATCGGTGCTGACCATGCTGTTCATGTCCATCAGCGTGGTGTGTGCAGTCGCTCCGCAAGCGCCATCCTCCTCAAACATCATCATCAATGCGGCGGCGGCCAGGTCGGTGTCGATATAACCGCGGGCAGCGAAGGGGTTGTCCTCGCTCACATGGGCGTTCTCAAACTTGACGTTGCCCACGGGTTGTCCCGTGCGGTCTACAATCTGATAGGTGCCGCCATCGACGGCAATCAGGCGTTCACCGTTGATGTCAAGCAGGTTGTCGTGCTTGATGGGAATCAGGGTCTTGTTGTCCTTGTCCACTAGGCCTGTCTTCTTGTCCTTGACGACGATGTAGTCGCCGCTCGGCGTACGTGAGAAGTCGTCATAGCCGCCCTTTTGCACCTTCTCCTGGTCGTCGATGGGATTGGCGACCTCCTTGCCCTCGGGGCTCAGGCACACCAGGCTGTCACCCTTGACGGCGGGCAGCACACCGTTGATGTAGTAAGGCTGCAGGGGCTGGTAGGTGGCCGTGCTGGCGTTGTACATCACCTTGCCGCTCTTGTCGATGACGGTAAAGGTGAGGGCGCTGTCGCTGGGTTGGCTCGTGCTGATGACCACTGCATAGTCGTTATAGAGGAATAGGTTGGCGCTGCTGTAGGTGGCAGGGACGATGGTGTCACCGCTGGTGTTGATATATCCCCACTCGCCGTGGTCGTTCTGGATGGCAGCCATGCCACGAGAGAACATCGAGCACTGCGACACCTCCTTGGGCAGTTCCTTCACGACCTGTCCCTTGCGGTCGATGACGCACAACTGTCCGCCCACGCGGCTGCACACTGCCACACCGTCGTCGCTGAACGATGTCACGCTGCCGAAATGGCCTGCCACGGGTGTCGTCGGGGCGCTCACGTCATAGTAGTCGTAACTGCCGTCGTCGTTCATCACATAGAACATACCGTCCACGATGGGCGACGGGGCGTTGGTGAAGGCGTCCTTGGCAACCACCTCGCCGCTGTTCACGTCGAGGATGCTCCACTTCTCGCTGCCCACGAGTTGTACGGGCAGATATTGGGTCTTGTACTGGTAGGTTGACTCGTTGCCGCCACAGGCGGTCAGCAGTAGTGCCGCTACAGCGGCCAGCGCTATTCTGGATAGAATCTTCATCTGTTTGTTTGTAATAATGTCGTTTGAAGTTGCGAAATTACTCAATTTTTCGTGTCTTGAACAATAATATTGGATTGTGTAACATTTTTTGTGCTTTTTTGTCAATCGATGCAAGTTTAAGAAGAGATAAGAGATAAAAGATGAGAGATAATAGATAAAAGATAAGAGATGAAAGATAATAGAGAAGAGATGGGAGATAAAAGATGGGGTTAGCGTGCACACGCGAACGAAACGAACGAAATGCTCGCGATGCTCGCAGGTTAGAGGTTAGAGGTTAGAGGTTAGAGGTTACAGGTTACAGGTTAAAGGTTAGAGAAGCATCCGCGCTCCCCCAGCCATCCCCCAGCCATCCCCCCACCAGTGTTCCGCCAGTCTTCACCACCACCAAAAATACCTTATAACTGTTCACTGTTCACTCTTATCTCTTATCTCTTAACTTCAACTCTCTCCTGTCAGTGTGGGTGACATTTTGTCGCATCGGTGGCGGTTTTTCGCCCTTGGCACACTCGTTGCAGTCTTGCAGAACGTGAAATTAATTTTAAAAACATAACAACATTAACAATTTTAAGAAATCATGACTATTAAACCATTGAACGACCGCGTTCTCATCGAACCGGCCAAGGCAGAAGAAGTCGTCGGCGGTATCATCATCCCCGACAGCGCAAAGGAAAAACCTCTCAAGGGCATCGTGCGTGCAGCAGGTAACGGCACCAAGGACGAGGAAATGATCGTCAAGCCCGGTGATACCGTGCTCTATGGCAAATATGCCGGTAACGAAATCGAAATCGACGGTGAGAAGTTGCTCATGATGCGCCAGAACGACATCCTGGCCATCGTTATGGACTAATCAGTTAGGAGTTAACAGTTAATAGTTAACAGATAAGAGATAAAAGATAGGAACTAGAAACTAGGGACTAAGGACTAGAAACTAAGGACTAGAAACTAAGGACTAGAAACTAAGGACTAGGGACTAGGGACTAAAAAAACTGAGAACTAAAAACTAAAAACAGATATGGCAAAGTTAATCAAATTTGATATTAAGGCTCGCGAAGAGTTGAAAAAGGGCGTTGACCAGTTGAGCGACGCCGTGAAGGTCACCCTTGGTCCTAAGGGCCGCAACGTGATTCTCGACAAGAAATATGGTGCTCCCCACATCACCAAGGACGGTGTGACCGTGGCACGTGAGGTGGAACTGGAGGACGAATTCCAGAACATTGGCGCACAACTCGTTAAGGAGGTTGCCAGCAAGACCAACGACGATGCTGGTGACGGCACCACCACCGCTACCGTTCTGGCACAGGCCATCATCACCGAGGGCCTCAAGAACGTGGCTGCCGGTGCTAACCCCATGGACGTGAAGCGCGGTATCGACAAGGCCGTAAAGACCGTTGTCGAGGGCATTAAAGAGCAGGCCCAGGAAGTGGGCGACGACTTCGGCAAGATTGAGAATGTGGCACGCATCAGCGCCAACAACGATGATGCCATCGGCCAACTCATCGCCGAGGCTATGAAGAAGGTGAAACAGGACGGTGTCATCACCGTTGAGGAAGCCAAGGGCACCGAGACCCGCGTCGACGTGGTTGAGGGTATGCAGTTCGACCGTGGCTACATCTCGCCCTATTTTGTCACCAATGCCGACAAAATGGCATGTGAGATGGAGCGCCCCTTCATCCTCATCTTTGATAAGAAGATTTCGGGCTTGAAGGACCTGCTGCCGCTGCTGCAGGGTGCCGTTCAGGCTCACCGTCCCATGCTCATCATCGCCGAGGACGTTGATGGTGAGGCTCTGGCATCGCTGGTAGTGAACCGCCTGCGCGGCTCGCTCGAGGTGTGCGCCGTGAAGGCTCCGGGCTTTGGCGACCGCCGCAAGGAGATGCTGCAGGACATCGCCATCCTGACCGGTGGCACCGTCATCAGCGAGGAGACTGGCCTGACCCTCGAGAAGGCCACTCTCGATATGCTGGGCACCGCCGAGAAGGTCACCGTCGACAAGGAGAACACCACCATCGTCAATGGCGCTGGTGACAAGGAAAAGATTGCTGACCGCATCGCACAGATTCGCGTGCAGATTGAGAATACCAAATCCACCTACGACAAGGAGAAACTCCAGGAGCGTCTCGCTAAGATGTCGGGAGGCGTGGCAGTCCTCTACATCGGCGCTCCCAGCGAGGTCGAGATGAAGGAGAAGAAGGACCGCGTGGATGACGCCTTGAGCGCAACCCGCGCTGCCGTGGCCGAGGGTATCGTGCCCGGTGGTGGCACCGCCTACATCCGTTGCCTCAAGGCCCTCGAGGGCATGAAGGGCGACAACGATGACGAGACCACGGGTATCCACATCATCCAGCGCGCCATCGAGGAGCCCTTGCGCCAGATTGTTGCCAATGCCGGTCTGGAGGGTGCCGTTGTGGTGAACCGCGTCAAGGAAGGTCAGGGCGACTTCGGCTACAACGCCCGCACCGAGAAGTTTGAGAACCTGTTCGAGACGGGTGTCATCGATCCCGCCAAGGTGGCACGCATTGCCCTGGAGAACGCTGCCAGCATCGCCGGCATGTTCCTCACCACCGAGTGCGTCATCGCCGAGAAGAAGGAGCCCGAGCCCGCAATGCCCGCCGGCGGTCCCGGCATGGGTGGCGGCATGGGCGGCATGATGTAATCCCATTGGCTTTTTCATCATCAATAATAAGTATTCCCCGAGAGGACCCTTTCCTCTTGGGGAATTTTTGTTTGGCCACCTCATCGGCAGATTTACCTTTCTGACTTTGCAAGACTCAGTGATTATGTGTACCTTAGCGGCATGAAAAAGTGGTTCCAAATATCGACAATATTCTTGATGGTCATGTTTGCTCAAGTTGCAGTGGCTGCCCATGTCGCTCCCGTCGAGAACGGCGTGTCCAGGGAGTTGGCCCAGTACCGTTCGGCCCACATCAGCGACGTGTGCTATAACCTCTCGTTCAAGGTGCCCTCCCAAAAGTCGGAGCCCGTCTATTTTGAGGAGACCCTGATGTTTGACTGGACGGGCGATGAAGACCTGCAGATAGACTTCCAGGGCGATGCCCGCCAGTTGTCCCAGGAGTTACTTGTCAATGACAAGCGGGTGAAAACCATATTGAGAAATGAGCACATCGTGAT
>Ga0310695_10000270_pt1 | contig 138511 bp, 119 predicted proteins | sample RumenRJG_04DNA_FD_203882 | JGI IMG/M metagenome (GOLD analysis project Ga0310695, IMG submission 203882) | Bovine rumen microbial communities from Lethbridge, Alberta, Canada - RJG_04 (v2) (version 2) | ecosystem: Host-associated > Mammals > Digestive system > Stomach > Rumen | place: Canada...
GAAACAACATCTACTATCGTGAGGTCTATGACTATGCCACCGTTCCCCAGACTATTGAAGACAGAGACGGTGCTGAAGTGCAAGGAACCCTTCATGTCCCTGTGGGCTGCAAGGATGCTTACGCAGCGGCCGATGGATGGAGGAATTACACCTCCATTGTGGACGACCTGCCCGCACCCGGTCATGAGCCGACTTTCCATGCGTCTGCGACAGGAGTTTATGTCATCACCCGCCACTGGTGGAACCAGTTTGTCATCAAGAACTCACCCGTCTTGTATTTTGAGATGCCCTTTGCCGACCATCCTTCCATCACTTATCAGGATGACGGTTCGTTCCTTGTCAGTAGCGACAATGGCGTGAGCTACTATGAGCGTACTGACAAAGTCAATAAAGACAGCTATGCGGTGTGGATGTGGGATGATCAGGACGGCTTGGTGAAACTCTCGTTCTTCAACGACGGGACAGGTGGTGGCGCCACGGCTGTTGACAACAGCAAGGTAGCCACGCGTGTAGTCGTAGATGGTCATGAAATAAGGATCGATGGGGCAGAACAAGGAGCCGCCGTCCATCTCTATGCCGCCGACGGCAGGGTAGTGGCCTCTGGCAGCGCATCAGCCAACAGTAGGTTGCAGCCGCTCAACGTCTCTCGTCCTGGACTCTATATCCTGAAGGTGGGCGAAAGGACGTATAAGTTAAGTGTCAAGTAAAACATTACAAAATTATAAAATTATAAAATTAAAAAAATAAACGTTATAAAATTGTACAATTAAAAAACAAGATATATGAAAGCAAAAAGATGGATCATAGCGATGAGCCTGCTCACCATGAGTACGGCACTATCAGCGCAGAGCGAATTGAAAGCAAATGCCAACGGAGGAGTCGCTTATCAGATGAAAATTGAATTGAAGAATGGTGAGACCGTCGTCTATCCCATGTCCAACGTTCAGGAGGTGATCTACGACAACCGTCAGACCATTGTCAACCTGCATGGCCGTCAGACCTACACCTCCGTGGTGTATAAGAATGTCGACATCAAGGCCGTCACCTGGTGCGAACAGAATGCGTCCCAGCAGTCACCCTCAGTCTCGTGTGACGTGGTTTCGCTACGTCACCATCCAGCGTCTATGACATCCTCAGTCTCGTGTGACGTGGTTTCGCTACGTCACCATCCAGTGTCTATAACACCAGAGGAAAACACTAAAGATTAAACATCAAAACAAAACAATATGAGAACAAAACGAACATTCCTGATGTTGATGCTCGCGATAGCCACAGTAGGCGCGTGGGCACAGTCTGCCCCCAGGCTCGTGGTGTGGCAGAAGTCGGGCGAGAAGGTCTTCTTCGACCTGAACGAAATGCCCGAGACGACTTTTGAAGACGGCAAGCTGGTGATCACCACCACCAAGAGCACTGCCTACTACCAGTTGGAGAACATCGTGCGCTACACTTACGAGGGTGTGACGGCCACCGACATTGCCCTTCAGACGAACGAGCGCGCCGTGCAGGTGAGCCGCGATGGCAACGCAGTGACGTTCCGCAACCTGAAGGAGGGCGCCACCATTGCCGTCTACACGGCCAACGGACTGCTCCTCGAACAGCGCAAGGCCGAGAGCGGCAAGCCCATCACACTCTCTGTTGAAGACCGCCCCAGTGGGGTCTATCTTATCAAGACTGAAGCAGAAACCATTAAACTGATGAAACCATGAAGAACATGAGACATTCAAGACCCCACAAGAGGTTTTTCTGGGTATTCGTGCTGACGCTCGCATTCAACACCCAATGGTCGTTGATGAACAAGGCGCAGGCACAGAACGAGAACGAAGCCTTCTACATCTACCAGAACGACGGTCACTTCGATGGCTTCTTCTACGATGAGGTGCAGAAAATCAGCTACTCCAACATGGATACCCTCGGCATAGAACACGGCCAGATTGTCAGTCAGGAGATCGTCACCGCCGACTCTGTCTACCGCATCATGCTCTCAGCCATCGACTCGGTTGGCTTTGTGCAGCCAGAAGTGAAGTACAACCCCCGCCTGCGCAAGGTGGGTGAAGACAATTTGTTCAACCATCTGGTCAGTCACGATGCAGAATACGAACATCTCGTGTTCAGCAGCGCCACGCCCCAAGCCATCATGCCCAAGGTGGGAGATGTGTTCGCCTCGTTCGACATTGACGATGGTTGGAGCGGCAAGGTGACTGCCGTCAGCACTGGCTCAGGCGGAAACATCGAAGTGACCTGTGAGGCCATCGACGACATCACGGACATCTTTGAGCGCCTTGTCATGGTGGAGCAGTATGATGAGAACCGCCGTGGCCAACTGGTTCACCGCAGGGTGGCCGGGCATCCTGAGTTCAACATCGGACATCCCCGCCGGGCTGAGGGAACTTGGGAGGGCGACCTCTTCAACTTCTCCTTGAGCGCACATATCCCTCTCTATGCCAGCGACGACCTCAACATCACACTCGACCCGACCATCGATGGAAAACTCAACATCAAGACGGCATGGAACATCTCACTCTTTGGCGATAAGTATATTGGCATCACCACGATGCTCGACTTCGGGGTTGGCTTCGGCTTCACCATCGACGGGCAGATCAAGAGCTTCTTCCCCTCCGGCATAGGAGGCGCTTTGGGGGGTGTTCCCATCCCAGCCACGTGTCCGCTCCTCTATCTCGACATTGCTCCCGATGCTTTCCTCCGAGGCGATGCCCATGTGAAGTTCTCAGCACAGTCGCCCAAACTGCAGGGTGGTATGTGGAACAAGTTAGAGGTGAAGAACTGGTGGCCTTCTATGGATATCGGCTTCGGCCATCCTGGGGGAAATGAAGAATTCCAAGGCATTGACACCAGTGCTGCAGGCCTGTCGCTAGAGCTGAATGGCTTCGTTCAGGGTGGTATGCTCTTCCCCATGGCGTTCAAGAGTCTACCCGTGCTGAAGAAACTCTTCGCTGCCGACATACGTGGACAATGGTTCGTGGGCCCGAAGCTCTCTGGCGCCATCGGTCTCGACCTGACCACGATGCCGTGGGAAGACGAAGCCACTTACACGCTGATGAAGAACACCAAGTTGTCGCTCCACATGTTTGATGCCGACTACGAGGTGAAGGGAACGGTGGAAACGGCGTTCTCTGGTAAGAAAGAGGTGACGCTCCTCGACGGCGGTTTCAACATCTTCCCGCCGTTAGATGCCGCCGTCGTTCCTGAGTTCGGCGATTGTGAGGAGGCAGTCGAAGAGCGGATTTTCCAAAAGAAAGACCAGGAGGCATGGGCTTCGGCTCCTGCCGAACTGGATGGCCAGCGCCTGCCGTGCCGCGTCTTCTCTTTCGAACCTTCTGGGGCTGTCATATTCCCTGTGGCCACAGGAGCCTGTCTCTATAAGAAGAACGATGCGGGAGAGTATGTCCTTGTGGAAACTCAGCGAAACAACCTGCAATACTATCATATTCATCAGATGATGGGACAGGAAGTGTCGAAGAACTTGTATCCGCGGTTCGTACTATGGGACGACAAGACCATCTCGCCTTATCCTGACGGCGAATACAAGGTGTGCCCGATGGTCACCATCCTGGGCAAGGACTTCGTGGCCACACCAGCTCATGAGTTCCGGATTGGTGCAGATGAAGGTGGAAAGGTGTTGATGTCGCCAAACTTCGTGCATGTGGACTACAGAGAGGGAGGCATGTATGCTCCTTTTGGAGAGGAGCCCGATTTGTACTGGACCATAGAGCCCGATCCAAATGATGGTATCTATTATGCCGACTGGTATGATGACATCGACATAGCCATGACGTCTGCAGACAACACCTTGAAACCGAATGAGGCTGGAGCCATCAGTTCGAATGCCAATGGTCTGATTGTGACTGGCACCTTCGACAAGAACACGAATGAAGGAAGCGGTACGTTCACGCTGTCGGCTTCTTGCTTCAATGAAAGAGCAACAATGGAGCAGTTCTATGACGAAATCTTCTCGACGACGGCTTCAGCATGGGTAAACTTCATGTATGAAGGCGACAATCCTGGAATGAACCTGCTGGTGAGCGGTAGTATTTCGCATGACATCGAAGGAACGTTCACGGTTAGGAAGTCAGGCCCGAATTACTACTACACCTTCACCGGCAATGGCACGTATGACCTTGATGCCACCGCCCTCAGTGAGGTGCTCAATCCTCAATGGAATGAGCAATTTCGCAATTATTATCTTGATCCCATGGAAATTCATACGACCAACGTGCTCCAGCATGGTAACGCGAAAATAGACTATGTAGTGAAAGTGAAAGAGTAATCATTCAGAATGATTTGGCGGGCGAACCAATTGATGATTCGCCCGCCAAATCTTATTTGATCCTCACGGTGAGCATTTGCAGGTCGCAGTCGGCCGACGAGGTACCCACCATGATTTCGTATTTCCCCTTTCTGACACGCAGGGTGTTGGAGCTCTCATCCCAGAGTTCGAAACGCTCGCGGGGCAGGTCGATGGCCACCGTCTTCTGTTCCCCAGGCTGCAGGCTCACCCGTTGGTAGGCACGCAGCGTCTTCAGCGGTCCCTCCGTATCGCGCGGATCTTTTATATAGACCTGCACCACCTCCGTTCCCGCACAGTGTCCAGTGTTGGTGATGTCTACATGCACCTTCCCGTCTTTGTAGGATGGTTTCCCCAACTCGAATGTGGTATAGCTCAGACCGAAACCGAAAGGATAGAGCGGCTCGCCAGAGAAATAGCGGTAGGTACGTCCTGTCATGCAATAGTCTTCAAAGTCGGGCAGCTGGTCCACACTCTTGTAGAAGGTTACGGGCAGTTTCCCCGACGGGTTGTAGTCGCCGAAGAGCACGTCGGCAACAGCCTGCCCTCCTTGTTCGCCTGGATACCACGCTTGCAGGATGGCATTGGCATTTGTCTGTTCTGGCACCATCCCCACGGCGCTGCCCGAGCAGTTGACGTAGACCACCTGCTTGCCCATTGCATGAAGTGTGGCGATGAAGTCGCGTTGTACTTTCGGCAGCTCGATGCTCAGCCGGTCACCCCCCTTGAATCCTTCCACATCTACGTTCATCTCCTCTCCCTCGAGGTTGGGGGAAATGCCGCCCACGAACACCACCACGTCGGCTTCCGTCAGTCGGCTGATGAAGTGTTCGGGCAGTAGCTGTCGCTCGTCCATGAGCTTTCCTGCATGTTCAAAGCCATAGAGATAAGTGACGTGATGGCTTTTGCTCCGGATACCGTCGAGGATGGTGACCGTCTCTGTGGGGAAGCCGTTGTAGTTACCCCACTGCATAGAGGCGTTGTCGGCATTAGGACCGATGACAACGATGCGCTGGCTGCTGTTGAGCGGCAGGATGCCGTCGTTCTTGAGAAGGGTCATCGACTCGCGAGCCGCCTGAAGGGCCAACGTGCGATGCTCCTGACTGCACACCACACTCATGGGGATGTCGGTCCAACCGACCAGGCCGTCGTCGAAGTCGCCCAACTCGAAGCGTGCCTGCAGGAGGCGTTTGAGACTGATGTCTATCTGTTCTTCAGAGAGTTTTCCCTGTGCCACAGCATCGGGTAGGGCAGGGTAGTCGCTGCCGCACTCCAGGTCGGTACCCGAAATGACGGCGCGCGCCACAGCATCCTCCTTGGTGGGAGAGAATTCGTGATGACCTTTCCGCCAGAAGTCCGAAACGGCCCAGCAGTCGCTGGTGACCAGTCCCTGGAATCCCCATTCGTCGCGCAAGATTTGCTGCAGGTAGCGTGTATTGCCGCAGCAAGGCTCACCGTCGATGCGCTGATAGGCACACATCACCTCCTTGACGTGACCCTCCTGCACCAAAGCTTTGAAGGCTGGGAGATAGGTTTCCCAGAGGTCGCGTTCGGGCAACTGTTCCACATCAAACGAGTGGCGGTTCCATTCCGGTCCGCTGTGCACCGCATAGTGCTTGGCACATGCCAGCGTCTTCAGGTATTTCTGTCCCTCACCCTGCAGACCGCGTACCACGGCCAGTCCCATCTGCGAAGTCAGGAAAGGGTCTTCGCCGTAGGTTTCCTGACCACGTCCCCATCGTGGGTCGCGGAAGATGTTGATGTTAGGCGTATAGAAAGACAACCCCTGATACTGGCGGACATTGTGCTTCCTGCGTGCCTCTGTGTTCTTCGCGCGTGCCTCATCGCTCACCGCTGAAAACACCCTGTATACCAGGTCGTTGTTGAAGGTGGCGGCCATCCCCATCGTGATGGGGAAGACCGTAGCATAACCACTGCGCCCCACGCCATGCAAGGCCTCGTTCCACCACTCGAAGGCAGGGATACCTAAACGTTCGATGGCGGGAGAGTGGTACATCATGAGCGATGCCTTCTCCTCGAGGGTGAGTCGGCTGCAGAGATCCTCAGCCCGTTGTGCGGCATCGAGCGACGGATCTTGATAAGGTAATGTCTGTGCTGTCGCCGTCATTGTGGCGAGGCTGAGCAAAAAAGAAAATACTGTTTTCATTGTAAATACAAATAAAATGCCTTTGGCTTGATGATTATTCAGTAGACTATTTTCTTCGCAAAAGTACATTATTTTCTTGAAACCGCCAAATAATCCAATCAATTTCTATATCATTGCCCTTCACTATTCTCGCTCATCCCTCCTCATGAATTTGCGTCACTTCATGCGCTCATAGATATGGAATCACGCCCTCATCTCCTATCTCCGACCGCCTCTTAGACCACAAACGGCGACCTGTGAAACCATCAATAGCATTGAATGGCTTTAAGGCTGATGGGAAAAACTAAAAGAAACCTCACAACCTCACATCACCCTCTTGAAACGCTCGTAAACAGTGGGCTCGCGACATGTGAGGTGTGAGAGAAAAACCTCACAAAGACCTCACATGAAGAGTTTTTTCTAATGCTAAAATTTGCAGGATTCAAAAATATTTCGTACCTTTGCACCTGGACAATGAAGAACACATGTCCAGTCTATAATGTTTAACCCTTTCATTCCAATTTCTATGGAAAATGACTTTACCGTTAATGGTCATGCACTCAGTGCACCCATGCAGGAGATGCTCGCTGCGGAGCTTTTCCTGAAAGACAATTACCGTTTCCGTCGCAATGTGCTGAACGGCAAAACGGAGTTTGCAACCCTTAAGAGCCGCGACGAGGAGCCGGCCGATGCCGACTACCGCCCGCTGACGCAGGAGGCGCTCAACAGCATCTTCCTCCGCGCACTACGCGAGGAGATCAGCGACAACCCCAAGTCAGACATTCAGACGATTGTCCACTCTGAGGAGGTCCCGGCCTTCAACCCCGTTCAGCAGTTCCTCGATGGACTGCCCGTCTGGGACGGCCGCAACCACGTAGCTGAACTCTTCAGCCGTCTGCCGGGTATCAGTAGCGAGCAGCTGTCGTTCCTTGCCATCTGGCTCCGCTCGATGGTGGCCCATTGGCTGCAGATGGACACCCTTCACGGCAACGAGTGTGTTCCTACGCTCATCGGAGCCCAGGGCTGTGGCAAGACCACCTTCCTTCGCCGTTTGCTGCCCCCGTCGTTGCGCCAGTATTACCTGGACCACCTGAACCTCTCTAACAAGTTCGACAAGGAGATGGCGCTGACCAACAACCTCTTAGTGAACCTCGACGAGCTCGACGCCATCCGTCCCAGCCAGCATGCTGCCTTGAAACAGACCCTCTCGAAGAGCAAGGTAAATGGCCGTCCCATCTATGGTGTCGCTCAGGAAGACCGCCTGCGCTTTGCTTCCTTTGTTGCCACCACCAACAATCCCCATCCATTGACCGATGCTACTGGCAGCCGCCGTTATCTCTGTCTCTCCATCCCTCAGGGGCAGTTCATCGACAACACGGGCGACATCTGCTACGAGCAGCTCTATGCGCAGGTACTCCATGAGTTGCGCGAGCTGAAGGCTCCCTACTGGTTCAACAATGCCGAAGTAGCCCGTCTCCAGGAGTTGAACCTTGGCTATCTGGAGCAGAAAGATATGGCCGACATCATCGCCGCCAGTTTCCGCAAGCCAATGGAAGGAGAGACCGTCAAGCCCCTGAGTGTCACCCAAATGTTGGAGCACATCCAGGTAGAGTACCCCTCCGTGAAGATTAACCACAGTAGCCGTATCCACCTGGGGCGTGCGCTGAAGGAGTTGGCTTTCGAGCGTGTCAACCACAGCAACCAGGCCTTCTACAAAGCCATTCCCCTGAAGGCCGCGTGAATATCGTGTGAGGTACGATGTGAGGTGTATGTGAGGTTTCTTCCATACACCTCACATGCCTCCAGCCCTTTATTTATCGGCCTTTCAGGCACATCATGTGAGGTTGTGAGGTTTTTTCCTTCGCTATCAGGAATACGGTGGGGGGCTACGGGAGATATGGTAATGCGCACTTTTCACTCTCCCTGTAGAGGATATGCGACCCCCTCTTATCTCCCCCAGTAGGGGATATGCGACCCCCTCTATCTCCCCCTGTAGGGGGAGGAATAGTTAGTACTGAGCGCAGACACTAATCAGTCCCCCTCCTACAGGAGGGGCTAGGGGAGGTCATTAGAGGAGGTCAGTCCGCGAGGTCCCTGAGTAGTTACGGAATAGAATAGAGATTCCGAAAATACGCGAAAAGGCGAAAATGTGCGAATAAGATATGACAATTATATACCATTCGACCCCATGGGGTAAACTTCAGAATCAAAAGGTATATAAATACTAATTGAATTTGGTGGGTACCCAAAAACAACAGCAGCTACAAACAATCGTGTCTGTAGCTGCTGTTGCTGTAATATATAGGTATGTATACTAGTCTTGTAGAATGCCTATTGTCATTCGATGATATTCGCCTTGATATTCTCAACGATGAACTTCACGTCATCATCGCTGACGTACGGTCCTGCGGGCAGGCACATGCCAATCTTGAAGATGGCCTCGCTCACCCCATTGACATACGACACGCTGGTCTCCGAGGTCACGACAGAATAATCCGCTCCTTGCTCCTCTCTCCCCGCTCCTCGAAGAACTCTCCTCTCTCCTCTCTCCTCTCTCCTCTTTCCTCTAAGATACACGGGTTGCTTGTGCATCGGCTTCCACACCGGTCGAGCCTCGATGTTGGCCATATCCAATGCCACGCGCAGCGCCTCCACGTTGTCGTTTGGCTGGCAGTCCGTTGTGGCTGAGTCAGCAACATGTATGACCCCCGCAGCTCCGCCCACGGCACCCTTCACGATGGTCTTGTAGGCATTTTCCTGCCCCTTCACCTTCACCTCCGGGTCGATGGTAATCGTGCACAGCCAGTAGTTACTGTCGTAACCTCCATTTTGCGGCTGACTGTGAACGTGAACACCTTTCACATCCTTCAGCAGTTCTTCATAGAGCGCCTGCACATGCTTATGGTGCTTCAGGTGGTCTTCCAACACTGTCATTTGTCCGCGACCGATGCCCGCGCAGATATTACTCATGCGGTAGTTGTAGCCGATGGCCTCATGCTGGTAGTAAGGATAGCTCTCGCGTGCTTGTGTGGCCAGCCACATCACCTTCTGCCACATCTCCTTGTTCGGGCAGATCAGGGCACCGCCACCTGAGGTTGTGATCATCTTGTTGCCGTTGAACGACAGCACGCCAAATCGGCCGAAGGTGCCCAGCACCTGCCCTTTGTAGCGGGAGCCGAAGCCCTCTGCCGCATCCTCCACCACAGGAATCCCGTAGCGGTTGGCAATCTCCATGATGCGCTCAGCCTGATAAGGCATGCCATACAGCGCCACCGGCACGATGGCCTTCGGTTTTTTGCCCGTCTTGGCGATGCGGTCCTTGATGGCCTCTTCCAGCAGGTCAGGATCCATATTCCATGAATCCGGCTCCGAGTCAATCATGATCGGCTTAGCCCCAAGATACACGATGGGGTGGGTGGAAGCGCAGAACGTGAAGCTCTGCACCAGCACCTCGTCACCTGGGCCTACGCCACAGGCAATCAGCGCCAGGTGCACCGCCGCCGTCCCACTCGACAATGCCACTACCTCTTTGGTATTCTCTCTCCTCTCTACTCTCTCCTCTCTCCTCGAGACGTAACATTTCAATTCCTCCTCAAACGCGTTCACATTCGGTCCCAGTGGCACCACCCAGTTGGTGTCGAATGCCTCCTGGATATACTTCTGTTCCATGCCGTCCTCACTCATGTGAGCCAGGCACAAGTAAATTCTCTTTGCCATTTTATATTCTATTTTATATTCTTATCTTCATTTCTTTCGCGGTTCAGATGACCTCTCCTCCATACTCCATATTCTTACCCAATACCGTGCAGAAAATCATCTGGATATCTTTCCAGAACGAATAGTGGTCGAGGTAATAGAGATTGATGCGAACTTTGTCGGGCCAGATAATCCTGTCGTTATATTCCTGAGGATTCTCCTGTCGGGCGAGCAGGCTTTCTTCGTTGCGGTATTTCATCGTCGCTGGTCCTGTGATGCCTGGTCGCAGCTGTAGCAGTCTGCGCTCATTCCCCTCTAACAGGTCAGCATAGCCAGGCACATCAGGCCGCGGCCCCACAAAACTCATGTCACCTTTCAGTACATTCCACAGTTCTGGCAACTCGTCCAGTTTATATTTCCTGAGCATCTTGCCCGCAGTCGTCACTTGAGGTGTGCCTTCGTTGTCGGCCTCCATCGTCTTGAACTTGTAGATGGTGAACCGACGGCCGTTTTTTCCTATCCTCTCCTGCCTGAACAGCACAGGGCCACCCCGCATCTTCACTCCCACGTAGAGGGCGATGAGCACCAACAGCGGAGAAAGGATGAGCAGTCCCAGAGCGGCGGTCACCCGGTCGAAGACAAATTTCACCATCATTCCTTCTTTACGTATAATAGTTTCTTGAGTGTTCCGAAGAGCAGGTTCCCACCTGTGAATAACATGGCTACAGGAAAGCTTCTCCCTTCTGTGTGTCGGAACAAGCGGTAGTGGCAACTCACCTTGTAAGCATAGCCCCTGTCGCTCAGCGAGCCGGGCACACCCCTGTGTCGTGCCAGGACCGCATCCAGCAGATGGCATTCAGCCTTTCTCACCACTTTCAGCCAGATGGCATAGTCGTCGGTAATGTCCAGGTTGGCGGTCTGTACAAGTCCCACTTTGCGGGTGTCGTACATCACGGTAAGACATCCCGGCCAGCAGTAGGCATACATTCCCCATTTCCCGATATGTTTGGGACCCTTGACAATCCGTCCTGTAGGTTTCCCGTTCACATCCGTCTCCCTGTAAGCAGTATAGGAAAATGCATAGTCGTTGTCCACCATGAAGCGTATTTGTCGCTCCAGTTTGTCGGTTTCCCACAGGTCGTCGCTGTCAAGAAATGCTATCCATCGTCCACGTGCTGCCTTCAGGGCTGTATTTCGTGCGGCGGCAGCTCCCATTCTGGAGTGATGGCTGATGCAGCGTATGCGGTCATCTCCGTATTTTCGGGCTATGCTGAACGTCTCGTCATCCGAGCAATCGTCCACGATAATCATCTCCCAGTCTTGATAAGTCTGGCTGATGACACTCTCGATGGTGTCAGCTATGAATCTCGCGCTGTTGTAGGCAGGGGTTATAATCGATACCAGGTCGCCCATCGTTCTATTCGTAACGTTTCTTCCAAAGCGGATACCAAGCCAGGAACAACGGTCGGCTCAAGGTCTCCACAGGGAAATAACGCATCAAGTGGGGCAGGCGCCGCATCACCGTCTTGGCGAAGCCCATCCCCGTATTGGAATCGGCGACAAAACGATCCTCTTGTCGTCCGAAGTTCCCCGTATGGAACACCTCCTCAAGAACCACTTCTCCCAGATGTTTGTCAGGCTTCACCAACAAGAGTCTGTCTTCCATACCAAACAACTGCTGAAGGACATACATCACGGCACTCGTGAATTTTGTCATACCAAGATGCTCCAATGTCTTGACAGTCCGTTGGCGCTCTTCCTCAGTAAATCCTCTTTTTAGCAGGAAATAGTAGTCCATCAGCTGTCGGATGCCAATGCCCTCATCGAAGAGATGTCGCATGATATGTGTCATTTGATAGACACGATTGAAAGCATCAGTGGGAACAGCCACCTGTCCTGTGCACCCAGGCAGTTGAACGAAATGTCTGAACTGTTCGTCAGCCTGTTCCTTGAAAAAGGCCTGCATCTTTCTGTTTTGCAACGGGTTGCTGAAAAACGACGGCATGAAGTGAACCTCTATGCCGACACCTTTCACAGGCGGGTAGTCCACGTGGTGATACTGGAAGGGCGCATCGGGCGAAACGCTCCTCACATAACTGAGAATGTCCTTGCGGCTTCCCTCCAACCACACGTCAATGTCGCCAGGATTCCTTGTCGCCGGGTCAGGGTACATCATGGCATTCCCCTGTCCCTTCAGGATGCAGAAGCGAAAGCCGTCATTGGCAAACCGCTTTGTCACCGCTGTAGTCACCGTGTTGAGTAGGGTGTTGCGTTGTTTGATCTGTTCGCTCTCTGCGAACCAGTTAAACAAAACCTCTTTCGCTATCCCGGCACCTTTCCCTAATCTTTCAACGCCTCGAAACACCACACCCGTAATGGCTTGCTTCGCGGCAAAGTCGTGCAACCCCTGCCAGTCCATGCCTTTCCAGTCGTCATCATTGGCTGGTGCATCGCTCAGGCAGAAGTGCAGAAACGAAATGTAAGTAGAATTCATTTTATGCCAACAATCGCCAAATAGAATAAGATAAAGATTAAATTTGAGATAAATATCTATCCAACCATATATAAAATTTCTCCACGACTTTGTTTTTGCATTTCTGACGTCTTTGCGACTTTATAGCCTTACTCGCCTTGCTATGAATCTCATTCTCCACAGGTCGGAGTAAATCTACGAAATCCCTTTTGATAGGTGATGAAAGTCGCTTTCTTTTCGCAATACTCATTGATGCAAGTGGTGACGGCTTACAGCCGGGAGCTGCTTTCACCATACGTGGAAGAAATCCATCTGGAGTAATCCATAAAGGAATTACCGGGATGACAAGTGGACTTCCACAGGCAGTCCATGCGATAGTGCCAAGAGGATTCTCGTCTTTCTTAACACCTTGAATCAGCATAGCATCGGCAGTCACTCTGGTCGGTATGCTCCCATAACGGGTTGCTTCATATATGATATCACGATAATCTATGCGACCATCTTTGGCGTTCGTGTTAGCAAACTCGCACATTGTGTCATAGCGTTTTTTACCAACAATATTGTTTAAATCACCAGATAGCGCATAATTAGTACGTACTATCCATCCGGTAGGAGCTATAGTGGAATCATTGGCATCGTATTTTACGTAACCCAAATTATGAGCTTCAATAATCGCGACCGCCCCTTTCCCATCCATAACCCCATAGCAGGTGTTTAAATGCATGGGGCGAGGCAATGTATCAAGCATATGTTCAAAATCATTTATTGTTGTACATATCTTTAATGCACGATACATCAGGCGATTATTCTCGGCATGATCCTGCTTGTCGCCGTTTTGATTATGAGTATTTGTGTTGATAATAGCGAACCCGGCTTCATTGAATCCACAGGTAACCCTATTATGCTTTATCGTTTTTGAACTTACTAACGCAAGATATTTGTAGCATCCCTTGCCGCCGTCGATGGTAACACATACCTCATAATTCTTAGCATCACAATTCTTGAATATGAATGGACGACCATCTGCTGATGCACGTCCAGAAACGACAATAGATGTACAGGCTTCCGACATAAGAAGAAGCCCAAAAAGACATCCAAGAAGGAAAGGAAACCTCACTAAAAACACCTAAATAAGGTATTAATTGTGTGCAAACATTTCCTCGCTTTCCAAAATAATTGGAGCCACGTCTACATCGCGGAGGAAAATATATGGCTTTTCATAGTGGAAGAACGGTGCCCGTTCCACACGATCTGCATTGCCATCCTCCATAATTTTGATGGTGTCCTCAATCAGGTCAAAGCCCACATGGGCCATCACACCAGCGTATGCCATGTGGCGAATGTTCACTTCTGTCACCTTCATGTTTCCATCCTTATCCTCTTTCAGGTCGAAAGAAAGAATACCATGAGCAGGCACACCCAGCTTCTTCTCCAAGAACTTGATGCAACGGTCACAGAACTCATTGATTCTGTCTTCATTCAAGAAACGACCAAACGCCGTGTTACCCGTCACATGCGAAGGAGCCGTATTGGCCATCACATATTCCACGCACTCTAAGGCAGCGCCCTTGACATACTCACCATTGTAGTATAACATCTCGTTGGCCAAATGGCGGCCTGTCAGGAACTCACTTACCGTGAACTCAGGGATACGACTGTTGATAAACAGCCAACTCTTGTAGCTGCTTAAGTCTTCCAACTTCAAAGAGCCGAGGCCGCCTGTTCCCTCAGTGGCGCGTATCCAGCAAGGGAAGCCAATCTCTTTCGCAACATCCTCATAACGGGGATTCTCCTGAGTCACTTTGATGGTTTTGGGAATGAACTCCGTTCCTTCCAACAGTTCAGCCATGATACTTTTGTCTTTCAGCGACACGGAGAGCAGTTTCGACCCCATGAATACCGGACAGGGATAGCGGCCATGCTTGTCGAAGTAGTCGCCCCACTCGACAATCTCGCTCTCTGGCTGCACGAAGGCATAGTCGATATGCTTCTCTGCTACCAGCTTTTCGATAAAGGGGAAATAGTCTTCATGAGTACAACGCGGACAAACATAGTATTCGTCCAACAGTCCTTCCATGAAGAATCCCACAGCCTTTTTGTTGATATCTATACCTATCAGATGGTAATCGGGATGATTCTCGCGAATAATACCTGTGATGGATCGGGGCGTCAGGCCACCGATACCTGTGATTAGAATAGTTTTCATATTTTTGTCTGTTTTGTTATTCTGAATGAATACCTTACCTTAAAAATCTTTTCTGAATTTGACGTATCCTGCTGCTTTTTCCATCTTCTTGGTTAATTCGTGGGCTTCAGTTATCCATTCGGGATGTCCATCTGCAATCCACTCCTGTTCTCGCAGGGCGTCAAAATCATTAGTACCACTTGTATCTACGCCAACGTCTTCTCGACGGAACACTTTATATATAGTAAGGAAGAAAATCTTTAAGTCAAGCCATAGGGACAACTTCTGCACATATTCCAGGTCATAGTCGAATTTCTGATACCAAGTCACAGACTTCCTACCTTTTACTTGTGCCAATCCAGATATTCCAGGCCTTACGTCGTGACGGTGTTTCTCTCTCTCATTATAGTAAGCAAGATACATAATGGTTAGCGGGCGTGGTCCTATGAACGACATGTCACCACGCAATACATTAATCAATTGTGGCAATTCGTCCATGCTCGTGGAGCGTATAAATCGTCCAATCTTCGTGAGACGCTGAGCGTCAGGAAGCAGTTCCCCATCTGCATTTTTTTCATCAGTCATCGATTTGTACTTATACATGCGAAACACTTTTCCATGCAGACCTGGCCGTGGTTGGATAAAAAATGCCCCTGCACCCTTGTTGGCTATATGCAGCCACACGGTTACAACGATAAGCAAAGGTGATAGCAGGATGAGTGCCACCAGAGCTAACAGAAAGTCTATAACTCTTTTAAAGAAGTGTCTGTACATAATATACTAATGTGTTTGTTGTCTCTTTTTGAGTACACGTTTTAACATCATTCTGCTTCCTTGTCCCGTACTTCCTTGAATGCCCATCATCGAAGGACCTGCATTTCCTTCTACAATACACCAACCTTCAGGAGTAAGAGCAAGATCCCATCCCACCAGATGAATACCCGTGGTGCCCTCTGTTGGTCTGAGCAACTCCACAAACTTATTCAGTTCATCCCATCGAGGAATTTGTGCACCTATAATCTGTTTTCCCGTGTCGGGATGCTTAAGGCATGTATAGCCTTTCTGGCTCACACCCCTACTTACAATAATGCCAGTTTCTATATCTATGGCGGCACAGACACCACCTGCATGAGTATTGTCTATGCGGTTATCGCCCACACCCATGCGGATTATGGCGAAGAGTCGGTCTGTACTTCCGTCAGGACAGTAGTCCACAACATACCTTATTGTGTTTACAGATGTCGGGTGGAAAGCTGCTATTGTCTCATCCTGCTTGATGATTTCTTCAACAATCACCTCCCCAATTACTTCTGAGCATATTTTCTTCAAAGTCTCTTCCGCATTAGGATTGTCGCTGTCATAGAAGCATATTCCGTGTCCTTGTGTCGATTGTACCGGTTTTAAAATGAATTTACCAAAACGGTGAGCAAATTCTTCCAACGTCGCCGTGTCGGCAGGGAGTGTGAGGCTTACCATATCGCGACGATAATAAGGACGGTAAGTCTGATAGGCGAGCCATTTGTCAGAAAAAAGCCGCTTGTCACCTTTGTTTACTATGTATGCAATCTTCCACGCGCTCTCAGCCTCACCAACGAACTGCCGTCGTGCACGAGCGGACTTGTTGTATAGTGCAAAATAGAAATACTCGCGGGTTCTGATACCATAACGTAGCTTGCACCACAGGGAATCAAAGAATGCAGACCACGGACTGAGTTTCACACCGCCTTGCAATGGCCACTCCTTTGCCATTCTCAATGCCGATGTGTCTGTGAGCAGCTGGAAATACTTTACTATATGCTTTTTTTTGATTTTCATAGCTGTAGCCAATACTTTGATATCAGCATTTTATGACAAGCCAAACTGGCTCATTCCCAAAGCATACTCTGATTTCACGGAATCAAAGTCGTCAAACAAAATAATCATATTATCGCCAGAAGAATCTTCTATCCGCAGGTGCTTGTTTATGGTGGCTATGGTATCGCACAGATGATTACAGTCTTCTCCGAAAATGCGGATTACACCAATGCATGCATGAGAGGGAACTTTGTGGCCACCTCTTTTAGGTATGTCTATAATGACATTGTCCATTTTCTCAATAATGTCCAATCCCTTGATTCGTTCCACAATGCCCTCTTTCAATGTGAAAAGGTGATAGGATGCACTGGTGGCTTTGAGTGGGCTTGCCAAGCCTTCTGGTAAGTCAGCCGTTGTGTGAGTTTTTCCCGTAGCACACTCTATCATCCAACGTATAGAATTAAACCCGAAGACTTTTTCGTACCAAGTATAAAGCATGGTGGCACCAAAGCGGTAACCCATCTCGAAGAGATAGAAATGTCCGTCATCGTCGCGAATACATTCCACCCATGCTATCCCGTCCTTGCCCCCTGCTTGTCTAAACACCTCTTTCAAAGGTTCATTCACCTCTTCTAAAAACTGTTGAAGATGGGCAGAGGTCGTATACACCAACGAATACTGGTTGTTTCGCTGTCCAGGCTGATGATGCTCAGATCCGAAATAGAGTAGGCGAGCCTCACCTTCGGCAATCACGTAATGCGCAGCAAATTCAGGTCCATGCAATTCCTTCTCAACAATGATGGTGTCGTTGTCGGAAATGCTCTTGGCATACTGATAAGCCTCAATGAGTTCTTCTCTGTTGTTGCAGTAGCTCATGCCTCTGTTGGCACTTTTGTCAACTGGTTTCACTACAACAGGGTAGCGCACAGAATCGATTTCCTTATCATTGTCAGTCGAAGTGATATAATAGTCTTTGGCTACGGGTGCACCTACTTCAAGGCATAATTGTTTAAATAGTCGTTTATTACGGGCCAACCCCCATGCTTTGTCGCTGTCGCAAATCACGGGCAGTCCCAACCTTGCACACAACTTCCTACTGCATGCTGTATTGAAATCGCTGGCTCCAGTGATAACTCCGCAGACTCCGGCATCCCTGCATTTAGCCTCCAGTAAGTCTGTGTCAGTCGTACTTACCAGCCATGCCTCGTCAGCTTCTTCCTTTGTGGGTGAAGTTTCCATGAGGTCTGCCACAATCACGTACATCCCCATCCTATGCGCTTCACGCACTAAGTCAATTGTGCCATAGTCACTGCCTAAAACCAATAAAACCTTCTTCATATCATGAAACATTCGAACTAATCAATACTTGTCGACAATCTTTTAGTTGCGTTTTCCTATTTCTGAAAGCTTGATAACGACTTTGGAAAGCCAAAACATGAAGTTGCACAGCCAATCTGGATAGGGGCAACCATGAAGCCATCTCATCATGACTATCGAATGATATTTATCCTTTGCAAGACGAGCATGGGCATACTGAACTTTCTTGGCTCCTAATTGGAGGTTACGTTTGATTACGACCTTATTGTGCTCGGCAGTATTGAATTCTACGATATCTACACCGCTATTTTCAATACATTTATAACGTAAAGCGTTGAGGGAAGGAAAAACATCCGTTCCTTGATATGCTTTCAAGATACCATCTAATCCATTGTAAGCTACTCTTTTTCCCCAAGCACACCACCTGCGAGATTTGATAAACCTCACAGTGGTAACCCCTATAAGTTTATCTCCATCGAGTGCCACAAAGCATTTTCCATCACCGAGCTTTTTCATGAATCTCTCCATGGTCATATCATAGCCAGTCATGGTAAACCCTTTTTTCTTATTCACTTTATGGGCTTCATGAATACATGCTAAAACATCTTCCCAGGTCACCCAATCGGGTTTTTCCATATACTTTATTTCAGCCATACAAAAACCGATCGTTTCTTAAAGTCTATATTCTATGTACTCTTAATAGCTTTGCCTGTTTATTTTTGTGGTTTTTCTCCACGACAAAGCATACCTCCTCTATCGCCCAATTTTATGCCGACTTTAACAATCTTTGCTGGGCTGCCTGCAACAATACATCCGTCAGGGACATCCTTTGTTACAACAGAATTAGCACCAACAATTACATGATTCCCGATTTTTAAGCCAGGATTGATGACTGCCCCCCAACCAATATTCACATGGTCGCCTATATATGTATCTAGGTAGGCTCCATCTCTATAACCATCATGGGCAAGAATTAAGGCATTTTGCGAAACTCGCACATAATTACCTATATGAACTCCTTTTGGGTTAATGCCATCAATTTTAGCTTTTCTGTTTATGTTACAATGCTCACCTAAATCAACACCGCGAATCTTTCTTAAGTAGAAAGCATTTAGTTTGTTGATTCGTAGAAAAAGAAAGATTTTCACTTTCTGTTTAAATGAATTATGGACTTCTTTTATTGGTGCGCCTGGAACATAATTTGTAATAGATTCATTATTTTCTTTCATAGTCATTATTATTTTAGTAAATGTTTATTAACACAAAAACAAAGATTCTTTTCAAGTTTGGTAAGGACGATTTTTCAAGGTTAATGGCTCAATCAAGGTGTTTCTCTCGCTCATTGCTTTTGCAAGAATCTCCTCCGTATAATCGCCAAAGGCAGGTCCGTGAGCCACCTGACTTAAGTCTGCAGATCTGTTCCATTCAATTAAAACAGGTTTACCTGTTATATCTACTGAAACATCCCAGCCAATCAGTCTGAAATAAGGAAGTCTCATGTGTAAATCCTTTACGAAATCAAGCACCTGTGGAAATGATGGGATTAAGTATTTGTCCAAATCCACGCCAGTATCAGTTTGGGGCATGTTCGGTTCTGTTGCACTGCCAAAAGCCTCTCCTTTGATACGACCAGTTTCCAAGTCAATATCGGCCTTAATTCCACCTGCAGATTCATTATCCACAACTTTCCCCTTTCGGCCAATTCGAATAATAGCATAAAGGATAATCACTTCGTGGTCTCTACGGTAGGACATCACTCTGATGGTATTGACTGATGTCGGATTAAGCTTTGCGAGTTCAGCGTGTTGTTGCAATCTACTTTGAACAATAAAGCTCTTCTTATACCGTTTGAATAAGTCATTTACAGACATGTTCATCTCTGGCACAAAGCCGTTTTCGGTATGAATCAATTCGACTCCTGTTCCCCAAGATCCAAGCACACTCGGCTTGATAATAGCTTCTTTTAAATTACAACATCTTTCAATAGCTTCTTCTTGGGAAAATGCCTTTTTATCATCATAATAAAAGCCATTGATATTTTTTATAAAAGTCTGAGGTCTGTTGACATCAGGAAACAGAATATCATAGAATCCTTTGTCTACATACGCAAAACTATACTGTAAATCATTTAGCCTAAATATAATACTCGTTCTGTAAACGCTGGCTGGAATATACTTTACAGAAAACAAGTTGTTCCGTGAATACAAGTATTGATGCCAATAAGTGGGGACATCCCTTCCGATATGCTTCTTGAAATATGCCTTGATATCCGCCTCTTGACCTTTGGTAAGCGGTTTCATCGGGCACAACTTCATAGACTTTTTTATTTGCCCTTCGAAAACTCTCTCACGATGTGCAATAAGCACTTTGCTATGAGCATCCTCTAGAAATTTAATGATCTTTGCATTCATATTAATTGTTTTGTTGTATTTGCTTAGTTACTTGTTAAGTGAACGAACCACCAGATTCCTTCTTTGGTCATTCTTTATAAGGTATAACACCTCGTTGCCATCGTCAGAATTATTCTTTTTGATTTTCCCAAGCCAGTATCTCATGATTGTCTTTTCCACAATCTTTAAACTGTTCTTCCACCCCAACTTTTCGCTGACTTTTTTCAAACTATGAAGATACTCTTCATGGTTGGTCAGATGAAGGCATAATTGTTCATTATGCTTCTTCCGGCTTTCATCATGGTCTATCTCGATTCCTACATTGTCCACATTCTTCGTATTCACCACCTCCCATGATATATTTCCATCGTTGATCGTCAGCACAACACATATTCCTTCATACCAATGGGGCTTTTTGGCTCGGAAGTCATAGCCTTGCTTGCTGTTGAATAGAAAGTTTCCCAGACTATAGAATATCGGTTTGCCTTTATACTCCTCCCAGCCTTGCGGACAATGTGGATGGGCAGCAATCACACCGTCGGCACCATAGTCGATAAAATCACGGTAGCGGGCAATGGTCTCAGGTGTAGGTATGTCGATATACTCAATGCCGTCATGAGGAAGGACAAAAAGGAAGTCAAGATGTTTCTTTGCCTCCATGATGTCATGGTTCACACGCAGGTCATTGATGTAGGCACATCCCAATCCTTCATGATTCATGACATCATCGAAAATACCTTTGTAAGCGGCAAAGGAAAGGGCATAGAAACCAATCTTCACCCCTTGTACATCTACGATTTTCACCCTATATGCCTCATCGTATGTTCCTGCGCCAAAAGCGGCATCTCCCAAGGCGGCCTTTGTTTTCTTAAATCCCTCGTGCCCCCAATCAAAAGCATGATTATTAGCTACAGAAAACAGGTTAAAACCTAAACCACGCAAAAAGTCTGGGCAATCATCGTTCTGATAGAACCTTTCTCTTCTTTGAGAAGGCAACGATACATTTGGTTTAAGAGGAACTTCAAAATTCACGACCCTTAAATCGCACGATTGTATCAGATTCTTAAGTTCGTCTGAAACTGTAATCCTTGACGTAGAAGGTTTTGAGCAGAAATCACCTGCGAAAAGAATATGGATGTTTCCCATAATAAAACATTTTAGATGTTATATCATTACATCTGTAGAATGAAATATATCACCCTATCTCTTTGCTCCAAAGCTCTCTAAGGATTCTTTCTGTATATTTTCCGAAACCAGGTCCAAAGGCAGACTGACTTAACCCAGGACAAGAGTTCCATTCAATAACAACAGGGTCTCCAGCTTCATCGATAGCAACATCCCACCCAATCAAGTTGAAAAATGGAAGTTGGAAATGAAGGCGCTTCACAGTTTCTACGGCTTCATGATATGAAGGTATCTCAAAACCATCCAATACGGTGCCTGAGTCTGTTTTTCCGACGCCATCTGCTGTAAACCCTCCAAAAGCTGTTCCTCCCAGTTTACCATCTTCTCCTATAACAGTACTGATTCCACCTGCACATTGGTTATCTATCACTGATCCTTTTCTTCCTATTCGCACAACAGAATAAATCAGCAACACCTCCATATCAGAACGATAGGTAACAATTCTAAGCGTGTTAACAGACGTGTCATTCAGGAGATTCATTCTTGCATGTTGTTTTAGTCTTTCCTGAATTTGGAAATTATTACCGTAATGATTAAATAGCTGTTCAACAGTCCAGTCGTTAAGATTTGTCTTCCCGTTGTTTACTTCCAATCCCTCAACACCATGGCCACCACATTCTAATACCGGTTTAATAATGGCATGGTGTAGATTTTGGCACAACTTAATGGCTTCTTGTTTCGAAACGGGCTTGTTTTCAAAATAGAAATAACCATTAATTCTTTTAAGAATGGTATGTGGATGTTTGACGTTAGGCAACAATACATCAATCATATTCTTGTCAGCATATGCTTTTATATAAGAATAATTATTTGCTCTGGGAAGTAGTTCTGTATCATATAGACTTTTTGGTACATACTCTTTGGAATATATACCTGTGCGAGAATAAAAATATTCATGACAATACAAGGACACTTTCCTCCCAATAATACTCTTGTAAAAACTCTGGATCTCTTTTTTCTGTTCTTGGGTGAGTTTCTTTTTATTCGTGAGTTTATTATATTGTTTCTTAATGAACATATCAACTCTGTAGTAGTGATATCTTCTTTTTATTCTACTTGACAAGCTATTTAAGTTCCTATACACATTCTTTAAAAAACTCTTACTCATATAAAACGTTTATTTATGATTAACAAAATAACAGAAGTTAATGACACCATTTTTTTATTGTCCACAACAAAAGATTCCGTCTTGCATCATGCGTGAGCAATCTTTGTATTGGATAATAATTATTCGTATAATTATTTCCTTTAAACTTACTTATCCAATGCTTTGTAAACTTCTTGACTCTCTCATTTAGACTCTGTAAATCCTTATCTATAATTGAAAGCTCCTTAATTCCTAGTTCCTCACATACATTATTTAAATAGTCATCATACAACTTCCCATCTGATAAATACTGGCATAATAAATCATTATGGTTCTTCCTGCTGACATCGTGGTCTAGTTCGATGCTTACATTGCCCACATTTTTCGTATTCACCACTTCCCACGATAACTTTTCATCGTTGATTGTCAGCACAACACATAACCCTTCATACCAATGGGGCTTTTTGGCTCGGAAGTCATAGCTTTGCTTACTGTTGAAAAGGAAATTGCCAAGGCTATAGAATATCGGTTTTCCTTTGTATTCCTCCCAGCCTTGAGGGCAATGTGGATGAGCAGCAATAACACCGTCGGCACCATAGTCGATAAAATCACGGTAGCGGGCGATATTCTCTGGCAATGGAATGTCTATGTATTCAATACCATCATGTGGAAGGATAAAAAGGTAATCAACATGTTTTTTAGCTTCTATGATGTCATGGTTCACACGAAGGTCGTTAATGTAGGCACAGCCTAAACCTTCATGGCGTGTCACTTCATCAAACACTCCAGTATAGGCAGCAAAAGACAAGCCTAGAAAACCAATCTTCAGGCCTTTTACTTCTACAACTTTTACCCTATAAGCTTCATCGTATGTTCCAGCGCCAAAAGCGGCATCCCCTAAGGTTGCCTTTGTCTTCTTGAAGCCCTCATACCCCCAATCAAAAGCATGATTGTTGGCTAAAGAAAAAAGATTAAATCCCAATCCACGCAAAAAATCAGGTGTGTCGTCATTTTGATAAAAACGTTTCCTCTTTTGTGGTGGCAGTTCCACATGTGGTTTTAAAGGAACTTCGAAATTTAAGACCTTCAATTCGCATGATTGTATCAGATTCCTCAGTTCTTCTGATACTTTGATCTTTGAAGAAGAAGGCGTAGAACAGAAGTCACCAGCTATAAATATACTTATAGTTCTCATTTTTTGATGTCCTCCCATGAAATAAATACAATGTTTCCGATGTCTTTCAGCGTCTGTATTTGATTCTGCATCGGTTGTCTCTCGTGTTTTAGATACGATGGGCTATCGTCAAGAAACACCCCGTCTTTATAATTGGGATGACAATACAATTCTATCACTGGGATATCACTTAGTCTTTTGCGGTTTGTAAGGTAATAGTCAATGTTTGTCGCTGGATATGCTTTTATTCGTGGATTCCAACTTATCCAACGGAACACTCTAAAACGGAAAGACTTTTGATGGAGGCCAATGTAGCGTACAGACTTTATGTTAAATCTTCTTGTGAACAGGTTTAATGCCACTGCTACAGGCCAAGTTAGATTGTACCACAGATGAAAATCAATATGACTGATATTCCCTTTTCCTTCCGTAACCTCGATGAATTTGTTATACTGGGCAACTAACTCTTTATAAACGACCTTCCATTTCCTGATGGAGGAGGGATGCTTCGGCAGTCCTCTGTATTTCAAAAACTTTCCTCCTTTACAGAAGAAAGAATCCTTTCTCATCGCATCCGAAAGAGGGGCGTCATCTGAATCTTCATGCAATAAGTTGGCTGCCAAATTGATATGAAGATGAGTATTCTTTTCATACCCACCTTTTTTCATATAATCTACAGCTTCTTGTAAGTGTTTACCTGTGACAATTAATCCTGCCGAATTAATTAAACCTTGTTTGAAGGAATCGTCAATGGCTTTGTTTCGAGCAATGCTTTTTCCAAAGTCATCAGCGTTTAATATGATTCTTACCATACGATACTATTGTAAAAAGGACATCTGACTATGTCACCTGGTCTTTTTTAGTTTCTTGACAATATTGAACCTGCTGGGTATAGCACTTAAAAAATAAGTGTAAGCTTCAGGCTTAAACATCAAAGACCATCCCATATAAAGAACAATATAAGTCATGAACTTAACCGCCCCGTCAGCATATAGTCCCAGATGCAGCAGGCTTCCTATGAAATAGCTGATGACTGCTATTGCAACAGAGACAATCCCTACGGGAAGAAGATCCAGAACCTGCTTATACCATTTATAGCCGATATGTTTCGAAACTAGGGTTATATTTATAAAATAGGAAAACCAAGAATTAAGCATCACACCAGCCAATAACCCTTTCATTCCCCAAAATATCAGACCTAAAACAACCGCACTGATTCCAACAATTCGTTTGATTAATGTCCAAACAAACATGGTCTTGCTTTTTCCAATAGCAGAAATAGACTGAAGATTGACTGCTTGCAAGCAAGATGCAAGTCCTGCAATGCACAATACTTGAAAATATGGAACACTTGGCAGCCATCGCTCAGAATAGAGAATGATAAAAAGCGGTTTGGCAAGTAGTAAGAAAATGAAAAGAACAGGAAAAGAAAAATAGGCTAAAGTCATCGTTATTTTTTTGATCACTTTGGCCATCGCTTTTTTGTCGTTTTGCATCTCCGAATATAGGGGAAAAGTCACCTGTGTCATCACGGAAGAGATGCTGTGAGAGGCAAGAGATTCTGTTTTTAACGCTTTTGAATAATAGCCCATGGTCGACGCATTGTAAAAGCGACCAATCAGCAGTCCCTGTAACTGAATTCCGAATTGGTTGATTAAATGTGTAAGAAACATATAGAATCCGAAACCAAACAACTCTTTGAACGATGTCCAAGAGAAAGTCATTTTGGGACGCCATCTGATAACAAACCAGAATACGAGTGCAGGAATCAAAGCCATTACTAGATACTGTATTACCAATGACCATACTCCAAACCCCTTATATGCTAGAGTTATCGTAATACCCAAGGAGATGATAGAGGACAAGAGGGTAACGATGGAGAGCACTTTGAATTTCAGTTGCTTTTGCAATTGGTTGCGTTGGACGACATTAAACGCATAGATAAACAAGACAATACCATATACTCTCAAGACATCACTAAGTAAGGGTATCTTGTAAAAACGGGCTATAGCGGGAGCAGAAACAAACAAAATGGCATAAAGAACGACTGCCATCAACAGATTCCAAAAGAAAATAGTGGAATAATCCTCCTGCGTGGGCCGTTTTTTCTGAATCAAAGCCGAACCAAATCCACCGTCGATAAAAGCCTCTGCCAGTACCATGAAAATAGCCAACATACCAATGCAGCCATAGTCGTAAGGTGTCAATAGGCGTGCCAAGATAATACCTGAGATGAACTGGATGAACATCGTGGAGTATCGCTGGATAGCAACCCAGATCATACTGGACACCGCTTTTTGTTTCAGTTTCTTCTCCGCCATGATAATGCTGAATGATTTTAAAGGTTGTCGAAATACTCGACCTCCTCTGCTTTTCGTTTTAATCGATAATGATCAACAACTATGCAATGTTTTTATCCCATTGCGAAATCGGTCAGGTAGGAGAACTTCTCCGTGAGTTTGCCTTCCTTCACGATGGTGGCGCCAGCAATCACTTTTGAGTGATCGCCTCTCAGCAAGGGCTTGAACACATGCTCTGTCAGCATGTCACCAAAATACTTGCTGGCATCGATAGCAAGAGCGTTGGGGCAGGTATCCACTGCCATCACCGTTATATTCCGTGAAGAGGAGAACGCAGGCTCTTCCTTCATTGTCATCGGGTTGAAATCGTAATAGGGTTCGGCATGTGTGGAAGACCTGATTGTTGATTTCACGCTGCCGCAGATGTCGCACGAGATATCGCCAATTATCTTAATAGGCAACTGCTCTTTGAAGAAGTCATCCTTTTCCAAATAGACGGGTGCTTGGGGATCCCAGAAATGACAGGGAATGAAGATGTCGGTATGTTTGGCAAACTTGATGAAGTCACTCTCATATTGTGAAGGGTTTTTCCTAAAATCAGAACGGGAGTACGGGCGTCCGTCTTTTCGTTTTACAAGATCTTCAACTGTTGCTCTATAGAATGAAAGACGATCAACAGGTTCATCACTTAGAAATTGTTCTTTTGTTAATTCCAAAGCCCGACACTCTCTAAGCAGGTAAGTTGCGCCTTGCGCCACACGGCCATTGCCTGTTATTAATATTTTCACTTTTGGCATTTTTGCCGTTGAAACAATCTCTCGCATAAGTGCCAACGTGAAACCTAAACTTGGCTTTGGTAGGATATTCTTTACCTTTCTTAATGAATAGCCTCGAAGCGTGTAGTAAACTCCAACGACTCCTGCCCACCAGCCAAAAGCGCAAAGGCGTTCGCCGTTTTCATCTACCAGATATTCATAGTCGGAGAAAGTGATTCCCTTGCGCATGAAGGTTTGTAACAACGGACGGTTGTATTCCTGCATCTTGGCGATATGACCGAAGAAAACGTAATGCTTGTTGGGTAGCAGTGTGTCAATCTTTGCCTCCTTGATTCCAAAGAGTACATCACAGTCCGACAAGTCGTTGACCACTTTCACGCCGGCCTGACGATACTCATCGTCGGTGAAAGCCCTGATGTCGCTGCTTTGCACGACAATTTCCGACTCTGGAAACTCTTCGTTGAGTTTGGCTGCTTGTTTGGGTGACAATGCCACACGGTTATCTACCGGGGTCTTCGTCTCTTTCAGAAGTCCAATTTTCATAATTTGATTTGTTTTTTCAAGTAATCATGTAGAAACACAACAAAATGATTATGGCAATATCACCATCTCAGGTACGACCATCGGTTTCGTTTTCAACAACATGGTCCCCCAGCTGAGTCCAAGCCCGAAGCTACTGCCAAGGATTGTGGTTTCTTCCTTACGGAGCCTATCGGCAAGGCGCGTCACCATCAACGAAGGAATGCTGGCACCACCGAGGTTGCCAAACTCCTCTAAGTTGTATGGCACTTTTTCTAAAGGAAGTTTCAGCTTCTTCACCACACGGTCGACAATCATCTTATTGGCTTGGTGGATGAGGAAGTAATCGATATCTTTCTCTCGGTCGATGCCATAGTCGGCCAAGAACTTCTCAACAGACTTCGGCGGTCGGCTGATGGCGAACGAGAAGACATTCATGCCGTTGATCATCGTATGGATGGGTGCGCGGACGATACCATTGCCGAAGTCCTCATACTTGAAGCTCTCTGGGGTAGCAAGATGGCGGAAACCGCCATGAGGCGTCATCAAAGCTTCGTAGCCTTTTCCTAAAGTGTGGAAGTCGATGATGATGTTGTGTGCCGTTTCGTCGTATTCTAATGCCAATGCTGTACCGCCATCGCCAAAGAGGGGAACACGACTCTTGTCCTTCATCGACCCCATGCGCAAGGCCGTGTCGCCAACCAATACCAGGGCACGATGTATCTGGCCCGTGGTCATCAGGTTCCCGGCCACCACGAGGGCGTACATGCAACCGCAACACCCCATAGGGATGTCTACACAGAAGCAGTCTTCGCTCAGCCCCATACGGTACTGCAACAGGCAAGAGGTGGGTGGCGTGCGGTAGTCACCTGTCACCGATTCGAACACCAATGCTTCGATGCTTTCCTTCTCCCAGCCTAACTCTTCCATCAGCTTTTCACCGGCTGCTTGACACATGTCGGAGGCGCACATCGTTTCAGGGGCGATGTGGCGGCTTTTGATGCCCACGGTCTTGTCGAACACCTCGGCCTCTTCGGCTGTGAAGAGGTCTATATCGGCGGTCTTCACGGTGTGCGCTGGCACAGCCATCGACACACCGGCGATATTCACGTTCTTAATCTCCCAACGAGCCATAATCAATTGTCTTACTTACAGAGCTTAAATCTCCACTTCGTATTTCTTGAGCAGTTCCTTGCCTTTGGCATAAGAGGTCATCTCCATGATGTCCTCAGGGTCGAACATGATGTCGAAGGCTTCTTCGAACTCTGCCACCAGGCTGAGCTGGTGAACGGAGTCCCACTCGTCGACCGTGTCCTTACCATAATCGTCGTTTAACTCTTCGGGCTTAGCGCCGAATACCTGCACAAAGGCGTTGTTGTACTTTTCTAAATTCTCCATATTCTTTGCACTGATTATCTTGTTTCTATTTTGTCATTAGTTGGGCGTAGAGCGTCTTGCCCGCCTCGTTCTTTGGAATCTCAGCGATGACTCTTACCTCGAAGGAAGAGGCTACCAGTTTCAGGCGAGAAACGAGTTCCTCCTTCACCTGCGTCTTGAGTGATTCATCGGTGATCCATACCATCATCTTCTCGTCGGTTCCCGTGCAGGCACATTCGGCTTTGGGAAACTTGGCTTTCACGATCTGCTCGCATTCGTCTAAGCCTACACGCATTCCAAAGAGTTTCAAGAAACGCCCCATTCGGCCTACGATATAGTAGCAGCCATCTTCGTCGAAATAGGCAAGGTCGCCGGTGTGGATGAATCCGTGGCGTTCGTCGCCTAACAAAAGGTCCTCGCGGCTGCGGGCGTAGCCCATGGTGACGTTTTTCCCGCGGTAGCACATCTCCCCTTCGGTGTGGGGAGTGGTGATGGGGGAGCCTTCTGCGTCTATGAGTGAAAGTTCCGCGTTGGGTACGGCGATGCCGATACTACCCACTTTCTCGACAGCCCACTTGGCGGGCAGGTAGGCCATACGTGCCGTACACTCCGACTGGCCATAGGTGGCTATCCATCGCCGGCCGGTATCACGACACCACTCTGCGAACTTCTGGTTCAGCTCCCGCGGCATCTTTCCACCACCCTGCGTCAATAGCTGCAGGTCAGGAAGGTCCATTCGGAAGAAACGCATCAGGTTGAGAATCTGATAGCTGTAGGGTACTCCCGTAAAACTCGTAGCATGCTCATCCTTCATGAACTGCCAGAAGCGGCGGTCTGTCATGCTGAGGTTCGTGATGAGAAGCGTGGCTCCGGCATAGAGGTGGCTGAATACCATCGAGAGGCCCATTGTATAATATAAAGGTAACACCATCAGCGGACGGTCTGCTGGCGTCAGCTCGAAGAACGTGGAGATGTTCAGGGCTGCCGCCTTGATATTCTCGTACTTGTGGCGTACCAATTTAGGGCTCCCCGTGGAGCCGGATGTCGGCAGAAGATGCGACAACTCATCATACAGGGGACAAGCTTCGTGGCCTGTCCTCATGAGTGTATAGCCATAGTATGTAGCGATAGGTTTATACGGGAACTTCTCAGCCATACTCTCTGGCATGCACACGAAGGGCGGACGATAGAGTGTATACAGACTCTCGTATAACGCCTCGTCCATGTGAGCGTTCAGGATGAGCGGCACATTCCCAGCACAGAGATTGCTGATGCTCCAGGCAATGCCCCCCACGTTGTTCTCCACAAGAAGGAAGAACAATGAACGTGAAGGCATCAACTGCCCTGCCGTCTCTGCAAAGTCACGCAACGCACCGTAGGTAAGCTGTTGCCACTGTGAGTCTTTCGCCGCGAGACTCTCTCCCGGCCATTTGTCCAAATGCAGTATCATCTTTGGTGACATTAAATGGAGGCGCAGCCATTGACGCCAAGAATCTCGCCTGAGATATACGTGGCCCTATCAGAGGCCAGGAAGGCACAGGCATTGGCGATGTCCTCTGGGGTACCAAGGCGGCCGAGGCCAATTCGTGAGATGCGCTGGTCTATCTTTGCGCCATCGCTCTCGTAGAGTTCGGCGAAGCGCTCCGTCTTGACGATGCCTGGTGCTACGGCATTCACACGGATGCCTTGCGGCGCCAGTTCCTTGGCGGCAGATTTCGTGAAGGCGATGATGGCACCTTTCGTAGCTGAATAGGCTGACTGTCCTGGTGAGCCTAATACCGCTGTGACGGAAGCGATGTTCACGATGGAACCACCTCCTGAGCGGGCCATCAGGCGTGAGCATAGCTGCACCAGCTCGATGACGGCGAAGACGTTGACGCGGAACATCAGCTCCGTCTCTCCACGCTGGATCATGCCAATCTTGCGGTTGAACACCACACCGGCATTGTTCACCAATGCATCGATACGCTTTTCTTGTTTGAAAATACCCATCAGGGCGTTCTTCACGGCCGCAGCGTCTGTCACGTCGAAATACATGGGCACAACTCTTCCTGCTTGAGGGGATTTGCAATCCCCAAATCTCTCTGAGCATTCCTTGGCCCATTCGTCCATAGCGCCCTCGCGCAGGTCACAGGCATAGACCACAGCACCGTCGGCAGCAAATCGCTCAGCAATTCCCTTACCGATGCCTTGTGCGGCACCCGTGATGATGCATACTTTATCTTGAAGAAGTCTTTCCATACATGAATTGTTCTTTGCCTTTCTTTTATCCTAATGTCATTCCGCCATCTATCTTGAGGGCTGTTCCTGTAACAAAAGATGAAGCGTCAGACAACAAGTAGGCTACTCCGTATGCAATGTCTTCTGGCTTAGCGAAACGACGTAAAGGATAGTTCTTACGTTCTTTCTCCTTTTCTTCTTCTGAGAATGAGTCAATAAGTGCCGTTTCCACCATTCCTGGATTCACGCTGTTACAGCGGATGCCTTTAGTACCCATTTCTAAGGCTACGGTACGCATGAATGCATCGATGCCACACTTAGTCGTGGCATAAATACCATTGCCGATGGATACACGATAGACACCTGCTGCAGATGCAGTAAAGACAATGGAGCCACCCTTATTGACCTTTTTCTTTTTGAGCAAAGAGCGTGTCAAAAGTATCGGGGCATTGAGATTAATCTTCTGAATTCGGGTCAGTTCCTCCTCTGTGATAAATTGTGTCAGTGTGAGTTTCATCACACCCGCATTGCATACCACACCGTCCAATGGTGGACAGGTTTCCACAAGCTGTGCCAGTTGGTCGGCGTTTGTTAGGTCACAGACAAAACTTAAATGAGGCTCTCCCATCAATGACTGTGACAGTGAATCTAATGCGGCTGCCAGCGTATCTTCACGGATATCCGTCAGTACGACTCTTCCTCCTAATGCCGCGCACGTCCTTGCCACAGCGGAGCCTATGCCACCTCCCCCTCCTGTGATGAGGATGGTCTTGCCTTCAAGTGAAAAAGGATTGTAAGAGGCCATTACTCTGCCTTGGCTTTCACCCTGTTAAACAAATCCTCAATCGTGTTAGACTCGCGAATGTCTTCGCCCACTAACGTGACGCCATATTCCTCATCTACCATGGCGATGACGGAAAGTGCGGTGAGTGAACTCCACTCGTCAAGTTCCTTGAACTCAACGTTGGCTTGAAGTTCTTCAATGGGAGTGTCATCAAACTGATCTGCGAAATTCTCAATAAACTCTTTTATTTCCATTTTAAAAACATTTAATTAATTATCAAATACGATTGTTCTTACAAAGACTATTTTATACGATTGGTATATGTGTCATTGTTATTGCGATAATATGTTTTGCCCGCGGATATTCTTGGCATCACTCTTTTCCTTTTTTTACTGACATTCTTTATCGAGATTGTAGATAGAGCTGCTGCCCAGAAAGGAAAGAAATAAGGGTATGGAGCCAAGCACATCCATGATCGGTGAATAACAATCAACAAGACTGATAGGGCGACTGCAATTTTCACCCCCCAAGAATCTCGTCTAATGATGATTAGTGTGAGAATTGCTATCATGCATAGTCCAATAATTCCAAGGTTAAGTATCAATCCTCGATAATCGGAAAGCACGACTTCTGCGTCTCTTCGTACTTTACCCCAAATCATTTCTTGTGTTGTTGCATGCTCGTACTCAAATTCTCCATAATCGTTCACACGTTCATCCAAAGCGCCTTCTAAAGAACCACTTTCTTGGTAGGCATCGAAGACCTTTTCCAGATTTCTCTCATATAATGTATAGTAGAACTGATCGGTAATCGATCTTGGCAGAATAACATAAAGTATAAAACCTACTGAACCTAAGATGGCGACATACTTGAAATAATTAAGATACTTGTTGACATTTAGTTTGTGATTTAAGAAATTGTCTACGATAACCTTAATTTCTGTGAATAGCACAAAAAGTAGGAAGTTACCAGAGAATGTCAGAATTCCACAAATGATTACCCACCAATTCTGCTTCTGCTTAATGAACCTATCGATCATGTAAACAAAACCAAGGAAAATGGAAAAGTGACCTGGTTCTTGTAAGATTCCACATGCTCGAAACATCTGTGTATGGCTGGGGTCATTGATGGTAACAATGAAACCATAAACGTAATAAACATAACCAAGACTTTCATGCAAACCCGATTGAGGAGGCATAACGTAATAAGGTAACCATGAAGCTATTCCCAGTAGAATTAAGATAGATATAATAGATGCAAAAATACTAACTATGATGATAAGTTTTCGGAATAACAAATATGATTTCAGAAGATATGTCTTAGGCCAAAAATAAATGAGAAGCAATGGAATGTAATTTATGAAGTATGCCGCAAACATTCCAACGTTGTGCATCTTTTTATAAGATATCCAAACATACAGAACCAAAGTTACCGTGAAGAGTAACAGATTCTTATTGGTAACCTTCAACTGATTCTTTAGAGACAGCGTGCTGGCTACCATTCCTCCAAATGCAACAATTCGAACCGCTGCACTGATACTCCCCCATACAATGATAGAGTTAATCATTACCAGTATCCAGAGAACTACCGCATAGGGTATCAATTTTCTCATATCTACAATATCAATATTGTCCCGTAGGAACGGGAAGGTTTATACTAATGAAAGATGTTTCTTCACTCAATAGCACACGGTCGCGTTTCCTTTCAGATCATGGAAATACAGGGTACTGACGTTTTCCAACAAGGAATCTGGTTAGGATTTCTTCTTGTCTCTGATGACGCAATCTTTGAGCAACACCTTAATCTTGACGTGCCCGATGCTGGAAAGATAGAGAATCAGGTAGTCGTCGCCATCTCTATGAAGATAGCTGCCTTCGAGACCTTTGAGCGGTCCGCGCGCCACATAGATGGATTCGGCATTCTCAAGACGTTCATCGGAGAAGGTGACTGCTCCCGGCATGGATTCGTTGATGGCCTGCTTCAGGTCGTTCATCTCTTTGTCGGAAACGGTTGCCAATGGCGGGCGACCTGTCTTTTCGTCTTTCGGCTTGGCACGGTTATAGAGGAACGTGGACATATAGGGACATCCGCGGAATACGCTTTCTGCTTTTGAACTGTCCATCTTGACGAACACCATGCCGTAGATGACAATGTGCTGGATGGTGCGCCGGGTGCGGTTCTTATAGGTCTTCTCCTCTTCTGTGCCTGCTATGTATGTGTCTAAATGCAAACTCCTGAAATAGTCACGACACATCAACATGTATTTCCTTTGAGGAACCAGGGCGATGTGCCATTGGGCTGTACCGTTTGCAGCGACGTTCGCTTCCGGGCATGCATCCGCCTCCGATTTGTGCAACTGTGCACCAACCGTTACGCGCTGTTTCGGATTCTTTGTTTCTTGCATCTTTCGCAATCTCAGGTGTCGTGAGAACTACAGACACAGAGAAAATGAACGCTCACCCGCGCTCTCCAAAGGAAAGGTTGAGCGTTGCATAATTTGCAAAGGTAGTGTGTTTTTACTAATTTCGCACTTAAATGGTAAAAAATATAGATTCATTTTTGTTTTTTTTAGTTTATTTTTTATTTGCGTTATTTTTGAGAAGTGTCGCAAGCTTTTGGGTTGGTGTCAGGTGTTTTAGCGAATGTCTATCAGCACCACTACGTCCCTTTTTTCTTTTTGCTCCACTCTATACCCTTTTCCTAAATATTCCTAATAGTTTGGTCAAAAACAAGATTGTTTTCCGGAATATTCGTATTTTTGCTCACGATTTGATGTATAAGGAGCATTGAGAACTAATCTTTAAAAATACAAAATGTTAACATGATATGGGAACGTACCAATCTCACCATTTGCCCAACACTCGGATTGATGTAGCCGATGCCTTACGGGGTATTGCTGTGGCAGGCATCATATTGTATCATTCTGTTGAACATTTCGACATCTTTACGAAAAAGCCGATTGCACATACGTTGCTATGTGATGACCTTGTGGGGCAAGTGTTGGAATGGTTGCTGAGCGGTAAGATGTACGGCATTTTCGCTATGCTTTTCGGACTGAGTTTTTTCATCATGAATGATAACCAACAGCAAAAGGGAAGAGTGTTCTCAGGCCGTTTCGCTTGGCGCATGTGCCTGCTGTTTATGTTTGGGCTCATCAATGTTGCTTTCTATGATGGCGACATTCTGATGCTCTATGCGGTCTATGGTTTGCTGCTCATTCCTGTCAGTTTCCTGCCGTCACGGGCGGTGTGGTGCATCATCGGCCTGCTGGCCATCCAGCCCGTGGAATTGTTTTGCTTACTGACGGATGTAACCATTGACCACACGAGGCTGTTCGACAAATACTATCAGACTATCGCTCTGCACGAGGATGGCACATTTTGGGAAAATGCCGTGAACAATCTGCGTTATGGATTCGAACTGAATTTACGATACAACGTGTACAGTGGGCGACTTACTCAGTTGCTTTGCTTCTTTATACTTGGCATGCAGTTGGGTAGGCAGCGATTGTTCTATCGCGAGGGGAACAACTTGCGGATATGGTATGTGGTCTTAGCAATATCAGTCATAGTCATCATGGCGCTGAGTTTCGTGAATTTTGGTGTGTTAGATCTTTGGCTCACACCTATTTACAACCTCTTCATTCTACTGATGATTGTGTCGGCAGTAGTCTCGGCATGGTATGCATTCGAGAGGGTGCGCAAGGTGCTCAAGCATCTGTGTGTTTTTGGTCGCATGAGTCTCACCAACTATCTGCTTCAGTCTGTTGTAGGTTGCTATATCTTCTATGGTTACGGCCTGTCCTTTTACCGACGGGTTGGCATCACCTATGCCGTTCTCATAGGTTTTGGCATGGTAGTCTGCCAGTATCTCTTCTGCCGCTGGTGGTTTAGAAGCCATACACGCGGTCCTCTGGAAAGCTTGTGGAAAAAACTGACATGGATAAAAACAACAAACAGATAAATCAGCGTTTGTACTAATCTTTAGGTGAAGAGCATTTCTTACCTTTGCAGGCAGATCAGTAATACAATTCAAACAGATGAAAAGTATGGATAAGAATGTGGACCCGATGGGAATGGCCATCCTCGACTATGCCAAATGGCAGAGAGAGGAAAAGAGTGGAAAGGGTGGAGGAAAACTCGGCAGACTGTGTGTATACTCTCCGATGTTTGAGGATGACGAGATTCCCTTGAAGACACTTTTCCGCAGCTATAACTCGATGCCAAAGATAGAGCAGCTGGCGCTCGACCTGGCCAAGGGGAAGGTGCTTGATGTGGGAGCAGGCGCGGGATGCCACAGTCTGGCGTTGCAACAACGGGGGCTTGACGTAACAGCCGTTGAGATATCGCCGCTCTCCGTGGAAGCGATGCTTCTACAAGGTGTCAAGAATGTCGTGAATCAGGACTTCTTTACGTTGGAAGGTCGCTACGACACGATTCTCATGCTGATGAATGGCATCGGTATCGTCGGCACGCTGGAGAGGATGCCTTCTTTCTTTACACATCTTGACAATGTGCTGGCTCCTGGTGGCCAGCTGCTGTGCGACTCCTCTGACATTGGCTATCTTTTCGAGGATACGCCTGAGCTGATAGAAGAGATGGACTACTATGGCGAGCAGACGTTCCAAATGCAATACGAGAACGTCATTGGCGAGACTTTCCCGTGGCTCTATATCGACTCGAAAACCTTGAAACAGGTGGCAGAGGAAAACGGATATGTAGCTGAAATCGTTGCTGAAGGTAATCACTATGACTATCTGGCAAGAATTACGAAGAAGTGTCTGCGCTCTTGTGAGCGCAAGTAAAAAACTTCATAAATAAGGCATAAATAGTGGAAAAACAACACCGACTCTTATTTTTTTGCTCATGACAGAGCATTTATTGGAAGTTTTTTATTATTTTTGCACCCATGATGAAGAAATATCTGACGCTTTACGAGCTCAACAGCCTCGTGCGCGAAACCATCGAGCTGACCTTGAACCAACAATATTGGGTGGAGGCCGAACTCTCGGAGTTGCACGAAGTGAGAGGGCATTGCTACATGGAACTGGTGCAGAAAGACTCACGCCCCAAGGCCGAAAAGAACACGCCCATCGCCCGGGCGCAGGCCCGATGCTGGCACAATGTGTGGGCTGTGGTGCGACCTCATTTCGAGCGGGTGACGGGGCAACCGCTGCGGGCTGGACTGAAGGTGCTTCTGCAGGTTTTTCCTCAGTTTCATGAAACCTACGGATTCTCGTGGATCGTTACTGACATCGACCCTACATTCACGCTCGGCGACCTTGCAAGGCGTCGACAAGAGATTATTGCGCAGCTGAAATCAGAGGGCGTCTTTGAACTGAACAAGGAACTGCAGATGCCTATGTTCTGCCAAAACATTGCGGTTATATCTGCTGAAAATGCAGCGGGTTATGGCGATTTCGTCAAACAGTTGCTTGAGAATGAATATCACTTCCATTTTTCAATTACACTCTTCCCCGCCATCATGCAGGGCGAACAGGTGGAACAGTCGGTGGTGGCCGCCCTCGATGCCATTGCCGATCGTTTGGAGCAAGGCCTGTCGGCAGGGCAGGGTAGGGAGGCGTTCGACTGTGTGGTGATCATCCGTGGAGGCGGGGCTACTGCCGACTTGTCTGGTTTCGACACCCTTCTGCTGGCAGAAAATGTGGCTAATTTCCCCATACCCGTGATTACAGGTATCGGGCACGACCGTGACGAGAGCGTCATCGACCTCGTGGCACACACCCATGTGAAGACGCCAACGGCTGCCGCAGCCTTCCTTGTGGGTAACCTGAAAGCCGTTTATGACTTGATTCTACAATCGCAACATAGCATTTCGCAGTATGTCAACCGCAGAATGCAACATGAACACTTGCGACTCAAATCGCTTACCTCACGTATTTCACCTCAAGCAATCTCGCTGATACGCCGTCATGAACAACGCCTGACGCGCCTCACCTCGCGGTTGTCGCCCTTGGCCAACGACAGCCTGAGACATAGCACAGAACGCTTGTCAAGGCTGGCTTTGCGTATTTCTCCTCTCGTCAGTCAAAAGCTTATGCGTGAGCAACATAGACTGGAAATGATGGAGCAACGGTTGAAATCGCTTGACCCTGCTGTTCTTTTAGAGAGAGGCTACTCCATCACTCTGTTCAACGGACATGCTGTGAGGCGTGCCGACCAGCTCCGCGAGGGTGATGAGATTGAAACACGATTTGCCGATGGACGGGTGCGCTCAAGAGTCGTGGAGTAGGTGGTTCATTTATATTGTAGCTAAAAATTTTGTGATTTCAAATATACTTTGTACCTTTGCACCATGATGAAAAAGAATAGTACATGCTTTTCGCCAGACAATCTGTCATCGGGCTATAAAGTAACAGGTGGCGTAGGCCATAAAATGTTGGCCTGGGCGTTGGCAGCGATGTGCCTTGCTGGGTTTTCTTCTTGCGAAAGCAAGCATCAGAAGCTTCAGCAGCAGATCGAGCAGCGCAAGGCTGCACTGGAGCATAAGCAGGACTCCACGTTGACGGCGGCGCAAGAAGAGATTCAGCGTTTGGACTCGTTGTTGCAACAGGTGAAAAGCGAATACGAACAAAAGCGACGTGCGGCGGAGGCCGCCCACGAGGCAGGCACGGGCACAGAGGAGCAATTTGGCGAGGTGAACCGCCTGAGGCAACTGCGCGACTCGCTGCAGGTGAGGTTTGACACGGAGTGTGCTAAAATCCGTTATGTGAAAAGGAGAATTAACGAAGGATAAAGAATAAATGGAGTGAGATGCTGCGACGAAATAGCAACGAGCAGAGGGAGAGATGAAGGCTCTTTCGAAAGTTAATCTTCTGAAAAATCATACGAGTTTGGAAAAAGAATCGTAACTTTGCACCGAATATTGCTCATTTCACTGATAAACAAAAGGGGAATGGAAAAGGATTTGAAGAAAACCGAACGGGAATTCAGGGATGTGCTCAAAGAATGCCGAGCCATTTTTGAGAAGAAGCTTCATGACTATGGAGCTTCGTGGCGCATCCTGCGGCCTACGGCACTCACTGACCAACTTTTCATCAAGGCCAAGCGCATTCGCAGCCTTGAGATGAAACAGGTGTCGATGGTGGGCGAGGGCATACGCCCCGAATTTCTCGCACTTATCAACTATGGCATCGTAGGGCTGATTCAGTTGGATAAGGGATTTGTAGACGCAGTGGACATGATACCTGCCGACGCTCTAACACTCTACGACAACTGGGCTGAATCCACGCTGCAGCTGATGCTGAAGAAGAATCACGATTACGATGAGGCGTGGCGCTCGATGCGTGTGAGCAGCTATACCGACCTGATACTGACCAAGATACAGCGTATCAAGGAGATTGAAGACCTGCAGGGGCAGACGCTCGTCAGCGAAGGCATTGATGCCAACTACATGGATATTATCAACTATGCCGTTTTCGGCGCTATAAAGATGGGAGAAGCATGAATCTCAGAATGCAGAAAATAGTAGTGAATATCTGCCGGATGGTGGTGGCGCTGACGTTCATCTTCTCAGGATTCGTCAAGGCGATTGACCCTCTGGGCACCCAATACAAGATTCAGGACTACTTGGCTGCCCTGGAGTTGGAGACACTGTTGCCCGGTTGGGCGTCGCTTGCCATCTCCGTAGGTCTCTCGGCCTTGGAGTTCTGCTTGGGCATATTCCTGCTATTCGCCATCAACAGACGTCGTGTGACACGCACCATCGTGGTGTTCATGGTGCTGATGACGCTGGTTTCGCTGTGGCTTTGGATTGCCAATCCTGTCAGCGATTGTGGATGCTTCGGCGATGCGGTGAAACTGACCAATGGGCAGACGTTCCTCAAGAATATCGTCCTATTGGTTTGTGCGATTGTCACTGCCAGACATCCCTTGCAGATGATGCGTTTCATCAGCCGCAAGAATCAGTGGATCGTGATGAACTACTCTGCGGCTTTCATCATACTTTGTAGTGTGTGGTGCCTTTACGACTTGCCGATCTTCGACTTCCGTCCCTATCACGTGGGCGCTGACATCCGCAAAGGAATGGAGATTCCCGAAGGCGCTGAGCAACCTCAGTTCGAAACAACATTCATCATGGAGAAGAACGGACTGCAGAAGGAGTTCACTCTTGATAATTATCCCGATTCTACATGGACGTTTGTCGACAGCAAGACGGTGCAGACAAGTGAGGGCTATATTCCGCCAATTCACGACCTGAGCATGGTGGCCATCGATCCTTGGGACGTAGCCAAATCGGGCGAGGACATCGCCGAAGCCGTGATGGGCGATGCAGGATATGTGTTCCTCCTGATTTCTCCTCATCTGGAGAATGCCAACGATGGCAGTTTTGGAGAGATAGACCATATTCATCAATATGCCGAAGCTCATGGCTATCCTTTCTACTGTCTGACGGCAAGCAATGCTGAGGGCATTCGCCATTGGCAGGAAATAACGGGCGCCGAGTATGAGTTCTGTCAGACCGACGAGATCACGTTGAAGACCATCGTCAGGAGCAATCCTGGTCTGCTGCTCATGAAAGACGGCGTAGTATATGAAAAATGGAGCCACAACCGACTGCCCTCAATCAGCGAAGAGCAGATGAGCCAGCCTTTGGAGAAACTTGCCATCGGGCAGATGGCGAAACGGTCGGTAGGCAAGCGGATGCTTATCATCTTGCTCTGCTTTGTGTTCCCATTGTTGCTCCTGACTGTCATCGACCGCTTCAGGAATATCAGGAAGAGTTTCAGCTACAGAAAGAGAATGAATAATAAAAATTAAACATTAAACATTAAAGATTTACGTTGTACAATCAATAATTAATTATAAAGGTAATATGAGAAAGAAAATTGTAGCAGGCAACTGGAAAATGAACATGAACCTGCAAGATGGTATTGCTCTTGCCAAAGAGCTGAACGAGACGTTAAACAATGAGAAGCCCAATTGCGGTGTGGTGATATGCACACCATTCATCCATTTGGCTTCCATTGCCCAGTTCTTGAACCAGGACATCATCGGCCTGGGTGCTGAGAACTGCGCCGACAAGGAGAAGGGTGCCTTCACAGGCGAAGTGTCGGCCGAGATGGTGAAGTCGACAGGTGCACAGTATGTCATCCTCGGACACTCTGAGCGTCGTGAGTATTACAAAGAGACTCCGGAAGTGCTGCGCGAGAAGGTGCTGCTGGCCTTGAAAAACGGTCTGAAAGTGATCTTCTGCATTGGCGAAAGTCTGGAAGAGCGCGAGGCCAACCGTCAGAACGAAGTGGTGAAAGCCGAACTTGAGGGCAGTGTGTTCAACCTCTCTGAAGAAGATTTCCGTAAGATCGTGATTGCCTACGAACCTATTTGGGCCATTGGCACGGGCAAGACGGCAACGGCCGAGCAGGCAGAGGAGATCCACGCCTATATCCGCAGCATCATCGCTGAAAAATATGGACAGGCAGTGGCCGATGACACCAGCATCCTCTACGGTGGAAGTTGCAAGGCAAGCAATGCTCCTGAGCTGTTTGCTAAGCCTGACATCGATGGCGGACTCATCGGAGGAGCATCGCTCAAGGCTGCCGACTTCAAGGGAATCATTGATGCCTGGAAATAAGACGACATGAGAAAGTTTGTAAGCATACTCTTCATCTTGCTGTGTGCTGGCTTCGATGCCAGCGCACAGAAGTTCCTTGACGACCTCACAAAGGACAATCAGGGAGAAGGGAAGGTGACCGTGAGCGAAAGCAGCGAAATAGACGAGCTGGTAAATGGGAAAGAGGCTCCAGAACAGCCAACGTCCATCACCGCTACGGTCCCGGCAACAGAAGAAAAGAAACCCGAGACGACCACCAGGGTGGAGACCAGCACGAGCACAGGCACTACAACCGAGACTACCATAGACACCCGGAAGAAAGTGATGAAAAACAGCCACAAGGCAAATGGCTATCGCGTGCAAGTGTTCAGCGGCGGAAACACCAGAGCCGACCGCGTGAAGGCTGAGCAAATACAAGGCGCGCTGAAAGTGGCTTTCCCTGGTCAGCCCGTGTACACACATTTCTACTCCCCAAGATGGATTTGCCGCATGGGCAATTATAAGACTTATGCCGAAGCCCAGAAATACCTGAAGCAGGTGAAAGATATGGGCTATAAGCAGGCCGTCATCGTCAAAGGGAAGATATCGGTGGCTTACTGACCCTCACCTCATGGAGTCGTTCATTCAATCGTAAATTTTTACTTATCATCAAGTAGTGAATCCGGAAATAGAATTCAGAGAGGGGTTGGAAGAACTGGCCTCTCACTATAAAAGCATTATCGAACTCTTGGGCGAGGACACCGATCGAGAAGGTCTGCTCAAGACGCCTATTCGTGTGGCCAAGGCCATGCAGATTCTAACCCGCGGCTATACGCAAGACGCTCACAAGGTGCTCACCGATGCGCTGTTTGCAGAGAAATACAACCAGATGGTGATCGTGAAGGACATTGATTTCTTCTCGCTCTGCGAACACCACATGATACCTTTCTATGGGAAGGCACATGTGGCCTATATTCCCAACGGTTACATCACGGGACTGAGCAAGATTGCCCGCGTCGTTGACATCTACAGCCATCGGCTGCAAGTGCAGGAACGCCTGACTCAGCAGATTCGCGAGTGCATAGAGCAGACACTCCACCCGCTGGGTGTGATGGTTGTCATCGAGGCCAAACACATGTGCATGCAGATGCGGGGTGTGGAGAAGCAGAATGCTATCACCACGACGAGCGACTTCTGTGGCGCCTTCAATCAGGCCAAGACGCGCGAGGAATTCATGAACCTGCTACAGGGAGAGAGTAAACGCATATAAAACTATATTCAATATTCGAATCAATGAAAACATTTCGTAATTGGAAAACCTTGATGTTGGCAGGGATCGTGGCTATGGCGTTCAACTCATGCCTCGGAAGCGACGACGACGATGAGCAGAAAACGATGACGCCACAGGAATACCAGTCGTATCTGACGGAAATGAGTGGAACATATGATGGCAAGACCTATTATTATAATACCGACCACAAGGTGGACTCCATCAACATCGTAGGCCGTATCGTCGGCGTGGGTGATTCCACCATTACGTTGTCGCCATTCCCCGCAAGGGCTTTGGCAAGATGCGTGAAAGACTCAGTCATCAGGAAAGCCATCGAGGCAGAACCCGACTTCGGACTGAAGATGAAGTTCTATATCAATGCTTTTAATAACGGACGACTCTACTATGGTGTCTATCCGCTTTCTGTGACCTTCGAGGATGTGGAGTATCGCGATGCCCAACACGACCTGACGTTTAACTTCGTCACTTACCTGAACAATGAAGGTGTCTACATGAACAAAATGACGGATTTGAACTTCTATCTGCTTGATATGTTTGAAGACGGCCGATCGTTAGAGCAATACTATTCCGTCTACAATAGTTATGGCTACGATAATGGTTACTATACCTTCGTCGCTTCACTGAAGAAACGCAATGAACTGGACAACTAAAGTCCCACTCGTTGCTCTCTACCTTAATAAATAGGTTGGGGCGCTTTAGAGGAAGGGTGCGAGCAGGTGAGCAAACCATCCCACAAACTTCTTCCATGGCGTTCGCCATTCGTTCCAAGACTCTTTCGTCAAACGGAAAGAGTCTTTTTTGTCGGCGTTGAACAAGTCGCAGAGTTGCTGCGTGACGCTTGGGTCGACGATGACGGCATTCTCCTCGTAGTCCCAGCGCAGGCTTCGGCTATTCAGGTTGGCACTGCCCACCGTACAAAAACGCCCGTCGACCATGATTACTTTGGTATGGTGAAAGCCCGGTTCATAGATCCATACATCGGCACCGTGTTTCATGAGCTTGTGTACATTGTAGAAAACGCAATCGGGCGTCAGTGGGATGTCGCTCTTTTTTGAAACCATCACCGACACTTTCACACCACGTTTGATGGCTTTCTTCAGCGCCTTTTTCAGTTTGTGGTTGAGCGTGAGGTAGGGGTTAATCAAATAGATGCTGTCTTGCGCGTCGTTGATGGCGTCGACATAAAATTGACGGATAATCTTGTTGCTCGTTCGGGGTTCACGGTTGATGATGCCCACCATCATATGGCCGGCATCCTGGGCGTTGAAGTATTTCGGGTCAGAAATCTCCTCCTTCGTGACTTTCTTCCACATGCGCAAGAAGATGTCCTGCAGCGTATTGACTTCATCGCCCTCGATGCGGCAATGCATATCACGCCACGACCCTACCATTTCCGTGCCGTTGATATAGTAGTCGGCCACGTTCATGCCGCCTGTATAGGCTACCTGTCCGTCGATGACTACTATTTTGCGGTGGTCGCGATTGAAAATGTCGTCAATCCAGGGGAAGCGTACAGGATTGTATTCATACATTTGAATTCCCTCTTCGCGAATCTCTCGCACATGACTTTTCTTCAAAGGGCGGTTGTTAGAAGAGTTGCCGAAACCATCGAAGAGGGCTCGCACCTCAACGCCCTCTTTCACTTTTTCGCCAAGCAAATCGAAAAGCAAATGGGCTATGGAGTCGTTGCGGAAATTGAAATACTCCAAGTGGATGCTGCTCTTGGCCTGCCGGATAGCTTCAAACATATCATCGAACTTCTCCTGTCCGCTGGTCAGCAAGGTCACGTTGTTGTTATGAGAAAAACTGACACCTTGTTCCCTTAACTGACTGACAATCAGCGAGTCAGAAGTCTGTGCCCGGCTTGCAGTCAAGCAAGAAAGGCAGACTGACGCCAGCAAGATCCACTTATTTCTCATTACTTATTGATTCCTTCTATCTCTCCTCTAAACCATACATCTATAGTGGTCAACAACGCCCAGTAAATGTCTGTCGTCATCGACCACAAGCACGGTGTGTATCTTGTTGGCTTGCATAATCTTCTGAATCTCCGTGATTTTCGTTGAGGGCGACACACATTTGGGAGTACGCGTCATGATATCCTCAACGGTCTTGTTGAAAAACTCAGCCTGCCACTTTTCCATTGCGCGGCGAATGTCGCCGTCGGTGATCAAGCCGACCACACGGTCGTTTTCCAACGAAACGCCTAAACCCAATTTTCCTTTGCTCACGAGGATGATGGCCTCGCCCAAATGCATCTCCTTCGGCACGATGGGCAGATCCTCGTGGTGCATCACGTCTTGAGCTGTCGTCAGCAGACGTTTGCCCAACGACCCGCCAGGATGGAACTGTGCAAAGTCTTTAGGCTTGAAACCACGCAATTGCATCAAGGCTACTGCCAACGCATCGCCCATCACCAGTTGTGCCGTCGTACTACTGGTGGGAGCCAAGTTCAGTGGGCAGGCTTCACGCTCCACCCACGTGCTGATGTGGTAGGTTGAGTATTTGGCCAACAGCGATTCGGCATTGCCCGTCATTGCGATAATGGGCACATTCATGTGGAGAACCATCGGGATAAATCTCAGCAGTTCGTCGGTCTGTCCGCTATTGCTGATAGCCAGCACTACATCACTGGGAGTCATCACGCCTAAATCGCCGTGAAACACATCCAAGGGGTTGATGAAAAACGAGGGTGTTCCTGTGCTTGCCAATGTAGCGGCAATCTTTGCGCCCACGTGGCCGCTCTTGCCAACACCCGTCACGATTACTTTTCCCTGACAATGATACATCAGCCGCACGGCTTGCTCGAAGTCTTCGGTCAGTTGGGGAATCAGGTTCAGCGCTGCCTGCGCCTCGTCCTTGATACATTGTATGGCGTATTCCTTAATCGAGTTCATAATTTCAGTTCATAGTTTACTTACTCATCAACTGTCCCACCAGTTTCTCGAGTTTATCCAATTCCAGCATATTGGCAGCATCGCTCAGTCCCTTATCGGGCTCTGGATGTACCTCAAAGAAGAAGCCTGTTGCACCGAATGCTTTGGCAGCCATTGCCATTGCCGGAACAAACCTACGGTCGCCCGAGGTCTTTCCTCCGCCTGCTCCCGGTCGCTGTACGCTATGTGTACAATCCATAATCACCGTCGGAACAATGTCAAGCATGTCGGGAATGTTGCGGAAGTCCACCACCAAGTTGTTGTAGCCAAAGCAGTTGCCGCGTTCCGTCAGCCACACCTCCTTCGCACCTGCATCGAGTGCTTTCTCCACAGGGTAGCGCATGTCTTGGCCGCTCAAGAATTGAGCCTTTTTGATGTTTACCGTGCGCCCCGTCTGTGCGGCAGCCACCAACAAATCGGTTTGCCGGCATAGGAAAGCGGGGATTTGTAACACGTCGCATACCTCGCCCACTGGTTTGGCTTGCCAACTCTCGTGGATGTCGGTCAGAATCTTCAGACCGAAGCGGCTCTTCACGTCGGCCAGCATCTGCAGTCCACGTTCCAAGCCTGGCCCGCGAAAAGAGTGAATGCTGGTGCGGTTCGCTTTGTCGAACGACGCCTTGAAGATTATGTCAGTACTCTGTGCGCTATTGATACGCACTAGCTCAGCGGCTATCGTAGCCAGCAGTTCTTCTGACTCGATGACGCAAGGACCTGCAATGAAAACTGGTTTCTTTCCTATCATGATGAACCTGATATCTCTTTATTTGTCCGTGAAAATTGGTACAATCTTAAGATAATCGCATGCAAAAGTACATAAAATATCCGAATCACAGACTACTTGCTGCAAGAAATTATGTTTCTTTAGATGAAAAGGCACATGATAATTCAAGAAAAAACATTAACTTTGCACACAAAAACGATCCATGGCCATTATCAGAATCACCAGTCTGACCCATTCGGGTGTGGACATTTTCAGTACACTTACCGAAGCTCAGTTGCGCAACCGACTGGAGCCTGACAAAGGAATTTTCATTGCCGAAAGTCCCAAAGTCATCCGTGTGGCTCTTGATAGAGGGTACCATCCTTTGGCTTTGTTGTGTGAAGAACGCCATATCACGGGCGATGCAGCGGATATAATTGCCCGTTGTGGCGACTTACCTGTCTACACGGGTTCCCGTGAATTGCTGGCTATGCTAACAGGCTATACATTGACGCGCGGTGTGCTTTGCGCTATGCACCGGCCACAGCCACTCACTGTTGAGGAGGTTTGCAAAGGTGCGAGTAGGGTGGTGGTCATCGACGGTGTGGTTGATACGACAAATATTGGCGCCATCTTCCGTTCGGCTGCAGCTTTGGGCATCGACAGTGTCTTGCTCACTTCGAGCTCGTGCGACCCGCTGAACCGCCGAGCTGTACGCGTGTCGATGGGTTCCGTTTTTCTGGTTCCTTGGACGTGGCTTCCCAACGATTACCAGCCATTGCTGCGCCAGTTGGGTTTCCGCACGGTGGCAATGGCGCTGACCGACCGCTCGGTATCCATCGACGATGCATCCTTGATGGCTGAGCCACGACTGGCCATCATCATGGGGACTGAGGGCGACGGACTTCCTCGTGAGGTAATCCACAGTGCCGATTATGTGGCCCGCATCCCGATGTCGCACCAAGTGGATTCCTTGAATGTGGCAGCAGCCTCCGCCGTCGCTTTTTGGCAATTACGTCGTTAATAGTATATTTCCTATAGCTCGTAGAACAGGAATTGCTGATTGGCATGTTTCATGCCAACAAGGCCGAAGCGGACGAGGCGTGCAAGGATGCTGACCACTACATGACGGGGTAGACGAGAGAGACGCACCAGACGGTTGAGGGTGATGTCGGGGTGATCGCCCAAAGTGTTAAGGAGTGTGTGCTCTTGTTCACCGAAAGTCATGCTCTGCCCTTTCTCTGCAGCATCCATCTGCCAAAGCTTCAAGTGAACGGGTGAAGCGACGATGTTTTCGTCGGCAATCCGGATATAGGCGATGGACTTTCCTTCTGCGTTGAGTGCACAGACTGGGCGACGGATGGTTGGTGGAACGGTGGCGATGACAATGGTCTTTCCCTCAGCATGGAAGGTTTCGAATTTGATGGCGGCCTGTGGTCGGCAATATTTGAAGGCAGCAGCGTGCATCATGAAAATCTCTTCTTCAGAGCGCACGCCTGAGAGATGGCCGTCGTCGCGCACACCGATGAGCAACCGTCCGCCGTCGGTATTGGCGAAGGCCGATACGGAGCGTGCCAGTTTCACGGCATCCATTACCTTATATTTAAAATCCTGCTGCTGGTGTTCGCCTTGTGCGATGAGCTTCACAAGGTAGCTACGGTCATCAGCGGGAAAGGGAATCCTACTTTTCATTAAAGACTTTATATCACGACGCACCCGGGAGTGCATTCCTTCATATGTATGGCAAAGGTAATGCATTTTTTTGAAAATAGTCATGATTTGAGTGGATTATTACCAATGAAATGTAAAAAACAACTTTTTTTTGCAAATTACTTTGATTTTATTTTGTCAGAAAAGAAATTATTCGTAATTTTGAAGAGGTTTTTTCGACTTTACCTATTTATTATTAACCATACAATTGAAGAATCTATGAGTTATCTGAGATTTGAAAAGGCTTTGATGACGAACTTGGAGGAGGCATTGCCACGCGAATTGTTACGCTCCAATCGTTCGGGAGCTTATTCTTGTTCCACGATTGTAGATTGCAACACGCGAAAGTATCACGGCCTGTTGGTTGTCCCCATCCCCGGGATGGACGACGACAACCACGTTCTGTTGTCGTCGTTAGACGTCACAGTGATACAGCATGGGGCAGAGTTCAATCTGGGACTTCATAAGTATCAAGGCAACAACTACAGCCCCAAGGGGCATAAGTACATTCGCGAGTTTGATTGCGACAAGGTGCCCACCACGATTTATCGGGTGGGTGGAGTCGTCCTCAAAAAGGAGGTGGTGTTCCAGCACTATGAAGACCGCATCTTGTTGCGTTACACACTCGTTGATGCACATTCAGCAACAACGTTGCGTTTCCGCCCGTTCCTGGCCTTCAGGAGTGTTCGGCAGTTCACACATGAGAATCCTACGGCGAGCCGCGACTATCAGCAGGTGGCCAATGGCATCAAGACATGCATGTATGCGGGTTATCCCGATTTGTATATGCAGTTCTCAAAAACCAATGAGTTTGTGTTCCAGCCCGACTGGTATCGGGGCATTGAGTACCCGAAAGAACAGGAGCGTGGCTACTCATCGAACGAAGACCTGTACGTGCCCGGCTATTTCGAAATGAACATCAAGAAGGGCGAGAGCATCGTCTTCGCTGCATCCACGAAAGAGATCAAGCCGCGTACAATGGCAAAACTGTTCCAGGACGAGGTTGACGAGCGTTCTCCGCGCGACAACTTCTTCCACTGTCTGGTCAACGCTGCCCATCAGTTCCACAACCGCACCAGCAAGGACGAGCGTTATATCTTAGCCGGTTACCCGTGGTTCAAGTGCCGCGCCCGCGATACGTTCATCGCTTTGCCGGGATTGACATTGGCCATCGAGGAGCAGGACTATTTCGAGTTGGTAATGAAGTCGGCCGAAAAAGAGTTGCGCAACTTCATGGCAGGCAAGCCAGCAGGCAAGATCTACGAGATGGAGCAGCCCGACGTACCACTCTGGTGTGTGTGGGCCATCCAGCAATATGCCAAGGAAGCTGGCATTGACAAATGTTTCAAGATGTACGGCAAACTGGTGGAAGACATCGTGCGATACATCGAGAACGGCAAGCATCCAAATATGAAACTCGACGACAACGGATTGCTACGTATCGACGGAAAGGAAAGAGCAATGACGTGGATGAACTCCACGGCCAATGGTCGCCCCGTTGTTCCGCGCACTGGCTACGTGGTTGAGTTCAATGCCCTTTGGTACAACGTCTTGAAATTCTGCTCAAAATTGGCATCAATGAACAACGACGAGAAAGCAGTGAAGAAGTTGGAGGCGATGGCTGAGAAGACAAAAGCATCATTTGTGGAGACTTTCGTCAACGATTATGGCTATTTGTTCGATTATGTTGATGGCAACATGATGGACTGGAGCGTTCGACCAAACATGATCTTTGCTGTGGCGCTCGACTATTCACCACTCTCAGCCGATCAGCAGAAGAGCGTATTAGATATATGTACGCGCGAGTTGCTCACACCGAAGGGACTTCGCTCACTATCACCGAAGAGTGGTGGCTATAATCCCATGTATGTGGGTCCGCAGTCGCAGCGCGACTATGCCTACCATCAGGGCACCGCTTGGCCTTGGCTCGGCGGCTTCTATATGGAGGCTTGCTTGAAGCTTTACAAGCGTACGCGTCTGAGCTTCGTAGAGCGCCAGATGGTGGGCTACGAAGATGAAATGGCGCTGAACTGCTTAGGCACTATCCCAGAGATGAGCGACGGCAACCCGCCGTTCCGTGCACGCGGCGCCATGTCGTTTGCTATGAATGTGGCAGAGGTGCTTCGCACGCTGAACATGCTTGAACGGTATGCTTATAAGAAATGAGTCGACAAGTCAGCAAGTTGATGAGTTGACAAGTTATTAAGAGGAAACAAAAAACAGTATAATATGAAAGTATTAATGTTCGGATGGGAGTATCCTCCTCATGTGTTCGGAGGACTCGCCACTGCCAACTTCGGAATATCGGAAGGTTTGAAGGCACAGGGCGACATCGACACCGTGCTTTGTCTGCCGCATCCTTTTGGCGACGAACCGCAGGAAGCCTGTCGCATTATCGCCATGAATGCTGTGCCCATAGCTTGGCGCGATGTGAACTACGACTACGTGAAGAGCCGTGTGGGCAACATCATGGATCCCGATTTGTATTTCAAGTTGCGCGATAACATCTATGCCGACTTCAACTACATGCATGTCAACGATTTGGGTTGCATGGAGTTTGCTGGCGGCTACCCAAAGAATCTCCATGAGGAGATTAACAACTACAGTATCATTGCCGGTGTCGTCGCACGTCAGCAGGAGTTCGACATCATCCATGCCCACGACTGGCTGACCTATCCCGCTGGTATTCATGCCAAACATGTGAGTGGCAAACCGTTGTGCATCCATGTCCATGCTACCGACTTCGACCGCTCGCGTGGTAATGTGAACCCCACGGTCTACGGTATAGAGAAAGATGGTATGGACAATGCAGACTGCATCATGTGCGTTTCGGAACTGACTCGCCAGACGGTCATCAACCACTACTACCAAGACCCGAAAAAGTGCTTCACGGTACACAATGCCGTGTATCCGCTGCGTCAGGAGCTACAAGATATTCCTCGTCCCGACCACACCAATAAAGAGAAGGTGGTGACGTTCCTTGGGCGTATCACGATGCAGAAAGGTCCTGAGTACTTTGTCGAGGCCGCCAACATGGTGCTTCAGCGCACGCGTAACATCCGCTTCTGTTTCGCTGGCAGTGGCGATATGATGGACGCCATGATCACGCTGGCTGCCGAACGTGGCATTGCCGACCGCTTCCACTTTCCAGGTTTTATGCGTGGAAAGCAGGTGTATGAGTGCCTGAAAGATTCGGATGTCTATGTCATGCCGTCAGTATCTGAACCTTTCGGCATCTCGCCCTTGGAGGCTATGCAATGCGGAACTCCCAGCATCATCTCTAAGCAGAGCGGCTGCGCCGAGATCCTGCACAACTGTATCAAAGTGGACTACTGGGATATCCACGCTATGGCTGATGCCATGTACAGCATCTGTCACAACGAGAGTCTCTTCCGCTATTTGCAGGAGGAAGGAAAGAATGAGGTAGACCAGATCACTTGGGTGAAGGTAGGCGCTTGGATTCGCGAACTCTATATGCGCACCCTCGGGTGGACTTAATCGAAAAAACGTGATAACGTAACAACGTGACAACGAATAATCGAAACAACGTATTAACGAATTAACGAAAAATAATATGAAAACAATATGCTTATATTTTGAGATCCATCAAATCGTGCATCTCAAGCGTTACCGTTTCTTCGACATCGGTACCGACCATTATTACTATGACGACTACGAGAACGACCGCAGCATCAGCGACATCGTAGAGCGTTCGTACATGCCGGCTTTGAATGCTTTCGGCGAAATGTTCCAGCGTTACGGCAAGAAGTTCAAAGTGGCCTTCTCGCTCTCGGGTGTAGGCATAGAGCAATTGGAGCTCCATTCACCTCAAGTGCTGGCCAAACTTCAGGAGCTCAACGAAACGGGTTGTGTGGAATTCCTTGCTGAGCCCTACTCACATGGTCTGGCTTCGCTCATCAACGCTGAGAGCTTTGCCGACGAGGTGAAGCGCCAAGCTGATAAGATTGAGGAGTATTTCGGCAAGCGTCCGACAGTCCTTCGCAACTCGTCACTCATCTATAGCGACGAGATTGGCCATCAGGTCTACAACATGGGCTTCAAGGGTATGCTTACCGAGGGTGCCAAGCACGTGCTAGGTTGGAAGTCACCGCACTACCTCTACCATTGTGTGATGGCTCCCAAACTGAAGCTGTTGCTCCGCGATGTGGCGCTCAGCGATGATATCTCGCTGCGCTTCAGTGATCCCACTTGGGATGAGTATCCGCTTTTTGCTGACAACTATATCCGTAAGATTGCTAAGGCTCCGCAAGAAGAGCAGGTGTTCAACATCTTCATGCGTCTGACCGCCATCGGTATGGCTCATCCTCTTTCATCAAACATTCTAGAGTTCTTCAAGGCGCTTCCCGCTGCTGCCGAGCAAGAAGGCATCACCTTCTCCACTCCGTCGGAGATTATCGGAAAACTCAAGAGCGTCGATGCCCTCCATGTGCCTGACACACTCTCGTGGGCTGATGAAGAGCGCGACGTCAGCTGTTGGCTGGGCAATGCCATGCAACGTGAGGCTTTCCACAAACTATACAGTGTGGCAGAGCGTCTGCGCATAGCCAACGACCCGCGCCTGAATCAGGACTGGGACTACCTGCAGGCTTCCAACAACTTCCGCTTCATGACCACAAAACCGTCGCATGTAGGCATCAGTAGAGGTATCTATGACAGCCCGTTCGATGCGTTTACCAACTACATGAACATCCTGGGCGACTTCATCAACCGCGTGAATGCCCTCTATCCTGAGGAAATCGACAACGATGAGTTGAACTCGCTGCTCACTACCATCAAGAACCAGGGCGAAGAGATTGAGCGCAAGGACAAGGAGATCATCCGTTTGCAGGCCAAGGTGGAGAAGATGCAGAAAGAAGAAGACAAGCTGAAGGCTAAGCTCGACAAGATTGCAGAGAAGCCCAAGAAGGCAACTCCTGCTCCGAAAGTTGAGAAGAAAGAAACCCCGAAGACAAAGTAGTCTAATTGACTATCAGCAGATGGTGTTTCCATCTTAGCAACGGATTTCACGGATTACAAGGATTTATGGGTTAATATCATTCCCACAATCTGTGTAATCCGTGAAATTTGTAGTTTCCAAAAATCGTCTGTGCTGTTGTAGTCCGTAAAAACCGTTGTCAAAAACTCCATGTCAACCGTTGGCGGTGATGACTTTGCCCTCTCCATTATATAGGCGGATAGGACCATCGAGCTGTAGGGCAATGACTGTGATGTCTTGGTCGAGGACGGAGTCAGGCACCGTAATGTAAAAATTACCAGGGATGCTGCTCCATGAGGGCTGGTTCCACATTTTAGTCTGCAATTCCTCTCCCGAGCCTACTACGTATGCCCGCTTCACCTTGCTCACCAGTCCTTTCACTTCCACCATGCCGTTTGGACGGTATGGCAGGTATAAGTAGAGCACATCGCCACGCTCGTTGAGTGTTGTGTAGCCTTGGAAGAAGTTTGTGGGAATGCCCGCGCGTGTGCCGAAAACGGCCTCACGGTGTTTGTTCACCCATCGACCGACGCCCTTTAAGGCCATCACCTGCTCCTCGGGAATGGTGCCATCTTCGCGCGGTCCTATGTCCAAGAGCAGGTTGCCGCCCATTGACAGGCAATCGACAAAGAGTCGCAGCAGCTGATAGACAGACTTGTAATTGGTGTCCGTCGGGTAGTAACCCCACGAGTCATTGATGGTTTGGCAGAGTTCCCAGTAGGGAATGGCAGGCCGTTCTGTGGGGATTCCACGCTCTGGAGTGAGGTAGTCGCCATAGCCCTGAATGCGGGAGTTCACCACGCAACGTGGGTTGTATGACCGCAAGAGGCTGATAATCTCTGGCGCGTGCCAGGCTTCGGCTGTCTGTTCCCAGTCACCATCAAACCACCAGAGGTCAGGATTGAAGCCCTCGGCAAGTTCTTTCAGCTGTGCAAAGTTGAAATCTACAAAGCGTTGCCAACGCTTCGCATCATTCTCATAGCGGACGGTATTCTTCGTCCAGTTCGGATAGTCTGGATGCGACCAGTCGAGCAACGAGTAGTAAAAACCCAATTTCAATCCCTGCCTACGAACCTCTTCGGCAAATGGAGTGATGAGGTCACGTTTGGCAGGCGTGCATTTCTTCATGCTCAGTCGTCCAGCCTTCGTGTCCCAAAGGGCCATCCCGTCGTGGTGTTTCGTGGTTATCACTGTATAGGTGGCACCGCTTTCTTTTATCAAATTCACCCATTCCATCGGATTCCATCGGCTGGCCGTGAAACCTTTCTGTTGCAGCATGTACACGTCGTAAGGCAGTTGTTCGTTGTAGAACGACCAGCTTTCCGACACACCCCTTACGGCATAAATGCCCCAATGGATGAAGATGCCTAACTTGGCCTTTCCGAACCATTCCATCCGTTCGCGATAGGCAGCCGTGTCGGCCATCGCAATCTGTTGAGCCTGCGTCGAGAGTACGGCCAGCAACAGAAGCCCCATAACTATCTTTCTCATAGATGTATTCAATTGTCTTGTTGGACAATTATGATAATTATTCTATTTTTCCTGCCAATTGCATGCGTGCGGCAGCTGGTGTTTCTGGTGCAGTGATATTGGCGGTACGCACTTCTTGCTGGTTGCCGTCGATGTCGAATTGGAGCGTAGCCCCATCGTTGCGCACATCGATAGTGACGGGTGCGCCCATCACAAGCGGCAAGTTCATGTCGCCATGACCGCCAGGGAAACCGCAAAGCACGGGAATGTTATATTTTTCCAACATCACATGGAGCATGGCTTCCACACTTTCAAAGGTGAACTCAGAGCCACAGTCGGTAAACTCGCCGAGGATAATTCCCTTGCAGCGGTCGAGTACGCCATTCATCTGAAGGATGCGCATCTGGCGGTCGATGTTGTGCATCGACTCTTCCACTTCTTCTACAAAAAGAATGAGGTCTTGTCCTTTTGTCGCGTCTGCCTGTGATCCGAGATTTGGCGCAAAGGTGCAGAGGTTGCCGCCGACAAGCACACCACTGGCTCTGCCCGTAATGTTCTCTTTATGTGCCGGCAACTCGTAGCGTGGCACATTGCCCAGCAGTAAGTCGCGCATCAGTGTGCTGGTGGCATCGGAGCCGCCCTTGGCCAAAAATGAACTCATTGTGCCATGTATGCTCATCACGCCAGCACGGCTCAGAAGCCCATGCAGTGTGGAGATGTCGCTGAATCCCACCAGCCATTTTGGCGTAGCTTTCAATTCTTCTAACGTAAGCTTATCGATGAGTTGTATGGTGCCATAGCCGCCCCGATTGCAGATGATGGCTTTCACGGTAGGCTCGTTGAGCGCCCATCGGATGTCACTGATACGCTCATCAACGGTGCCGGCATATTTTCCGTCAACCACTTTGCCTACGTTTGGACCGATGATAGGTTCCAGCCCCCAGTTGCGTAGCACATCGGCAGTCTTTTCCACATTCTCCATCGGGGTGTAGTACGACGGTGAAATGAGTGCCACCTTATCGCCAGCTTTCAGATAGTCTGGCTTGATGCAACGAATTACTATCGGTTTTTGTGAATTCGGTGTTACTGTGTCATCATCGTGGCCGCACGAAGACAGTGTTGTCAGGCCGCTCAATGTAAGGATGGCGACCAGCATCCATGTTTTCATTTGTTTCATATCAGTTTTTAAATTTGTTGCAAAGGTACACATAAAATATTGATTTCTGCCACCTTTCCTGCTTTTTTTGATAATATTTTGATACAAAGTGTCACTAAGTGCAGTGGTTGATGGTCTATAATTGCTAAAAACATCACTATGGCTTTGGAGAATCGAAAAAATAATCATACCTTTGCAACGGTATGAAACAACGATTGATAGCTATAATAGCAACGCTGGTGCTCACGAGCGCTGCTTTTGGAGAGCGTGTGAGCGTCTGTTCGCCTGATAAGAACCTAAAGGCGACTGTCACTGATGCTGAGGGAAAACTCATGTGGGCAGTTAGTTACGAGGGTATTCAGGTGGTACTGCCTTCACAGTTAGGACTGGAAACCAGCATCATGAACCTGTCGGAAGGACTTCACATTGTGGATTCCACTAATGAAGTGTACGAGAAACAATATCTTTTGAACCATGCGAAATGCTCGGAAGTACACTTCCTGACCTCACATCTCGTTGTGGATGTCGAGAACAGCGAGGGTTGCAGGTTCAGCGTGGAGTTTATGGTGGGCAACCACGATATAGCCTTCCGTTATCTCATTCCTCGTCAGAAGGAGGGGAAATATAAGCGGGTGATCATTGAGAAGGAGTTGACCGCTTTTCGTCTGCCTAACGGTACAACGACATTCCTCTGTCCTCAGATAGGACCGGAAACGGGCTGGGAACGTACGAAGCCCAGCTACGAAGAGGAGTACGAGGTGGATATGCCGATGGACAATCCGTCGAAATATGGCCAAGGCTATACCTTTCCATGCTTGTTCAAGGTGAGTGCTCAAACAAAAGGGCTAGGACCTACAGGTAACGCCTTCAATGGATCGTGGGTACTCATTGGTGAGACCGGTGTGGGAAGCAATTATTGCGGTTCGCATCTCTCCGATTATCAGCCTGGCGTCGGCTATCGGATTGCCTTCCCACATGAGGGCGAGAATGGCGGTTTTGGCTCCGTTTCTCCAGCCATCTCCTTGCCAGGAGAAACCCCTTGGCGTACGATAACCATTGACACGACGCTGAAAGGAATTGTGGAAACCACGATTCCCTACGATGTGGTGGAGCCGCTATACGAACCATCACGCGACTACCGACCAGGTCGATACACCTGGAGCTGGCTCATTTGGCAGGACAATTCCATCAATTACGACGATCAAGTACGTTTCATCGACCTCGCATCGGCTATGGGCTACGAGTACTGTCTGGTTGACAACCTGTGGGATGAGCGTATTGGGCGCGACAGAATGGAGAACCTCTGTCGATATGCCAAGAGCAAAAACGTGGAGCTGATGCTCTGGTACAATTCCAACGGACATTGGAATGACGCACCTCAAAGTCCGCGAAACCTGATGAACACAGCTGTCGCCCGCGAACAGGAAATGGCTTGGCTGGAACGAATCGGCGTGAAAGGCATCAAAGTGGACTTCTTCGGTGGCGACAAACAGGAGACGATGCGCTTGTACGAAGACATCCTAAGCGATGCGAATCGTCACGGTCTTCAAGTGATATTCCATGGTTGTACTTTGCCGAGAGGGTGGGAGAGAATGTACCCTAATTTTATAGGCTCTGAGGCGGTATTGGCTTCCGAGAATGTATTCTTCACCGACTATCATGCCAACCGTGAAGGGTTCGAACTGACACTCCATCCGTTTATCAGAAATGCTTATGCCTCAATGGATTGGGGAGGTGTCATCATGAATCGTTTTCTCTCAAAAGACAATCACAGTCGCCACGCACGTAAAACCAGCGATGTCTTTGAGATGGCAACTGGAGTCACCAATCAATGTGCCGTCAATTGCATAGCCATACAACCCAATAACCTTGACGAACTGCCTGTCTTTGAACTTGATTTCCTGCGCCGTTTGCCCACCAGATGGGATGAGACGCGTTTCCTTGAAGGCTATCCAGGAAAGTATATCCTGTTGGCACGTCGTCGCGGCAACCGCTGGATTGTAGTGGGGCTGAACGGAACAGACCAGCCCATGCGACTCGAACTGAATCTCAGCGATCTGTTCACCTCAACCGACAACCTGCTAATCTACAACGATTACCCTCGAAAGAAAGGTGAGGTCGTACCTGTTTCCTATTGTAAGCCATTCCGCTTGAACGGCAAGGGCAAAGCATTCGTCACCCTACAACCAATGGGCGGTTTCATCGTGGAGCGAAAAGACTCCTGACTTACGTGGAATAGTTTGGAAATATTGTGTTGCTCATACAATATTTTGGGAAATATCGCGTTATATATATAGTAAGGAAGAGGAAAGGACTGAAAAGTTCTGAAGAATAGTTTTTGAAAAAACAATAAATAAAGGATTATGAAGACATATTTAGTGACTGGAGCGGCTGGCTTCATTGGAGCCAATTTTGTGAAGTATCTGCTTCACAAGAAGTATAAGAATGAGGACATCCGTATCGTTGTGCTCGATGCCCTCACGTATGCCGGAAACCTCGGCACCATCAAAGAAGACATCGACGGCGAACGCTGCATCTTTATCAAGGGCGATGTACGCGACCGCGATTTGGCCAACCGCTTGTTCTGCGAATACGATATCGACTATGTGGTGAACTTCGCCGCGGAGAGTCATGTCGACCGTTCAATCGAAGATCCGCAGCTGTTCTTGTCGGTGAACATACTCGGCACTCAGAACCTGCTCGATGCCGCACGCAAGGCATGGGTTGTAGGCAAAGGCGACGACGGCTATCCTGTGTGGATGGGCGACAAACGTTTCCATCAGGTGTCTACCGATGAAGTTTATGGCTCTTTGGGAACTGAGGGGTTCTTCACGGAAGAGACTCCCTTGTGTCCGCACAGCCCTTATTCGGCATCAAAGACGTCGGCCGACCTCATCGTGATGGCCTATCGCGACACGTACCACATGCCGGTGAGCCTGACACGTTGTTCGAACAACTATGGTCCTTACCACTTCCCAGAGAAACTGATCCCGTTGATTATCAACAATATATTGAATGGAAAGCCATTGCCTGTTTATGGACGTGGAGAGAACGTACGCGATTGGCTTTATGTAGAAGACCATTGTAAGGCCATCGACCTCGTAGTGCGCGAAGGTCGCGACGGTGAGGTCTACAATGTGGGAGGCCATAATGAAATGACCAACATCGACATCGTGAAGCTTACCATCAAGACTATCCACGACATGATGGAACAAGAACCTGAACTCCGCAAGGTGCTTAAGAAGCAAGAACTGGACGAAGAAGGTGAAATCCGCATCGATTGGATTAACAACGACCTCATCACCTTCGTGGCCGACCGCCTGGGACATGACCTTCGCTATGCCATCGACCCGACAAAAATCTCCACTGAGCTGGGTTGGCTTCCTGAAACGAAGTTCAAGGATGGTATTGTGAAGACCATCCGATGGAATCTGGAACACCAGGACTGGATACAGGAAGTGACGAGTGGCGACTACCAGAAATACTACGAGCAGATGTATGGCGACAGGTAAGGGCAAAGTGAACTGTGTGCCTGACGGTTCCGCCGTCAGATAAATCAATTCTATATGAACGAAATAGGAAGAATCATCCAACTGCCTAAAATTGTTGACCCGAGGGGCAACCTGACCGTGGCGGAAGAGTTGAAGAATGTGCCTTTCGACATCAAACGCGCCTATTGGGTATACGATGTGCCTGGCGGAGAGAGTCGCGGCGGTCATGCCCACAAACGTCTGCGCCAACTGATTGTCGCATTGAGCGGCTCGTTCCATGTGACACTCGACAATGGCCATGAGCGAAAGACTTACCTGCTGAACCATCCGTGGGAAGGACTGTATGTGGAGACTGGCATATGGCGAACACTCGATGACTTCTCGTCTGGAGCGGTATGTATGGTGCTTGCTTCTGAACCTTACGACGAGGATGATTACATCTATGAGTACGACGATTTCCAAAAATACATTCATAGTCAACATGTTTGAAATCGTCCGATACACCAGCGACAGACAGAAGGAGTGGAATCACTTTGTGTCATCGTCGAAAAACGGAACGTTCCTTTTCGACCGCCGATACATGGATTATCATGCCGACCGTTTCCATGACCATTCCTTGCTGTTCTTCCTGAAAGGACGACTCTTTGCCATATTGCCCGCCAATAGAGTGGGCGATACGCTCCATTCCCACCAAGGACTGACTTATGGCGGTCTGGTGACTGATGCCTGTGCCACTACAGCTCGCGTAGTGACGTTATTCCAAGAGATGAACGAACGACTGAAGGCTGATGGCATTCGGCACGTGGTGTATCGGCCGACTCCTTGGATTTATCATAGAATGCCGGCCGAAGAAGACCTCTATGCCATCGTCGAGGTGTGTAAGGCTCGACTTGAAGCCCGAGAGGTGTCGACGGCTTTCGCTTTCGGCCATCATCAGAAATGGGCAACACTCCGCACAAGATGCATGAAAAAAGCTCTTCGAGAGGGCGTGGAGGTGAAGTGGACTGACGATTATCCGACATTCTGGCGTATATTGGCCAATAATCTCATGCGGCGATACGGATTGGAACCCGTACACACCATTCACGAAATTCAGCTTCTGCAAACCCGTTTCCCTGAGAATATCAGGCTCGTGGGAGCATATCATGAAGGCCACATGGTCGGTGGAATGGTTCTATATTTGTCGACGCAAGTGGTGCACTCTCAGTATATCGCTGCATCAGAGGAAGGTAAGCAGCTTGGCGCTTTGGACATGATTGTAAACCGGCTTCAGCAGAATATAGCTTCAGTGGAAACTGCTGAAGAGGCCCATGAAGCATTCACACAGTCCTATTTCGACTTCGGCAAATCTACGGAGGAGCATGGTGATGTGCTGAATGAGAACCTTATCCACCAAAAAGAAGGTTTCGGCGGACGTGCTGTCTGCTACGACACCTATACATGGGAGTTGTGAAAGAATTAGGAATTGGAGTAAGGAGTAGCGATGATAGACTATTTGCCATTAAAGAAAATTACCGCGCAGCATGGCGAGGAGATACAACAAGCTGTGGGCGATGTGGTGAAGAGTGGTTGGTATCTGCGTGGCGAGGCCACCGCGAGGTTTGAAAAGAACTTTGCCCGCTTCGTCGGCACACGCCATTGCATCGGTGTGGCCAATGGCCTTGATGCCCTGATGCTCATCACGCGCGCGTATTTATATAAAGGTCTGTTGCATAAAGGTGATGAGGTGATAGTCCCGGCCAACACGTTCATTGCCAGTATTCTTGCCCTCACCCATGTAGGATTGAAGCCTGTGCTGGTGGAGCCAGACATCAATACCCTGCAGATTGACGACAGGCTCATAGAGCAAGCCATCACATCAAAGACGCGGGCCTTGATGCTTGTGCACCTCTATGGCCAATGCGCCTTTACCGAAAAGATTGAGGATATCTGTATACGCCACAACCTGCTGCTCATTGAGGATTGTGCCCAGGCACATGGTTGTCAATGGCACCCAGGACCTCTCGTTGGTTCGCTGGGCCATGCCGCTGCCTTTAGCTTCTATCCAGGCAAGAATCTTGGCGCACTGGGCGATGGAGGTGCGGTAACGACCAACGACGACGAAGTCGCCATCATTGTCCGTTCGCTGGGCAACTATGGATCGACGCGGAAATATGTCTTCGACTATCTGGGACAGAACAGTCGTTTGGACGACATACAGGCTGCCGTACTTGACGTGAAACTGAAATATCTTGATGCGGACAACCAGCGTCGAAGAGACATAGCCCGCCGCTATCGCAAAGAGATACATCATCCCGACATCGTGATACCTGGTGGACAGGAAGACCATGTGTATCACATCTTCCCTGTGCTTTGCTCGCGTCGAGACGAGTTGCAACAGCATCTTCATGATCAGGGTATCGGTACACTGATTCATTATCCAATACCTCCCCATAAGCAGGTGTGCTACCCTGAGTGGAACGATCTTTCACTGCCCATTACGGAGCGCATCAGTCGTGAAGAATTGAGCCTGCCTTGTAATCAGACGCTGACCGACAGTGAAGTGGAGCAGGTAATCAATGCCGTAAACAGCTTTTCGCTCAAGGATTCGTCATGTCTGATGTCTCGATAAAACAAAAAAAGTAAGGATAGGAGGAAAAAGTGCTTAAAATATTTGGTTGTTCCAATATTTTGTAGTACCTTTGCACCGCAAAATAAGACATGGTGCGTTAACAAAGCGGTTATGTGGTGGTCTGCAAAACCATATAGAGCAGTTCGACTCTGCTACGCACCTCACAGAGAATTGGGAACCTTTTCATGTGAGGTTCTCAATTTTTTTATTCACTAAATTAAAGCAATATCATGACAAGAGGCAGATTCTTTGTATTATGGCTTGCAGCCATGTTTTCCATGATGGTTAGCGCACAGACTGCGTTAAAGAAAGTATATAACGAGGAGATCAACCCGATGGAGCAGATCGACCAAGCATTGTCAGAAGCCAAGGCCGAAGGAAAATACGTAATCTGTCAGGTGGGGGGCAATTGGTGTCCGTGGTGTTTACGCTTTGCCGATTTCATCACCAACGACAATACCATCAGTGAGATTATCAATGATAACTTCGTGTATATACATGTGAATTACGACCCCAGGAAATCAGCTTCAGAGGAGAAACAACAGTTGGCTTCATCCATGATGAAACGTCTGGGTAACCCTGCACGTTTCGGCTTTCCTGTGTTTGTGGTACTTGACGACGCTGGCAGCGTGATGCATATACAGGACTCCAGTTTCTTGGAAGAAGGCAATGGATATAATAAGGAGAAAGTATTGCGATTCTTCCGCAATTGGACTCCAGAGGCAGTAACAAAATAAAAATGGCCAAGGGTGAATTGAAGAGTATTCTGCCTCATGTGGTGGCTTTCTTGATTGTGGCCATCTGGGGAAGTACGTTCGCGTTTACGAAACTGTTGCTGTTGAACGGTCTTTCGCCTGCACAGATTTTCACGCTTCGTTTCATCATTGCCTACGTGTTGCTGCTGCTTTTCTCCCTTTGCCGCAAGAGTAGCCATCGTTGGTTTTCGCGTTCTTGGCGCGATGAACTACTGATGTGTGGTCTTGGTGTGACCGGTGGTTCACTTTATTTCTTGACAGAAAATGCCTCGATGAACTATACCACGACGACTAATACATCGCTCATCGTCTGTACGACACCCCTGCTGACTTCCGCCTTGGTAGGGTTCTTCTACAAGTCAGAGCGTCTGAGTCGCTGGCAAACTTTTGGCTCACTGATGGCAATGGCGGGTGTCGCCGTTGTCGTGTTGAACGGCCATTTCGTGTTGCATCTTTCTCCTTTGGGCGATGGCTTAGCGTTGGCAGCCAGTCTTTGCTGGGCACTCTATTCGTTGCTGATGATTAGGGCCAACAAGGGGTACGATGAGTTTTTCATTACGAGGAAGGTGTTCTTCTATGGTCTTTTGTCCATGATACCTTATTTCATGTGTGTACCCGGATGGCCTTCCTTGAGAGAACTTCTTCAACCGGCCATCCTTGGCAATTTGTTCTTCCTCGGTTTTGTGGCCTCGCTGCTCTGTTTCATTCTTTGGACATGGGTCATTGTCCGACTCGGGGCTGTCGTTGCCACAAATTATGTGTACGTCAGTCCTGTTACATCGGTATTTTTCGCTTGGTGGATTCTTTCCGAACCCATTACACCCTTCTTTTTGTTTGGAGGTGTGCTGATACTTTTAGGAATGTATATTGCAGACCGTAAGCGGCATCGATCGTAGTCAAAGAGACTACTCGGTGGCGATACCAGCCTTTATCCATTGCTTTGCAATCTCTTTGGCATCGCGCAAAGCAGTTTCTTCGTCCACTTCATATTCTTGAGTCAACAGATCGCGAAGGTCTTCAGCCGTGAAGTTCTCCATGTGCTGAATGGTCTTCCACAGATAGGCCGACGATTCGTTCATGCTGATGATGTTGCTGAAGTCGATATTTTCCTTGCCTTCAGCTACAATGATCTGTTCTCCACAGACATTGCGCAAATTGAAACCTTTCTTTGCTTTCATTATTTATAGTTGAATAATTGACAAATCAATCAGATGGGTTTGAAAAATCTTAGCCAGATACGGCGGTAGAATGCCAACAGGTAGCGGCGGATGGGGTAGAGGCGAGTCCAGAAAAACGAATAGAGACGCCATTTTCGGCCGTCTGTGCGGTCGAGAGTATTGCGCCCTTTCCTGTAGAAACCCTCCACAGCCCCCACAATGTCTTGTGTACGGCATGTTTCAGTGTTCAGGTTCCCGTCACCTCGAAGCACCACCTCATCTTGGCTCATGGCAATGATACGGTGTAAGACGAAATGGCCAGGTGAGATTTCTGCCAGCACAGGGTCACCCACCTTGGGGGCATTCACCTTTTTCAGTAGCGCTTTATCGCGGTTGTCTTCCAAGAAAGGTCTCATGCTGAATCCTTTCAAACGCAGCGTCACCGTGTGACCCTCATTCAGCATTCTCACCACCTCGGGCAGGAACTTGGCGTTTTCAAATTGTATCTCCTTCATTGGGTCACCTCCTTATGACATATGCGGGCTGCTTCTTCATCGGGCAGACAGTGCAGGGTATAGATGCCGACTCGCTCCAAAATGCTTGTGACGTTGTCGCAGATAGCATTGAAAATGTCACCATCCCATTTCATGGTCGAGCAAGCGGGTAGGAGAGAGGCAAAAGCCTCGATACTGTTCAGGCGTTCAATGCTGTTCTGTTTGGCACGGTCAATACGCACGATAGCCCCAAGATGTGCTTTCACCTGTCGGTAGCAGGGTGTTTTTCCGCTCCATGGGCTTCCGTAGACATAAGCCTCACCGTCGACGATACGTACCACAGGGTTGTCGTCGTTCATCAAGTCACAGTGGGGAATATATCTGAGCCACGAACTCACTTGCGTGCTTTTTCCTGTTCCGCTTTTGGCAATGAAGGCATAACCGCGCCCTTCGCACCTCACTAAAGATGCATGTATGAGCAACGTCTGCCGGCGGCTCCCGGCAAAAGCGAAAATAAGCATCAACGCATTGTTCAACCCGAAGCATCGCATGTTGTAGTTGCCGTTGAGGGCACAGTGGCAGAGCGCGAATTTCTTATCTGTTTGCAAGAGACAGCAGTCGCCACCGTTGATGTCCTTGATGATGAATTGGTAGCCGCCGTCGGGCAGTTGGTCCACCACGGTTATGCCGTTTCCTGTGTCGAAACGTCCAATACGCTCACGATGGGGCTTGCGTATGGGAGGTAAGGAGTCGTCGACTATGAGCTTGAAAAACAGATGATCGTCTGCAACAGCTTCGCTTTTAAATGGCTCAAACGATGGCAGCAGGTGCATCCCGTTGCGCACTGACTCCTTGAACTGAATGTTGACATTCAGTTCGGCAATGGTGAAATGGTAGCTGCTTACCGTCTCTGTCATTTCTCTTTCTTCTGTTTTTTAGCTTTTGCTTTCAGTGCTTTACGTTCAGCTTTTGTCAATGCCTTCTCCTCGACGTTGAAGTCAGCGTAATCTACCGCCTGAAAGGCAAACTCATCTTTCGTGATGTATTTTACGTTGAACTGACCATACTTTCGTGTATACTTCTCTTTCGTATAACGGTTTTTCATCTTCACATACTTTTTCTCAATTTCTTTTCTGTCGAGGGCGTATGTGATGACACACGTGCGATCTGGCTCAAACCGTTTTGCCAGATAATCGCGCAGTTGGTAGGAATACTGGTCTCGTCCGGCAAGGAACTTTGTCTTTTCGCCCACCCATGCACTGTCTATCTCTTGGATATCCGTGAAATAGACTGTAGAATCGTTGAACGATGCGGCGAAACCGAACGCATAAACTCTCTGTACTTTGTTTTTTGCTGAAACAACATTTACTGCCGAGAGCAGCAAGATGCCCATCAGGGCTATGGTCTTTATTCTATTCATATTTCAATCTATACCGACTTTTCGATAATCGACATTCTTGCGAAGCTTCAAATGCTTGCTTATCAGTTTCCCAAATAGGTTTTGAGCAGTTTGTTCTTGGTGCTGCCCCTGAGTCGTCTGATGGCTTTCTCCTTGATTTGTCGTACCCGTTCTCTGGAGAGTCCATATTTCTCACCAATTTCATCGAGTGTCATTTCTGGCTGGTCGATGCCGAAAAATGCGGTGATGATATTTCGTTCGCGCTCGTTGAGTGTGGTCAGAGCCCTATGTATTTCGTCATGAAGCGATTCTAACACCAGTCCTCTGTCGGCCATTGGCGAATCAGTGTTCTCGATGATATCAAGCAAGCTGCCTTCTTCGCCATCGTTGAAAGGCGCGTCCACGCTGACGTGCTTGCCTCGCACCTTCATGGCGCTTTCAATTTTATCTTCAGGCAGGTCAATCTTGTCAGCCAGTTCGTCGACACTGGGACGGCGCTCATTCTCTTGCTCAAATTTGTTCAGTTCGCGGTTCACCTTGGTGGCACTTCCCACTTGGTTCATGGGCACCTTAACGATTCGGCTCTGCTCGGCCAAAGCTTGCAGAATGCTTTGTCTGATCCACCACACGGCGTAGCTGATGAACTTGAAACCGCGTGTCTCATCGAATTTTTCTGCAGCTTTGATGAGACCAACGTTCCCCTCGTTGATGAGGTCCGAAAGCGACAATCCCTGGTTTTGGTACTGTTTGGCTACTGAGACGACAAACCGCAGGTTAGCCCTGGTGAGTCTCTCCAAAGCTTCGTGGTCACCTTCATGAATGCGCCCGGCCAGTTCCACTTCCTGCTCTACGGTGAGCAGTTCTTCCCGTCCTATATCCTGCAGGTATTTTTCCAGGGCAGCACTTTCCCTGTTGGTAATAGATTTCGTGATTTTCAGTTGTCTCATGGCTGTCATTCATTTTTAGCGGTGCAAAAGTACGAAAAAAAAGTAGAATGATGAATGAATTATCAAGAATTTTCAATGAAAAGGAAATATTTTATGGTTTGTTTTGAGATTTGCGTCAAATCTCATACCCATTTGTGGCTAAAACCCTTCAAATTCGTAGGTCTTATTCGAAAAATCCCGGAAACCGTGGTTGTCGATTTCCGGGATTCTCCGATGAGTCTTCATGCTCGTCGTTTATTCTTCCTGCAGATTGACTACCTTATAGGCCACCTTTCCTGATGGGAATATACCCTTGATCATGAGTACTGGATCTTTGCTCTTCGATGCAGTCTTCACTGCTTCCTGCAGGTCGTCGATGGTCTTCATGGGCTGGTCGTTGGCATTCAGAATGACGAATTTCTCCACGATGCCTGCCTCACGAATAGCACCTTTGTTCACCTTGGTGACAACCAGTCCGTAGTTGATCTTCAGGTCTTTCTTTTCCTGTTCGTTCACTTCACGGAAGTTAGCACCCAGCACGTCCATATCGGCTTGCTTCACAACCTTCGTGTTGCCTTGAGCATTTTTAAGTTCGATGGTAGCTGTCTTCTTGTTCTTGTTGCGCAAGAATGTGATGGTCACCTTGTCGCCCGGCTTCTTGTTGCCGAAGAGATACTCCTGCAGTTCAGCCATCTTGGTGACGGTCTTGCCGTCGATGGCGATGATGACATCTTCCTTCTTCAATACATCAGCACAGGAACCTTCCTCGTCCACATTGTCTACGTAGATGCCTTCTACAGTGCCAAAGTCGGGCACTTCTTTATTCTGAGCTTTCAGGTTGTCGATATAGTTGTTCACGTCGGAACCTTGGATGCCGAGCAGCGCACGCTGTACGGTACCATACTGTTTCAAATCGTCGACCACCTTATTCATAATGGTAGTAGGAATAGCAAAGCCATAGCCGCTATACGAACCCGTCTCAGAGTAAAGCATGGCATTGATGCCCACCAGTTCGCCGTTGGTGTTCACAAGAGCGCCGCCTGAGTTACCGCGGTTGATGGCGGCGTCCGTCTGAATGAAGCTCTGTACGGAATTACCACCTCCCATCGAACGGGCCTTGGCCGATACGATGCCGGCAGTCACCGTGGTGCCGATGGAGAAAGGATTGCCGATGGCAATGACCCATTCGCCAATCTTCAGCTTTTGGCTGTCGGCAATGGTGATGGCCGGAAGATTCTTGCCACTCACCTTGATCAGGGCAAGATCGCTGGTAGCATCGGTGCCAACGATTGTTGCTGAGAACTCACGGTTGTCTGTCAGGATGACCGTTATCTCGTCGGCTTCGTCCACGACATGGTTATTGGTCACGATATATCCGTCGGCAGAAATGATGACACCCGACCCTGAACCTTGACGTTTAGGGGTCTGTACCTGGCGCTTTTGCTTCTCACCACGAGGGTTTCCAAACCAGCCGAAGGGATCGAAGAAGTCGCCAAATGGGTCGTCCATCTCTACTACTTGTGTCTTTGAATTGGTCACTACGCGAACAGTGACTACAGAAGGTAAAGCCTTTTCTGCTGCGTACGTCAGGTCAACAGGTTGTCCTGGAGCCACACTACCACTTGAATTCAAGAGGGGAACTTGGTTGGCACTCACCTTCATGAAGGCGCCGGCCGAAAAAGCGATGGCCACAATGCATGCGGCATACACGAGATAATTAGATACTTTCTTCATATTACGTATAATGTTTAAAATTGTTATTCCAATGAATGGGTTGTCATATCTGTCAGACTTCGACATTGCAAATATAGACGCATTTCTTGTAAATCTGACAAATTGTCGTGCACATTTGTTGTCTTTTAACACAAAAAATCATCCCGTTAAATGTTGTTTGCGCCAGTCTTCTGCTTTTTTACATTCGTTGAACATTGCTATTTTTGTCAGTTTTTAGGAAAAAATAGGTAACTATTTATTATTTGCCCTTTTATGCACCGCTTCTCTCTTCCGCTTCCAATGTCCTATGGGTCGTGAGAAAAAACATTAAATTATCATTGATTATTTTGCGATTATCCCACTTATTCGTACCTTTGCACCCACAGAAAGACAGTGTTCCGGCCTGCCGCTGGCGGCCCATAGTGGCGCGAGAGGAAAGTCCGGGCAGCACAGGGCACCCCACTTCCGAAAATAGAAGCTGCCGGCGACGGTAGGTTAGGGTAGAAGAAAACGACCGCCATTCCTTTTCCTGAAATATGGAGCTTTTCTTGGAATGGCAAGGGTGAGAAGGCGGTGTAAGAGACCACCAGGCGGCGGGCGATCGTCGTGCTGTACCCGCTGGGGGCTGCAAGTTCAAGTAAACCGTTCCGAGAGAGGATGGCCCGTCCGAGTCGACGAAGGCTTGAGCAGCAATGCAACAGAGCCGGGGCTCGTGCGGCGGAGGGTAGAACGCTTGAGCCGTGGGGTGACTCACGGCGTAGATAAATGGCAGGCGCTGCACCACATGGGGCAGCACAGAACCCGGCTTATAGGAACACTGTCTTTCTTTGTTATTCCCTCATCACAATCTCGTCACTTGCTTCACACCGCGAACCGTTCGGAGTTTGCGGATGAGTTGTTCCAGTCGCGACGTGTCGTCTACATTCACGGTGAGGTTTCCGCTGAACAGTCCGTCGTGACTGTCAATATTGATGCTGCGCATCATGATTTTCTCTTCTTTCGAAATGATGCTCGTGATGTTGTTCACTATGCCGATATCATCGTTTCCGATGATACGAAGCACGATGCTATATTGCGACGACCCCTTGCCACTCCATAAGGCGCGCACGATGCGATAGCCGAAACGCTTACGCATTTCTGGCGCATTGGGACAATCCTGACGGTGAATCTTGATACCACCATTGACAGTGACGAAACCGAACACTTTATCGCCATAGATGGGATGACAGCACTTGGCGAGCGAGAAGTCCACACCGCGAAGGTTCTTGTCGATGATGATGACATCGTCGTTGCCATAAACCATCTCGGCATTTGGATTCTCGAACACAAATTCTTCAGCACTTTGTTGAGGGACATTTTGGGGCGTTTGGCCATTGAGGTGCTGCTGCATTTCCACATATTTGTCGAGAAAAGCATTCAGCTCAAGCTGTCCGTCGGCTATCTGCTTGTAGAAATCGCGTGTTTCCTTGAACCCAAGTTTCTTCACGAGATGATTGATGACGCTCTCTTCCAACTCTATCTTCCGGTTTTTCATGCGGCGTTCAAGCATCTCTTTTGCCATGAGCACCTCTTTGTCTTGCGTCACCTTCAGCGCTTGTCTGATTTTGGCCTTGGCACGACTCGTCTTCACGATGGACAGCCAGTCTTGTTTGGGCCGCTGATTGGCAGAGGTGACAATCTCCACCTGGTCGCCCGACTGCAGTTGGTAGCGGAAGGGTTCCACCTTATTATTTATACGCGCGCCCGTACATTGATTTCCTACACGCGAGTGGATATGATAGGCGAAATCGAGCACGGTGGCTCCTTTCGGGAACTTCAGCAGGTCGCCTTTTGGCGTGAACACATACACCTCGTCCTCGTAGAGATTCATCTTGAACTCGTCCATCACCTGGCGGTCGTCGTTATTCTCCAAAGCCGTGCGTATGCTGTTGAGCCAGTCGTCCATGTTGCCTCCGCTTTTCACGCCCTTGTATCGCCAGTGGGCGGCCAGTCCGCGTTCGGCTATCTCGTCCATGCGCTCCGTACGTATCTGCACCTCCACCCATTTCTGATCAGGTCCCAATACGGTGATGTGGAGACTCTCGTAGCCGTTTGACTTCGGCACCGATAGCCAGTCGCGCAAGCGTTTGGGATTTCCCTGATACATATTGGTGATAATGGCGAATGTCTGCCAGCATAGTGCATGTTCCTGAGCACGGGTAGCATTGTCGCTCTCGATGATGACGCGGATGGCAAAGAGATCGTAGACTCCTTCGAATCCACATTTCTGCTTCTTCATCTTCTGCCAGATGCTGTGGATGCTCTTGGTGCGGCCCTTGATGTGGAAATGCAGTCCTGCTTCCTTCAGTCGTTGCTCAACGGGAGCAATAAACTTGTCGATATAAGCTTCGCGGCTTTGCTTGGTCTCGTTGAGCTTCTCCTTGATGAGGTAGTAGGCATCGTGTTCAAGGTATTTCAGGCTGATATCTTCCAGCTCGCTTTTCAATTTGTACAGACCCAGCTTATGGGCGAGTGGGGCATAGAGGTAAGTGGCCTCTTCGCTCACCTGTCGCTTGGCCTCCAGGTTATGGGTGTCACGAATCTGCCGCATGAGGTTCACACGGTCAGCGATCATGATGAGAATGACACGCATATCCTCAGCAAACGAAAGCAGCAGATTGCGGAAGTTCTCGCTCTCGATGACTGGGTTTTTCTTGTAGAGCTCTTGTATCCTGACCAATCCGTGAATGATGGTTGCTACTTGTTGACCATACGACCGACGGATCTCTTCAATGGAAAGATGGCCTCCGAAGACACAAGTATAGAGAATGATGGCCAAGACGCCGTCACGCTTCAGTCCAGCCTCTTCGATGGCGATGAGTGCCGTCTGGAAACTTAACACCACAGGATTCAGGCCGAATGCATCACGCTGGATCTCACCCTGGCGTAATGCTTCTTTGAGAAACAGACTGATGTTTTTCTCGTCGTCGGCACGAAGGAAGGCCTTCGTTGCTTCCCTTAGCTTCCGGAGAAGCTGCAACGCTTCCCTTTTCTCTTCTGCCGTAAAAATTAATTTCGTGTCCATAATCCGCCGTTCTTTTGTGAATATCAAGTATGGTCAGCTTATTTTTTCTGCAAAGTTATCACTTTTTTATTAGAAATCGTTCGTATTTCAGAAAAACTTTGTATATTTGCACTAAGATTTTTGATTTATCTCATAGTCACAACCTAAAACCTATTTTATATTATCAAACTATGCTATCACAGAATGATCTGAAACAAATCGCTCAGAAGGGAATCTCTCCAGAGCAGATTGAAATGCAGCTGAACGAGTTCAAGACGGGCTTTCCGTTCCTCCGTCTCGACAATGCAGCCAGTGTGGGGAACGGCATCATTGCGCCCGATGTGAAAGAGCGCAAACTCTATGAAGATTGTTGGAATCAATACAAGGCCAGCGGTAAACGCATCGTGAAATTCGTGCCTGCCAGTGGTGCAGCCAGTCGTATGTTCAAGGATATGTTTGCTTTTGTCGATGCCGACTACGATGTGCCAACCACCGATTTCGAGAAGAAGTTCTTTGCACAAATCAAGGATTTCGCCTTCTATGATGAGCTGAATTCTGCTTGCTTAAAGAACGAGGGGAAGGGCATCGACGCTCTTCTGGCCGAGGGCAACTATAAGGCTGTGGCAGCCAATATGCTGAGAGCCACGGGGTTGAACTACGGTCAATTGCCAAAGGGCATGCTGCTGTTCCACCGCTATCCCGAAGGAGCACGCACCCCGATGGAGGAGCATCTCGTAGAGGGTGCACTCTATGCAGCCAGCGAAGGTCAGGCGCACGTTCACTTCACAGTGAGCCACGAACATCTGGAGTTCTTCCAGAACCGTGTTGCCCAGAAAAAGGATTATTATGCCAAGAAGTTCGGCATCGATTTCGACATCACTTTCTCAGAACAGAAACCCAGCACAGACACTGTTGCAGCTAATCCCGACAACACTCCGTTCCGCAACGACGATGGCAGCCTGCTGTTCCGTCCGGGTGGTCATGGCGCTCTGATTCAGAATCTGAACGACATCGAAGCCGATGTGGTGTTTATCAAGAATATCGACAATGTGGTGCCCGACCGTCTGAAGCAAGACACCGTGGAGTATAAGCAGGTCATTGCTGGCGTGCTCGTCAGCCTACAGCAGAAGGCTTTCGGTTATCTCCGTCGCCTTGATGAAGGAAACTGCTCACGCGAGGAACTCGACGAGATGGCCGCTTTCCTCTACGACGAACTGTGCTGTCGGAATGAAAACATGAACAAATTCGACGACCAGCAATTGGCTGATTACCTGCGCATGAAACTCAACCGACCCATGCGCGTGTGTGGTGTCGTGAAGAATGTGGGTGAGCCTGGCGGCGGACCGTTCCTTACTTACAACCAAGACGGCACCGTGAGCCTGCAGATTCTCGAGAGCAGTCAGATTGACAAGAACAATGCGGAGTACATGCGTATGTTCACAGAAGGCACACACTTCAATCCCGTTGATCTGGTCTGTGCCATCAAGGACTATCAGGGAAAGGCATTCTTCCTGCCAGACTTCGTTGACAAGACCACGGGTTTCATTAGCAACAAGAGTAAGAATGGCAAGGAGTTGAAGGCTTTGGAACTGCCAGGCTTGTGGAATGGAGCCATGAGCAATTGGAATACCGTCTTCGTAGAGGTTCCCCTCTCAACGTTCAATCCCGTGAAGACCGTCAACGACCTTCTTCGCGAGCAGCATCAATAACATCTGCAATGTGAAACATTTGCACATACGCCTTTGTATGTATAGCATGATGAGCAGCCACTTAACGGCTGCTCATTTTTGTTGCATCGAGCAACTCAATGACACCGTGATGTGGCGAAAACAAGATAAGAAGTGTGAAAAATACAAGCTAAAATTAAGTTTTTGATGTAATATTTTTGCTATTTAATAAATAATATGTACTTTTGCGGGCTGAAAATAGTTTTAAATAAAATGAGAATCATCAAAATTCTGCCATTCATAGCAGCAATCGCTTTGTTGTCATCTTGCAAGGTACCTCAGAAAGTGTCTTATTTTCAAGACCTTTATGCTGGCAAGACGTTGACTGTCAGCGAATACCAAGGAGTGCGACTGCGCCCAGGGGATCATATTAATATTATTGTAAAGAGTAAGAATGAAACTATTGCAAAACAGTTGAACATTGGCGACTCTTTTGGGGCTACAGGCTATTTGCTTGATCAGAATGGTGATGTGGAGTTCCTGCAGATAGGAAAGATTCATTTGGCAGGTATGACACGTGAAGAAGTGCAGAATCGGATCAAGGATGAAATCGAAAAACGCAGTCTTGGAAAGGACGTCATCGTTTCTGTGGAATACGTCAACCTGCATTTTTCCGTTTTGGGAGAGGTGAAAGTTCCCCATGAGTATGAATTCAAACGCGACAAGGTGACCATCACCGAGGCCATCGCGATGGCTGGCGACCTAACTATCAATGGTACGCGCGATCGTGTTTTCGTGTTACGCGAAGAGGGTGGAAAACGAGTGACTTATCAGTTGAGTCTCCTCAATGCAGAGCAGTTGGTGCAATCACCCGCCTACTATCTGCAACAGAATGACATTGTCTATGTAGACATGAACGATACTCGCAAGCGCCAGTCAACTGCAAGCGGAAACCAATTTCAGTCGGCATCTATCTGGGTGAGTATGATTTCATTGCTTTCCACCATAACCATCCTTTTGCTCAGATAAGACGACCAGAGAAAGTAACCTATTTGTTGTAATCATGGAATCAAGTAGTAAAAATAAGCATAACAGCAGTAAAACACAGAATAAAGGCATCAATCTGATGGATTTCATCAGGCTATGTCTCAAACGTTGGAAATGGTTCGTACTTTGGGTTGCCATCATGACGGCGGTAACCGTATTGTATTTGGTTGTCAAGCAACCTTCCTGGAAACAGTCGGCCGAGGTGCTTGTGAAAGATCAGACAGGAGTAGGTGATTTACAGGCACAGTTCGGAGGCTTGGCGTCAACTTTTGGCCTGTTTGGCGCTCCTACCACGGTATACAACGAAATGATTGCCATGAAAACACCTTTCGTTATCGACAGGGTCGTGGAACGTTTGCATCTTGATGTCTTATATATCCAGACCGATTTTCCCAGACGGCAACTTTATGGAAGTACGTTGCCTGTAACCGTTGAACTACAGAACGTCAGCTCTAACGAACAAGCGTCATTTAGTATGTGTCTTAACACGGATGGCACTTTCTCCATGAAAAAGTTTAAAAAGGAGAAAGAAAAGTTCAGCGATGAAGTGAGTGGTACGGTTAACACAACTGTGAGTACGCCAATCGGAAAGGTAAAGATAACGGCAAATGCAACTGTGATGGCCAAGATGGAAGAGGCTATACATTTGAAAGTTGTCAAACGGAAGGTGATGAAGATTAGGGAGAATATCTTGAAAGTTCTCTCGCTTGATTTGGAGTCAAAGGAAGGTACGGTACTCCTCGTCGAGTTCACTGATGTTTCGCGAGAACGTGCCAACGATTTGATAAACAACATCATCAAGGTTTATCAGGAGGATTGGAAAAACGACAAGGAGGATGTTGCCAGGGCTTCGTATGACTTTGTAAGCGACAGGCTGATGGCCGTTCAACAAGAATTGGGCGACTATGACAGTTCTATAGCCGATTTCCAGTCGCGGAGTAAGTTGATTGACGGCGAAGAGACGGCCAAGGCATTTATAGATAAAGCAAGCAGCCTTGAAGCAGCAACAGCAGAATTGAGTAGTCAAGTATATGTCTTGGAATATGTGCAAAGATTCATGAAAGAGCATTCCGACAACAGCCAAATACTGCCTCAAGGTGTGCTTGGATCTGAGAATGGCATTGAGAACCAGATTCAGCAGTACAACAATCTGATTCTACATCGCAGAAACATCGTGCGCAATAGTAGCGAGGACAATCCAATTCTGAAGGACACAGAAGATCAGTTAAATAGTTTACGCAATGTCATCTTAGCGTCTATTGACAATTCTATTAAAAACACAAAGATACGTTTGAAGGAGACTCAAGCTCGCGAGAACAAAGTCAACGATATGATTTCTGGTACACCCCAAAAGATCAATAAGATGAAGAATGTGGGAAGGAATCAACAAGTGAAGGAGGCTCTCTATATGTTTCTGTTACAGAAACGTGAAGAGAACGAGATGAATATGCGATTCATCACGCCAAACTTACGTGTGCTCTCGCCACCCTCTGGAGTTGTAAAGCCCGCATCACCTCGAATACTTCGAATGCTAGCATTGGGCATTTTCTTAGGGTTGCTTTTCCCTGCTGTTTACTTTTATGTGAGAGAGTCGATCAAGCCCAGATTAAGAAACCGTAAGGATGCAGAGTCGCTCAATATACCATTACTCTCTGAAGTTCCTGTACTCACAGAAAGGAAGAAACAACAAGTCGCCCTTGCCTCACACATTCAGGTGACGGATGGAGTAGATGACGAGCTGAACAATGCCTTCCGAACGGTTCGCACAAAGATTGACCTGGAACTTACCAAGCACCCCGATGACAATGTCGTCATGTTCACTTCTCTCGAAAAAGGAAGCGGAAAGACGTTTGCCATTATGAATCTGGCGACCGCATTCTCCGTCGGCAATAAGCGGGTTCTTGTCATTGACACAGATCTTCGACATGCAGGAATTAATCGCTATCTCAATGCCAATACTGCCTCACGAGGACTTTCCGACTATCTTTCAGGCAGGGTAACTTCGTGGAAAGAATTGTTGCAGCACAACAACGAGTGTGCACGTGTTGATTTACTTCCTGTGGGCACAATTCCCGACAATCCAGCCGAACTGATCGGCTGTGAGCGTTTCCCGAACATTCTTCACGAGGTGAAGAAAGAATACGATATCGTCCTGTTGGATTCCACAGATATGAGCAGTTATTCTGAGGTGCCATACATTGAGCGAGAAGCTAACCTCGTCGTAGTCGTACTACGTGATGGCGAGACAGAACTGTCGGATCTCAAGACGCTCCGTAAGCACTTTGCTACCAAGGAGGAAGCAGGAATGGCGATACTTCTTAACGCTGTAGCAAAGCATATCATCTAACAGCCCGGCAATCAAATATCCTCATAAGATGGGGGTAGGGATGAAAGAATTATGTCATTACTTTCCACTTTCAAGACTCTCAGTAAGGTAAATCCTTGGAAAACAGTGTATTTCAACCTGCACTATTTCCCAATAATGACAGCCATACGTATGCCATTTTTTATCTATTGGCGCTCGGAACTGTACAAACTGAAAGGAAAAATCGTTATTGACGCACCTGTCAGGACAGGCATGATTAAATTCGGGGCACATGGATTAGGCACGCAAGATTTGTTGTATTCAAGGACCATGTTTCAACTATATGGCACACTGGTGGTCAAGGGAAATGCCTGTATAGGCAGAGGCAGTAAAATCAGTGTGGGAAGAGAGGCAAGGCTTACTCTTGGTGAAAATTTCATGATTACAGGTGATTCTCAAATTATATGCCACAAAGAGATCACCTTCGGCAATGATTGCCTCTTATCATGGGATATTCTCATGATGGATACCGATTTCCACCATGTGCTCGATACAAGCGGCTATAAAACCAACATGCCCAAGCCCATCAGCATTGGTAATCACGTGTGGATTGGTTGTAAAACAGTGATTCTTAAAGGAGTTTCGCTTGCCGACGATACCATCGTGTCAGCCAATTCCACCATTACCCGAAGTTTCGAAGAACCAAATTGCATTATTGGTGGACATGCGCAAACGGCAGCAGTTTTTAGACATAGCGTTTGTTGGGAAAAATAGCGTTTATCAGTCGTAAATTATTGATAAAGTATATTGACAATTTTTCTTTAACTTTTTTCCTCGTTTTAGAGAAAAAGAGGGTCTTATCTATGTGAAGAATCCATTGTTCATACCTCTGCCAACTTCAATAATTGTTCCAGACGGCGTCAATGGTGTTCTATGAGGCGGTCAGCGATAATGCGAGAGGGTGTGAGACAATAGCTCTGAGCGTGTATGATGACGCAAATCACACGTTAAGATGACGCAAATTGCACGCTAAAGTGACGCAAAGTAGAAATGCTTTTGAGTCGAAGCTGCACATGGTTTTTGTATACAGTTTGTAATCAATGGGTTACAAAGAACGCTCATTTTTGGCGTTTTTCCGATTGTAAGACAATTCTTTCGAAAAGAAGCGAGTATTGACCCACTTAAATTCGAAGTTTTCTTTACAAATTACCCCATACTGCCTGTATGGTCAGCAAAGCAAAAAAGGATAGTCTTGCTTTTTTTTAATATAATTCTTTGCCATATGAAAAATATTGTGTACTTTTGCAGCGGCAAATGGCCAAGCAAGATAGTGAAATATCATTTTCGCGAAAATATGTTAGGATTATCCTATATAAACACAATAAATTTGAGATTTTCACGTTATAATTATGTATTAGAATAATACATAAGATAGCTTGTTGCCATCTTGCCCCTTATTCGAAAGAACAAAGATAGAGCCTGCGGGTGAACAGCCCCGACGCGGAGGAGATCCTTGTTTGCAGACGCCAATACAGGCATGCACAGAACAATTGTGTGTGATGGCGTCTTCAACCTCTTTTCATGAATACCATGAAGGGAGGGAATACAAGAATTATCCTCTTCCGTGCGAATAACTTATCATCTCTTCTTGTTCGACTACGATTTAAATTTTCTCCCTAACTAAACCTCAGTAACCATGAAAGGAATTGTACTGGCCGGAGGAAGTGGCACACGCCTTTATCCCATTACAAAAGGCGTGAGCAAGCAACTGCTCCCCATTTTCGACAAACCCATGATCTACTATCCCATTTCCGTGCTTATGTTAGCCGGAATAAGGGAAATTCTCATCATCTCCACGCCGCAAGACCTTCCCGGCTTCCGCCGACTGTTAGGTGATGGCAGTGACTACGGCGTGCGTTTTGATTATGCAGAGCAGCCTTCGCCCGACGGATTGGCACAGGCTTTCATCATTGGTGAAGAGTTCATTGGCGATGATGCCGCATGCCTTGTTTTGGGCGACAACATCTTCCATGGTGCTGGACTCTCAGCTCTGTTGCGACAAGCCGTTATAGACGCTGAACAAAATCAAAAGGCAACGGTCTTCGGGTATTGGGTGAACGATCCAGAACGTTATGGTGTGGCTGAGTTCGACCGCGAGGGCAATTGTCTCAGCATAGAAGAGAAACCTAAGAATCCGCGTTCAAACTATGCTGTGGTAGGACTCTACTTCTATCCCAACAAGGTGGTGCGTGTAGCCAAGAACGTAAAGCCATCAGCCCGTGGGGAATTGGAAATCACCACTGTCAACCAGGAGTTCCTAAAAGATGGCGAGCTTAAGGTGCAGACTTTCGGCCGCGGTTTTGCTTGGCTCGACACCGGCACGCACGACAGCCTTTCGGAGGCTTCTACTTTTGTGGAGGTCATCGAGAAGCGTCAAGGGCTAAAGATTGCCTGTTTGGAGGGGATCGCCTTCCGAAAAGGGTGGATTACAGCCGACAAACTCCGCGAGATTGCCCAGCCGATGATCAAGAATCAATACGGACAGTATCTACTCAAGACTATTGATGAGGTGGAACGCACCGGACTGGAAAACCTTGAATTCTGATTGTTTTTAACAACCACGAATTATACGTATTAACCGAATTGGAAGATAAAAACGACAACGGATTTCTCGGATTAGACTGATTGTATATGGACTATGATTGCATGGGTTTGTGAAAAAATAATTCGTTAAATTCGTGGTCAAAAATAAATATACGTTGTAGAAAAAATGAATGTTATCAAGACTGATATAGAGGGATTGTATGTGATTGAGCCTCGTGTGTTTGCCGACGACAGAGGTTACTTCTTCGAATCGTACAATCAGCGGGAGTTCGACGAGAAGGTAGGTCCTGTGCGTTTCGTGCAAGACAATGAGTCGCGTTCACAATACGGAGTCGTGCGCGGTTTGCACTTCCAGAAAGGCGAACACGCCCAGGCAAAGCTCGTGCGTGTTGTAGAGGGGAGTGTTCTCGACGTGGCTGTTGACCTCCGTCCTGGATCCCCCACTTACGGGAAACATTATAGTGTAGAGCTCACAGCCGAGAACCATCGCCAATTCTTCATCCCCCGCGGTTTCGCGCATGGCTTCAGCGTTTTGAGTCAAGTGGCTGTGTTTCAATACAAATGCGACAATCTCTACTGCCCTGAGAGCGAAGGTGCCATCATTTGGAACGACCCTGACCTCGCCATCGATTGGCGCATCCCGTCTTCAGACATCATTCTCTCGGAAAAAGACACTCATCATCCGAGGCTAAAGGATGCAGACTGTGCGGTTTTATAATCCATCAAGCACTCTAAGTTATGAATATTTACTCTAAATTGAAGACCATGTACAAGGCATTGGCATGGGCGACAGTAGAGAGTGTCGATGCCAAGCAATTCAGAGCAGCTGGTCATCATGTTGACGTGATTCCCAATAGTACGTTAGTTCCAAAGAATATTATAGCTGAGGACTTCACGCGCATCCAGAACCTGAACAACATGATTTCTAGCAATGGCAAGCTTGTGCTGAAAAAGTATTCTTGTATAGGTTCACAATGCATTATTATTCCTGGAAACCATGTACCCACCGTCGGTGTGCCACAGTATTTGTCTAAATTGCATATTAACGATGTGAGCAATGACATTGTCGTTGAGGAAGACTGCTGGATAGGAGCCGGATGTGTGATCCTCTCTAAAGCGAGATTCGGCCGTGGTTGTGTAGTGGGTGCTGGAAGCCTGATTACGAAACCTGTTCCTCCTTATGCTGTAGCAGTCGGTTCCCCTTTGAAGATAGTCGGTGCGCGATTCACAAAAGATCAGATAATAGAGCACGAAAGGATTCTTTATGCGCCGGAAGAAAGGTATACAAAGCAAGAAATCGATGACCTCTTCGACAAGTATTTCAAGGGTTTAAGGACTATAGGTACTTCGGAAATGTCAGACGAAGACAGAGAACGTTTACTGGAGTACAAGCGTCAGATCGGCATGACCGACTTCTCGAATCTGAATGAATGAAAAATTGGAAAAGCGGCGCATTGTAAGGAACAGCATTCTGCTCTATGCAAGGATGTTGCTTACGACATTTATAGGTCTCTATGCCAGTAGGGCGCTGCTAAAAGGCCTGGGATTCGAAGACTATGGCTTGTATAATGTAGTAGGAGGCCTGGTGATGTTGATAAGCTTTGTCAAGCAATCATTGGGCAATGCGACATGGAGATATATCACGGTTTCGTTAGGCAAAGGAGATACGCATGAAGTCAATAGGGTCTTTAATGTGGCGTTGCAACTGCACGGATTGTTCTGCGTCCTACTTGTTGTTGTCGCTGAAAGCATAGGGCTTTGGTTCTTGTATCATAAGATGAATATTCCTCTTGGAAAGGAGCTTGATACGCTCATCGTTTATCAGTTGTCCACGGTCGTCATCGTCCTGACCATCCTAAGCTCGCCATACATCTCTTTAATTCTTGCCCATGAGCGGATGGATGCTTTTGCCTATATCACCATATTTGAGTCGGTGGGCAAGCTTATCAGTGCTATTGCTCTGTTTTGGCTGACGGCGCATCATCTGACACTCTATGCAGTCTTTATCCTTCTTGTTCAGGTCTGTGTCAATCTGCTATACTGGTTTTACTGTTTTCGGCATTTCAAAGAAAGCAGGCTGCGGATGGTAAAAGCCCCTGCTATGATGAAGGAGATGACTGGCTTTGCAGGCTTTACCCTGCTGCCGGGGCTCGGCTTTGCCTGTTGCGACCAAGGTTTGAACATTCTTCTGAATATGTTTTTCGGTCCAACGGTGAATGCTGCACGCGGTATCTCCATGCAGGTGAGACATCTGCTTTCCCGATTTACGGAGAGTTTCCTTCAGGCTGTAAGTCCTCAAATCACAAAGAGTTATGCGAGCGGTAACTATAACTATATGTATGAGCTAGTAAGCAAAACGGCAAAGTATTGCTACTTCATCATGCTCTTGATGGTAGTTCCTTTGGTTTTGGGAATGCCAGTCGTACTGTCTTTTTGGTTAGGAGAGTATCCCGAATACTCAGTCGAGTTCTGTTGCTTCGTCCTGGCAATAGGATTGATGGAGACCATTGCTCACCCTTTCTTGGTCGGTGCGGCAGCCAATGGCAGAATCCGTCGCTATTATTCTATCACAGGAGTCCTTTTGGTGGCCGTGGTTCCATCTGCCTATTTGTTCCTGAAGCTTCACTACCCGCCGATTACTATATATGTCGTGCATTTCTGCTTCTCTGTCGTTATATTGGCAGTAAGGGTTGTGATCGGTGCACAACTGTTTGGCTATAAAATGAGAATGCTCTATGACGATGTGTTGGTTCCCACGGTACGAGTAAGCATTCCAGTAGTAGGCATGGCATGTGCTTGCTATCTGCTTGTTGACCTCAGTCAGCCGCTTATTGCTGTCAGCTCAATGATAGTTTCAGCCTTGGCCATATCGTTGGTCGTTCTTGCGTTAGGCTTGAATGGTGTTGAACGCCATTTTCTGAAAGTCAAATTACATGACAGTTTCGATAAGCTGTCGCATAAAAACGGATAGTTTAATAGTATGGGTTTTCTTTTTCAAGCCATCTTAGCAGCTATTTTGGTAAGTCTCTTCATCGTTGATAGGCCGACCAAGCTTGCGCTTGCGATTGTTGTGCTTGTATGCCTTGAGAACGTCCAGCTTCCTTTTGTTGGTTTTAATGGCGTTTTCCTTTTTATGGTATGCTTCTTCCTGTCGGAAACTCCCCATATTGTCAGCAACCTGAAACATATAAAGGGCTCACAATTCGCATGGATGGTCGGCTTGTTGCTTATAGCAACTGTCATTGCCTATTACCATAGTCCCCATTATTCTGGAAACTTGATGAAATTCATAAATTTGGTGACGAAAGAATGGCTGGCGAAATATCTGATTTTCTGTTATGGGTTCCTGTGCATCAGGGAAGAGAAAGATTTGAACAAAATGCTTCATTGGATGGTGCCAGCTGTCATTATCCTATTCCTGTTTGGTTTCATGAACTTGGTCACGAAATCAGCAACATTTTTAGACATTATTGGAAAGGACATGGTTTCCATTAAGGGAACTGTCGACAGTAAGATGTACTACACGGATTTCGGCCGTTTCAGAGTGCAGGCAATGTTCCTCTTTCCTTTCGACTATGGCTTTGTTTGCGTCATGACCTTTGCTCTTGGAGTTTGGGGCTATTTGAGAGGCATCCTTGAACGGAATTCATTCATTATTGTCGCCGTTGCGAGCCTTTTTGGCATCTATGCCTGCGGTTGCCGAACTGTCGTGTTCGTCTTTTTAGCGGGCGGCACCGTGTTTATGATGTCTTATCTGAAGGTAAAGCGTACTTTCGTTTATGCTGTAGGCTTGTTAATCGTCATCATCCTGGTTTACACCATTTCACCTGCTATGCAGGATTTCTTGGACAAGACCCTATCGGTGTTTGATCCTAACTCTTCCAAAGTTGAAGGAAGTTCTATGGTGATGCGCAGCCAGCAGTATGCCGCTGCCCTATGGCATATCAAGAAGGATCTTCTATTTGGAAAAGGCATAGACTTCTTCCTTATTGATATGCGCTGGGGAGAAGGCGGCATGGAAAAACTTGTGGATAAGGACCTGATGGGACTAGAAGGCATCCTGATGAATCTGCTCCTTGAACGCGGTTTCGTGGGAGTTTTTTTCTATTTGTTTGTCATGATAGGAATTGCGCGTTATTTCATAAAAAAACTGAAAGAGGATAAGCTGTCCGCAGCCCTAGGTTTGAGCATTTTGGTGAGCTATCTGACCTATGCAAATCTGACAGGAGAGCTACTCAGCTACTATTCGGCTTTCTTCCTGGTAGGGTGTTTCGCAGGACTCATCTATATACAAAAACATGGGGATAATTACGATGAAGGGCATTCTGATGAGGATGACATACCCGAGAGCAATACCGCAGAACTGAAGTTGGTTTCTACGACACAGCGATCATGAAGTTCACAGTAGCCATACCCGTTTACAAGTCACAATTCTTGCGCGAGTGCATTGACAGTGTGCTTGGCCAGACAATCGAAGATTACGAAGTCGTCATTCTAAACGATGCGTCACCGGAAAACATTGATGCCATTGTAGAGACCTTCACAGAATCGCGTATCCGCTATTTCAAGAATGAGGTGAACGTTGGAGCCGTGGACTTGGTACGCAATTGGAACAAGTGTCTTGAATATGCTCAAGGCGACTATTTCATCTGCATCGGAGATGATGACCGGCTTATGCCCGATTGCCTTGAGATGTATTCCAAAATGATAGAACGACATCCAGATGTCGACCTATTTCATGCCCGAACTCTCCAGATAGATGAGAACGGAGAATACGTGGGAATAACGCCAGAATACCCGGAAGCTGAGAACGTTTTTTCATTCATGCTTCACCGTTTTAACAACGGAAGCCAGTATGTAGGCGATTTCTGCTACCGAACGAGCCATTTACGCGTTCTGGGAGGTTTTCATTATCAGCCCCTGGCATGGGGAAGCGACCACATTACAGCATTAAAGGCAATGGCCGGTCATGGAGTCGTAAATCTCCCCAATCCGACATTCTGCTATCGCGTGAACAGGCTTTCAATTTCCTCTACTGGTCAGACAGCGATAAAACTGCTTGCCACAAATCAGGAAGAACACTGGTATGAAGTATTCATAGAACAAACACCGCCTGCTGATTTGTTCGAAAAGCTTTGTAAGGAAGATGCCATCAGGCGGTACCGTCAGTTTTTCAGAAAGTTGAAGGCTCTGCAGCTTCATTATGACTTAATGCAGAATAGATGGCGTATCATACACTGGTGGAGAAAGCGGAATACATATGCTCTTTCTCTCTCAACATTAGCAGCCGCCATTTATTACGCATGTCGGAAATCTTGACAACGATAACTTAGTCTACCTTTCCGATAATTGCATACTCAAACGAAAGAGAAAAAGCAATCATTCTTTATGAAAAAGCGTATTTCTTGGATAACTGGCGACTATTTCATCGATGTAGACCTACCCATCATTGTTGAGTTAAGCGCCAAATATGATATTTTCTGGCAGATTATTATTAGTCCAAATAACACCATCGACTATCAGCAGATGGTAGATAGACATATGGAAGGCGTTGGCGGCAGTGTAAATGTCAGTTACATTCAACTCTCTCACCGAGCACGATCTCCAAAGTCAATTGCTGAATATTGGCGCATCGTTTCAAGGGCTAAGAAGTACCAGCCCGACTTATTCTATATAGCCTTCAATGGTATGCCCTATGCACTGCCAATCTTCCGATGGCGTTTGCCGCTGAAGAAGTGTATCGTGGCATGCCATAATGTGACCACTCCGAAGGGAGCTGGCTCTGAGTATTATGCCAGAATCTACACAAAAGCTTGGCTCCACACGTTCAAGAATATTCAAGTGTTTTCCTCCGGCCAGGAAAAGGCTCTTCGAGAAAACTACTCTGGCAAGTGTGTCCTTTGTGCTCCATTAGCTATCAAGAATTACGGAGACAATCACAAGCCGCGAACAGCCAACCATTCGCAAGTGGTCTTCCTTTTCTTCGGAAATATTGTCAGTTATAAGAGACTCGACATCTTATTGGAGGCTGCCAATCAACTCTACGATGAGGGGATTCGCAACTTCCGCGTGAAGATTGCAGGCTCGTGCCACAATTGGAGCCAGTATGAACCCTTGTTAAGAAACCGTGAAATATTCGATACAGACATCCGTCGCATACCTAACGAAGAGATTACTACACTTTTTGAGAGTGGCGATTTCTTTGTCATGCCTTATCAAGACATCGCCCAAAGCGGAGCCATGATGGTCGCCGTGAACTACAGCATGCCCGTTATAGCTTCGGATTTGCCTTCATTCCGCGATGTGCTGCATCAGGATGAGACAGCCTTTTTCTTTGAATCAGGCAGTGTTGCCGATTTGGCAAATCAGATGAAGAAAGCTATCGGCAGTTACCATCAGGTGTACGACACAATGTGTTACCATGTAGGCGAATTGAAGAAATCGTACCTGCCGTCAAGCATTTCCTTGTCGTACGACCAATACTTTAGGCAATTGATGGGAAAAGTATAATGCCTGGCTCAAGACCTTTCGCTTTTAATGGATATTAGGTTGGCAAGAAGTTGTTTCCATGAATCTACCACACTTAGCCTCACATAGTGCTTGCACAGGTTGCATGGCATGCATCGACGCATGTTCAAAAGAAGCCTTGAACAGTTATGTTGGAGCTGATGGCCACTATTACATCCATCTGGACGAGAAAAGGTGCGTAGGCTGTCTACGATGTGAGTCTACTTGTCCGGTCGTGTCAGACTTTCAGTACAGCAATAGCGAGATATGCCATTGCTATGCTGCATGGAACAAGGACGATGACATTCGCCAGCAAAGTGCATCGGGTGGCGTCTTTGCTGCGATGGCCGCTTATGTCATTGATAGGCAAGGAGTGGTGGTCGGGGCAGCAAACATCGGTACAGATGTCAAACATGTGACAATAGAAAAGAAAAGCGACCTCCCGATGCTGCAAGGATCTAAATATACACAGAGCGATTGTCGTGGCATCTATTATCAAACTATAGAGCTCCTGAAGAACGGTCGTCTCGTCCTGTTCTCTGGAACAGGATGTCAGATTGCCGGCCTCTTGTCGTTTCTTCGTAAACACACTTTCACCGGACATCTGATCACCGTTGACCTAATTTGTGGTGGCGTCCCCTCAAAATTGCTTCAACAGGCATTTCTCAAGAACGAACCTCACCATCTAACTCGCATTGTGTCTTATCGTACGAAGGAAGCCGGATGGAAACCCAAAGGATTCAGTTACAATTTGAAGGCTGCGAATTCAGAAGGTTTCGTTTTCGACTATGCGGGGCTGCGTAATCTCATCACTGATGGCTACGGCTCAGAGTTGACCAATCGTTATTCCTGCTACAAATGCAGGTTTGCAGGCCTTCTTCGCCAGAGCGACTTTACAATAGGTGATTGCTGGGGTGTAACTCAGTTACCCGAGCAGCACACTCTTGGACTGTCCGTGATGATCGCCCACAGCGAGAGGGCTGAAAAGATTCTGACCGACCTCACTTCGTATATGGAAACAGTTCCTGCATCTTTGACGGAAGTCGTCAAGCACAATCCACGATTGGTAGATGGTAGAAAGCGCTACGAGCATTTTCCTGAACGCCGGTTCATATCATGGTTCTTCAGCCATTGTTCCTACAGCACGCTGAAGCGCATCTACGCTTCTGACTATTCCTCCCACAGTCCTTGGATGATCCTTAAGGTAGTCAGGTATATAGTCAAAAACATCCTCAGATAAATGAGAATAGGACTTCTTACATATCACCATTCCGTGAGTTATGGAGCCACACTGCAGACGTATGCTACTTGCAAGGCATTGCAGCAGTTGGGCCATGAGGTGGAGATCATTGATTTCCGGCTGGAAGATAAGCACTCCTTGCTTTATCGGCTGGTGTTCTACCTGAAAGACTACGATACACGACATTTGTGGCAACGGGTGTATCCGAAACTTTCTTCTTACTATCCAGAACAAACCTCTCTTCAACAAGCAAGTCTCGACTACGACTGCCTGATGGTAGGCAGCGACCAGACTTGGAATCCCAATATTAGCGGAGAACGTTTCTTAATGTATTTTCTCGACTTCGGCTCCGATCAGGTTAGAAGGGTTTCCTATGCATCGAGTTTTGGCGTATCAAAGTGGCCAGAAAGCTATCTGTATGCAATACCAGAAATTCGTCGACTGTTAGGCCGATTCCATGCCATTTCTACTCGCGAATCAGCAGGTCAGCGCATTCTGAAGCAAACTTTCGGCTTTGACGCTACATTGGTAGTAGATCCTACGATGCTGATTCGGGATTACTCTGATCTTTCCGGAGAAGTGCCCCCCACATCTATGTTGAATTCCTTTATTATGAATCGAACTGCCCAACAGCTTCAGCGTGTTCGAGAATTGGGTAAAGTCATCGGGAAACGTCCAGTCATGACATCTACAATCCGTCCATACTCAGGCTTCACATATTGCTACCCGCCGAGCATTGGGAAGTGGCTGCGCTACATTGGTGGGGCCGATTTCGTTGTCGTTGATTCGTTCCATGCTCTGGTGTTCTGTCTGAAATACCAGCGACAGTTTGTGGTCATCACGCCAGATAATGGGAAAAACAGCAGACTGACGAACTTGTTGCATCTTGTCGGTTTAGAAAATAGGTTTTTCTATGACAATGACCAGACCATTCCATACGAGCAGCTGTATTGCGATAAGATAGACTACACAGGCATAAACCGGATTCTTGAAGCAGAGAAAGAGAAGTCGCTCGACTACCTACGTCGAAGCCTTGCGTAACGAACAGATTACCTGGCCATGAATAAAGTAACCATTGTTGCCCCGTCCGTCGATGAGAAAAATAATGTAAGCGGAATATCGGCTATGACGAGGTTTATTATAGATAACAACGACCAGTGCACCTATGTGCATTTTCATCAAGGAAAAAGCGACAAGGAGAGTGCAAACCTTCCAAGCCGCGTGTATCGTATCGTTAAGACCTATCGACTATGGAAGAAACACCTGAAGACCACATCTACCGAATTGGTACATTACAATTTTCCGCTCGATGCTCGGTCTATCATTCGCGATTTTCCCTTTATGCGTTATACCCTTAAGCATCATATTCCACTGGTCGTTCACATTCACGGGGGACTTTATCTTTTCAAAAAGAATCGCCCTTTCCTCATCAATACCATACTAAGGAGAATATTTGCCTGGCCTTGTACATTTATCGTCTTGAGCAACAAGGAGAAAACGGCGGTTGAAGAACAATTCCATGCTGGAAACGTGGAGGTGCTTCCCAATTGTATCGACCTCAAAGGGGCGAGCCAGTTCTACCGACAGTCAATTGTTTCGAGCCCTCTCCACCTGTTGTACCTTGGACGCATCGAACCAAAAAAGGGTATGGACTTCCTGCTTGAAGCCTGTGAAACGCTACAGAAGAAAGGTGTGGATTTCGTCGTTCACCTGGCTGGAAAAGATCAATGCGATGATTATTATCTGAACCAGTTTCGCAAAAGGCTGGGCGACAGATTCCGATATGAAGGCATCGTCGCTGGCGATCGCAAGACGATGTTACTCAAGCGATGCCAAGTCTTTGTGCTGCCATCTTTCTATGAGGGTGTGCCCATATCGCTTCTTGAGACCATGAGTTTCGGATGCGTTCCGGTAGTAACCAATGTCGGCAGTATTAGTGAATTTGTTGATGAGAATGTCAACGGATTGTTTGTCAAGCAAAAGGACAGCGACAGCATTGTCGATGCAATAGAGCTATTAAACAACGACCGTGACCGTCTTTTCGCCATGGGCTGCCAAGCCCGGCGAACAATCTTCGACAAACAAGATCCAAGGCAATACGTTTCTCAGCTTAACCAAATCTACCATTTATGCTTAGACTATCCGACCAAGATATAGTTTTTTCAAGAGCCGACTTGGCCAACATTCCCGATGGAAAGGTACTCATCAATACCATTAACGCCCATTCGTTCAATGTAGCACAGAATGATGCGCTATTTGCCGAAGCTCTTGACACTTCCAGCCGTTCTGCCAACGTTGTGAAGCAGTGCCGCAAGTTTTTGATACCCGATGGTGCTTCAGTAGTCATGGCCTGTAAGCTGCTTCATGCGCAGTCAAGGCCGAAAGAGCGCATTGCAGGGTGGGATTTGTTCGTTTTCGAGATGCAACAGCTGAACGACAAGGGTAAACACGCGGTTTCTGAGAAGAAGAAGGTCCTATTCGTTGGTTCTTCTGACACGGTGTTACAAAGCATTGTCCGTAAGGCTGCCGTTGAATACCCTTATCTGGATGTCATCACTTATTCTCCACCCTATAAGAAGGAGTTTTCGGCCGACGATACCCAGTCGATGGTTTCGTTCATCAACCAAGTCAACCCTGATCTGCTCTGGATTGGAATGACAGCTCCGAAACAAGAGAAGTGGGCATGGCAGCACTGGAACGAACTAAACATTCATTGCCATGTTGGTACAATTGGAGCCGTCTTTGACTTTTTTGCAGGAACTATGTCCCGAGCCCCGCTCTGGTGGCAGAACCATTCTCTGGAATGGCTCTACCGACTGCTGAAAGAGCCAAGGAGAATGTGGCGTCGCTATTTGCTGGGCAACATGTTGTTTGTTTGGAATATCCTTTCTGAGAAATTCAGTTGCTCTGCTCGTTAAACCATCTCAACTATTTATCTGAATCTTTTCAAATCATTTCTCTTTCCCCCGTACGAGTTATTTAATGAAAGCAACCAGTAAGAAAGCTCTGAAACTATATGTGGTCGTGTTGTTCTGCGACTGGGTGACGCTTAACTTGTCCCTCCTGTGTCTTCATCTGTTGGGATGGTTTCCCGTAGGCTATGAAACAATGGGCGAATTTTTTACGGAATGGGTGATGGCCAACGTGGCCTATGGATGTGCCGTAAGCTTGATGAAGCTATCACTCCACAAGCGGATGAATGCGCCTTATCAGGTCATTAAAAACACTACTTATACTGCTATCATCTATGCATTATTTTTAGCAGCATTCCTTGGATTCCTCCACTATTTCGTGCCAGGACCGTTCCGATCGATGGCCATAGCAGGTATCTTCTGGGGGCTTGCATTGACCGAACGATTGTCTGCAAGAAAACTTCTGGCCAACTATCGTTCACGAGGTGGCAACACTTCGTATGTAGTGTTCGTAGGCTATGATCGCAACGTGAAGAAGATAGTGGAAAATATGCGTAACCCGTGGACGGGTTATAGCGTACGCGGACTGTTCAGCGATGGTACAGAGTATCGCGAAGAATTGAAAGACATACCTTTTCTTGGTACTAATGACAAAGCTTATGACTTTTTACAACAAACGACCATCGACGAGATTTATATCTGTTTGCCCGACAGCTACGATGAGTCATTGCAGCCTGTCATTCGCCATTGTGAACAGAACATGGTCAAGATTTATTATGTCCCACAAAGTCATTCTAACGGTGACGAACGAATGACTGTTCCTGTGCAATTTGGTGACACCTATGTGTTAGCTCTCTACAATGAACCTTTGCAGAGTCTGTCGAGCCGCATGGTGAAGCGTACTTTCGACATAATATTCTCAGGATTGTTCTTATGCACATTGTTCCCCATTATCTATATTGTTGTGGCTGCCATCACTAAATTCACGATGCCTGGTCCTATATTCTTCAAGCAAACGCGAACGGGCTATGATGGCAAGGACTTCCTAATGTACAAGTTCCGTAGTATGAAGGTGAATAGCGACGCTGACACGAAGCAGGCCACTAAGGATGATGACCGCGTAACACCCTGGGGACGCTTCCTTCGCCATTCGAGCATCGACGAGCTTCCGCAGTTCATCAATGTTTTCCTCGGTGATATGAGTGTAGTGGGTCCCCGTCCACACATGCTGGCCCACACCGAGTATTATTCACAGCGTATCAGCGACTATATGATTCGTCACTACGTGAAGCCTGGTATTACAGGTTGGGCTCAAACGCACGGTGAACGTGGTGAAACCAAGGAAGTAGAGGATATGGCACGACGAGTGGAGAAGGATATTTGGTATGTAGAGCATTGGAGTCTCTCACTGGATATCCACATCATCGTCAAGACCATCCGCGATGCCATCGTGGGCGACAGCAAAGCATATTAGAAGTAAAAAATAGAATTAGTAGTTAGAAGCGGGTGCACAAAACTCTCCAACAGCGGGGGTATTTTGATGCACCCGCTTTTTTATTGTTCGCTCTTGATGTGAATGTCGCGCTGCGGGAATGGAATCTCTATGCCGTTAGCGTTCAGCGTATCGTAGATACATTCCATTACATCACTTACGGCATAGATTTGCTTCACTGCGTCCACCCAACACAGGAGTTTGAAGTTGATGCTGCTGTCGCCAAACTCTGTGAACACCACGCGTACGTCTTTGCGATTGTCTATATAGCGGTGGCGCAGTGCCTTGACACTATCCTCCACGAGTTTTGTCACGTCTTTCAAGTTACTGCCATAGGCCACGCCGAAGGGAATGATGGACAGCACGTAACCGTGATTTTTTGTCAGGTTTTTGTAGTTCTTCGTGAATAACTGAGAGTTAGTGAAGGCGATGACTGAGCCATCGATTGCTTCCAACATGGTACTCGTATATGAAATGCTGGCCACCTTACCCTTCGTACCGTCGCATTCTATCCAGTCGCCCACCTTCACACGACCTGTCATCAGCGAAATACCATAATAGATATTCTCCAGAATGTCTTTCGAAGCAAAGCCAATACCTGTCGACAGGCCACCAGCTATATAGCCCAGCCAAGTGCCTCCAATACGTAGGATGCTCAAGCTGAGCAGCAGCCAGGCTCCCCAGACAATTACCTGAATCACGTTTTTGCCCATCATTTTTCGCGAACCTGCATTCACCATGTTCTTTTGGTTGAAGTGCAGTTGCATCAGCTGAAGCAACAATTGGTTGATGTATCTGAAGATGAAATAAAGAGTTATCACCTGAATGATGGAGAAGATGCTCATCCGGAAATGGCTCACGTCGATGAAGGGTTGGTTGAATATCTTCCATGTCAGGTCGCTTAGGTTGAATACGTCGGCAGCCATGTAGATGCTCAGAGGGATAGACATCAGACCGAGCCAGGGCAGTACAACGCTATAGAGCAACTTGAAAAACCATGTCTTCGTGATAGGCTTTTCGTCGAGGTGCTTGCGCTCGTTGTATTTCTTCATCCATGTGATGATGCACGTGATGGTCAGGATGCAGGCCAGCTGCATGATCCACCAGATGAGCAGTTGCACACTGAGCAGCGTGTAGCCTACCCACGAGCAAACAGTGCTTGCTACGAAAATCACCAACGACATGTAGGTATACATCATGTCACTGCGTGGTATCCGATCATTGTGGCGCCTCACCGCCCACCATTGCCAGCACGTACATGCCAACAACATCGGTGGAAAACACAGGTTGACAAGGTCGTTTGGAATCAAAATGATGCGGAAGGCAATCACCACAAAGCCCATTACAATCAAGGGAGCATAGATGCTGAAGGCGCTTTTTATCTGAGAACCATCGATGCGTAGCAGCAGCGAAATCAGAATTACTCCCAGCAACCACGCATACTCGATGAGTAGTTCGCTGGCCATAATGATGAAATGTTGCTGGGCAAGACCGCGTACTATAGCCAAGATGACAGCGAATGTGATGGTGGTCGTGGCCATGATGATGCAAGCCCGTTTTTGAAGAAATCCTTCGTTCTGCAGTCTGCGGCTACGGCGCAGCAAGCGGAACAACAACAGATTCAGCAGTCCTGCCACAACACCATATAATATAATGTATAAGAACAGTTGGAGGATGATTTTCACGTCCCATTGCGAATGCACTCTTGCAGCACGTACTCCGTACCGATATCCCCGTACTCCATATTTCTCATTTACGGTTTCTGCTGTTGACGAGAGGTAGTAGGGGAGCGACTTCAGAATGCTCAAATAGTTGGCGTCTCCATTGATGAAGATATTGTTCTGAATTTCGTTGTAACGCACATTGGCATAGTCGTTTAGATGCTTTAGATGGCGTTCCATCCAAGCATAGCTTTCTATGTATTCGTTTAGCGCATCTTTTCCGTCAGATAATGAGCGTCGGATGTTTGTTGCTAACGTCAGACACACGTTGCGGTCGGTCTGCGCTTGTGCGCTGAGGGTTGACATGCGCATGTGCTGAAGACTGACTATCAGGCTATCATAACGCGCTATCTCGGAATCAATTCGTCCGATGTATTCCTTGAAAGGCGACGACTTCTGCTTGAAAGTTCTGAACTGCTCTGTTGCCTCATGGCAAGCATACGTCAGGTCAAACACATAGTCGGGCTTTTGAGAATACAGCATCAGAGCATTCTGGTTGCTGCGTGCAATCGTCTCCATGAAGTCACGTCGTGTCCTCTCTTGCTGACGTTGCGCACGCTCCACATGGCGTTCTTGTTCGTAGTGCACTTTTTCCAATTCCGAGCGTAGGATGCTCAGCGTCTGCGACAGGTCGCGCTCTTTCAGCACAGCATGGGCAATACCAACCATCGATAAAAGCAGTAAGCCCAATAATATCATCCTTTTCTTAATCATGGCCGCAAAATTACATAAAATTTGCGAAATTGCTTGTTTGTTTCACCATATTTTTGTATTTTTGCATCGTTTTTGTGACTTTATCGTCCGAGACAATCTTACAACAAGCATATATTCAACAACTTAAATAACTATTTATCATGTTTGAAGGACAACCGAAAGGTCTATTTGCGCTCGCTCTGGCAAATACCGGTGAGCGTTTCGGCTATTACACGATGATAGCCGTGTTTGCATTGTTCTTGCGTGCCAACTTCGGCCTTACGCCCGGCACAGCAGGTGTTATCTACAGCTCGTTCTTGATGCTGGTCTACTTCTTGCCTCTCATCGGCGGTATGATGGCCGATAAGTTTGGCTTCGGAAAGATGGTCACCGCGGGTATCATCATCATGTTTTTTGGCTATCTGTTCTTGTCCATTCCGCTGGGTGGTGGCATCATGGCTCTGTGCTGCATGATAGCCGCTTTGTTCTTCATCAGTTTCGGAACAGGTCTCTTTAAAGGCAACCTCCAGGTAATGGTGGGTAACCTCTACGACGATCCGAAGTATGCAGACAAGCGCGATGCTGGTTTTTCTATTTTCTATATGGCTATCAACATCGGTGCCTTGTTTGCTCCGACGGCTGCCATCAAAATTTCCGAGTGGGCCAAGACATCATTGGGATATACGCAGGACGGTGAGGCTTACCACTTTGCCTTTGCTGTAGCTTGTGCCTCTCTGATTCTTTCCATTGCTATCTACTATGCTTTCCGCAGCACCTTCCGTCATACAGAAGGCGGTAAGAAAGATGCCCAGAAGGCTAATGTAGCAGCAGCCAACGAGCCTGAGCTTTCGAAAGCCGAAACGAAAGAGCGCATCGTTGCCCTCTGTCTGGTTTTCGCCGTGGTGGTGTTCTTCTGGATGGCATTCCACCAGAACGGTCTGTCGCTGACATACTTCGCCAACGAGTTCACCGAGAAGTCGGCCGAAGGCGTGCATACAATGCCTTTCGATGTCATCAACCTTGTGATGGTCATCTTCATCGTATATGCTCTGTTCTCCTTGTTCCAGAGTAAGACATCTAAGGGAAAAGGCATCTCAGCACTCGTCATTCTGGCTGCTCTTGCCATCTTAGTCTATAAGTACTATCGCGCAACAGGTAGCGTTGACATCTCTGCTCCTATCTTCCAGCAGTTCAACCCATTCTACGTGGTGGCCTTGACTCCAGTCTCGATGGCTATCTTCGGCTCTTTGGCAGCCAAGGGTAAAGAACCTTCCGCTCCCCGCAAGATTGCCTATGGTATGATTGTTGCCGCAGCTGCTTTCTGTCTGATGATGTATGGTTCGCGCGCATTGCCTTCTCCCGACGAGCAGAAAGCCCTAGGTGAGGCAGGCATGTTTGTTTCTCCCTACTGGCTCATCGTCACCTATCTGGTGCTGACCTTCGGTGAACTGCTTCTTTCCCCGATGGGTATCTCCTTCGTGTCGAAGGTGGCTCCCCCGAAGTATAAGGGAATGATGATGGGTGGTTGGTTCGTGGCCACAGCCATCGGCAATCAGCTCGTCATGGTTGGCGGTCTGCTCTGGGGCGGTCTGAAGCTCTGGATCGTCTGGGCTGTATTCGCCGTGCTCTGCATCCTCTCTGCACTCTTCATGTTCGCCATGATGAAGCGCCTCGAAAAAGTAGCATAATGTGCCTTCAACTCCCTCACCCCTCAAGGGATTAGAGGGATCCTATGAATAGTCTTGACCATCGGAAACACATTGCAGCTCACTCTGCAATTGTATTCCGATGGTCGTTCCTCATCAACCAACAACTAAGCAAATGTATGAAAAAAGTAATTCTACTTATGGTCAGCCTTTTGGCTGGTGCATCGATGTATGCACAAGAAATCTCTATCACGCCTTCGCTCAATGATGCGAAGCAGCCCCAGTTTCAGTTCTCACCCGACGAGAGTTATTTCCTCATTCAATTAGGCGACGAGCAGCAACAGGAGGTGAAAGACCTCTATGGCCTTGCCGACGACAATTTCGTATGGATGGGGGCCGACCCTGACAATGGTCGTAACATCTGGTCGTGGGAAGAAACCGTAGCCTGGGCCGATGCCTCTGGCGACAATTGTTTTGGCGGCAAGGGGGGCTATCAGTCGTGGCGCGTTGCTACCGCCAAAGGATGGTCAGGTCTTGGATATAATGTCAGCGCGAAGGTGCCGATGGACCTCCACTGGATCAACAGCGACTTTTCCCTCCACATGGCTCTGCGCAGCTTCACGACACAGTCGATAGACATCTACCTGACCGACAATAACAAAACCGTTGCCCATTTAGTCTTTGGACAGATGGCCTACGATGGTATTGACCCGGTGGCCGACTTCCCACGCGACGGGAATTGGTACGACGTCGAGATACCCATGACGTATCTTGAAGACCAGTTTGAATTCACATACGATGGCGCAACAGCCTATGCCGACAACAACTATCTTTGTGCCCTCATCGGCAAGTCGCCGGGACTCTCACTCGATTTCGATGCATGCTTCTTCCACGGTCCAAAGGTGCCTGTCACCTCTGTCATCGACGTGACACCGCCAGAAGCTCCTACCGCCATCGAGTCGCTTTGTAGCGAGAATCCGTCTCGCCAACAATCCTACGATCTCCAAGGTCGTCCCATTGCTAACAACAATGGCTCCAACCGTCATATCATTATCAACACAAAACGCAAAGTCTTACAATGAAAAAACTAGTATTCTCAACACTCCTTCTCGCATTCGTTGCCCAAAGTTCTATGGCCGACGACCTGTCGAGAAGTAGCAAGCGCGGCTTCGGCGAGAGTTCGCTGAGCTATGAAGAGGATGTCAATGCTTTGGCGAAAGGCTGTTCGTGGTGGTACAATTGGGGGTCAACGCCCCCGCAGGGACTGGCCTCCATGATGGGTGCCGATAAAACCATTGAGTATGTCCCGATGGTTTGGAACGGTGGCTATGACATCAACACCCTGCGCAACTACTATCAGGCACACCCGCAGGACAAGTATCTCTTGGGGTTCAATGAGCCGAACTTCCGTTCGCAGGCCAACATGACGCCCGCTCAGGCTGCCGAAAAGTGGCCTGCCTTGGAGCAGTTGGCCGAAGAGTTGGATCTTTATCTCGTGGCACCGGCCCTGAACTATCCCGACGGTGCCATCAACGACGGCAACACCTACCAGCCCGAAGCGTGGATGGACGGATTCATTGCGGCCTACAAGCAGCGCTACAACAAGGAACCGCGAATTGACTATCTGGCCCTCCATTGTTATATGGACTCACCGACTGCAATGCTCTCGTTCGTCGAGAACTTTGCCAGTAAATACGGCAAGCAGGTGTGGCTCACCGAGTTCTGCTCGTGGGAGAGCGAAGGCATCACCCCCGAGTCGCAACAACAGCAGATGATTCAGAAGGTGGCTTCGTTGGAAAAGAGCGAGCACGTGTTCCGCTATGCGTGGTTCAAAGCCCGCGGCAGCAACGCCTATCCCTTCTACAATCTCCTTGAATACGTCAACCGCGCCAAGGGCATCCCTGCAGGAACGCTCTCGCCGCTGGGCTTTGCTTATGTAAACATGTCACCCTTCGACACCGAGAAATACTATCAGGTGGGCGAAGTGATTCCTGTCAATGCCTTTGTCGATGTCAATGCCTTGCCATCCATTCGGAAGGGTATAGACCCCCTGACACGCGACAGCATTGAGCTCTACATGCAGGGCAACAGCGTCAGCGTGACCTATCAGGTGGAGGTGGCCGAGGCTGGTGACTATCAGATTCTTCTGCGTGGTGTCCGACCGGAGGGTACAAATCTGGTGCCGCGTGTCAATATCATTGATGCTGAAGGCAACGTTTTGGCCTCTAAGATTGAACTGACACCTACTGAGGACGCCAATACCTATACAGGCTATGCCATCAACGTGACACTTCCCGCAGGTAAGCAGACGCTCACCATTAAGAAGGATAACGCCCGCGCTTTCTGTCTCTCACTCATCAAACTGGTGCGTAGTACCGACGGCGATGCTGATATGGCTACCGTCGAAGGCACTCCTATCAGCACTGGAGGTGGAACCGAACCCGATCCGGGAGATGTCGGCGAGAATTCCTCGACCGACGAAGGCATCACCATCACCGATGTCACGACACCGAAGGAGAACCCCTTCCAATTCAGTGACGAATACCGATACTACGGCATCTACGTCGATGGAGCAACCCGTGAGGCCAATATGCCCGACGACCGCTACCTCAACTGCGGCGACAACGGCGGTTCGCAGAATAGCTGGAACTGGGATGGTACGTTCATCTACGACGATGCTGATGGCGAAAATTCCTTTGGCGTGGTGGGCGGTTACATCGCGCTCACCGTGGGCACTCAGGGCTGGAGCGGACTGGGCTACAACGTGAACAGCACGCAGGGAGACCTCGACTTGTCGTGCTTGAATAAGGATTTCAAACTGCATCTCGCGGTGAAAACCTACTCAAAGGCTTCGCTCGATTTTATCATCAACGATGGGGTGGGGCACGCTGCCCATATCGTCTTGGGCGATGCTCCCTTTGAGAGCGACGGCGCTTTCCATCAGCCTGTGGCCAACTTCAAGCGCGACGGCAAATGGCACAGCATCGACGTGACGATGGAATACCTGCAGCGCAACTTCGGACTGGACTTCCGCAACGACACCGACTATGAAGGCAACCTCTTCGTCATCCTTGCCGGAGGCGACCCGACGACATCGCTCGGCTACGACGCGGTGTTCTTCTACGGACCGAAGGATGCACAGCCCGACACCGAGGAAGGTTCGTTCGACATCAAGGTGACCAAGATTGAGAATCCCAAAGACAACCCCTTCGAGTTCCAAGCCGACTATCGCTATTACAGTATCTATATGGACAGCCAGACGCTCAACCGTGCTCAGGTTGGGGATGTCCGCGAAGTGGGTCCCAACGGAACCAATCGCAACCTCTACGCTTGGGAGAATACGATCAGCTTCCCCGTTGTAGCTGGTCCTAACTCGTTTGGCGTCGAAGATGCTTACATCACCGCACAGGTGGGCAACATCGGCTGGAGTGGCATGGGCTACAATGTGGCGGCAAGCGGCGAACCGCTCAATCTCACGGGCATTGCCAACAACTACACGCTCCATTTGGCCGTGAAGTCTACCTATACTGGGCCGATTGAGTTCGTCCTCATCGACGGACGCGGTACGGAAGCTCAGATTGTGCTGGGACAGACAGCCTACGACGGTCATGCGCCCCTTGCTGACTTCGACCGCGATGGCACTTGGAGCAGCATCGACATTCCGCTGGCATTGCTGCGTGCCACCTTCGGACTTGACTTCTCGACTTCGAGCAACTTCACCGGCAACTTGCTCAACATCCTGCTTGGCGGCGTGGCTGGCACTCAGGTAAGCTACGATGCCGTGTTCATCTATGGACCGGCTTCAGCCTACGAACTGCCTCCAGAAGAGAACATCGACGAGCGTTCCATCACAATCTCATCAGCAAGTCAAGAGCCGTTCGCCTTCCCCAATGGCGACTACTACGTCATCTACCTCGACGACGAGACACAGGCTAAGTATCTGCAAGACTCTTTCGTGATGAACATCGGTCCGAACGGTTCTACGCAGAACCTATATCCCTGGGAGAACACCTTCTCGTTCCTCGACCCAACAGATGCCAACTCGTTTGGTGTCAACGGCAAATACATGCTTGCCGAAGTGGGCAACGCGGGTTGGAGCGGACTGGGCTACAACATCGGAGGCAGCGGCATCGACCTGTCTGCCATAGACAGCAAGTACACGCTGCACTTTGCCGTAAAGACCACCTATACAGGCAACATCGAGTTCTATGTGGTCGACGGTAACGGCAAGGTCGCCTATCTTCCCCTGGGGACGGGGTTGTATGAAAACCGTCCTTGCATCGGTGACATCGCTCGCGACGGCTCTTGGAGCAACATCGAAGTTCCGGTGTCTTGGCTCGTGCGTCAAGGCCTCGACTACCGTACGGCACGTCGCTTCACGGGCAATATCTTCGTGCTTCTCGCTGGCGGCGTGGCTGGTACGCAGGTAGGCTACGATGCCGTCTTCTTCTATGGCGAGAAGACTACACCCGAAGTGCCTACAGGCATCGAGTGTATCAACCCATTGCAGCAACCCACGACATTACTCGGTATCTACGACCTGAGGGGTAACCGCGTAGACAACGGTCAAGATACCATGCTGAATAGGCAACTGCCTGCTGGAGTCTACATCGTGCGCACCGCTGATGGTGTCCGAAAGATAGTCGTGAGATAGAACTCTAAATAATGTCCAAATGCTGGCACCGACAGTATCCATGTCGTATACAAACTATTTTTATATCGGAAACAATCGTTTTCTATAATGGAAAAGAACATTTTCTATATCAGAAAAGATTTTTTTCTATATCGGAAAATAACTGTTTCTACATTGAAAACAAGTTGTAGAGGCGACAACTCCAAGCAGGAGATGCTGTCGGCGCCATCACCAAACATCAGAATTATATTTTAAATCCTATATTATTAACTAATCAAAAACAACTGACAATGAAAAAAACAGTTTTCTTGTTGTTCGCCTTTATGGCGGCAATTACAGCCTTCGGCCAAAACTTGGCAGAAGGACAGCCTTCCATTGCCACTTCGGGTAATGCCGCTGGTGGCAATGATGGAAACACTGAATCACGATGGGAGTCGACCTCAAACGACCCTCAGACGTGGCAAGTTGACTTGGGTTCTGCTCAAGAGTTCAACCGTATTGTGATTGTTTGGGAAGGCGCTTACGGTAAGACGTTCGTCATCAAAGCCGGAAATACTGTCGGCGAAGACGGTTATCTGACCGATGGCTCTGACATCGTTGTTGTTGAAGGACAAGAATTGGCTGGATTCCCCTACACGCAAACCTTCAATCTCAACACGCCTGTCACAGCACGCTATGTGCAGTTCTATGGAACAGAACGTGGCACGCAGTGGGGCTACAGTTTCTGGGAGTTTGAGGTGTTTAATGTTACATCCCAGACCTTGACTTCTTTCTCTCTCTCGCCTGCAGATGCAGACAAGGCCAATGCTTCGAAGAGCGCATGCAAAGTAGGGGCTTCCATCAAGCTCACTCCTAAGGCGCTTGACCAAAACAATGTAGACTATCCTTTGGATGGAATTGCCTATTCCGCTACCAATGGAACGGTCGATGCTAACGGCAACTATACTCCGTCTGTGGCAGGCGAAGGTACCGTCACCGCCACTCTCGATGGAATGACGGCCACTGCCACCATCTTTGCCTACGAGGGTGACAACCTCCTGCTCGGCAAAACTGGTGTTGCCAACCCCGAGGCAAGCAATGTCGACCTCTTCTTCAATGGCAACTGGGGCGACCGAGGTGGTCTCGGACAGCCTGCCGACAACCACACTTGGGTATATGTCGACTTGGAAGCTTACTATACCATCAACCTCGTAGACCTGAAACAGGAACAAGCTGTAGGTAAAGACTACACCATCCAATTCTCCGCTGATGGCGAAACATGGAACACAGCTTACACTATTACCGATGAGGCTGGCATGCAAGGTGATGTGCGTCACTATTTCTATGGTGCATCCAACAATACCAACGTGAGATTTGTGAAGTTCGACTGCACAGCTCCAGCCACTCAATGGGGCGTTTCTATTTATGAGATGGCTGCCTATGGTGTAAAGACTGGAGACCTTGAAGATACCGTTGCTCCCGTGCTCAACACTGTTGAAGTGGCTGAGACTTCGCCTGCCAGCGTGGCACTTCGACTCAAAGCTACCGATGAAACGGCTTCCACCATCCACTATGTTATCACCAATGTGGCCAATAGTCAGGAGTATACCACCACAGGTAATTCTGGCGAGGAGATCACTTTCGAGATTACAGGACTTGAGCAGGGCACTACCTATACGTTCTCTGTTGTTGCTCAGGATAGTAAGAATTCTTCAGAACCGCAGACTGTTCAGGCAACGACAAAGACGATGGCCGACATTCCCGTGCCTACAGCCACTAATGTGAAGTCAATCTATGGTGCTGCTCTTGGCAATACTTCTGGATATGGCTTCTACGATTGGGGCGGTGGTAACGGCTCTACTGTGACCATCAATGGCAAGGAGGCTTATAGCATTAGCAACTTCCATTGGTTCGGTTCGCAGTTCGATGCGATTGATGCCTCTTCGATGACTACTTTGCATCTCGATGTCTATCCGTTCAAGAGCTCTACGTTGGCCATCGTTCCTATCAACGCAAATGTTGAAGGTGCGGGCAACCAGCCGGAAAAGGGCTACCAGTTCGACGTCACCGGCGGCGAATGGAACGCCCTTGAGATACCTGTGGCAGATATCATTGCCGACGGTGTGACCATGTCGAAATTCTATCAGATTAAGTATGTCAGCAAGGTTGCCAACAAGGCTGCTGTCGGTGCTACCGATGGCTTTGAGAATGGCGATGGAACTTTAACGTTCTATGTGGGCAATGTATATCTTATCGGTGAGGACGGAGGTGAACCGGAGTTCACGCTGACCGCTGCCCCCACACCCGACAAGGATGCAGACAATGTGCTTTCGCTCTACAGCAACGCTTACTCACCAGCTACAACCTATAATATCGGTTCGTGGGGACAGTCGACTGCTATCAGCACTCTGAGTGTTGGAGGCGACGATCTCATGATGCTTTCAAACTACAATTATTTAGGTTTCGAGTTTAATACCACACTCGACCTCTCCGAAATGGAGTATATCCACATCGATGTCTTGCCTATGCAGGCAATGAACCTCGGTATAACGCCCATCCTTCCTGGACCGATTGAGAACTCCCAGAGCCTGGGCACTCTCAACGTGAGACAGTGGAATAGTATTGACATTCCGCTCAGTCAGTTTGAAATCGACTTCACTTCTGCCGAAGCTTTCCAACTAAAATTAGACAAAGGTACTGGCAGCGAGGTTGTTTATGTTGACAACATCTTCTTCTGGAAGTCTGGCAGTGCAGGTCCTGTTGATCCAACCGAAGGCACGGTGCTGACAAGCGGCGACCACTCTGTTACGCTCTATCCTTATCACTACACGGGAACTAACAACTATGAGCTGATTATCACTTCTGAGGAGACAATGACCGGACTTGGCGGCTCGTTCTGGCATATCAATGGCAATGAGGCAGCCGATATTCGAACCAATATGACTATCAGCGCCGATGGTAAGACCATTACGATAAATGCTACGTCGACCGAAGAACCCCAGCTCTACACACCGCTGTATGTGATGATGCCTGGCGAAGTGAACTTCGGAATGGTTACGCTCGAATGGATTGAGAAGGGTGGCTCTACCGCTGAGATTACTGCCATCGCCGTCGTAGCCGACGAGAATGAGGTGCAGGTTGGCAAGACATTGCAACTCAGCGTGAAAGATCAGGACGACAATGTTGTGGCTGCCTCACAGGTGACCTTCGTCAGCAGCGACGATGCTATCGCTACCGTTGACGAGAATGGTGTCGTGACAGGTGTCGCCGAGGGAGATGTCATGATTACCGTTACGCTGAAGGACAATACGGAAATCAGCAGCACGCTGGCCATCGTCGTGACTGCTGCCGCAAGTGATGCACTCACCGCAGGCGAGCCTGATGCCAACGGACTGGTGAAACTGACCGGAACATGGAGCGACGATGAGTTTGCCGCCATCGATGCCGTGAAGCAAGCTAACTCCTATGACTTGACGGAAGTTGCACACGAAGGAACACTCGATGTCATCGGCAAGACAGCCAATCCATATTGCCTCTTCGTAACGGCTGTTCCAGGAACAGTCAACCGCAACGAGGCGGTGAAAGACGGCGATGCTTATAATGGTTTCGCTTTCTTCCTTCAGGAAGAGCCCAATGCCAACAAGCCCTTCGACATCAACACCGCGATTGCTCCCATCTCAGTGACCAATCCGTTCTTCCAGCGGCTCTTCGACCGCGCAGGCTACTATGTGACGATGACCGTACCGTTCAGCTATACCCAAATACCTGATGGAACTAATGGCACGAAGTTCTACGAGCTCAATGCATCGAGCAACAGCGACGGTGTGACGCTGACCTTCACCGAAGTCGCAAGCATCGAGGCCAACAAGCCCTATCTGGTTTATTCTGGCACAGGTGGCATCACTATTCCCGATGCAGGTGTAGTAAGCATCGATTGGAATGCACAAGAAGAATCTTCGGATGTTGCTTCATTCATTGGTAACTACAAAGCTTTGCAACCCGCTGAGTCGGAGAACATTTATGTGGTTCCTGGTGGCGTGACAGACCAGAGTGATGTGGCATTCGTGAAGTCGGCTGGTGCCTCTATCCGTCCTTTCCGTGCTTATTTGACCCTCCCGTCGGCCACGAAGATTAATGTGGTGTTCGGCGATGGTGAGGCAACAGGTATTAGTGGCGTGAGCGACGATATGCTGAATGCACTCTTCAATATTTACAGCATCGACGGCAAACTGGTGAAGTCAGCAGGTGAGAAGATGTTCAACATGAAGGAGGGCATTTATATCATCAATGGCAAGCGTGTGATTATTCGTTAATGAATCATTTATGAATACTTCATTGAGTATGAAAAGAGAATATCAAAGTCCGTTTGTACGGAGTATCCGCATGACGACAACCGACTATACGCTGGACGGTAGCTCCATCGTCGTTACCGTTAATGAGGATGAGACGTACGATGGTACCGCCGCTTCTAATTGGCACGGCTACAGCATTTGGAAAGATGAAGAGAGTGATGAAGAGGAAAACAACCCTTAACGGTGGATTGCTTTTCATCGTGACTCCAAAAGAGGAAGGACAATAGTCTTTTCCTTCTACTATAAAAGAAGGGGTGCATCAGAATAGAGATGCGCCCCTTCGTCGTGTTCATAAAGGACTGAGAAATCCCAAGATATCGTTGATACAGCTGCGAGCCGTTTCACACCCAATGTCATACACGCGCTGCATCTCCTCCGGATTGTGCGAGATGTGGCCAATAGGAAGTGGGGCAGGGGGGCGAACAACAAAAACACGCCCTTGCTGTTCCTGCTGTCTGACGTATTCCAACTGGGCATTGTACATCTTATGGCGTTCTTTCATAGCCCGGACGATAGCGGGATAGCGGAACAATGCCATGCTGATAAGTGGCATCAGGCGGTTAGGATGTTTTTCGTAGCTTTCCGGTTGGGTGAGGATAACGACATTTCGCTCAAAACCTTTCTGCTGGAAGAAAGCCAAAGGAATGCTGTCAGTCATTCCTCCATCGAGAAGCTTCATGCCCTCCAGTTCCACAACACGCGAACAGACAGGCATCGAAGCAGATGCACGAATCCAGTCGTAGGTGACGTCGCCTCCCTCTATGCAGCGCTTGTAAACAGGTTTTCCAGTCTCCACATCGCTGCATACAACATAATACTCCGTAGGGTCTTGCTCAAAGGTCGCATTGTCAAACACATCGTATTGATTCGGTACGGTATGATAAGCGAACTCTGCACCAAACAAATCGCCTGTCAAAAGCAATGACCTCAAGCTGCAATAACGCCATTCGCGCGCGAACCTTTTATTATATCTGAGGGCACGACCTGGTTGGTGAGACTTGTAGTTGCATCCAAAAGCTGCTCCTGCCGATACGCCGATAATGCCGTCAAACGAGATGCCGTACTCCATCAGCACGTCCATCACACCCGCTGAAAACAAACCGCGCAGAGCTCCGCCTTCCAAAACCAAACCAGTCTTCATAAAACCTCAATACGTAAGGTGTTTCAAAACCAATACCCTACACTTAGTTCCAAACTGCGGTTCTCGCCCTTGTCATAGTCCTTCTGCGTATGGGTAAGTCCATGATAATAGCGAACGTCTACATTGAAATGATCTCCCAAATCGGCACCTATACCACCCACAAAGCCAAAGTCTATCTTGTTGTACTCGGGTTTCAGCCCAGCTTCGTCGCCAAGGTCAACTCCCTTCACTTTGTTGCTGCTATCTATGAGATAGCCCAATTGCGGACCAGCCTCTATATAGGTTAAATTGCCAAAGGGATAATACTTCGCCAAGATGGGCAGGTTGAGGTAATGGAAACTGAAATTCCAGTCATGGGCTTTGCTATCGTCCATGTCAACATAGACGTCTGTCTTGAAACCTCGACGCGCATAGAGCAGCTCGCCTTGCAATTCGAAACTATTGCTCAATGTGTATGACGTCATCACACCAACCTGAGGCCCCCATCGATGACTGCTACTGATATCGAACACGCGTTGCGTGCTATAGTTGACGCCCGCTTTCACACCGAAGTTCAATTGCGCCAGTCCCTTTGTGCTGATGGCCAAGCACATCACAACGAATAATACACTTTTCTTCATTTCTCTTTCGTTAAACGTTACAATCAATTAACGCGTTTTCATGAGAATTATTGTGTTTCAAATGTTATTAGTTGTGAAAAGAAAAAGGCTGCGCCAATCATCTTGACACAGCCTTTATGGGGGGACTGAAGCTTATTTATTCTTCACAATTTGTGCGGTGAAAGTCGCTTCTGAGACGAGCGAGTCGCCTACAAACATGTAGCCCTTCATCGATGAGATGCCGTGACGGACGGGAGCCAGCAGCTCTACCTTGAAGATGAGGGTGTCCCCTGGCACCACCTTGCGGCGGAACTTCACGTCGGTAATCTTCATGAAATAGGTGCTCCAGCGCTCGGGCTCTTCTACCGTGTTGAGCACTAAGAGACCTCCACATTGCGCCATTGCCTCTATCTGAAGCACACCAGGCATCACGGGTTCTTGGGGGAAGTGCCCCATGAAGAATTCCTCATTGGCCGTGATGTTCTTCACACCCACGATGGTGGTGGGACCCAGAGAAATGACTTTGTCAACAAGCTGCATAGGATAGCGGTGGGGGAGAAGTTCGCGAATACGGTTGACGTCCATCACAGGTTCTTCGTTAGGATCGTAGAAGGGTGCCTGCACTTCGTGCTTACGTATCTCCTTGCGCATCAGGCGTGCGAACTTGTTATTCACGGTATGCCCCGGACGGGTGGCCACGATGCGACCCTTGATGGGCTTGCCGATAAGGGCCATATCGCCGATGATATCGAGCAGTTTGTGGCGCGTACATTCGTTCTCCCACATCAATGGCTTGTGCTGGATATAGCCAATCTTCGTGGCATCCATGTGAGGCACCTTCAGTAGGTCTGCCAACTGGTCGAGCTTGTCCTGAGTCACCTCACGCTCGTAGATAACGATGGCATTGTCCAAGTCGCCACCCTTGATGAGGTTGGCATCGAGCAGCGGCATGATGTCGCGCACGAATACAAAAGTGCGGGCAGGCGCAATGTCGGTAGCAAACTTGTCGATGCTATCGAGTGTGGCAAACTGGCTGTTGATGAACTTCGACTCAAACGAACACATGGCCGTGATCGAGAATTCCTCATCGGGGAGGATGGTGATGCACGAACCGCTCTCCTCGTCCTTGATCTCCATCTTCCGACGGATGGCATAAAAGTCTTTCGGTGCATTCTGCTCTTCGATGCCTATCTCCTGAATCTTCTGCACATACATGGCGGCGGAACCATCAAGAATGGGGAACTCGGGACCGTTCACCTGTATCAGGCAGTTGTCGATGCCCAAAGCATAGAGAGCTGCAAGGCCGTGCTCAACGGTGGAAACGCGCATGTCGCCCTTTCCCAGCACCGTGCCACGACGGGTGTCTACCACATTCTCGGCAATCGCGTCGACCACGGGTTCTCCTTCCAAGTCAATACGCTGGATACGGTAACCGGTATTCTCGGCAGCAGGATTGAATGTCACGGTCAGGCTCAAGCCTGTGTGGAGGCCTTTCCCAAACAGGGAGAAACTGCCTTTTAATGTCTTCTGTTTCAGCATTATCTTGATTATTTATTGTTTCGTTTTGTCCTTTATCATTGTTACGACTTCATCTTTTCCATTTCTTTCTTCAAAACTTCAATGTCGCGATACATGTCGGGGAGTTTCTTGAAGACTACCGATGAGCGGAAAAAGCCCTTCGGCTCCATGGCGGGACTGCCGATGACGCTCTCATGACCTTTCAAGCTACTGTTCACACCACATTGCGCTCCCACAAAGGTTCGGTCACCAACGGTGATGTGACCGGCAAAGCCTGCCTGACCGCCGAACATACACCACGAGCCCACCTTCGTACTACCAGCAATGCCCACCTGGGCAGACATCACGGTGCTCTCACCGACTTCCACGTTGTGGGCTATCTGCACCAGATTGTCGAGCTTTGCACCCTTGTGTACGATGGTACTACCCATCGTGGAACGGTCTACACAAGTGTTGGCTCCGATTTCCACATCGTCCTCAATCACCACGTTGCCAATCTGAGGAATCTTGTCATAGCCCTGCTCGTTGGGAGCAAAGCCGAATCCATCGGCACCGATGACGGCTCCCGAATGGATAATCACACGGTGTCCGATGCGGCAATCGTGATAGATGCTCACGTTGGGGTAGAGGATACAGCCCTCGCCGATGGACGCATTGTCTTCAACGACGGTATGAGGATAGATCTGCGTACCCTTACCCACAACGACATTCTCGCCAATATAGGCAAAAGCGCCTACGTAGCAATCGTCGGCCACTTGAGCCGATTCAGCAATGCTTGCTTGTGGGTGGATGCCCTGCTTGCGAGGCTTCATGCTCTCGTACAACTGCAACAGGCGTGCCACACTTTCGTAGGCATTGTCCACACGGATGAGCGTGGCCTTGACTTCTTGCTCCAATTGGAGGTCTTTGTTCACCAAGACCACCGATGACTTTGTGTCGTAAAGATAATGGGTATATTTAGGGTTTGACAGAAAAGAGATGGCACCTGGTCGTCCTTCTTCAATCTTGGCAAATGAAGAAACACGCTCATCGGCGTTTCCCTCTACCGTACCATTCACGAAATCAGCAATTTGCTTGGCTGTAAACTCCATAAATTCTTTTGTACTTATATCATCAATAATTGGCAAAAGCAGGGCGTTATTTTCCATGAAGTAGCTCTGCCTTCGCGATATTCCGGTGCAAAGGTACTAAAAATCGAACGAATGTCCAAATAATTTCTTCTTTTTTAGCTTTGACACCTATAATTTGTAGGAGTTCAAAAACGATGATAGCAGAGATAATACTTCCTGACTTTCTTAGAGAGCATGCTGACGTTGAGGATTTCAGAGGCTTCGGCAATGTCGCGTACGCAACCATCGTTGTAAAGAATATCAATGTGGTCGTCGTTGACGTCGTACATGTCTTTTTGTATTTCATTCACGCTCATCAAGTAGCCAACATCAGCCGCATCGATGCCTGTCTTGGCGATAATTTCTGCTTTGAGTGCATCAATTCGTTCTTCAGGAATGGGCTCGTCAGACACTTCCACACGGAAAATGTTTCGGTTGATGAGGTCGGTGGCCAGCATGGAGAGGATACGGTCGTCGCTATCCATCCACACTTTCATCGCACTCCAGATGTCGTTGTCGTCCAACCGACTATAGTGGCGCATAGCCTCAGGATCGGCATTGAAGTGTTTAGCATCCACATGATTGTAGAGATAGTAGCGAAGAGCGGGCGAACAAAACAGCTCTTTACCCTCATCGGCCAGATGTTTGGCGCGAAGGAGTGCATTGATGAGCACCCGTTCGCAAGCCACGGCAGTCTTGTGAAGATACACCTGCCAATACATGAGTCGGCGCGAGGTAAGGTAATTCTCGATGGAATAGATACCCTTGGCGTTGACCACCAAGCGGTCGTCCACCACATCAAGCATCTTGATGATACGAGCCGAGCCGATGTTGCCCTCGTTGACTCCCGTGAAGAAAGCATCGCGACGAAGATAGTCAAGACGGTCCATATCCAACTGGCTGGAGATGAGTTGGTGGAGGAACTTCTTGTTGTACTCGTTCTTGAAAATCATCAAGGCCAACGCCAATTCTCCGTTCATCTCACGGTTGATTTGCTCCATCATCATCAGGGAAATCTCCTCGTGGGTGATGCCACTGATGAGGGTGTTTTCAAGCACATGCGAGAAAGGACCGTGCCCGATGTCGTGCATCAGGATGGCTGCTTGAACGGCTTCTGCCTCCGAGTCGAAAATGAAGATGCCTTTCTGCTGAAGCGAGAGAATGGCCTCGCTCATCAGGTGGAAAGCCCCCAGAGAATGCTGGAAGCGCGTATGGCGCGCCCCAGGATAGACCACAGACGCAAGGCCTATCTGGTTGATACGATTAAGGCGTTGCATCAGCGGATGGCTGACTATCTGGTAGAGTATTCCCCGGGGTATCTTGATGAATCCGAATACCGGATCGTTGATGATGGTGTTATGGTTCAACGCTAATGGTTTTATACGATTTCACGATTTGCGTATTCCGTCAAATCACGCCAGCTTTCTTCAGTTCTTCGGCCATCTGTTGCTGAAGCTCACGCGCTTTGTTGCCTGCCACTTCGGCGAAGTCCTCACCGTTGGAAGCATAAATGATGCCACGTGAGGAATTGACCAGCAGACCGCAATCCTTGATCATTCCATACTTGCACACCTCCTCAAGACTTCCACCTTGCGCCCCCACACCGGGAACGAGCAGAAAATGCTCAGGAGCTACGCGGCGGATGTCCTCGAACATGCGACCTTGCGTAGCGCCCACAACATACATCATGTTCTCCGTCGTGCCCCAATTCTGAGAGGTCTTGATCACCTTTTCAAACAGGCGCTCGCCGTGGGCATCCTCTGTCAGCTGGAAGTCGAGCGAACCTTTGTTGCTGGTCAGCGCAAGCAAAACCACCCATTTGCCTTCATACTCGAGGAAGGGTGTCACGGAATCCTCGCCCATATATGGTGCTACGGTGAGTGCTTCCACGTTGTACTCTTCGAAGAACGTGCGAGCATACATCTTCGATGTGTTACCGATGTCACCGCGCTTGGCGTCGGCAATGATGAAGTGGTCGGGATAGTTCTCTTTCAGATAGCGCACCGTTTTCTTGAAGGCCGTCATGCCGTGTATGCCATAGGCCTCGTAGAAAGCGAGGTTGGGTTTATAGGCCACACAATAGGGTGCGGTGGCATCGATGATAGCCTTGTTGAACTCCAATATGGGGTCGTGCAGGTCGAAGATGTGGCCAGGCATCTTCTTCGGATCGGTATCAAGACCTACGCAGAGAAAGGATTGCTTCTCGCGTATTTGCTTTACTAGTTCTTGGCGATTCATGGTTCTGTTTTCTATGTACTTTAATGATTTGTACTATGTTGATTATCAAATTAATAAGAACTGATGAAGATAAAGAAACTATAGTTCCGATTCTTTCATGCGTTCAGCATTCTCGGCCACAGTGAGGGCATCAATCATGTCTTGGATATTGCCGCCGAGGAAGCCCTGAAGGTCGTGAGTGGTATAGCCGATGCGGTGGTCGGTGACACGTCCTTGCGGGAAGTTGTAGGTACGAATCTTAGCCGAACGGTCGCCGGTGGAGACAAGAGTCTTGCGGCGCGAGGCAATGTCGTCCATGTACTTTTGGTGTTCCTTGTCGTAGATAAAGGTGTAGAGGCGCGAGAGGGCACGTTCCTTGTTCTTTGGTTGGTCGCGTGTTTCGGTACACTCGATGAGGATTTCTTCGGTCTCGCCCGTATTCGGGTTCTTCCACATATAGCGTAAGCGTACTCCCGATTCCACCTTGTTCACATTCTGACCGCCGGCACCGCTTGAGCGGAAGGTGTCCCACTTGATTTCTCCTTCGTTGATATGTACCTCAAACTTGTCGGCTTCGGGCAATACGGCCACCGTGGCGGCACTCGTGTGCATACGTCCTTGCGTCTCTGTGGCTGGCACGCGCTGTACGCGGTGAACGCCCGACTCATATTTCAGCGTGCCATAGACATCGACACCGCTTACGGCAAAGTCGATTTCCTTGAAACCGCCCACGGCTCCTTCCGAAACGCTGGTGATGCTGAGGTTCCAACCCTTCGAGTCGCAAAATTTCTTGTACATCTGGAAAAGGTCGCCGGCAAAGAGACAGGCTTCGTCGCCGCCCGTGCCAGCACGAATCTCCATCTGTACGTTTTTCGCGTCCTCAGGGTCTTTCGGCACGAGGGCCAGCTTGATTTCCTCTTCCAGACGGGGTTGAAGTTCTTCGTTCATTTGCAACTCCTCGCGCGCCATCTCCTTCATGTCAGGGTCGCTTTCGTTGGCCAGGATATCCTTCGCCTCTGCTATTCCGTTGAGGCAGGCTATGTAGCGTTTGCGGGCATCCATGATGTCGCTCAGATCCTTGTACTCTTTTGTCAGTTTCACAAAGCGCTGCTGATCGCCTATCACATTCGGGTCGGTAATGAGGGTTGAGATTTCCTCAAAGCGGGCCTCCAGGCCTTCGAGTTTTTGTAATATACTATTGTTATCCATATCTATTATTGATTGTTCATTCCCAAAGGCCACTACTTCTGCCATACACTTTTGTAATACCCAGACTCTTGAGAGGTGAATGCTTGTCCCATTTGGGATATTCATTTCTGATTCCATCATCGCATACGTATGCAATGATACCAATATTCGACTCCAAGGCCCAACGGGTCCGACCGCCGGTATATGCAATACCGCTATAATTGCCTATTCTTGTGCTTAGGATTCTTTTTACCAAATCTTCAAGCACGCTATCGTCAGGTAGTGATATTTCGAGCGTACGATTCACGTAGTCGTCGCCTTGACAAACGGAGTCTCGGTTGTATGTGATCGTGTCAATCATCTTGTTTACATTATTCATACTCAAAAACACCGAATTCACTCTTGATAGTTAGGCTCTTCTTGCCCTCTTCGATGTGGCCTACCACTTGGGCGTCGATGTTGAACGACTTGGCGATGGCAATGACCTTCTCGGCCACTTCGGGACGCACATAGATTTCCATACGGTGCCCCATGTTGAACACCTGATACATCTCGCGCCAATCGGTATTGGAACTATCGTGGATGATTTGGAAGAGCGGGGGAACGGGGAACATGTTGTCTTTCACCACGCGGCAGTTGTCGCCCACAAAGTGGAGCACTTTTGTCTGGGCACCGCCCGTGCAATGCACCATGCCGTGAATCTCCGGCCTTAGTTCATCGAGCAGGCGCTTGATGACGGGAGCATAGGTGCGGGTGGGGGAGAGCACCAGCTGACCGACGGTCAGGGGTTCTGTAGGTTGCTGTTCTACAGCAACGTACTCAACCTTTTCCATGAGGTTGTGGTTGCCGCTATAGACCAGCTCCTCAGGCACGGCGTGGTCGTAGCTTTCCGGGTATCGCTCGGCCAGATATTTGGCGAAAACATCGTGGCGGGCGGAAGTCAGTCCGTTGCTGCCCATACCTCCGTTGTAACGTTTCTCATAGGTGGCTTGTCCGGTGGAGGAAAGCCCCACGATGACGTCGCCCGGCCGGATGTTGGCATTGTTGATGACATCGCTCCGGCGCATGCGGCAAGTGACGGTGGAATCGACGATGATGGTCCTGACGAGGTCGCCCACATCGGCCGTCTCGCCCCCCGTGGGCCAGATACCGATGCCCATGTCGCGTAGCTCGGCCAGAAGCTCGTCGGTGCCGTTGATGATGGCTGAGATGACTTCACCGGGAATGAGAATCTTGTTGCGCCCGATGGTCGATGAGACGAGGATATTATCCGTAGCGCCCACACAAAGCAGGTCGTCGGTATTCATGACAATGGCGTCTTGGGCAATGCCCTTCCACACGCTTAGGTCGCCCGTCTCGCGCCAATACATATAGGCGAGGCTCGACTTAGTGCCTGCCCCGTCGGCATGCATGATGTTGCAATAGTCGGGGTCGCCGCCGAGGATGTCTGGGATTATCTTACAGAATGCCTGGGGGAAGAGGCCTTTGTCTATGTTTTTGATGGCATTGTGTACATCTTCTTTCGCGGCCGAAACACCGCGCATCATATAACGATTGTCCATTCTTATTAGGTTTTATAGGGTTGCTGCCTACCAACTTGTGGTGGCACCGCCACCGTCGAACTTACCGCCGCCATAGGTGCCGCCGCGGTTTTCTTGTTGCGGCGTTTCTTCCTTGCGTTCGCGTCGGTCGGTATGGCTATCGGTTGAAGCAGCTGCTAAAGCGGCGGTTTCTTTAAATGGGTTCTCCATGAAAGCCTGCTTGCCCAGATTACCCCATTTCATGCGTTTGTTCATGAAAATGAGACTCACGAGCCACGCCACGAACAGGAGCAGATAGTGAACGAAGCTGGTGCCGATGGGCGGCGTCGTATCGTCGTCGGCAGTGAGGAAAGCAGCCTGCGGCATCTCTTTCTTGGCCAGGTAGCACTTGATAGCTTCGGTGATGGCAAGCATGGCTGAGTCGGGCATTTGCCGTTTCATGGCGGGCACAAAGTATTCTTTCTCCAATCGTCCGCACTCCACGTCGGTGAGATCAGCCCCAAGGGCACGCCCAGTGTGTATGCGGAAAAGCCTGTCGCCATAGGCCAGCACGAGGAGCAATCCACGATCGTTGCGCCCCACACCATACTTGTTGCCCACGGCTTGTGCGAAACCGTCGATATCGGCGTTGCGCACATGGTTGACGATGATCATGGCCGATTGAATGCCTTGCCCCTTGTCGAGCTGGAAGAGCATTTCGTTGAGCTTGTTCTCGGTCTCTGGGCTCACCGTCTTGTCGGGGTTCGACACGTAGCGCATGCTATCTTCCAAGAAAGGCATGGGGATGGTTTCAGCCGCCCATTCGTCGGTGGCGGTCAAAGCGGCAAATTTCTCTGCCTCGATCTGTGCCTCACGACCCTGTCCGCCCCAATTGAAGAGCAGGGCACAAAGGGCAAGCAGGGGTATCATCAGGTATCGGCTACGCCACGAGCGGAGGGTCTTCACGGCCTCGTTGTCGAGGACACTTCCCGTCTCCTGATCGAAAGCCGTGTGCAGACGCTCATATGCTTGTTCGAAGTCGGGAGTGTTGCCTTTGTCGGCCAGCTGTTTCACCTGGAGGTTGTATTTCTCCGAAATGTCGGCCAGCTGCTGACGTTTCTCTGTCACTTGGGCAAGTTCGTTTTTCTTGCTTAGTGAACTGAGCGTCACGAAGAGCCACACACCTCCAACACACAAGAACATGATTGTGGAAATGTCGTCCGAACCAGCTATCCTGCCCACAACAAAAGAGGCAACGACGGCGATAAGCCCGATGAGGAATCTACTGCTTTTCATTCTTTGTTCCGATTAGATGAATACACTTTGAACACCTTCTTCTGCTACATCATGCGGCATCTTCGGAGACGTCAGATGCCGCATGACGTAACTATAGACGGCACTTAGAACGACACCTTGGGGGCATTCTGAGCACCAGCGTCGGCTTCGAACTTGTCCATCTTGGGGAAGCCGAAGATACCAGCGAGCAGCGACTTCGGGAACTTGCGCACATAGATGTTGTACACCTGAACCACTTCGTTGTACTTGTTGCGTGCCTCGTTGATGCGGTTCTCCGTGCCCTCGAGCTGCACTTGCAGGTCCTTGAAGTTCTCGTTGGCCTTCAACTCGGGATAGTTCTCCTGGACGGCAAGCAGACGGCTCAATGCCGACGACAGCTCACCCTGGGCTGCCTGGAACTCCTTCAGCTGTTCGGGAGTCACATTGCTGGGGTCGATGGTCACCTGCGTAGCTTTGGCGCGTGCTTCTACCACGCCCTTGAAGGTTTCCTCCTCGTGCTTGGCATAGCCCTTCACCACCTCCACGAGGTTGGGGATGAGGTCAGCGCGGCGCTGATAGGCCGACTGCACGTTGGCAAAAGCCGTAGTGGCCTTCTCCTGTTCCTGTACCATTCCATTGTAGGCGCTGATGGCCCATAGTACGACGACTGCCACGACGGCAATCAGTCCGATTGTTCCTTTTCCTAAATTCTTCATTTCGTTGCTATTTTAATGGTTAATACTTTTCTGGTGCAAAGATAAAATAAATAAATTAAATGACCAAATTTTCAGCTTCATATCATGACTTTTTTTGAAAGCGAGGGGAGCTGATTACCATCCGCCACCGGCTCCTCCGCCTCCGAATGAGCCACCGCCATAGCCGCCTCCGAATCCACCTCCGAATCCACCTCCGAATCCACCGCCTCGGCCGAAACCGCCACCCCACGACGATCCCCATGTGGATCCCGATCGCGAACGGTCACGGCCATAGCCTGTATAGCCTGAGCCGCTATTGAGGTTGAGCCATTTGAAATGGTTGTTCAGCAGATAGAAAACAAAGAACCACCCACCCAGCAGGAACATCAGTGCCGTCATGACGCTATCGAGTGGATCAGAAGCGGTCGACCCAATATAGTCTGGTTCTTCAACAACGGGTGGAAGTTCTTTCCCCTCAAGCAGTTGGAGCGTTGCGTTCATGAGTTTCTTCATAGCGTTGTCAGGATCGTTGGCACGCATGTAAGGCTTCAGATAGTTCACGGCCAGACGGTTGCATTCAGCATCGGTAAGGTCGGCTTCCAGACCCCGTCCGGGTGCGATGAAGTAGCGATGGTCGTCGTAGGCCACGACCACGACAAGCCCTCGGTTGGTCTCTTTCTTGCCCACGCCATACTTGTTGCCGATGCCCTGCGCCACCCGGAACGCATCTTCATTCTCCACATGGCGCACGATAATGATGGCCGACTCGATGCCCAAACGCTGGTCGAGTTGTTGACAGATGAGATTGACGCTATCAACCGACTCCTGGGCAATGAGCGTGTCGGGGTTGGAGACGTAGAGCCGTCCGTCGGTGAGGTGGGGCAGGGGGATGTTCTCGGCATTCCACACGGTCTGATGGGTGCTTTCTTCGGTGTCGTATTGGTCGAAACTATAGGAACAAGCACCATAAATGCACAGAAGTCCGAGCCAGAAGAGCACGCCGAGCCATTTTTTGTTGAACACGAACGAGGGCTTTTTCTCCTCTTCAGCCTTGTCAAGTTTCAAATCGTAATTTCCCGTTTTCCTCTTCGTGTTGGTCTTCGTTCCATTGCCTGTTGAGGTTTCTTCGGTGAAAGTGTCGGCATTGGGTTGGCTGGTTATTTCTTTTTTCAGGACCAAAGCCGCTGTGTATTCCTCGTCCTTTCGTTTCAACGATGGGTGGTGGGCACCAAACCAGGCTATGGTAACAGCTGCAGTAACGCCTGCCATCGAGAGAAACACCGTCCAGAACGACTGGTCGGGGCCAAACACCAGTGCGAGCAGGTCGCCTAAGAACACGGCTGCCACCATCATCAAGATGGCTACTAGAAAAACGATTGTCCCTTTCATAATTCCTTGACTATTAAATCATTGGTTTATTTGCCGTTCCATATCTCCCAACTCACGAAAGCTTGCAGGAGCAACATCTCAAGACCGTTTTTCACGGTTGCCTTCTGCTTCCTGCCCTTGAACATGAAGAGTGTCTCGTCGGGGTTGTAGAGAAGGTCGTAGAGCAGGTTGTGGCTATCGAGCGCCTCATAGGGCAATGGGGGGCATTCGGCCGTTTTGGGGAACATACCTACGGGGGTACAATTCACGATGACGTTGTATTCGTGGACCACGTCGGGTGTGACTTGCTCATAAAGGATGGTGCCTGGCCGTTCGTAGCGACTGACGAAGAGCGTATCCAGACCGAGGGAGCGCAGGCCGTAGTCGATGGCTTTCGAAGAGCCTCCCGTGCCGAGGATGAGTGCTTTGTGGTGATAATTTGAAAGTAACGGTTCGATGCTTCGCGTAAAGCCAATCACATCGCTGTTATAGCCCTTGAGGAGCGTGTTTTTGCCTCGATGTATCACTTTTATGACGTTCACGGCACCGATTGCGCGAGCTTCTGGACTCACAGAATCGAGGTAGGGAATCACTTTCTGTTTGTAAGGGATGGTGACGTTGAGTCCGCGCAACTGAGGATTCGACGCCACGATCTCAGGCAACTGTTCGATGTTGGGTATTTCGAAGTTGATATACTCGGCATCGATGTTCTCGTTGCTGAACTTCTCATTGAAAAATCCTACCGAGAACGAATGCCCTAAGGGATAGCCGATGAGTCCGTATTTGTCCATATTCCTTTATTTTTGATTTGTCGTGAGAGATGCTACTTGGTGGCAATGTAGAGGGTGCAGATACCGAAGGTAAGGCGCTGGAAACGGGCTTGCCTAAAGCCGCACCTCAGCAGGATGGCTTGCATTTCTTCGCCTTGCGGGAAGGCCTCGATGGTGGAGATGAGGTAGCGGTAGGCCTGCTTGTCTTTCGAGACGAGTCTTCCGTAGAGGGGCAGCACGGTGTGGGAGTAGATCCAGAACAGCTGCCGCATGGGGAAGGCTACAGGCCGTGTGAGCTCCACGATGCACAGATGGCCTTCTGGGCGCAAGACACGGCACATCTCGCGCAAGCCTCGCTCCAGTTCCTGGAAGTTTCGGATGCCGAAAGCCGCAGTTACGGCATCGAACGTATTATCGGCGAAACTGAGCGCCAGGCAATCTTCTTTGGCGAAGGAGATGACGTGCTGAAGATGTTCATTCTTCACTTTCTCCTCGCCCACACGCATCATGCCCTCCGAGATGTCGGCACCGATGAGCCGGTCGGGCTTCAGCATTTTTGCGGCGAGGATGGCGAAGTCGCCCGTGCCGGTGGCAATGTCGAGCATCTGTCGTGGCCGGAAGGGCTTGAGACAGCTGATGGCCTTGCGTCGCCAGCGGCGGTCGATGTCCCACGAGAGGCGGTGGTTCAGGCGGTCGTAGGTGGGCGCGATATTGTCGAACATCTGCTCCACCTGACGGCCTTTCTCCTCGCCATTTCCGTATGGTGTTATCTTCTCCTGCTGATACATGCGTCTTGGCGTCGTCTTGTTTTTTGAGTCCCGAACTTATTTGCTATTTCTCGTCTTCAGGTAGGCGCTGACGTTCTTCTCGATGCGCTTGGTCAGGTCTTCGTCTTCGGCTTTCTCGAAGCGCTCGCCCGTGATGTGCTCAAACAGCTCAATGTATCGGTCGCTGACACTCTGGGCATATTCGTCGGTGATATCAGGCATCACCTGCCCGGGCTCGTTCATGAAGTTGTGGTCGATGAGCCATTGGCGCACAAACTCCTTGGAGAGTTGACGTTGGGGTTCACCTTTCGCGAGCTTTTCCTCGTAGCCTTCGGCATAGAAATAGCGAGAGGAGTCGGGCGTGTGAATCTCGTCGATGAGATATACCTTGCCATCGCGCTTGCCAAATTCATATTTTGTATCAACAAGGATAAGTCCTTGTTTCTGAGCAATTTGTTGTCCGCGGGCGAATATTTTCTTCGCGTAGCTCTCCATCACCTCATAGTCTTCCTTGCTCACCAGTCCCTGGGCGATGATTTCCTCGCGCGAGATGTTCATGTCGTGCCCCTCGTCGGCTTTGGTGGTCGGAGTGATGATGGGTTCGGGGAACCGCTCGTTCTCCTTCATGCCTTCGGGCAGCTTCACGCCACAGAGCTCGCGGCATCCCTTCTTGTACTCACGCCAGGCAGAGCCTGTCAGGATGGCTCTGACTATCATTTCCACGCGGAATCCCTCGCAACGCAGGCCCACGGTCACCATAGGGTCGGGTGTGGCCAGTTTCCAGTTGGGGCAGATGTCGGTGGTGGTGTCGAGGAATTTGGCAGCCAGCTGGTTGAGTACCTGCCCTTTGTAGGGAATGCCTTTCGGAAGTACGACGTCGAAAGCCGATATGCGGTCGGTGGCCACCATCACCAAGAGGTCGTCGTTGATGTTGTAGACATCGCGCACTTTACCGTGATACACGCTTTTTTGTCCTTCGAAGTGGAAATCTGTGTTTGTTAACGCTTTCATTGTTGCTTTTCTTTTCGTTATTTCGATATGTTTTGATGTTTTCGTCAATCCAAGTTGTCGTCAAGACGGCGCCTCGTCGTCGCGGCGCTCCTTGTCGCGTATCTTCTCGTAGTCCTCGTAGGCATTGACGATGCGCGTCACAAGCTTGTGTCGCACGATGTCTTTCTTCGAGAGTTCCACGATGGAGATGCCCTCTATACCTTTTAATATATGCAGAGCCTCGCGCAGGCCGCTCTTCGTTTCGCGTGGCAGGTCTATCTGCGTCAGGTCGCCGGTGATGATCATCTTGGTGTTCCACCCCATGCGGGTGAGAAACATCTTGATCTGAGCCGACGTGGTGTTCTGTGCCTCGTCGAGTATCACCACCGCATCGTTGAGCGTACGTCCGCGCATGAAGGCCAGCGGGGCTATCTGGATGGTATGCTTCTCCATCATGTCCTGAAGCTTCGTGGCGGGGAGCATGTCCTCCAAGGCGTCGTAGAGTGGCTGCAGGTAGGGGTCGATCTTGTCTTTCATGTCGCCCGGCAAGAAACCGAGCTTCTCTCCGGCTTCCACCGCCGGTCGGCTCAGGACGATGCGCTTGGCCTGCTTCTCTTTCAGGGCTTTCACGGCCAGCGCTATGCTGAGGTAGGTCTTGCCCGTGCCAGCGGGTCCTACGGCGAACACCATATCGCTCTCTTCAAACGCATCGATAAGCCGCTGCTGGTTCTCGCTACGGCTCTTGATGGGTCGACCGGAGAGGCTGTACACCACGACACCCTTCACCGCCTCGTCTTTGGTTTTCTGGCCGTTCACAATGTCCAGGATGTCCTCGTCGGTGATGCGGTTGAACTTCAGCACGTGGAGCCTCATTTGCTCTATCTGCCGCGCAAAGAGGTCCATCTGCTCGTGGTCGCCCATCACGCGCAGCACGTTGTCGCGTGCCACGATGCGGAGTTTCGGGTATAAAGCTTTGATCATTTGCAGATGCACATTGCCCACCCCGTAGAGCATCATCGGGTCGATATCTTCCAGAACGATATGTTTTTCTATCACGTTTCCTTTCAGTTTTATCTAAATTTGGTGCAAAATTACAGAATTATTTCGAGATTCCCGCATTTTTTCATACCTTTGTGCCAAAATTTTGAAAAAAAGAATGAAAATCACCAAGAATAGATACCTTGCGGCATTCGCTATCGTCGTGTTTCTGCTGGCTATGGTGCGCCTGATTTTCCCCAGTGTTGCGGAGAATCGTGAGGGTGAGAGTGGTCATCGTGGGTACGAAGATACGGAGATACGTGGGGGCGAGAGTGGCCATCGTGGGGACGAAAGTACGGAGATACTTGGGGGCGAGAATAGTCATCGTAGGGACGAAAGTACGGAGATACTGGGGGGCGAGAATAGTCATCGTAGGTACGAAGGTGCGGAATCAACCCGCTCCCGTTTCTTCGATGCCGACGGCAACCCCGTGAAGCACCGCATCCTGAGCGTGGCCAGCTATATGGAGGCTTTCCCCGACAGCCAACAAGTGCAATATGCCAGCGCGATGGAGTGGGGGGTAGGGAGCGTGGCCAACCGCCAAGAAGCCGAAAACCGCAAGCGCGAGCTCGTCTTCGTGGGCGCCTCGCCCTACTACCACGTAGACAAGATGTATCGCAGCATCCCCTATCTCGTGCCCCGAGCAGCCGTGTTGCTCAACGACATTGGGCGTGCTTATTACGATAGCCTTCAGCTCAAGGGCGTGCCCCTCCATCAGTTCATCGTCACCAGCGTGCTTCGCACGAAGGAGGACGTTGCCAAGTTGCGCAATTACAATGGTAATGCCACCGAGAATAGCTGTCATCTCTATGGCACCACCTTCGACATCTGCTACAACCGCTACAAGACGGTGTGTCCTCCGGATGAGAAACGGCGTCAGGTTCAGAACGACACCTTGAAATGGGTGCTCTGCGAAGTGTTGCGCGACATGCGCCAACAGAAGCGTTGCCACATCAAATACGAGGTGAAGCAGGGTTGCTTCCACATCACGGTGCGCTGACTTTGTGAAAAGCCTGTAGGGTCAGTCTTAGTTGCCTTGAGAAAGGGATACAGAGCGGTAAACGGGACTCGAACCCGCGACCCTCGGCTTGGGAAGCCAATGCTCTACCAACTGAGCTATTACCGCAAGAAAGGTGTTGATTTACTGATGAATAAGAGCCGATACTGGGACTCGAACCCAGGACCTACGCATTACGAATGCGTCGCTCTACCAACTGAGCCATATCGGCATCTCTTATTCGAGCTTTTTCAAATGCGGGTGCAAAGGTAATCAAAAAATCACTATTCGCAAATTTACTATTTAGTATTTGCAAGAAGTTTAAGCTAAATTAACATTCAAGGGAATGTACACTATGATTCTTTAGGTTCCACATGAACCACCACATGCGTTTCTTCCCCGTAGTGTTTCTTCAGAAGCTTTTCCACACAGGTGGCCTTGTCGTGAGCCTCACGGAGCGAGATGTCGCCGTTCACGCGGATGTGTAGCTCGATGGCATAGTGGTTGCCAATACGGCGGGTACGAAGGCTATGCGGGTCCACGACGCCTGGTACTTGGCTTGCCAGCCTCTGCATCTCGTCTTCCACAACTTCTGGCAGCGATTGCTCCATCAGGTCGCCGATGCCCCTCCGCAAGAGGTCGAACGCCACCTTGACAATGAAAATGCCTACAATGACCGAAGCAACGGGATCGAACACCGTCCACCGCTGCCCCAGGAAAATGGCGGCTCCGATGCCAATGGCCGTTCCCGCCGAGGAGAAAGCGTCGCTACGATGGTGCCAGGCGTTGGCCTCTACGGCTTGCGAGTTCAGTTGTCGCGCTTTGACCATCGAATAGCGGTAGACGGCTTCCTTGACGACCACCGAAAGCAATGCTGCCCACAAAGCCAGCATGCCGGGAGCAGGCAGCTGCTCACCATGAAACCACCCGACGATCTTCATCAGACCGCCGTAAACGATGCCAATGGCAACGCCCAACAAGGCCAGTCCGATGATGGTCATAGCCAACGTCTCGAACTTACCGTGGCCGTAGTCGTGCGATTTATCGGTAGGCTTGTTGCTGATACGGACGAACACCAATACGATGATATCGGTCAGGAAATCGGAAAGCGAGTGGACGGCATCAGCCACCATCGCGGCACTATGACCCAAGATGCCAGCCACGAACTTAAACAGCACCAGCACCACGTTGGCCGCGCCTCCTACTAAGGTCACTTGATAGATTTCCTTGCTTCTTTCCATTTTTTTCCTTGTTTTTGGGGGCAAAATTACGAAAAGTCGAGTGCAAAACAAAGAAAAGCCACTCTTTTTATAAAAAAAAATCACATAAAACTTTGGATTGTGGAAGATATTTTATAACTTTGCTCCCCAATAGAATAAGCAATAACCTATTACTTTAAAACAGAATCAAAATGAGTACACAGACAGAAATGAAGCCGTACGTAATCGGCTTGGACTTGGGTGGAACGAACTCCGTGTTTGGAATCGTCGACTCACGTGGTGAAATCAAGGCTACGACCGCCATCAAGACACAGGGCTACGACCGTGTGGAAGACTATGTAGACGCTTGTGTGGAAGCCCTGAACGTCATTATCGAGCAGGTGGGCGGCCTTGAGAAGATCAAGGCAATGGGTATCGGCGCTCCCAACGGCAACTTCTACAATGGCACGATAGAATTCGCTCCCAACCTGGAGTGGGCACACAATGGTGTGGTTCCTTTGGCAAAACTTTTCAGCGAGCGTCTCAACGACCTGCCCGTGGGTCTCACCAACGACGCCAATGCCGCCGCCATCGGTGAGATGACCTATGGTGTGGCACGTGGCATGAAGAACTTCATCGTCATCACCCTGGGTACAGGTGTAGGTTCGGGTATAGTCATCAACGGGCAGTTGGTCTACGGTTGCGACGGTTTTGCCGGCGAGCTGGGCCACGTCATCATGCGCCACGAGAATGGCCGTTCGTGCGGATGCGGACGCAACGGGTGTCTGGAGGCCTATTGTTCGGCTACGGGTGTGGCACGCACGGCACGCGAGCTGCTCGCCACCACCACAGAGCCTTCGCTCCTTCGCGAGCTCGATCCGGAGAAGATCACCTCGCTCGATGTGTCCATCGCTGCTGGCAAGGGCGACGCTATGGCCAAGCGCATCTATGAGTTCACGGGCGAGATGCTGGGAGAGGCTTGTGCCAACTTCGCCGCATTCTCTTCGCCTGAGGCATTCATCTTCTTCGGCGGTATGACCAAGGCCGGCGACCTCATCATGGATCCCATCAAGCGCAGCTACGATGAGCATGTGCTGAAGATCTTCAAGGGTCACGCTCAATTCCTCGTCAGCGGTCTTGATGGTGCAAGTGCTGCGGTTCTCGGCGCATCGGCCATTGGCTGGGAAATGTAAATCAGTGTAAGAAGATAAAAGATAAGGAGTTAGGAGTTTATGTAAGGGCAAGCGAAACGCCCTCTAAGCTCCTAACTCCTATTTTTTATCGGAGGGATAAAGTTTCCTATCCTTCCCTGAAAATCAACTCAAATCGTGATTTCTCCTCTGAGGTTGCAATTCATCGAATGGCGCACCATCTTGTTGTCCTTATACAATCCTTGCAGGTACATCAGTTTGGCTAAGGCACACTCTACGGTACTATCGTAGCCGCTGGTCACACCGATGCTCTTCAGCTGATAGCCCGTGTCGTAGCGGGCCATTTCCACCATTCCTTCCGCACATTGACTGATGTTCACCACATTGACACCCTTCTCTTGCGCCTCCTTCAACAGGTTGATGAGCCAGGGGCGCTGGGGCGCATTGCCGCTACCGTAAGAACGCATCACGATGGAGCGCAACTTTTCGGGTTTCAGCATATCGGCCACGAGGTCGCCTTCCAAGCCTGGGAACAGCGTGAAGACAATCACGTGCGGGTCTACATCGTAGTGCGGAATCATCGGCTTCGAGTAGTCAGGCTTGCGGATGTAGGCTTCGTGATAGTTGATGGAGATGCCCGCATCGGCCAGATGGTGATAGTTGAACGAGTCGAAAGCATTGAAACCGTCGGCATCAATTTTTGTCGAACGATTTCCACGCAACAACCTGCCACTGAAATAGATACACACTTCAGGCACAATGGGCGTTCCGTCTGGGTGGTGGGCGGCGGCTATTTCAATGCTGGTCACGATGTTCTCCTTGCCATCGGTTCGCAACTGCCCAATGGGCAACTGGGAACCAGTGAGGATGACCGGCTTGGTGAGGTTCTCCAACAGAAATGAGAGTGCCGATGCCGTGAAGGCCATCGTGTCGGTACCATGCAAGATCACGAACCCGTCGTATAGTTCGTAGCGGTCGGCTATGACGTGGACAATCTCCACCCACTTGTCGGGCGTCATGTCCGACGAGTCGATAGGCGGGTCAAACTGGTAGACATCGATGTCGGTCTGCACGGCGGCAAATTCGGGCATCTGAGCCGTCAGATGGTTGAAATCGAATGGCTCAAGTGCTCCCGTCTGCGGGTTGCGCCCCATTCCGATGGTGCCCCCCGTATAAATCAGCAATACTTTTTCTGTCCTGTTCATGGTTATTATTTCTTCGTCTTAAAAATCATTCCTCCTTCGGCCCTTCTCCTTCCGTTTTACGCTATCGTTTGCGTGAATTCCACGTGCAAAATTAACTTAAAATCTTCGCATCTCCAAATAATTAGACTATATTTGCACGCATACAACTCACAATTAACATCAATTAGGATTCAAATCACAATTACGACAAACACTATGAAAAAGTTTATGGACGAGAACTTCCTGTTGCAGACCGAGACAGCACAGGACCTGTATCACAACCATGCGGCCAAGATGCCAATCATCGACTACCACTGTCATCTGATTCCCGAGATGGTGGCCAACGACCACCGTTTCAAGAGCATCACCGAGCTTTGGTTGGGTGGCGACCACTACAAGTGGCGCGCTATGCGTACCAATGGGGTAGACGAGCGCTTTTGCACAGGCACCGACACCAGCGATTGGGAGAAGTTTGAGCAATGGGCAGCTACCGTGCCTTACACCTTCCGCAACCCCCTCTACCACTGGACACATTTGGAGCTGAAGACCGCTTTCGGCATCGACAAATTGCTCTCACCGAAGACGGCACGCGAGATATTCGACGAGTGTAATGAAAAACTCCAATTGCCCGAATACTCCGCACGCGGACTCATGCGACGCTATCACGTGGAAACGGTTTGCACCACCGACGATCCCATCGACGACCTCCGCTATCACAAGCAGACGCGCGAGAGCGGTTTCGAGGTGCGCATGTTGCCCGCTTGGCGCCCCGATAAGGCGATGAACATCGAGAAGCCCGAATATGCTTCCTACGTCAACCAGCTGGGCGAGGTGGCCGGTGTCAGCATCACCACATTTGCCGACATGATGGACGCCCTTCAGCGCCGCCACGACTTTTTCCACGAGCAGGGCAGCCGCCTGAGCGATCACGGCATTGAGGAATTCTACGACGAACCCTACACCGACAAGGAGATAGAGCAGATATTCGCCAAAGCTATGAGCGGACAATCGCTCACCCAGCAAGAGATACGCCAATACAAGCATTGCTTCCTCCGCCTGTGCGCCGAAATGGACTATGCCAGCGGATGGGCTCAGCAGTATCACTATGGAGCCATTCGCGACAACAACTCGCTTATGTATCAGCGTCTGGGTGCCGACACGGGCTTCGACTCCATCGGTGAGTTCACCACCGCCAAAGCCATGAGCCACTTCCTTGATGAGTTGAATCGGGAGGGTCGTCTCGCGCGTACCATATTATATACATTGAACCCCTGTGCCAACGAGGTGATTGCCACCATGCTCGGCAATTTCCAGGATGGTTCCTGCCCGGGAAAGATACAGTTCGGTAGCGGATGGTGGTTCAACGACCAGCTCGACGGAATGACGCGCCAGATGAACGCACTCTCCGTACTCGGACTTCTCAGCCGCTTCGTGGGAATGCTCACCGACAGTCGCTCGTTCCTCTCTTATCCGCGCCACGAATATTTCCGTCGTCTGCTTTGCAATCTCTTGGGCAACGATGTGGAGCAGGGTCTCCTTCCCGACGACCACGAGACATTGGCTCGTATGGTGGAAGACATCAGCTACTACAATGCCAAGAACTATTTCCGTTTCTGATTGATCGTTGACGGATTATTGCCGATTGCACTTGTTCGTAGGCAATAGAATACAACAAAGAGACGCACTTCCTGATGATCAAGGGAGTGCGTCTCGCTTTTTGTGATGGTGCTATCAGAAGAATTTCACAATCTCCTCAAGCGGTCTGTGTCCGGGTTGCATAGGCTCGGAGTCACGATAGCCTGATGCCCATGCTATGGGTTGGGAACGAGGTCGATGTAGAAGAGATTCACGCTCTTGTTCTTGGTCAGTTCGTGTTCTCCGGCTTCGATGTCGATGGTGAGGAAGCTGTTGGTTTCCTCTTGATAGGCCGTACCATCCACCTTGATGCTCGCTTTCTCTGAAGATGCGAAATAGAGCGTCATCGTCATCGGTATAGAGGTCTCGAACTTCACGCTCGTGCTGGACTCCATCTTCAAACACTCGGTATAGGTCACCCCATTGACCGTAGCGGAACCTTTGCTGTCGGAATAGTTGCCAACGATGGTGAACGAGGGGTTGCTACATGCCTTGCCCGTGAAGTGGCAGTTGGCGGCCGCGCTGATCACGCCGCCCTGTTGTCCTTCGCCACCTTCGCCACCTTCGCCGCCTTCGCCACCTTCACCGCCGCCGGGATTGAGGTCCTCGCCGCCGAAGATGCCTTTCAGGTTCGACGTATAGTTGTCCAAAGCAGAGGCCAAAGGCGTATTGATAGCATAGCTCTCGTCGTCAACACTATTGTTGAAGGTCCATTGCAGGTCGCCGTGATTCAATCGTCCGGCACCTGTCCAACCAGACACGAGGGCAGGCACGTCGTAGGCGGGAGCAGGCTCATAGGCATACATGAGCGCTTCGTCAGTGTCGAAGTTGTTGTACGTGTTATTGCCCACGAGCGAAACGACCGACTGAGGCACTTGCTCGTCGCGTGTGGCGGCTTCATAGAAGTCGAACGAGGTGTTGTTGTCTTGATAGGTGATGGGCGTGTAATTGCTCGACGCGCCCTTTTCGGTATAAACATTCCCGAAGGCTTTCACCATTCCGCCATCCTCGCCAGAGAAGGTGCCGTCGCCCTTTGCGTCAGTACCCTGAAGCGAAATCATGATGGGATCTTTGGTGTGGCGGAAATAGTTGTTCTCCACGAAGATGCTCGAGCCCGTTGTGGCACCCACGCCATACTTGGCACAACCGTCGTAGTAGTTGTTCCAGATGTGCACGCTCATGCTACGAACGCGCGCATGACGCGAGTCGCTATGGTCGAACCAGTTGTGGTGGTAGCTGATGTAATTGGGGCCTGACTCACCCTTCATGCCACACATGGTGCATTTGCCGCAATCCCAGAAGTGATTGTAGGCAATGGTGGCGAACTTCGTGTCGGCCTTCAAGTCAACAGCTCCGTCGCCTTTGTTCTTATCGCCACTACCTTGTTTGCCATAGAAGAAGTCGTTGTTGTGCACCCAGACATTCTTGTTGTCGGTGTCGAACGAAATGCCGTCTTCCAAATAGCGTATGAAGCCCAGGTTGCGCACCTCGACGCTCTTACTGTTGCGAATGAGGAATCCGAAACCGCGAATGGTGGCATCGTCGCCAATTCCCTCGAAGGTGATGTTCATCGGCCAATCAGCTTTGTTGCCCTTAATCTCAAGACCGATTTCCTTGCTTTGCATCGCGTCAAGATCGGAAGCACTCACCGTACCGATGAAGCGCACGGCCAGCGGTGTAGTCACGGCCACCTTGTTCTCGTAGGCATCGATGATTGCCTGGAGTCCGGTGAAAGTGCCCGACGAGAGGTTTGCCTTCACGGTCTTGGCATTGTTGGCCGTGACGTAGATGACCTCGGCACCTTCTTTCAGCGTGCCGTCGTCGTTGTAGGCGCCCACACCGCTGAAGTCCTTATGGGCGAATCCTACGCGGTTGTAGTTCTCCACGAGTATGTCTTTGGCTTCGTTGGCAGCTTCCTCTATTTCTGTTTCTTCCTCAACAGGCACCACCTTGATGTCATAGGTGCCAGCCATCAGACCCACCACATCGGCGCGGCCATAATTGGCGTAGTCGCGCACCAATTGGGCATCAATCTTTGTATAGTCGGTGTATTGTCCCCCGCGCACGTATACATGATAGGTAGTGGCATTGGCGAAAGGCTCAAACTTCACATAGGCTGTTTCAAGCCATCCCTTAGCCTCTGTGATCACCACTTTTCCCTCGACATTTTCCACCGTACCTTCCGGGTTGACGGCTGACGCTTTGGCAAAACCCAACTCGGCAACGCTTTTTTCAAACACGTCGCTCCATTGCCCGTCTTTGTCAACGACGGTGAGCGTGCCCGTTTCCTTGTCGAAAGCAATCTCTTGCAGGGCGTCGGTATCGTAGTAGAGCGCATCGCCGTCATCGGTGATCAGCACAGCCTGGTTCTTGGCAAGATTCTTGGCCACAGCGTGCACGTTGACTTCCGGCTGAGGGTCTTCGGGGTCATCGCCGCCCTCGGGTGCTTCACTTACAGAGATGGAGAAGATGTTCATCGAGCCCGTCGACGACGAGAAACTCACGTCACCGTCGGCACTCACCGTTGCCTTTCCTTCTTGTTGTGTGCTGCTGTTGGCTGCGGTGAATCCCTCTGCTGAAGAAAGGTTGTTCAGCTGATCGAAAGTGGTGGCGTTGTCGCCTGTCGAAGCGCAGACAACCGTCAACTGCTGTCCCTTTTTCAAGTTGGGAATCACGACGCTGACATTCTTTCCAGCCAGCTGTAAGCGTTTGTTGACATCAATGCGTATTTTCTTCGCGGCAGCCCCGGAAACGGTAAGCCCCTTCGTCAGGTCAAGTTCTACGCCATCGGCCTTGATGGCTCCCTCAATAGCAACCTTGCTCTCGTATCGGTCTTTGGTCGCATCGTAGCTCCAATTCTGCGTGTCGGCCTTCAGATGGGCCACATCGCTTTCTGGAGTCACCGTAAAGTCCCAAGATGTTTGTGCCTGAAGGGTGATGCTCAAAACCAAGAACATCCACAATAATGCTATCTTTTTCATGTTGCGCTCCTCCTACTTATTTGACTATGATTTTCTTTCCGTTCCGAATGTAAATGCCCTTTTTCAGGGGTAAGGGGTGAGAGGTGAGAGGTGAGAGATTTCCATTCTTGCTCCTCAAAGACACCAGTCGGCCTTGCAGGTCGAAGACCGATGAAGAGTCGTCGGCGCTCCATCCTTCATCCGTGATGTTGGTAGGTGTCTCTTCCTTTTCATAGCTAAAAGCGATAGCCACCGAAGCCATATCGACCTCCCAGGTGTCTTGATCGTCGAAAACAAGGATGGCGTTGTCGCCATCGAAGGAAACGCTGACCCAGTTGCGGTCGACACTTGTCCCGTCGACTGTCAATGTGGTTTTGTTGTCGGCCGTGGCCAGTAGACACACTATAGCCAGGCACATCGTAAGCATTGTTCTTTTCATATTTATTTAATATCAAGTGGTTGTCCGTTGCAAAGTTACAAATTCTTGATAGATTATTGGCGAAATATTCAAAGAATCTTTGCGTAAACGTTTGAGAGAATAGTGGGGAAAAAGCAATTATATATGATTGACCCCACCCTCCTGGGTGAGGAATAGTTAGCCTCCTGCGGGGATTTGTGACCCCCTCTATCTCCCCCTGTAGGGGGAGGAATAGTTAGCATCCTGTAGGGAACACGTGACCCCCTCTATCTCCCCCTGTAGGGGGAGGAATAGTTAGCCTCCTGCGGGGATACGTGACCCCCTCTATCTCCCCCTGTAGGGGGAGGAATAGTTAGCCTCCTGCGGGGATACGTGACCCCTCTATCTCCCCCTGTAGGGGGAGGAATAGTTAGCATCCTGTAGGGAACACGTGACCCCCTCTATCTCCCCCTGTAGGGGGAGGAATAGTTAGTACTGGCGCAGGAAGTAACCAGTTCCCCTCCTACAGGAGGGGCTAGGGGAGGTCACAAAGGTCAATTGCAATTTCATTGCCTTGCAAAAAAAAACGAGCAGCGGCAGAGGGTTGATGCCCACTGCCGCTGCTTTCATTCAAACGAAGAGCGAATCAAAGGTCTTCTTCGTCGTCTTCGTCTTCCCAGACGTTATAGCCTCCTTTGCCCAATGCAGGACCGGTGGCATTTTCGTCGTCGTGGGTTTCGTCAGAACCCGTGTAGTTCTCGTCGTCCCAGATGATTGAGCCAGCGAGAATACACTGGGGATTGATTGTCTGCAAAGCCGTTTCCGGCGTCAAATATGCTTTTTTCATAAATCTGAATTCTATTTATATGACATTTTACATTAGAGAGCCTTATTTCACACAATCTTGTGGAAAAGCACGAGCTTGTTCACGCTTTGCAAAGCATGAGCAAGCTCAGCTTTGTGCTCACTTAATCACAACCTTTCTACCATTCTGGATGAAGATGCCCTTCGTGGGATTCATCACCTTGCGGCCTTGCAGGTCGTAGATTTCATTGTCAACAGCCCATCCGTTGTCAATGGTCTCAATGCCTGTGGCAACACCATCAGCGAAGCCGATGAAGTCCTTCGACAAAGTGCCTTCCACCTGCAGGTAAGCCTTACCGGCGCCTACGGGCTGATTGTTGGCTTTGTAGAAGCCTACGCCCTTCGAAGGAAGATTGTTCAGGATGTAGTTGGTGCAGCCGTCACCGTCGGTGGGCAGCGATTCGATGGCCTCGAGCACAGCCACGAGGGCGTTGTCGGCAATCTCATCAGCACTCTCAATCACAGGAACCTCCACCGAAATGGCGTCGCCACTCAATGAGCGGAGCACAACACCGGTCTCAGCCGGAACCTGATAGACGCGGGTGTAGGTGATCTGCTTCTCGTTCACCGATACCTTGTAAGCATACACCTCTTCAATGCCTGTGAAGTCGAGAGCCCATTCAGAGCAGAAGGTGGCCAAACCGGCGGCAGACACCTCGGCAGTCACGGTCTCGGGGATGACTTCCTCGCTGGTCTCCATGTAGATGTATACATGATTCATATTGCTTGATTCAGCATAGCAAGAGAAGATGGGAGGATTGTTGCTGGAATTGAAGCGGAGGTCATTACGATCCCTACCACCTCCGAACAGAATAGTAGCCAGGTTATCTTCACCAATTGAAATAGTAGCCTTTGCATAGTCATTAATTTCAGCTTCAGACTTCAAATGGTTGGAGTTATTTGAAGCAGCGTAGAGATAACCATCGGATGTCAGGAACGACCAAGTTCCGTCTTCATTGGCAACAAGTGTGCTGGCTGCGACACCTTCTCCAGGAATGATTTTGCCATCGACAACATCAACTTCTGCAGCTGCGCGGTTGTTGTTGTTCTGAGCGCCCATAGCATAGTACGTGCCGTTATTCTCACCAACAAAGAGAATCTTCTTGCCAGCCTCGAGCTTGCTTGCATCGCTGACGAGAGCATATTCCACAACGGGTACAGGCCAGCCTGCGACGGAGAGGAACATGCCGTTGTCCGTGATGTTCATCGTGAAGGTGTAGTTGCCTTCAGCCTCGATGATGAAGTTCTTACCAGCATCGCCTGCGGTCAGCGCGATATCGGTGCACCATTCGCTGTGAATGCCGTAGACTTCGCCTTCGCCCTGAGTGTCGCCGCCGTACCATGTCTGTTCACCGTCAACATCCTTGACAATCTTGAACTCCGTGTTGGCGGGGAATTCCTGAGTGGCCACGAATGAGCCATCTTCCTGCTCCTCGAGTTCCACCATTTCACTCCATTCGTTCCAAGAGCCGGCGAGGTAGTACTTCACAACGGGCTCGGGGAATCCAGCGATGGAGAGGAACAGTCCGTTCGGGGTCTTCTCCAGCGTGAAGGTGTATTCGCCAGCGGCGGGAACGGTCATATTGGCAATCTGGCTATCATCAGAGAGCGGCAGAGCCGTGCAGTTCTCGGCGCTGATGGCCTCGGTGGTACCGTACCACTTGCCTTCGCTGACCACCTTGAACTCTGCGCCAGCCTCAAGCTCCTGAGTCAGGGTATAGACACCCTCTGTCTCGCCAACTTCAAACTGAGTAGCCGTTGTAGACCAATCGTTGAACGAACCGGCCATGAAGAACTGCTGTGCGGGGAATCCGTCAACGCTCAGCGTGAGGGCAGTACCCGTGGTGTTGACGCTGAATGTGTATTCTCCAGCCTCGTTGATGATGAAGTTCTGTCCGTCGACAAGAACGATGTCGGTGCACCAGTCTCTGTGAATCTGATAGGGTACATCTCCTTCACCGCCGTACCATACCGGGTCGCTGTCACCATCCTTCATCACAATCTTGAACTCTGTGCCAGCCTCAATTTCCTTCGTGACGGAGTAGATGCCGTTGTCGTTGGTCATCTGCAGCATACCTTCGCCCCAACCGTCTTCAGCGAACGAGCCGGCGAGATAGTATTCCACTTCGGGCTCCACTAACACTTCGACGTCGGTCGGATTAGCAATCTGTGCAGCATCGAAGCAACCGATGTTACCCACCAAGTTGATCATATCGTCGACAGCAAGTTCCACACCCGTGATGCCGCGTACGACAATCGTATTGTCGTCCTGGGCAATAGTAGTGTTCTGGCCATCGATAGCGCTCACCTTAGCGTTCTCAATCTTCACCAGCCATCCCTGCAATGCGTTGTCATCGGCATAGTCAGCGTTGATTTCAGCAATGGTCTTTACTTCGGGAGTGACGGTATTGTCAGAAGAAAGCACTTCAGAATCGGGGTTGGTGATTTCCAACAAGCCCTTGTAGGTACTGAGTGTTCCTGACACCTTTATTTCGTCGCCTATCGTGTAGTTGAGGTTTGCTGTTCCGTACACGCAGATAGCAGCCGTTGCGTCTTGAATGTAAGCTGTCTTACCTACGCAGCTGGTCACAACACCTTTCGTCATAACGTTGCCAGTAGTCTGTGCGCGAACTTCGGCGATGGTCATCGTGTAGTCAGGATTGACACCCTGAGTCACCGTCACCGTCTTGGTAGCCACGACGGTTGAGCCGCCATAGTTGATGGTTACCTCAGCCGAACGCTCTGCGTTACCCTCGTTGGTCAAGGCGCTGAACGAAATCTTGTCAGACTGTGCCATGAAGTTGGAGAGCCAGTCGGCGTCGCAGCTGACCGTCACTTCGTAGCCCTCTACAGGATTGTCAATGGTATAGGGAATCTCGCCAGAGGCTGCATCGTAAGCTATTGTCACATTCTCAGCGTTGATTGTAGGATCGGTGGTTGCAGGACGCTCGAAGGCTACGAGCTGGTTGTTCTTGTCAAACTCGGGAGTACCGCTGTAAGTCTTCACATAGCCCTTCACGGTCACGATGTCACCCACCTGCAGGTCGTCCACGCTTGCGAAGTCGGCATCGTTCACACCCTTACCGCCGTAGACCTCCATCTGGTTCGATGTCGTACCGTCGTCTGAAATCCAGTAAGTAATGCTCTTATAGTTACTATTGTAGCTGTCAACCTGCGAAATGATACCACTTACATACACCTCGTTCGGCGAAGTGCTTGAGCCCAACGTGTTGATATATTCAATGGCCTGAGCCACCGTGTAGGGGTTGTTCTCCGTTCCAGGAGCGTTCGGGTTGGCTGCTTGCGTGACAAGCACTTCCTTCGTGGCAAGTACTTCAGCACCTGTAACGCCATAAGTGAGAGTAACGATGGTAGAACGCTCGGCACCCATGTTCTCTTCACACTCGAATGTAACGCTGGTATCTGTCGTAGACAAGATATTGAGCCAATCGGCATTACAAGAAGCATTGACGGTCGCATCGTCGACAGGATTCTCAATCGTAAATACAATTTCTCCGCCTGTTTCATCAGAAGCCAAAGTTACGTTCTCAGCAACAATGCTCGGAACTGGCGCACCATCAGATACTTTCTTATAGAAAGCAAAGGTCTGTCCTGTAATATTTTGGTTAATCGAAGTATAGCAACGCCAGTCTTTAGCACCATCGTTATCACTATAAATACCCACATAACGTGAAGTTCCGGAATGGAACAAATACCCCTCGCTGCTTATTGTAAAGGTATTGTTATCATTCGTTCCTACGCGTACACCATTGTTACTGTTAGTGCAATATAGCCAAGTAGAAGCCGATCCATTGGGGTAGAATGTATAACCATCGGTAGCATCGCCACTGATAGTCCATTTGATATTGTCAGCAACTGTGCTAGTGATTTTATCGTTCGATACGGTAACGGCAGAAATTAAAGGTGCACCACTTGTGCCTTTATCGTTGGTCATAGCATAGTTAGCACCATTATTGCCAACAATTACAAACACGTCGGATGACTTAAGGGCAGCCAAATCTGTCTTTACCCATTCTTCTCCACCGACGGTTCCCTGAGTTTCAATCGTATAAGTTGCAGAGGCCACATCGCTGCTTGCACCAGTTGCATCATACGCGATGGCCTTGATAGTTGTTGTCTCGCTCACATTGATGGCACCAGTGTATTCTGTGCTTTGGTCTGTTGGCTCTTCTCCGTCCAATGTGTAGTAGATGGTTGCACCCGATGTGGCGCAGCTAATGGTCACGCTCTGTGCCTCGCTGTATGTGCCTTCAGCAGGATTGAAGGTCGGAGTGGCAACAGTTGGGGTGGAATCGTCTGATGCTTCAATCAGTGTCACATCCCATTGTGTGTTTTTGTAAGCTCCAATTTTTGCAGAACCCTTATTCGCCTGAAAATACCATTCATCATTGTATGGGCCAATTTTTATACCTTTGCCTGTACCTTCTTTTGTGTTACCAGAAGCAAGGTTCATCACTACAGCATCAGCAACGAAGTAAGATTGTCCGTTTGATGTGTGAGGACGAATATAGTTGCCATTCGGAGTTTGCAGCGTCCATCCACCAGTAACCTTCGTAAACTTAATGGGCATGGCATCTTTAATATCTGTAACAGGTGCTGAAGTAACTTTTGTGTTAGCTACATCTTCTTCTGTAGGACCATAATAAATGGTTGTTTCAATACTAGAGCTTGTATATACCCCTTTAATATAATACGATTTGCCGCTGACAACATCATCAGGCGATTTGATTTCAACGACGTCTTGCGCCCACGTGGAGCCTGCCCCCGATAGCAGCATGGCTAATAGGAGCAACGATTTAAGATAAATTTTTTTGTACATACGTTTATAATTTAGTTAGAAAAATGTTTCTTCGTTTGTGGGCGTCAGGCGATAGGCTGCCTTAGACGGAACGCAAAATACTGTCGCCCTTAAGGGCATATCGATTGCAAAGGTACGTACATTATTTAACATACGCAAGAAAGTGGGGGAAAAATAAAGAAAATTTAGCGTAAATGTTTGCATGAGGATACTACTCTGTTCCGACTCTAGTCAGAACGAACGCGCCCCAATAATCTTTCGTGCAACTGCATGGTTACGGAGAACGTTGATTGAGAGAGTAGGGGGCGTAGATGGTTTTTCAGGGCGTTTTCTGACTTCGAAAACATTCTTTTCTGACTTAGAAAACGTTCTTTTCTGACTTGGAAAAAACTGTTTTCTGACTTGGAAAAAACTGTTTTCTGACTTGGAAAACAAATCCAATCGCAACGTAAGAGACAAATTTCTTTTATTCTTCCATGATGATAAAAACGAAAATATCTGGGTGAAAATTTGGCTGTTCCATTTATTCTGCGTAACTTTGCGGCGCATTTGAGCAGACAACAACTGTGATTCATTCATAAAATTAATTCTAAAAAAGAATACCATGGCAATTATCAAACCTTTCAAAGGCGTTCGTCCACCGAAAGAACTGGTGGAGCGTGTAGAATCGCGTCCCTACGACGTGTTGGAATCCGACGAGGCTCGCGCCGAGGCAGGTGACAACGAAATGAGTCTTTATCACATCATCAAACCCGAAATCGACTTCCCCGAAGGTACCAGCGAGTACGACCCGCGGGTATACGAGAAAGCTGCCGAGAACTTCCAGAAGTTCCAGGACAAAGGCTGGCTCGTTCAGGACAAGGAAGACCACTACTACATCTATGCTCAGACGATGAATGGCAAGACGCAGTACGGACTGGTGGTGGGTGCCTACGTTGACGACTACATGAACGGCACCATCAAGAAGCACGAGTTGACACGTCGCGACAAGGAGGAAGACCGCATGAAGCATGTTCGCGTGAACAACGCCAACATCGAGCCTGTGTTCTTCGCCTATCCCGACAACGAAGTGCTCAACACGCTCATCATGCGCTATGCTCAGACAGAGCCTGAGTACGACTTCATCGCGCCCATCGACGGCTTCCGTCATCAGTTCTGGGTGATCTCCGATGCAGCCGATATCAAGACCATCACCGATGAGTTTGCAAAGATGAAGGCTCTCTACATTGCCGACGGTCATCATCGCAGCGCTGCCGCCGCCCTCGTGGGGGCAGAGAAGCAGAAGCAGAACCCCAACCACAAGGGCGACGAAGAGTACAACTACTTCATGGCCGTGTGCTTCCAGGCTTCGCAGCTGACCATCCTCGACTACAACCGCGTGGTGAAAGACTTGAACGGCCTGACCAGCGAGCAGTTCCTCGAGGCGCTCAGCAAGAACTTCGTAGTAGAGAAGAAGGGTGCTGACATCTACAAGCCTGCCCGCCTGCATGAGTTCTCGCTCTATCTTGATGGTGAGTGGTATAGCCTCGTGGCCAAAGATGGCACCTACGACAACAACGATCCCATCGGTGTGCTCGATGTGGACATCTCCAGCCGACTCATCCTGCAGGAAATCCTGAACATTGGTGACCTTCGTTCGTCGAAGCGTATCGACTTCGTGGGTGGTCTGCGCGGTCTTGGTGAGCTGAAGCGTCGTGTAGACAGCGGTGAGATGCGTATGGCCCTGGCCCTCTATCCCGTGTCGATGCAGCAGATTATGGACATCGCCGACAGCGGCAAGATCATGCCTCCGAAGGCTACGTGGTTTGAGCCGAAACTCCGTTCGGGCTTGGTCATCCACAAGCTTTCGTAATAGCAATAACATAGAAATGTGACCCCCTCTATCTCCCCCTGTAGGGGGAGGAATAGTTAGCCTCCTGCGGGGATTTGTGACCCCCTCTATCTCCCCCTGTAGGGGGAGGAATAGTTAGTACTGAGCGCAGAAGCTAATCAGTCCCCCTTCTACAGGAGGTAACAACACAAACTAGTCACCCTTCTACAGGAGGTAACAACACAAACTAGTCCCCCTCCTACAGGAGGTAACAACACAAACTAGTCCCCCTCCTACAGGAGGGGATAGGGGAGGTCATTAGGTCATGAAGGCCAACTCCTATATCATTGCTTTCGTAATAGAATCGTTTTATAAATTGACAGACGAATATAAGACTATAGCGAAGAAGGGCGAGGGCTACTACACGGAAAAACGTAGTAAGTTCCTCGCCTTTGCTCACCACGTCGCTTCAGCCGACGAGGTGAAAGACCTTGTGGCGCAATATCGGAAGAAGTATTTCGATGCGCGCCACGTATGCTACGCCTATATGCTTGGCGCAGAACGGAAAGATTTCCGTGCCAACGACGACGGGGAGCCAAGCAGCACGGCGGGGAAACCTATTCTCGGGCAAATCAACTCCAACGAACTGACGGACACGCTCGTGGTGGTGGTGCGCTACTACGGCGGTGTAAACCTCGGAACGGGTGGGCTCATTGTGGCCTACAAGACAGCCGCCGCCGAGGCCATTGCCAACAGTCAGACGGAGATGCGCCAAGTGGAAGAACTGGTGACCTACGACTTCCCATACGTGATGATGAATCAGGTGATGCGTGTGGTGAAAGAAATGAATCCCCGCATCGTCTCACAGACATACGACAACAATTGCCGCATTGTGCTGGGCATTCGACGGTCGTTGGCCGAACAACTGAGAGCCAAACTCGAAAAACTATCCTTCTCGTAGCGGCGTTTTTGTTTCTTGAAGTGTTTCTTTTCCTAAAACACTTGCAGCCTTTTTAACTGAATTGGTGGTTATTTACACAGAAACCTAAGATTTGTTTATTTTTTTTGCTTAAAATTTGCATAATAAGTATTTTTTTTGTAATTTTGCAAGCGAAATCAACAAACTTACAAGTCTCAGGTGAAAAAGATTGGCTATTTCTTGCTGATACTTCTGGTCTTCACAGCATGTGAATTCAGGCTTTTGCCTACAGAAGACGATACCATCCATCGTATCGAGGTGTTGCGATACGACAGGATGGAAAGCCAGTATCTGACCACCGGCGACTATGCCGCCCTGCAGCAAATGGAAACCGACTACCCGATGGAAACACGCACGTTGATAGAGAACGTGCTGAAGTTGGGGTCGGTGGACG
>Ga0310695_10000271_pt1 | contig 137817 bp, 138 predicted proteins | sample RumenRJG_04DNA_FD_203882 | JGI IMG/M metagenome (GOLD analysis project Ga0310695, IMG submission 203882) | Bovine rumen microbial communities from Lethbridge, Alberta, Canada - RJG_04 (v2) (version 2) | ecosystem: Host-associated > Mammals > Digestive system > Stomach > Rumen | place: Canada...
AATACCTCGCCCTCGGCGGCACGGCAGCGGCTATGGAAAAAGCGCGGCAGGATTATGGAGCCGGAGAATATCAATGGGTCGCGGAATTCACGAATCGCCTCGTATTTGCCGACCCGAAAAACGAGGACGCGCGAGCTCTATGTGCGGACGCGCTGGAGCAGCTGGGCTATCAAGCGGAATCCGGCCCGTGGCGCAACTGCTACCTGACGGGAGCGATGGAACTTCGCGAAGGCAACCGGGAAGCCGGTCTCGGTGAGAGACACGCCTTCGACGGCGACATGGTGAAGAACCTCACGCCGGAAATGGCCTTTGACTACATCGGCATACTGCTTGACCGCGGCAAGCTGGCGGACGAGGATTTTTCCATTCGTTTCGAGCTGACCGACAGGAAAGAGACATACATAGCCTATCTGCGTTACGGCGTACTGCTCCATGCCAAAGGCAACGGGGACGCCGACGCCGTCGTCCAATGCCCGACGCAGGCGCTCCTGCTCTTGGCGGCGGGCGCGGACAAAAAATTCCGGGGCGTGGCGAAAATCGCGGGCGACGCTTCGCGCTTCGATCTGTTGCTTGCCTCTCTTCACCGCTTCGCGGACGGCGCGGCGGGAGACTTCAATATCGTTGAACCGTAACGGCGAAAAATAGGCTGCCATAAAAAAATCTGAGGTAAGAAAGCAAGAATTTCTTACCTCAGATTTTTTATGTTGAAAATGAAACTGGAGCAAACGCTTACACAGCAGCGGCTCCAAAATGAACAGAAAAATTCCTGATTGCAAAAATTACTGCCGCAGGAAGAAACGCCTTCTCGCGGCAGCAATTTTTACGGTCTCGCTGCGGGCTCTTCCCCCGCGTGCCGCAGCGCTTCCTCGATAAACGCGCGGCAGGTCGCCTCGGAAAGCCTCGCTTCCTTTTCCTTGTTCGCTATATTCTCCCATTTCTTCCGGAGTTTTTTCGCCAGCTTCTTCGTCCGCTTTTCATCGCCCTGCCGTTTGGCCTCGAGCAGGTCGAGAGCGAGACTGTCGGCTTCGGCGAGACGTCCAAGCTGCTTCAGCTGCCGCTTGCATTCGCGGAGTATTTCCTTCGGCAGCTTGCGCCGCAAAAGCTCCGCCGCGTCTTGCAGCGCGTCGAATTTTTGCCGCAGCGACGCCGCGCGGCCGGCGACGTCCTCCCCGCTTTGCCACGCGCGCCAAAAGTCGTCCATTTCGGCGCGAAGCGCCGCGCCGTCGTTCCTGCCGATATGCGCCCAGTTGTTTTCAAGGCGCTGGCTTTGGTCGGCGAACAGCTCCATGTCCGGCGCGAGGTCACCGTATTGCTCGCGGATCGCGGCTTCCCAGGCGGTCTGCGGGTCGTAGCTTTCCGGCGCCGAAGCGCAAGCCGCCCCCGTGGCGAGGGCAATCTTCGACGTCTCCTCGAATGTCATCGGATTGAAGAACAGCGCGGGAATCTCCGCGTCCTTCGGCAGCGGTCCGACGGGGCCGAGGGCCAGCTTCGCTTCCATGTAGTCGTTGACCGGATAGTTCCACCAAACGCCGAGCCGCCGCCCGTAAAGCGCCGCCGCGCCGTCAAGCGTCTCCCGCGGCAGTCCCTCCATCGCGACGCCGTCGCCGGTGAAAAGAGGAACCGCTGTTTTGGGCAGCCCCTTGGAAAACGCCTTCGTATAGGGCTTCACCGCGCCGCCCGGTTCCCGCATGTCGGGCAGATAATATTCCGTCGGCACGGTGATGAGCGGCGAAACGTCGCCGTGCGCCGCGACGAAATGCTCGTCGAGCCAGCGCAGCAGCTCCGCCTGCCCGCTCCCGTCCTTTTCCTTGATATCGTCGAAGAAAATCGCGAAATCCCGTGCGCCGACGGCGTAAACGGCTTCCAGCTTCTCCAGGAGCTTTTCCCGGTCCTCCGCGCCGTGCAGCGGCGCATACGAGAAATCCAGCCCCGGCGACACGGCGAAGATGAATCTCACCTGACGCGTTTGCGCCTCGCGAATGAGAAACGCCAGCTTTTTCATTTTCGATTTCGGGTACGGCTCACGCCATTTCTCCCGATGATAAGGGTCGTCCTTCGGCGCGTAGATGTAAGCGTTCAGCCCGTGCGCCTCGCAAAATGCCAGCATGTCGGCGCGCTGGGCCTGCGTCCACGGCTTGCCGTAAAAGCCCTCGACCACGCCGCGAAGGGGAATCGGCGCGGCCAGCGCCGACCCCTGCACAAAAATGGCGAGCAGTACGCTCGCCAAAATGTTTTTCAGACTCATTTCTTCTTCCCTTTGACCGCATCCATCATGATCTTCTGGTTCGCCAGCGCCGCCTCGTTGTTGTCGTGGATCTCGTCCGTCACGATGAAGAAATCCTTCCACGCGGCTTCGTAATCGCCTAACTTCGCATGGGCGATGCCGATCCCGACGCGGGCGTCCGCCGACTGCGGATTCAGCGCAAGCTCCCGCTCGAAGTCCGCGATCGCGTCTTTGTAACGGTCCGCCAGCAAATAAAGATTGCCCCGATTGTACCACGGCTGCGGCATCATGGGGTCGAGCGCGATGGCCGCCGTGTAGTCGGCCTCGGCCTTCGCCAGATCATGCAGCGCCTCGTAGCAGATCGCCCGATCCAAATACGCCTCGGCGGAGGGCGAAAGCTCGATAGCCTTGTCATAATCCAAAACCGCACGCTCCGTCTCCCCCGCGTAGAACCGTGCCACGGCGCGGCGGATATAGGCGTTCGGATCGTCCGGCGCGCGGCGCACGGCCTCGGAAGCGTTCAAAAGGGACGTGGGCGAGCCGTCGGGCACCTTCGCCTGCCGCCAGAGGTTCAGGATATCCTGTCCGTAGTAAGTGCCGGGCACCGCCCATTTGCCGTTGAGCCCCGTCCACGTCTTGACGATGCCGTGGATGTCCGGGCGCTTCTCAATGACCAGCTCGTAGCGCGGATCGATGACTTCCGTCTCCGGCCTGCGGGTCGTCGTATAGACCATCAAATGCTGGATATGGGCGCGGACGCCGAGCCGAGCCGTCTCGAACCGCGCCCCCGGCTCATGGTTTCCCGTGGCGCCGAGGCCGCAATAGTTGTTCTGGTCCGCCGTCACGTCGCCGCCGTATTTGAAAAATCCCGTTTCCTTGCAGGCCTGGCACAGCGCAATGTCGGCGCGGATGCCTTCGCGGCCCGCCTCCTCGTAATAGAATCGGACGAGATCTTCCACGGTGCAGGAAATATCCGGCGTCGGGTTGCGCCGCAGGATGAAATCCACCATCTGCTTTTCCGTCGCCTCGGAACGGCCGAAAATTGTCACGTCCTCAAGGTCGCCGCTCTTCGGCAGAATCGGCGTCTGAAAGGAGCCGCCCATCGTCCACACGGCGTTGGCGAGCTTCGCCCTGTCCAGCTCTCCCGGCGGCGCGGACGGGAACTCCGGTTTCGCCTCCGCCTTCGGTTTCTTGTCATGCGCTCTCGCCCCGCAGGTCGCGCCCGGCGTATAAGCGCCGTTTCCCGCCTCCGGCGACGCGAAAAAACAGCCGAGGCAAAGGAATCCCGCCGCCGAAGCGGAAATCAAAGCCGTCTTTGAAAAAGTTCTCATCGTACTCCTCCCAGTCTGTGCGCCGTGATGACCGTATGGCTCCCGGCGTGGACGGTCAGCGTGCAGCCGCCCGACGTGATATAGATATTCTTGCCCCGACGCTCCATGACGGCGTCCGGCGCCGCAACCCGCGCCCTGCACCATGCGACCACGTCGCCCGTGTCCGGCGCGGCGTTCCGGCGAATCCGTTCCTCTCCCATGGCGGTAGTGTGGAGGTCCGCCAACAGCGCCGCCCGCTCCTCCGCCGTCATTTCAAGTATTTTTCCTCCAGCTTCGCCATCGTGCCGTCCGCGCGCAGCTCGGCGAATACGAAATTGATATAGTTCAGGAATTCCTGATCGCCCTTCATCATCAGCGCGCCGCAGGAATGGATCGTGAAGGGGCGGTCTACCATCGGCGCGGCCAGGCGCTTGTCGAGCCGCACATAATGATTCGCCTCCACCACCTCGGTAATCATGATATCGGCCTCGCCCTCGGCGATACGGGACGGGATTTCCGCGTTCTGCTGATGGACGATGAGCTTCGCGTGTTTCAGGTTCGCATGGGCGAATTTCTCGTTGGTGCCGCCCGGATTGATCATCACGCGCACGTCCGGCTTGTCGATATCCTCGAGGCTTTGGAACTTTTTCGCGTCCGCCGCGCGGCAAAGGATCGTCTTGCCGAAATAGCCGACGCCGTAACCGTCGGACATTGCCATGATCCGGGCGCGGGTGAAATTGCGGGAAATGCCGCAAAGCGCGAAATCGAACTTGTCCGCCAGCGTATCCTCGGTCAGCGTGGGCCAGCTCGTCGGCACATACTCAATCTCAACGCCCAGCGACTTCGCGATAATCTGCGAAAGCTCCGCGTCGATGCCCTCATATTCGCCCGTCTCCGGGTTCAGATACGACATCGGGCGATAATCGCCCGTGGTGCCGATGCGGATCGTGCCGCGCTCGGCGATTTCCTCCAGCCGCCCCGCGTCCGCCCGCATCGGCGCGAACAGCAGCGCCGCCAGCGCGAATACCGCCCACAGGAAAAATAACCGGCCGTTTCTCTGATTCCTCATTTTCTTTCTTCCTTTCATGACTTTCATTCCTCCGGATCGTCGAAACCCAGCGCCCACGTCGCGGCGAATCCCACGGCATAGGCGACGACGACACCCAAAAGGTACATCAAAACATGGTCCGTCGCACCCGCCAACGGCAGGCCCGAGATGCCGAGCGTCGCCGCGCCTACCGCGAAATGCGCCTGCACCGCGCCGCCCGCCGCGCCGCCAATACAGGCACCGACAAACGGCTTGCCCAGCGGCAGCGTGACGCCGTAAATCAGCGGCTCCCCGACGCCCATCAGCCCAACGGGAAGCGCCGACGCCACCGTCTTTTTCAGTCGGCGGCTCTTCGTCCGCACATAGACGGCCATCGACGCGCCCACCTGTCCCGCGCCCGCCATTGCCAGGATCGGCAGCAGCACCGTCACGCCGTAGCGGGCAATCAGGTCCACATGGATCGGCGTCATGGCCTGATGGATGCCGAGCATCACCATCGGCAGCCAAAGCCCGCCGAGCACGAAGCCCGTGACCGCGCCGCCCGACCCGACGGCCGCCGTAGCCGTCCGCCCGATCCAATCCGAAAGCACGCCGCCCAAAGGCTGCACCACGAGCACCGTCGCCGTCCCGGCCAGCAGGACCGTAAGCAGCGGCGTCAGGAACAAATCAAAAATCTCCGGCACGACGCGGTGCAGCCGTTTTTCAAGCCACACGCCCATCCCCGCCGCCAGCACAACGGAAATCACGCCGCCCCGCCCCGGCAGCAGCGGCGCATCGGAAAGCGTCACGTTCGCAAGCCCCGGATGGCTGATAACCGCCGCCAGCACGCCGCCCAAAATCGGCGTCCCGCCGAAAACCTGCGCCGCGCTCCAGCCGACGAAAAGATTCATGCCCCAGAACACCGCGTTGCCGAACACCGCAAGAAGCTTCACCAGCGGCGCGTTCGCCGCCTCCGGCGCAAGCTTCAGATACACGCCTAAAATCCCCGTGATCAGTCCGCAGGCGATGAAACCGGGAATCAGCGGCACGAAAATACTCGCGATGCGGCGGAAAAACAGCTTCACCGGCGTCGCGTTCTTCGCCTTGATTGCCTCGCGGAGCGCCTCGACCTCCACGTTCGCGCCGGACTTCTTTTTCGCCGCCGCCCGGTCGGCCGCCATAAACGACCGCACCTCGTCCGCCACCGCCTGCACGCGTCCCGGCCCCAGCACGATCTGAAACTCATCCCCGACGTCAAGGGCGCCGATTACGCCCTTGACGCCCTTGACCGCCGCCACAAGCGCCGCGTCTTTTCTCACCAGCCGTACGCGAAGCCGCGTCATGCAGTTCGTCGCCTGCAGGATATTATCCGCGCGCCCGAGCCGTTCATAAAGCTCCTGTGCGATTCTTGCCTGTTCTGCGTCAGCCATTCTGTCCTCCCAGCCTCACGCCGCGTCGTCCTCCTCATTCTCTCCGGAGAAATACGCCTCGATGCGCGCCGCCACGTTCTCCTGCAAATTCCGATAGAAGAATTGATAATCGTAAATGTGATAGACGCCCTGCGGGAAAATCGAGAGCCCCGACGGATATGCCTCCGGCGAAACGTCCGGCGCCTTCAGCGCGCCGCGCTTCATATCGATATACGCGCCCGTCAGATGCGGGATCTCCTTGACAATATTGCCGCTGACGTCGACGAAGCACGCGCCTTTGTTCAGGCTCTTGTCCGCCTCTTTCCAATCCGTGCGCCAATTCAGCGGATTAATGGCCAGCGCCCGCACCCCCTCGGGGATAATCGGCGACCATGCCAACGACGGCTCCTCGGTATTGAACGTGACGATAACGCCCGTGTCCCGCTCGCCCTCGGCAAAATGCAGATACGGCGCGGCGCGAAGCTCCTCCACCGTCACGCGCCAGCCGATCGGATATGCGGCCACGAGATTATCCTGCAGCTCCTCGTCGCGGAAAAACTCCTTCATCAGCCGCAGCACATGATCGGCGCCCTGTGAAAAGCCCGCCAGGATAAACGGCCGGCCGTCGTTGTACTTCGCGAGATAATAAAGGAACGCCGCGCGAACGTCTTTGTATGCGAGCTTCAAATACTTCTCGCCTTCCGCCTCCGGCATCTCGTAAACCGAAAGCCCCGCCATACCGTAATAAGGAGCGAAAAAGCGCGCGTCCGCATCGTAAATCCCACGCTCCATGTTCACCGCCCCGACGAAATTCGCCCGCGCCTGCGTGTCGGCGAAATCCATGTTGCGGTTCTCCGGATTGCCGAAAAGCACCAACGGGCAGACGAAGAACACGTCCACCGGCTTCTCGCTCTCGCCCGATTCGCAGTAGGCCCAATTCTCCGGCCGGCTGTAATCCGCCGCCTCTGCCCGCCAGCCCGTCGCCGCACACAAAAGCAGCGCGAGGAAAAAAACGACCGCTTTTCTCATTGCTGATTCCTCCCGTCGTAATATATACGCAATCAACTATAGTATAACATAAAAACGCCCCGCGGCACAGCACCGCGAGGCGGATAAAACACAGAACGCTTCTCTATTTCTTCTTTTGCAACAGCTTCTCATACGCCGCCCGGTAATCCTCGGCCGCCTTTTTCAAATCCTGCGTCCCGATCTCGCATTCCTTCCCCGAAATATCGTCGCAGATCGTCGTCGTTCCCGGCGCGATCTCGAGACTGAACACGTTCCCGGCGAAAGCGCCGGTCTTCTTTTTACCCGAAACGACCTCGTCCAGCGCGGCCACGATCTCCGCGCCGAAATTTCGCGCCTCCCCCACGAGGAACGTCGCCGCCAGCTCGTATTTCTTATCCGCGAAGGTCACAACGGGAATCGGATTTTCTTTGCCCTCGATTTCAATTTTATACTTCAGCATCATTTCTTCCCCCGATGAACCGGAAAGGCCGTCAGGATTTTCCGATTGTCGTCCAAATACATATCGATCTCCAGCTTGCCCGCGTGCCCGATCCAAAGCGAGCCGCGCGGATTCTGCTTATCGGCCAGCGCGTCCTTGTACGCGGTATTGATGGCGTCCACCACGTCCTGCGGCGACCAGTCCTCAGGATAGAAGGAACTGAAGCCCTCCTTCTTCACGCCGTCCACCTCGACCTTCGCCGTGAAGACGCCGTTCTCGTCCTTCTTGCCGCGCGTACCGTCAAGGATCCGGCCCTTGCTGTCCTCGACGCGGCTGTAATGGAAGCCGGTGGCCTTTCCCTTCTTATTGACCGTACCGTCGAAGATATGCTCGAGACCGTGCCGCGAGAAATTCTCCGTATTCTTGAGCCGCTTAACGTCGCTCATCGTATAGCCGGACTTCTTGTCCTTCTTGTCCTGTTTATCCTGCTTTTCCTGCTTCTGCGGCTTTTGCTGCTGCGCCTGCTGCGTCTGCGCCGAGCCGCTCCCCGAGGACGCGCCCTTGCTCCCGCCGCAGCCCGCCGCGAAAACCATCAACGCCATCACCGCGAAAACGGCAATCAGCTTCAAAAAAGTACGTTTCATACGCGATGTTCCTTTCCGTAAAGTGATAACATTCGCGTTTATTATACTCTCCCCCGGCAGGCCTGACAAGAGAAGCAATTCCAACACCTCATACAAATTGACTTTTTCATTGTTTTGCAGTACACTAAATATGCCGAAAGGGTGGAGCTTGGCATAAAAAGTGACGAAGCCCTGTATTCGGACGAGGGACGCGGATGCCCGGACAGCCCCTCCACATAGAAATACCAAAGCACCCTGCAAAGCGCAAGGTGCTTTTTCTTATTCCCAAAACTTTTATTCCACGCCCGACAACGGAGGGTGCCTTGCGTCCGCTGTTTGCCGCGATTGCGAAACCAAGGCAAAATTATTATAATATCTTGCAGAATAATATTTGCACGAAAACGGGAGGAAATTATGATTACCCCGGAAAATTTTGCCGACGCTCTGCGCGTGATGGGTTTCACCAAGAATGGAAATCTGTATGAAAAGGAATTTCCCGCCTTCGGCGCCAGCCTGAAAGCCGGCCTCAAAGCGCAAAGAAATCTTGCTTGCCCGGCACGAACAGGCGATAGAGAAGTATGTTAGGTGGGGAATTGCATAAGGGGGTCAAAAAGGAGCCCGGACAATGAAATGCCTGAAATGTGCGGCGGAAGCCGTGAAAAGCACACCACCGATGTGACGGATTTGGGGAATTGCTTAATCATTATTCGGAATGTGCCCTACTATAAATGTACGGAGTGCAATGAAATTTTATATACCGGCGATGTAATCCGCAAATTGGATGCAATAATTGCCAAGGCGAAGCAAACGCTGAACGAAATTTCGGTGATTGATTTTGCAAAAAAGGCGGCATAGCCCCATCAAAAATCTCCTCGTACAAAAACGGGGAGATTTTCTATTTTTCTCTTTGATAAATGCAAAAAAAGCCCGCGAAGCAAAGCTTCACAGGCTTCAATACAACAAAGCAGAGAGGCAATCTTATATGGATGGCGACCACCGTACGGCATTTATAGTCTCCGCCCTGTCAACCGTTCAACCCCTTTTTTATCCCAAAACATATTCTCCCAATAAAAATACGCGTCTTTTCGCTTCTTGAATATGCGATACGGCTCGTCGGTATTGTCATAAATGTGAACGATATCACATGTTTCCACGAGCGCAGGAATCAAGGAAAGTGCCGCTGTATAGCGCGATTTGATTTTTTCTTTTGGAACGTCATGCCCGCCTGCCGCGAAGCGCGACCGCACACGCATGATATTGACGGCCACGTCTGCCGTAAGAACGTAAATACAGCGAATGAAAAATCCCTTTTCTTTCGCTTTTCGCAAAAGATTCAAATTGCGCTCCGTGGACAGCACCGTTTCAAATGTGAATCCCTGCCCAAGCGCAACCTGTTTCTCTCGAAGAGCTTCCGCTTGTTTGGCCGCGTCCAAATCGTCGCATTGCGTCGTCCGTTTGATGTCGTCCGCATTGATATATGGCTCAATGATTTTTGCCATGCGCGCAATCGTCGATTTTCCGCTCCCATTCGGTCCGGCAAAAACGATGATTTCCGGCTTCTTGCCCTCAGGATTCTGCATATTCGCGTCTCCCGTCGGCATATTCCAAATATGCCTGCCGTTTTTTTACGTCATATCCGGCAATCGGTGTTCCTTTGACCCGCTTGATCTCATTGTCGATGCGAATGGACGCCTTGAAGCGTTCCGTCAGTTCATCGTCGCTGACGCCGCAAGTAAAATCCAGCTCGTTCGTTTCCTTCATCATCAATCCCTCCCTATATGGATTGTGAAATAATCATTTCGTCGATAATCCGCCTTGTCATGATAAAGATATGCCCCACGCCTTTCTTTCCGTTATATTATATATTGTTTATTCGACAGGAGCGTCAAAAAATCCTTTGCCAAAATTTTTCCCGTCGAAAAAACACCCCCTGTAACGACGCCCATTTGAAGCATACAAAAAAAGCGAGGTCAGAAAATCAGAATTTCCGAATTTCTGATTTTCTTACTTTCTGAATTTCTTACCTCAACTTTTTTCATCCGCTCGAAACGTCGTAAATACAGGCGCAAAAAAATGAGGCTGCCGCATGAAGGAAAAACTTCCGCGCGACTACCTCATTTTAGCAGCCGCCCTCTCATAAATCTTCCCGTGAAAGGACGGCTATTCATCAAATATATCTGAATGGGTTCCGGTATCGGTAAGAGTTAATGTCAAAATATCCTCCTCGACAAGATAAACCAGCAGCCAATCCGGCTGGATATGACATTCCCGAAAGCCTTCAAAATCTCCGTGTAATGCATGGTCATGATATTTCGCATCGAGTTTTTCGCCATTCCGTAAAACATCAACGACCTCATCCAAAAGATCCATATTCAGCCCGCGTCTCTTCGCACGCTTATAGCCTTTTTTGTAAGCCGTAGTAAACTTGACGCAGTACTTCATGTCTCCAACGCTCTCTTCAAGTCATCCATATTATCATAACTTGGAACTTTTGGGTCGCGAGACACACGCCGGGCTTCTGCCATCGCCTCCAATGTCTGCTTGCTGTAATGCGGCATTTCTACTGCGAAAGGCAGCCCTCCGCGCAAGACGCATTGATGAAGAAAAATATTGATTGCCCCGGACATATCCAAACCGAGATGTGAAAAAAGTGCGGCAGCCTGTCCTTTAATATCGCGATCAATCCGTATTTGCGTCGGAACCGTAGCGGACATCGCCATCCCCTCCTTTGCGATTATTATAAACCATCTCGTTTACATTGTAAACCATATAAACAACGTCGCCCTCCCACGGATTTTTCCCGTGAAAGGGCGGCTTACTGTTCTTTATTCAGTCGTTATATTTCAGCACGACTTCCCCGCGTTCGCGGGTGGCGTTCATGTCGATGACGCGCTGGTTGCGCGAGCCCCGGAAGCGAAGGGTGAGATCGCGTCCCTCCACGACAAAGGGGCCGTCCACCAGCACGTCCAGCTCATTCAGCAGGGCGTTCACGTCGGGGTCGTGCATGGCAATCAACTCGTCGAGCACGTAGCCGGTATAGCTCCAAACGTCGAGGCCCTGCGCGTGCGCTTCCCGCGCGATCTGCAGCAGGGGCGCAGGCTGGGCAAACGGCTCGCCGCCGGAGAAAGTGACGCCCTCCAAAAGAGAATTCGCCCGAATCTCGGCCATCAGGTCCTCGGTGTCCGCGTCTTTGCCACCGTCCGGATTCCAGGTCTCCGGATTGTGACAGCCGCGGCAGTGGTGCGGGCAGCCTTGGGTGAATATGGTGTAACGATATCCGTCGCCGTCCACGACGGAATCGTTGATCGTTCCGGCAATACGAAGTTTCATGCCGCGAACCTCCCGAAAAAGTGATTAGCCTTCCCCTCTGGGGAAGGTGACGCCCGAAGGGCGTCGGATGAGGTCTCATAGCGTAACATTGCAAAACCTCACCCACCGCTAACGCGGTCCCCCTCCCCAAAGGGGAGGGCTATTAAGTATAAACTGCCGAAAGAAAAGGCCCAACAGATGCTTTCGTAAAAACTGCCCCGCCGGGGAAGGCAGGGCAGAAAGGGGAAGTCCCGATGCGGGGTGCATCAGGGCTTTTGGACGTTTCCGGCCGTCTTTTGGGGAAGAAAAGCCATCCGCGTCCTATTTCAAGAGAGAGCGCTGCGCATTGCCGGGGAGGCTTTGCGAAGCTTGGGGTGCCCCCTCAGTGAAGGCCGTGTTTCACGCGGTCGTGTTCTTCGGCGCGCTTCGCGTTGTTGAAGCGGTCGAGGGTGCCGACCAGATAGCCGGTAATCCGGCGAATCCTCTGGAATTTAGGCGGACGCAGCGTGTAGTCGAGCGCTACGTTGTCTCCTTCCGCCGCCGAGATTTCCAAAGATTCAATCTCATCGCGCTGATTGTCGCGATGAATAAAATCCATATATGCAAGTATCTCTTGTTCAGAGATATTCTCTATTCCTGTAATTGTGACGTCCGTTCCGTTGACTACCATGATGCATCTTCCCTTCTTATTTTAATTTCCGCAATGAATGCGGGGAATGACTTGATGATGATGGTGCTCGGCCTCGGTCCGTCCGCAGCGCGGGCAGACGTCAATGATGAGGCCGTTATAGCCGCAGATCGGGTCGCGGTCCACGGGATGATTGACGGAACCGTAGCCGACGCCGTTGTCATGCATGCACCGAATGATGGCTTCGAAGGCTTTGACGTTCTTCGTCGGGTCGCCGTCCATCTCGACGTAGCTGATATGACCGCCGTTGGTGAGGGCATGGTAGGGACCCTCGAGACGGATTTTATCCACGGCCGCGATGGGGAAATAAACCGGCACATGGAAGCTGTTCGTGTAGTAGTCACGGTCGGTGACGCCCTCGATCTCGCCGTAACGCTGGCGGTCGATGCGCAGGAAGCGGCCGGAAAGGCCTTCCGCCGGCGTCGCAATCAAGCTCCAGTTCAGCCCGGTGCGCTTCGCCTCGTCGTCCATCCGCTGCCGCATGTACGAGACAATACGCAGGCCGAGTTTCTGCGCGTCCTCCGACTCGCCGTGATGCTTGCCCGTAAGGGACTTCAGGCACTCGGCAAGGCCGATGAAGCCCATGGTCAGCGTGCCGTGCTTCAAGACCTCCGCCACGCTGTCGTCCGGCTCCAAGCCGTCGGAGTCGATCCAAACGCCCTGCCCCATCAGGAAGGGGTAATTGCGGGCACGTTTCGTGCACTGGATCTTGAAGCGGTGCAACAGCTGACGGATGACGAGGTCGATGACGTCGTCCAGGCTGTCAAAGAACTGCTCCAGGTCGCCTTTCGCCTCGATGGCGAGACGCGGCAGGTTGATGCTGGTAAAGCTGAGGTTGCCGCGGCCGCAGGTGACTTCCCGCGAGGGATCGTGCACGTTGCCTATGACGCGCGTGCGACAGCCCATATAGGCGACTTCGTGGTTGTAGTCGCCCTCTTTGTAATACTGCTTGTTGAAGGGCGCGTCGAGGAAGCTGAAATTCGGGAACAGCCGCTTCGCCGAGACCTCCATCGCAAGCTGGAAAAGGTCGTAGTTCGGGTCCTCGGGGTTGTAGTTGATCCCCTCTTTGACCTTGAAAATCTGCACCGGGAAAATCGGCGTCTCTCCGCTGCCAAGCCCCGACCGGGTGGCAATCAGAAGGTTGCGCATGACCATGCGCGCCTCCGGCGAAGTGTCCGTGCCGTAGTTGATGGAGCTGAACGGCACCTGCGCGCCGGCGCGGGAATTCATGGTGTTCAGGTTGTGAACGAAAGCCTCCATCGCCTGGAACGTCGCGTGGTCGGTAGATTTCCAAGCCGCCTCGTTCGCAAAGTCATGAGCTTTTTTCGCCATCTCCGGCGAGATCGGCTGGAATCCGCCTTCTGCCTGATGCGCGGGCAGGAACTCCACCAATCGCTTTCCGTATTCGTCCATGGTCTCAAAACGAATCGGCGCATCCACGCACCGCTCGATTTCCTTCGCGAGCAGCCGTGCGTCGTCGAGCTTCATATTCATGAGCATCGAGAGCGCATCCCCGAGGTGGGAGAAATATTGCTTGCGGAAGGTCTTGATGACCCCCGGCTCCATGGCGTAATCAAAGTTCGGAATCGACTGGCCGCCGTGCATCTCGTTCTGGTTCGCCTGAATGGCGATGCAGGCTAACGCCGCATAGGAACGGATGTCGTTCGGCTCCCGCAGGCAACCGTGCCCGGTGGAGAAGCCGTCCTTGAACAGCTTCAGCAGATCAATCTGGCAGCAGGTCTCGGTCAGCATGTAGAAGTCCATATCGTGGATATGGATGTCGCCGTTGACGTGCGCCGCCGCGATGTCTTTCGGAAGAATCCGGTGGATGATGAAATACTTGGAGCCCTCGGAGCCGTATTTCAACATCGTGCCCATGGACGTGTCGGCGTCGATGTTCGCGTTCTCGCGCTTCAGGTCGGCGTCACGGGCGTTCTTGTAAGTCAGCTCGTCGTAAATGTCCATGAGGTCCACTTCGGCCTCGCGGATGCTGGTATGCGCCGCCCGGTACAAGATATAGGCCTTCGCGGTGGACGCGTAATTGTTCTTGATGAGAGCGCGCTCCACGGCGTCCTGGATGTACTCGACGCCCGGCGCTTTCTTGTCGGCGATGCTGCGAATGACGCTGCGCGTCAGCGCGTCCAGCTGCCGGGTGGAAAAGGTGGTATCCGTGGATTCCAGATTCGCCTTGCGAATCGCGTTTGATATCTTGCTCGCGTCAAACGGGACGATTTCGCCGTTCCGCTTCTTGATATTCTTAATGACGGGCGTAGGTGCCATCTCGTCAATGCCTTCTTTCCTGATGTTTGCGAACCTTCCGTTCTTTTCCGTGTCCGATTTCGATTATACAATATCTACCTCCCCCCGTCAAGAACAAACACAACATATAGTAAAAAATCTCTGTTTTTATCCACAATATTTTCATAAAAAAACCGCCGTTTCCGAAAAGGAACGACGGTTTTGCACAGAAAATAGGTGGATAAATTATTTTTGCCTGTGGATATCGGGGATAGTTCACTCCGTTTTTTGCTCCATGCGAACGGTGCGAATCGGGAACGGAATCACGATGTTCTCCTCCTCGAACCGCTTTTTCAGCGCCTTGATGAACTCATGACGAATCAAGTACTGGCTTCTGAAGGACGTCGTATGGAGATTGACATTGAAAAGGATCGACGAATCGCCGAAGGTGTGAAAACGAACCGCCGGCGCAGTAGACGAACCTTCATCAATGTCGAGGGAAGGATCGAGACGGGTCAGTATGTCCCGCGCCACCTCCAGCGTCACGCGCTCCACCATGTCGAGGTCGCTGTCGTAGGCAACGCCGACCGTCACGGTGAAAGCCACATCCATGACGCTGACGGACTGCATCCTGTCCGAAGCCATGTCATAGTTCGTGATGATGGCCGCCGCCAGCTTGTTGTTCGGCACGGTGATGATATTGTTCGTGACCGTATGGATCTTCGCATACCGCCACGTGATGTCGATGATTTGCCCCTCCGCGCCCCCTTCGAGCCGAATATTATCGCCGATGCGGACTTGCTTCGTCAGCAGAATATGAAGTCCCGCGAAAATGTTCGCCATTGTCTCTTGGAGGCCGAGGGCAATTGCCATGCCGCCGACGCCGAGAGCCGTAATCATCGGAGTAATGGATACGTCGAACTCGTCGAGTACGAGAATGATTCCGGTGATGTAAATGGTCGCAGTGACGAGATTCAGCAGCAGCGAGGTCGAGGCAGGGCTGCCTTCCGAGGCCATGCGCAGGCTGATGAATTGGCCGATAGCCCGCTGGAGAAACGTCATGACCGTCCAGATCAGCACTGCAAAAAGGAGGTTCACCAGCCTGCCCTGCGCGAAGGGCGGCAGCGATATCACACGGGTGGCCCAGTTCAAGCCCATCAGAAGACCCCAAACAATCGGCAGCTTGCCGACTGAACGAAGCAAAACCCCGAAAAACGTATCCTTTGCAACCCGTCCGATCTCGATCATCTTACGAAGGCGATAATGCACCGCCCAACCGATAAGCACGCCAGCCGCGACTAACGCGCAGGGGCGCAGGACTAAATCGCGCAAAGAATGCCACGTCGAAAAATCAAAGGAAAACACTCCGCCCTTCCTCCTCCAAAAGAAACTTCCTTTTTAGTATAGCATAAAATTTTTTCGCAAACAAAAACAGACGCCGCGAAGTGCAGCGTCTGCTTTTCTTTCATATTATTACAGCGTGCCGAAAATGCGGTCGCCGGCGTCGCCGAGACCGGGCACGATGTAGCCGTGGTCGTTGAGCTTTTCGTCCACCGCCGCCGTGTAAATCGGCACGTCGGGATGCTCTTTGTTCACGACGCGCACACCCTCCGGCGCGGACACGAGGCACATCAACACGAGCTTTTTTGCGCCGTGCTTTTTCAGCATGGTCAACGCCGCCGCCGAGGAGCCGCCGGTGGCCAGCATCGGATCGACGACGATGAAGATGCGGTTTTCCGGATTGGGCGGGAGCTTGCAGTAATACTCGATAGGCTTCAGCGTCTTCGGGTCGCGGTAAAGGCCGATATGGCCGACGCGGGCCGTCGGGATCAGGTTCAGCATGCCGCCCACCATGCCGAGACCGGCACGCAGGATCGGCACGAGGCCGACCTCGTTGTCGGAGAGCACCTTCGCGCGGCAGGGCGCGACGGGCGTCTCGATTTCAATTTCCTTCAGCGGGAGATCGCGGGTGATCTCGTACGCCATCAGCATGGCAATCTCTTCGAGCAGCTCGCGGAAATCCTTGTAGGACGTGTCTTTCATCCGCATCCGGGTCAGCTTGTGCTGGATCAGCGGATGATCGATAATGTGGACGTTCAGGTCTTCGGACATGGTTTGAGCCTCCTTGATTCGTATTATTCGTAAAGAGGATATTTTTTGCAGAGCGCGGCGACACGGGCGCGCGCCTGCTCACGGACGGATTCGTCGTTCGGGTTGCCCAGCGTCATCGCGATGACGTCGGCGACTTCCTTCATGTCGTCCTCCTTGAACCCCCGCGTCGTAAGCGCGGGCGAGCCGAGGCGGATGCCGCTGGTGACAAAGGGCGACAGCGGCTCGAAGGGAATCGTGTTCTTGTTCGCGGTGATGCCCACCTCGTCAAGCAGGTTCTGCGCCTCCTTGCCGGTCAGGTTCTTGCTGCGGAGATCGACGAGCATCAAATGGTTGTCGGTGCCGCCGGTGACAATGCGGAAGCCGTTTTTCATCAGCTCTTCCGCCAGCACCTTCGCGTTTTTCAGCACCTGCTTCTGGTATTCTTTGAACTCGGGCTTCAGCGCCTCGCCGAGGGCTGCGGCCTTTGCCGCGATGACGTGCATCAGGGGGCCGCCCTGGATACCGGGGAAAATCGCCTTGTTGAACTTCTTGCCGAATTCCTCGTCCTTCGAGAGAATCAGACCGCCGCGGGGACCGCGGAGCGTCTTGTGCGTCGTCGTCGTGACCACGTCGGCATAGGGAATCGGGCTCGGGTGCAGCCCCGCCGCCACGAGACCCGCGATATGCGCGATGTCCACCATCAGATAGGCGCCGACTTTTTTCGCGATGTCCGCGAGGCGCGGGAAATCAAGAATACGGGCGTACGCGGAGGCGCCAGCCACGATCAGTTTCGGTTTCCTCTCCACGGCCTGCTTCTCCAGCGCGTCGTAATCAATCGTCTCCGTCTCTTTCGACACGCCGTAGGGCACAATCTTGAAATAGGTGCCGGACATATTGACCGGGCTGCCGTGGGTCAAGTGGCCGCCATCGGTCAGGTTCATGCCCATGACCGTATCGCCGGGCGTCAAAAGTGCGAAGAACACCGCCATATTCGCCTGCGCGCCGGAGTGGGGCTGTACGTTGGCATATGCGGCGCCGAAAACTTTCTTCGCACGGTCGATGGCGATCTGCTCCACCACGTCCACGCATTCGCAGCCGCCGTAATAACGCTTGCCGGGATAGCCCTCCGCGTACTTGTTTGTCAGAACGCTGCCCTGCGCCTCCATCACCGCGCGGCTCACGATATTTTCCGAGGCAATCAGCTCCAGCTTGTTCTTCTGCCGTGAAAGCTCGCTGTCGATTGCCTTTTTGAGCTCGGGGTCCGTCGTTGCCAAAGTGTCCATCAATGCCATTTCCTTCTCCTCAACCTTTCTATTTATTTGAGCAAAGCCTCCCTCTCCGAAGGAGGTGGCACGAAGTGCCGGGGGAGTACTCCGTATCTATTATTTATTTTCTAACGCCATGATCTTTCCGACGCGCCGCGCGTGACGGCCGCCCTCGAAGTCCGTCGTGAAAAACGTCCGCACAATGTCGCCCGCAAGCTCCGGGCCGAGAACGCGGCCGCCGAGGGCCAGCACGTTCGCATCGTTGTGCGCCCGCGCCATCCGCGCCGAATAGGCCTCGCCGCAAAGCGCGCAGCGAATCCCCCTGATCTTGTTCGCGGCGATGGAAATGCCGATACCCGTGCCGCAAAGCACAACGCCGCGTTCCGCGGCGCCCGAAACCACCTTTTCGCAGACCTGCTCCGCAATATCGGGATAATCGACGGAATCCTCCGTATAGACGCCGACGTCGTCAATCTCCGCGCCAAGCTCCGCCAGAACTTTTTTGACGCATTCTTTCAGCGCCAGCGCGCCGTGATCGCAGCCGATGGCAATTTTCATTCCGATGCCGCCTTTCCACAAATCAAAAAATCCGCCCCTCCATTTTACTTCCCAAAAGACCTATCGTCAATTATAAAAACGGATTCTTCCTCCCGCCGCTTTTTTCAGGCGGTTCATGACGGCGACGCCGAGTCCCGCTTCCTCCACCGTCTCGGCGAAAAGCACGTTCGCCGCTTTGTCGTCGAAAGAACGGAGGGCCTCGTAAAGATTCGCCGCCATGGCGGAAAGGTCTCCCGCACCGCCGGTAACGGCGATGTGCTCCGACGGCACGAGGCCTGCGACTTCTTCCGCCGTCTCCTTGCTGACGATGACGCCGGGGCACTTGCCCTCCGCCGTCGCCTCGCGAACGGCGGCGCGAAACGCCGCGCCGACTTTCCCGTGCGGCGCGTCAATCAATGTCAGCGGCGCAAGCGGCGCGTAATGGACGTATTTCATGCCGGGAGCGCGGGGCGCTTCGTCCTCACGCAAAACCGGCGGCGGCGCAAGCTCGCCCAAAACTTCCGCCAGCATTTCCCGCGTCACCGCGCCGGGGCGCAAAATCTCGGCGCGCTCGCCGGTGCAGTCCACGATGGTGGATTCCACGCCAAATCTGCACGGGCCGCCGTCGAGAATCAACGGGATTTTCCCGTCCATATCGGCGAAGACCGCCGCCGCCGTCGTCGGACTGGGACGACCAGAGCGGTTCGCGCTGGGCGCGGCAATCGGCACGCCCGCCGCGCGAATCAGCGCGCGGGCAACGTCGTTGTCCGGCATCCGAATCCCGACGGTGAGAAGCCCGCCCGTCACACGTTGCGGCACTTCGTCCCGCTTCGGCAGGATGACCGTGACGGGGCCGGGGGCGAACGCCGCCAGCACCCGCTCCGCCATCGGCGTAACTTCCGCGGCGGCCTGCTTGACCATGGCATAGTCGGCGACGTGAAGAATCAGCGGGTTGTCCGAGGGACGCCCTTTCGCCTCGTAAATCTTCGCGCAGGCTTCCGCGTCGAGGCCGTTGGCGCCGAGGCCGTACACCGTTTCCGTCGGGAACGCCACAAGGCCGCCGCTTCGGATAATCTCGCCCGCCTCGTCAAAAATCTTTGAGGCTTCCTTTATATTAAATATTGTTTCAATTCTTGTACGCAATTTCTTCATGCCTTCCACAATACGACGACCCGGTCTTTATCCGCGAGGTCATGGACGATTTCCGTTCTGCCGAAGCCGCCCGTCACTGCCATTTCTGCAATCGCCCCCGCCTGCGTATCGCCGCACTCCACCGCAAGGAAACCGCTGTCCTTGAGCAGCGCCGCGCTTTCATGGACGAGGCGGCGGTAAAAGTCGAGGCCGTCCGCGCCGCCGTCGAGGGCGATTATCGGTTCAGCCCGCACCTCGCGCGGCAATCCCGCAATCTCCACGCTGGGAATATAGGGCGGATTCGACACGATTGCGTCAAATGGCTCTCCGGAAAGCGGCGCAAGCAAATCGCCCTCGCGAAATTCCACGCGCTCCGAGAGGCCGAGACTTTCGGCGTTTTCCTTTGCAATCGAAACGGCATCCGCCGAAATGTCCGTCGCCGCCACCGACGTTTCCGGCAAATAATGCGCGAGAGCCAGCGCAATCGCGCCGCTGCCCGTGCAGACGTCCGCGATTCGCGCGCCTTCTTTTCCCTTCAGCCGCTCGATTACCGCCTCCACCAGAGTCTCCGTGTCCGGCTGGGGCACCAATACGGCAGGCGTGACCTTGAACGTCAGCCTCATGAATTCCTTTTCGCCGCAGATATAGGCCACCGGTTTCCCCGCCGCGCGGCGCTTCACCATCTCCCGATACCGCGCCAGCTCTTCGGCGGTCAGCGGCTGGTCGAAATGCACGTAGAGGAAGATCCGTTTCTGCCCCAAAAGATACGAAAGCAGCACCTCGGCGTCGAGCCTCGGCGTTTCCGCGCCGTGACTGCCAAAGTACTGCTCGCTCCATTTCAATATCGATCCGATGGTCCAGACCTGTCCCTCCGCCATTTCATCCCATCCTCATTTTTATTCTTGCGTCCGTTTCAGCTTCTCCGCCCGGTCCGCCATGATCAGCGCGTCGAGAAGCTCGTCCAGTCCGCCGCCCAGCACCGATTCTAATTTATGCAGCGTCAAGCCGATGCGGTGATCGGTGACGCGGCCCTGCGGGAAATTGTAGGTACGGATGCGCTCGCTGCGGTCGCCGGAGCCGATCTGACTCTTGCGGTCCGCCGCCGCTTCCGCCGCCTGCTGCTCCTGGGCCTGCTCCAAGATTCGCGCACGTAACACGCGCATGGCTTTTTCCTTGTTTTTCAGCTGGGATTTCTCATCCTGGCACTGCACCACGATGCCCGTCGGCAAATGGGTGATGCGGATAGCCGACTCGGTCTTGTTGACATACTGGCCGCCGGCGCCGCCGGCCCGATAAGTGTCGATTTTCAAGTCCTCGTTCTTGATATCGACCTCGACTTCCTCTGCCTCCGGCAGCACCGCTACCGTCACCGCCGATGTGTGGATACGCCCCTGTGACTCCGTGGCCGGAACGCGCTGCACGCGATGGGTGCCCCGCTCGTACTTCAAGCGGCTGAACGCGCCCGCACCGTCCACCGAGAACGAGATTTCCTTGAATCCGCCCAGCTCCGTCGGATTGGAATCGATAATCGAAACGCGCCAGCCCTGCCGCTCTGCATAGCGCGTATACATGCGAAAGAGATCACCTGCGAACAGCGCGGCCTCCTCGCCGCCGACGCCGCCGCGAATCTCGACGATGACGCTCTTATCGTCGTTCGGGTCCCTCGGCAGCAGCAAGATCGGAAGCTCCTTTTCCAGCGCCGCCTTTTCCTCCCGCAGCGAAGACAGTTCCTCGGCGGCCAGCGATTTCAGCTCCGCGTCAGAGGACTCGGCCAGCACCGCCTCGTCGTCCTCGATTTCCTTCGTCACGCGCCGATAGTCGCGCACCTTTTCCACGATCGGGGAAAGCTGCGAGAGCTCCCGGTTCATTTTTTGCCATCGCTCCACGTCCGCCAGTATATCGGGGTCGCCGAGCATCGATTCCAGTTCACGATAATGATCCTCTATCGCCAAAAGCCGCTCCAGCACTTTCGCACCTCATACTTCATCGTCCCAAAAAATTTGAGGTAAGAAAATCTGATTTTCTGATTTTCCGATTTTCTGATTTTCTTACCTCAATATTTCTTGCCTCAATATTTCCCTCATGCAGAAATAAGCCGCGCCGCTAATTTGCCAGAATCGCCGCAGCGTCCTCGTCCGCCGCCGGCGCAGGGGCCTCATCCTTTTCCTGCTCCTGGGCAATCCCCATGCGCGCCCGCTCCTCTTCCGGCAACACTGCCGCCAGCGACGCGATCGCCACCTCGACCATCTCGTCCTCCGGCGGATTCGTCGTCAGCCGCTGGAGCCAAAGCCCCGGCAGCGTCAAAAGCCGCACGGCGGAATTTTCCGAGCGCGCCGCGAGACGGATGAACTCGTAAGAAATCCCCGCTACCACAGGGAGCAGCGCCACGCGGCTCACCACCCGCGTCAAGAGGTCGGGCCAGCCGAGAAACGCGAACACGAAAATGCTGACCAGCATCACAATCAAAAGGAACGACGTGCCACAGCGCGGATGGAACCGCGAGCACGCCTGCACCCGCTCGACGGTCAGCGGTCCGCCGCCCTCATAGGCGTGAATCGTCTTATGCTCGGCGCCGTGATACTGGAACACGCGGTAAATGCCCTCCATGCGCGAAATCGCCAGCAGGTAGCCGAGGAAAATCGCGAGGCGCAAGCCGCCCTCCGCCAGATTCAATGCCACGGGCGACGTAAAGACCGTATGGAAAAACCGCGTCGCCCAGGTCGGGATTGCCACGAACAGCACCGCCGCCAGCGCGAAGGCAATCGCCATCGTCCCGGCAAGCTCTCCGTCGGAAAGCTGCTCGTCCTCCTCCCCCGCCATTTTCGCGGAATAAGAAAGAGAACGAAGCCCCAGCGTCAGGGACTCCCCCAGCGACACCACACCGCGCAGAAACGGTTTTTTCAGAATCGGGAAGCGGTCCGCGATGGAATTCACGTCGCGGATTTCCGTTTCGATATGACCGTCCGAGACGCGCACCGCCGTCGCCACTTTCCCTGCGCCGCGCATCATCACGCCTTCGAGTACCGCCTGCCCGCCGACGATTAAAGGTATTTTTTCCTCCACGCGCATTGCCTCCTTTTCTCTAAAAATACAATACATAAATGAAAAAAGGCAGGGCGCTTCGCCCTGCCCCTTGCTTTTAGTCTTTCTTGTAACGCTGCTTGAAGCGCTCGATCCGGCCGCCCTTGGCCTGACCGCGCAGCCGACCCGTGAAGAACGGATGGCACTTCGAGCAGACGTCGACGCGAAGCTCCTTCTTCGTGGAACCCGTCGTGAACTTGTTGCCGCAGCCGCAAGTCACCGTCGTCTCGAAATACTCGGGATGAATTCCTTCTTTCATGCTTTACACCTCACTTTTCTCCCTAATAGGAAGCTGAGAGAAATAAAATGAAAGATATGCGCCGGATAAATTTACCTGTGCGAGGCGAAGGAGGGAGGCGCAGTGGTGCTGCTCCGACCGACGACAACAAAGCACAGGGAAATTTAGACAAGCATAGCTTCATGTTATTTCCCGAAGATTCCGCGGAACAAGATACAAGCGGCCTTTGCGCCCGCTTGGTCAAGAGAATGCGTCCCCACATCCTCCCCTGTCCCCGCATAGGGGGAACAGTGCCGAAGAAAAGACGGCGCTCCGTCAATTCCGCGCACATTATAGCACAAAGCAAAAACCCGCGCAAGCCCTCCGGACCGCCCGGCCATTTGCCCGCCGTGTTCCAAATTTCACGAAGGGAAAAAACCGCCCCCGCTTGAAAATTTTCATTTACCATTTATAATAGAGGAAGAAAAACGACGGACAGATTCATAACGGAGGAATGACTCATGGCTAAGAATACGCCTATACAGCACGTTTGCAGCTTCTGCAAGCGGCTCGTCACGATACGCGACCAGTACGACATGCCGATCTTGGACGCCCAGTCCGGCTTCGCCATTTGCAAGAACTGCATCGGGGACATCTACCATTTCATCGAGGATCATGACGCCCACAAGGCCACGGCAAACAAGAAGAATTTTGCCGCCTCGCTGGGCGCGACGCTGAAAAAGAACAAGCCCCACATCATCAAGGAATATCTGGACCAGTATATCATCGAGCAGGAGCGGGCGAAGAAAATCCTGTCCGTGGCCGTCTACAATCATTACAAGCGCATGAAGTACGGCTTCGACCACAAGAACGACGACCTCTCCATCGAGAAATCCAACGTCATCATGCTGGGCCCGTCGGGCTGCGGCAAGACGGCGCTGCTTTCCCACCTCTCCACGCTCCTTGACATCCCCTTCGCCGTGACCGACGCCTCCAGCCTCACGGAAGCCGGCTTCGTCGGCGCGGACGTGGAGGTCGCCGTCCGCAATCTCTACTACGCGGCGGACAAGGACATCGAGCGCACGGAGCACGGTATTATCTACCTGGACGAGTTCGACAAGATCGCGCGAAAATCCGGCGAGAACAACTCCATCACCGCCGACCCTGGCCACGAGGGCGTCCAGCAGGCGCTCCTCAAAATGCTGGAGGGCAGCGTCGTGGAATTCACCGCCCGGGGCCAGCGCAAGCACCCGGAAGCCCCCACCATCAAAGTGGACACGAAAAACATCCTGTTCATCGTCGGCGGCGCCTTTGTCGGCATCGACAAAATCATCGCGAAGCGGCTGCAAAAATCCGACTCGAACATCGGCTTCGGCGCGAAAGTCGAGGGCGAGAACGACAAGCCGAAATTCGACGAGCTGATCCATCAGGTCAACCCGGAAGATTTGATGAAATACGGCATCATTCCCGAAATCATCGGCCGCCTGCCGGTCATCTGCACCTTGGAAACGCTGGACGAGGACGCGCTCCTGCGCATCCTGACCGAGCCCGTCAACGCCCCCGTCCGCCAGTACGAAAAGCTGATGGAAATGGACGGCGTGGAGCTCTCCTTCGAGGAGGACGCCCTGCGGGCCGTAGCGAAGAAGGCCATCGAGCGCAAGACCGGCGCCAGAAGCCTCAAAGGCATCATCGAGGACGTGATGCTCGACGTGATGTTCGACATTCCTCGCAGCGAAGAAGCGCGCCGCGTCATCGTCACCAAAGAATGCATCACCGAGGGCGCCCAGCCGGAAATCGAGCCCCTGACGGAAAAACGCTCGGCATAAGAAGAGTCCGCCGGCAAAAACTTCTTGCCCCTGCGGGGGATTTGTGGTACACTGTGAAAGTCGATGCGGGCATAGTTCATCGGTAGAATGAAAGCTTCCCAAGCTTTAGAGGGCGGTTCGATTCCGCTTGCCCGCTCCATAAAAAAATTACGGGAACCGATTTTCGGTTCCCGTTTTTTGTTTCTTTGTTACACCGCCGGTATCGGACGCAGCACCGCTTCCCCGCCGGCCAGCGAAAGCTCGCTGTCGTGGCGCGCGAAAAGGGTGGAGCGATGGCCGACGCTGACGATGCCCGCGTTCGGAAGCTCGCTCCGCAAAAGATCGTAAAGCCGCGCTTCCCGCGCCTCATCGAGGGCGCTGGTGGCTTCGTCGAGGAAGATCCAGTCGGGGCGCGTCAGGATGACGCGGGCGAAGGCGATCCGCTGCTGCTCGCCGAGGGAAAGGATCCGGCTCCAGTCGTCCGTATCGCCGATGCGGTCGGCAAGCTGAGCCAGATCGACAAGCGAAAGCACGCGGCGGAGTTCGTCGTCCGTCGGTGCCTGCGCCTCGGGCAGCGGATAGACGATGGCGCGGCGCAGGGTGCCGAGGGGCAGATACGGGCGCTGCGGCAGGAACAGCACGCGGCTTCCCGACGGACGCTGCAATCGTCCGCCGCCGAAGGGCCAGAGTCCTGCCAGCGCGCGGAGCAGCGTGCTCTTGCCGCAGCCGGAGGGGCCGGTGACGAGCAGCCGCTTCCCGGCGGGCAGCGCAAGAGAAAACGGCGCAAGGATTTGCGCGCCGTCCGGCAGCCGCACGGCCACGTCGCTCATGACGAGGGCATGGGACGCGTCCGCCGCCGCGCCGTCCATCTCCACGGAGCCGCCCTCGACCTGCTCGACGGCAGGCGCCAGTGTGCGAACTTCCTCCAGGTGCTCGGTGAAGCCGTACAGTCGGTGAATGACGGAAACGAGCTTCGCGATGGTGTCGTATGCCTCGACGAAATAGGAAAGGCCGTCCTGCACCCGCCCGAATGCGCTGACGGTCTGCATCAATCCGCCCAGCGCCATTTCTCCGGAAAAATAGCGGGGCGCGGCTAAAATCAGCGGCGCGATGATGGCAAGCTGCATATAGGAATTGGCGTAGAAATTCAGGAATTTCGTCTGCCGCATCAGCCCGCGGAAATTTTTGATGACGAGACCGAAACGGTCTAAAAAGCCCGCGTTCTCCGCGTCCTCACCGCGATAAAAGGCGACGCTCTCGCTGTTTTCGCGCATACGCGCCATGGAGAAACGGAAATCCGCTTCGTAGCGCTGCTGCTCATAGTTCAGCGAAATGAGCTTGCGCCCGACGACGTGTGCCAACGCGGTGCCGGCGGCGGAGTAAAGCAGCGAGAACCAAAGCATATAGCCCGGAATCTCCACCGTGCCGCCGCCGATGGGAACGGTCAACACGCCGGACAGTTCCCAAAGCACGACGGCAAACGCCGCGATGGTGGTAATCTGTTTCAGCAGCCCGAGCAAAAGCTGGAGCGTCAGGCTGACGAAGAGGTCGATATCCTCCTGGATACGCTGGTCGGGGTTGTCCATGCCGCCGTTGCCGACGACCTGGAGGCGATAATGCGCCTGATCTTTCAGCCACGACGTCAGATAGCGGCCCGTCATCCACGTGCGCCATCGGATCTCCAAAAGCTGCCGCAGGTAGATGGCATAGACGGCGATGCCGATATAGATGAACGCGAGCAGGGAGAATTTCCCGATCAGTGGCCAAAACAGACTGTATTCATACGCCTGCAGGGCATTGTAAAATTCGTTGTACCATTTGTTCAGCTGCACCAGCAGATAGACCATGGCAAAATTCATGGCGACGACCACGGCCAAAAGGCCGACGGCGCGCTTCTTTTCCTCGGAGCGCCAGTAGCCCCGGAACAAACGCCAAAAGGCGCGCGCAAAAGAGATTTTCATGTGTTCTGTCCTTTCTGTGCCAACTCGCGGGCAAATTACCCGTTATTATTAATTATAAGGAACACGGCGCAGGTTTTCAAGCGGCGGGCGAATATGATAAAATAGAAGGCACGATCATAAAGAAGAGGAGGCGCGCCATGTTCCCGACGGAAGCGCTTTGGGCCGCGCTGATTGTTTTGCTGCTGTTTCTCGCGCAGCGATTTTTCCCGCGGCGAAGAATTTTCGCGATTTTTTGCGCCGTGCTCCTTTGCGCCGGCACGGCGTTCCTCGTGACGCATAAGGAAAAGGCGGAGCCGCTGACGGCGGCGCAGCGCGATCATATCGCGGAGCAGCAGATGCTGGTCGCCGACTGGCACGCGGAATACCAAGGGTTCATTGAGCAGATGGACCACAACTGGCGGCAGTATCACCGTATCCTGTCCGATTTCAGCGAGGACGTCGTCGACCTGACCACGACCCATGAACGGCTGAACGAGCTGGACGTGGAGGCCATGAAGACCTTGGACTCGCTGGAGCGGATGGAACCGCCTCTGGCGCTGGACAGCGACAATTACGATTTGGTGACGGCGGTGATCCTGAAGGCCCGCGCCTACGCCGCGGAACAGCGGCAAACCATCCGGCACACGGCGAACGTGTCCGACCCGGAGCGCCAAATTACCGAAGTGCAGGAAGAGCAGAGCCGCCGTCTGCGGGACGTGATGCGCTCGGAAAGCCCGGCGGGGCTGTTTACGGCGCAGGAAATCTCCGCGCTGCGGGAGAACGTCGATGTCAAAGAATGAACCGCTGACGATATGGAAGGACGGGCAGGCGGAATTTACGGTGCAGCGCTCGCGCTTCATCGCCTATGCAGCCGCCGTCCGAAGCGAGGAAGAGGCCCGCGCCTTCGTCGCCCGCCTGCGCAAAGAACATTACGACGCGCGGCACTGCTGCTCGGCGTGGATCTTGGGCGCGGACGGCGCGAAGCAGAAATCCAGCGACGACGGAGAGCCGGGCGGCACCGCGGGCATGCCGATCCTTGAAACGATGAAACGCCGCGGCCTCACCGACGCCGCCGTGGCCGTCGTCCGCTATTTCGGCGGCATAAAGCTCGGCGCCGGCGGGCTTGTCCGCGCATACTCCCACGCAGCGAGCATCGGCATCGACGCTGCGACGCTGGCAAGGCGCGTCACCCTTCGCCGCCTGGATGTGACTGTGGGGTACGAACTGTTCTCCGCCATCGAACGCTGGGCGCGGCAAAATAATCTCCGCACAGGCGAAGCCGCCTATGCGGAAAACGTCACGCTCCCGATTTTCGTGGAGCCGGAAGCCTGCGACGCCGCGAAGAAAGAACTGACCGACCTGACCGCGGCGAACGCCCACCTCGAAGAAGGCGACGATGAGGAAATCCTGGAGCCGGTGAAAACGGCAGAATAAAACTACGCAGCAAAAAAGAGACGGATTCGCGTTCCGTCTCTTTTTCTTTGCCCTATTGCAGTCCGAATGTTTCCCGCAGATACTTTCCGATCGCCTCGCCGATGATTTTTTTCGCCTCGGCGTCGGGATGCAGGCCGTCGGTGGTCAGTTCTTCCTTCAGGTCGCCGTCCTCGTCGGTCAGCGACGCCGCCACGTCCACCGCGTAAGGCTGCGCCATGACCCATGCGTTCAGCGCCTGCCGTTCCGCCTGCCAGTTCCATGCCGCCGTCTCGATCTCTCTCACCTGTTTCATCAGCTCCGGAGAAATGGGCGTTGCCGTCGCGAAAATCGGCGTGATTCCGTAGGCGCTGCATTTTTCCGCAATGCGCGAGAAATTTTGGATCGTAGTCTGCGCCGAGACGCCTACGCGGAAATCGTTGACGCCGCCCATGACGACGAGATATTTCGGCGCGAAGGGCAGCACGTCCGCCTCGAAACGCGCCAAAAGATCGTAGCTGCTGTCGCCGCTCCGTCCCAAATTCTTCACGGGCAGCCCTGCGTAGCTCTCCCAGCAGTACATCGACCGCGAGGGCGGAACCGTCACCGCGCCGCCGCCGTGGGTGATGCTGTCCCCGAGGGCCGCCACCGTGACGTTCGCATTTACCGCAAACGCTTCCGGCGCCGACCAGTCGCTCCACTTCCGCCCGTACCCGTCCAGGGCGCGGACGCGCCATGTATAGCGTCCCGGCGTCTTCAACGGCATTTCGTCGTAAAGGATCGTCTCGTAGGTGTAGTAATGCCGCACGCGCTCCCGGTCGCTCCCGTCCTCGCGCCACACCTCCACCTCGTAGGAGCTGGTCTTTCGTACGGGAACCCACGCATAGACGAGATAGATCGGCAGCTCCGCCATCGTGCCGTAGTCGGAATTGGGCAACGGCGCAACAGGATGCCGCTCGCCGGCAGAAAGGGGCTGCGGCGCGGAAAAATCGCCGAGAGACGCGCCGCCGTACCGCATGGGCCGGACCACCCAATACGCCGTCTCAAAAGTCGCTCCGCCCTTTCGCGCCAGCACTTCCAAATCAATCTCCGCCCCCGGCGCGGAGACCGTTTCCTCGTAAATCACATTTTGCGGCGCATACGCCGGCGCGGACAAGATTGCCACCCGATACCGGGCCGCCCCCGGCGTTATCGGCCACGTCAGCCGCACCTTGTCCTGCGCCGCCGACCGCGGCAGCTGCCGTTTCGCCGCCTCGGCCAAGCGCTCGGCCAACGTCGCGCCCGAAGACGCTTCCGCCTCCGGAAATAAACCCACGGCGCAAAAAATTGCCGCGCCGAGGGAAACGGCCCGAAACAGCCTTTTCCCGTTCATCACCGGTTCGCACGGCGATAGATGGAAAGCGCCGTCTCCCTGTCAATCGGACGGAACGCGCCGACCGTCTTTTTGCCGCCGTCGGTGCAGCTGTCAGCCAACGCCGCCAGCGCGTCCTCGGAAAGTTCTCCGATTCCAAGCTCGGTGAAGCACAGCGGCAGCCCCAGCCCGCGCCAGAATTCCTCCGTCTCGCGGATGCCCGCCCGGGCTTTTTCCTCCGTCGTGCCGACCGACGCGCCCCATACGTTTTCCGCGTACTGGGCGAAACGCTCCGACGCGTCGAGATAAACCTCCCGCGCCCACGCGGGCCACATCACCGTCAGGCTCTCGCCATGGGTCACGCCGTATTTGCCGCTGAGCTCATGGGCCAGCTTGTGGACGCTGAAATCCTTCGTGCGCCCGAGTCCCGTGAAGTCCGTATGGGACACGCTGCCGCACCACATCAGCTCGCTCATGGCCTCGTAGTCGCGATGGTTCGTCATAGCCTTCTTCCCGAAGCGCACCACGTTCTTCATCAGCGATTCCGCCACGCGGTCGGTGAAGTTGTTGCCCGTCTCCTTCGTCATATAGCGGTCGAGGGTGTGCATGAAAATATCCGCGATGCCCGCCGCGAGCTGCGCGCGTGGAATCGTGTAGGTCAGCTCCGGGTTCATGATCGCGAACGCGGGACGGTTCATCGCCGTGTTGAGGCCGCGCTTCTTGCCCGACGTCTCGTCCGTCAGCACCGCCGAATCGCTGGTCTCGCTGCCCGCCGCCGCGATGGTCAGCACCACGCCCACCGGAAGCGTGCGTTCCACCTTCGCCTTGCCGCACCAAAAATCCCAAATGTCCGTGTCGAGATTCGCCGCGCCGTGGGCAATCGCCTTCGCGGTGTCGATGACGCTGCCGCCGCCCACCGCCAGAATCAGATCCGCGCCGAAGGTCGCCGCCCGTTTCACGCCTTCCCGGGCATGGCCCAGCGTCGGATTCGGCTGGGCGCCGCCAAACTCCTCAAAGCGGATCTCCGCCGCTTCAAGCTGCTTTTCTATCGTATCGAGGAGCCCGCTCTTTTTCGCGCTGCCGCCGCCGAACACGATCAGCACGCGCCGCCCGCCGTGGCGCTTCGCCGCCGCCGCCGTCTGCTCTTCCGCGCCGCGCCCGAAAATGATTTCCGTCGGGACACAGTAAGTAAAATTGTTCATCGAATCGCCGCCTTTCCATGAACTCCCTCCGTCGCGCCATTGGCGCGCCACCTCCCGCTATGAGGGAGGCAATACTGCGTCCCTCTCTCAGAGGGGGGATGGCAGCGAAGCTGCCGGGGGGAGAACCGTTTTTAATAATTCTGCATATTTTTGTGGTAAGAAATTCTTACTTCCTTACTTTACTTACCGCAAAATTTTTTCACCGCCGCGAAACCTTTTTCCGCCGCCGCCAATGTTTTTTCAATGTCCGCGTCAGTGTGCGCGCCGCTCATGAAAATCGTCTCGAACTGCGACGGCGCGAGATAGATGCCTTCCTCCAGCATCGCGCGGAACCAGACCTTGAAGGCTTCCTGGTCCGCCGCCGCCGCCGTGGCATAGTCGTAGACCTCGTGCTCGCTGAAGAACATTCCGAACATCGAACCCGCCTGATGCACCTGCACGGGAATCCCCGCCGCCTTCGCGCGCTCCGTAAACCCAAGCACCACGGTTTTCGTTTTCAGCGACAGCTGGCGCGTATAGTCCGGTTCGCCCGGCTCCGGCTCCTCCGTCAGGATTTTCAGCGTCTCGATGCCCGCCGTCATGGCCAGCGGATTTCCGGACAGCGTGCCCGCCTGATAGACAGGACCCGCCGGGGAAACGAAGCTCATGACGTCGCGCCGTCCGCCGTAGGCCGCCACGGGCAGACCGCCGCCAATGATCTTGCCGAGGCAGGTCAGATCCGGCTTTATGCCGTAGGCTGCCTGCGCGCCGCCCAGGGACGCGCGGAAGCCGCACATCACCTCGTCGAAGATCAAAAGCGCGCCGTGCTTTTCCGTGAGCTTCCGCAGCGTGTCGAGATATCCCTGCTTCGGCAGCACGAGGCCCATATTGCCCGCCACCGGCTCCACGATGATCGCGGCGATTTCCTCGCCGTACTTGTCCATGACCGCCGTAATCGCGTCCACGTCGTTATACGGCACGGTAATCGTGTCCTGCGCTGTCGCCTTCGTGACGCCGGGGCTGGACGGCACGCCGAAGGTGGCGAGGCCGGAGCCCGCGTCCACCAAAAGACCGTCGCTGTGTCCGTGATAGCAGCCGATGAATTTCACGGTCTTGTCGCGATTCGTGAAGCCCCGTGCGAGACGCAGCGCGCTCATGGTCGCCTCGGTACCGGAATTGACCATGCGGACCAATTCCATTGACGGATAGACGCTCTTAACGAGACACGCCAGTTCCGACTCCAAAAGCGTCGGCGCTCCGTAACTCGTGCCGCGCTCCGCCGCCGCTTTCAGCGCCGCCACCACCTTCGGGTGCGCGTGGCCAACCACCATCGGCCCCCAGGAGCCGACATAGTCGATATATTCGTTGCCGTCGATATCGTAAATATGGCTGCCCTCGGCCCGCGCGATAAACGGCGGGTTGCAGTCCACGCTCCGATACGAGCGCACCGGGCTGTTCACCCCGCCCGGCATCAGATTCTTCGCCTCGGCAAACGCCTCGGCGGATTTTTCAAGATTCAGCATAAGACTCTCCTTTCACTCTATTCGTCCTTTCCTTTTCCAGCGTTTTGCTCGATAACGCTTGCGCCGGTTTCTATCATCTGCGTGACGACATGATTAAGCTCCCGCGCCGTTTTATTTGTAATCAGTGGCCTGCCCGTGCCGGCCTCAATCGCTTTTCTGGCGTCCCCCGCTACTTTGCCGCCACGTTGCGCCACGGCAACATTTTCTCTGAATCCTTTGGGATGCTCTGACTGGGAAAATTCTTTGGTCGCCGTCTCCGCAAGCATATTGAGCACAAGCTCGGCAGTGCTCATATTATCCCGCAGACTCTCCTTCTTCAGCCCCTTTAGATTTTTGTACTGCCGAGTGGACATGCCGCTCCAGGCGCGGGTCAACTCATCCGTAAGAAGGGCATATTCTTTTCCCTGCTTCACGCCACGATTTTTCCATTCGTCAGTAAGCTCTTTGCGTGCGCTGATAGCCATGAGCCGCTGGTTAATCCATTCCCGTGTGTAACCTTTGCGCTCATAAGTGGCTGCCAACCTCTCGGCAATCAGTTCCGGATCCAGTGTTTCGTCTATACGCTCCCGTCCGACCTGCGCCAACCACAGCTTGAAAGGCTCTGCTTTCTTGGAAGGGATGGACTGTATAATGCGAAGAAGCTGCTCCGTGTTTGCAACGTCAGTAAGGCGGCGTTTCCCGTCAGCAGCTTTCAACTTCAAACCGTGACAATTTGTCACGGTTTCATTTCCCTCTTCCTTCAACCGCTGTTTCAGTTTGCGCCAATATGCCGATGCGTCTTTGCTCTCCGTTAGTACGCCCACCACATCGACAATGGAAAAATACCATTCCTCTTCTGTCTCGTTCCAGGCAGTACGTATAGGCTGATCCTCGAAAAGCTGCAGATTTTCCGTGTTCATGAACCGCTTTCTACCCTTTCAGCCACTTCGCCGCGTCGATGGCATGATAAGTGATGATGATATCCGCGCCGGCGCGCTTCATGCTTGTCAGCGTTTCCAACACGATACGTTTCTCGTCAATCCAGCCGTTCTGCGCCGCCGCCTTCACCATCGCGTACTCGCCGCTGACGTTGTAGACCGCCACCGGCTGCACGATATTGTCCCGCACGAGCCGCACCACGTCGAGATACGCCAGCGCCGGCTTCACCATGATGATGTCCGCGCCCTCGGTGATGTCGAGGGAAACCTCCTTCATCGCCTCCCGCACGTTCGCCGGGTCCATCTGATAGCCGCGGCGGTCGCCGAACTGCGGCGCAGAATCCGCCGCGTCGCGGAACGGCCCGTAATAGCCCGACGCGTACTTCACCGCGTAGCTCATGATGGAGACGTTCGTCAGCCCCTTCGAGTCGAGGGCGTCGCGAATCGCCGCCACGCGCCCGTCCATCATATCCGAAGGCGCAATAATGTCCGCGCCCGCCTGTGCCTGACTCACCGCCACATTCTGCAAGAGCGGCAGCGTTCCGTCGTTGTCCACCTCATGGTCCGAGAGCCGCCCGCAATGACCGTGGGACGTGTATTGACAAAGGCAGACGTCGCCGACGATAACCAAATCCGGCTCCGCCTTCTTGATGGCGGCAATCGCCCGCTGCACCGGGCTTGCCATATCCCAGGCCGACGAGCCGATCTCGTCCTTGTACTCGGGCAGCCCGAAAACCTCCACCGACGGAATCCCCAGCGAAGCGATCTCCTTCGCCGTCTCCACCGCCTTATCCACCGACAGATGATAGCATCCCGGCATACTCGGGATCTCTTCTTTGATATTGTCTCCCGGCACCACGAAAATCGGATAGACGAAATCCTTCACTGAAAGCGAAGTCTCCCGCACCATAGCGCGAATGTTCTCGGAACGGCGCAGCCGCCGTGGACGGATTTTTAACATTGACATGGTTAGTCCTCCTTTAAAAGTAATTATTCCCTAAAAATCAATGATATTTTAAAATAATGCATAACTTATAATCTGCATACACCAAGTTGTCCCCATTTGCTTTTTATCATATAAGCAAAGACAGCATGAAAAATATCATAATGTTTCTTGCAGACAGAAATGGCGAAATAATCACGTGTTGTTCCTTTTGAAAAAGTAATCTTTTGTATCTTTTCTTTGTCTACTTCAACATTCTCTTGCAATTTGTTGTCTATATCGTCGAAATATTGTCTTTCCGGCTTTCTGCTTCTATGGTTATACACCAACACACTCTTCCCCGAATCCAAATAATCCTTCACCTCCTCATAAAAAACATACTTTATGCTTCTTGCAGATTGTTTCCCCACTGATTTTACCAATAGACCATTATCTGGGTCCATAAATACAAGATTCACACATTCAAATTTCTTCATAGCCTGCTTATGCCATTCAGAACGCCCATCAATCGTGAGGTATTCATCATAATAAACAGCATTTTGAATCAGAGATGCCTTCTGTATTGCAGTCACTGATCTGTTTTTACTTTTGGCAATCTTTGTAAGCGTATCCGCAAGAGCTGGAGCACACTCTCGTATTCCCTCTGCTATAATGTATTTTCCATCATTCTGCTTAAATGTTCCATCCGCTTTCTTCTCTATATCCAGCGCAGAAACACGATACCAATTAACCCCTATAGTAAATCCATGCTCTTGCAAACATTGCAATAATCCTATTTTTCCATAATCGCCTATATCCCCAGCATATCTATCTTGCATACAATCGCCTGTTCATGATAATTTTAATGTTAGAGATTCAACGAACTAAAATTCATATAACAAAACTTTCCTTAAGCCCACATTATGTCCAATCCTATTCCACGTTACGGAGAAACTCAACTTTCCCTCGGCCTTTTCCGCAACGCTGTGGAAATAACTTGGTTCCCTCCATATTATTGGAGTCCGTCAACTTTTTACATATTGGTCATTGTATTTGTCACTCTTTTTGATTTATAAGATAGCGCACTTTCGGCAAAAACTGCTGCGGCGCCCTGTCGATGTATTTCTTTAATGTTTCATACGGCGAGTCGGTATGGCTCTCCAAAAGAAACAACGCGTCCTCAATGACGTCGTCTTCATTTTCCGCAATCACCATTTTCTGAAGCAATTCCTTCAGCGGGTCATACAAGTCCGTCAAATCGTGTTTATAATACGGATCTATGTACCAATCAAGATAGAACAGCAGTCGTCGTTTTGCGTTCGCGTCATGACCAATCAATACGGCTTCTATCGCTTCATATCCCGATTTCACGATTTCTCTTTCGGCGTCCCCATAAACATAATCAGGCTCCATCCATCCCTCCCCCTTTTATTTCTCATCGTCTTGCTCCTATCGACAGCCGATAAATTCCTTTGACATATAACAGTATTTATTTCGACGCGCGCAATAAAAAATCCTGCCGAAAGAACGATGACATTTCGTTCTCCTCGGCAGGATTCGTTTTCTCATGCGTTTTATATGCAACGGTAAAACACGTGCCCCTTCTTCGACGTCTTGAAGTTGTACCGGTCAGGGAACGCTTCGATAAGCTGCGGCAATTTATGGTAGCCGTAAGAGCGCACGTCGAAATCCGGCCTTGCGCGCTTGATATAGCTGCCCGCCGCGCCGATGTTGACGTAGCCTTCGGCGTCCTGGTATTTGTCCCACGCCAAGCGAAGCAGCGCGTGAACTTTCTTCATGGCGTTCTTTCCGGGCTGGCGCAGTTTTTCGTCGCCGTTTTTCTGCGCAGGCTTCTGCGCGCCGCCCTTCGCGTCGTCGGCTTTCGACGCCGCCTTTTTCTCAACGCGCGCGTCCTTCGGCTCGCCTTCGTCCTCCTTGTCCGCGCCGCCCTCGTCCGGCTCGTCGTTCAGGTTTTCAAGATAGATGAAATCGTCGCAGCTGTTGCGGAACGATTCCGGCGTTTTCGCCTCTCCGACGCCGATGACATAGACGCCGGACTCGTGAAGGTCGAGGGCCAGCGGCGTATAGTCGCTGTCGCTGGCGACGATGACGAAGGCGTCGTAAATGCCGCGATAGAGAAGATGCATGGCGTCGATGACAAGCGCAATGTCGGTGGCGTTCTTCCCCGCCACATAGTCAAACTGCTGCTCCGCCTTGATGGCGAGCCGCTTCAGCTCCGTCTCCCAGTTCTTCAGCGTGTCCTTTTTCCAGTTGCCGTAGGCGCGCTTGACGATGATGCGCCCGTGCAGGGACACTTCCTCGATGACCGCCTCCAGCTTGGAAAGCTGCGTATTGTCGGCGTCCACCAAAAGCACCATTTTTTGCAGGTTCATCTTGGCGCTCCTATTCTGCCGCGAGCCGTGCCACCGCGTTCGTCAGCGCGTCGATCGTATATTCCTCCGGCATGGCCGCGACTTTGATTCCCAGTTCGCCGCAAGTTTCCGCCGTGACGGGGCCGATGGCGACGACCTTCGTCTTCGCTAAAAGAGACGCATCGCCGATGATTTTTACCAAGTTTCGCACCGTGGAGCTGCTGGCAAAGGTCGCGAAGTCGATTTCCCCGGCCGCCAGCATTTCTTTGACCTCGGCGGCGTCAACGTCCGCTTCCTTCGTTTCATAGACCGGCGCCACGTCGACAATCGCGCCGTATGCGCGCAGGCTCTCCGGCAGGATTTCCCGTGCTTCCTGCGCCCGGGGAATCAGTACGCGCTCGCCGGGGGCCAGCTCGTTTTTCAGCGCCTCGATGACGCCCTCGGCGCGATATTCCTTCGGCACGATGTCCGCCAAGATACCGTAATGTTTCAGCCGCGCTGCCGTCGCCTTCCCGATGGCAGCGAAATGAGCTTTCGTCAAGTCGCGGGCGTCCTTGTTCGCGGCATAGAGCCGGTCGAAGAAACGGTCGACGCCGTTGACGCTGGTGAAAATCAGCCAGTCGTAGGACGCGATCAGGCTGATGGCGGCGTCCACCGCCTCGTAGCCGTCCGCCGGGTCGTCGATGCGAATCGCGGGCAGTTCGACAACTCGCGCGCCCAGGCCTTCCAATTTTTCCGTCATGCGCGACGCCTGCGGGCGCGAACGCGTGACGAGCACGGTCTTGCCGAACAGCGGACGGCTGTCCGTCGCATCGAACCACGAGAGTTCATCCCGCAGCTTTACCACGTCGCCGACGATGAAAATCGCAGGCGGCTTGATTCCGTTGCGCTTCACGTCTTCCGCCGCGCTGCCCAGCGTCGTCACCAGCGTCCGCTGCTCGGGCTTCGTCCCCCAGCGAATCACCGCCGCCGGCGTGTCCGCCGCGCGCCCGTTGTCAATCAGCTGCTTCGTGATATACGGAAGATTCTCTACGCCCATCAAAAACACGAGGGTGTCCGTCGCCGTCGCCAGCTTGTCCCAGCGCATGGAGGACGAAACCTTCGTGGGGTCCTCATGGCCCGTCACCACGGCAAACGAAGTCGCCACCGCGCGGTGCGTGACTGGGATGCCCGCATAGGCGGGAACGGAAATCGCCGAAGTCACGCCCGGCACGATTTCAAAGGGCACACCCTGCGCTTTCAGAAGCAGCGCTTCCTCGCCGCCGCGCCCGAAAACGAAGGGGTCTCCGCCCTTCAGCCGCACGACGCACTTTTCTTCCTTCGCCTTGTTGGCCAGCAGTTGGTTGATGTCCCCCTGCTTCATCGTATGGTTCGCGGACGCCTTGCCGACGTAGATCATTTCCGCGTCGCTCTTCGCCCAGCGCAAAATGCGGTCGTCGGCGAGACGGTCATAAACCACCACGTCCGCCTTTTGCAGACACTCGATTGCCTTCAGCGTAATCAGCCGATAATCTCCCGGCCCCGCGCCGACAAGATACACCATCCCGGACATGAATTTTCACTCCAAACTTGATTTGTTTTCCCCAAACATCGCATAAAATAAAAACTGGAGAGTGGCATTCATACGGCAATATCTCCACTCTTCACTCTTAACTCTCCAATAACAATCCCAGCTCCTGCAAAATCTTCGCGCCGCCCTCATTGAGCAGTTTTTCCGCAAGTCCTTTGCCGAGCTTCGCCGCGTCCGCTTTCGCGCCGTTCACTGTGCCCCGATAGGAACGCCGCCCGTCGAGGGACGCGATGACCGCTTCGACCTTGAGATCGTCGCCCTCCGCCGTCGCGTAAACGCCCACCGGCACCTGGCAGCCGCCCTCGACCCGCGCAAGGAACGAACGCTCCGCCTCCGCACAGCAAATCGTTTCGTTGTCGCGCAGGAACGCCAGCATGTCCCGCGTTTCCTTGTCGTCTGCCCGCGTCTCGATGGCCAGCGCGCCCTGTCCGACGGCGGGAAGCACCATCGTCTGCGGCAATACTTCCCGGATGCGGTCGGCAAATCCGAGGCGCTTGAGCCCCGCGACAGCCAGCACGATCGCATCGTACTCGCCCTCGTCCAGCTTCCGCAGCCGCGTGTTGACGTTGCCGCGAAGGTCGATCATGGTAAGGTCGGGACGTGCGCAAAGGAGCTGCGCGCGGCGGCGCAGACTCGACGTGCCGACCCGCGCGCCCTGCGGCAATTCCGAAAACGACGAAAAGCGGTTCGACACGAGGGCGTCCCCCGGATCGAGCCGCTTCGTAACCGCCGCGATCATGAGGCCGTCAGGCACCTTCGCCGGCATATCCTTCAAACTGTGCACGGCGAGGTCTATGCTGCCGGACAGCATTTCCTCCTCTAATTCCTTCGTAAAAAGCCCTTTGCCGCCAATTTTCGCCAGCGGCACGTCCAGAATTCGGTCGCCTTTCGTGGAAATCCGCTTCTGCGTCACCTGGAGCCCCGGATATTCCTCGCGAAGCCGCTGTTCCACGTAATCGGCCTGCCAGAGGGCGAGCTTACTCCCCCGCGTACCGATGATGATTTGAGCCTTCATTGAGCGTCTCCGCCTCTCCTAAGTAATCAAGCTTGAACAGCCGCTTCATGGCGTCCACATAGAAATCTTCCCGTTCCGTGCCCGCCGCTGCGCTGATGGTCATCATCGGGAACCGGAGCAGCTTCCGCACGATCATCTTCGACATCTGGTCGAGCACCTTCTGCTGGGCTTCGTCCAGCTCCGGAAGCTTACCCAGCGCACGGCGCATTTCCCGACGGCGGATCTTGTCCGCGCGCTGGGAGAGGCGCGCCATCAAAGGCTGGAACGAAAGATACCGGAACTTGTCGAGAATGGAAATGACTTCTTCCCCGACGATTTTTTCCGCCTGATGGGCTTCCTTCTGCCGCTCTTCCCGATGCTCGTCGACGACCTCCTCCAGGTCGTCGATATTGTAAACGGTGACGCCTTCAATCTCGCCCACCTCGGGGTCCACGTCCCTCGGCACGGCAATGTCAAAGAAAAGAAGCGGACGCCCTTCGCGCTTTTTCATCGCGCGGCGCGCTTCCTTCGGATGCACGACGTAATGCGGCGCGCCGGTAGAAGTCACGACGACGCCGACGTCCGAAGCCTCTTCCAGCGCCACGTCAAAATTCACGGCTTTTCCCCCGTATTTCGAGGCCAGCTCCTCCGCTTTTTCCCGGTGGTGATTCGCGACATATACCTGCTTCACGCCGCGGCCCAAAAGATTTTCAATGGTCAGCTCCGCCATGCGCCCCGCGCCGTAAATCAACGCGCTGGTCTCGGACAGGTCACCGCCGAAAATTTCCCGTGCCAGCTCCACCGCCGCATAGCTGACCGACACCGCGCTGAACGCGATGCGCGTCTCGGTCCGCACCCGCTTGCCCGTGGCAATCGCCCGATGAAACAGCGTATTCAGCACCGTCGAAGTCGTCCCGGCGTCGTGCGCCATCGCATAGGCGTCCTTCACCTGGGAGAGGATCTGCCCTTCGCCGATGACCAGCGAATCAAGGCTCGCCGCCACGCGGAACAGATGCCGGATGGCGTCCTCATGCACGAAGCAATACAGGTACGGCTCCATATTCTCGTCGACGCCGGTCAGGTCCGCCCAAAAGTCTTTCAATGCTTCCGCACCGCCCTCGGCGTCGTCCGCCACCGCGTAAATCTCGCTGCGGTTGCAGGTGGAAAGCACCACTGCTTCATGCACGGTCTCATAGCCGGACAACGTAATCAATCCGCTGCGCACCCGCTCTTTCGGTATGGAAAAGCGCTCGCGAATTTCCACGGGCGCCGTTTTATGATTCAGTCCAACTGCGACCAACTGCATTTCTTACCAATTCCTCCGCTTGATTTAGCTTGCCTTCCTGCACCAGCGCCATCGTCTCTTCGGACAGCGCCTCGCGCCAAAACGCTTTTCGTTCTTCGCTCGACGACAGTTTTTCTTTCATTTCCTTTCGGATTGGCAGGAGCCGTTCCAGCCACGGCGCGTATATATCGCAAAGGGATTCCAGGTCTCCCCGGATGCGGCGCGAAAGTTCCGGACACGCGCCGCCCGTCGATACAGCAAACAGTAAATCACCGCGCCTCACGCTGGCGGGCACGGTGAAATCGCTAAGTTCCAACGGAGGCGCGGCCATATTGACCAGCGCGCCCATCGCCTTCGCCGCCCAGGCCGCCTGCCGATTCACGTCGGGATCGTCGGTCGCGCAGACGACAAAAGAAGCCCCTTGCAGCAGTGCGGCGGAAAACCGTTTCGGCTCCCATTGGACGAGGTTTTCCGATACGAGCTTCTTGATTTCCTTGCAAATCTCGGGCGCAATCACGATCACCTCTACGCCCGCGTTTATCAAGCCCTCCACTCTATGCAGGGCGACGCTGCCGCCGCCGATGACGCAGGCCTTCTTGCCCTGCAGCCAAAGCAATGCCGGATACGGTTTTTTCGCTTTCATTTCTCCGGAGACCTCCGTGCCAGTATAGTCGAAAGATAGTTGACCGGCTGGTTTTTCCGCGCGCGGATGTCGTCGATGCGCTCCTCGTCGGGAAGTCCGCAGCGGCTGACCATCACGGCGTGGTCAAGCATGGCGTTTTTCTCCAAAAGCTCCGCCACCTCGGGAAAATTCTTGTAAACCTTCATCAGGACGACGTTGTCCGAAACGGAAAGCGCCTTCTCTATTTTCTCCGTGCCCGCCGTCGCAGGGATGACCGAGAGCACGTCGTCGCCCTCCACGATCGGCCAGCCGAGATGACTGCCCATGGCGACGAAGGCGGGGATGCCGGGAATCGTCTCAATCGGGACGCCTTCTTTTTCCAAAAGGCGGAATACATAGATGTATGTGCTGAAAAACATCGCGTCGCCCAACGTGAGAAACGCCACGTTCTTCCCTTCCTCCAGGAAACCGAGTATCTCTTCTTTGTTCTGCTTCCACGCGGCGTCGTCCAGCGCAAATCCCTTGACCATCGGGAATACCTGATAGACGATGCGCACGTCTTCCTTCAAATACGGACGCGCGATATTGAGCGCGACGCTGCCGTCTTTTTTCTCGGTCTTCGGCGCGATGATGATATCCACTTTCTGTATCGCCTTGACCGCCTTCATTGTCAAAAGCTCTGGATCTCCGGGGCCGACGCCGATTCCGTAAAACGTGCCTTTCATGTGTGTACCTCCTCCGCCGGCTCGTCGTAATTTCTGAACATTTGTCGCAAAACCTCATTATCATGATACTATACCGAACGGCGCGAATTGTCAATCACGGGAAAGCCTTCCCGTCTATTCCAGCGAAACGATCTTGTGCTTCAGCACATAGATCAGTGCCTGTGTGCGGTCGTTGACGTTCAGCTTGCGAAAGATATTCGTCAGATGGTTTTTGACCGTCTTTTCGCTTACGAAAAGGGCCTTGGCGATGTCCTGATTGGAAAATCCCTTGGCGATGCAGGCCAACACATCCATTTCACGGGCGGTGAGCCTGTCGCCTCTGCCGTCGCGCCACATCTCCCGCGCCTTCGCCTTGACGTCGGCGCCGTCGGAAAGACCGCCAAAGATGCGCTCCGCCAGCTTCGGATAGACGAAGGTGCCGCCGTTCGCGACAACGTGAATCGCCTTGATCAGCATCGTCGGCTCCACGTCCTTCAGGATATAGCCGAGCGCGCCGTTCCGAAGCATCTCCAGCACATAGCGGTCACTGTCGTGCACGGTCAGCGCAATGATGCGCGTTTTGACCCGCGCGGCGACCAACTGCTTCGTCACTTCGATGCCGGAAAGTCCCGGCATATTGAGGTCGATCAGCAACACGTCCGGCTGCAGCACCAGCGTGCGCGACAGCGCCTCCTGGCCCTCCGAGGCCTCGCCGACGACCTCCAAATCATCCTCGAAATTGAGCACCCGTTTGATCCCTTGGCGCAACAGCGCGTGATCATCAGCGATCAGGATCTTGATTGACATGGCCCGCACCTCTCTCTTTATTATCGTCTACGACCTTCGCCGTCAGGAAAATCATGACTTCGGAATCGGTTTTGCTCGTCCGCACGTTGCGGAAAAAAACGCCTAAAATGGGCAAATCGCCTAAGAAGGGTATCTTTGACATGACCTTTGATTCTTCGCTGCCGATCAATCCGCCGATGACCATCGTTTCTCCGTCCCGCAGCCGCACCTCCGTATCCGCGGAACGTTTGTTGAAGCGATACGCCGAAAGCGCGGATACATAATGCGGCGAGCTGACCTCCGTATGCACCTTCGCCGTGATGGCGCCGTCGGGGCCGACCCGCGGCGTGCAGCGAAGGATGATGCCCGCTTCACGGTAAGTCACCGAAGTGGTCGTTGTGGAATTCGTCACCGAAACGGTAGGCACCGGCACTTCGCCGCCGATATTTATGACGGCCTCGCGCCCCTGCAAGGTCGTGATATTCGGCCTCGCCAACAGGTTCGCCTTTCCGTCGCTGATCAGCGCGTTGATCTTCGCGCCGTAGTAAAACTCAAAGGGGAAACCGCCCGGTCCGCGGCCGAAACGGATGATGCCCGGAACGGAGCCGTCGTTCCAATGGCGGGTCGTCGTTTCGTAAGGAATCTCTTCCGTCACGGTCATCGGCTTGCCGCCCGGCCCTTCGGTCGTATACGTCCGCGTCCGGTATTCAATCGAATGCTCCGGATACTGCGGGACCTTCGACCATTCCCACTCGACGCCGAGCTCCTTCGCCGCCTCCTTGTCAAGGGCGACGACTTTCGCCTCCAGCGAAACCTGCGGCGGCGGCTGGTCAAGCGCCGCAATCAGTTTTTCCGCCGCTTTCGCTTCCGAAGCCGTGCCATAGAGCACGACGCTCCCGGTCGCCGCGTCGGCGAGAATGCGTGACTCGTTCCTATTCGTACGGTCCGCGCCGTTTTTTGCGTCTTCCGCCTGGCCGTCCCGTCCCTTTGCCTGCACACGCCCGTTATGCTCGTTGTCATAGGGCATCAGGGAAAGCGACACGGCCTCGGCCACCGTATCGACCTCGGCGTACCGCACCGGAAACACATAGGGGCGGTAAAGGCCCTGGGCGCCCGTCCGTGCCGCCGTGACAATCGTCGCGCCGCCGGATTCGCCCAAGGAAAGGTCGTCCGCCGCCGCAATCATCGCAAAGGCTTCCTCCGGCTCCACCTCGTCAAGATGGATCGTGATCGTCCCCTGCACTGAATCGTCCAGCACCAGCCCGACGCCGCCCAGCTCGGCCACGGTCGCCAGCACGGCGCGGACGTCCGCATCCACGACATGCAGCGTAACAGGCCGGGCAAAGGCCAAATCGGAAAGCAGGAGCAGGAAAAAGCCGAGACATACGGCGAAAATCCGCGGGGCTCGCTTTACCGCAGCCCCCATACTCTCGCCGTCCTGCAACGTTTCCATATCCCACCTCCCCTTATTGCTCACGTCCCGTCCCCATGGACAGGACACGCACGCCCGACGGCGTCGAAACCGTCGCTGCGTCTTCCGTCAGAGAAACCAGCGTCACATCATTTTTTTCTTCACCGGCAGACAGCGTAATCTGTCGCTTCCCGACAGACAAAATCGCCCGCCGCCCCGTTTCCGAGGAGACAATCCCGACAAGCAGTATCTCTTTTTCCTCGGCGGCGGGCGCCGTCCGTCCGGGCCGGTCTCCGCCGGGTTTCTGCGCCGTTGCGGCCGTGTGCACGGCTTTTGACTGCTCCCGCACCGGGTGTTCCGGCAAAAAGGGGGAAGCAAGCGCGCCCTGCTTGTTCGGATAGACACGTACTTTATGCAATTCTTCGCTTGTCGCGCTTTCCGCCGTTTTGGGCTGTTGCTGCGGCGCCGTCACGGAAAGCTCCGCAACGGGCTCGGGAACGACCGCATAGCTCACGCCCGCCGACAATGCCACGGCGGCAGCCGCCACGCCGAAGAACGCCGCCGTCGGACGATTCACGCTTTTTTCGCTCTCGCCTTCTTGACTTCGGCGAGGCGTGGCCCCATGATGCGCTTATACGCCTCGACGCCCGGCTGATTGAACGCGTCCACGTCCGCGAATTCCCCTTCATACGCCACGGAAAGCGCCAGCATATACATCAGCTCGCCAAGATGATACGCGTTCAGCGTCGGCAGCGTGAAGCATGCGCTGTACCGCCCGTTGGACGCCAGCGCCTCCTCGTTCGAAACGCGGGCGACTTCCAAAGCCTCCGCCATCGTGACGCCTGCGATATCCGAAAGTTTCTGCGCCTCCGGGAACACGTCGGGAATCAGGCAGTCCTCGGGCCAGTCCGCGACGCGGATAAACTGCACGATTTTGTTCAGGCGGCCTTCCTGATGCTGCTGTGTCTGCGCGTGCATATCGGTGGTGCCGACGGCGACCAGCGGCGTGCGGCCGTAATAAACCTTCTTGCCCTCCCTGTCGTCCTCTTTGCCGAGGGACTCGGCGAGAAGCTGGATATACCACTCGGACAGCGATTTCAGATAATCGCCGTAGGGCATCATGACTTCGATCTCGCGTCCGTGCTCCTTTGCCGCCGCGAATTTCAGCGCCGCGTTCAGCATCGCGGGATTCTTCATCATGTCGCCGGTCTTGCAGGCCTCGTCCATGTCCCGCGCGCCCTTCAAAAACGCCTCGATATCGAATCCGACGCAGGCCGCCAGCGACAGCCCGACGTCCGAAAACACCGAGAACCGTCCGCCCACGCCGTCCGGCACCCGGAACGTCGGCCAGCCTTTTTCCGTCGCCAGCTTTTTCAAAAGCGTCGGCTTCTCCTCGTTCGGGTCGGTGACCGCGACGACCTCGGTTTCCACGTTGGCCGTCTTGGACAGTTCGTCGTAAATCACCATGAAATTCGACATGGTGTCCAACGTGCCGCCGGACTTCGAGATGACGAGCAGCAGCACGCGGAGCGCGCGCTTCCTGTGCGTCTTCGCCACCTCGGCCTTGTGGGCGAGATACTTCAGAAGGTCTTTCGTGCGGCGCGGGTCGATGTTGTTGCCGCTGAAATAGACTTCGGGCCAGCCGCCGCGCTCCTCCGGCGTCATCGCGTTCCAGAACTCGCCGCAGCCCACGTCGAACAGCACCTTGTTGCCGAGGAAAGACCCGCCGATGCCGAGGGAAACGACAATGTCGATGCGCCCCTTGACGTTCTCGCCGAACTTCTTTAGTTTTTCTATGTCGGCGGGAGAATTGAGGTTGCCGTCCTTCACATACGGGAGCTGCGGAAAAAGCACCAGCTCAGGCGTCCCGTCCTTCGACAGATGACCGCGCACTTCACCCGTTTCGCGCATATGGCAGACGGCCTTGTGCGCCGCCTTCGCGTCGGGAAGTTCCGCCGCCGTGACCTTTCCCTCGCCGAAGAGATTCGTATAATCAAAGGTAAATCCCGACGCCAATTTGATTTGGTTGCCCATGGTTTTCCCTCTCTTCCTTTTATTTCCGCTCGTCCAAAAGCGGGCCCACCGTCTTGACCAAATATTGCAGAAAGCGGTCCCGAAGCTCGGGGCGTTTCAGCGCCTGCTCCACCGTCGCCTCCAGAAAGCCTTCCTTGTCGCCGATGTCGTAGCGGCGGCCGAAGAAATTGTAGGCGTAAACTGCCTGCTGCCCGGCAAGCACGCGAATCGCGTCGGTCAGTTGGATTTCCCCGCCGCGCCCCGGCTTCGTCTTTTCAAGAATCGAAAAAATCTCCGGGTCCAGAATGTACCGTCCAAGCACCGCCAGCCGTGACGGCGCTTCCGCCGCGTCGGGCTTCTCGATTAAGTCTATGGCCTGCCAGATATTCGGCTTCACCGCCCGGGGCGTAACGATACCATAGTTCGAAACCGTCTCCGCCGGGACCTCCTGCACGCCGAGCACGCTGCCCCCGAGGTCATTGTAAACGTCGATCAATTGGGACAGGCAGGGAACCTCCGCGTCCACCAGGTCGTCGCCCAGCATGACGGCAAAAGGTTCGTAGCCGACGAACTGCTTCGCGCAGAGTACGGCGTGACCGAGACCCAGGGCCTCTTTCTGCCGGATAAAATGAATCGTGACGTCCGAGATTTCCTCAATCATCTTGAGCTGATCGTATTTGCCCTGCGCCTTGAGCTGCATCTCCAGCTCCAGCGAACGGTCGAAATGGTCCTCGATCGAGCGCTTGTTGCGTCCGGTGATGATCAGGATTTCCTCGATGCCAGAAACAATCGCTTCCTCGATGATGAACTGGATCGCCGGCTTGTCAACGATGGGCAGCATTTCCTTCGGCTGCGCCTTCGTCGCGGGCAGGAACCGCGTCCCGAGGCCCGCCGCGGGAATGATCGCCTTGCGTATCTTCTGCACGGAATACAACCCCCAACTTCCAGAGTGGAGTGTGGAGAGTGGAGATATTGCCTGTCTTATCTTCACTCTCCGCTCTTAACTCTTCACTCTTTTTACGTCCTTATCTTTGCGAGCAGCTCTTCCGTCTTCTCTTTCAAGAGCTTCTCATCGCCCTTCGTCTCCACGTTCAGGCGGATGACCGGCTCCGTATTGGACATGCGCAGGTTGAAGCGCCAGTTGTCATATTCCACCGAAAGGCCGTCCACCTCGTTGACCTTGCCTTTCGGGCCGTACTCGGCTTTGAGCTTCGCGATGACGGCCTTGGCGTCGTCCACCGTGGAATTGATTTCGCCGCTGCACGGGAATTTCGCCATGCGCTCCGCCATCAGCGTCGAAACGGACTTGCCCGCCTCGGAAACCAGCTCCATCGTCGTCAGGAACACCAGCATGCCGCTGTCGCAATAGGAGAAATTGCGGAAATAATGATGCGCGCTCATCTCGCCGCCGTAAACGGCGTCTTCTTTGCGCATCTTATCCTTGATGAACGCGTGGCCGCTCTTGCACATGACCGGTTTACCGCCCAGCGTCTCGGCAATCTCGATGGTATTCCACGTCAGCCGCGGGTCGTAAATAACCTTGCCGCCGGGATTCTTCTTCAGGAAGGACTGGGCCAGGAAGCCGACCATGTAATAGCCCTCGATAAAGCCGCCCTGCTCGTCGAACAGGAAGCAGCGGTCGAAGTCGCCGTCCCAGGCGAAGCCCATGGCCGCCTTGTTCTCGCGCACGGCTTTCGCCGTCGCGTCGCGGTTCTCCGGCAAGATCGGATTCGGCACGCCGTTCGGGAAATTGCCGTCCGGCTCGTTGTAAACCTTGACGAGCTTCACCGGGAGCTTTTTCTCCAGCTTGTCGATAATCGGGCCCGCCGCGCCGTTCCCGGCGTTCACCACCACCGTCATCGGCTTCAGCGCTTTCGCGTCGATATAGGTCAAAAGATGCTCGACGTATTCATCCGTCACGTCGTGCTTCTCGACCTTGCCCTTCGGCCCGTCGTAAGGCTTGAAATTTCCTTCGATGGCAAGATTCTCGATGTCCTTCAGTCCCGTGTCGCTGGAAATCGGGATCGCCTTCTCGCGGACCAGCTTCATGCCGTTGTAGTTCTTCGGGTTGTGGCTGGCCGTGACCATAATGCCGCCGTCCAGCTTCAAGTGGAACGTGGCGAAATAAATCATCTCGGTGCCGCACTGCCCGATATCCACCACGTCGCAGCCCGACTCCGTAAGTCCGCGAATCAGCGCTTCGCAAATGGACGGCCCGGACAGGCGGATATCATGCCCCACCGCTACGCGCTTCGCGCCCAAAAGCTGAACGAACGCCTTTCCTACGCGATAAGCAAGCTCCTCGTTAACCTCGTCGGGATAGATGCCGCGCACATCATAGGCGCCGAAACCTTTTCTACTGAGTTCCATTGAAATCCCTCCTGCAAATTCTGTGTATATATATTATTAATTCTCTATATAGGTAAAAAATCCTCCTACAAAACTCACAAAAAATTAAAAATCGTCACGTTCATTTTGCAGGCGGAGCATCGTACAGTGTTTTCCTCACCATCCCGTAGGCAATCGTCAATGGCACACACGCGCCGATCCATGCCATCGGGTTCGCGAAGCACGCGCCGAGATACCCGAACCGCTCAATCAGGAACATCGCCGCCGCCGCACGCATCAAAAGCTCCATTATGCCGGCGAAGGTCGGCACCGCCGTCTGCCCGAGTCCCTGCAGCGTGAAGCGGAAAATGAACAACAGCGACAGCACGATATAGCAAAGGCCGTTCACCACGAGGAACGTCCGTCCCATCGCCACGACCTCCGTCTCCCCCGCGCCGACGAAGCCCTCGATCACGAAACCGCCGCAAAGGATATTGAACGCCGCCGCCATGATGCTGAACGCGCCCGACATCAAAATGCAAGACCTGACGCCTTCGCGTATGCGCGAGAGCCGGCGTGCGCCGTAATTTTGCGCCGTGTAAGTCGCCATCGCCATGCCGAAGGAAATCATCGGCATCACCGCCACCGCGTCCACGCGCTGCGCCGCGGCATAGGCGGCAATCGACTGCGGGCCGAGGCCGTTCAGCGCGCCCTGCAGGATGATCGCGCCGAGAGCCACCACGGACGACTGGAATCCCATGGGAAAGCCAATCTTCGCATGTTCCCAAAGTTCTTTCTTCGTCAGCCGCCAATCCTCCCTGCGAATCCAAAGGGCAGAAATATGGCGGCGAATGTAAAAGAAACAAATCAAATTCGCGATGACCTGCGAAGCCGCCGTCGCCAAAGCCGCGCCCGGCACCCCCAGTCCGAACCCCAAAAGAAAGATCGGCTCGAAAATGATATTGACGATAAGGCCGCCGGACAGCATGATCGTCGCCAAGCGGCTGTCCCCCAGCGCGCGGATCAGGTTCGTCTGCATCGCGAACAGGCTCATCAGCGGCACGCCCGCGCAAATAATCGAAATAAACGCCGCCGCGTCGTCAAAAATCTCCGGCGGCGTGTCGAGCGCCGTCAGCACGGGGCGTATCAGCGGCAGTCCGACGGCGGTCAGCCCCGCCGCCATCGCAACGGAAAGCACCGCGCAGGCCGCCGCACTCCGCCGGACGCCCTCCGCGTCCTTTGCTCCGAACGCCTGTCCCGTCTTGATGGCCAGTCCCGTCGTCATGCCCATTACAAAGCCGATCAGAAGGAACATCAGACAGCCCGTGCAGCCCACTGCCGCCAGCGCTTTCACGCCCAGGAACCGGCCGACGATGAACGTATCGACGAACGCGTACATCTGCTGCACCATATTACCCGCAATCAGCGGAAGCGCAAAAAAGAGAATCAGCCTCGCAGGGCTGCCCTCCGTCATATCCTTCGCCATAAAACTACTCTTCCCTTTGATGTAAAACAACCTCAGAATCCCGTCATTTTTGTCACGAAAAAGCGAAGCTCTTCACGCATCACGCAAATGCTGTTATCAAGCGCATACGCCTCCGGGCCGAACCAGATATAGTGAATCTCACGCGGTTCCGCATCCGCCCGATATCCCGTGGGAAACGGCGTAACTTGAACGCCACATTTTTCAAAATTCAATACAGAACGTTTCATATGAAAAGCCGAGGTCACAAGAATCGGATGAGAAAAGCCTCTCTCTCTGAGCAGTTCCGCAGTAAATCTCGCATTTTCCCCCGTCGTTCTGCTTTTCGGTTCCAGAATTATATCTCGGCTTGGAATACCCAACCCCAAAAGAGCGCGCTGCGCATTTTCAGCTTCCGAAGGACCATCTGCGAGCACTTTTCCGCCCGTGAACAGAATGGGAATGTGCAGCCGATGATAAAGCCTCGCCGCCGTCAAAAGGCGTGCCGCCGAACCCTCACTAAGGCCGCCTTCGCCGTCTATATCCGGCGTCCCTTTCGTCGAGCCGCCGCCCAACAAAACAATCACATCCCCGGAAGGATTTTCCGGCGGCAGATATGCCGCCTCCAAATTTCGCATTAACGCAGCAGACAAATAGGGTGTCGAAATCCCGTAAAAAAGAAGCGTCACGGCAAACAGTGCCGCAGCAAGTCCCTTGTCCTGCCGTTTCCATAGCTTTACCGAAAGGAAAAGGAAAAAGAGCAGGAAAATCCCCGGCGGCAACGCGAAAGTTACGCCGAATTTCAAAAACGCTATCATAAAGCCGCCCCCTTTTGCAAAGGAGCGGCTTTATGATATGCGCATGGAAAAATTGTCTTTTTCACGATGCATCCGCCTTCTTCAAGAAATACGCATACGTCCGGCGCAGCCCTTCCTCCAGCGAAACCGCCGGTTTCCAGCCAAGCCCCCGACGCGCCCGCGCGTTCGACAGCGACGACTTGTAAATATCGCCCGGCCGCTCCGGCCCGTATTTGGGGATAATTCTACGCCCCGCCACGTTCGACAGCACGTCCACCAATTCACGCAGGCTCGTCTGCGTCTGCGTGCTGAGATTGTAAACCACATTCGCCTGCGTCGTCGTCAGCGCCGCCGCGACGCCCTCCGCAATATCCCCGGCGTAAATGAAGTCCCGCGTCTGCTCCCCGTCGCCGAAAATCGTGATCTCATTCCCCTCCGCCACGTTTCGGGCAAAGATGCTGATGACGCCGCCCTCGCCGCCGTCGCCCTGCCGCTCGCCGTACACGTTGGCGAAGCGCAGGACTACATAATCAAGGCCGAAGCACTCATGGTAAAGCTCCAAATACCGCTCCGCCGTCACCTTCGACAGCCCGTAGAACGACATCGGCGCCAGCCTGTGCGCTTCCTTGATCGGCAGATCGCGCTCCGGCACGTCGCCGTAAGCCGCCGCCGTCGAAGAGAATACCACGCGCTTCACGCCGCTCTGCCGTGCCGCCTCCAGCACGCGCACTATGCCGAGGATATTGCTGTCCGCGTCAAAAGCGGGGTCCTCCAGTGAATACGACACCAGCGTCTGCCCGGCCAAATGCACGATCGCGTCGTACTGACCTGTGGCGACTACGCCTGCCAGCCGCTCGTCCCGCACGTCCATCTCGATGAGCTCCATGCCCTCTTCGAGATTCTCCCGCCGTCCGCTGGAAAGATTGTCCAGCGCCACCGGCTCGTCGCCATGCGCCTTCAGACAACGCATCAAATGCGAGCCGATAAAGCCCGCGCCTCCCGTAACCAAAACCTTCATAAAAAGCACTCCCCGCGTTTTTGCGCGTTTTTATCTTTTATTCCCCTGCAGTTTCTAATTCCAAAAGATACCGCCGAACTGCGTCTTTCCATTCCGGCAGGCGGCGAAACCCGCCCCTGTCCAGCGACGCCTTCGACAGCCGTGAATTTTTCGGCCGTACCGCCTTCGTCGGATACATGTCCGACGACACCGGCGTCACCTTCGTCCGAAGCCCGCACAGCCGGATGGCCTCCGCCGCCAGCTCCGCCCACGAGCACACGCCCTCGTTCGTCGCGTGGTACACGCCGTACCGCCCGCTTTCCGCCATATCCGCCAAAAGCTCCGCCAAATCCGCCGTGTACGTCGGCGAGCCGATCTGGTCGTCCACCACCGTCAACGCGTCCCGCGTCCGTGCAAGCCCTAAAATCGTCCGAATGAAATTCTTGCCGTGAGCGCCGAACACCCACGACGTCCGCACGATAAAAAAACGTCCCGATTTCATCACGGACCGAAGGCTGCGTTCCCCCGCCAGCTTCGACGCGCCGTAAATGTTGCAGGGCCCTGTCTCATCGTCCGTCTCATAAAACGACTCGCCCGTGCCGGGAAACACATAATCAGTGCTGATATAGATGAGCTTCGCGCCGATCTCCTCGCAGGCGGCGGCAATCTCTCCCGTCGCCGTCCCGTTGATCGTATGGCAAAGCGATTGTTCGTCTTCCGCGCGATCCACCGCCGTATAAGCCCCGCAATGAATCACTGCGTCGGGACGCGTCTCCGACACGAACGCCCGCGCCCTCGCCGGATCGTTGAGCGGCATTTCGCTGCGCGTCGCGCCGACCGCGTTTGCGCCTCGTCCGCGAAGCACGCGCATCACGTCAAAGCCCAACTGCCCGGTCACGCCCGTCACAAGAACCTTCATAATACCAACTCCAATATTAACCATAATATTTTACCATTTGCGGAAAACGAACGCAAGGCAATAAAAAAGAAGCCGCGCTGTTTTTCGCGGCTTCCCGTTCATCAATATATATTATACGATCTTCTCCCCGTGATACAGCTCGCCCTCGATATCCGGCTTCACGCCGTAGCCGATGGCCCACTCGCACTTGTACTTGATGGCCTGCGCGTGAATAGAGTCGATGCGGTCGATCGTGCGGCGCACCTTTCCCGGCACGCCCGCCACGAGGGAATTCGGCGGAATCACTTCGTTCTGGAGAATCAGCGCTCCGGCGGCAATGATCGAGCCACGTCCGATTCGCGCCCCGTCCAGCACTGTAGCGTTCATGCCGATCAGCACATGATCCTCCACCGTGCAGGCATGCACCACCGCGCCGTGGCCGATGGTCACATAGTCGCCGATGATGCAGGGATAATTGTCGGCCACGTGCAGGCAGGTCAAATCCTGCACATTCGAGCACTCGCCGACGGAAATATAATTGACGTCCCCCCGCGCCACCACGCCGGGCCAGATACTCGCATATTTCGCGATGCGGACGTCGCCGGACAGGAACACCTGCGGCGCAACGAAAGCCTCTTCATGGATCTGCGGACTCTTCCCTTCGAACTCGCGGCTTGTAAGCGTATACATAGATGCACTCTCCTTTGCTGATTTATCGTACTTCATTCATCTATTATAATATCTTATCTGATTTTCTCAAAAATTGGAAGAGGAACGGCGCCATTTTATGATATACTTAAGGAAACACTGATTAAGTCAATTTGTGCATCTGTCGAGGGATTTTTTTCGACTGGCGAGGAAAAGACCTCGAAGGCGTAGCATCGCTACGTCGAGAGGGATTTGACAACGACAGTCGGAAAAAGACCCGGCAGAGGTGCGAAGGGACTTATTCAGTGGTTCCTTAAAGAAACAACGCGAAAGGAAGAAGTCTATGAACCGGGAAACCGCCCTCCCCATCCTGAAAGAAATCTACGAACAGGGCAACCCCTTCGTCAAGCTCTGCGGCATCGTCATCGACGACGCAGGACAGGGCATGGCGAAAAGCCACATGACCGTCACCGAGCCGTTGACGAATCTCGTCCAGCGGCTACACGGCGGCGCGCTGGCCACGCTGATCGACAATATCTTCGGCGTCACCTGCCGGACCATCGGCGCGGAAGTCGTCACCCAAAGCATCACGACGAACCTGATCCGCAACACCGAAATCGGCAAGAAGATTTACGCCGAAGCCCATATCCACCATGCGGGACGCACTACCATCGTCCTCGAAGCCGACGTTTTCACCGACGAACGTAAGCTGATGGCCCATTCCATCGCCACCATGTTCGTCAGCGGCACGGACGACCGCTTCCCGAGGAACTGGGACGAAACCTAATCCAGCCTTCCCCTCTGGGGAAGGTGGCGCGCGAAGCGCGACGGATGAGGTTTGACAATGTAACGGTTGACACAAACGTTTCGTCTGGCCCCCTTATGGGGCTATTAACTCACTCGCGCAAAACAAAGGAGAGAATTCCCTTGGACAAAGAGAAATGCCTTGCCATCATACATGAAATCTTCAGCACGAACCGCTACGTCATCCACAGCGGCATCATCATCGACGAGGTCGGCTGCGGCTGGGCGAAGCTCCACATGACCATCGACCCCGACGTCCATATCAATTTGACCGGGTTCACCCACGGCGGCGCGTTCTCGACGCTGGCGAACACCGCCGTCGGCGTCGCCTGCTGCACCGTCGGCGCGAAAACGGTCACGCTGAACATCACCACCGACTTCATCAAGAACATCCGCGCCGGCGAGACCGCCTGGGCTGAGGCGAAGGTTCTCCACCGGGGCCGAAAGACCATCGTGCTCGTCTCGAAAATCTACGACGACCACCGCGCCCTGCTGTGCCAAACCATGGCCACCATGTATGTCAAAGGTGACGACGAGCGGATTCCAAAGGAATGGTAATAAAAAACAGACTTCCGCGTTGTTCTTAGCGAAAGTCTGTGCTATAATTACAAATGGAGGATGGCTGTTAAGCGGTCACTGTTCTGCCCCCGTTCTTCGGAAAGGGGGAGATGCCTATGGAGCAGATTGTCTTGGCTTTAACCTTGATTTTTCTAATCCTTGTCGTCTTAAAACAGAAATAAACCGCCCCAGTCTCGCAAACTCGGCGGTTCATTTCTTTTGATTTAACCACTTTGAGGGGGCGACCGCTGGGCAGCCGTCCTCTTTTCCTGTCTCCATTATAGCATATTCCCCACCGTTGTCAACGACGGCTTTCTCGTCTGCTCCATAAGCGCAACGAATGAAATACCGGTACAAGAAAAAGCCCCCGCAAAAATGCGGAGGCTTTTTGAGTATCCTTGTGAAATTAGAAGTAGAAGCCAAGCTCCGTCCAAACAGCATTGACCTTGTGATCGGAAGCCAGTTCTTTGCCCTGGTAATACTGCGCCTTGCCCATGATGTTCTTGGCAAAGGTGTAGTTGAAACCAATCTCCCAGCCTTGCTCGCCGCCGTTCATCGGGCCGTTCTCACGGCAGGTCGGATGAATCGTGGACCAGTCGCCAAGATGACGCCATGCAAGGAACGCGCCCCAGGACTTCGGTTTGCTCTTGTCTGCGCCTTTGTAGTTGAGCTGGAACGCATAAGTCTGCTTGAACTTATTGGCATCCATCAAATCGCCGTTAGCATCACGCGTCAAACCGTCAGCTTCATCGCCCAGCCCCGTAGCGAACGCATAAACGCCCGTCAGTTTCAAATCCTTAGTGAACTTGTAGCCGAGACCGAGGTTCCAAACATTCAACGCATCCGCGCCAGTGGCATACCCGCCACCTGCGAGATTGTCCTTACCGCTCCGAATGTACTGCCAGCCAATACCCCAAGTAAACTTCTTCGCACGATCATTGTAGATCTCAACGCCCATATAATTGCCCGTGTTTGCAGCGCCAGCGTCAGCCAACGGGGAATTGGTCGCACCTACGTTGTCTGCCACACCACCATGTGCAAATGCTTTAGCATCAGTAAAGTTAAAGCGACCACCGCGGAGAGCAACCTGGACGTCCTTGCCGATGACAGCCTCAGCACCGGAGATGCGATAGTCCATCGTCGTCGCATAGTCAGCCTGCGTCTGCACGTTGAACTTACCGAGCTTAATCAGGAAGTTGGTATACTTACCCTCGACCCAAACGCGGTCCATCGTCAAGTTTCCCTGGTCAGCATTAAGAGCCGAGTCGAAATCATTCGCTCTGCCATAGTCCAAACGAGCCTTACCGGTCCAGTTCTTGTTGATCTGCATCTGCGGCTCAAGACGGAGCAGGAGCTGGTTCGTGTTCGCCTTGGCGCCAGCTTCGTTGCCGTTGGCGGTACGATCAGTCGAAGCCTCTTCATGGCGATTGATGTAACGATAACGAATCATGCCCTGCCACTTCACATTGTCCACTTTCTTCTCGAGAGCGGCAACGCGAACGCCGAGGTTGTTCAGCTCATCGGCGAACTCAGCGGCCAGCTTGTCGATCAGGGCCTTGTCTCCGCCGCCTTTCGCCATAGCGCGGGCAATCATCTGCGCCATTTCATAGCGGGTGATCTCCTGGTCGCCACGGTAGGTGCCGTCGCCATAACCTTCGATGACGCCGTCAGCAGCAAGCTGAGCGATAGCATCATAAGCCCAATGATCGGCAGGGACATCCTCGAACGGGTTCGCAGCAGCGAACGTCGTGGAGGCCGCGCCAACGACGAGAGCCGTCGTCAGAGCGGATACGAGAGTTTTCTTCATAACAGAACTCCTCCTTAAAAATATAAAATATTTTTCGGCGGGCATTTCCCGCCACGGCAGCCTTTGTCCGCCGCGAGGAGTCTGCGCTGAGTGTCCACGTTTCCTCACTGCGTCTTCCCTCGATGGACTCCGGCTATTTCGGAGTATAGCACAGTTATTTTCCCTGTGCAAGACATTTTTGAAAAAAATTTAAAATTTTTTCCGAGAAGGGACGGGCGCTCCCACGCGCACAAAAAATCGCGGCCGGCTTCAAACGCCGCCCGCAAAGGATTGGAATGGTCTCATTTATTTGGTTTTCTTCTATCAAATGATTTTTAAAATAACCTTATCTCACTACAAATTTTTTAAGTCCCCACAAATTTGCACGAAAGGTTTTGATAATATCTTGTGCGACTATTCATCATCCCTTATATTTGACGGGGCTTCGCCCCTTCAAACTTCCCCACAAAGGGGACTACGTCCCCTTTTGAAACCCCTCAAACGGCCTGCGGGCCGAAGATTCCGCGACGAAAGGCAAGATACACTTTGAGATTCGTATATCCCGCGCGAAAGCTCATGCCAACTTATGCTTTAGCCCATTTTTGCGGATTTGGTTTTTCAAAACGCAAACGTAATCCCAATTATGTAATTTGGCTAAAGTTCAAGTCATCATAACCTTTAGCGCGGGATATACTATCCTTAAAATTATTCTTTCATTAACACAAAGAAGATAAGGATGAAAAAATTTCTCTCGCCCGTTCTTCGTCCTTTTTGATCTGCCGGACGAGGGCCTCCGCCGAAGGAAACTTCTCTTCCCCCCGCAGCCGTTCGATGAACCGCACGACGAGGCGCAGGCCGTAAAGGTCGCCGGAAAAATCCAAAAGATGCGCCTCGATCCGCAGCGGGTCGCCGCCGAAGGTCGGATTGTCGCCGACGTTGGCGACGCCGCTCCACTCCTTCCCGTCCGGACAGAGAATCCGCACGGCGTACGCGCCGTCTGCCGGAAGTGCCTGCCCCTTCACGGGAGTAATGTTCACCGTGGGAAATCCCAATTTCCGTCCCCTCTCGTCGCCATGCTCCACGACGCCCGCGATGGCGAAGGGATGCCCCAGGAGCTTGCCCGCAGACCGCACGTTTCCCGCCGCGAGCAGCGCACGGATGCGGGTACTGGAAACCCGTTCGCCGTCCAGGAACAGAAGAGGCGCTTTCTCGACGCGGACGCCGAGCGCCTGCCCCCGCTGCGCCAAAAATTCCGGCGTTCCACGCCCGCCCGCGCCGAAGGAAAAATTCGCGCCGACTATGACCGCCCGAGGCGCGAGCCGCTCAATAAGAAGCTCCAGGAAATCGTCCGGGGAAAGCGCCGCCAATTCCTCCGTAAAGGGCTCCTCGATGACAAAATCGACGCCGAGCTTCGCGAAAACGCGGCGGCGCTCCTCCAGGGGATACAGAGAGAGGGGCTCGCGATCCGGCGCCAAAACGGACATCGGATGATTCCGGAACGTAAAGACGACGGCGGCAACGCCCGCCTCCCGCGCCAGCTCCACAGCGCGGGAAATCAGCTTTTGATGGCCTAAATGAACGCCGTCGAAGGTCCCGATGGCGACGACGCAGCCCCGTTCCCGTATATCCGCCGCGTCCGCGCTTTGTTCCAAAACCCGCATCAACCGCACTTCTCCTTTCCGTCCGCAAACGGGACTCATTCAGCGACTCCGTAAACCTTGTCCGCCGCGAGGGAGGACTCGTCCTTGTCGAAACGCCCGACGCCCAAAAACGCGCCGCCGGAAAATACCGCGATCGGCTTTTCCGCTTCCAATATTTCCTCGATGCGCGTAGGCAGCCCGTGCAAGAACGCTTTTTTCCGTGCTTCCGGCAGCTCGTACCGGAAAAGGCCGCCTAAATATTTTTCCGGCGGCTCCACCGCCGCCTCGCCCAGTGCCTGCAACTCCTCCGGCGTATGGGCGTTTTCCAGGGAAAAATCCCCGACGCGGCTCCGCACCAAAAACCGCATCGCCGCCAGCGCGCCCGTCAGCCGCCCGAGGTCGCGGCAAAGCGAGCGGATATACGTCCCTTTGGAACATTGCACGTCCAGCAGCAGCGTTTTTTCCGCTTCGCGCCGGGCCAAAACTTCCAGCCGGTAAATCTCAACTGTCCGCGCGGGAATCTCTATCGTCTCGTTTTTCCGCGCCAGGTCGCAGGCCCGCCGCCCACCGACCTTCACAGCGGAAAAAATCGGCGGCTTCTGCTCAATCCGGCCTGTCAATTTCTGCACCGCACGGGAGACAGCCGCCTCGTCCGGCATGGGCGCGCCGCTCTCCGCGACAATCGCACCCAAGTCGTCCCCGCTGTCCGTCTCCGCCCCGAAGCAAAGCTCCGCGCGGTACGTCTTGCGCCCGTCGCCTATATATTCCAAAAGGCGCGTCGCCCTTCCGACAGCAACGGGCAGCACGCCCGCCGCGCCAGGATCGAGCGTCCCCGCATGTCCCGCTTTTTTCAGGCCGAGCGCGCGCCGCACACAGTTCACCGCATCGTGGGAACTCATGCCGGGAGGCTTTAAGAAGTTGATAAAACCGTCCAACAACACGCACCGCCTTTCCTCCAGTGAGGAGATAGGAGTGAGGTGTGAGAAAATATTCCAGAATTAGATTCAATAATGCGGCAATGCGCCACTCCTAACTCCCCATTCCTAACCTTATTTCAGCGCTTCGCCCAGCGCTTCCAGCACGTCTTTCTTCGCTTCCGCCAGCGGCTTTTTCACCGAGAAGCCCGCCGCACGGATATGACCGCCGCCGCCGAATTTCATGGCAACCTTGCTGACGTCGATACCCTTCGACCGGACGCTGACGCGGCAGAAATTCTCGTCCATGCACTTGACCAGCACTGCGATATCGACGCCCTCAATAACGCGCACAAAGTCGATGAAGCCTTCGGTGCTTTCCAAGGACGCAGCCAGTTCTTTGTCAAGATACAACCCCGCCACGCGCCCGCCGTAAGAAAGTTCCATCGTCTGGAGCGCCGCCGCCTGCCCGCGCACAAGAGCTTCCGGCTTTTCCTCCAGCGCCTCGGACACCTTTTCGGGTCGCACGCCCGCCTCAAGGAGCCGCGCTGCAGCCCGCAACGTTTCCGGCCTCGTGTTGGAGAATTTGAAAAAGCCCGTGTCCGTCGCAAGCCCCGTATAGAGAGGAATGGCTATTCCCGGCGTAAATTCGCCGCCGAAACGGTCGACGATCTCAAAGACGATTTCCGCCGTCGCCGCCCGGTTGTCGTTATACAGGAAGTCCGCCTTCCCGTCGTTCGAGATGTGATGGTCTAAATTGAGCACAGGCATCCCCGCCGCCACTTTTTCAACCTCGCCGATGCGGTCAAGGCTCGTGTCCAGGATGACAAGCAGCTCGGCGTCGGATTTCCTGCCCTCCTCCGGGCGCACAATCTTGTCGCAGCCCGGCAGAAACGAAAGATTTTTCGGCAGCCGGTCGTCGATCATCACGGTCGCTTCCTTCCCCCGCCCGCGCAGGAACGCGGCAAGGGCAAGGGTAGAGCCTATGGCGTCTCCGTCGGGGTTCACATGCGCCGTAATCAAAAGCTTCTGCGCCGCCAAAAGTTTTTCCGCCGCCGCTTCCAGGGTGATTTTCATGCCGGTTCCCTGCCTTTCTCCGCTTCCTCCTTCTGCACGCGCAGCAAGAGCTCTTGAATATGCGCGCTGTACGCCATCGAATCATCGAGTTCCAACGAAAGCTCCGGCGTATACCGGAGCCTGACGCGATGACCGACCTCTCGGCGAATGAATCCCAGCGAGCGATTCAGCCCGCGCAGGGAGTTCGCCATCTGCTCGTCGCTGCCCATCAGGCTGACGAATACGCGCGCCGAACGCAGGTCGCTGGTGACGCTGACCCGCGTGACCGTCACAAAACCGACGCGCGGATCCTTGACGTCTTCCAGGATAATTTTGCTGATTTCCTGCTTCATCAGCTCCTGGACGCGTTCCATACGCAACTGTCCCATAAAATATATTTCCTTTCTGTAACACTTAACGTAAACGCAACGCTGCAAAACCTCACCCACCGGCTTCGCCGGTCCCCCCTCCCCAGAGGGGAGGGCAAGTAACGGGCGGCGGTCCCCGAAACAATCCAGTGGATTGTTTCGCAGTCCAGTGGACTGTCACGCCCCAGAGGGGAGGGCAGAGGTACAGCACAAAAAACTGCCTGCGAAACTGCGCCGCAGAAAACGGCGAAGCCTCCGCAGGCAGTCTGTCAAACTATCAGTTTTCCTTCTCCTCCGCCGCGGCGTTGACCTCGGCGATGGACGTCTCAATCTCTTCCATTTCGTAAACTTCCAGAATATCGCCTTCCTTGAAGTCGCGATAGTCTTTCAGCGTAAGTCCGCACTCATAACCCGCCGCCACTTCCTTGACGTCGTCCTTGAACCGGCGCAGGGAATCCACCTCGCCGTCGAAGACCACGATGTGGTCGCGGATGATGCGGATCTTGGAATTGTTGGCGACCTTGCCTTCCAGAACATAGCAGCCCGCTACGAGCACTTTCGAGAACTTCATGACCTGACGGATCTCGACCTTGCCGCTGACGACTTCCTTGTACTTCGGCGCGAGCATGCCGGACATCGCCGCCTTGACGTCGTTCAGCGCGTCGTAAATGACCTGATAGGTGCGGATGTCAATCTTCTCGGCGTCCGCCGCCTTCCGCGCGTTAGCGTCGGGGCGCACGTTGAAGGCGATAATCAGCGCGTTGGACGCCGCCGCCAGCATGACGTCGGACTCGCTGACCGCGCCAACGCCGGAGTGAACGATGCTCACACGCACTTCTTCGTTCTTGTTCAGCGCCAGGAGAGAGCCGGTGAGCGCCTCCACGGAGCCCTGCACGTCCGCCTTGATGACGATGTTGAGGTCCTTGATATGGCCCTCCTGTATCTGATGGAACAGATCGTCGAGGGAAACCTTCTTGGACTTCATCAGTTCCGTGCGCTGCTTCTCGATGCGCTTATCCGCGATAGCCCGGACCAGCTTCTCGTCGAGGGCAGCCAGTTCGTCGCCCGCCTCCGGCACGTCGGAAAGACCGAGCACCTCTACCGGCATGGACGGGCCGGCTTTCTTGACGTTCTCGCCGCGGTCGTTGATCATGGCGCGGACCTTGCCGAAGGTCGTACCCGCCACGATGGAATCGCCGATGCGAAGCGTACCGTTCTGCACCAGTACCGTCGCCACCGGGCCGCGCCCCTTGTCAAGCTGCGCCTCGATGATGACGCCGCGGGCCTCGCGATTCGGATTCGCCTTGAGTTCCTGCACCTCGGCGACGAGCAGTATCGTCTCCAAAAGGTCGTTGATGCCGATTTCCTTTTTCGCGGAAACGGGAACCATGATGACGTCACCGCCCCACTCCTCGGAAATCAGTTCGTGCTCGGCAAGCTGCTGCTTGACGTGATCGGGGTTCGCCCCCGGCTTGTCGATCTTATTGATGGCCACGATGATCGGCACGTTCGCCGATTTCGCGTGGTTGATGGCCTCGATGGTCTGCGGCATCACGCCGTCGTCCGCCGCGACGACGAGGATCGCGATATCCGTCACCTGCGCGCCGCGCGCACGCATCGCCGTGAAGGCTTCATGGCCCGGCGTGTCGAGGAACACGATCTTCTTGCCCTGGCAGTTGACCTGATACGCGCCGATGTGCTGGGTAATGCCGCCCGCCTCGCCGCGCGCCACGGAGCTCTTGCGAATGACGTCGAGAAGCGAGGTCTTGCCGTGATCGACGTGACCCATAACGGTAACGACCGGGGGACGGAGGACAAGCGTCTTCGGATCGTCCTCGATCTCCGGGATTTCCGTCAAATCGACCTCCGGCGGCAGCGCTTCCACCGTCACGCCGAATTCTCCTGCCACCAGCGTCGCCGTATCGAAATCAATCTCCTGATTGATGGTCGCCACCACGCCCATCAGGAAAAGCTTCTTGATGACGTCGGCCGCCGTGCAGCTCATCTTGCTCGCCAAATCGCGGACGGCAATCTCCTCGCCGATCTTGATATGCGTCGGACGCGCAATCTCCACTTTCTGCGGCTGGGGCTGCTGATTCTTGTTTTTACGGTTCTTGCGGCCCGGACGGTTCTCGTTCCGGTTGAACCCGCCGTTGTTGAAATTCCCGCTGTTGCTGTTCCTGCGGTCGTCGCGTTGGTTCTTTCCGCCGCGCTTGCCGCCGTTTCCGTTATCGCGGCGGCGGTTGCCGTCGTTCCCGTTGGCGCGGCGGTTATTGTCCCCGCCGCCGTTCCGGCGGCCCTGATTCTGGTTCTGCCCCTGCGCATTGCCTGTGTTCTGCTGCGGACGCGCCGCCACGGCTCCCTGCATATATCCGTTTCTTCCCCCTGTCGGACGATTCTCTCCGTCCTGCTGCACGGGACGGCGCTCGCCCTGTTGCTGTACAGGCCGCGGCGGCTCCTGCGCATGCTGCGGCTGACGCGGTTCGTTCTGTTCCATCGGCCGCACGACGACAGGTTCCTCGGGACGTTTTTGCGTCTCGACAGGCGTCGGCGGCTGCTGCGCCGCCTCGGCTGCCTCTCTCGCCGCACGCTCCGCCGCCTCTTTCGCCTGCGCCTCCGCTCGCGCTGCAGCTTCCGCCGCAGCACGGATATCCGCGCCGCGTGCGATACGCCTTACGGTTCCCATTACCAATGGCTTCGTCTGCACGGGAGGCCGTACGCCGGGCCGCTGTGGCGCCGGCGCAGGCCGCTGTTCTTTTGTATGGCCTTGCGCCTGCCGCGGCTGTTCCTCCTTGACAGGCGGCTTTGCCCCCTGTTTCGCCGACGGCGCGCCCTTCTCTTCCGGCTTTCCCTTCGTCATCAATTTCCGTATCAGGTCGCGTTCCGCTTCGCCTACGCTGCTCAGCGTATTCTTGACCTCATATCCGTTCTGCGTCAACAGCTGCAATACGTTCTTGCTCTCCGTATGAAATTCCTTTGCCAATTCATACACTCTGTATTTCGACATTGAACCACCTCCGAAATCCTGTCCGCCTTCCCATTCAGCTCCGAACTCTCTCGTCGAGCGTCTTCGCGAATCCTCTATCCATAAGAGCCGCTACGGCCCGATATTCCTTGCCCAGGCATCGCCCCAGCATTTCCTTTGTAAACAGATTGTAAACGGGAATCCCTTTTTGCTCCGCCTCCCGGAGCACCGTTTCCCTTGCCCGTTCCGACACATCCGCCGCCACGATCAGCGCCGCCGCTTTTCCCGACGCGATCGCCTTTTGCACCGCAAATTCCCCGGAAACTATTTTCCCGGCGCGCTGAGCCATCCCCAGCAGGCCTTCGATTTTCTGCAGATCCATGTTCACTGTCCCTCGGGAAAAAGCTCCTCCCGAAGCGCCTTCAGCACTTCCGCGCTTACCGGCCCCTGAAAGGATTTTGCGAACTGACGGCGCTTCACCGCCGCGTCGAAGCACTCCGGCTTATGGCACACATACGCGCCCCGCCCCGGCTTCTTTCCTGTCACATCCACCGAGAAAACGCCCTCGGGGCTGCGGACGATGCGCACCATTTCCTTCTTTGGCCGCACCTCTTGGCAGCCGAGACAAAGCCGCTCCGGCGTCTTCTTCCTGACCGTCATTGCGCCTCATCACCTTCTGCGGAGAACGATTCCTCCCCGGTGACTTCGACGACGGACATATTCTCGTCCGGCTCTTCCTCCGCCGCTTGGGACTCGCTCTTGATATCTATCTTCCAGCCCGTCAGCTTCGCCGCCAGCCGGGCGTTCTGCCCTTCCTTGCCGATGGCCAGGGAAAGCTGCTGGTCGGGCACCACCACGCGGGACGTCTTCTCCGCCTCGTTCACCGCCACGGACACTGCCTTCGCAGGGCTCAGCGCGTTTGCAATGTAATGCGCGGGGTCTTCGTTCCACTTGACGATGTCGATTTTCTCATTCCTGAGCTCCGTGACCACCGCCTGCACGCGCAGCCCCTTATGGCCGACGCAGGAGCCGACGGGATCGACGTCCGGGTCCTTGGAGTACACCGCGATCTTGGAGCGCATTCCCGGTTCCCGGGCCACCGATTTGATTTCCACGACGCCGTCGTGGATCTCCGGCACCTCCATCTCAAAGAGCCGCTTCAAAAGCCCCGGATGCGTGCGCGAAACGGCAATCTGCGGTCCCTTGGAAGTCCGCCGGACTTCCAGGATATACGCTTTCACCCGGTCGCCGTGCACATATGTTTCGCCTTCGATCTGCTCCGACGGCGCCAAAAGCGCTTCCGTCCTTCCGAGGTCGATATAGACATTGCGGTTCTCCACACGCTGCACCAGCCCCGTCACGATATCGCTGGACCGGCCCGAGAACTCGTCGTAGATATTCCCCCGCTCCGCCTCACGGATCCGCTGCACCACGACCTGTTTCGCCGTCTGCGCCGCGATGCGCCCGAAATTCGCCGGGGTCACCTCGATCTCCAGCACGTCGCCTTCCTCGTAATCCGGGTCCAGCGCCTGGGCGTCCTCCAACGCCATTTCCATCACCGGGTCCGTCACTTCACGCGCCACCGTTTTATGGGCATACACATGAAACTCTCCCGTCGTGCGGTCGATCTGCACATGCGCGTTCTGCTCCGAGCCGAAGTTCCGACGGTATGCGGAAATCAACGCCGCCTCGATTGCGTCGAACAGCACCTCGGGCGCGATCCCCTTTTCCTTTCCCAAGTCGTCAATGGCCATCATAAATTCCTTGGCCCGATCCAGCTCCTGCACTTTCTTTCTTCCCTTGCCCCTGCTTCTCTTGATCAAGTCTAAAATCCTCCCATACCGTATCTGATGATTTCCTAAATTATATATCTATATGCAAGCGCACCTGCGCAATTTTTTCCTTCGGAATCGGCTCCCGCCCGTCCAGCGTCAACGCCGCCCCGTCATAACCGTCCAGCGTGCCGACAATCACTTTTTCTCCGTCCAGCGGCTCGTACAGGGAAACGTCCACCTGCTTGCCGCGCTCGCGCTCAAAATCCCTCGGCTTTTTCAGCACCCGGTCCAGGCCCGGAGAAGACACTTCCAATATATATTGCTCCGGAATCACGTCCCGTTCGTCCAAGAGCTTCTCCAATTTCTCGCTGAGGCTTTGGCAGTCCTCGATGCCGACGCCTTCCGGCCTGTCGATGAACACGCGCAGGTACCAGTCTTTTTCCTTTACATACTCCACGTCTACCAGCTCGACGCCGCTTCCTTCCAGAAGGGGCTCGACCATCTCCCAGACCGTCTTTTCCACCACGCTCGCCACGCGCACATTCCTCCTCGCCGGCTTCCGAATATAAGAGTAAAGAGTGGGCTCACACCCACTCTTTTAGCTTGCATCCTATTCCATACCTTTCGTATTATAACATTCGAAAATCAGAAAGTAAACCTTCTTGTCTAACTATTTTTTTCGTCGTCCGCAGAAAAGATCGAACGAACAAAAAAAGAGCGCCCGCATTGACGCGGCCGCCCATAAAAAACTGTTTTCCTTATTATATTATCGCTCCGCCAATTTCGGAAGCCGCTCCTTGAGGATGGGCACCCGAAGTTTTTGTCCGGCACGAAGCCCGCCGTCCGACGGCAGACCGTTGACCTCGATAATCGCCTCCGCAAGATCTTTGGCGTCCTCAGATTTGGCCGTATACCGGGTGGCTATCGTCCAAACGCTGTCTTTCCGCGCGACCTCCACCGTATCGAAATCGGTGCTCCGAAGGAAAGCATTCCCAAGATGAAGGGGAGAGACTGCCGCCACTGTCAGCATCGCCAGCAGTACCATACGCACCGCGAATTTCCGAACGGCATTTTTTTTCGTGCTCTTCTTTTTTCTCACAACAATCATCCCCTATTTTTTCAAATTCCCGTTCCCGAAACATATTTTCTAAGAACTTTTGTTCTTATTATATCCTCAAGAAATATTTTGTCAATACTTTTCGAACAAATTTTCCGCAAAAGTTTGTTTCAATGTAAATTTCCCATATAACTTTCCTGTACATCCTTCACTTTTTCTTGACACGTCTCTGCCCGCGCATTATATTTTAATAAAACGATGAATGATTCATCTTTTGATTCTTGGATGCAGATTTCTTGAACAGGAGCGACAGGATATGAAAACAACTTGGAGATTTTTGGCGGCGATGATTTGCGTTCTCGTTTTGGCGGCGGCCGCCGGCTGCGGCGAAGGCGGCGCCCCCGCAGAAAAGAAAGAAGGGAACGCGGCGGGAGCCAAAGCGTTCGCTGCCATCAAGGACGACCTCGGGCGGGAGATCGTATTGGCGAAAAAACCGGAGCGCATCGTTGTGACGTCAGCGTCATTTTTGGAACCGCTGCACGCAGTGGGCGGCGACGTGGTCGGGCGGCCCGACTCAAAGTCAATGCCGGACTGGGCGAAGGGCAAAACGAGCATCGGGCGCGTTTACAATGTGGACCTCGAAAAGCTCCTGGCCTGTGCCCCCGATCTCGTCATCGCCAACAAGGGCATGAACGAAAAGCTTCTGCAGCCGTTGGAAATCAACAAGATTCCATGTCTCATCGTGGACATGAAGAATTACGAAGAAGTGAAGAATGAAGTCCGCATATTCTCGCAAGTGACGGGCGAGAAAGAAAAAGGCGACGCGCTGATTCAAAGCATGGACGACAAGATCAAGGCCATCGCAGACCGCATCCCGAAGGAAAAACGGCGCGTGGCAATCCTTCACAGCACGGCGCAGGGTCTCAGCGTGCAGCTTGACACCAGTATCGCGGGTTCCACGGCAAAGATGCTGGGCTTCGTCAATGTAGCATCGGGCATGACGGCTATGGAGGGCAACCCGGACGCCGCGCCCTACAGCATCGAGACGCTGGTGGAGCAAAACCCGGAAATCATTTTCGTCACGAGCATGGGGAAGCTCGACGAAGTAAAGCGCGGCATGGAGGAAACCATCGCTTCGAATCCCGCGTGGCAAACGATTCCCGCCGTGAAGAACGGCAAAATGTATTATCTCTCCCAGGAGCATTTTTTACTCAGCCCCGGCATCCACTACCCCGACGCCGTGGAAGAAATGGCGAAGCTGATCTATCCGGATCTTTTCCGGTGAAGAAGGGAGCCGTCCCCCGATGGAAACAAAAATCATCTATCTGACGAACGACGCCCGCCGCTACGCGGGCATGAAGAACGCCTGCCTCGCATTGCAGGACGAGGGAAAAATCTCCGACCTCTGCATGGCTGTCAAACTCGAAGGCTCCAGCGAGTGGAACTACGTCTGGGAACGCAAACTCGGCGGCGCGAGCCTCGTGGTGGCGCGGTTCTTCCGCAATATATCAAAATCGGCGTTTTGGGAAGCGTGCCGCGCTTTTTTGGCGGCGCGAAATATCCCATACCTGCTGGACGCGGTGGAAGGCGCGGCGGAAGAAAAGGACGAAACGAGCGCCGGCGTGGAACCGTCCGTGGCCGCGCGGCTCAAAGGCTACACTTTTTACGGCGGCGCGGAGAATTTCAAGAATTTCTGGCTCTATGCCTCATCGTTGACGGACGCGGCCATTCCCGCGCCGGAAGAACCGAAGCAGCGCTGCTGGGCGGGCATTTACCATCCCGAACTGTCCGACGGCTGCACCACCGACCTCGCTTCCTATCGAAAAACTTATTGCAAACCGGACAGACCGACGCTGGGGCTCCTGTTTTACCGCGACGAATGGATCTGGGACGACCTCGCCTATCCCGCCGCCTTCATCGCCGAGGCTGACCGGCAGGACTGCAACGCGATTGCCGTGTTCACGAACCAGCTCCCGGACGAGAAGCTGGGGATGCCGAGCATCCGCAAAGTGTTCGGCGACTTTTTCACAGCGGACGGAAAAACGATTATTGATACATTGGTCAGCACCATGAAATTCTCCCAGGTGGGAAACGGCAGCCTGACCGTCGGCGAGCTGGAAACGCTCGGCGTTCCGATTTTAGCGGCGTACACCCTGCTGACGACGGAAAAGGACTGGCGGGAAAATCCCGAAGGGCTGAACGCGGTGGAGACCTCCATCGCCGCCGCGCTGCCGGAGCTGGACGGCGCGATTCACGGCGTGCCCATCGCCGGGCGAAACGTTCTCCCTGACGGCGCGGTAGAGTATGCGCCGATGCCAAAGCGCCTCGCGCTGATGGTGGAGAAGGCGAAGAAATGGGCGACTCTTCGGCTCCTGAAAAATGAAGACAAGAAAATCGCGCTGATTTTTCACAACTACCCGCCGAAAAATTACAATATCGGCAGTGCTTCGGGCCTCGACAGCATGGAGAGCGCCAGGCGGCTGCTCTCACGCATGAAAGAGGACGGCTATTCGCTGGACTTTCTGCCCGGGACGTCGGAGGAACTGCTCCGCGTCATGACCTCCCACGCGACCAACGACCTCTCGCTCCTGACCGACGCGCAGGCGGAGGAATGTGAAAAACTCTCCGCCAGGGAATACAAAGCGTTTTTCAGCACATTGCCGGAAGCGGCGCGGCAAAAGATGACCGAACAATGGGGCGAGCCGCCGGGAAGCGTGATGCTTTCCGACGAGGGCAATATCCTCGTCCCCGGCACGATGAACGGCAACGTCTTCATGACGGTGCAGCCCGCAAGACAATACGGCATGGACCCGTCGCGAGCCTACCACGACCCGTCGATCGCGCCGACGCATCAATATCTGGCGTTTTACTATTGGCTGCGGGAGGTCTTCAAGGCCGACGCGGTGATCCATTTCGGCACCCACGGCAACCTCGAATGGCTGCCCGGAAAAGCGGTGGGCCTCGACGAGGAAAGCTATCCCGACATCGCCTTTGGCGCGCTGCCGAACATTTATCCGTACCTGATGACGATTTCCGGCGAGGGCATCATTGCGAAGCGGCGTTCCGCAGGCTGCCTCATCGGATATCTGCCGGCGCCCGTGGCTGAGGCAGGAGCCTTCGACGAAATCGCCGAGATGGAAAAGATGGCGGACGAGTACAGCCATTTCCAGAACAAAGACGGCGAGCAGGCGGCGGCCCTCGAAGAAAAGATCCGGCAGCTGGCGAAGGACACGAAGCTTGACGAATCGGTGCACGTCGAAGAAAACGCGCCGTTCACTGAATTCCTGTCGGAGCTTCACGCGCTGATCGAGGAACTACAGGACAGTGAAGTACACGTCGGGCTGCATGTGCTCGGCGAGCCGCCGCAGGGAGAAATACTCGTCGGCGAGGTTCTGCACCTTTTGCGCCTGTCCAACGGGAAGACGCCCGCGCTTTATGACCTCTGGGCGGAGAAATACAGGCTGGTCTTCGAGGAACTGGAGAAAAATCCGTCGGCGCTTCTCTCCAATCTCGACATGACCGGCGGCGAGGCGGCGAACCGTGTGCGACGCGAGAGCCGCGTCTTCGTCGAGAAAATCGCCGAAGGCGGCTTCACTTCGGAAGCGGCGGAGTCCGCGCTGAAAATACCCGAGGCGGCGGACGGCTCTGTCGAATGGAAAGAAAAACTCGCGGCGCTGGCAAAATTCATCGTCGAAGAAATTTACCCGCGCCTCGCACGGACATCAGACGAGATGGATCATCTGCTTTCCGCGCTTTCCGGCGGATATGTGCCGCCGGGGCCTTCCGGCTCACCCAGCGCGGGCGGCGTCGACCTCCTGCCCTCGGGCCGGAACTTCTACGGCGTCGACCCCCGCGGACTGCCTTCGCAGTCGGGATGGATTACCGGCAAAAAGCTCGGCGACCGCATGATCGAGAAATATATCGGCGACGAGGGTCATTATCCGGAAAACATCGGCATGGTGCTCTGGTCTGGACCGAACATGCGAAGCAGCGGACAGGACATCGCGGAGTTCCTGTATCTTTTGGGCGTGCGTCCCGTCTGGCAGAAAGGCAGCCTCCGCGTCACGGATATCGAGATTATCCCGCTTGCAGAGCTGAAGCGGCCGCGTATCGACGTGACGGCGCGCATCAGCGGTCTTTTCCGCGACACGCTGCCCCAGCTTGCCGAGCTGATGGACAAGGCGGTGCTGGCTGTGGCGGCGCTCGACGAGCCGGATGAGGACAATTTCGTCCGCAAGCATATCCGAGAAGACAGCGCGCTCCTGCAAAAAGACGGAGCCAGCGCGGACGACGCCTGGCGCAGCGCGGCCTTCCGCGTTTTCGGCGACGCGCCGGGCACATACGGCTCCGGTATCAACGTTGTGCTGGACGCGAAAAACTGGGAGACGGAAAAAGACCTGGCCGACGTCTATGTGCGCTGGGGCGGCCACGTCTTCGGCGGCGGCGCGCGGGGCGTCTATCAGCCGGAGCTTTTCAAGAAGCGGCTGGCCGAGACGGATCTGACGGTCAAGAACGAAGAAAATCACGACATGAACATTTTGAGTTCCGACGATTACAACGGCTTCCACGGAGGCATGATCGCAGCCATCAAGAGCTTCGGCAGCAAAGCGCCCGTTTCCTACGTTGGCGACAGTGCGAACCGCGGCGCGCCCAAGGTACGGACGGTGGCGGAGGAAATGAAGCGCGTGGTGCGGGCCGAGTCGCTGAACCCGAAGTACATCGAAGGGCTGATGCAGCACGGCTACAAGGGCGCCATGGACATGGCGAACCGTCTGAACATCAGCTTCCAATGGGACGCGACCTCCAGCGTGATGGACGACTGGATGTACGACGACTACGCGCAGAAATACGCCTTCGACCCGAAGGTCCAGCAGTGGATGAAAAAGGTCAACCCGTGGGCGCTCCAGAACATTGCGGAGACGCTTTTAGAAGCGGAGCAGCGGCAAATGTGGAACGCCGACGACGAAACGAAAGAGAAATTACAGGAACTGTATCTTTCAATCGAGGGCGAATTGGAAGACGATGAGGACGAATGACAAAGGAGAGTGAAGAGTTGAGAGTGGAGATTTGAGATGCAACCGTCTTGAATACGCAAATATCTCCACTCTTCACTTTACACTCCCCACTCTTTAGTTGCGGGATTGCTTAAAATCAGAGTTTAACAAAACGAAAGGGGCTACAACAATGAAGCGACAGGGAACGTTTCCGTTTGCCGCCATCATCGGGCAGGAAGACATGAAGAAGGCGCTGGTGCTGAACGTGGTGAATCCGCGGCTCGGCGGCGTATTGATCCAGGGCGAGAAAGGCACGGCGAAATCAACGGCAGTTCGCGCGCTGGCCGACCTTTTGCCGCCTCGTCAGTGCATCAAGGGCTGCCGCTTCCACGACGACCCGAACGACAGATCGAACTGGTGCGACGAATGCCATGAGAAATATGACAACGCGGAGCCGCCTGTCGAGGAACTGCCGATGAAGGTCGTTGAGCTTCCGGTCAGCGCCACCGAGGACCGCGTCGTCGGCACGCTGGACATCGAAGCCGCCATCAAAGAGGGCAAGCGTTCCTTCGAGACGGGCATCCTCGCCGACGCGAACCGCAACATTCTTTATGTGGACGAAATCAACCTGCTGGACGACCATGTGGTGGACGTGCTCCTAGACTCCGCCGCGATGGGCATCAACACCGTCGAGCGCGAGGGTATTTCCTATTCGCACCCGGCGCGGTTCTCCCTCGTCGGCACCATGAACCCCGAGGAAGGCGACATTCGCCCGCAGCTTTTAGACCGTTTCGCGCTGTCCGTCTACGTCGCCGGCGAGAAGGATCTCGACCGCCGCGCCGAAGTCATCAAGCGCCGCCTCGCCTATGAAGACGATCCGGAGGCGTTCATCGCCCAGTGGCAGGAAGAACAGAAAAACGAAGTGCACCGCATTCAGCGCGCGATGAAACTGCTGCCGCAGGTCACCGCCTCCAACGAAATCCTGCGCACGGCGGCACAAATCTCGATTGCGCTTGAGGTGGACGGGCACCGCGCCGACATCGTGCTGATCAAGACTGCGGAGACGCTGGCCGCCGTCGACGGCCATACGGAGGTCACGAAGGACGACCTGAAGACGGCCGCAAAGCTCGCGCTGCCGCACCGCATGCGCCGCCGGCCCTTCGAGGAACAGAAGCTCGATTGGGAAACGGTGGATAAGGTAATCGAAGCATGAAACGGCAGGGATTTCCCTTTGCCGCCGTCCTCGGCATGGAAAAGGCCAAGGAAGCCGTGACGATGGCTCTCGTAAATCCCCGCGCGGGAGGGCTGCTCATCAGCGGCGCAAAGGGAACAGGAAAATCGACGTTGGCGCGGGGAGCGCGTGAACTGACAAACGCGCCCTGGACCGAAGTGCCCGTCAGCGTCACCGAGGACCGGCTCTATGGCTCCATCGACGCCGAAGCCGCCGTGACGCTCGGCAAGCGCAAGCTCCAGCCGGGGCTGATCGACGAAGCGGACGGCGGCGTGCTCTATGTCGACGACGCGAATCTCCTGCGGGACGACATCTTGGCAGCCATCCTGACGATCCGCGAAGCAGGCGGCTACCGCCTGGAGCGCGACGGCCTTTCCGACTGGCGCGATACCGCCTACACGGTATTGGCGGTCATGACGCCAGAGAGCGGCACATTGCCCGCTTCCGCCCTCGACCGTTTCGGGCTCTTCGTCTCCATCGACGAGGAAACGGACGAAACCGCGCGGACGGAAATCGTCAGCCGAACGCTGACATTTGAAAAGGATGGCGCAGCGTTCCGGGAAACATGGAGGAAAGAGACCGAAGTCCTCGCAAAAAAGATTGCCGACGCGCGGACTATTTTGCCCGAGGTCGAAGTCTCCGACGCGATGATCCGGCTCTCGTCGGTCTATACGCTGAAAGCGAATACCGCGGGCCATCGAGCCGACATATATCTGATAGAAGCGGCCCGCGCCGAAGCGGCGCTCGCCGGACGCCGCTATGTGCTGCCGAAGGATCTGGAACGTGCCGCGGAATTCGTGCTGCCCCACCGGATGCGGGAACTGCCGCCCGCCGAGCAGTCAGAGCCGGCGCAAAGCGAGCCGCAGCAGCCGCAGGACAACCAGCAGCAACCGCCGCCCCCGCCGGAACCGGATAATCGCGACGAGCTTTTCTCACAGCCCGACGCGCCGAAACCCGAGGAAACCGACACCGAAGCCCACGAGGGCAATCCGGAAGATCATCGGGACGACGAGACGATGGCGAACCCCAACACACAGAGCGGCGACCGCATCGACGCCGCCGATTTGCGCGTTAAGCTGCCGCCGGTCTGGATCGAACCGACGAAAGGACGGCAAAAGAAATCGGGCAGCGGCAAGCGCAGCGCGACGCGCACCGACGAACGGCAGGGCCGCTACGTCCGCGCCGAGCTGCCGCGCACGAAAACAGCGGACATCGCATTCGACGCCACGCTCCGCGCCGCCGCACCCTACCAGAAATGGCGCGAGAAAAACGGCCTCGCTCTCGCGATTAGCAGCGAAGATATCCGGAGCAAGGTACGCGAAAAGCGCACCGGCAACATCTTCCTGTTCGCGGTGGACGCCAGCGGCTCCATGGGCGCGCGGGAACGCATGAAGACCGTCAAGGGCGTGATCCTGAAAATCCTGCTTGAAGCCTACCAGAAACGCGACCGCGTCGGCATGATCGCCTTCCGCAAGAATCAGGCCGAAGTACTGCTCCCCGTCACAAAGAGCGTGGACTTCGCGCAGAAAAAACTGGCCACGATGCCCACGGGCGGCAAGACGCCGCTGGCGAAAGGACTGGAAAAGGCCGAAGACGTACTCGATATGATTTACCGTCAAGACCCGATGCAGGACCCGGTGCTGATCGTCATCACCGACGGCCGCGCCACGACGCCGCTGGTCCCCGGAGGCGACGCGACGTCGGAAGCCATGAACGAGGCGGAACGCATCGCGAAGCGCAAGCTTCCCGTCGCCGTCATCGACACGGAAAACGGCTTCGTGAAGCTGGGGCTCGCGAAAAAACTCGCGCAAAAAATGGACGCGTCCTATTTCCGCGTAGACAAGCTGTCCGAAGACAGCCTGCTTCGGGTGTGGCGGAGAATGAGCGGTTAAGCCAGTGTATTGAAAAGCATACCTTCAACAACAGCAAAGCCCTCGAAGTCTCGTTTTTGCAAGGCTTCGAGGGCTTTATTATTCTGCTGTCATATTACGATTGTCGCATCTCACTTGCAAGTCCCAAGCAAATTGCGGGTGATTTCCTTCACATCCCGATGCCGGATATCTCTCGGTTCAAAGTGGATCACGTTGTAAACTATCTGCATCACGGCGCCGGCGCCGACCGTGCTGATCAGCGTCCCGACGCCTACCGCGCCGCCCAGGAGCCAACCGGCCAAAAACACGACGGCCCAAAGCAGGATCTGCACGACGCCGATGGGAACGCGGGGCAGCCGTTTTCCCAGACCGACCAAAAGCGCGTCCCGAGGGCCGCAGCATTGTCCCGCTTTCATATAAACATACATCCCCAAGGCCATGAACACGAAGCCGACCAGCATAATGACGATTCCGCGCCACAGGCTCTCATTTACGGGAAACGGGTTCACGACGTTGAACATCTGCACGAAATTTCCCGTGAGCAGCGCGTCGATGACAGTCCCGTACCCAATCCGTTCTTTGAGGGACAAGTCGACGCAGAGGATGGCGACGCCCATGACGGTCATGGCAAGACCGTAGTTCAACGGCGTGTGACGGGCGATACCCATGCCGAAGCAGTCCCAGGGCGCCAGGCCGATATTCGCGTAGATGGTCAGATGCACGCCGAAGGCAAAGACGAGCAGTCCTGCCGCGATTTGGAGCCACTGCTTGAAGATTGTCCTCCGCATCGCGCGGCGCAAAGACGTCTGCAAGAATCCGTCCCCCTTATTTCATGATGTCCTATATCCTATCACTTTACCGCCTGCGCTTCATTGCAGATTCGTCACAGCGTCCTCGACGTGGTCGTGAATCATTTTCACCGTTTCGCAGGTCTCCATTTCGGCACAGTCGCCGCAGGTGGCATAACCCTTGCCCAGCGCGCATTTTCGTATCTCGCACTGATTGCTGCAAAAGAAAGTCTTGACGCCGTCGGCGCGGCAGCCCTCGCAGTTGATCCACTCAGGCCTGATCTCCGTTTGGTTCATCTCGCTCCAGAGCTTCGCGGTCTTCTCCCGGAGCGCGTCGTCGTCCCGGATGGTCGCGAGATATGCGTCGCACCTTTCGCAATCCAGCCCGCAGCAGCCGATAATGATTTTCATGACGTCCTCCCTCTCTTCACCCACTCGTCCAAAAAATTCATCTGCTCGTCCGTGTGAAACCAATGCTCGCCGTTTTCCATCACGGTCAGCACGGCGCCGATTTTTTCCGCAAAAGCAGCTATAGTATCCCGCGCCGTCAGATTGTCCTTTCCTCCGTAAAGGATATGCGCAGGAATCCTCCACTCTATCGGATTCTCCCGCGCATAGGAGAGATACTTCCAGGACAGCGTCTCGCCAAACTCCGTGGGAATTTCTTTCCTCTGCCGCAGTTCTTCCTCCGTCACGTTCGCCCAGCGCATCATATTGAGAATCAGCTTTTCCATATCGACAATCGGAGAAATGAAAAAGGCTTTTTCCATCGGCTTGCCGCCCAACGTGCAGAGCGTGAAATACGCGCCGATGCTGTTGGCGACGACAGAAACCGACCGACGGCCGGCAGCGGCCTCGTCGTAAAAAGCGGGGAACTCTTTCCGGGCCTCCCACGGCGTTTGGGAGTGATAGTCGAAACCTATCACGTCGGCGTCGGGAAACAGTGCCCTGTAATGCTCGGCCTCTGCCGCACTTCCTCCTTTACCGTGGATATAGATAACGATTCGGTCCATAATTTATCTCCATATCGCTAATTTCTCACCGTCTCGCGCAAAATCCTCGTTGCATGTCCCTTTTGAGGTGATCCCGCGAGATTGACAAGACGCAAATGACGATTTCACAAAGTTGTCCTGTTATTTTTCGACGCCAACAGGGAAATTCCTTTTTCGATTAACGCCCATTTTTAACGAATCACACAAGAATCATGTTTGGAAATTGAACAGAAGCCTGCCGAGATTCCGGCATTTACATGGAATCGCCGCACTTCACCAAGCAGAAAATCTTGCATCAAGGACAAAATCCTTGTCAAAACGCTTCAAGCGGAATATTTTGCCTGTGGCAAAATATGAACAGATACGTTATGACAAGCCGTGTGCCACATCTTGTCGAAACGCTTCAAATGGAATATTTTGTCTATCGACAAAATCTGAACAATGGCGTTATAATGAAGCTAACTTTGAAACATTCCATCTAAATCTTCATCATATCAGGGAGTGAGACTATGGAGGAAAAAAAAGTCGGCGGGGGGATTTCGACGGGGCGGCGCGTGTTTGTACTCGCGGCGTTCGCCGTGTTTGTCGTCGTCGCCTTTTCCGCCAGCGTGACGCTCGGTTCGGTGCGGATTCCGCTGGAGGAAATCTGGCAGTCGATTTTCGGCGCCGGCGCGGGCACCCATCAGCAGATCATCATGAATATCCGCCTGCCCCGCACCATCGTCGCGGCGCTGGTCGGCATCAATCTCGCATTGTCCGGCGCGATTCTCCAGGCCGTGATGAAAAACCCGCTGGCCGATCCGCATATCATCGGCATCTCGTCGGGCGCGGGCCTTGCGGGCATCACGATGATGCTGGTCTTTCCCGGTCATGAGTATCTGATCACGCCCGTGGCGTTTGTCGGCGCCATGAGCGCGGCCATCGTCATTTACATTTTGGCGTGGAAAAACGGCATCCGTCCCGTGCGCATCATTTTAGCGGGCGTGGCCGTGTCGGCGTTCTTAGGCGCGGGCATTTCCGCGATGATGATTTTTTACAGCGACAAAGTGCACGGCGCGCTGATGTTCATGGCGGGCGGCCTCGCCGCGCGCAGCTGGCCCCACGTCACGATCATCCTCCCCTACGCGATTGCCGGCGCGCTTTTAGCGTTCCTCGGCTCGAAGCATCTGAATATCCTGCAGCTCGGCGACGAGATTGCCAAAGGTCTCGGCCTGAACGTGGAAATGACCCGGGTCGTGATGACGGCGCTCGCCGCGCTGCTTGCCGCCAGCGCCGTTTCCGTGGTCGGGCTCTTGGGCTTCGTCGGGTTGATCGTGCCGCACGCGACGCGGCTCCTGATTGGCTCCGACTATCGCTTCCTGCTCCCCGGCGCTGCCCTCTTGGGTGCGGCGGTGGTCATGGGCAGCGACACTTTCGCCCGCACCGCGTTCGCGCCGACGGAGCTGCCCGTGGGCATCCTGATGGCGGTGCTCGGCGCGCCGTTCTTCCTCTTTTTGCTGAGGAGGGAACTCTGATGGTACTGGAAACAAAAAATTTAGGCGTAACCATAGAAAACAATGAAATCCTGCGCGGCGTGAACGTCGCCTTTTCCGAGGGCAAGCGCACCTCGATCATCGGCCCCAATGGCGCGGGGAAATCGACGCTGCTGAAAGCGCTGTCGAGTCTCAACACGCGCTACGACGGACAAGTGCTTCTGGACGGCGCGGACGTCCGCGCGATGGGACGGCAGGAACTTTCCAAGAAGCTGGCGATCCTGCCGCAGGGCGCGACGGCCCCGGCGGACGTCACAGTGGGACAGTTAGTCGATTTCGGACGCTTCCCCTATCGCTCGTGGCTGCGCCCCAGCGACCCGAAGGCCGACCGCGAGGCGGTGGAGTGGGCGCTCGACCGCACGCACATGACGGGCTACAAGGACCGCCGCGTGGCGGTGCTGTCCGGCGGCGAGCGGCAGCGGGCGTGGATTGCGATGGCTCTCGCCCAGCAGCCGCAAATCCTGCTACTCGACGAGCCGACGACCTATCTCGACATCGGGCATCAGCTCGAAGTCATGAACATCGTGGACGAAATCAACCGCGACTACAAGATGACCGTCATCATGGTCCTGCACGACATCAACCATGCGCTGCAGTACTCGGACGAGATCGTCGTCGTCAAGAATCACGGAATCTTCGCCCACGGCACGCCGAAGGAGATTCTGACCGTGGATATGCTGGGCGAGGTCTTCGGCGTCAAAGCCGACATCTTCGTCAACTCGCAGGGCATTTCCGTGCTGTCGCCGGTATCGCTGGTGGAGGAGGCAGGCGCATGATTGAGATTCGCAACCTCCGAAAGACGTTCCCGCACAAGGATGCGCAAAACAAGAACGCCGAGAAAACCGCCGTGGACAGTCTTTCGCTGACCATCGAAACCGGCGAGATTTTCGGACTCTTGGGACCGAACGGCGCGGGAAAGACCACGACCATCCGGATGCTGACGATGCTGACGCGGCCTACCGAGGGTGAAATTCTCTATGACGGCAAGCGTGTCGGCGACGATGACGACGCCCTTGCCATTAAGCAGATGATCGGCGTCGTGCCGCAGAATCTGAATTTCGACCAGGACCTGACCGTCGGCGAAAACCTTGAGCTGCACGCGCGGCTCTATCACATGAGCAAAGCGGAACGGGAATCGCGCATCGCCGAACTGCTCGAATACGTAGAGCTTTCCGGCGTAATCAACGACGGCGTGCGAAAATTGTCCGGCGGCATGAAGCGGCGGCTGCTGATTGCCCGCGCGCTGATCCATCACCCGGAAATCCTGTTCCTTGACGAGCCGACGGTGGCCCTCGACCCGCAGGTGCGCTGGCGCATCTGGGAACTTGTCCGCCGCCTTGCCAACGACGGCGCGACGGTCTTGATTACCACCCATTATATCGAGGAAGCGGAAGAGCTTTGCGACCGCGTGGCCATCATGAACAAAGGAAAACTCATCGCCGTGGACACGCCGAAAAACTTCATCTCCCGGCTCGGCCGGTTCGTCGTCGAGTGGCGGGACGATGCGAAGCGCGACTTTCGCCTGTTCGACACCCGGGAAGACGCCAGCCGTTTCATCGGCACGCTGGACACGGCGGCCTCGATTCGCGAGACGAACCTTGAGGATGTTTTCATCGAGCTGACCGGACGAAAGGAGGGGCTGTAAAATGCTTGCCGACATTTGGACGGTGTTCTGGCGCGACTGGACCGTCTTGAAGCACCGCATGACCGCCTTCATCCTGTCCCGCATGGTCGCGCCGATGCTGTATCTCGTCGCCTTCGGCTGGGGACTCGGGCGCAATATCCAGCCCACGGGCGGCGGCTCCTACATCGACTTCCTCGTACCGGGCATCCTCGCGCTGAACTCGATGAACATCAGCTTCAACAGCGTCACGCCGGTGCACGCCGAGCGCGTCTACCATAAGAGCATCGAGGAATACATCATCGCGCCGATCCGGCCCTTCGCCTACGTCGTCGGCAAGGTGCTGGCGGCGGTGCTGCGGGGCATGATCTCGTCTGCGATCATCATCGCGCTGGCTTACGCCTTTGGCGCGCATTTCACCATCACGCCGCTGTTCCTCCTGGTGCTCATTTTGAACTGCGCCGTCTTCGCAGGCATCGGGTTCGCGGCGGCGATGTACCTCGGCACCTATGAGCAGATGGGACAGGTCAACACCTATATCCTGCTGCCGATGTCGTTCCTCTGCGGCACGTTCTTCTCGACGCGGGCGCTGCCCGACGCGCTGCGCGTCGCCATCGAGTGCCTGCCGCTGACCCACACCAGCTATCTCTTGCGGGGCATCGGCAGCGGCGCGGAAGTCTCCATGATCTCCGTCGCCGTCCTCGCCGCCTACCTCGTCGCGGTGCTTTCCATCAGCGGCAAGGCGTTTGTGAATCTGAAAAAGTAATTGAGCAAAGCAAAGGGGCATGGCAGTCTTGCCATGCCCCTTTGCTTTGCTCAAATATAACGTAATTGTATTTACATTTCCCTCATACTGCGTTACAATGAAAATGACTAAAGGGGGGATTCGTTATGCCGGCAATGACAAAGACTTTGAATCTTCGCGTAGATGCAAAATTAAAAGCGCAGGCGGAACAGATTTTTTCCGAGCTTGGGCTTCCCACTTCCACCGCTATCACGATGTTCTTGAAATCTGTGGTACGGTATGGCGGCTTGCCGCTCGATTTACAGCTTCGTCCCAATCGGGAGACGCGGCAGGCTATTGAAGAAATCGAGCAGGGCGTCGGCCTGTCCCGCACTTTCCATTCAACGGACGAGCTGATGGAGGATTTGCTGCACGATGCTTGATATCCAATACGGCAGGAGATTCAAAAAGGAATTAGCGTGTACAGGCAGCCACAGCGAGCTGTTCTGACGATACAACATGACGATATAATCTAATGAAAGGGGCATGGCAGTTTTGCCATGCCCCTCTGTTCTACTACCAATTTGCTTTTTTCGACGGAGGAATTGTCCAGTTGGAAATGGCCTCATTTACGTTCTCAATGTCCGGGTAAATGTCCACTGGCTGTATGTCCACAAGACGCCATTGTAAATCCACTGTTCCATACCAATTTCGCTTTGGATTGGTTGAAATAGTAACAATAAATGTTTGTCTCACTGTTAAAACATCCCTTGTTGTTTTCCCGTCTTTCGACGTTGCCGATAATTTTGTGTCTGTACCCGTCAGAATTTGGTATGTCCGATTTTGGTACTTCGTCCTTTCTGCAATGTCTCCCTTTTTATTGGAGTATTTGGAAACGTTATATGTTTTTGCGGATTTATTACTCGTAAATCCAATGCTCTCCCATGTTTTTTTCTGTTGTCGAACCAAAAGCTCATCTGCCTTTTCTTCCGCAATGCCTCGGTATTTATCAGAATACAGATCTTCCTCGGTCGGCATATGGAAAGCGGTCATGATTTCGGAGCAAACATAGAAAATCACGGCAATGACTATCAACGCAATAATACAACCGTTATTTTCCTCTACAACTTGCCATTCATTCCCAATCTTTACAAGCTTATACTTTCCCATCCGTTTTTCGCTCCCCTCCAAAGACAGAATCCCGTATCGAAATCTTTGCAATCATTCTGTTTGTGAAGCCTTGCTTTGCAGAAAAAGCTCCAATTTGTTTTCCAGAAACTTCACCTTCATTTCCTTTTCCGCTAACCTTTCCACATATTTCTGCTGAAGTGCTTCCTGTTCTTCCAACTTGGCGTCAATTTTCTGTATTTCTGCTTCACATTCCGCAATATAACCGCTCCGAACCAATGAGAAGCCTGTTTCACTTTGCAAGGCGTGAAGCCGTCTTTCAACGTCTTCACGCTCCAGCTTCAGCGCACGGATACCGTCACCCCATGCACGCGCTTCTTTCCATATTTCTGCGCTCTCCGCTTGCAATTTGCGGATGTTTTCCTTGTCTTCATCCCACATCTTCTGCGCGGTCATCAAGAGTTCACGGCACTCTGGCCAAAGCTCAAAAATCTTGTCCAATCTGGGCTGATACTGAATTTTCCACCTTGACGGCATCATGCTCTGATCTTTCTTTTTCGCCATCGCATAGAAAAACGCGGCAGGTTGGTTTCCGTGAGGAATCCCCATTTCGCTTGCCAGTGTCTTTATCATCGTCAACGCTTCAATACGCGCCTCCGATGGTCGTTCTTGCGAATCCCCGCGCCATTTTCGGGCGAGTGTTTCCTGTTCCCGCTCAAAGCTTTTGTCGCAGTCCTGTAAAAGCGCATAAATTCTTTCATGTCGATCCGTCCAACGAGCATTTGGATCCGCTCCCACCATCAAAGACAATACGCCATCACGGAAAGCTAAAATTATCTTTCGTCGATCCTCTCGCGTCGCCTGCAAATCGAAAACACCTGCTGTTGCCAACAAATACCGTTCATATATTTCCGTTTTTAAGTCACGACGCATCGGAAGGTGGGCACACATTTGCATTAAATCATCCATTTCGGAAGGAATCGGAAGCCGTTTAGACGCGACAAAAATTGCCCAGCCTAACAAATCGAACATAAAAGTTTCCCAATCTCGTATGCTTTTTAGCTTTTCACTTTGCCTTTGCAGAAAAGAAAGATCGTTTTTCTCACGGAAAGGCGCGAGAAGCATCATCAGTGTACAAGCAAGCGTCTGAATGCTTCCGTTATGTCCCTCGGCTGCTTCTCGCTTGACACTGTCAAAACAACCCCACAAGTCCCCGTCGTAAACCGCAAGGAACTCCCGCAAAAGCTCCCCTGCCTTCCCATGCAGGTGGGCAGCAGCTTTTTCCCAGTTGTCGATAATTTCCGTTGCGTCGGAAAACTTTCCCTTTTGCAAAAGATACCGCGTATATAAAACACGTACTATCGGATGACCGACGTTTGTTTCCTGTAACTTCCGCAATGTATCTTCTGCGCGTTCAAAATTGCGATGCGCGAGCATTTCCCTAACGTATTGGATCATGCCGTCCATCCTTTCAGACGCGCTTCTATCATCAGTGGCTTTCCTTAAGCGCCGTGCTTCCTCCATTCGCCGTAACTCTGCCATCTGCTCCTTGTGGCGTTCAATTTCGCGAAGCATTTCTTCTGTATAGAAATTCCCGCAGGATTTGCATACCAGCGTCTCGCCGTCGGCCGTACAAGCGCGAGAGCCGCAATTTGGGCATTCAAAAGCAATCATGAGGAAATCTCCTGTTCATTATTTTCTTCATCTACCAAATCAGACATTGGACGACAATCGTTTTTTCGTTGCTGTGTGATTGTCGCCTCGACCTTCTCGCTGTGATGGGAGACCGCAAAAGTGCAAAAAATAAGTAAAATCGCCACTCCCGTCAATACTGTGCAGACAGACAACGTAAGCCATGTCTGCGGCGGGCGATATGCCACATAAAGATGGAACGCCATTTGCAACGCCAGCCAAAGCCCTCCCAAAGTGGCAAGGGTATAGTTCAAAAAGCCTTGCCGATGCGGTAATTGGAATCGGAATAATACGCCCTGCGCCAAAAAAGATCCCATCGTAAACGCAACACAAATCCAAAAGCTATCCGTATGCTCAACAGGCAAGGAAAACAAGACGATATGGAACACCGCGCAGATCACAAGCAAGGACGCAACAAAAAAGGTATTCAGTTTCACGTTGCCGCCCCCTTGCCTATCGCGTTTCCACATTTGGGACAAAAGTGAAAGTCGTTCGCCAGTTTATGTCCGCATTGCGTACAAAAAGCTGTTTCTTCCCCTGTCGAGCTGGATTTAGTGGAACCATCTTCTTGCGAGGTGTGCGCCAATGTTTGGTTCACCATTTGGTTCATGTGGCCTCCGATAGAGCTCCCGATACCCGCCATCATTCCCAGCCCGATACCTGCGTTGGAAAAATCGCCGATGCCCGGATTGTCCGCCAATTTTTCCAACGCGTCGAAGCTGCGCTCCTCCTGATACGAATATCCTTCGATAGCGCGTTTCCTTGCAAGGCTTTCCGACTCAATCAGTCGCCGCTGGGCAAGGGCCTGTTCGTCAATCACTGAAAGCTGCTGATCGATTCTCGCGTTTTCAATATCCAGCTTCTTGCGTTCAAAGATTCGCCGCAATCCTTCATAGGCAGATTCCCCTACGGGTTTTCGCAGTCCATTGACAAGGAACTGCTCCAGCAAAAAGCCATACTGAGCGAAATCCGGCGCAATCTTTTCCTTCAACGTATCCGCCATATCCAACAAATATTGATCAACCGTGAAAATGCTAATCTGCGGTTGCATCATATATTGCGCCAAATACGTGCTGACCCGAACGTGGACGAAATTGCGGAACCATTCCATAATTCCTTCTCGCCCTATCCCGTTTTCCGTTCCCACAAGATTCAAAATCAGCTTCCTGCCATCCGTTACGCGAAAGCTCAAAACGCCGTTCGCCCCGATGTGAAGCGGCATTTTGTATTCGGGGTCGACATACTCCACTGGCTGCGCCGTCCCCCAGAGGACGTTCGTCTGCTCCGTCAGATTGACAAAATAGACTTCGCAATGGAACGGTGTTTCCCCACCCCGAAACGGAAGTTGCGCTAACTTGCGGAGCAGCGGGATATTCTGTGTGTCCATTGTGAAGCGTCCCGCACCGAAGGTTTGCAGGATATGCCCATTTTGCATCAAAACCGCTTGCTGGGACTCATGCACAATGAGCTGCGACATCGTATTGAAATCAGTCGTCGGGTGCTTGAAAACAAAAGTCTTGTTATCCCCCTCATAGGAAATAACATCTAATCCCAATTCCGAATGCATAGCTCATTCCTCGCTTCCGTCCCTGTCCTTCATTCCTTGTCGCGCAAATAATCAACAAACCTGTCAAGCAGTTTTTTGACGCCGCCTTTGATGGAATCGTGGAACCGCAGCCAGTCCGCGATGCGGGGGCTGGTCGCATAATATGTCCGAATAAACGTGCGCCCCAAAACACTCTGCCCAAGCACATTATCGCGAAAACGTCGGAGCACAAGAACTTCCGGCGCTTCGTAGTCGCCATAGACTGCTGTGGCGATAAAGCAACCACTTTTGTTTTTGGATTGAGCAAGTATTTCTTCAGTCCTTTTTTCGCTTTCTGCCTTTGCTTCTTCTATACGTGGTTTCATATATTGTGTGACATTTTCGATACTAACGCTTTGGTATCCCGGATCCTTTGTCCTTAAGTATGATTCTGCAATAGATAAAATATAGTCCATCTGGCTAATTCGTTGTGCTTCTTGATTAATGTTGACTTTAGAAATGCTAACAAAACCAAGATAGTCATTTTCACCAACAGAAATAACATTGCGATACAACGTTACAATTTGTTTAGCGTATTCTACATTAGGTGCAAGTGTAAATGCCAACCCCAAAAGATGCATGACCTCCAATGTAAGACCAATTAAGTGCTCTCCTTTTTTTTCGTCATGTTGTAAGAGTTCACATTTTTTCGTATAGTAGCCAATAGCAAACATGGCAAATTTCATCGCGATTTTAGGCAGTTCGTTTTCTGGGATTTGATTCGCAACCATCCGAATTGTTCCAATCATTTCGTTGAATCGCGGATCAGCCATTTTCGCTTTTCCTGTTACGCTAATACCTTTGATACAAGCCGCCCGCCAATTGTCCGGTTCATATTCCATTACTTTCGTACTGTACGTATAGGCTTCTTCAAAATTATCAACTTCAAAGGCATTTTCAGCTAATCGCATATAGTTTTCTACTTGAGTTGACATTGTTGTCCCTTCTTTCACAAAAATTACGAGTGATGGATGTCATTCAACTTGACTATAAACCAACCGTGGCAGGCATTTCCGTAATCAAGCACTATTTGTTTGTATCGTTCAACTGAAAATTGTGGTGCGTTTGTTTCTAAAAGCATCTGTCGTTCCATTGTGTTTATCGTCCAAAAAAAATTCTCTTGTAACTCTTTCTCATCCATTTTGTATGCACTCCTTTTTATAATAGTCGCATGGGAAGCGAGTGATTGGCATCGCCTATTCCCATCATGTTGCTTTACATTGATTCCTTATTTGCACATCCGCTTCCTGTAATCCCTCCTCATACGCCAATGTCGCGTGCTCGACCTCCTCGCAACCTGTCTCTTTGCATATCCGCCGCATAGTTTCCAATAGTCGCGCTCCTTCCGTTCCATCACATTGTTCGTTCACGCTATCACCTTCTTTATACAAGTAATTTGTTTATACAAAATTCTACACCAATTACAAGTACAATTCAATGTTTTCTTGACATTTACATTTGCTATTTATATTATAGTGAAGAAAATAGGAGGTATTGATATGAGTACCAATCAGCGGCTTCGCCAAGTACGAAAGCATTTCAATATGCAACAAAGCGACCTTGCGAAGCGGCTGGGACTTTCACAAGCGGGCGTTTCTTGGTTGGAACAAGACGGTAATACCGTCTCGGAGCAAATCATTCGCCTCCTGCACTTGGATTTCCACGTTTCCGAAGAATGGCTGCGGACGGGCGACGGGCCGATGTTTTCGGCGGAGGACGATTCGCCGTTGGAAAAGCTGTGCCGCGAATACGCGGTGTCCGACTGCGAGCGGAAAATCTTGGAGTTGTATTTCTCCTTTGAGCCAAAGCGCCGGAAAATGGTCTGTGATTTTGTGGACGAGTTTTTTAGGAAAGCAATAGAGGAGAAACAATCGGCGCAGAATCCAAGCGCGGCGAAAACGGACGAGGGAGAACGCAAAAACCCCGAAACGCCGCCGAAAAATCAAAAATCAGAGTTGCCGTAAGGAAAAAAATTCTGAGGTAAGAAAGTAGGAATTTCTTACCTCAGAATTTTTGTGTGCCTCTATTCCATAAAACGACGGTATGTTTTTAGAAGGGCCCGCATGAAAGAAACGGCCCATTTCAAAGCTTGTATATACGCGGTATAGAAAAAGCCCATGTCTGCAATTTTCGTGCAGGCATGGGCGTTTGCGTAGGTTTATTATTTCGCCGCGGTCTTTTGGAGCGCCAGCTTTGCCAGCAGGATGCGGCGGACGGATTCGTTGACGCGGCGTTCGGAGAGGCGGCCGCTCTGCAGGGCTTTCAGGAGTCCGTTGTAAACGACCTGTTCATGTCCGTATTCATGGCAGACGAGGACGAGGTCGGCTCCGGCTTCCACTGCGCGAACGCCCAATTCCTCGAAGGGATAGACGTCCGCCGCCGCCATTTCCAAGTCGTCGGTGACGACGACGCCCTGCCAGCCGAGTTCGTCGCGCAGCAGCGAGGTCATGACGGCGGGCGAAAGACTGGCGGGGAGCTTTTCGTCAAGCGCCGTGTAAACGATATGGGAAACCATCACGAAAAAGCTTTCCGGCTTTCCCTCTTTGAACATGGCGCGGAAAGGCACGAGGTCTTCCGCTTCCAACGTGTCCCTGTCCGCGTTGACGACGACGGTTTCCAGGTGGGTGTCCGCCTCGCCCTTGCCGAGGCCGGGAAAATGTTTGAGAGTGCAGAGCAGGCCCGCCTCCTCATATCCGGCGACGGCCTCGCGAACGAATGCGGCGACCTTCTCCGGGGCGTCGGAATAAAACCGCCCGCCGTCCCCTACGTCGGCGACGGGCGCAAAGTTCAGGTTGAAGCCGAAATCATGCAGCTTCTTCCCCGTTTCCCGCGCCCACTTCCGAGCCAGCGCCGCGTCGCCGCCCGCGCCGATCTCAGACTGCGCTGGGGGCGGCGGCAAAATGTCCTTCATGCGGGCGACGAGGCCGCCTTCCTCGTCGATGGCGATGAAAAGCGGGAGGTCGCCGTGCCGCGCTTCCTGCAGTTCTTTCGTGAAGGCGCGCACGCCCGCCGCCGTTTCAAGATTGCGGTCAAAAAGGATGACGCCGCTCACCGCGTACTCGGAAAGCATGAAGCGGCTGTCGGCGTTCAGCTCCGTACCGTGGACGCCGATCATCAAGAGCTGTCCGATCTTCTCGGCGGGCGTCATGCGAGCCAGGATTGCGTCCGCCCGTTCCTCCGGCGTCATGGCTTTTACAAATCCGGACCCGCTTTCCGCCGCCGTTTTTTGCGTCTGCCCGCCGCAGCCCGTCAGCACGAACAGCATGCAAAACAACGCCGCAACAAAGAATCTCATGTTATTTTGCCTCATGAAAAAGAACCTCGTTTCATAAAAATAAGGACTGCGAAAAGCAGTCCTTTATTTTCAATGTCACATCTGGCGATACACGCCGATGACCTTGCCGAGCACGATCACGTTCGTCTCATAGAACGGCTCCATCGAGTCGTTCTCCGGCTGCAGCTTGACGCGGTCTTTCTCAAAGAAAATGCGCTTGACCGTAGCTTCCTCGTTCTCCACGAGAGCAACGACGATCTCACCGTTTCTCGCCGTGTTCTGCTCCTTGACGAAAATCAGGTCGCCGTCGTAAATCCCTGCCTTTATCATGCTCTCGCCCTGCACGCGCAGCATGAAGGTGTCGTCCTGCGTGCCAAGCAGCGAGGACGGCACGTTGAAAACTTCCTCGACGTTCTCTTCGGCGGTGATGGGAACGCCCGCCGCCACGCTGCCGACCAGCGGCACGCGCAGCATGTGCTCCCACGGCTTCTCTCCTACCAGCTCAATGGCGCGGGGCTTCGTCGGGTCGCGGTGAATTTTCCCTTCGTCCTCCAGCATGTGCAGATACGAATGCACCGTGGAGCTGGAACTGAGACCGACAGCCGTGCCGATCTCGCGGACGGAGGGCGGGAAGCCCTTCTTCATCAAAAAGTCCCTGATGTATTTGTAGATTTCCGCGCAGCGCTCCGTGGAGGTTTTATTCTTTCTTGCCATTCCATCTTCCCCTTCCGAACATATGATTTATTCAAATATAACACAGGAGAAACCGACTTGTAAAGCCTTTTTTGCCGTTTTCCCCCCGTTTTTTTCGAAAAAATCAAGGATTCTCCGCGAGAAGGAAATGGAACAGCCGCTACAGAAGCGAGATTGCCCGATCGGCGTCAAGGCCGCGCATATCCTCGGCGGCACAGCGCCGCAAAAGATTGTCCGCATCCCGGCTGTGGTCGAGACGCTCCATGACGCGGCCGAGCATCGTCAGCGCCGTTTCCTCCCGCGGCGCCGCACCTTCCGCCGCCGCGGACAGGAGCAGGGAAAATTCCGCGAGCCGGAACCGCAGCGCAAACAATTTGAAATTTGTCAGCAGCCCCCCGCCGCAGGCAAAGGGATAGAGCCGGAGGAAAAATTCATTGACCGCCAGATTCTCTAACATGTCCCCGCGCCGCGCATGCAGCTCTTCCTCCGCCGCCTCCTCGATGGCCGCGACGCGGCGGGCCAGCGCCCCCAACCGGTCGGCGGGATACTCCGTCTCATACAGCGCGGCTATCAGCGCCGCCATGTACCGAAGCCGGGGCAGCGGCTCGGCGCGGGAAACCGAGGGCGCGCCGGCTTCCGCATCCGAAGCGCAGCGCCGAATCGCGTCCTCCTCCGGCGGTTGATTGCCGCAGCGCACCTCCAACGCCGCGAAGAATTTTCCCAACCGCAAAAATCTTTGCCGCAGCGAAAGTTCCCGGTTTTGCAAAACAGCGACGGCATGAAGCTGAATCGACGGCAAACACGTCTCCCATCGCAGTGCCTCCATCGGCGGACGGATCGCGGCGGCAGCGCGGCGCGCGGGAAGCGTCTGCCAGCCGACCGTCATCGGCGCGGGCGAAAGCAGGACGAGACGCGCCGCCACGGGACAGGAAACCGCCAGGGAGCGCTCGGCAAAACCGTCAAAACGATAGGCAACGCGCGGATAGGAATAGCAAATGTCGGAAAGCACGTCTTCCCCGTATTTCTTTTGCAGCCGGCAGAGTCCGTCCCCATCCAGGAACGCGCAATTCCCGTTTTCCCCGTGACGCATTCCCCATCCCCGTTCCGTCTCCGAAAGATTCCCGAAGATTTCGTCGCGGGCCGACTCCGGCAGCGACGCCCACCGTTTGCGGGTCAGCGCGTCCACGGGAATGTGCCATCTGCCGCAGCACAGGCTCCCGCAGGACGCCCCGTCGCATGTGAACTTCTGCGGATATATGGGGCCGAATACCCGCTCGACAGATTCCTCCTCCATGACGCTTCCCTCCTTTTCCCCATCTTATCCCGAAGACAGGCCGCGGTCAAGACGCGCGCCGAATCGGAAAAAATCTGCTATAATAGATATCGAATTACTGCAATCCGTTTGCTATGACATAAAGGAGGCTCATCCATGTCTCTGTTGGAAGATACCGTCGCAAAAATCCAGCCGCCCGACGAGGCGGCCGGCGCGGCCGTCCGGGCGCGTCTCGAATCCCTGCTGGGCGTAGGCCAGCCCTTGGGCGCGCTGGGCGAGCTCTTGGAAAAATACGCCGCCATCACGGGAGACGACGACCCGTCCCTGCCGAAGAAATGCACCATCGTCTGCTGCGGCGACCACGGCGTGGCGGAAATGAACGTCAGCGCGTACCCGCCCTCGACGACGGTGCAGATGACCGCAAACTACCTGATTTCGCGCGGCACCACCGCAAACGCGCTGTCGAATTTCTCCGGCTCGGATCTGCTCGTCGCCGACCTCGGCATCGCGGCGGACACGGAATGGATTCCGGGCCTGATCCAGCGAAAGATCGCCTTCGGCACGAAAAACTGCACGAAGGGACCGGCGATGACCCGTGAGGAAGCGATCCGCGCCATTGAGACGGGCATCGAGCTGACGGAAAAATGCGTGGCGGACGGATGCCGCTGCTTCCTGCCGGGAGAAATGGGCATCGCCAACACCACCTCCTCGGCCTGCGTCGTAGCGGCCGCCTGCGGCCTCACACCGGAGCAGGCCACCGGGCGGGGCACGAACATTTCCGACGAACGGCTGAAAATCAAGATCGAGGTCGTGCGGCAGGCTTTGGAAGTCAACCGCCCCGACCCGGCGGACGGCGTCGATCTCCTTGCAAAAGTCGGCGGCTTCGAGATCGGCTGCATCGCGGGAATCATCCTCGGCGCGGGCGCCCATCGCGGCTTCGTCGTGCTGGACGGTTTCAACACGGGAGCGGCGGCGCTGATCGCGCAGGCAATCTGTCCCCTCGTCCCCCATTATCTGATGGGCTCCCATTTGGCCGCGGAGCCCTCCCACCGTTTCATGCTGGAAAAATTGGGCCTGCGTCCGTACATGGATATGAAATTCCGCCTCGGCGAAGCGACCGGCTCCTCCATCGCGGTCAACCTGCTGGACGCGGTCATCACCGCCTACGGCTATCTGCACCTCGACGCGAAGGACGACTTCTTCGACCATGAGACGATGCCGCCGAAAGCCGTGCCGCTGACGAACAAGACCTTCGATTTTTACCTGGACACTTTCCCCAGCCTCTCCCACCCTGCCATGGAAGCCTGCCGCCTCCGCGTGGACAACCTGTCGAAACCGATATACTGCCTCGGCTATCTGGAAGAAATCGCGGTGGAACTGGCGGGCATCCTGGACGAGGAACGCCCCGCCCTCGATTTGGGGCGCACGCTGCTCGTCTTTGAGAACGGCGAAATGACAGACGCCCAGCATCAGCTCACGGCGGCCTTCGCGGCCCATGCCGACGCCGAGGTCAAGACGGCGCGCCTGCGTCCCGACCGCCCGCTGACCGACGCCTTTGATTTCGGGCGCGAGACGGCGGAAGACATCACCTTCTCGTCGTCTCTTTTGGCGCTGGCGCTGACGGAATCGAAGGGGAGCGACGTTTTCGGCACGAAGGCGGACCGCTTGCGCGAGGCGCTCCTGAACGAGGACGGCTCCCTCCGCTTCGAGCCGCAGGATTTTCTTTCCCACGTGCCGAAAGAACTGCAGGCGGACGCCGCCGCGCTGCTCGGCGCGATGATCGCCGGTGCGCATAACAACTCGCTGATCGTCCTCGACGACGAAGCGACGGAAATCGTCGCGCGCTACGCGGAAGCCCTTTGCCCCGCCCTCGCGCCTTACGTCCTGCACGTACAGCCCGCGCTGCTCACCCTCGGCGTGAAAGCCCCCGGCGGCGTCGTTGCCTGCCTCGGGCTGAAGCTGGTGGACGCCGCGCTCCACATGCTGAACGACATGAAGACCTTCGCCGAAGCGAAGGTCCCGGTGGCAAACGACGGTCCCGGCGCGGGGCGGCAAGTGGAATAGAAGCGGAAAAGGGAACACGCAAAAAGTTTTGCGCGGATTGCCGCTTTATACTATAATATTTTGAGATATTCTTTTTATGACAGAGGTGCACTATGGATATCGATTTTCACTATGGCACAGTCTATGTGCTCGCACGCTGGGCGAAATTCGGCAGCGGGAATGCGAACCTGATTGCCTCCGCGTCCCAGCTCGTGGACGACAATTTCGACTCGACGCCCTTTTCCGACGAGGAGGAAAAGAAGAACATCGCCGAAGGCGTCCACGTCCGCTATTCCTGCCAGAATATCTGGGGAAACGTCAGCGGCAAGGGCAACCGCGAAATCTGGATTCCGTTCCATTTCCTGCCGGGCCTCGAAGGCGACACGCAGGAGGAGCAGCTAATCTGCAAGAAGAACAGCGAGCTTTCCCACAAGCTCGGCGAACGGCTCCAGGAAACGACGCTGGACAACACGAATTTCCCCTTCCGCCTCGGCGTCGGCCTGCACGTCTTCGCCGACACCTGGGCGCATCAGGAATTCGCCGGCATCAACAACATCGTCAATAAAGTGCAGGACCTCATTTTCGTGACCTCCGGCTCCGTCGTCGAGAAGGTGCTGGACGACATCCTGGGCGCATCGGCCTTCGTCAGCAAGGTTCTCGACGAAGTCATGCCTCTCGGCCACGCCGCCGCCGTCCATTGCCCCGATATGCCCTATCTCTGGTGGAAGAGCGGCGAGCGCTTCACCGACGGGCGCAAGAACTGGGACGAGTTCATGGAGGCCGCCGAGGAAATCTTCCGCATTCTGCAGAAGGTCAGCGGCGAGGAAGTCACCGGACTGTCCGAGGAGCAGAAGAAGAAGATCATGAAGAGCTTCAAGGGCATCCAGTCCGACAACATCGAGGAGCGCTATCAGGAATGGCTGCGCCGCATCCACGAGAACTACTTCGAGATCGAGGACTTCGACGACAACGACGCGACGGCGGAATACAGCATCCCCTACATCTTCGAGGACATCGACTTCCGCCGCCAGTTCTACGACGAGATCAACAGTCATTTCGACTGGGTTCGGGACGAACTGGAAGAGCATGACATTTTCGTGCTGAAAAGTACGCCGATCTATTGACAGACGAAAAGCCCCCGCAAGCGCAGCAATGACTCGCCGCTTGCGGGGGGTTTTTCTTACTGTGCCCAGTGGACGCTTTCGAGGTTGGTCTTGTCGATGACCGCCGGTTTGCAAAGGAACGCGGGCACGTCGCGCGCGCCGTTGTTCTGGTGAATCGTCGCGGACTCGGTTTTCCCCTTTTCGATGTCGCGGATCAAACGCAGGCACTCCTTGACCGGAAGCGCGGGCGGCTTGTCGATGGTCATGACCTGACGGTCGGCGGCGACGGCGCGCACGCCTTCCGGATCGGCGTCAAGGCCCGTGATGAACGGCCATTTCCCCTGGTAGTGCAAATCCAGCGCTTCCCGGATTCCTTCCGCCAAGGCGTCGTTCGGGGACAGCACCGCGTCGAGCTGCCTGTCGTTCGCGTAAGAGAGCTGGAGAATACGGCCCATGCGCGCCTTCGCGTTTTGCGCGTTCCAGTCCGGAGTGGCCGCCTTCATAAAAGCCGTCTCGTCGGACGGAACATGAAGCCGCCCGCTGTCGAGGTAGGGCTGCAGGATTTCCATCGCGCCCTCGTAAAAAAGATGCGAGTTGTGATCTCTCGAATCGCCGGCAAAAATCTCGATATTGTCCGAGCCAGGGGTTTCTTTCAGGCGCAGCGCCTTCTCAACGGCCCGCCCCTGTATCCGGCCGATTTCCTTCGAGTCGAAGCCGACGAAGTAGGATACATGCGGGGAACCCATAATCAGGCGGTCGTATGCGATAACCGGGATATTCTGTTTCGCGGCCTCCGCCATCAAGGGCTTCAGCGGGTCCCCGTCAATGGCGCCCACGATAATCGCAAGGGGTTTCTGCTCGACGGCGTCACGGAACTGCTCTGTCTGTTCTTCCGCCGTCTGCGCAAATCGCAAATCAGCGGTAAAGCCGTTCTTTTCAAGCGTCTCCTTCAGCGCAATGCCGTTCCTTTGCCAACTGTCCGAAGAATAGGCGAAAAGCACAGAGACCGTCCGAGACGGCTTGCCGTCGGCCTTGCGGTCCCGCTGTCCGCCGCAGCCTGTCAGGACCAATATCCCCAACAAACAAAGAGCCAGCGTCAAAAGCATCGTCCATCGTTTCACAGCATTCCCCTCCTTCAGTTGTCCATCCGTTCAGCTTGGGAGCCGCCGTTTCGTCCCGCGGCTCCCATCATTCATTGCTCATACATTACGCACATGTTCGGGGAGTTTTTCTCCCTCTTTTATAAATCCTATAAATGGATTTTATATTTTTTATTAATTATACTTTAGTTGCCGCATCAAAGCAAGAGGCTTTACGCGGCGACGGCAACGGGCTTCGGCTGCGGCGCCTCCATCAGCACGACGCCGCCCTTGTCCACGGAGAGGGCGCGGAGCGCGTTCAGCACCGCCAGCACCATCACGCCGACGTCGGCGAAAATCGCCATCCACATCGTCGCATAACCCAGCGCGCCGAGGATCAGGCAGGCCGCTTTGACGCCGAGGGCCAGCACGATGTTCTGCTTGACGATGGACATCGTCTTTCGGGCGATGCGCATCGCCAGCGAAATCTGCTGCGGGTCGTCGTACATCAGCACCACGTCCGCCGCTTCGATGGCCGCGTCGGAGCCCATGGCGCCCATCGCCACGCCGATGTCGGCGCGAGCCAGCACCGGCGCGTCGTTGATGCCGTCGCCGACGAAGGCAAGCATGCCGTCGTTGTCCTTCTTCTGCGAAAGCAGCTCCTCGACCTTTTCCACCTTGTCGGCGGGCAGGAGCTCGGAACAGACCATATCGAGGCCGAGCTCCGCCGCCACCGCGTCGGCTACCGGCTTCGCGTCGCCTGTCAGCATCACCGTCTTCTTGACGCCCGCCTCGTGCAGCAGGCTGATGGCTCTCTTGGAAGTCGCTTTCACCACGTCGGAAATGACGACGTGGCCGACGTACTGCCCGTTGATCGCCACATGGATGATCGTGCCCTTGTGGTCGCAGGGATGCCAGTCCGCGCCGATGGCCTCCATCAGCTTCTCGTTGCCGACACAGACCGTGTCGCCGTTGACCAGGGCGCGGATCCCCTGCCCGGCAATCTCCTCGATATTTTCCACCTTGCAGTCGTCCGCCTCGTTCGGATACGCAGCGCGGAGCGAGTTCGCGATTGGGTGCGTCGAGTACCGCTCCACGTGGGCAGTCAGGTGCAGCAGTTCATTGGCTTCGATGACGTCAGGGTGAACGGCGGAAACGTCGAACACGCCTTTCGTCAGCGTGCCGGTCTTGTCGAACACCACCGTCTCGGCGTTCGCCAAAAGTTCCAAATAACTCGAGCCCTTGACGAGCACGCCGTTGGCCGACGCGCTGCCGATGCCCGCGAAGAACGACAGCGGAACGGAAATCACGAGCGCGCAGGGGCAGCTGATGACCAGCAGGATGAAGGCGCGCTCCACCCATACCGCCCAGTCCGGCGAAAGCCCCATCAGGCCCATGCGAACCAGCGGCACGGCGATGGCCAGCACCACCGCGAAGGCGCAGACGAACGGCGTATAGACCCGTGCGAACCGCGTGATGAAATTCTCCGAACGGGATTTTTTCATGCTGGAGTTTTCCACCAGTTCGAGGATTTTCGCCGCCGTGGACTCGTCGGCTTCCTTCGTCGTCTCGATGCGGATGACGCCGGAGAGATTGATGCAGCCCGAAAGCGCCTCGTCGCCGGTCCTCGCCTCCCGCGGCAGGCTTTCGCCGGTCAGTGCTTTCGTATCCAGCGTCGTCGTACCGTCGACGATCTTGCCGTCGATGGGGATTCTTTCGCCCGGCTGGACCACGATGATCGTACCGATTTCCACGTCGTCGGGATCGACGCGCTCCAGCTGCCCGTTCTCTCCCTCGATATTCGCGTAATCGGGACGGATATCCATCAGCGCCGAGATGTTGCCCCGGCTCTTGCCGACGGCATAGCTCTGGAACAGCTCGCCGATCTGATAGAACAGCATGACCGCCGCGCCCTCGCGGTACTCGCCCAGCACCATCGCGCCCAGCGTCGCGATCGCCATCAGGAAGCTCTCGTCGAAAAACTCGCCGTGGCTGACGCCCAAGGCCGCTTTCCGCAGAATGTCGTACCCGATGACAAGATACGGGACGACGTAGAGCGCGCCGAGCATCCATCCCCCGACGGGTACGAACTCCAGCGCGACCAGCAGCGCCGCCGCTATGAAAATCCGCACCACCATGATCTTTTGTTTTTCCGTCATAACGCCATCCCTTTCTTATAGCGTGGAGAGTTAAGAGTTGAGAGTTGAGAGTGAAGCGATTCCGTTTTTTATCTTCACTCTTCACTCTCAAATGAAAACTTCGCAGTCCGGCTCGACCTTCTTGCAGGCCTCGCGGACCTTCGGCATGACTACGGCGGGATCGGCGCCCTCGGCGAACTCGACGGTCATCTTCTGCGCCATGAACCCGACGGCGGCCTTCTCGACGCCCTCGATCTTCTCGGCAGCCTCCTCCATCTTCAGCCCGCAAGCCGCGCAATCCACTTCAATCTTGTACTTCTTCTTCATGGGAAATCCCTCCTGTGATTTTTTAATTTGATTACATGAACATTTAATCATATATTGAATAAAAAAGCAAGAGGTTTTGTGAAAAATTTTTTATTTTTTTCACCGACTGCCGAATCGCGCACTTTAGAAGGAAACGGATCCATAGCCGGCGAAAAATAGAAGGACCATGATATAATGAAGATGATATAATAAGGAAAGGATCAACAAAAAGGGGGGCTACCGTATGAAAAACATCACCCTGGGCAGGACGGGAATCGTCGCGCCGCAGAACGGTTTCGGAGCGCTGCCCGTCCAGCGCGTGACGCAGGCGGAGGCAGTGAAGCTGCTCCGCGCCGCTTACGAGGGCGGCATGACCTATTTCGACACGGCGCGGGCCTACAGCGACAGCGAAGAGAAATTGGGCGCGGCCTTCGGCGACGGCATCCGCGACAAGATTTTCATCGCCACGAAAACCCACGCGCTGACGCCCGAGGGCTTTTGGAAAGACCTCGAAACGTCCCTGAAGAACCTGCGCACAGACCATATCGACCTCTACCAGTTCCACTGCGTGAACCAATGCTGGGCGCCAGGGGACGGCTCCGGCATGTACGAGTGCATGACCGAGGCGAAGAAGCAGGGGAAGATCCTCCACATCGGCGTCACCGCCCACAAGCTGCAGGTGGCTTTCGACTGCGTGGCGTCGGGTCTTTACGAGACGATGCAGTTCCCCTTCAGTTACCTTTCGTCGGACAAGGAAAAGGCGCTGGTCAAAGCCTGCGCCGACGCGCATATGGGCTTCATCGCCATGAAAGGACTGGCGGGCGGCCTCATCACGAACTCCCGGGCCGCGATGGCCTTCATGTCGCAGTACGACAACGTGATGCCGATCTGGGGCGTGCAGCGGGAGACCGAGCTGGCCGAGTGGCTTTCCTATATGAAGGACACGCCGGAAATGACGCCGGAGATCGAGGCGTTCATCGCGAAGGAGCGGAAAGAGCTGACCGGGGAATTCTGCCGCGGCTGCGGCTACTGCATGCCGTGCCCGGCGGGCATCATGATCAACCAATGCGCACGCATGTCGCTGATGCTCCGCCGCGCCCCGTCGAAGGCATGGCTGACGCCGGAAATGCAGGCGGAAATGAAAAAGATCGAGGGCTGCCTGAACTGCCGCCAGTGCACGACGAAATGCCCGTACGAGCTGAACACGCCGGAGCTCCTGCGCAAGAATTACGAGGACTACAAGCGGGTATTGGCGGGCGAAGTCGCCGTATAAGGAGGAGCCATGGAGCTTCATCAACTTTCGTATTTCCTCACCTGCGCGCGCTGCGGCTCGCTGACCGCTGCGGCGGAGGAGCTTTACACCACCCAGCCCCACGTCAGCATGGTGATCCGCGATTTGGAAAAGGAGCTGGGGACCAAGCTCTTCAAACGCCGCTCGAACGGCGTGGAACTGACCGAGGCCGGGGAGCGGGCTTACGGCTACGCGCTGCGCGCCCTCCGAAACGCCGAGATGTTCGCCACCATCAGCCGGGAGCAGCGGGAGCACACGCTGCGCGTGGCGACGAACAACAGCAGCAACATGGCGGTGATGCTGACCGCGTTTTACAACGAGTTCACGGACGACGGAAAAAAGCCGGAGCTGTATCTGCGGTTTACCGAATGCGGCACCGAGAAGATGATCTCGCTGCTTTCGGCCCATGAGTACGACCTGGGCTTCCTGTTCGTGCCGGACACGAAGCGCTCGGCGCTCAATTATCTGCTCGACCGCCATCAGCTCGCTTTCACGCCGCTCCTGGACACCGACCTCGTGCTTTACGTCGGGAAGAATCACCCGCTGGAGGGGCGCTCGTCGGTGACGGCGGAGGAAGTCGCCGCCCTTTCCTTCATCCAGCTGGAAGACGATTTTTTCACCATCGAGGACCTATTGGCGGGCGATCCGACGTTCCGCAGGAAGCGGCTTGAAATCCGGCACGTGGTCCGGACGAACAGCGACCACATGATGATCCGCATGCTGAACAGGACCAAGCTCTGCAATCTCAGCAGCTATTGGCTGAAAGACGTCTACCGCCAATACGATTTTCGCCGGATTCCCATCGAAGGCATGGAAAAGCGCATCGCGTTCGGCTACCTGTCGCGAAAGGGCGAACCGCTGCACGAAGACTCCGTCACTTTCCTGAAGTTCATGCGCCGCGCCCTGGAACTGGACGCCGACGGGTGAATCACAGGCGGGCTTCGCCTACGCTTCTGGTATAAGGTTTCGTTATATCTCCTCATAAAAAACGTGAAATATCGGAAATACGCCCTCTTTGCTATACTAAACCTGAAAGCAAGGAGGGCGTTCTTCATGAATTTCTCAAACCGAACCGGTGAAGAAAAACAGAACACGAAGGAATCGTTCCGCACGGGCGAGGTGCTGATGGACAGCGGCTCGATCCATCGGACGCTCTTGACGTACGCGCTGCCGGTGCTGCTCATGCAGCTTTTGCAGCAGCTTTACAATATCGCGGACTGCGCCGTCATCGGGCGGCTCTGCGGCGGCTTCGGGCTGGCAGCGGTGGGCGTCGCCGGGCTCGTACTGGCCGTGCATATCAATTTCTTCATCGGCTTTTCCGTGGGCGTGACCTCCGCCGTGTCGCGGCTGTTCGGCGCGCGGGATTTCGGCAAGCTGCGCGCGATGATCGCCACCTCCGTCTGGCTGGCAGCGGGCGCAGGATTGCTCCTGACGATTCTCGGGGAACGGCTGGGGCAAAATTACCTGGCTTGGCTCGCATGCCCCGCCGAGGCCATGGGCGACGCGCTGCTCTACCTTCGCATCTGCCTTCTCGGCCTTGTGCCGCAGCTCGTCTATAACGTCGCCAACGGCGTCTTCCGCGCCCTCGGCAACACGAAAACGCCCCTCCTCTGGCTCGCCGCCGCCGCCGTATTGAACATCGCCCTCGACCTGCTGTTCGTCGGCGTTTGGGACTTCGGCTTCGCAGGCGCGGCCTGGGCCACGCTGGCGGCGCAGTGGGCGCTGGGGATCGGCATGATCTGGCGGCTCACGCGCCTCGACGAACGGTTCCGTTTCTCCTTCGACGCGCCGCTCCTTTCCGCCCGGGAGCTTTTCTCGCTGCTGCGACTCGGCATCCCGTCGGGCATGCAGGCGGCCTTCATGAGCCTGTCGTCGCTCCTGATCCAAATCAGCATCGACTCCTTCGGCCCCGCGGCCATGGCGGGCATGGTGGTCTATGCGAAAATCGAGGGCTTCATGTATTACCCGGCCTTTGCTTACGGCATGGCGCTGACCGGCTTCATCGGACAGAACCTCGGCGCGGGGCGTCTCGACCGCGTGGAAGAGGCGATGGCCGTCAGCCGCCGCACGGCGATTCGCGCGACGCTGGTCATCAGCGGGGCGTTGATGTTGGCGGCGGAACCTTTAGTGGGCTTTTTCACCGAAGACGCGGCGACGCTGACAAACGGACTGGCCGCCATCTATTGGAATTTCCCCTTCTATTTCCTCTACTCGCTGAACCAGGTCTATATCGGCGGACTGAAGGGCCTCGGCGAGACGGGTATCCCGATGCTCTCCGCCCTCGCCGCCTACGCGCTGTTCCGCGTGATATGGTGCGAGGCGCTGCTGCCCTATTGGCACGACATGGCGGTCATCTATACCGCCTATGACGTCAGCTTCCTCGTCTCGCTCCTGATCCTCGTCCCCGCTTACCGCCACATCCTGCGGCGCGTCGCCCATCCGGCAGCGCACGACACGGCAATCGCGGCGTAATCTTCCGTATATGAAAACTCCCATCCGTTTTGGATGGGAGTTTTTGCGCGGCCGCGAAAATGTAAGATTCAATCCCCTTATGGGTTGGTCAGCGCCTCTCGGCAAAATGCCGTCCGTTCCTCCGGCGTCATGGTCATGTAATCCCTGGAAAGCGCGCTGAGCCACGAGCCGTAAACGGGATTGGGGAACATGACGTACAGCGTCCCGAAATCGCTTTGGGCGGCGTCGATGATCGCCTCCCGTTCCGCGAGGTTCTTGCCCTTCGTGCGAAGGGGCAAATCCCCGACGTTGTCGCCCATATAGACGATGACGTCATAGTTCGCGGTGATGCTGTCGAATCGCGGCTGCTTGTCGCTGGCCTTCGTGTCGTCCATCATCAGCAGATGCTCCCGGTCCACGGAGGGGAACTGCAGCGCCTTGAGATTCTCCACCGTGGCGTCGTAATTCACCACGCTGTAGCGGTTCGTGACGTAAAAAATCTCGACGCCGCGCCGATGCACCTCCGCGAGGAATTCCGCCGCGCCCGGCATTGCTTCCGCCTTGCCCTCGTGGACGGTATTCCGCCACCAAAGGCTCGTGAAGCCGCCGTTCCCGTCGGCGACAGACTTCGCCATCGCGCGGGCGCTGGTCACCACCGTCTCGTCGCAGTCCAGCACGATGGCCGGCGGTTTCCCGCCGCGCGCCGAAGGATTCGCCAGCGCGCGGTCCACCGCCGCCAGCGCTATGTTGTACCCCTGATAGCAGAGCGCGCGGTACTCCGCAGCCGTTTTCATCCAAAGCAGCGAAGCAATCTGCGCGTTGGCAAGCTGCCGCGCCGAAATCCGGGCCTGCACCTCCTCGGACAGCGCCGCCTCCGCCGGCGTTCCCGCGAAGCAGAAAAACGCCGCGCACCCTGCCAAAAGCCACTTCTTCCAAGTCTTCATCATTTCACGTCCTTTGCATAGTATAAAAACGCACTATGGATAACGGCTTCATTATAGCATGAAACAAGGCGCCAAAAAAGCCTTTGCCGGGACTGCCCCGCGAAAAAGGGAAGCCGTCATGTTCCATACAGAATCCTCATTGACACTGCCGTATCGCCGTCATATTATAATAATGCGGCGAAAACGGAGTTCGCCGACATAAAGGGACGCAAGAAAGGAGCAAAAACTATGTTTCATTTTGCCCACAACAATCTCAACGTGCTGGATTTGGACCGCAGCATGAAATTCTATGAGAAAGCCCTGGGGCTGAAAGAAGTCCGCCGTATCAACGGCGAGGGTTTCATCATCGTCTATTTGGGCGACGCCCACAAAAGCAAGCATCTTTTAGAGCTGACCTGGCTGAAAGACCGGAAAGAGCCGTATAACTTAGGGGATAACGAATTCCATCTGGCGTTCACGGCAGACGACTTTGACGCCGCCCATGAAAAGCACAAGCAAATGGGCTGCATCTGCTACGAGAATCCGGGGATGGGGATTTACTTCATTTCCGATCCGGACGGCTATTGGCTGGAAGTCCTGCCGCAGTGACGCCAAAGTCTCGCCCCGCGGAAACGCCCGATAAAAAAGGAAGAGCGCATAGAAAAGCACTGTCGATGCATTACGCCTTCGGCAGTGCTTTTTACTATAGCGAATTTCCTGCAACCAATATCCTCCGCGATTACTTTTTCGCGCGCACACAGAGCCAGCGTCCCGCATCGCCCATGACGGATTTCTGGTCCGTGCGCACGTCCCGGAAGCCCGCTTTTTCCAGCGCGCAGACCAGATTGTCCCGGGATACCAGCTTCATGCCGTCGATGATGCGCGTCCATTTCTCGTCCGACGGGCAGGAGCCGTCGGCTTCGCAGACGATCAGGAACTCTCCTCCGGGCTTCAGGATGCGATGAACCCCCGGAAAGGAATTCTCCGGCCAGAAATAGATGGTCTCAAAGGCCGTGGCCGCGTCGAAAGATTCGTCGGGAAAAGGCAGCGCAGCCACGTTCCCCTCCACGATCCGGCAGCGCCCTTCGCGGATCGCCGCGGCGTTCTTCTTTTTCGACGCCGTCACGCTGACCGGCGAATAGTCGAGCCCCGTCACGCGTCCCTCGGGGCACGCATCGAGCATGGCCGATATGTTGCTGCCGCCGCCGCACCCCAGGTCGATCACTTCGGCGTCCGGCGCCAGGGCCAGATGCGAAAGCCCCCATTTGGAAACCGGCCCGTGAGATGCGTTCATCATGCTCACGATCCATCGCCCGATCCGGCCTTCCGGCTTTGCGCAATTCTGGAAAATACGGTGCAAAAGGTTTTGAAAAAAAGATCGTTTCAATGTCATTCCTCTTTTCTTGAAAATAATTCTCATAAATAATAAGAAACATTTTCACTTTTGTCAAGCGCTCAATTTCCTTTCCTTGCGAAAAATGATTTGGCAAATTTTTTTGGTAAGAAAATCGGAATATCAGAAAATCAGAAAATCAGGAAATCTGATTTCCTGATTCCAATTTTTTCATCCCAGCGCGGTATCGAGAGCCATCATGACGGTGAAGCCGACGGCGAAACAGACGACGCCGATATTGGAGTGTTCCCCGGCGGACATTTCCGGGATTAGCTCCTCCACCACCACATAGATCATGGCCCCCGCGGCAAAGCTGAGAAAATAGGGCAACGCGGGCACGATCAGCCCAGAGGCCAGAATCGTGAGGAAACCGCCGACGGGCTCCACGACGCCGGACAGTACGCCGCCCATGAACGCGCATGGGCGGCTTTTTCCGTTGGCGTAAAGCGGCATGGAAATAATCGCGCCCTCGGGAAAGTTTTGGATGGCGATGCCGAGGGAGAGCGCCAACGCGCCGCCAATCGTGACCTCGGACGCGCCCTCGGCGAGTCCCGCCAGCATGACGCCCACCGCCATGCCCTCGGGGATATTGTGGAGCGTCACGGCCAGCACCATCATCGTCGTGCGGGAAAGGCGGGCCGGGATTCCCTCCGCTTTTTCCGCGTCCATGTGCAGATGCGGGATGATGCGGTCGAGCAGCAAAAGAAACAGCGTGCCGATCCAAAAGCCGCCCACGGCGGGCAGGAACGCGAATCTCCCCATGGGCGCGCACATATCCATCGCGGGGATGAGCAGGCTCCAGACCGACGCCGCCACCATCACGCCGGACGCGAATCCGGTCAGCGCCTTTTGCGTGCCGGGTGAAAGCGCCCGCCGCGAAAGGAACACGCAGGCCGCGCCCAGGCACGTTCCTATAAAAGGAATCAGCAGAGAAAGAATTATCTCGGGACGAAACACGTCAAACACCTCCTTTACCGTCTTCAGCGAATCCCAAAGGGTTAATGCTTCCTGCTGCATCCATCATAGCATAATTGGAAAAAATTCTCAAAAGGTATTGAAAAACATTTTCATTTATGTTATGATTTCGTCATCACAGGAGGTGAGCCGATGACGACAGCGGATTTCGAGGAACTGCTCGCTCGTCAGTGCGCCCCGACGTTTATCGGTCTGAAGGCGGCAAGTCTCGTCGCTTTTCAAAAGGACCAATTCGACGATTTCGACGCGCAGCTTGCCGACTATGAGCCCTGCTTCGCCTGTCACGGCGTCCTGATGCTTCGCCTGCTGGACGAGGAAAGCCGCGCGCTCGTGCTCTTTTACCGGGCCGACGTCCTGGACGGCATCCTTCGGCAACGGGACGCGCAGACGCTTCTCAGGCGATACGGTTATCGTCCGTCGGATTCGCTTTCGACGATGCTCGGACGGCTTCGTCGGCGCATACAGCTCTATGCCGGCGCAGGCAAAGACTTTCCCCATGAGATCGGCCTCTTTCTCGGCTACCCCCCGCATGACGTCAGAGGCTTCATCGAACACAAGGGACGCGGCTTTCTCTGCTGCGGGCTCTGGAAGGTCTATGCCGACGCCGATACGTCGATGACGCTTTTCAAGCGCTATGCCGACTGCACCGCGCGCTTCTGCACGCGGCTCGCCAGCGGCGTCCCGATGGCCGAGATCCTGGAAGCTGTTTAGTTTCGTCGTGTCCGTCATCCCCCCGACGATGCGGCGAAGCTGCGGCAAGGGGCATCACACAGAAAGGAGCACGGTATGAAGAAGATTGCGGTAGTCTATTGGAGCGGAGGTGGAAACACGGAAGCCATGGCGAAGGCCGCCGTCGAAGGCGCGCGAAAGGCCGGCGGCGACGCGGCGCTTTTTCGGGTGGACGCGTTTTCCGCACAGGATATGAAAGACTACGACGGATTCCTCTTCGGCTGCCCCGCGATGGGCGCCGAAGTGCTTGAAGAAGCGGAGTTCGAGCCGTTCTTTCAGGAAGCTGAAACGAAGATTTCCGGCGTTCCCGTCGGACTCTTCGGCTCCTACGGCTGGGGCGGTGGCGAATGGATGCGCCAATGGGAAGCGCGGGTCAAAGACGACGGCGCGCGGCTCATAGGCCAAGGCCTTGCCGTCGAGAATGCCCCCGACGACAAAGGACTTGCCGAATGCGCGGCGCTTGGCGAAGCCCTCGTCAAAGCGCTTGCGTGAATTTTTTGTTTAACCTCTCATTTTTCTCTCCCATAAGCAGAACGCCCGAAGTCTTTCACCAAAGGCTTACGGGCGTTTCTGTATTCTAAATGTGTATCGTCATCCGTCGAATTCATCTTGACAATGAGAATTATATACGATATTATACAGGTAATGATTTTCATTTCATAAAACACAGGGGGAATGAATAATGTTTTCAAGAAGCGATTTTTGGATTGGAATGGCTGTGGGCGTCGTCGCCGGGGTTTTCGGCTACCGCTATATGCAGGAGCGCGAGCAGCAGATGATGGCGCTGGCGGGCGGCGCGCCGGCCGGGCAGGTGCCGCTGGCGGAGCTGGAGCGGCAGAAGGAAGAGCTTGAAGATATGATCGCGGCGCAAAAAGCGCAGGAGAACTAAGTCGTAAAAAGAAGGAGACTGCCTTTTGCCGGGCAGTCTCCTTCTTTGTTTGGGAGGCGTTTCAATGACGCAAATGTCACTTGGGCTGCCCCTGATGGGCGCGACGGCGGGGACGCTCCTTTCGCTGGCGCTGCCGTCGAAACGGGGGCATATCGTCTGCGGAATGGCGTGGGCCGGGCTTTCGGCGCTCCACGCGTGGCAGTACCGCAAGAAATTGGCGCAAGACATTAAAAAGAACGGCAGGTTTTTGGTTATGACGAATTTTCCGCAATCGAAGCTGGATTTTTTCATCCGCGCGGTGGAGATTGCCTCGTACATTCCCGGCCGGGCGCGGCTCTATGCCCGTCCCCTCGTGGGCAACGAAGCGCTGGCCGCCCAGGTGAAAAAGGAGCTTTCCCGCGCGGCGGGCATGAAAAGCGTCCGCACGAACACGACGACAGGCTCGATCCTCATCGAATACGACCCGGAAACGCTCCGGAAAGATCCGGATCTGGCGCGGATGGAAGAGTATATCCGAACGCACGTAAAGAAAAGATAGAGTGAAGAGTTAAGAGTGGAGAGTTAAGATGAACTACTCGATATTTCCACTCTTCACTCTCCACACTCCACTCTAAAAAGGCTTGTATCGGAAAAGCAACTCCTATGAACAATATGCACGTTACGGAAAGGGATGAAACTATTATGTCCTATATGTCCGGCATGATGATGGGGCTGGCCTTCGGGCAGGGCGTCCGGCGGCTGCTGACGGGATGCGCAAAAAAGTGCACCGCGCCGGCATTCGCGCTGGCGCGGGCCATTCCGGGGCGGCGGCGCTACTATGCGAAAGCGCTGATTGGAAACGACGCGCTGGCGGCAGAGATTGAAAAGGCACTGTCCAAGCTTGCCTGCATCGACGAGGTGAAAGCGAATCCCGTATCGGGAAGCCTGCTGCTCGTCTATCACGGCGACGAGGCGCAGATCGACGCCGTGGCCGGGAGGCTGGCGAGCCGCGTTTTCTCCGTCCCCGCACAGACAAAGAGCGCGGACGCGCCGACGCCCTTCGAGGAAGCCGCCGACGGACTCGCCTCCTTCGGGCAGCGTCTCCACGGCACGTTTGCCTCCATCAACCGCCACATGAAAATCGTGACCCGCGGCTGGTTCGATTTGCCGTCGCTGCTCTCTCTCGTCTTCACCGTCCGCGGCCTGCAGAAAATCCTGCTGACGAAACAGCTCCCCACCGGGCCGCAGCTCATTTGGTGGGCGTTCTCGCTGCTGAGAGGATGGCGAATCGCATGAGCTATCGCCTTGTCACCGTCCCGCTCCTTTCGGAGCTTTCTCATGAAGCGCGCATCCTTGCTGGGGCGCGCCTTCGCGCCGCGCGGGGCGTCGTCTCCGTGGCGGCGGACGGCAAAGCGCTACGCATCTGGCACACGGGCGCACGGCTCTCGCCCGCGGCGGTCCGGCTCGTCCGGCACATCCGGGAGGAATCCGAGGCGCGGGTGGCCGAGCCGACGATGGCCGACTACCGCCGGGACGCCCTGATTTCCGTCGGCGTATTCGCCGCGATGAAGCTCCTTGAAAAGAACGCGCCCGCCGCCTACGCGGGGCTTCGCGTCATCCGAAGCCTGCTCGTCCTCGGCATGGCGAGGAACCTCTTTGAGAGCGGCTATGGCGGCCTGATCCGCGACCGCCGCCCGAACGCCGACACGCTGACCGCCACGGCAGTGGCCGCGTCGGTGCTGTCCGGCCGTCCCGAGTCGAGCCTGACGCTCCTGACGCTGTCGAACGTCGCCGAAATGCTGACGAGCTACGCCGCGGAACGGGCGCGCCGCCAAATCTCCGGGCTCTTGAACCTGAACCAGCGCTATGTGTGGCTCGTGGAGGGCGGCGTGGAAAGAAAAGTCCCGGTGGAAACTCTCGCAGCGGGAGACATGATCGCCGCCCACGCCGGGGAAATGATCTGCATCGACGGGCGCGTCCTGGCCGGCTCCGCCGCCGTCAACCAATCGTCGATCACCGGCGAATCGAATCCCGCCATGAAGCAGGAAAAATCCCGAGTGTACGCGGGCAGCGTCGTCGAGGCTGGAGAGCTCACCATCCTCGTCGAGAAGACCGGGCAGGACACTTCCCTCGCCCACATCGTGCATCTCGTCGAGGAAGCGCAGGCCCAGCGCGCGCCCGTACAAAACTTCGCCGACCAGATGGCGAACCTGCTGGTGCCGGTGTCGCTCCTCGGCGCCTTCGTCGTTTACGGCGCGACGCGGGACTGGCAGCGGGTGCTGAATCTCCTTTTCATCGACTTTTCCTGCGGACTGAAGCTTTCCACCGCCACGGCGATTTCCGCCGCCATTGCCGCCGCCGCGAAGAAGGGAATCCTCGTCAAGGGCGGCAACTATATCGAGGCGCTGGCGGAGGCCGACACCGTGGTCCTCGACAAGACCGGGACACTGACCATCGGTGTGCCGCAGATTTCCTACATCCGCACCGTCGAGGGCGTCAGCGAAAAGGAAACGGTCCTCCTCGCCGCGTCGGCGGAAATGCACTCCGTCCATCCGCTGGCGGTGGCCATCCAAAAATACGTGCGCGAACAGGAATGGGAAGTGCCGCAGCACAAAAGCTCCACCACCGTCGTCGCCCGCGGCATGAAAGCCGTCGTGCCGGACTTCGGGAAATGCAGGGGCGGCTCCGTCCTGGTCGGCAGCCGGAAATTCATGGAGGAGTCGAAGGTCAAAAACCTCGACGCCATCGAGATTGAGGAAACCGCGCCGAACCGCATCTACGTCGCGCGTGACAAGAAGCTCCTGGGCGTCATCGGCATCCACGACCCCATCCGTCCGAAGATGAAAAAGACTCTGAACCAAATGCGCCGTTACGGCATCGACGAGATCGTAATGCTGACCGGGGACTCGAAGGAGGTCGCCGCCGAGGTCGCGCAGGATATGGACATCGACGCATTCCATGCCGAAGTGTTGCCGGAGGACAAGGCAAATTATGTGCAAAAGCTCAAGGAGCGCGGCTGCATCATGATGGTCGGCGACGGCATCAACGATGCGCCCGCCCTCGCCTTCGCAGACGTGGGCGTCAGCCTCGGCGGACAGCAGACCGACATCGCCGCCGAATCGTCGGCGGTCACCATCCGGTCCGAAGACCCCGAGGGCCTGATGACCGCCCTGACCATCGGCCGGCGCACCATGCGGCTGATCCGCCAGAACTTCGTGGCCACCATCGCGGTGAACTCCGCGGCCATGCTGCTCGGCGCACTGGGCCGGATCAACCCGCTCTGGGCGGCGATCATCCACAATACGGCCACGCTGGCCGTCGTGCTGAACAGCGCGCGAATCTTGGGCAGCGGGAAGCGAAGATTCCTGCCGCCTGCGGGATAAAACCGTATCGACAAAACGAAGCCCGGAGGGACGATTTCCCTCCGGGCTTTTGTCATTGTTCTCTCAGCCAACGTCTCAAAAGAAAAGCGCAAAAATACGGAATAGTGGCGATGCGTTTTTCCAGACCAAGGTTCCCTGCGCAAAGCTTGACGCCCCTTTTTATATCTGGATAGCTGTCGCTCTCAATCATGGTTTTCAAGGATTTTGCCTGTCGGTTTTGCGCTTTGACCTCGATAGGAATCAACTCGTCCGCCGTCCTGACCAGAAAATCCATTTCCAGGGTCGCGTTTGGACGTTTGTAGTAATACAGCGGATAACCGCTTTTCGCCAGCGCCTCGCCGACGAAATTCTCATACAGCGCCCCCTTGTAAACGCCCAAATTGCGATTCGCCCGAAGATTCTCCTGCGCATCTTCGTCCAACGACGCCACCAATAGCCCCGTATCTCGAAAATACAGCTTGTAGCTTTTATCCTCGGCGTTGCCCTTCAGCGGAAGCTCCGGAAACCGCAGGCATCGACAAACGCTCAGTATCCCCGCTTCGACCAACCATTCGATGCAGCCCCAATAATCCTTACTTCTCGCCCCGTGAGCCACCTTGCCAATTTGAAATTTCTTGTTTTCTTTTGCCAACTGAGACGGCACGCTGCGAAAGACGTTCAACACACGCGTCTGGTCCAACCCCGTCAAATATTTCCTCATATCCTCCTCGTAGTCGCGAAGGAGCTGCCGCTGTAACCTCAGAGAAGCCTCGAAGCTGCCGCGTTCGATATAGCCCCGGACCACGGCGGGCATTCCACCCAATATACAGTAATCAAGGAACAACTCGGCGTACAACTTCATTTCCAGCGTGTTGAAGGGCTCCGCGTCAATCATGTGTGCCAGCATGCTTTCAACATGCGCCGCCTCATAACCCTTCGCCCACAAAAACTCCTCGAAGTCCATCGAGTACATATCGTAATCTTCTTTGTATCCTACGCTGTTGCTTTCAATTTCCCGATAGCTGATACCCAAAAGGGAACCGCTGGCAATCACATCAAAACGACCGTCCTGCCGAAAAAATTTCAGCGTCGTAGCAATATCGGGGCAGGCTTGTATTTCATCGAAAAAAAGCAGAGTTTTCCCCGGCAGGAAACGACGCCGAGGGTCAATACGTGAAAGATTCAACAGCACCGCGTCCGCACTCGGCCCGTCAGCCAAGATTTGCCTGTATGCGGGACGTTCCACAAAATTGATTTCCACAACATTTTCGTAATGCGTTTTCGCAAAACGTCGAATAGTTTCCGTCTTGCCTACTTGCCTGGGGCCTCGCACAATAACAGGGTTATGGTCGGGACGCGATTTCCAATCGTCGAGCCACTGATCGGCCTTCCTTTTCAGATACATGCCTCCCACTCCAATCACATTTTTATGAGCGACTTTTTATTCATATTATACATTTTTATGAATGACTTTTCAATGAAATTTGCATTTTTCATAGCGTTATTCTGGCCGTCGTGCTGAACAGCGCGCGGATCTTGGGCAGCGGGAAGCGAAGATTCCTGCCGCCCGCGGGATAAAACCGTATCGACAAAACGAAGCCCGGAGGGACGATTTCCCTCCGGGCTTTTCCTTGCTATCCGCCGCGCGGTATGATATGCTGAATTCAGCGAGTTCGCTCAAAAAAGGAGGTTGCGTATGAAAAAGAAAACGATTTGCGCGCTGGCGCTCTGCGCAGCGCTGTCCACTGGGGTTACGCCCATCCCGCAGTTCGACGCGCCCGCCGCGCTGGCGGCGGAGGCTTACGCCGACGCGTCGCTCCAATATCTGCCGCTGATGAAGCGCACGCGCTATTTCGCGGACGGCGACCAGTCCGGACCGCTGTTTGTCTCGCACTGGACCAGCGTCGATTTCACCGGCCGCGCCGGCATCTATGGCGATATCGCCACGGCTCTCGCCGAAAACACCAGGAAGGAAATGGTGAACGCCGATGCCGCCCGCGCCGAGATGACCTCCGACGCGGCGCAGGAACGGGCCTCGCGCAAAGCGGACGGCGGAACTTTTTACGGGCCATTCGAGCGCACACGGGATATCTTCGTCCGCCGCGCCGACTCGCGCGTCGTCAGCCTGCTGGAATTGGGCTCGTCCTACACGGGCGGCGTGCATGGCTCCTACGGTTCAGGCGGCACGAACTTCGACGCCCGGACGGGAAAACATCTCGCCCTTTCCGACGTCTGCCCGGATAAGGAGGGACTGATCGCGGCAATCATCGCCCAGATGGGCTTCGATTACCCGGACGCTTCCTTCATGCAAAACGGCAGCACGCTGATGCAGGACATGGTGCGCCAGATGGTGACGGACGGCTCAATTCCCTGGACGCTGGATGCGCGCGGCGTTTCGTTCTATTTCAATCCGTACCTGATCGCCTCCTACGCCGAGGGCATTTTCACCACGACGATCCTCTTTTCCGAGCACCCGGAACTTTTCGCGGAGGACTACGGCGCAGGCCCCGCGAATTATGCGATGGAGCTGCAGCCGTATCTTGTCACGCGGCTCTCGGACAGCCCGCGCGACCATCGGCTTATGGTCAGCGGCCGCGTCAACGAACTCGTGATCTCCTTCGGCGGCGTGAATCTCAGCGACCCCGTCGCCGTCAAGGATATCCATCCCGTCGTAGTCGGCCTTGAGGACGGGCGGCACTACCTCTATGTGGACTGCCTGCAGGAGGAGGGAAACGTCCGCATGATCCGCGTCTATGACCTGAACCGCCCGGAGCTTGACTGCATCGGCGTCCAGCCCCTGACGCTGCTGGCCTCCCCCACGGACCGCGGCGACGACAAAGAGTGGTATGTGATGACGGACCCGATGGATTTCCCGGCGACCTCCATGGAACAGGGTGGCATACACCCGGCGGGAACGCGGCTCCGCTGCCGCGTCGGCTCCGACGGACGCATCGAGGTCATCGGCGCGGAAAGCGCGCAGGGATAATACAGGAAACGCAGATCAATCGCCCGGCGGAAATTCCCGTCGGGCGTTTTCCGTTTCTTGCCCTCCGCAAATACCTATCATATAATAAGAGGAAACGACGAATAAGTCAGTTCGAGGCCATGCCGAGGGATTTTTTCGTCAGGCAAGGAAGAGGTCGCGAAGGCGTAGCATCGCTACGTCGAGCGGCATCTGACGCAGCATGGCGGAAAAAGAACCGGCATGGGCTGAAGGGACTTGTTCGGCGTTTCCTAAAGGAAGAAAACATCGCAGGAGGGGCGACATGAGCGAAGACATCCTTTCGGGACTGAACGAGAAACAGCGTGAGGCCGTGCTGGCCACCGAGGGTGCGGTGCGCGTCGTCGCGGGCGCCGGCTCCGGCAAGACGCGGGTCATCAGCCGCCGCTTCGCCTATCTGGTCACGGAGCTTGGCGTCTTGCCCCGCCATATCCTCTGCGCCACCTTCACCAACAAGGCCGCCGGCGTCATGCGCGCCCGCATCCGCCGTCTGATCGGCGACGACGACACGGGCTACATCTCCACCTTTCACGGCTTCTGCGTCTCGGTGCTGAAGGAGGACAGCCACGCGGTCAGCTATCCGAAAAGCTTCCTCGTCGTGGACAACGCCGACATCGACGCGATGCTGGCGCGGGTTTACGAGGAGCGCGGCCTGACCCTGCGCCACCGGACCTTTTCCGACGCCCGGGACATGATCGAGATCCAAAAAACCTTCCAACAGCCCGACTATTACAAAGACCTGATCGCGATGCCCCTCGAGGCCCTGCGGGAAAAATACATGGCGGCCCAGGACGCCGACGAGATCATTTTCCTCGGCTACCTTTGGCAGGAGAAAAAATGCTTCGCCCTCGACTACAACGACCTGATCGTCTTCACGCTGCACATCTTCGAGGAAAACGAGGCCATCCGGCAGAAATGGCAGGAACGCCTCGAATACGTCATGGTTGACGAATTCCAGGACATCGACGACCTGCAGTACCGGCTGCTGAAGGCCCTCGTCGCCCACCACGGAAACCTCTTCGTCGTCGGCGACCCCGACCAGACCATTTACACATGGCGCGGCGCCAACGGCCGCTTCCTGCTGGACTTCGCCGAGCATTTCCCCGGCGCGAAAACCGTCCTGATGATGCAAAACTACCGCTCCACGCCGGAAATCCTGTCGGCGGTCAACTCCCTGATTGCGAAGAACCGCGACCGCATCAGGAAGGATTTGCTGCCCGTCCGCGAAAACGGCGCCGTCCCCGTCTGCCATCACGGGCCGGACGCCAGGGAGGAAGCCCGCTGGATCGCCGCCAAAATCGCAGAACTGACGTCGGCGGGCACGAAGCCCTCCGACGTCGCGGTGCTGTACCGCGCCCACTATGTAACCCGCGCCCTGGAGGAAGCGCTGATCGATGCGAAGATTCCCTACGTCATCTACAGCGGCACGCCCTTCTTCGGGCGGCGCGAAATCAAGGACGCCCTCTCCTACCTCCGCATGGCCGTTTACAAGGACGACCTCTCCTTCCGCCGCGTGGCGAACCTGCCGAAGCGGAACTTAGGCCGGCGCCGCATGGCGTTCTTAGAGGAAACCGCGGAAAAAGAGAACTGCACGCTCTACCAGGCGCTCCAGAAGAATCTCGACGACGACCTCTTCAAACGCACAAAAGCGAGGGAATTCGTCGAATTAGTGGAAACCTTCGCCGGACGGACGGAGGAATCCGTCGCCGAACTGCTGGCGGCCATCCTGGACGTCAGCGGCTACGAGCGTCTCCTGCGCACCGAAGGCAGCCAGGAGCGGCTGGACAACTTAGCGGAGCTGAAGGCCGCCGTCCGCGAATACGAGGAAACCTGCGGCGAAGAAGCCGGCGCCGCCGACTTCCTGAACCACGTCGCCCTCTTCACCAACAGCGACGCCGAAACCTACCGCGACCGCATACGGCTCATGACGATCCACGCGGCGAAGGGGCTGGAATTTCCCGTCGTCTTCCTGATGGCGCTGAACGAAGGCGTCCTCCCCTCCCGCAAGACGAAGACGCGGGAGGCTATGGAAGAAGAGCGGCGCCTCGCCTTCGTTGCGATGACGCGGGCGAAGGACAGGCTTTTCCTCTCCGAAGCGGAAGGGCTTTCCAACGACGGATACGTTCGCTTCCCCTCCCGCTTCCTGCTCGACGTGGACAACGCGCTGCTCGACTTCGACCCGGCCCCCTGCGATACGCTGGTGGAAGAAGCCCGCGCCGAAATCGCCGCGAAGGACGCGCGCCTCGCTCCCCCCGCCGCCGACGGCCTCGCCCCCGGCCAACGGGTGCGCCACGCCGCCTTCGGCGACGGAACAATCCTCTCCACGGAAAACGACGCCGTCAAAGTGCAGTTCGACGCGATAAAAACCCCGCGGGCAATCGCCGCGGGGAAGCTGAAGCGAATATAGGGCCGGATGAAGCGGAAAAACGGGCGTATCACCATCAGTGGCGAAGCGACGCTCGTCGCCGTTTCCGCGATTGTCGCCAAACCATGACGACGCTTCCTGCATTCCCTGCACTCGACTCATAATGAAAACAAACAAAGACCGGGGATGAGGGGGACTGACCCTCGACGCCCGGTCTATGTTCGCTCAGCGGCAACGCCTTTCAACAGGTTCCGGCGTCAGCCGGCTGCTTTTTCCCAATGGGTGGAGCTGTTGAAACGCCAGCGGAATTTCTGATGATATTCGGGAATATCCGGGTTTTGGATATACACCGTGTACTCCATGCTTTCCCCCGGAGCAATATAGTAGTCGTCGATTTCGTGGCGGATTCCGGTGTCCGACCACATCTGCTGTCCGTTGTCGGCGATGAGCGTCAGGTCGATGTCCGTCCACTTGACGTGCGCCCCTTCATCACCGGAATTCTCAATGTAGCCGACGAGCGTCGCCTCCCCCGGAGTTTCCAGATAGACGTGTTGAACATGGAATTTGATGACAGGCCTCGCCAGCGCCGCCTGCGGAAACGCCGCCGCGCACAACAGGGAGAAAACAAAAAACGCGAACATTTTAGATACGAATGACTTCATAACTTGACCTCCTCCAAATTTGTCATGCTGCAATCGTTATCCCTGTCAAGCCGGCCATGTCCGTCTCCCTGGACGCGCCGTTGCCCGGTGCATGGCTGCCGGCCGTATCGCATCCACACGATATTCGTCGCCAGTCCGCCGAGCGCTCGCCGCCGCCAGCGCTTTTTCCGGCAAATCACCCCCTCGTTGTATTATATACTATGCTTCGCGCATGGGAAACCCTTTAGGAAAGGATTAAGTTTTCCTTAAGAAATTCCTATTTTCTTATCACAGAAAATTTCATGGATCGCGCCGCGTGACAAGAGCCGAAGAAACTCACGCGACAGAAAAGCCGCGAAGTCGTCCTTCGCGGCTTTTCCAACAGGATCAATACCCGAAAACCTCTTTTGCCCTCCGCATATTCGCCCGCACGTCGACACCGAAAGGGCAGCGCGTCTCGCAGACGCCGCACTGCACGCATTCCCCCGCGTGATGCGGGAGGACGGCGTAGTGCTCGCGCACCGTTTCCGGGACGCTTTTCTGCGCCTCCGCCAGATGCAGGAACTTCGTGACGTCGGCGACGCTGATTTTTTGCGGGCATGGGGCGCAATGGCTGCAATACATGCAGTGCCCCTGCCAGCGGATGCGCGGGAAGGCGGCGAAGGCCGCCGCGTAGTCCCGTTCCGCTTCGCCTGCGTCCTCATAGGCGAGACTCGTCAGGAACTGCTCCGCCGAGTGGGCGCCCGCCAGTACCGTCGCCACCGCCGGACGGGTCAGCGCGTAATGGATGCACTGGTTCACCGTCAGCGCCGCCCCCGCAGGCGAGAGCTTCGCGTCGAGAAGGTCGCCGCCGCCGAAGCATTTCATCACGGTGACGCCGACGCCCAGCCGCTGGCACGTTTCATAGAGCCGCTGCCGCTCCGGGTCCATGTTCGTCAGCTCGCCCTCGTAGTTTTTGGCGGCCCAGATTTCCTCCACGTCCTCCGAGGCGGGCTGGAGGTCGTAGCAAGGATTAACGCTGAACATCAGCACCTCGACGGCGCCGCTTTCCACGGCCTTCAAAGCGACCTCTGGGTTGTGGCTCGAAAGGCCGATGTGCCGGACGCGCCCCGCGGCTTTCAATTCCTTCGCGTAGTCCAGGATACCGCTCGTTTCGATTTCCTCCCAATCGGAAAGGGCGTCGCAGTAGTGAATCATGCCCACGTCGAGATAGTCCGTCCGGAGGAGCTTCATCATCTCGTCAAAGCCCGCCTGGGCTTCCGCCACGTCCCGCGTGCGCTTGTACTGCCCGTCCTGCCAAATCGAGCAGATATGGGACTGGATATAAAACTTTTCCCGCCGCCCGGCAAGGGCGTCGCCGACGGCGCGGCGCACGTCGGGATTCGACGTGTAGAGGTCGAAATAATTGACCCCGCGGGCCTCGGCCAGGTCGAACAGCGTCTTCGTCATCTTGCAGCCGTCCTCGGAAAAGCCCTCGCAGCCCATGCCGATCTCGCTGACCGAGAGCCCGGTATTTCCCAATTCCCGATACTTCATTTTACCCGTCCTTTCCACGTTTCGCCACACCAATACGGATAAGCTCAATGCCAGTCAAAAACCACAGGGACGTCTCCCGGCCCCAGCGCTTCCGCCAGCCCCGCCGGATTCTCCACGCGCCCCAGTCTCGTATAGGAATAGCTCGTGGAAAAATCCCGATAAAATAGAACGATGCAGTTTCCATTATACAGCATCAAATCGCCAGTGTGAATGGTTCCGACGTTTTGATCGGAAGACGGCAATCGTTCCGGCAGCCTATAATACTTCTCGTTTCCGTTCAGTTCCGTCATCGTGACCGTCAGAGGCAGCTTCGCGGAAAACGCCCGCGCGGCCTCATTGTCTTCCAGTACGGCCAAGAATGTTTTTCCGCCTGCGCGGATTTCCACGGATTTTTTCTGTTTCAACGTGATCTGCTCCTTTTCCTGCGATGAAGACGCCGATTCGGTCGTCGGCGGGGCGGCTTTTCCGCAGCCCACGGAAACGCAAAGCGCAGAGAAAAGCAGGCAGACTATAAGAAGTTTTTGCATCCGATGTCCCTCCGATTACCCGTTCACGCCCGCCGCGGCGCCGCCCAGCGGGTTCATGGCCGGGCGACAGCTTTGCCCCCAGACAGTGGCGGCGGCGAGAGCGGCGAAGGCGAGGCCGCCCAGAAAAACAAATTGCGTGCCCATCGCTTCGATAAAAACGCCGCTGAACGCGGTGCCGGCCATGCAGCCGAGATTCGCCGCCGTCAGGAAAAGGCCGTTGGCGAAGTCCGGCGTTTCCGGCGCGGCGCGAAAAATCCAGAATTGGTTGATATTGGCGTTGACGCCGCCCAGAAGCCCCCAAAGCACGACGAGCAGCGCCGTCATCGCCGGCGCGAGGCCGCCCGAAAGGAAGGGCAGATACACCAGCCCTACGGCAAAGGGAAAGAGCTTCACCGTACCGAGGGGATTTTGCGTCAGGAGCCGCCCCGCGATCATGCTGCCGAAAATATTGCAGACGCCATAGACGAACAGCGTAGCGCTGACCAGCGCCGGAGCCAGCCCCGCGACGTGCCCCAGATACTCCGCCATATAGTTGAATACGCCGAAGACGGAGCCGTTCAGGAAAATGACGGCGACGATGGAGGCCCAGAGCATGGGCTTTTTCAGGACGCGAAGCTGGCTGCCGTAAGTCATGCGCTCCGTGGGAGGCATGGAAGGCACGAAAAACCATGTCGCCAGGAAAACCAGGAAAGTCACGACGGCGAAAAACGCCATAGACGCGGAAAGGGAAATGTTTTCCGCGAGAAAATTGCTGACGGGAACACCCGCCACCATGCCCGCCGAAACGCCGATGTTGATTTTCGCCACGGCCTTCGGCGCGTCTTTCTCCCCCGCGATCATGGCCGCCACGGTAAAGGCCATGGAACAATAGACCGGATGGAAGAACGCTGGCAGCACGCGCACCGCCAACAGCAGATTGAAATCCTCGGCAAAGACCGAGATCACATTGCAGACCGTGAAAAGCTCCAGCACCAGCAGCATGACCGTTTTCCGGTTGAACCGGGAGAAAAACAGCGGCATGGTCGGCCCGGCAATCGCCACCCCCAGCGCGAACAGGCTGATCAAAAGCCCCGCGTGCACCACCGTAACGCCGTACCGTTCCGCGATATAGGGCAGGATGCCGATAAAGCCCATTTCCGTGTTGAGAATCCCGAACACGCCCGTCATCAGGATAAATATAAGCAGATTCTTGTTGTTCATGCGTACCACCTTTATATAAGAAAGGGCCTGCCTCGTCGGGAAGCAAGCCGTTCCTCTCTCCGATTATTTCAGGTTTTTGTCAAAGAACGCGATCAGCCGGTCGAAGGGGATCTTGTCCATCTGGTCGTAGAGGTCCACATGGGTCGCGCCGGGCACCACGATCTCTTCCTTCGGCCCCGCGATTTTTTCGTAGACGTTGTCCGAGAAATACTTGGAGTGCGCCTTGTCGCCGGTAATCAGGAGAACCGGCGTTTCGCCAAGCTCGCCGATGTTGTCCATCAGATTGAAGTCGAAGAAGCCATAGGGCGTCGTGGAATCCCATGCCAGCGTATTGGAATTGATGGCTCTCGGATGGTAGGCGCGGCCCACATAGTAGCCGAAGAAGTCCTGGATGACCGGATTCGCGTCCGCGGGCAGTTTGTCGGGGAACATGGTGTCAAAGGTCAGGACGCTGCCGTTCGCGTCCACTTCCAATTCATGGGCGCCGCGGATGGACTTGCCCGTCTTGGCCTCCTCGTCCCGCATCTTCGCCAGGTGCTTTTTCACCAATTCGCGCTGCTCCGGCGTGTAATAAGCGCCGTTGTAATGGTCGCCGATGCTCTCGCTCATATCGTACATGGCCGAGGTCGCCACCGCCTTGATGCGGCTGTCGCTGCCCGCCGCCGTGATGGCCATGCCGGACAGCCCGCAGATGCCGACGGCGCCCACCTGTTCCGGGTTGACGAATTTCAGGTTCGTCACGAAATCCACCGCCGCGTGATAATCCTCGGTGAAGATTTCCGGCGAGCCCATATTGCGGCGCGTACCGCTGCTCTCGCCGGTCATGGACGGATCGAAGGCCACGGCCACGAAACCTGCCTTCGCCATTTCCTGCGCGTAGAGGCCGGAGGCCTGCTCCTTCACCGCACCGAAAGGCCCCGTGACGACGACGGCTTTGTATTGCCTCTTGGCGTCGAAATCCTTCGGCAGATAGAGATGGCCGGCCACCTCGAAGCCGTAACGGTTCTGGAAGCGGACGCTCTTCGCCTCGACGGACTTGTCCACGGCGAAGACGCGGGTGTCGTCCGTAAGCTCGCTAATGGAAGACAGCTTCATCTGCGAGACCTGGGCAAGGCTCCTGGCGGGCGTCGCCGCCTGCGCCGCGCCCGCCGCGCCGAAGGTCATCGTCCCGGCCAGCAGGGCCGCCAGCATCAGCAGGGAATTTTTCTTGTTTATCGTTTTCATGGAAAAAACCTCTCTTTCGTTTTGTTTTCTTTCTGCGGTTGATTATAGAAGACAAAACCTTTTATGACAAATACATATATTGCATAATAATCCATAATTGAATTGCATGATAAAATCCGTTACAATAGAAACAGAGGTGAAGCGTCATGGAATTTCGCGTGCTGAAATATTTTCTTGCCACGGCCCGTACGGAGAACATTTCCCGGGCCGCCGAGGCGCTGAATATCTCCCAACCGGCGCTCTCCCGCCAGCTCATGGACCTGGAGGAAGAGCTGGGCGTCAAGCTCCTCTCGCGGAGCAAGCGCCGCACCACGCTGACGGAGGCGGGGTATCTCCTGAAGAAGCGCGCCGAGGAAATCGAGGAGCTCGTGGACAAGACCGTCGAGGAACTGACCCACGCCGACGCGGAGGTCGGCGGCAGCGTCCGCATCGGCTGCGCCGAGACGGCGGGCATGCGGATCATCGCCGAGACCGTCCAGGCGCTGCGGCAGGACTATCCAAAAGTTTGCGTCCATCTGTACAGTCTTGACGACAGCGGCGTGAAAGAGCGGCTGGAAAAAGGGACGCTGGATTTCGGCGTCCTGGTGGAGCCGGAACCGCCGCAGAATTATCCGTACATCGAGATCGGTCACGAGGACCGCTGGGGCGTTTTCATGAAAAAGGACAGCCCTCTCGCCTCCCTCGCGGAAATCCATCCGGAGGATTTGGAAGGGCTGCCCTTGCTCCTTTCCCAGCAGGCGCTGGCCAACAAGGAACTGAAAAACTGGTTCGGCAAGGACGAGCGCGAGCTGAACATCGTCGCCACCTACACGCTCATCTACAACGCGTCCCTGATGGCGGAAGCGGGCGTCGGGTATCTCCTGAGCCTCGACCGCATCCTGAATCTCACGAAGGAAAGCAGTCTCGTCTTCCGTCCGCTAGCTCCGGCCTGCCTCTGCCGCATCTTCTTCATCTGGAAATCCGGGCAGATGTTCAGCAAGGCGGCGGAGCTGCTGAAAGAGAAACTCTCGCAAAGATAAAACCGGGGCGGCTCCTCCGCGAAGCCGCCCCTTTCCTATTAGCCTGCGCTATATCTTCATCATGCCAGCGCCTTCGCGACCTTTTCCAGTTCGTCGCGAATCGCGATATGCTGCGGGCACGCCTTTTCACAGGCGCCGCATTTCACGCAGTCCGCCGCGGGCTTCTTGCCGTGCATGTTCACGAGCCAGTTTTCCTGATGCTTCGCCGCGTCTTTGTCGCCGTACAGCGTCAAGTAATTCATCGCGGTGAACGAGCCGGAGACGCCGATGTTCTGCGGGCAGACCTTCGCGCAATAGTTGCAGGTGGTGCAGGGAATGATTGGGATTTTCGCCAACGCTTCCCGCGCCTTTTCGATGGTTTCTTCCTGCTTCGGCGTCAGCTTTTTGAAATCCTTCATATAGGAAAGATTATCTTCCATCTGCTCGACGCTGGACATGCCGGAAAGTACCGTGACCAGCCCGTCAAGGTTCGCGGCGAACCGCACCGCCCACGATGCGCAGGAGGACTCCGGCTCCGCCGCGTTCAGGATTTCCCTGACACTTTCCGGCGGATTCGCCAGCATGCCGCCCTTGACCGGCTCCATGATGATGACGGGCTTGTCGTATTTCCGCGCCGTCTCGTAGCAGGCCCGGGACTGGATAGCCGGGTTCTCCCAATCGCCGTAGTTGATCTGGAGCTGCACGAATTCCATTTCCGGGTGCGCCTTCAGGATTTCCTCCAATTCCTCCGGCGTGGAATGGAACGAGAAGCCGGCGTGACGGATCTTGCCTTCCTTCTTCTTTTCCTGCACGAAGGACCACATATCGAAGTCGTCGAAGAACTTTGTGCGGCTCTCGCCGAGGTTGTGCAGCAGGTAAAAGTCGAAATAGCCCGCGCCCGTCTGCTTCAGCGAAGTCTCGAACTGCGCGACGGCGTCCTCCCGCGTCTTGCAGTTGATCCATGCCGCGTTCTTCGTGGCGAGCTGGAATTTCTCCCGCGGATAGCGCTCGACGAGGGCCTGCCGGATGGCGTCCTCGCTGCCCGGATAGGCCCACGCCGTATCAAAGTAAGTGAAGCCCGCCGCGAGGAACTTGTCCGCCATGACCTTCACCTGCTCCACGTCGATGACGCCGTCCTTCTGCGGCAGCCGCATCAAGCCAAAGCCTAACTTCCTGATGTTCTCTCCCAAGTACATGAAATTCCCTCCCGTTCTTCCATCCATCTGCGTCATTACATCATCTCTTCCCACCAGCGGGAAAAGGTCTGCCCCTTTTCTCCGATCCGGACTTTCTCGCCGATCATCGGCGTCAGCCATTCGTAAGGCTTGCCCGCGCTGTACTTCGCCATTTCGAGATACGGCTCCTTCCAGGTATGCAGCGCCAGCGCGAATTTCCCGTTGTGCGAGGTCACGACCTGACGCGCGCCCACGTCCTGCGACGCCTGCGCCGTTTCCGGAGGCAGCAGATGAATCCTGTGCCAGCTTTCGTTGTACTGGCCGTTCTCCATGACCGCAAGGTCAAAGCCGCCGAAGCGTTTCCCGATGGCGGCAAAATGCGCGCCATAACCGCCGTCGCCGCTGAAAAACACCTTCCGCTTCGGCGTCGTGAAGGCGAAACCGCACCACTCGGTAGGGTTTTGCGTCAGGAACCGCCCGGAGAAATGCTGGGACGGCAGGATATGCACCTTGAAATCCTTGGACAGCTCAATTTCCGCGTCCCAGTCCTCCTCGTGCAAAACAGCCGGATGGAAGCCCCACTGCTCGAAATATTCGCCGACCCCCAGCGGGCAGACGATATGCCGCACTTTCGAACGCAGCGCCATGACGCTGGCGTAGTCGAGATGATCCCAATGGTCGTGGGTGATCGCCAGCACGTCCACCTCGGGGAAATCCTCCGCCGTATAGATATTGCTGCCGGGAAAGGCGCGGTTCACGAAAAAGACGGGCGACCCGTAATCCGAGAACACGGGGTCGATCAGCACGCGTTGGCCGCCAAGCTGCATATAGTACGACGAATGGCCGAGCCAGACCAGGACGTCCTCGTCGCTGGAAAGCGACGCGATCTCCGTCTTTTTCGACAGCATCGGCTGCTCCGGCGTCAGCCCTTTGCTGTCCCGCGTCAGGAATTTTATCGTGGCGGCGAGACGGCTTTCGTTCTTCGCCATGACCTCCACAGGCTCGAGGCACTGGAACTTTCCGTTCACGAAATGGGGCGACGCCTGTATCCGCGCCAGCCGCGCACCGGAGGGCAGACGCCCGAACTTCGGCTGGCTGGTAAACCAGACGCCGCCGCCCGCCGCGAGACCGACAGCACCCAAAAGCCCGAAAAGAAACGTTCTTCGCTCCATCATTCGCTCCTGAAAACCATGATAAGAACCGCCAAAAGAGCCTGCGTCCCGTGCGGCAGGCTCTTTTGCCTTTCCTTCAGCTGATTGCAATCAATTCATACTGATCGCTGCCCATCCTGAGTTCCTTCATGGCCGAGAGCTGGCGGAGCCCCTTGCGGCTCTCGATGCGCTCGATCAGGTCGTTCTTGCGCGCGTCGCCGAAATTGTAGACCATATCGACGGACGCCTTGTCGATGGCGAGGATATCCGTCGAGGCCATCATCCCGAGGTCGGGAATCACCGGCTCGGCGGCGCCCGTACCGGCGCAGTCGCAGTCCACGCTCATGCGGCGCAGGACGTTCAGGAACGTGATGTGCTTTCCGAAATGGTCGCAGGTCGCTTTGCCGCTGTCCGCCATCAGCTCCATGAAAAGCTCGCCCGTCACCCATTCGCCGTAATCGACGACGCCGTGCACCTGCCGCTTGCCCGTCTTGCCCGAGGCGCAGCCGATGGCGATATTCTTCAGCGAGCCGCCGAAGCCGCCCATGGCGTGCCCCTTGAAATGCGTCAGGACAACCAGCGAATCATAGTTGACGAGATGCGCGCCCATCGCCACTTTCTTCAGATGGAATCCGTTCTTCACCGGCAGATTGACGTCGCCCTCGGCGTCGATGATGTCCACCGGGCAGAAGGTCCAGCCGTTCGTCTCCAGCGTTTCCCGATGGCCTTCCGTGGAAGCGCGGGGACTGCCGTAAGCCACGTTCGCCTCGATGATCGTCGCGCCGGGAATCTGCGCCATGAAATCCCGCACCATGTCCCGGGGCAGGATGTTCGGTCCGTGGGGCTCCCCCGTATGCAGCTTGACGGCGACCTTGCCCTGAATCTCCGCGTTCACCTTTTGGTAGAGCTTGATCAGATGCTCGGCGTCGATCTTGTCGGTGAAATAGACCTTGGCCTTTTCGGCGGACTCCGGCCCGGACGCAGCCGCTTTCGCCGCCGCCGTCGTCTTGCCGTCGGCGGCCTTCGCCCCGCCGCAGCCTGCCGCGAGGCCGGAAATCCCCGCAAAGCTCAGACCGAGCGCCGCCATGCCCGCTTTCTTCATAAAATCGCGTCGGGAAATACCATTCATCCAAAGGACTCCTTTCTTGTCATCGGCGAAAACCTCTGTTATACTAACATTCTATCAAACGGTAGCATCTACCGGTCAAGCGTTTTTTGAAATTTTTTTTGGAGGATTCACGATGTACACGATGAAGGAGGTCTGCAGGGAAATCGGCATGACCTATGAAGGGCTGAAATATTATTGCAATCAGGGATTGGTCCCGAACGTGAAGCGTGACGGAATAGACCCGACAGAGGCGAACGGGACTTATTCGGCGGTTCTTTAATGAGTTTTCTTCAAATACTGTAAATCCCCGTACCAATAGGAGGCCGTCGTGCCGCCGTCCATCAGGAAGTCGCTGCCGGAGATGAAGCGTCCCCGTTTCGACATCAGGAACTCGGCCAGCTCGCCCACCTCGTCCGGTGTTCCGGCGCGGCCCGCCGGAGACTTCGCCAGCATGGTACGGTAGCCCTCGCCCCGCGGACCTTTCAGCTCGTGATTCGCCAGCGGCGTGATGATGATACCGGGGCTGATGGAATTGACCGTCGCGCCGCGTTTGCCCCAGCGCGTCGCCTCGTACATCACGCGGAGCACGTTGCACCGCTTGGAATATTGGTAGGCTTTCAGCGTGTCGGTGATGGATTTCAGCATAGGTAGCCCCAAAAGCTCCTCAGTCGGCGTCGTCGCGAGCGCCGTGTTTTCCTCCTCGGAAAGCGCGCCGAGACGGTGGCCGGATTGGGACGAAATCACGACGCCGGAGCCGCCCTTGGCGATGATTTTTCCGAATTCCTCCAGAACCACCGCGGTGCCGTAAAGGTCCACTTTCAGGATCGCTTCCACCGGCGCCTGCGAGGGGGAGACGCCCGCTGCGTTGATGACGTTCAGTATCGGACCGAAGTCTTGCGCGTGCTCGATGAGCGCGAGAATCGAATCCCGCGAGGAAATATCCACGGCGACGGTGCTCGTCTCAAAGCCCGCGTCCTCCAAAATTTGCGCCGCCGCGTCGGCGCTTTCTTTTTTCAGGTCGCCGAGCACCACATGACGTCCGGCGCCGACCCGCCGCGCGATTGCCTGTCCGATGGCCCCCGCGCCGACCAGCACCACGACTTCTTTTTTCTTTTCCATAATCGCATCTCCTTAAATTTCATGGCGAATCGACTGTTACAGCTTCGCCGCCGCTTCCCAGAGCTTCTTTTGTTTTTGCCCCGGCTTCGGGGGCGGCAAATTTTTCAGCACCCGCGCCGGATTGCCGCCTACCACCGTATTCGGCGGAACGTCCTTTGTCACCACCGCGCCGCCCGCGATGACGGAATTCTCGCCGACGGTCACTCCCGGCAGGATCAGCGCCCGCGCTCCGATCCAAACGTTCCTGCAAAGATGGACGCCTTTGCATTTCAGAACGACGTGATCGTCAAAATCGTGATTCGTCGTGACAATCGTGACCTGCGGGCCAATCTCGCAGCCCTCGTCGATGGTGCCGCCGCCCGCTGCCATCAGCGTCAGGCTGTGATTAATGAACACGTTTTCCGCGAATGTGACCTGTTTCGGAAAGTCGATCTGGATCGGAGTCATGATGTTGACCGTTTTCGGGATGCGGCCTTCAAACATCTCCTCATAAAGCGGTCGCAGGTTTTCCATTGTCGGGAATGCGTGATTGAGCTTGTGGCTCATCTGCGTGCCGAAATTCAGATGTTCGATGGCCGCGAGATAATACGGCTGCGTCATATCGACGGGATCGCCGTCTTTCAGCATTTGGAATACGTCTTTTTCCATGTCGTTCACTCCTTCTTTAAAACGCCCCGGTCTTGATGTGCGGCACATACGGAGCTTCCAGCGCCGCGATTTCGTCCTCGTCGAGCTTCATGTCGAGGGCGGCGACGGCTTCCTCGATGTGCTTCACGCTGGTGGCGCCGACGATGGGCGCGGTGATGTACGGCTTCGACAGCATCCAGGCCAGCGACTCCTGCGCCATCGTGCGGCCGTGCGCTTTCGCCACCTTTTCAAGATTGTCCACGACCACCTTGTCCACATCGTTCGTCGCGTCCCAGACCATCGGCGAGACGTCGTCCACCTTGTTCCGCTCCGTGACCGTGCCCCACGGGTGCGCGCAGCGTCCGCCCGCCAGCGGACTCCACGGCACGACGGCCATCTTGCGGTCGGCGCAGAGCGGCAGGATTTCCCGCTCTTCCTCACGGTAAATCAGATTGTACTGCGGCTGGAGGGAAACAAACTTCGTCCAGCCGTATTTCTCGGCGATGTTCTGCATCCGCTCCAGCTGCCACGCGAAAATCGTGGACGCGCCGATGTACCGCGCCTTACCGCTTTTCACCACGTCGTGCAGCGCCTCCATCGTTTCCTCCATCGGCGTATTCGCGTCGAGGCGGTGAATCTGATAGAGGTCCACATAGTCAAGGCCGAGCCGCTGCAAGCTGTGATCGATTTCCGCCATCACGTTCTTGCGCGACGTGCCGCCGCCGTTCGGACGACCGGGGCGCATCTCGAAATTCACCTTCGTCGCCACCACGATCTCGTCGCGATTCAGCCCGAAATCCTTGATGTATCGCCCGGTAATTTCCTCGCTGGTACCCATCTGGTACACATTCGCCGTGTCGAAATAGTTGATGCCAAGGTCAACAGCCTTCTTGAAAATCTCCTTGCCGTCCTCGTAGTCCTTCGCCCACGGAAACACGCCGTTCTCTTTGCCGGGTTTCCCGAAGCTCATCATGCCGAGACAAATCCTCGAAACGTCCATCCCCGTGCTGCCGAATTTCACATACTGCATAAATCGTCGCTCCCTTCGCTTCTATCAAGTTTATTTTCATCTTGCAAATTGATTATAACCGTCTATAATTGAAATATCCAATATAAATACTTTATAACCAATAGAATTTTTCTATTAAGAAAGGATTGCGCGAATGAACACAAAACAGATGGATTGCGTGCTGGAACTGGCGCAGACAAAGAATTTCAACCGGGCGGCGGAAAACCTTTTCATTTCCCAGCCGACGCTGACTTATCAGATCAAAGCCGTCGAGGACGAGATCGGTTTCACACTTTTTGACCGCTCGGGACGCGGGGCGTCGCTAACTCCGGCAGGAGAGCAGTTTTGCACGACGCTGCGCAATGTCCGGAACGAGCTGAAACGGGCGACGGAGCAGGGGCAGAATTTCAGCGCGCGCTATCGCACGGACATCACCGTCGGACTTCCGATGCGCTCGGCCATCTATTTTCTGCCGCAGGCCATCGAGGTATTTGAAAAGGAAAACGAGGCGGTCTCGGTGACGCCGCATTTCCTGCCGCTTGCCGAAGCCGCCTCGTTCTTGAAAGGCGAGGAAGATATCCTGTTCGCGATGGAGCACGACGTGAAGCATATCCCCGACGTCGTCCTGCATCCGCTTTTTGAGAGCCGTATCTATCTGATTTCGGAGACGGACGACCCGCTGGCGCAAAACGCAATCGTCCGCACCGAAGATTTGGCGGGACGGACGCTGATGGTGGGCGGCGGCTCCCCGCCGCAGCTTCGCCGCGTCCAGCAGCGCGTCATTGAGGCGACGGGCGTCTCTTATTTCAACAGCGCGAACCATGACACGACGCTGACGAACGTAGCTGCCGGGAAGGGCGTCTGCCTCGCTCCCGGTTTCCTGAACGACCAAAGCGGCGAATTTGCGTGGACGCCCTTCGACTGCGAGGAAACCGTGCCCTGCGTGCTCTGCACCCACAAGCAGGAGCGCCGGAAAGAAGTGCTTGCTTTCGTGAAGCTGCTGCAGGGCATCTACAAAAGCCGCCCCGATTTCCCCGTATAGGCGGCCCGCACACTTCGTATCGAAGCGTGCTTGTTCGCCGAAAATCGGCTCGGTTTTGTAAACCTCGAACCGGAATATTACATCTTTTCGACAAGCCTTTTTCCCATCTCGACGGCCTTGCGGCAATCCTCCGGGAAATGCCTGGCGCGCCATGCAGCTTTTTCCGCCTCCGAAAACACCTCGCAGACATATTTTTCATAGTCGTCAAACTGATAGGTATTGAAGGAATGCAGTACCAGCGGCTTCCGGAAATAATTTTCAAGGAACGCCTCAAAAAGCCCCATGTACTGTTGATAGCCGTCCCGGATCATTTCGTCCTCTTTCACGTTCATCGTGTAAACGCAGGCCGTCGGAATCTTTCGCTCTACTAAGTTCGGATAGCCGTGCTTGTACTGCATATACGGGAAGAAGAACCGCTCATAGAAGGAGTGGAGCTGCCCCGTGATCGTGCGGTAATAAATCGGCGAGCCGAAGACGACGGCGTCGGCTTCCCGCAGCTTTTCGAGCACGTCGTGAAGGCCGTCGCGCACGGCGCACCTGCCGTAGCTCGGGCCGTCCTTCCGCTTGCAGGCAAAGCAGCTCACGCAGCCCGTGTATTTCAGCCCATAGAGATCGATCCGTTCCGTCACGGCCTCGGGCGCGGCTTCTTTGACGCCCTCCAGCACTTTGTCCAGGAGTGTCGCCGTATTCTTGTTGCGGCGCGGACTTCCGTTGATGGCGTAGACTTTTTTCATGATGAACGCTCCCTTCATGTTCATAGATGAATTGCTTCTGCGTTCATTGTATGATAAACTCAACATAATGGAAAATACATTATTATTCATGAGAGGATAACCGAAAAGTTATGTTATCGCATAATCTGCGTATATTCTTGGACGTCGCCGATCGACAGAGCATCACCGAGACGGCAAACGCCCGCTACATTTCCCAGCCCGCCGTCAGCAAGGCCATACAGTCGCTGGAAAAGGAACTGAACTTAAAGCTCTTTTATCGTGACAAGAAAAACGGCATGATTCCCACCGACGCGGGGCAAAAGATCCTTTTGCTTGCGAGGCAGATGGAGGATTTGGAGAACCGGATCCGCCAGACGGCGTTTCGCGAGAACCATTTTATCGGCGGCAGGCTTCGCGTCGCCTCCGTTCCCGTCACCACTGCCGTCCTGCTGTCCAAAGCGCTCCGGCAATACCGCGAAAAGTATCCCTCCGTATCCGTAGAGATCAGGGAAGGGACGCCCGCAGCCGTCAAGAAGATGGTGGAAGAACACGCCGTGGATTTCGCCGTCACCTATGCGCCCTTCGGCAATCTGGCGACCGAGGTGCTCATCGAGGACGAAATGGTGGGACTCCTTCCGACGGATTCCCCGGAAGAAACCGTCGACCTGAAAAAAGACGCGGGGCGACTGGTTCTCTGCCGCGCCGGACTGGAAACGGCGATGGAAAAGCTGCCATCCCGATACAAGGAGGATTTCGCCCGCAGTCTGTTGGTGCAGGACGCTCAAACCGTTGTCCGCATGGTGGAGGAAGGAAACGGCGTCGGCCTCATCTCCCGATTCACCCTTTCACCGATTCCTCATCGTTTACGAATCTGCCCGGTCATTCCGGCCATCGGAACACAGATTGGGTTGATCGCCTGCGAGCTGGATGATCTGACGCCGGTCGCCGGAGAATTTGCACGGATGATACGGGAAATATCCAAAAATCTTCTTTGAGCAGTATTTTAAGCATTTGTTTTAAGCTACAAAATCTTAAACCAAAAACGTTCTTCGCTCCTGAAATTCATAATAAGAATCGGCAAGACTGTGGTATACTATTATTCTGTCAAGCAATAGCACCTGCCGGTCAATCGTTTTTTGATATTTTTGGGGAGGGTCCAATATGTACACGATGCGGGAGGTCTGCAGGGAAACCGGCATGACCTACGAAGGACTGAAATTCTACTGCAACCAGGGGCTGGTCCCGAACGTCAAGAGGGACAAGAACAACCGCCGCGTCTTTGACGAGCACGCCATGCGCTGGGTGAAAAGCCTTTCCTGTCTGAAAAACTGCGAAATGAGCATCGCCGAGATGCAGCAATACCTCGCCTATTGCCTCGAAGGTCCGTCTTCGATTCCCGTGCGGAAGGAGATGCTGGCAAAGAAGCAGGACGCGCTGCGGGAAAAAATCAAGCTGCTGCAGGAGGCGGTGGATTACATCGACTGGAAGCAGCAGCTGTACGACGATATATTGTCGGGCAGACAGGAATACCACAGCGACCTGGTTCCGACGGAAGAGTGAAAGGAGAACGTCATGAGAGCAAGAAAATACACCGAGGCGGATTTGCCCGCCATGATCCCCATTTGGAATGAAATCGTGGAGGAAGGTGTCGCTTTCCCGCAGGAGGAACTGCTGACCATGGAAACGGGGCGGGAATTCTTTGCCGCGCAAAGCCATACGGCGGTCATCGAAGACGAGACGGGGAGAATCCTCGGCCTCTATATCCTCCATCCCAACAATGTCGGCCGCTGTTCCCATATCTGCAACGCCAGCTACGCGGTCAGCTCCGCCAGCCGCGGCAAGCATATCGGCGAGAAGTTAGTGCTGGACTGCATTCGGGAAGCAAAGCGGCTCGGATTCCTGATCCTGCAGTTCAACGCCGTGGTGGAAAGCAATATCCATGCCCGGCACCTCTACGAGCGCATCGGCTTCCGGCAGCTCGGCACCATCCCCGGGGGATTCCGGATGAAGGACGGCCATTACGAAAATATCTGCCCCTACTTCATATGCCTGGATAAAACGCCGTCCGACGCATAGCCGAAAACGCCCCTTGCGCGTGTTAGCCCGGAGACGTGCAAAATTTGAGAGGTGAATATCGAAATGCTCATTGTAGCCGTCATTGAAGTCATCGTATCTATTATGATTATCCGATGGCTGCTCAGTAAGAAAACCGGCGAACCTTTCTCCCGAAAGACTGTCCTAAAGATCCTGCTCTTTGGCGCCGCGACTGCGTTCATTATCATGATCGCCAGCCTTTTCGCCCCGGACGCGGCCCCTTCCGCCATGTCCAATCCCATCCTCGTCGGGTTCATAGACGCCCTGACTACGGCCGCCATATTGGAAGAAGGCCTGAAATACGGCGCGTTTCGGCTGGCCATGAGGAACAACGCGGAAGCGCGCTGCCGTCTGGATGCCGTCCTCGTGGGCGCCTTAGTCGCCATGGGCTTCGCGCTGATCGAGGACGTGGAGTATTCCATCTTCGGCAATTTCTACACGCTGATTCGCGCCGTTCTTCCCCTGCATGCCTTCTTCGGCACGATCACGGGATATTATTACGGAAAAGCGAAAGCTGCGGGCAGCATGAAATATCACGTCCTTTCGCTGGCGGTCCCGATATTCGGCCATACGTTTTACGATATGTGGATCGTCGCGATAAAACGCATCCTGGACGCCGCCGGCGTCGCCGCCGAAACGCTCACCGAGGAAGAGCTCCTGGCGCTGCCCTACGGGGAATATCTCGAACCGCTGGGATACGTGGCCATCACTACGATGGTGGTGTTCTTCATCCTGATCGTGACGGCCTTCCGGAAGATCAGCCAATGGAGCAGGAACGAAGAATTGCAGGAAAGCATCGTCACGCGATAAAACCTTGCGCGAAAAAAGCAAAAATCCGATTCTGCACACTGCCGTACGTGGAAGCCCGGGGGCTTTGCTTGTGCTTGAAATTTTTTTAGCGTATGATATACTATACAAAAAAGCGTACAAAAATAGATACAGGAGGGATTTGTATGGTTGCGGTCAAGGGCGCCGACATCCGGCAGAATTTCAAGAATTATTGCGACCTCGTCCACAGCGGGGAAACGCTGATTGTTTCCCGTCCCAAAAACCAAAACATTGTCATGCTTTCCGAGGCGAAATACAACGAACTGATGAAGCGCCAACGGAACGCCGAATATCTTGAAAAGTTAGAGCAAAGCTTCCGGCAGCTTGAAAACGGCGAAGTCGTGCATAAAACGATGAAAGAGCTTAGGGCAATGGAGCAATGAACGAGTTTACCTTCACCAAGACGGGATTCCATGAATATATGGAGTGGCAAACCGAAAACAAAAAGACGCTGAAACGGATCAACGATCTGTTGGAGGATATTCGCCGCAACGGGCTTCTGCAAGGCAAGGGGAAGCCGAAACGCTTGAAATATGGGGACGGATATTCGAGACGCATAGACGATTACAATCGTCTCGTCTATACATTGGACGAATTGGGAAATATCAAAATCATATCCTGTAAAGGCCATTACGAAGAATAACGGAACAGCAAAAAATCCGATTCTGCACACTGCCGAAAATTCCCCTTTCGGGGGTAGGATTGAAGCGCATCAAAAAATCTGAGGTAAGAAGTTCTTACTTTCTTACCTCAGATTTTTTGTGTTCGTCTTTATTTTCGCTGCAGCCGTAGTGATTCGGGCGCTCCGTGGAGTTCACTCCCACCTCTCCTCGACTTCCCACGCTTCTTTCTCCAGCTCCTTCGCGAAATATTCCCTTTTCCATTCCGGCGTCTTTTCCCCGTTCAGCCTCGCGCAGACTTTTTCCGCCATTTCCTCCTGCGTGTGCGTGTCGTAATACTCCCTGAGAGTCTGCAGTGGATTGGCGTCCGGGTCGAACCGGAACGCATAATCGCCGATGAGGCAGGCGAGCCCGAATATATCGAACGCCCCATAGCTGAAAATGACGGACGCCGTTCGCTTCTCGAACGCGGACAGGATTTGCTCTTTCGTGAAAACCGGCTTCATGATATGCGCCTCCCTTTGTATTATCCCCATATCAATACTATACGCTCTTTTTTCCACGCGCGGGCGAGATTTTGAAAGGAAAAGAAAAATCTCCCCCGATGAAAACCTCTGCATGTGTAAAATGCGCAAAACGGCGCGCCGCCCTTTTTCGGGTACGGCGCGCCGTTGTTTGATTTTTTCGGCTTTTTATCGGTTCAGAAACACGAGACCGATCAGGCAGATGACCACGCCGACGATCTTGCTCCAGGAAAGCGGCTCATGATACAGGACATAGCCGACCAAGAGCAGCACGACGGCAAGGAACGCGCTTTGCACGATGAAGCCGACGCTGACGGGCCAGCCCGCCTTGTAGGCGCAGATCCACCCGGCTTCCAGCCCTATGATGACGAGCCCGAGGACGACGGGCGCCCAGTTCAGCTTGCCGTATTCTTTCCACAGGCTTTCCCCCGGTGCAAAGAAGAAGTAAAGAATCCCGGCGGCGACGGCGCCGACGAGATAGGTGACCGTCAGGGACGCAAAGGGATGCACATCTTTGGGAACGGACTTGGCACAGATCTGATAAAGTACGTTGGAAACGATGACCAAAACAAGCGGCCACCAATAAGAAATCATAGCAATTCCTCCCGGTTTTGATTTGGCCTGTTTTGACGGTAGGTTCCCAGCCGTTTCCATGAGATGCATTTGGGCGCTCGTTGTCCTTTCGCAGAGGTTCATCCGCAGAGGATCGTTCCCAATACGCGGCAAGCGCGCCTGTCTCTCCCGCAGTGAGAAGCGACAGCCCTGACCGAACCGGGCCGCAAAAACGGCGCGCCGCCCAAACCGTCGGGCCCGCGCGCCGTTTGCATGTACCGGTTCTGTTAAATCTTGAAGGCAGACGTCGCGTTCTTGAGCTCCACCGCAAGATTGGAAAGCGCGTTGCTTGCCGACGCGATTTCCGCAGACGCCGTGGACTGCTCCTCCGCCGCCGACGAAATCACCTGCGTGTTCTGGGAACCTTCGCGGCTCACAGTGTCGATGGTGTCGATCGACATGACGATATTCTTCATGCCGTTGTCGATCGTCTTCGCCGACTGCTTGATTTCGGAGATTTCATGGTTGACCGACGCCACGCGGCGATTGATTTCCTCGAACTGCTCCGCCACGGCGCGAATGGACGCGAGGCCGTTGGTAACTTCGCCCGTGCCGCCTTCCATAGAGGTGACCGCCGCTTCCGTGTCCCTCTGGACGTCCCCGATTAGCAGGGAGATATTGTCCGCCGCCGCCGAAGACTGCTCCGCCAGTTTCCGCACTTCCTCCGCGACGACCGAGAACCCTCGGCCGGCCTCTCCGGCGCGGGCCGCCTCGATGGCCGCGTTCAGCGCGAGCAGGTTCGTCTGCTCCGAAATCTGGGAAATCGTTTCCACGATCTGCCCGATCTGCGCCGAATTTGCCCCCAGCTTCCTGACGACATCCGCGGAAGCCGAGACGCTGCCTTCGATACCGCTCATTTTCGCGATAGCTTCGTTCATCAGATGCGCCCCGGACGCTGCGGCGTCTGCCATCTGCTTTGCGCTCTCGGAGACTTCGTCCGTTTGCTTCGCCATCGCCTCGATATCGGTAAAGGCTGTGTCGATGGTCTGTTTCGTGGCGTCGACACTGTTCAGCTGTTTCTCCATGCCTTCGGCCACCACACTGACCGTCTTCGTCACATTGGTAGCGGTCTCCGCCGCCTGACGGGAGCTCGACGCCAGCCCTTCGCTGGCCGCCGAGACCTGCTCCGAGCTGTTCTTCATCTTGACGATCAAGCTATAGACGTTTTCCTTCATGCGGTTGAACTCGGTCGCCATTTCGCCGAACTCGTCGGTGGAATCGACTTCCAGCGGGTCCATGCGGAGGTTGCCTTCCGCGATTTCATGCAGGCCCTGATTCAACAGGCCGAGACGGCGCACAACGCCGTTCGCGAAGAAGAACAGGGAGCCGGTGAGAAGGAGGACGCCGATGGCCGTGAGGCCGATGTAGAGATACCGGAGCTTAGCCACGCCGCCGAAGGAGCTGAGCGCCGGCAGCTCGATGGCCGTGATCCAGCCCGTAAGCGCCATGACGTTATAGGCGACAAGGTGTTCCTTGCCGTCGACGATTTCCGTGAATAACCCGGTTTTCTGCTTTACCATCTCATCGACGTGATTGCGGAAGAGCGGGCTTTCCGAAAGTTTCTTGAGATTCTGTTCCGCATTGGCGGAAACATTGATCAAATCCGTCTTGGGGTTGAGGATGTAGCCGACGCCCTCGCCCTCGAACTTGATGCGGCCGACGTGCTCCTGAATCGCGTCCATGCGGATATCGAGGCAGATGCCGCCGCCGACGCCGTTCTGACGGGAATACGGCATGGTCGCGGAGACGACGAGTTTGCCGGTCATGGCGTCCACATAGGGATCGGTGTATTCAAATTTGCCCGTCTTTTTGATTTCGATATACCACGGGCGTTCGCGCCATTCCCGTTTTCCGTTCAAATCGCCGGCAATCAGCGCCCATGCCCAGCCGTCCTCGCGGACGTGGTAGGCGTCCTGGAATTCTTTGTCGGCCAGGATGCCGGTCAACATTTCGGGCCGCTTCACCGTGGCGTCGTCGCTAATCTTGGAAAAGGTCGCCGCCATGGATTTCGCGTACTGCGCCTTCGAGGCCAGCCAGGATTCAGCCTCGTCGGATTTGGATACGATATTCGCCAGGAGTTCCTTCTGCGCCGCTTCCTCCACAGAATTCGCGGCCGTATTGTAACCGATGACGGAGATGACGATCATCACCGCGCCGATCACGCCCGCCAGCATGACGAATTTCTGCTTGATCTTCATATAATCCTCTCCTCTTCTGTTCTGTTCCGTGCGGCTCCCGGTGCGAAACCTGCGAAGCGTCGGACCTGTTCGCAGCGCAGCCGGTACCGAAAACTGCCGGAACCAATGCCGCCGGCGCCTCAACAGTGCGGCGCCGGTCCTTTTCATCATCGCTCCTTTCCCTTTCAGATATCTATCATAATTATACTACTTTCGTTTTTCCCATACAAAGAGAATTGAAGGATTTTTTAGAAAAAAGAGCGCGCCGTCTCCAAAGGAGAAAACGGCGCGCCCTTTGTATGCAGACCGATTCTCCGCGCTTGCAAAAAATCGTTCCGGAAGCACTTGCATCCGTCAACGGACGTCGTTCCCAAAAAAACCGGCAAAGACGAAAAGGATTCGCGTCCTGCCCCTCAGGCGCCCAGCCGCTGAACCGGGAACGTGAAATAGGTGTCGGGGTACGGCTCGTCTTCCAGCGTGAAATGCCACCATTCCTCGACGAGGGGCTTGAAACCGTGGCGGAGCATCGCCGCCCGAAGAATCATGCGGTTCCGGAACTGCGTCTCGGTGATGCCGCCCTGCGCCTTGCCCTCATATTTCCGCGTATCGGGATTGCCGCACCAGTCAGGGTGGCTCTCCAGGCCGAAATAATCGAAGGTGCCGCCCATGTCCACTTCTTTACCCGTCGCCATGTCGAACAGCGTCAGGTCGATGGTGCTGCCCCTGCTGTGCCCGGATTTTGCGGCGATATAGCCTTTCTCGAAGAGTACGTCCTTGGTCTCGTTCGGGTAAAAATAAAGCTTCATGCGTGTGTCTTCCAAATCCTCCGCCCACCGCACAAAATGGCTGACCGCCATTTGCGGACGATAGGCGTCATAGACCTTCAGACGGTAGCCCTGCGCCATCACGTCGTCCGACACCGCCTTCAAAGCCGCCGCCGCTTCCCGCGTCATCAGCACGCATGGCGCTTCGTAGCCGTCGATCCGGTCGCCGACGAAATTGTAGGTGGAATAGTAGCGGACTTCCAAAATCACGTCGGGCACGGCTTCCGCCAGTTCCACGAACCCGGTCGGATCGTCGGGGGAAACGCTTTGCCCCGCCCCGGAATCCGCCGCGCTTCCCACCACCGCGAACGAAAAGATCAGCGTCGCCCACAACGCCGCAAATAATTTTCTCATGACGTCCTCCCCTTGCCGTGCCTTCTTAGCAATCCTTCAACGTTCCGCACTTGAACGCGCAGCCGTCGACCATGTAGCAGGTCTTGACGCCGCCCGCCACGGCCTTCATCGCCTCGTCGTCCAGCTGGAAGTCGTTGATCTCCGCCATGTACGCCTCGGCCTCTTCCCGCGTCATCTCGTAGCCTTCGGACTTGGCCAGGGCAAGAAGTTCGTCGGCGTCCTTGCAGCGCAACGCTTTCTTCACCATTTCCTTCGTCAATTCTTCCCGTTTCAGCTGTTTTGCCATTGGATAAAGCCTCCTTATCTTTGTTTCTCCTCATTCTTCTCTTCCGAGAAGAAAATTCCCGCTTCTTTTATGATATCGAACATTTCCTGCTGGCTCGTGGACGTCATCAGCGTCTCGCGTTCCTTTTCCGTGAGCCGGGAGACCGGACCCGCCAGCGAAACGGAAAGTTCGTCTTCCTTTGTCTCTTCCCACTTCTTCCCGACGACGCGGGGGGCGACGAAGGCGAAAATCTCCCTCGACTCGCCGCAGTTCTCGCGGAAGTAGCTGCCGTGGTTCCGATACGCCTCCGGCGCGCAGCCGCCCCGGCAGATGAAGATATACGGGCAGGTCTGGCAGGGCTTCATCAGGTCCGTGGTACGGGTCCGCCATTTCGCTTTCGAGAAGTTGAAGAAGAAGCGGCCCATCTCCTCGTCGGTGAAGCCCACGGCTTGCTCTTCCATCGCCACGAGGTCCCAGCAGGAATAGAGCAGTCCGTCGGGGGCGATGCAGAGCATTCCCTGCTCCGCGCCGCAGAAGGACGGCGCGAAGTTAGGATAGTCCTCCTTCTTCATGGCGGCGGTAAGCCCGTGCATGGGCATCGAATACTGGCTCTGCTTCCTGATGGCCTCCAACGGCGGAATACCAGCCGCAAGGATCGCGTCCATCACCTGCTGCTCCGTCACCTTCGTCGGCGAGTCGGCGGGCTCCGAAACCGCTTTGAAATAATAGGAGAAAAAGCCTTTGCGCTTCGGTTTCGGCTTTCCGGCCTTCTTCGCCGCCTGCTCTTCCTGATGCGCTTTTTCCCGTTCTTCCAGCGCGGCCTCCTGAAGTCCCCGGGCCGCCAGGTCGTCGATCAGCGCCTTGACGCCGCCGATATTATCTCCGTTCGTGTTCACCCGCAGGCTGATGTCGACGCCGTGGTCGAGGGCCAGCTTCACGTTCTGCAGGATCTTGTCGTAGGTCGGCACGCCGTCGCGATGCAGGCGGCGGCAATCGTTCAACGCGCCCACGCCGTCCACCGTGACCTGCAGCTGGGAGACCTCAAACTCCTCCAACAGGTCGATATAGTTGTCGAGGTCGTAGCCGTTGGTGACGCCGGAAAGGCCGAGGCCCATCGCTTTCGCGTGCTCGCAGATGTTCCTGACCGTGTCCTTGTTTTCCTTCAAAAGCGGCTCGCCGCCGTAGAGCGAGACGCCGTTGATCTTATGGCCTTTGTCCCTCTGCTTTTGGAGCGCGGCGAAAACCGCCTCCACCATCTCCGGCTTCATCTCATGACCGAGCCACTCCTGCCCGCGGGTCAGCCGATGCCGCTCGAAGCAGTACGGGCAGCGGAAATTGCAGTCGTAGGTGGGCAGGATGACCGGTCCGGTGCCGGCATGGCCTACCAGCTTGTTCCAGACGCGACCGAGAAGTTTTGCGTCGGCCAGCTCGCCCTCCTCATCCTTCCGCGTGATATGGCCGCGCGCCATCAGCCGCTCCCGCAGCGCGAAGGGGATTTCCGCGAAATCTCCCTGTTCGAGCTTGTCGGCGGTCTCCGTGTCCACCACGTCAATCGCGCCGTACATACCGTTCACAAGAAGCGATTTTCCCTCGATCTTCTTGTCGTCATTGCCGATCAGAGGCAGGACTATTTCGTATGTGCTGACTCTCATGCTTTTCCTCTCCCAATAAGTTTAATAAACTCAGTCGGCCATCGTGTGCTTGGGGCAGTCCTCCATATAGCAGATGCCGCCCGCCGCTTTTGAAAGCGTCGTTTCGTCCAGCTCGACGTCGGCCATCTCCGCCATATATGCCTCGGCCTCTTCCTTCGTGATATCGAAGCCCTCGGCCTTCGCCAGCGCCATCAGCTCGTCCGCAGTCTTGCACTGCATCGCTTTCTCAATCATTTCCTTCGTCAGTTCGTTCCTGTTGATTTTTGCCATTTTGATATCCTCCGTTTATGCTTTATTGCACGATCCTTATTGGCATAACCTCCCGTTGTCACATGGGGCCGTCCAGGGGGCATTCCGTGTAGCAACTGCCGCCAGCCACATTGGAAAGCGCCGCGTCGTCCAGCTCAAAGTCGTGTATCTCCGCCATGTACGCTTCCGCCTCGTCCTTCGTCATGTCGTAGCCCTCGGTCTTCGCCGTCGCCATCAGCTCCTCGGCGGTCTTGCACTGCATTGCTCTGGCAATCATTTCTTTCGTGAGTTCGTTCCTGTTGATCTTTTTCATTTTGATAGCCTCCTTGGGTATATGTTTTGAATTGCCTCTATCTATTAATTTATAACAAATCAGTCGCGCCAAAATTGACACGCTCGAAAAATTTTTCTTTCAGCGACCAGGAGCAAGGACGCCTTGCTCACGCCACAGTTTTCCCTTGCAGTCCCTCGCTCCGTTCCCCTTTCGTGAAATAGCCCTCGGCGGCGACGCCCGCCACAAAGATGACGTCCTCGTCCTCTTCCTCCCCGATCAGCACATCATAGACGGGCTCGAAGGTGCCGGTAGGCTTTACGCTCGTCACGGTCGCCGTCGCGCCGCCCCGTTTCAACACCGTTTTTCCGAGGGCCTCTTTCACGGCGCAGTTCT